>JAESGN010000025.1_pt1 | contig 614839 bp, 551 predicted proteins | sample 9269731 | NCBI WGS metagenome assembly JAESGN01 (sample SAMN15720683, study PRJNA650826) | algae metagenome | isolation source: Mojavia pulchra JT2-VF2 and co-occurring heterotrophs from desert soil | place: USA: Cadiz Valley, Joshua Tree National Park, CA | collected 1998-06-08 | reverse complement strand
ACGGCGTTGCCGACTTCGAGATCCACGTCAAGGTGGCGACCATCGCCGCTTCCGACTTCATCCTTTAGAGCGCGACCTCGCTCTAGGTTTTGTAGCCACGCAGAAGACCAGGTCCGGCCGCTTCGCACAAAGCGGCCGGACCTTTTCGAGGATGTGAAGCTCGATCGAAGGAGCGGCTGAGCCAGAATTAAGGCTGAACAGTTGCCACCAAGGCCGAGGAATTGTTGGCTATTGCATAAATCAACGCGGCTCGATTGTGCGCGGCGGCCAAGCACAACGCGGCTTGCTTCGCTTCACTTAACGTGGAGCAGGCCACCTTGTGCTTGTTGCCCCGGCCAGCGAATAAGTACGCGACGTATCTGTCCGCCTTCGCGATAATCTCGAGCTCGTGAGGCGTATGCTCAATCCCTTCAGCTTTACGTTTTGTCATCCTGCGTCCTCCTAAGGACGCTCGAGGATGCTGAGGTTTGCTGAGAGTGGGAGCGCGAAGTCCACTATCGGGAGCGGCCTGTCGCCGCTCCGCCGATCCCCGCAAGCTGACAGGCTAACGCAATGGCTCCCTAAGCGGGCGAGCAATCAACAGCGTGCATGAGGTTGCGCTGTTCGTGAACTCGACACCGCCGATCACCACGGTTGCCTGACCGCCAGCGTCACCGGCGACACGGGATGCCAACCGATCGAGATCCGCAGGCGATGCCGCGCCGGCGCCGAACATCTTCACGAACACTGCCGCCGCCTTTCGCAGCACTATCGCGTCAGCAGCTGAGCAGTCGTGGGTGAAGAGCATCGTTTCGAGCGTGGGCTGTCCGATGTCGATCGCGGATCCGTGCCCCAATAATGATGCGTTGAAGGCATAGCGGCAAAGGACTTCAGCTTTGCACTCTCTGCGATCAAGGCGCACGTCGAGCTTCATCTTCCCGGCAACGCGGTTGAAGCGTTCGGCAACGTCATCGTAGCGGCCGCCTAGCGGGATTTCGTTGGCCCTCACTTCGGATGCGAACGTCCACGAGATGAGAGCCGTCGCGACGAGGCGTGAGCAGCCCTCGACCGGATGAAATCGGCGAGCAAGTATTAAAAGGGTATTAAAAGTTCTGATCCCACAAACTGCTGCGCGCAGGCGTGTCAGGAAAATTTGCAATATCATGTTGATATTATTTGTTTTATTTGGTGGGCCCGCCAGGACTCGAACCTGGAACCAGGCGGTTATGAGCCGTGTATCATACCCCTACAAATCCTCACTCAGACGGTTAGCATGCAGGCGCAACAGCTTAAAATAAGCGGATTTTATGCTGTTTCCGTATCTTACATATCGTCAGTTATGCTTGTGACAAGTCAGCTCTCAGTGTAGACCATTTGTAGCCCAAAAATGGGGATTCGAATGGCTCGCACAAAGCTCGGTAAGACGCACGTCTACCTCACAGACGAGAAGCTGAGAGCAGAAATCAAGAAAGCGCGCGCGGGTCAGCGCTGGGAACTCCACGACACCGGAGTGCCCAACTTGCTCATTCGCGTCAGCCACGCGGGGCAACAGGGGCGCGTCGCATTTTACTTCTACGGGCGCGTTGGAGATTCAAAAGCTCCCACTCGTCGTCTGATCGGACGGTATCCCAACGTCAAGTTATCGGAAGCCCGCCAGACAGCCGCGCAGTGGCGCGAGCTCCGCAGCACGGGCGTGGATCCCCGCGAGGAGGAACGCCGGAAGCGAGAAGCTGAAGCTCGCAAGACACCCAACACCTTCGCAGCAGCCATTGAGGCGTACGGTATCGCGCGCCTTGTCGGCCTCAATGCCAATCACCCGCTGCAACGTCGCGGCCCGAAGGTGCTACGCAACCTCACGCGCGAGTTTGTCGTCGACCAGAAGGTGAGACGCATCGAGGTCAAAGACGGCCAGCCCGTGGAGGTCGAAGTCAAACGGCGGGGGCTCGGCAATAAGCCCATTACCGCTGTTACCGCGCAGGACATCATTCAGGTGCTGCGCGATGCGCAGTACGCGACAGCGCAACGACACCTTGAACGCGTTGAGGCCGGAAAGGCTGAGATGGGTCCACCAAACTTCCGGAATGCCCAAAACCACTTGAACGAGATCAGCACCTTCTTCGCGTGGGCTGCGCAAGAGTACGACTTAGCGACGACACCGACCGACAAATTAAAGTCTACTACACTGCTGGGTAACAAGGTCGCTCGTGAGCGGGTTCTTGATCCCGACGAGGTGCGCGCGTTTTGGTGGGCAGCCGACATGATGCGCCCGGAAGTCGGAGCGTTCTTCAAACTCTTGCTCGTGGCGGCTCGACGGAACTCTGAAGCTTGCGACTTACCTTCCTCAGAGTTGGGCTTCGAGGATCTCTCCGACGATCTGAAGGGTGTGCCTATGTGGCGCATCCCCGCTAAGCGCATGAAGGGCGGGCGCGAGTACGAGACCCCACTTTCAGGATTGGCGCTGGGTGTGCTCGCATCAATCCCCCGCCCGAAGCGCCGAGCAGGCCCGTTCCTGTTTTCGGTCTCACGCGGGGAAAACCCACTGTCGAACTTAGGACGCGAGAAGGCTCAGTTGGACGAGTACATGCTCGACATCCTGCGCGACATCGCTGCCGAGAAGGGACGCGATCCGACGACTGTAACACTCCGTCCGTTCGTCCTGCATGATCTGCGGCGCACGTTCCGGTCTCATGCTGCCGAGATCGAGGTTGCGCCTGACGTGCCGATCTCCGCAGACACCTTGGAGCGGATTTTGGCTCACAAGCGTTCTGGCGTGGAGGGCATTTACAACCGGTCAAAGATGTCTCGCGCGATGCGCACCGCATTAGAGCTCTGGGCGGGATGGATCATCAAGGTCGTGGGAGAACGACCCACTAAAAGACCCGCAACGGTGGTCAGATTGTCGCAGAAGAGCCTTAAGAATACTATCGAAAGTTCAGTAGCTTAATCGATCAATGCTGCCTTCGTATGTGAGCTTTTTGTATAAAAGCTACTGATTTTGCTGTGTTTTTAATATTGGAGTAATCTGCATTTACCTGTACGCTTTGTGCAATCAAGAGTTGCACGGAGTGATACATGAAGGTCCTTTCTTATAAAGATCTCAAGCAAGTGGCGGGCATTCCCTGGTCCCGGACCCACTTAAACCGGCTCGAGGCTGACGGCCTCTTTCCGACGCGCGTCTACGTGAGCGCCCGCCGCATCGGCTGGCTCGAAAGTGACGTCCAAGGGTGGCTGAAGAAGCGGGTAGCCATCTCCCGGTCGATGCCGCCTAGGCGCGGTCCAGGTAGGCCGCCGGCCCAAGTGGCCATCCCTGCAGAAATCCCAGCATAACAAAACGAAAAGGCCCGGATCCGACACCGGGCCTTTCGCATTTTCGAGCGCTTTTTAACAAAAACGATGCGGGTTGGAATGGCGACTTGAGGAACGTAATTCAGCGTATAGTTGGCAAGCTTTTGTACGCTGAATTTCAAAAACCTTCAAGGCGTTTCTCGAGAAACAACTCCGCATCGGTTTCAAAGCTGATGAAGGAGAAGTCATGTCTAAAGTTCGCTCTGAATGGGCCGACCCGTTATCGGTGGCTCACGAAATCCTCCGGGGTCATCCCCGCTTCCGAACTCTCCGCTACTGCCACTACTGGCGAACTCTCACCGTTGCAGAGTACGACCGCACCGGCTGCGCGTCGTGGTGGCCGCTGGTGGCTCACGAGCTTGAGGACGCTATCCGCCTTCACATTCATCGGACACGCCGCACGTGGGCTTCTGATCGCCTCGTGACGCGCGTGCTGCAGGCGTTGGAATTCGCCCTCCGGACACGCGAGGCCGCGTAATGGTAGCGCCATTCTCTGGCTACGACCCCGTTCCCCAGGCATGGGAGCATTTTGTTCGACAGCGAGGGACAGTCGTCTCGGGGCCCTCGCTTTTCGGAGAGCCGATAGAGGAAGGGTTCCCCGATTTCCTCAAGCCAATCCACCCGAGCGCAGAGCCTGACGACCTGCACGAATGCCCTTACTGGCATTGGGACTCAGGCGCCGAGCGGTACACGTGGGGCGTACCCCATATGACCGAGATCGGCGTGCAGGTGATGTTCGCAATGCATCGCCTGTACTGCGGCAGCGATCGAGGTCTCGTCTTCTTCGAGAACTGGTATGCGCAGGTGAGTGACGAACTGTGGGAAGCAGCACATGGCATAGAGGGCATCAGTTATGCGTGGGACACGGTGGGTGAGATGAAGAACGAAATTGATCCGGTCGCCGCATTCGAGGAACTGACGCTGAAATGTCAGGACGGAGGAAGCAACGATGAGAGTGAGCCACACGACTTCTTCAGTGGCAAGATTATCCCTGAGCCGGCACTCGCGCGCGCGATGCTGCCGGCTGTCATCAGCGACTTCGCTTTCGATCAAGCAGAACGCCTTGGTGTCGATCCTGCTCTCGTTGCCTTGCCCGCGCTCACGGTTTGCGCTGCTGCGATCACCGATAGCGTGAGGGTTCAACCTCTCGAGAACGATCACACCTTCACTCAACCCGCACGACTCTGGACACTGGCCGTTGCTGATTCTGCCGTCGGAAAGACTCCCGCGATGGAATGCTCTGTCGGCGTGCTCGAAGCTGTGCAACAGCGCTGGGCGCGAGAGGACAAGAAGGCTTGGGCGCAGTATCTGCGAGACGTTAAAGCGGCCAAGCAGCAGGAAGCAGATGAGCCCGAACGGCCGAAGCTGCGCCGAACTGTCCTGGACGACTTCACGATGGAAAAGCTCGGCGAGGTGCTGGCGGACAATTCGCGCGGCGTCCTGATCTTCAAGGACGAACTGGCAGGTCTGATCTCGGGCTTTGACGCTTACCGGAACGGTGGTGCAGGCAAGGATCAGGCAGCAGCGCTGGGGCTGCATAATGGCGGGCCCCGCATTGTCGACCGAAAGAAGGCGGGGTCGAGCCTCGTCATTCCTAATTGGGGCGCCTCTATCGTTGGTGGAATCCAAATCAACAAAATGAGGCAACTCGCGCCGAAGCTGAGTGATGACGGGTTCATACAGCGTTTCACGCCATTCTTCGCGACGCACGCGGGGAGGCCCCAAGACCGTGTGCCAGACAGAAAAGCCATTGCCGCGTTCAGGGCGACCGTAGATCGGTTGGCCGACATCCCCGACTTGGAAGGACGCGACGTTGTCACGCTGGCGCATGAAGCTCACAAGTGGCGTCGGAAGGTGGATGACCTCGTCGACGCAGCTCGTGCACTGCCGGGGTACTGCGGCGCCTTCAAACAGCACCTCGGAAAATGGCGAGGTCTATTTGCGCGACTGGTGCTCACGCTTCACGTGCTTCAGTCGGAGCCGGATAGGTGGGGTGCCTTTTCGCCCATTCCGGAAGACACGGCACGAATGGCGCACGACCTGATGGTGCGGTTCTTCTTTCCGTCGGCGGTCCGTTTCTACGCCGATTTCTTCTCTTCGAAAGACGACGCAACGCGGCATGCTCGATGGGTCGCAGGTTGGGTGCTGGCTCGCAAGCTCAACAAGGTGACCGTTCGCGATGTCCGCCGTGCCTATTGGGACCTCAAAGGGGATACCGAAGAGATTGAGCGCACCCTCCGAATGCTCAGCCAGGCAAACTGGTTGGTCCCCGCTGGCGGTGCGTGGGAGGTGAATCCGTTAGTCCATCGGAGGTTCGCAGAGCGAGCTGCGCAAGAGGTGAGACAGCGAGATGAAGCCCGTCGTCAGATAGCTCAGGCGGCCAAAGTTCTGGAAAGCACCTATCGACATTCTCGACAGACTCACCTCGGCAGCGGATCTGCGTGAGCGTAGGTGTCGAGGTTGTCGTATGTGCGCGCGCGAAAAAGAAAAGCGGAAAGAGTTCAATATGGGTCAAAGTTCTTAACGAGAAGACCCGGTTTATTAAGAAATGAATGAAAACGCGTTCTTCTCCGCGCGCGCACATACGACAACCTCGACACCCCCGGTGCCGGCATTGCCCAGCGGGGATTTTGTGCCTTCAAAATTCGGGCCCGAGCACATTCCCCGTGGGGATATTTTTCTCGCCCAGCGTTTGCAAAGACGTAAAGATTCTGACTAGGCGGTATTAGACCGTCGTATAATGCTTTTTTTTATGCCGTTATTGCGCTATATTGCATGTGAGCCAATGGCATTTCGGGCTACGAATGGGCTACAATACCCGGGGGAAGCCTCAAACCAGCGTGTCGATGCCGTGCCGCAAGCGTATCCAGAAAGGCCGTGAGCGTGACGAGTGCGAGTAAAACAGAGTCGAAGGCCGTTGGGCGCCGCAGAGCGCGTCGGCCGGTGAAGGTCAACTTGCCGTCACTCAAGACGCTCGATCTCAGATCACGTTCTGGCCAGTTCTTTTTGGAGGTGCGGCAGCAGATCATCGCTGACCTCGGCGGGGAAGCTTTGCTCACCCGGGCAAAACTTGAGCTCGTCGATCGTGCTGCAGGCTTGGCCACGCGATTGAGCGCCGAAGATGCTCTCTATCTCTCCGGGCAGCCTAGCCTAGGGCCAACGGATTACGGTGTCCTGGCAGGCACTTTAAACCGTGTCCTTGCGAGCCTCGGTGTTGAGCGCATCGAAAGTGACGCGAGACAGCCGGAAAACCGCGACGCCCGCGCGCCCATACTAGAAGCGTGCTGAACCATGCTGATAAACCGCCCCTCCCCAGCGCTCGTTGCCCATGTAAATTTTAGGAGTTCCAGCCTTGCAGGTTATTCCAAATCGCAAAAATGAAGACATTCGGGCGCTCAAAAGGGCCCTTGCCGATCGCGAGCTTGCTGTAGCGCTCCTCGCAAACGGGGTAGCGCCATACTTCGTAAAGGGCGCCAGCGCGCTTCTTCGCGGTGATGTTCAGATCGAGATCAACGGCAGCGAATGCACTGCGACGATCCTCGGCAACGATATCGCCTCCTATCTCAAGAGCTGGGTTGCTGGCCCTGAGGGGCGCAAGTTCTGTATGGACAGTGCTGCCCCCAACAACGACCCCGCTAATCCTTTCAGCGCTCAGAGCTGGAACAAGACTAAACAGGGTCTTCTGATCAAGGCTGATCGATCCAAAGCGGTGCGCTACGCAGTGGCGGCGGGGTTCACTTCACTTGAAGAAGCCAACAAAGCTTTCAAACCGAGGCCCGCAACATGAGCACCGATATCGCCTCCCTTGGTTTCGAGGTCGACAGCAGTCAGCTTGCGAAGGGAACTACCGAGCTCGATCGCATCGCGGCAGCTGCCAAACGGGCTGAACAAGCCGCGTCTGGCTTTGGCGCACGCTCATCTGATGCCGCGAAACGCATCTCGGAGCACGCCACCGTCGCGACGAGCTCGACGAACAGGCTCGCCGACTCATATGGCCAGTTGGCCGTTCTCGCCCAGCGCGCTATGGCCGCGGCAGGAGCTGCGGCTGCAGCTCTATCCATTTCAGCAGTGACCGGCCTGGCCGACAGTTATTCAGACCTCAACGCTCGCGTCGGCCTCGCGGTCCGTAACATGGAAGCGAGCAACGTGGTCATGGACCGACTCGCGGACGTTGCGCGACGAACCTACTCCTCCCTTGAGCTGACGGCAGAGAGCTTCATTCGCAACGCAAGTACGATGCGTGAGCTTGGTCGGTCGACGAACGAAACGTTGGACTTCACGGAAGCCCTGAACCTCGCTCTTGTGGTTTCGGGTGCGAAGGGCGATCGAGCCCGCATGATCCAGGAGTCAATGTCGCGCGCCATGGCAGGCGGGGCTTTGCGCGGTCAGGAACTCAACACGGTCATCGAGAGCGGCGGCCGTGTCGCCGAGGTGCTTGCTGAAGAGCTTGGCGTTGGAGTCAGCCAGCTTCGCCGGCTCGGTGAACAGGGCAAGATCACCAGCGACGTGATAGCGAACTCTCTGATCAAGAGGATGGAGACGCTTCGGACAGAAACCGAGAAGATGCCGACGACCATCGGCGACGCGCTGGGCGCCATCCGCAATGGGATGCTTCAGCTAGTCGGAATCTACGATCAACAAAACAAGTTGTCTGCGACCCTGGCCGAGGGCGTCAAAGCTCTAGCCGATAATCTCGACATCGTCGCGAAGTCGGCTGCAGTCGCTGCTGTCGGCCTCGCGGCTGTCTTCCATGCGAGCATCATTGCCGGTGCCGTAGCCCTCGCGCAGGCAATCGCCGGAAGTCTCGTCGGAGCCGTGGTTGCGCTGGGCGTCGCGCTCAGAGCCAATCCGATCATGACCGTTGCGACAGTGCTCGCGACCGTCGCTATGGCTGCGTATCAATTCCGCGACGAGCTGCGCAAAGGCGAAGGCGTTCTCGGCTGGTTTGGTGAGAAGATCGATTGGCTCACGGACAAGATCTATCTGTTGGGCGACGCATTCAACGCCGCTATGGCGAAGATGCGCGCCACCTCGATCAACGACGATGCCATGCAAGCGGTGTCGCTCAGTATCGCCAAGCTCAATGGCGACCTGCAGGCGTTCCAGGAAGCTCGAGATAACGCGCTGGGCCGCGGCGCGTCCACTGCAGCCGTTGACCTAGCGATTGCTGCCGTTCGAGCCCAGATCGCGGAGACCACTACCGAATATCACCGCATGAACGAAGTGCGTGAGGCTGCGGAGCTATCCTTCACCGAACTCGTGATGCGCGAGGCCAACAAGCGCCGGGAAGCTTGGTCGTGGGAGCGGGGAACCACCACAACCAAAAACCTCGGTCTCGACGATGCCGGCACCCGCACGCCTGAGCTTGCTGAGACCAGGGCCTACGACCGTCGAATTGAATCCGTGCATCGCCAGGTCGAGGCGATGAAGTTGGAAGCCGAAACTTACGGCATGACGGAAGTTGCGGCCGCGCGATACCGTACCCAGCGCGAACTCGAAAATGAGGCGACGAAGGCGGGGATAGAGCTTACTGCGCAGCGTCGACTTGAAATCCTTGCTGAGGCTGATGCAGTCGCTCAGGCAACGGCCGCACTGGAGGCGCGCCGTGCTGTCGAAGACGGCATGACCACGCTGCAAGCCGATGCTGATCAATACGCTCGCAGGCTCGCCGCACTTCAGGAGTTCGAAGCCGCACGCATCCTGTCGACCGAAGAATCAGCGCGTATGCGCGCCCAGATCGAACAGGACTATGCGCTATCGGTGGTCAACACGATCACCGCAACGACCGGTCGTGTCGCGAGCACCATGGATTCCATCGTCAGCGCGATGGATACGAGCAGCAAAAAGCAGTTCGAGCAGGCGAAGAAGCTGAGCCTTGCGAGCGCCGTGCTCAAGGGCTTTGAAGCTGCCGTCAGTTCTTTCGCGGCCGGTGCCAAAGTCGGGGGGCCGTGGCTCGGTGCCGCTTGGGCCGCAGCTTCACTCGCCATGACGACAGCCCAGATCGGAAAGATCAAGAGCACTAGCTTCAACAGCTCGAGCGCCGGCGGTGGAGGCTTGGGTGGCGGTGGCTCGAGCTCTTCGTCTGGGCTCGAGGCCCCGCGGGCGAACACAACCGAGCAGAAACCTACGCAGACGGTCCACATCACGTTGACCGGCTCGCGATACTCCCGCGAAGAGGTTAGATCGCTCGTTACGGAAATCAACTCCACAATCAGAGACGGTACTGAACTGAAGGTCAGCTAAGATGAGTGAGTTAGACCCAGAAACCCGCGAGATCATCGACACCATGTTGATCCCGCATCTCGCGCCCTTCGCTCTCGAAATGGCTCGTAAGCGGGCCGGTGGGTTCGATAACGAAGACCTTGAGGACTTTGTCCGTGATGCCGTTGAGGCATTCGAGATGCACACGGACTCGCCACTCGACTGCACCTATGGCCCATACATCGTCGAGAGATTGCGAGAGGCCGCAGGGCTTCCCCCGGCGAACGACGTAACGGCTACGAAGGATAATTCAGCCTGATACAAAGCGGGCCCCAAGGCGATTGGCGTCGCCGAGAGGCCCTTGATCCACGACCTGCTTGAACAGGAGAGTGAACCCATGGCGGTATTCTCGATATCCGCGCGAGCGCGGCAATTGTTAAATTCCAGGCGCAATTCGAACAACCACTTACAGGCTAAGAGCTCATCTAACGACGCAGTTTCGTACCATCTGGTTTTGTTCGCGACCGTTCTGTTGGTAATGGCGAGCATGGGATTCGCCGCTTTTTTCGGTTGGCTGCTTGGCTCGCAATACAGCCCGCTGCTTGGTTGCTTAATGGTGCTGATGGCGGTCGGTATTGAGATCGCGAAACCATTCTCCATCCGCGCATCTATCGCTGCCCTTCAAGAGTGGTGCCTCATGCCAGCATTGGTCCTTGGTATGGCGGGGCTCGTCGCCATCGCCTTTTCGGCATCCGCGGAATTATCTCTCAACGCAATGATGCGCTCGGATTTCGTAGCCCAGCGCACAGGCGGGTTGGAGTTTCGCGATAAGGCATCACAGCGATATCTTCGGGCAGAGCAAGAGCTGACGTCGCTCGCACCGTCACGACCGTCTGCCGAGGTCACAGCTGAGCTTGAGGGCTTGCTGCTCCTTCCCGGTGTGGACGGTTGCAAGCTGATAAACGGCCCTGTCACCCAAAAGATTTGCCCCCGGGTCGCTGAACTTCGTGCGGAATCAGGTCGAGCGTACCGAAGGGCCGAGTTGCTCGGTGAGCTCAAAGAAGCCGAGGCGGAAGGCAAGTCTGTACCTGCAGTTGCCGCGTCAGATCCCGGAGCCACCGCTCTCGCCGCTTACCTCGGCGCGCTGGGTGTCCCAGTCGCCGCGGACAAGCTGTCTCTGTGGCTGCCTCTCATAGCGGTGTTGGCGTTGCAGCTCGGTTCGTCGACAAGCGCGTTACTCATCCAAGCCATGAAGCCAATGCCGATGAATGCTGCTGTCCCTGCGTCCCAGGCGAAGGAAACATCTCGCGTCGATTGTCCAATTGACTCCGAAACTGACAGCAATGGCGGGTTCCCGCGCTGGCTGGCAGAGAGCGTTAACGGAACCGCCGTGTCCCTGAGGAAACTCTCACGTCAAACCGGAATATCGAAGTCTGCCCTTCATCGGGAACTTCATCGACTGCGTGATGCGGGGCTGCTCGTCATAAACGCGTCACCCGCGGGGACACGCCTGAGTTCGGCGTAAGCATATGATCTTGTTTTCAAAAGCGAAACGAATGTGGATTCTTGTAAAGTCTAACTTGGTCAGAAAGAGCGATTGTGGTCAAGTTTAGTGAGTTGTTTCAATTAGTTACGCGTTCTTGCCTTAACCTTCGCTCGGAGGTTTCTGATGAACTTCAAGTTTCTCAACTCACTATTCGCATTCTTCGGATATTCGGTCGACCCGAGAACGAGCTTCTCGGTGGGAGTCAGTGTTTTCTGCTCTCACTGGACAGAGTTTTGGTTTGAACGCCATTCGCGTTTCGGCATCGGCATTCTTGCGCTGGGGCCGGTTCTCGCGACCGTCACTTGGCCACTGCAATCATGGCCGCCCACCCACGTCGACAATGTCATCGAACTCTTTATTGGGACAGAGCTCGGCGATCGCTAGCACGACGGGGCTGATACACGCTTTGAGTAACGACGAAGAGCTTCGACAGAATCTGATTTGGACCGTGATCACCGCTGAACTCGGTCTGGATCATATCCGCGGCTCTTGGTACGTGATCCGAAACAATCGCGATCTTCTCAGAGCTGTGAACAAGGAACTAGCCTGCGTGGGTTTTCGCAAAGCAACGCAGGCAGAAGTCGACACGCTGACCTTGTGGGCACATCGCATCGCCGGACCGAAAACCAACCATTGAAACATGAGTTACGTGAAATGATCGCGCACCTGTTGGTAACCGGTCGATTTCCAAGCAGCACTCCGAATCGTACGTAAGCTGCACATATGAATCTGGAGGGCGATTATGAAGCCAACATTGCTATGTGCGCTTCTTGCGTTAGCCGGCTGCTCTGCTTCAGGTAGCGGGTTTGTCACCGGTAGTATCGAAGCCGCGGGGCCGCAGCCAGAGACCTATCGGCAAATCGTACTGGACAATCTCAAGCAAACGCTCTTCGACCCCTACAGCGTGCGCGATGCTCAGATTTCCAGACCGAGGCCCGGGAGTGCGCATCTCAAAGGTGGCTTTAGCCACGCTGAGGGTTGGGCTGTCTGCGTCAGAGCAAACGCCAAAAATCGGATGGGCGGTTATACCGGCGTTCGCGATACATTGCTCATACTGCGGAACGGCTCGGTCGTCGCGGTTCAAGATGACTCTACCCACTACGATGTGCGCACCAATTGCGGCGGGGCCACTTACGATCCGTTTCCTGAGCTAGAGGCGTTGGCATGACAGGCCCAACTAGGCTTCCATATGTTACAGCTGAAGAGATAAGAGAGGCATTGCCGGTAAAACCGAGCATTCGAACATTGCGGAAGCGAATGCGAGAGTGGCCTACTGCGATCGAACTGCGCAATCGTCCGTTGATCTTGGCTGGCGATGTTGACGGATTCCTAGCAACCGCGTTCTCGTCAAACCCGCGTGATCAAAGACCCTCGCCATCCGAAGCAGCGAAGCAGGCGGTGATTTCACATTTGCGTAAGCTGGAGAAACGGCGGAGCTCAATAGGCGTGCGTTCGAACGGCGTGTCCGAAAAAGATTCTTCGCAAAGCGAGAGGCTAACGAAATCCGCAAAAGATGCAGCGAAGAATATGAAGCTGGGTCGCTAAGCTGCGATGCATCGCCAAAGTGAAGGTTTGCTGGCCCTATTCACTCAGGCGGTTAAATGGATCTACTTCGCAAGGCCAAAAAGTCTTTATGGCAGGGTATCATGCGCGTGCCTGATACCACCGTTGCGATGTCACATTGTGGATCAGAGCGACTTACAGCGCTGCGGCTCATAACCGGCTTCAGCGCGAGTTTAATCAAACACTTACGTCGAGCGAGCGCGCGTTGGCTACCATTGTGTAGCCAGTGCATGAATTTGCGCGGTTCGCGTCGCGCCGAAGAAGGCAATTCACGGGGCGTCGCTAGAGCGCACGCTCGTAGCAACGACGTGTCCTTGATCGTTGACAATGACATATCCAGCCTTCTTCCCGAATTTTCGCTTTATGAGCGGCAACGCCTTGATGGCACCGACTATGGCTTCATCGAGCGTCGGATAAATTCGCGGATGGATTTTGTAAGGCGCGCTTTGTTCATGCACGATGACATTTTTGTAGAAGTAGACCGTGAAGTGCAGATCGATGCCCCATGTTTATTTTGACTGTTTGAAACTAGCACCAACACCCTACTAGCAGGGTGGAGGAACATTCGCAACGCATACTGAGCAATATTCTGAGTAGACCGAAAACTATCGATCAGCACGCCCGCTATTGCGGTCCGCCGCTCTCCACGCGTGGCACTTCACTTTGATCCACCCGCGATTTTTCCCGCTCACGTAAGGCTGGTCCGACTTCTTCGACACGATGCCTTCAAGCCCGCGCTCGTCGAGCGCCGAGAGCAGCTTCAGCGGATCGGGGAATGCGTCCGACATCCGAAGCACCTCGTCTCCAGCTTTCTTGAGCAGCGCAGCTAGGCGGACCCGGCGTGTGATCAGCGGGATATGCCGCAAGTCTCGCCCGTCGATCTCCAGGAGATCGAAACACCACGCGACGCGGCTGTGCTTTTGCCCGCCGACCAGAGCCCGGAAGTCCGGTCGCCCCTCGACATCGAGCGCGACACCCTCGGCATCGATAATGCACGTTTTGCATGGGAGAGCTGCGACGGCCTTCGCTAGATCCCGGAAGCGCGCCGTGAAGTCCTTCCCATTTTTCGACCAAATGGCGGCTCTGTCGCCGTCCTTGTGGAGCTGGAGGCGGTAGCCGTCGAACTTGACCTCATGCACCCACCCCTTGCCGGAAGGCGGCAGCGATTGCTCAACGGGCTCTGATGGGGGAATGAATGCCGGCACGGCGCGCATATAGAGCCTAGTTCATCAGCTTACAACCTGATCGGATATCGTTCGTAAGGTTCTTGACCGACAGGGAGCATGCACTGATTATTGTTATTCCAGAAAGACCGGCTATGACGGGAGGTAACCATGCCGGAGATTGTTCACTATCTTGAACGCGCTGGCACAAGTCGATACTTCGATGAAGACGACTTCGCGGTCTTACAATCAGTCTACGAGAAGGTTTGCACCGAGCTTGGGGTATCGCTGGAGAACAAGGCGCGCCGCGAAGCGATCGCGTTATTGATCTTTCAGGCCTTCAGCCGCTCAAGAACGCCGCAGGAGCTTTCCAAGTCTGTGCTAGAGGCGGTTAGAAAATCGAACTAATCGGCCTCACAGCGGCAACCTTTCCGGCGGTTTCAAGCCTAGAAGATCTTCCTTGTGGCTCCCGCTCTGAACGATCTGCATCCGCTCGGCGTCGTAGGTCCGCGCGAGCCGGTAGGCTTCATCCGGCGGTGCTGAGAGCCACGCCTCGAAGTCGGCCTCTTCCGAGAGCAACACCGGCATCCGGTCGTGCATGATCGTCGCCGTGAGCGCGTTCGGCGTCGTCGTCATGAACGCGTACACATCGACCTCGACGGTCGGCCCGTCCTTCTTCAACGGCCCCGTGTAGCGCTTCCAGATGCCGGGGAACGCGAACAGCGGGCGTGGCTCGGTTTCATCCTTCAGGGCGAACCAATGCCATCCAGCGGGCTTGTTACTATCGGGCTCGCAATAGCTCGACGCGGGGACGAGACAGCGCCGCGCTTCAAAACTCGACCGCCAGAACGGGCTCGTCAGCACCGTGTCGTCGCGAACGTTCGTCACCGGCCGCGGCGCATAACCTTTCTGCAAAAGCGGGAAGCCCCACGTCGCAGGCACCATCTCGCGTTCGCCATCTGTCGCTAAGCGAATGATCGGAGCGACGCTCTTGGGGAAGATCGCAGGCATGGGCTCGAACGCATAAGAGCGGTTATCCGAGACGCGAAACAGTCCTCGGATCGCATCACGGCTGCGGGTGTTGCTGTAGAGGTTGCACATATCGGCTACGCTAAAGGCTCCCAAATCGGGATGCCACTCCTGCTTTCCGGTCCATTGCCTACGATGGTCGATCGCCTCGGCGGCACGCGCCGGGCTCGGCGAGCGGATGCTGGTGTTCATGAGACCACAACGGGAGCATCGGAACCGCGTGCGCAAGAGATCGCTCGGCGCACAGGCACCCCATCGAATGAGCAGAGGCACCAGCGGGACCGCGGTGTAGTGTCGGCAGCCCGCCGTATCGCAGTAAAGCCAGAGCCAGTCGTGGCCCTTGTTCAAATCGCCGATCGTCGGGCGCGGACCCTTTCTGCGCCGCGCCTCGCGATGGCGCCGCTCAAATTCAGCGCGCCTAGCGGCGACCTCTCCAGGTGTGAGCCATAGGCGATCGTCGTTCCGCGGGGCCATCGCGCGGCGTCAATCATCACAGAAACCGTTTACGCAGCGGCTCGGCGGCTGCCTGCGGAAGCGATCGTTGTCGTGAGTCGCAATGATGTTGGTGGCGCCCAGCACAGCGCGAGTAAGGCGGCCAATGTCGACATTCATCACGCCCTGGCGCTGAAGCTCATCGAACAGAGCGCTATGCGTTTTCGAGAAATCTGCCATCTCTAAAGCTCCTTTGTAGCCGCCGATCCCGACATACACGAATGAGAACAAATAGAGAACAAAAATCGCTCACGCATCGCGAGAATCTGTTGGTAGGTGATGCAAAATCCGCGACGGATTGGAGCTGCGGTGGTCGTTTGAGGGCGATGAAAGATCAAGATCCCCTTGACCTCGCTGCGTATCGCATAGCTAAGAACCGACAACAGAGATCCGCAGATTTCGCCCGCTGGAAGCCGTCGCCGACGGTATTCGCTTGGGCCGGCATGCTCGCCTTTGCCGTCGTCAGCTATTTCGCGTTCGGCCCCAGCAACCACTTCAGCACGGCTGATCTCACAGGAACGATTACTCACAGGGGCTCGATCGCCGAGTGCGGCCTGATCCGTAGGACGTGTCTCGTCGACGGTGACACTGGTTGGCAGGATGGAACGAAGTGGCGGATGCAGGGCATCGACGCGCCGGAGATGGACAACAAAGCGGAATGCGAGAGTGAGCGCGTGAAGGCTGTCGCTTCGCTTCAACGGCTCACAGAGTTGATGGCGCTGGGCTACTCGATCAAGGGAAGTGGCAAGAACGACAGGTTCGGCCGCGCGCTAGTCGACGTTGTGCTGAATGACGGTAGAGATGCGGGCGCAGTGCTCATCGGTGAAGGGCTAGCTCAGCCATGGCCGAATCGCGGAAACGTGTGGTGCGGGCGCTGACTTATGTTGCCGGCGTTATGATTGCAGCGCTTACTTGCAAGCCGCGCGTCAACGCTGAGCCGTCTCCTTCGTCCCACTAACGGTCATCACTCTCACGCGGTCGGCGAATACACGCGAGAACATTCGAATCAGCTACTTCTGGTATAGTGAGTTGTACGAAGATGGGCAGATATGGACGACGGTCGTGCACATCGAGGAGGACACGCTCGACGATCTGCTTCATCGCGTGTTTAAGCTCGCGCTGAAGAGCAAAATTCAAACACTCTCAACGAAAGGGAACGCGCGCGAACTACTGGCCGTGATGCTTACACTCAGGAATCCGCTGGCAAGGTTCAGCGGTACGGAAAAGAGAGCGACGTTACTGACTTGCCTTGGCGAAACGCTTTGGTATGTCTCTGGCTCGAACCGATTGGATATCATCGAGTATTACATTCCGCGCTATCGTTCGTTCATCGCAGTCACAAGGCGGGCAACAATCGCTCCCGGTGCGTACGGGCCGCGAATATTCGGTGCGAAGGACGGGGTTTCGCAACTAGCTAGGGTGATCGAGCACCTGCGCACTAAGAATGACACCAGGCAAGCCGTCATTCAAATCTTTGATCGACGGGATATCGGCAAAAAAGATGTGCCGTGCACCTGCACCCTGCAATTCATGGCGAGGGGCGGGCAGCTACACATGATGACGAGCATGCGGTCGAACGATGCATATCTTGGTTTGCCGCACGATGTGTTCGCCTTCACCTGGATGCAGGAGGTTGCGGCGCGAAGTCTGGGTCTCGGTGTTGGAGAGTACCATCACGCGGTAGGCAGCCTGCACCTATATGACCGCAACGAGCACGATGCCCGGGAATACCTCGAGGAAGGTTGGCAAGAGGGGAAGCTGGCGATGCCGCCGATGCCGACGGGCGATCCCTGGCCGTCGGTAAAATGGCTATTGGCGGAAGAGCAGAGTATCCGCACGGATGTTCTCCGCAGTTCCGGCTCGCCGAACATTGATCCTTACTGGAACGATCTGTCTCGTCTGCTGCATGTGCACAAGCTTCTCAAAACGAAAAGTTTAAGAGAGATAGTCCGGCTGAAAAACGCAATGTCAACGCCTGTATACGATGCCTTCATCCGCACCAAGTCACGCTCGGCTCGCGGTCCGGACGCGCCGTTGCTTGATTACGCTGATACTCGGTAAAGTGCGCGGGAGAGGGGGAACATTTGTTAAGGCCAAGAGACAGAGCGCGGTCTGTAGGACTGCGGGACTCTATTCTTGAGTACGCTGCCAATGTCAGCCCTCTTCCGGGCATTGAGCCAAATGGGCATCTTAACTGCCTGGTTGCGCAACTCGTCGACAGTCTTCGACGCGTTGAGTTTGCCCACAGCGTCCGCGATGGAGACCATGATCCGCGCCGGATGGAGCCGGGCTCCGGCCTGTTTGATCCTCTCAAGGCTGCCGTATTGCACAATCGGCGAGGCAATCTCAACGAGGCGTACTGGCTGGTCTTCCTCGCAACGCATTTTGGGAAGCACCATGAAGATAATTGGCGATTGGCCGAGGATGTCTACGGTCGCCTCGGTCAGGGGGCGCTTTGGGACTGGCCAAATACAAGCGGCAGCCTGCCGAAGTTCCGCGCGTGGGTAGCCCAACACGAAAGCACGTTGCGGGGAGGCGATGGCGTGCGGCGACGCTTCAGCAATCATAGGAAATACGAGAGCCTTCAGGCGGGTTCCGCCAAGGGATTGCCTGCCGTGGTTGAATCTTATGTCAATTGGATACGTCCGCCCCGCTCACATCATGGGGTCCTTCGCGAGGCGCATCAGAGGGTGGGCCAACATCCGCGAGATACATTTGCGGATCTCTATCGCGACATGGACACCGTCATCCGGTTCGGGCGTCTCGGAAAGTTTGACTATCTGTCCATGCTTGGAAAACTGGGCATCGCACCCATCGAGCCCGATTCAGCCTATTTGCGCCAGGCCACAGGCCCCCTTAGAGGTGCGCGCCTTCTCTTCGAAGGAGGCACTGAAAATTCGCAAGGCGACCGCACTCTTGATGATCGCCTCCATGCTCTTGAGGCGCATATGGGCGTCGGGATGCAGGTGTTGGAGGATGCTATCTGTAATTGGCAAAAGAGACCGGACACGCACATTCACTTCAGGGGCTGAGATCAAGGTTCGACAGTTCGTCCCACTGATAGCGCCGCTTGAAGCCGTTGAGACGGTTGCGGCGAACACGCCCTAAGTGCTGCAGTTGGCCAACGACTATACCGGGAGAAACTCCTACTTTCCGGGCGAAAGCGACGATTTGTTTGACCTGAGGCCGAAGTGCCATCAGCTCTCCAACGAACTCCTGAGGGATTAAGACTCGGGCCGCATATTCATTGGCTTCAGCCTCCTCCTTTTCTGTAACGTCGCTACCGTCCTCGAGAAACAGAGCGTCCTGTCCGTGAAGGATCAGATGCGCCGCCTCGTGAAAAAATGTAAACCAGAACTGGTCATCGGAACGATAGCGAAAGCTCAAGACGATAAGAGCTTTTGCCGGATTAAGGAAACGTGTTGCGCCGCTCGCACGGCAGCCCTTTGGGGCTCGCGCGATTGCAACGGACACGCCGCATTCCGCGCAAAGCATGCGAAGCATCGGCACAAACCGACTCGGTTCCTTGATCCTTGAAAGGCCTTTTATCTCGTCCAACTTGCTCGCGAACAACTCAGCATTCCATGGCTGACAGTCGATGAGCTCGCTCGTAAGCTCCGCGCGGCGCAGCCACGCAAGGACTGCATACGGATTCGCTTCAAATGAAGGAGACGTTCGAAAGGCCGTAACGGCAAGCTCAGCATTATAGCGCCTCTGCCATTCACCCAAGTCAGGAACGCCGAAAAAGCTCAAGCACGCGCCCAGCTTTTGACTCTTGTGCGCTACGGCATCGATCCAACCGAACCGCCGCATGTCAGAGATCGGAATTTTGGAAAGGAATTCATCTTCGCCGGGAACCTTGGATGCGTTGCCGAGCCGTGCCACATCTTCTCTGTACTGAAGCTCCCTTTGCATCCAGAACTTTGCCGACGCGCCGAGGGCAGACTCCAGACGCTGCGCAAGTACACCATCGATCACTGTGATCCCTCCGATAAGCTCGTGAACGCGGGCTATCGATGAGCCAATGTTAGCGGCGAAGTCTGCAAGCTCCAGGCCCTGAACCTCCAGCATCTCAGAGATCGTTTCGCCGGGTGGACATGCCCAGTCAGGTTGAAACCCCACTGCTCTAGTCATTGTCCCTACCTATCGTCATTATTTTGATGCGGCTGACCTCAGACCAATCACCCCTTCCTGTCGGGGTTCCCCGCCGAACGTGGTTTGAGCGGAAAGTCAGAGAAAACCCGTCGCAAAGATCGAGTGCCATCGTAGGCTGCAGCTTACCGGGAAGCTGCCGAGGATTGCCTAAGGGCAGATCCTCGATGGAAGTTGCGGCGCGCAGATCGGCGAGCCTGCGCTTTATCTTCTGGCCAACCCGTTTGCCAAAGCGCTTCGTGAGCATTGCCTCGCTTTCGCAAATGTCGCGGAGCGACCTAGAGTGGAACGCAATTTCCATGTCCCACCGGGACGTTCCTGAGGATCTCTGCCCACGAATCACGTTCCAAGGCAGATTTCTTTCAAACACAATCGCGCGGTGATGGGAAGACGTCCGTACAGCCCAAGGTAGGGTAATTTCTGACGTCTCCCCAGCATTGGGGGCTCTTGTGTATCAAGCTCGCGCTGCGCTTGTCTCGACCCCTGCGGTATTCGATCCTGGACGCGAGGGGCCAAGAGGTTTCGGCCCGCGCGCGATGCATGTAAACGCCTCGCGCAGAAGCGCGCGCGGACCGATGGCACGAGCGAAGAGCAGGCAAGTAGGATTTGGTAGAAAGAATTCGAACCCCTGACTTTTCAAGGCGATTATGGTCCGCTTAGTTTTGTTTTTGATGGGTTCAGCTATCGGATCGGCTACGCCACCGATCTTGGTCGCGTCCCTCTGCATCTCTTCGACTACTCCCGCGATCTAGATTGTATAGCGCCAGAGAGTAACTACGACCCTCGTATGCAAGCTGAAAGCGGCCCGACCGCTGTTTCTGCAACGCCGAATAACCGGTGGGCGCGGTCACATTTCCAATCCGCAGGCCCTCGCAGTTATCCGCAAAATTCTTGATCGCTCGCGTCGACTGCCGGATCACATCGTGCTGCTTCACCGCAGTCTCGAATGCAATAGCCCGAACCTCGTCCGTTCACTCGTCAGAAGCGATGAGCGGATTGCACCGCGGCTTACCTTAGGGCAGCGGAACGAGAGGACACCGTGGCTCGGATGCGTACATCGGCAAGCGCAGATCGGTGAGCAGATGCATTTCGCGTTTTGATGCTAGAAGGTTCGCGATAGATGGCGTCGTTGTGCGCGTGCATTTGAGCTTCCGATCATGTGTTCGGAGCGCCAGTGCACAATGGTTAGTGTGGCTCGGCGAGCCCGTGAAGACATTGTGAACGCTGCAAACTACCCGTTGTAGCCCAGACCGTAGCCCAGAATGACTTCAGAGTAGCTGTTCTCAACAACAAATCGGTATGTAAGTCATTGAAAAGTCAAGTGGTGGGCCTGCCCGGACTCGAACCGAGAACCAAGCGGTTATGAGCCGCCAGCTCTAACCATTGAGCTACAGGCCCCCGTTGCCGATCTTGCTCAGCCGAGGAGGCAAAGGCGCGATCGCCCCAGGCAGATGAACGCCGTCGATTGGGGGTAAGTCGTTCTCTATATCAGAGTTCGCGGGCCGTTCCAGCCTCGAAGGAGCGTCAGCCCTGCGCCAACATCCCCTCCGTTGAGCCGCAAAATCCCGGTCTTCCGATAAACCGCACGAAGGCGGACTCAATCCTTCCAAGGATCGAATTCGCCTTCGCCGGCCATAGCCACGCCGAACGGGCGCAACCTGTGCACCACGCGCGTCGAAGCGCTGTGATGCGGCAACACTTCATCGAGACGACGATAGGCCATCGGGCTTTCGTCCAAGTCGGCGCCGACAAGCGTCACGCCGCGGCTCCTTAGCCAGGCATCCATCTCCTCGCGCGTGAACCGGCGCTTGGCTTCCTTGCGGCCGAACACACGTCCGGCACCGTGCACCGTCGAGTAGAGAGAGCGGCGCGCCTCTTCGCCATCGACGCCCTCCACGATGACGGCATCGTCACCCATGGAGCCACCGATAAAGCTCCGCTGTCCCGGAAAGCATGGCGTTGCTCCCTTGCGCACGACCCACACGTCGCGATCTCCGTGGCGTTCACGCCATGCGAAATTGTGGTGGTTGTGAACGCTATCGAGCACCTTGCCTCCGATGATCTGGCGCACACGCTCGACGACCCATTCACGGCCCGCGTAGGCGTAGCGGCCAGCGAGCTGCATGGCCGCGATGTAACGCTGGCCAATTTCGCTGCCCTCATCGACGACGGCCGGTGGGACGTTCATTCCGTCGGCGCCTCCCGCCGCCTTGAGATAGCGCGTCGAACTCGTGTGACCAAAGCCGCGCGAGCCGAAGTGCACGCCGATCCAGACGTGGCCGTCCTCATCCTTCATGAGATCGACGTAGTGGTTTCCCGAACCGACGGTGCCGAGCTGAGCGCCTGCCTTTTGGCGATAAGCCTCCATGTCGGACGCCTTCCACGCCTCTTCGTCGTCGAACAGCGCATGCTCGACACGTTCGGCGTTGCTGCGGCCCACGCCGAAAGAAATGGTGCGCGAGATGTCGGACATGATAGCCCCCACGCGATCCTCGATCTGATCGAAGCGCGTATCGAGGCGGACAGCCATGTTTCCGCAGCCGATGTCGAAGCCGACACCGGAGATCGAGATCTGCCCTTCGTATGCAATCACGCCGCCAACAGGCTGCGCGTAGCCCAGATGGCCGTCCGCGCAAACAACCCCAGCGATGACGTTGCCGATCGACATGCAGTTGCGCATCTGGGCGAGCGTGCTCGGGTCATGCTCACCGAACACGGCCAGCGGGCTGTCCGTGTATTCCGCTCGCTGAGGCCGCAGGGATGCAATCGCCCCGGCGGTGTCTGCCGCTTCGCGCATAAGCTGCTCCTCGCGCGCCTTCTGTCGAAAGGTACACCATGTTGGGATGGGGCGCTGTCCGGGACGATCGATCTTCGCATCCGGATCCAGTCCGGCTTCGATCGCCAACTCGCGCGCGCGGGGCTGCAACGGATCGGGTCTGCTCATGGGAATACCTTTGAGGTTGGTCTGGGCGGCACGCTGAGAACGTGCAACCTCCGCATTCCAAATGCGGCACTCTAACGTGGCGGAGCTACGCCCAGATGTCGTGGTGAGGAAATGATGGATGCGCGCAAACGCGCTCAGGGCTCTAGCGGGCTAACCGCGAGCTTATACTCGGTCGAAGATGTTGTTCCGATCTATCCATGCCCAACCAAATGCGCGAAACCGCGACGTTCGTCAACCGGGCATTTTGTTAGTTCGCTGGTGCGAGCGAACGATCATCCGGCTCCAGGATCGAACCCGGGCGAGCGGACGAACGATTGCGCGCATGACCCCGCGCGAAATTTGCATCACCTTGGCGCAGGAGCAGGCGCAGGCGCCGGCGTGTCTACGGTGTTCGTCGATGGACGGTCGCCGGGCGTTTGCGCACGACCATGGTCGTCCTGCTCAATCGTCCGGGTTTTTTTGGCTGTGGTGGCGAACTCGTTGGAGCCGAATGCGAAGTAGGTGACCGCAGCGAAGGCGACCAGAGCAGCCCATGCCATCACGGGAGCGGAGGGCTTCCGGCGGGCCAATGCGGCATTCCTCTGCTCGCGGTTCTTGGCGTTTCTATAAGCGGCGAGGTCTAGAGGATCTTGATCCTTCATGATGGTGAAATGACCACTCCCCGCTCAATCCGTCGAGTCTACCGCGCCGCTCATCAACAAAATTTCCCACGCGGCATGTCTTTCACCAGCGATAGACGCGTCGCTGCCTCAGCCCCAGGATTGTCCGCGATGCAAAGCGAGGACTGTATGCAGCTAAGCGCGGGCAGCGGTTTGAGTATCGAATGCCGCTGGCGCCTCCCTCAACGCGGGGCGACGGCTTTGGCTCTGAGGCATTTGCTGAAGATCTCCTGCATGCCGTAGGGAGCCTCATGGCTGGTTGCACCGTCGGGCAGCACGGCAACCTGCTGCTGGAGATAGGTGCAGACATCGATCGCGAGGCGACGTTGCTCGATGTAGGAAAGCAGGAAGTAGAGCAGTGCGATGGAGAGGACGACGCAGGCCGTGATCATCTTCTGATCGAAGGTCAGCGCCGATGAATCGGGCTGACGCGCAGGCGATGTGGTCGATTTCTTTTCCACCGGATCTGGTTCCAAACCGCACCCCTGGCCAAAGACGTCGCGCGACGCGACGACCTCTACAACGCATCGGATCGCATCGCGCTTAAGGCATGTCAATCGAGTTGGAAGCGGGGATCTGGTGCGGAAGCACGCTGGCGCCGTAAATCAGCATCCGGCGTCGAGCTGGTTCTCGGCCAGGATATTGATCACGCAGCTTGTTCCGTTTCCGAAGTGCTGCGCCTGCCATTGAGCGGACTGCGCGTGCTCTGGTTGAGCAGCGGACCGCCCGCATCCTGCGCCGCATCGTAAATTCTGACGCAGCCGCGGCCGTCACGTTTCGCACGATAAAGCGCCATGTCCGCGCGTGCGAGCCACGTATCGATGCTGAGCGTCGAGGGCGTCTCGAGAACTACGGCTCCGATGCTGACGCTGACCATGATGACATAGCTGTCGAAAAGCACCGGTACGGCGAGGGCGTCCTTGATGTCTTCGGCAAGCGTCTGTGCGCCAGACGCGTCCATGAGCGGCGCACTCACCACCGCGAACTCGTCGCCTCCGAGGCGGGCCGCGATGTGGGTCCGGCTTGAAAGGCTACGCAGCCGGTCCGCGATGGCCGCGAGCACGGCATCTCCCGCAGCGTGCCCCAACGTATCGTTGACCGATTTGAAGTAGTCGCAGTCGATCAGCATCACCGAGACCATCTGAGACTTTGCATCGCGCGGCCACAAGTAGTCCTCGAACACGCGCATGAACCAGCCGCGATTGGCGAGACGCGTTGCGGCGTCGTGACGGGAAGCATAGACGGCCGCGCGTTCGCTCTCGGTAAGGCGCAGCATGATGCGCCGCATCGTGAAGGCAGCCACCAGCGAAAGCGCCGCGATGAGTGCGAGCGAAAGCGTGATGGCGGGGAGGGCGGCTTTCAGAATGGCGTAACCGGGCGACGAGAAATCCCACGTCACGTGCGTCACCACATTGCCGCTCGAATCCACGATCGGGTGGCGGTGATCGAGTTTCGCGATAGATGGCGACGGAGCAGGCGCCGCGTGTCGTAGCCCGTCGACATGAGACAGCGTGCCGAGCTTGTGGAGCACCCGGTCTGTCATGAACTGCAGACCGATCAGCAACGTCGGTTCCGCCTGACCATCCGGGCTCAGCGCCTCAGCGGACGCGAAGGGGGCAACGGTGATCATCGCCGGACGGCCGTCGATCTTGACGATCTCGTTGACGAACAAGCCGTCCGTCATACCACTCGGGATCCGGTGAGAAAGGCCGTGCATGGCTGCGCGTGCCACGCGGTAGAGTTCTTTCGCGCGCTCCATAGGTGCGGCCGCTGCCGCGAGAAGGCCGGCGGTGCGCTGTGCATCGGGCTCTCCGTCCTCGACGCTGGAAAAGATCGCGTTGCCGTGCGCGTCGACGATCAGGAGCTGCTGCACGCCCTCGGGAGAAAGCGACGCCGTGCCGAGGTTTTTGCGCATCCACTCCCGGTCTTTGACGAGCACCACTTTGCGGAACGCGTCCGTCTGCAGCGACTGGGCAAGAACCTCGGAGGCATTGAGCTCGCCAAGCAGTTTAAGGCCCCGCTCGAGCGACGCCTTTTCGCGCCGCAACGAATTTTCGTTAATCTTCTCGACGACCATCAGCGCGTCTTTGCCCAGCAACGCGACAGCCACGATGGCAGGCAGAACCATCGCCAATCCGATCCATCGGGTGAGCACGAAGCCGTCCGAAGTCTGCGTATCCCTCATCCGTTTCCCCCCGGTGTCTCAAACAAGCGGCCGAAGTTAGGATCGACCTTTTGAGACAAGTGAAACGCCGAGGCACAAATGCGGTTGGTTCGGGAAAGGAGCGGTTTACCATCGAGGCGCGCGGCAGTGTGTGGCGTCGTGTCCAACCACACGAAAAGACATTAATTTCTCGAGGCTTCCAGCGTGCGCCGCAGCATCACGGGCGCGTGAAGGCTCAACCGGTTTTGATGTAAGTCCTCATGACAACCGCCTCTGCGATGACGTGCCCCTCCATCGGCCGAAATTCCGCATCAGTACACCTGCCAGGGCACGTATTTCTCGCCGCCCATCGCATCGTTCCGGAATTGCGCGCGGCGGATCGGCCGCTGTACTCTGCCGCCAGCGGAGGCGAGGCCTTTGCCTCTTGAGGACCTGACCTGACATGACGCGGACGCTACAAGCGGTGCTGACATTTGTTCTTGCGGCGATGCTGTTCGCTCCGGCGTCTCTTGCTGAAGGAAAACGCTTGAAGCCGGTCCGCGCGGCGGGCATGAGCGCGCCGGTCAAGGACTGCACGCGCTTCAACGCGCGCTTCGGTTATTACGGCAATCCGTGGTGTACGACCGCAGAGCAGCAGCGTTGGGATCGCTGGGAAGCGAACAGGATCAGAGCAATGCGCTAGCCTGCCAGCGTTCGACGCGCGAGCGCGAGGCAGTCCTTAAACGCCTCGAGATCGGAAAGCACGCGGTCGAACGGAACGTCGCGCGCGATGAACTCTCCGCCCGTATCGAGGATAGCAATCGCGATCATCAGGTTCTCGGAAAGCCCGAAGTCCTCGATGTCCGCGCGCCGGGTTTCCGCATCCCACGTCACTTGCGCAGCCTCCGGAGTCACACGCACGCGCGACGCGTAATCAGCTCCCACGTTGGTGTACCCGAACACTGGCCGGTCGAGCGCCCGCATGAAGCCGATCTCGAACGCCGTGCCCGCATCCATGCTCGCGCCGCGAAAGGGCGTGCAATTGGCGATGAGGAGATCAGAGCCGCGCATCAAGGCTTCGTTGCCATGGCTGATCGCCCGTGCAATCGCCTCCGGCGCGAGGCCCGCGCCGTCGATAGCGTTGTCCAGCGGAAAGACGCCTTCGAAACCGTGCTCGGCGCACAGACGCTTCTTCTCCTCGCCTTGCGCGATGGCATCCGGAAAGAACACCTCCGGGCCGGCGAGATAAATCCGAAGCGGCATGTGGTGGACCTTCAGCGGAGAGTGGAGGAAAATGCTCCGCAACTCTATCGCCGGGGCGGCGGTGTCGCAAACCCCCAGGTCAGGTCATAACAGGCTGTTTGTAACTTGCCTGGAGTCGCGACAGCAGGAAGATGCCCCCGGCAGTCGCAACGTAGGCGAGCCCTTCGCCGAGAGCAGGCCTATCGCGATAGCCGATCAGAACATGCAGAACGCGTCCGGCCATGCTTTCCTCCGACAGTAGCCACGAGGAATCCCAAAGCTGCGTGTCGAACACGGGAACGATAAGGCCGGCGTTGGAGAGCTGATGCACCGCCTCCGCGGCCAGTCCCGCCGCGAGCAGTGTCACGAGAATGCCCGTGGTCGAGAAGACGGCCCGCAACGGGATTGCAGCGAGACCGAAATAGAGGACGGCGGAAGCCGCGGCCCCGAGCGCGAGACCGCCTGCCGAACCGAGCGCGAGCGCCGCCGCGCTGTCCGCGTGCTGGAGCGCAATACCGGTCAAGAACAGCACCACCTCGCTGCCTTCGCGCATCACGGCCGTCGCGGTCGCGATCCCGAGCACGGCCGCCGTATGCTTGCCGCTCTCGACTGCATGGCCAAGCTCGCGCAATTCCCGCGTGAGATCACGTGCGTGATCGGCCATCCAGACCACGTGCCAGGTCAGCATGACGACAGCGAGGGCGAGCACGGAGGCGGTGAACAACTCGAGGCCCCGCCCGTCAAAGGCGGCAGAGATGCCCGTGGCGAAAAGAGCAACAACGATCGAGCCGGCGACGCCGGCCAGAATGCCGAGCCCGACGGCACGCCCGCGTCCGGCCACGCCGCGTGACGCGGCCAATACTACGCCCACGATCAGCCCTGCTTCGAGGACCTCACGGAAGACGATGACGAGGGCAGCCAGCATGCGGTCACTCCGCGACGACGGTGCCGTGGGCGGTGTCCGAATGATACTCGCCGAAGAAGATATACGTCCCTGCTTCGAGCGGCTTGATACGCACGATGGCGGATTGCTTGCCGGCGACCACCTTCTCGAAGCGCAGGGGATAGCTCTCGAACTCCTCGGCGGTGTCGTCCAGATTATTGACGGTGAGCTTGATCGGCTTGCCGGCCGGCACCTTGAGCGTCTCCGGTTCGAACTTGTGATCCTTGATGGAGATGCTCATGTCGAGCGTGTCGTCAGCCCGTGCGGAAGCGGCGGCGAACACGAGGGTAGCCACGGCAACGAGTGAGGCCGCGAGAGGAATGCCGGGATGTGTGCATCGCATGGGTGGCCTCTTGGAAGCGGGAGGACACCGTCGTTATCATGACTGTTCCAGTCAATTTACTGATGCGTAAGGTGCGCACGGGGGAGGCACGCGCACCTCACCCGATCTGACCTCGGACAAGAACTGCTTCGTGGGCTTACTGCTCCTTGCCGGTCTCGACGTGAAAACGGTGCAGCACGCGATGCGCGATCGGAGCCAGCACGAACCCGGCCCCGATCACGATGATGAGCCCGGACAGGATCGCGTAACAGCCGGCGAACACCTTGCCCGCCGTCGTGTGCAGCTCCGCGACTGGCCCCATGCCGGAGAGGATCATCGCCGCGTTGACGAACGAATCCGCGAGCCCCATGCCCTCCGTCACGGCGTATCCGACCATGCCGATCACGAGCCCGCCGAATGTCAGGATGCCCCACAGCCCGATGGCGAGCATCATGCGCTTCGCGAACGCGAAGCGCGATATGACCTTCTGACGGCGCGGTTCGAAACCCGTGAGCATGGTGCGCATCATTTCATCCTGATAACGATCGCTAGGCCGTCATGATCGCCAGTCGTAACGTCGGGGTCATCGGAAATCGCATTGTCGAGCGGCGCGACGCCAGACTGCTTGTAGTCGGTGTGGGTAGAGAGGGCGCGTGCGAAGTCATCGCGTGCTTCCTTGAAAGACGCATAGCGATGTGGCGGGTCGTGGAGAAAGTTCACACTCTCGCGGCTGAACGCGCCGATGAACACATACCCGCCCTCCGACGCATAAGGCCCGAAGATGCGTCCGTGATTGTTGGTCTCTTCGAAGATGCGGTTGGAGAAGGCGTCGTCGCGCCCCTGTGGCAGCTGGCTGTAGAGATCGCCGCTGATAAAACCGCGATAGCCGGTCGAATGCCCGAAGCGCACAGGATAGCCCGCCGCTTTGGCCGCGGCCCTGAGCCTCGCGCGCGCCTGGTCCGGGCTCGACGATGAGGCGTCGATCAGAATGACGTTGATCGGCTCATGCAGTTTCTTGCCGTCGACGATCTGTCCCAGCCAATGCGCGATCGCTCCATCGCGCGTGAACATCCATTTGCCCATCGCGGGCAGACCTGGCGGGTTCGCGATCTCATTCGCCGGAAGTGACGCCGGCGCATCGATGGCGGCTTTGTTTCTTGCATGCGCGGCGCTGGCCGCGAGCAGCGCGCTCGCAATGAACGCCGCCGCGATCCGCACCGAGATCGCGACGCGCGACTTCGCGTTCTGTCGGTGCAACACATGGCGGATGCGGAGGGGCGAGCAGCTCATGTGGCGAGACTAGGGCTCAACCCGCAATCGCGCCACAGAGATTGTCTTACTGAATATCCAGAATGGCGCGCCGACGGTCCTTACCTACCCGGATATGCGGAAGTGAAACGCCAAGTCGTGAGGACTGTTGCAACGATCTGCAAGGATTTGAAGATTTTGTAAGATTCTCGCCGCACGAGCGCCGTTGCGAGGCCACTTCCGGCGCCTACATCCGGAAGCACGCCAACAACGCGGAGGACATCATGCAGATGACAACCGGACTTCAGAACGCCACCCAGGTTCGCGATGAGACGTACAAGAGCATCATCGAGCAGGCGAAGGCACAGGCCCGTCGCTATGCGTCGCTCGACACGCGGGAAGGGCGCACCGCCGCCGTCGCCGTTCTGCGCTTCGCTCGCAGTCTCCGCGCCCGCCGCAACAGGTTGCACGCGTAGCTTCAGCACCAGCCCCAAAGCAAAAACCCCGGAGCTTGCTCCGGGGTTTTTTCTTGTTGCAGCATGGCTGTTCGTCAAAGTTTGCGAGCGTATGTCTTCACGTACTTGTTGATGTACGTCGCCAACCCCCGCCCATCTTCTGCGAGCCGCTTCATAACGTTGACGTGTTCGCCGCCTGGGCGCCGACTGTCGTATTCATACCCCTTACCATCTTCAAACCATACGCGAATGAGCGAAGGTCCAAACTCGTAAGAACGGATAGGCGAGTTCCTTGCCAAATTGCGGTATGGAACGCGGCTCGATTGCGGCATGCCAACCTCGTCCTGTCCATGATCCGAGACGCTAAGGAGGTGTTCTCATCGCATTTCACGGCCGTGGAACACCCGAAGGATCAGCACCCGCGTTCCGTCGAAGCGATACTGAAAGATATAGGGTGCGTTGAGGACTTGAAGCACAACCAGTCGATATTCGTCGCTGCCGCCAATGCGCCGTCCGGCCTTGGGAAACCGTTCGAGCAGTTCCATTTTCTCAGTGAGCCCAAGCGCAACAAGCGGCGCAAGCGATGGGTGGTGTCGGTGAAGAAAATCGGCAAAGCGGTCGAGGTCGGCGAGCGCGTCTGCCGACCACTCGACTTTCATACGTTGCGCCAGGGCTCGAAACGGCTCGTGCCCCAGGTTTCGAGCCAGCGTACGACCTTGGCGTTGTCGACGGTTCCTGATTGATCGGCGCGTCGTGCGCGGCGCTCAAGCTCGGTTAGCTGGTCACCTTCTGAGCTATCCGGGACGCCTGTCTCGGAAGCGGCCAGCTCCGTCAGCAGCTCAGCAACGCTAATCCCCATCTCAGCCGAGCGAACACGCAGCGCTTCCGCTGTCGCTTCGTCGACCTCGATGGTGTGCGTCTTTGGAGGCATTACCGTCCTCAATTATCCAGGAAGCTCCGCAGCTTCCGCGACCGGCTCGGATGCTTCAGCTTCCGCAGCGCCTTCGCTTCGATCTGACGGATGCGCTCGCGCGTAACCGAGAACTGCTGGCCGACTTCTTCCAGCGTGTGATCCGTGTTCATGCCGATGCCGAAGCGCATGCGCAGCACGCGCTCCTCGCGCGGCGTGAGCGAAGCGAGCACTCGCGTCGTCGTCTCGCGCAGGTTGGCCGCGATCGCCGCCTGATCCGGCAGCACCGCGTTGCGGTCCTCGATGAAGTCGCCGAGGTGTGAATCCTCCTCGTCGCCGATCGGCGTTTCGAGCGAGATCGGCTCCTTCGCGATCTTGAGAACCTTGCGCACCTTCTCAAGCGGCATCGCAAGCTTTTCGGCCAGCTCCTCCGGCGTCGGCTCGCGGCCGATCTCGTGCAGCATCTGCCGGCTCGTCCGCACGATCTTGTTGATCGTCTCGATCATGTGCACGGGGATGCGGATGGTGCGCGCCTGATCCGCGATCGAGCGCGTGATCGCCTGACGGATCCACCACGTGGCGTAGGTCGAGAACTTGTAGCCGCGGCGGTATTCGAATTTGTCGACCGCTTTCATGAGGCCGATGTTGCCTTCCTGGATGAGATCGAGGAACTGCAGGCCGCGGTTCGTGTACTTCTTGGCGATCGAGATCACGAGGCGGAGGTTGGCTTCCACCATTTCCTTCTTCGCCTGACGGGCTTCGCGCTCGCCCTTCTGCACCGCCTTCACGATGCGGCGGTATTCGGTGATCTCGAGGCCGGTTTCGGTCGCGAGCTCGTGGATCTCCTTGCGGATCTGCTCGATGGTGGAGCGCTCATTCTTGATGAGGTTGCCCCACTTCTTGCCGCTGTCCGCGACGCGGTCGAGCCACGTCTGGTCGAGTTCGTTGCCGAAGTATTCGTCGATGAAGGTCTGGCGCGCGACGCCGTAGCTGTCGGCGAGACGCATCAGGCGGCCTTCGAGACCGACGAGACGACGGTTGATCGAGTAGAGCTGCTCGACGAGGCTTTCAATACGCGCGTTGTTGAGCGAGAGGCTCTTCACGTTCGTGATGATCTCTTCGCGCAGCTTGTCGTAAGCCTTCTGCTGCTGGCGCGAGCCGGATTCACCCGCCACCTGCTGCTCGAGCTTCTTGTCCTGCTGCTTGCGCAGCTTCTTGTACGTGTCGGCGATGTTGTCGAAGGTTTCGAGAACCTTGGGCTTGAGCTCGGCTTCCATGGCCGCGAGCGAAAGCGCGTTCTCGAATTCGTCTTCGTCCTCGCCCTCGGGTTGCCCGGGCGTGCCTTCGCCGCCTTCGGCGCTTTCCTCTTCGCCCTCTTCCGAAAGGGCAGGCGGCGCCTTCGCCTCGGGGCCCTCGTATGTGGCCTCGAGATCGATGATGTCGCGCAGCAGAATCTTGCCTTCGTTAAGTTCGTCGCGCCAGATGATGATGGCCTGGAAGGTCAGGGGGCTCTCGCAGAGGCCCGCGATCATGGCTTCGCGGCCCGCCTCGATGCGCTTCGCAATCGCGATTTCGCCCTCGCGCGACAGAAGCTCAACCGAGCCCATCTCGCGCAGGTACATGCGCACGGGATCGTCCGTGCGCTCGGTCGGTTCCGCGCGCGTCTCCGAGCGCGCCGGCAGACCGGCAGCGACGACGGCACGGCTCTCGTCCTCGTCGGCATCCGGAGCCGCCGCGTCACCTTCCTCACCTTCCTCGGTCTCGACAACGTTGATGCCCATGTCGGACAGCATCGCCATCGTGTCCTCGATCTGGTCGGGGGACACTTCCTCGGACGGAAGAACGGAGTTGAGCTCGTCGAGCGTGACGTAGCCGCGGGCCTTCGCCGTTTTAAGCAGGCGCTTTACCGCCTGATCGGAAAGGTCCAGGAGCGGACTGTCGCGGTCGGCGGGATCCGCCGTCGCTGTGTCCTGGTCTTCGTTCTTTGCAGCGTTTGCCATGTGTCTCAACCGTCGCCAAAGAGAGAGGGAAGGGCGCAGTCGAAGCGCCCAATCGATTCATTCAAGAGATAAAGCCCAGCGAGGCCCGAGGGCCACCGGAGACGAAACGTCCGCAAGCTGAAATGCAGCAGGTCGCCCAGAAGATGCGCGAACACGAACAGACGGTGCCGCGCCGAGGCCGACACTCTGCTCTTCGATCGCTGAGTAGGTCGCAAATCCGAACGTGGCGATCCCCCTATCGTCAAGATGTGTGACCCGACACGAGTGCCGCATCGAAAGAGTCGGTTCCACTCACGAGCTCGAGCTGCCGCTTGAGATCGCAGATGCGGGCAAAAGACGCCTCACTGCGATCGTCATGCCAAGCCTGCTCAGCCGCTTGCAGCGACCGCTGAAGTCCCACGTGCCGATCGTGCATCGCGAGGGCGTGGCGCCAGCCATCTTCCACCTCGGTGCGTTCGGCGTCGGGCTCAGCAAATCGGTCGCTCTTATGCGAAACGGCCCGTTCGACAAGGGTCAAGACCTTGCCGACACTAGATTTGTTCAAGTGGGTTCGAAGAGTTTCTGTGTCAAGTGAATTATAGAGAGCTTGGGCCGAAAGAATTGCGTCGCGTAGCCCAGAAAGCGCACTCGCGGTGAAGGGTAAGGCGGCGATGGCTTCTGCCTGATCTTCGATCAGCCACGGGTGATTAAGCATGACTTTCAGCAAAAGAGCTTCCCGATAGGGCGGGATACCGGCTTCCGCTGCCACGAGGGAGCTTTTTCTGAGGCTGGAGCTGGCGTTAGCCCGTTCCGTGCCTTGTCCGAGCCCCGGCGCCATGTTTCGGGCGGCGAAACCGCGCCGCCCCTGTGCGCTCGATCCGACGAAGCGGCTGCCGGATGCCCCGGGCCGCTGGTAACCCCCTTTACCACCCCAATTCCCGCGCCCGGCCGGCTGCGACCCTTGGCCCCCGGCGCCGGCTTGCTGCACCCGGCCGCTCGCAGGGGAACCCCACGCAGCGGCCAGCCGGTCACCGATGGCTTGCCGGTAGTGAGCGCGCACGCTTTCATCCTCAATCCGGCCGATCAGCCCCCGGAGCGTCTTTTCGAGCCCGGCGCGTCTTTCGGGTGTCGACCATTCCCCCTGTGCCCATTCCCGTTCGAACAGGACGTCGATCAGAGGTCGCGCCCGCCCGAGACAGGCGTCGAGCGCGGCGGCCCCTTGCTGGCGCACGAGGTCATCCGGATCGAGCCCGTCGGGCAGGAAAGCGAACATCAGGCTCGCGCCTGGCTTCAGGTGCGGCAGCGCCGTGTCGATGGCGCGGAAGGCGGCCCGCTTGCCCGCGCCGTCGCCGTCGAAGCAAAGGATCGGCTCGGCCGACATCCGCCAGAGAAGATTGAGCTGATCTTCCGTCAGCGCCGTGCCGAGAGGCGCCACCGTCTCTGCAAAGCCCGCTTCCGAAAGCGAGATCGCGTCCATGTAGCCCTCGACCGCAATGACGCGATCCTTGTCATGGGCAGCGGTACGGGCTCGATGTGCGTTGAACAGCAGATGCCCTTTGTGGAAGAGCGGCGTTTCCGGCGAGTTGAGATACTTCGCGTTTTGCTCGGGATCGAGCGCGCGCCCTCCGAAGGCCACGATGCGGCCCTTGGCGTCCCCGATCGGAAACATGACGCGATGGCGGAAGCGATCGTAGGCGACGGGGATGTCGTCGCTCGAAATCAGCATGCCGGAAAGCGACATCTCCTCGAGCGTGTAACCTGCCTTCGCCAGATGGTCCTTCAAAGCCGAGCGTGAGTTCGGCGCATAGCCAATGCGGAATGTCGCGAGCGTCTCGCGCTTGAGGCCACGCTTCTCGATGTAGCGGCGCGCTTCGCCGCCTGAAGCGCCGAGAAGCGCCGCTTCGAAGAACTTCGCCGATTCCTCCATGAGCGCGACGAGGCGGGTTCGCTGATCCTCGCGCGCTTCGTCCCGCGCGTCTGGTTTGGGGAGTGCAACGCCAGCTTCCTGCGCCAGCTTCTCGACCGCCTCGGGGAAGCTCAACCCTTCGGTCGCCATCACGAACTTGAAGATGTCGCCGTGCTCGCCGGACGCGAAGCAGTGGTAGAAGCCCTTCTGGTCGTTGACGAAGAACGACGGCGTCTTCTCGACCTTGAACGGCGACAGGCCCGAGTACTCGCGTCCCTTCCGCTTGAGCGCAACTTTCCGCCCCACGACATGGCTCACCGGGAGCCGGGCGCGAATCTCATCCAGGAGATGGGGCGAAAAACGCATCGGCGTCAGCAAAACCTGCAAGATTGGCGGAAAATCGAGACGTTACACGCTGTTACTGTGCGGCGATCACGTAAGGCAGATTTACGCGATTCGCACAGTCCCATGCGCACGAAGCGGATACAACCCGGCGGTTGTGAGCCCAATCCACAGGGGTGGGGGAAGGCAGTAAGGCAGTAGCGAGCGGAGCCGCGGAGTGCTCCTGCCTCACTGCCTTTTGCCGACTGCCTATCCCTACTTCAGCAGGTCCTTCACCACACCGCTGGCGCGGCCGAAATCCATCTGGCCGGCAAAGCGCTCCTTGAGCACGCCCATGACGCGGCCCATGTCCTTCGGCCCGGCTGCGCCGAGTTCGGCAATCAGCGCCGCAACGGCAGCCTTTACGCCGACTTCGTCCATCTGCTTCGGGAGGTAATCCTCGAGCACAGCGATCTCGGCCTTTTCCTTGTCGGCGAGATCGGTTCGCCCTGCGCCCTCATAGGTTACGATGCTCTCGCGGCGCTGCTTCACCATCTTCTGCAGCACGCCGACGACCTCGGCATCCCCGACCTCGACCGGAGGCTGGCCGCCGACTCCTATCTCACGGTCCTTAATGGCCGCAGTAAGCAAGCGCAGCGTCGCAAGGCGAGCCTTGTCGCCCGATTTCATTGCATCTTTTACGTCCTGATTGATGCGCGCGCGCATGAGGCTTCCTTCTCGGCTTACGGGATGGATCGTTATATAGGGCAGGTGGGCGCCAAGCGCGAGCGAGACGGCCTTCGAGGCCGGACTGACATCGACGCTTCAAAAATTGGCGACATACACCGGACGCAAGAAATAACCCCGACTTGCCAAAGAGCCGCGAGGGGCCATTTCTTGACGTGGTGGGCCACCTCGCATAGTTTCCGCCGCAATCCATGGACCCGGCTTCGAGCGGCCCCATCTTGCGCCAAAAAATGCGCGCGAGAACGGCCCGCGCGAGCCCAGACGAAGAGCGCCGCCCAATGACCGCAACGCCCGCGCCCTGGACCGCAACCCCGATGACGGCCCGCTTTGTGCTGGACGACGGCACGGTCATTTCCGGTGTCGGCCTCGGCGCGACCGGCACGGCGGTGGGCGAGGTCTGCTTCAACACGGCCATGACCGGCTACCAGGAGATCCTGACGGATCCCTCGTATGCGGGCCAGATCATCACCTTCACGTTCCCCCACATCGGCAACATCGGCACCAACACCGAAGACACCGAGACGTCGAACCTCGCGTCACGCTCGGGCGTGCGCGGCGCCGTGCTCCGCGCCGACATCACCGACCCGTCCAACTATCGCGCTGTTGCCCACTTCGACGAATGGTTGAAGCAGCGCGGCATCATCGCTATTTCGGGGATCGACACGCGCGCGCTCACCGCGCGCATCCGCGAGAAGGGTATGCCGAACGCAGTCATCGCACATGAGCCGTCAGGCAAGTTCGACCTGGCCAAGCTCAAGGCGGAAGCGAAGGCCTGGCCAGGTCTTCTCGGTCTCGATCTCGTGCCCGACGTCACGAGCGGGCAGAGCTACAACTGGGATGAGACGCGCTGGGTATGGGGCGAAGGCTACGGCCGCAACGAGACGCCAGAGTTCCATGTCGTCGCCGTCGACTACGGCCTGAAGCGCAACATCCTGCGTTGCCTCGCGTCGGCCGGATGCAAGGTCACGGTCGTGCCTGCAACGACAAAGGCAGAGGACATCCTCGACAGAAAACCCGACGGTGTTTTCCTGTCGAACGGCCCGGGCGATCCGGCCGCGACCGGCGAGTACGCCGTGCCTGAGATCAAGAAGCTCGTGGCGTCGGGTCTGCCAATGTTCGGTATCTGCCTCGGCCACCAGATGCTCGGCCTCGCGCTCGGCGCTAAGACCAAGAAGATGCACCAGGGTCATCACGGTGCGAACCATCCGGTCAAGGACTTCACGACCGAGAAGGTCGAAATCACGTCGATGAACCACGGTTTTACGGTCGATCGCGAAACGCTGCCTGCCGGCGTTAAGGAAACCCACATCTCCTTATTCGACGGCACCAACTGCGGCCTCGAACTCGAAGGCAAGCCCATTTTCTCGGTCCAGTATCACCCCGAGGCGTCGCCGGGCCCGCAGGACAGCCACTATTTGTTCAATCGGTTCGTGAACAAGATGCGCGAGCGTCAGGGTGCGGCGGTGAAGCAGGAGCGGTGAACCCCACTCCCTAAGGAACGGCGCAGCGCATTATTAAAGCTTAGAAATCTTCACGGCCCGACATCGACTTTTTCCCGGTCGCACGTATAGGATGCGCGCCGACAACAAGAAATGAGCGCCCCGAATGCTCATATGTTTTGGGAAATGAGAGACGTCCAAATGCTGAAGACTACGCTTATCGTGTCGATCGTCGCAGTTGCGGCGATGTCAACTTCCGCATCCGCCTGTGACGGCAAGGCCGATATCGAAGCCGCCTTCAACGAGCAGCACAAGGCGCCCTGGCGCACAGAGACGAAATCCAAGAGCGACACCGGCGTCGAGCAGACGCAGCAGTTCGATTTCGTGCCGCCGGATCGGATCTATCGCAAGGTAACGGCTGGCGAGGAGAAGGCCGAAACCGTCGCCATCGGCACGACCGCCTGGAGCAACGAGGGTGCGGGCTGGCAAGAGCTGAAGAAGGGCATTGCCGACATCATTTCCTCGCAGCTCAAGAGCACGCTTGCTCCGGCCAAGGTCTCGGTCGATTTCAAGTGCCTCGACAAGGTCGAGTACGCGGGCAAGAGCTATGTCGGCTATCAGACGGAACCCGAGACGGTTCGGGGCCAGTCCCTTGCACGCACGATCCTGATCGATCCGGAAACGAAGCGCCCCGCCTTTAATATCATCGGACCTCCCGATCTTTCCGGCGAGGCGATGGTGACGGAAACGTACAGCTACCCTGCTGACATCAGCATCGAGAAGCCGCTTTGATCTGCTGATATATAAGAACATCAAATCCTGCCGCTCAGCGGAAGGATCGAGGAGGAAAGAAAACGATGCGTTCGAAGTTGGGGACCTTAGCTGTCGCCATCGGCATGCTTGCCGCTGGCCCCGCTTTCGCGGACTGCTCGACTGAGGTGGCGCTTGGCGTCAACTCTCAGGGCAAGCAGAAATTCATCCGCAAAGAAACGAACATGATCACCGAAGCGGGTCCCGCCAAGATGGTCGTGGAATACGCAACTCCCGATCGCATGCGCCAGGTGCTGACGCCGCTGACGGAAGGCAAGGCCGTCGAGAGCATCGTCGTCGGCGACAAGGCCTGGACCAACAACGGCGACGGCTGGAAGGAGGCGCCTCAGGGCGAAACCGATCAGCTCGTTCAGTACATGATCAGGTCGATTGCGCAGGTCTATCAGGAGGTCGGCAAGTTCGAGTGCACCGGTCTTGAAACGATCGATGGCAAGGAAGTGCGCGGCTATCGCGGCATCGACGAACCACCGCCGGGTGTTCCGGGCAAGAAGGCGACGGACAACAAGCCCAAGAACGAGGCTGTCCGCATGGTTTACCTCGATCCCAAAACCGGACTGCCTGCGCGTAGCGTTTTTGCCCGCCCCGGTCATGTCGACAAACCGATCTTCCTGGAAGTCTACAGCTACCCGGAAAAAATCGAGATCGAGCCTCCGGCGGACGTGAAGAAATAGCGGATCTGTCGCGAAAGTGCCGGTCACGTCGTGCGAGGGTGTCTTGAGGCACCCTCGTTTGCTGTCACGAGCCCTTTAACGGGGATCAACACGTCGCAGGCAGAGGGGAAAAATCATCTCCCGCCGCCTATAGCCAAACCTCGAAGCGTCGAATAGAACCGGCCTCGCCATGCCCAAACGCACAGATATCGACTCCATTCTCATCATCGGCGCCGGCCCCATCGTGATCGGCCAGGCGTGCGAGTTCGATTACTCCGGCACGCAGGCCTGCAAGGCGCTGAAGGCGGAGGGTTACCGGATCATTCTGGTCAACTCGAACCCCGCCACCATCATGACCGATCCGGAGCTCGCCGACGCGACTTACGTCGAGCCGATCACGCCCGAAATCGTCGCCAAGATCATCGCCGCAGAACGCACTGCGAGACCCAATGAAAAGCTGGTGCTGCTGCCGACCATGGGCGGCCAGACGGCGCTCAACACCGCGCTCGCACTTGAGCGCCAGGGCGTGCTCGCTCAATACGACGTCGAACTCATTGGCGCGCGCGCCGAGGCCATCGACAAGGCCGAAGACCGCAAGCTGTTCCGCGAGGCGATGGATCGTATCGGGCTCGACAGCCCGCGCGCCTCGATCGCATCGTCTCCGCCCATCAAGGACGAGAACGGCAACATCACCGGCTACGATACGTCGGTGGCTTTCACAGACGCGATGCGTGCGCTCGAGCACATCGGCTTACCCGCCATCATCCGCCCCGCCTTCACACTCGGCGGCACAGGCGGCGGCGTCGCTTACAATCGGGAAGAGTTCGAGACCATCGTCCGCTCGGGCCTCGATGCATCGCCCGTCGGTCAGATTCTGATCGACGAGAGCCTGCTCGGCTGGAAGGAGTATGAGATGGAGGTCGTCCGCGACAAGGCGGACAACTGCATCATCATCTGCTCCATCGAGAACATCGATCCGATGGGCGTGCACACAGGCGACAGCATCACGGTCGCGCCCGCGCTGACGCTGACCGACAAAGAATACCAAATCATGCGCGACGCGTCGCTTGCGGTGCTGCGCGAGATCGGTGTCGAGACTGGCGGCTCGAACGTGCAGTTCGCCGTCAACCCGGAGACAGGACGCCTCGTCGTCATCGAAATGAACCCGCGCGTGTCGCGCTCGTCCGCGCTCGCGTCGAAGGCCACCGGCTTCCCGATTGCCAAGGTCGCGGCCCGCCTTGCCGTCGGCTACACGCTCGACGAACTCGATAACGACATCACGGGCGGTGCGACGCCGGCATCGTTCGAACCGACGATCGATTACGTCGTCACCAAGATTCCGCGCTTCGCCTTCGAGAAGTTCCAGGGCGCCGACACGACGCTCACCACTGCCATGCGCTCTGTGGGCGAAGTCATGGCCATCGGCCGCACGTTCGCCGAAAGCCTGCAGAAGGCGCTGCGTTCGATGGAAACGGGCCTGACCGGGCTCGACGACATCGATCTCGAAGGCCTCGGCGGGGGCGACGACAAGAACATCATCCGCGCAGCCATCGGCCGCCCGACGCCGGATCGCCTTCTCAAGGTCGCGCAGGCTCTGCGCCTCGGCCTCGATGCCGATCAGGTCTATCAGTCCTGCAAGATCGATCCGTGGTTCATCGCGCGCATCCAGGAGATCCTGGACGTCGAAGCGCGTGTAAAGGCGCACGGACTGCCGACGTCGGTTGAGCATTTCCGTTTCCTGAAGGCGATGGGTTTCTCGGATGCCCGCCTTGCCAAGCTCGCCGGGAAGTCGGAGGCCGACGTGCGTGAAGCGCGCCTCGCGCTTAACGTGCGCTCCGTCTTCAAGCGCATCGACACCTGCGCCGCCGAATTCGCGTCGCCGACCGCCTACATGTATTCGACCTACGAGCGCGGCCTCGTGCTCAACGAAACCGACGGCAAGGACGGCGCGCCGGTGTGCGAAGCCGATCCGTCCGATCGCGAGAAGATTATCATTCTCGGCGGCGGCCCGAACCGTATCGGCCAGGGCATCGAGTTCGACTACTGCTGCTGCCACGCTTGCTTCTCGCTGACGGCCGCGGGTTACGAGACCATCATGGTCAACTGCAACCCGGAAACCGTCTCGACCGACTACGACACGTCGGATCGCCTCTATTTCGAGCCGCTGACCGCAGAGGATGTGCTTGAGATCATTCGCCGCGAGCAGTCGAACGGCAAGGTCAAGGGCGTCATCGTGCAGTTCGGTGGCCAGACGCCGCTGAAGCTCGCGAGCGCGCTCGAAGAAGCCGGCGTACCGATCCTCGGAACCTCACCTGACGCCATCGACCTTGCTGAGGACCGCGATCGCTTCAAGGCGCTGATCGAAAAGCTCGGTCTCACGCAGCCCGAGAGTGGCATCGCCGCGACGCCGGAGGAAGCCGCCGTCATCGCCGAGCGCGTAAGCTTCCCGGTCGTGATCCGCCCGTCCTACGTGCTAGGCGGCCGCGCCATGGAGATCGTGCACGACCGCGCCGAAGTGGATCGCTACATCGCGCGCCTCTCGGCCACGCTCGACCGCCCGTCGGAACTTGTCGTTTCCGCGAAGCGACCGCTTCTGATCGATCGCTATCTCGCCGACGCGACCGAGGTCGACGTGGACTGCCTTTGCGACGGCAAGGACACGTTCGTCGCCGGCATCATGGAACACATCGAGGAAGCGGGCATCCACTCGGGTGACAGCGCATGCTCGCTGCCGCCGTACTCGCTCTCGCCGAAGATCGTGGCCGAACTCGAGCGTCAGGCGAGCGAGCTTGCGCTGGCGCTTGGCGTCGTCGGCCTCATGAACGTCCAGTTCGCCATCAAGGACGATCAGGTCTACGTGCTCGAGGTGAACCCGCGCGCGTCGCGCACGGTGCCGTTCGTCGCCAAGGTGATCGGCCTCCCGGTTGCCGCCATCGCGGCCGAGGTCATGGCTGGCCGTCCTCTCGCGAGCTTCAACCTGAAGCCAAGCAAGATCGATCACGTCGCCGTCAAGGAAGCCGTGTTCCCGTTCGCCCGTTTCCCGGGCGTCGATCCGATCCTCGGCCCCGAGATGCGTTCGACCGGCGAGGTCATGGGCATCGACCGCGACTTCTCCATCGCGTTCGCAAAGAGCCAGCTCGGAGCGGGTCAGAAACTGCCGACCTCAGGCACGGTTTTCGTGTCCGTCAAGGACAGCGACAAGGACCGGATCGTGGCTCCGCTCCGCGAGCTGACGGATCTCGGATTCAAGGTCATTGCAACTCGTGGGACGCGGCGGCATTTGCTGGCCAACGGCGTGCCATGCGAGGTTGTGAACAAGGTCCTAGAAGGGCGTCCCCACATCGTGGACGCTATGAAGAACAGCGATGTGGCCCTTGTTTTCAACACCACCGAGGGGGCGAAGGCCGTTTCCGACAGCAAGGACATCCGGCGCACGGCCTTGCTTCACCACATTCCGTATTATACAACTTTAGCCGGCGCGGTCGCAGTAACGCGCGCGATCAAGGCGCTGAAGGCCGATATCCTCAAGGTCGCCCCGTTGCAGACCTATGTTGGCCGGCCCTCTTGAGACTTTTTAGCCCCTCCAGGCGTTATCCCGCGACCAAGTCCCTTTAGAGTGTTTGAATCTCACGAAATAAGGTGCTGGCCCTCCGGCCAGGCCCACTGGGAGACTTTAGCGATGTCGATGGAACGTGTTCCGATGACAACCGAGGGCCATAAGCATCTCGAGGCAGAGCTGCATCGGCTTAAATCGGAGGAGCGCCCGCGCATCATCCAGGCGATTGCTGAGGCTCGTGCCCACGGCGACCTGTCGGAGAACGCGGAGTACCACGCCGCCAAGGAAGCTCAGGGTCTCAACGAGGCGAAGGTCGCCGAGCTTGAGGACAAGATTGGCCGCGCCGAGGTGGTTGATACATCGAAGCTGTCGGGCGACACGATCAAGTTTGGCGCCACGGTGACGCTCGTCGACGAGGATACGGACGAGAAGGTCAAGTACAAGATCGTCGGCGACCTGGAAGCCGACGTGAAAGGCGGCAAGATCTCGATTTCGAGCCCCATCGCGCGCGCCCTCATCGGCAAGTCGAAGGGCGACAGCGCCGAGGTGACCACGCCCAAGGGCGCTCGGTCATACGAGGTTCTCAAGATCGAATGGAAATGAGCCGGCGCGCTGCCGCGGGGGGATGTCCGCCGCAGGCAGCGACGTCGCTCGTCCGCAAACCTGTGGAGATCGGCCGGCGAGAGCTTCTCGTCGGCCTTTCTGTTGCACCGGCGCTGGGCTCCCTCCTCACGCGATCAGCGTACGCGACGACACCGACGTCTTCCACCGACATCGTTTTCGCGCCGGGCCTCCGTCTGCCATTCATCGAAGCCGGCGAGACCGGTGTGGTCGCGTTCGATAGCGATGCCGGAAAGCGCATCATCGTCTCCGATGTCGAACGCGCGAAGCGCCAGGTCTCGCCTGCGTCGACGTTCAAGATCGCGAATACCATCATCGCGCTCGAAACTGGCGTCGTTACGAGCCTCGATGAGCCGGTGTTCAAATGGGACGGCAAAGTGCGCGCCATCGACGGCAAGCCAGTCGAAGCCTGGAATCGAGACCAAACGCTGCGCGAGGCGTTTCGGAGCTCGACCGTCTGGGTCTATCAGGAGGTTGCGCGCAGAATAGGCGCCGAGCGCATGGCGCGCCTCGTCGCAGCGTTTGACTACGGCAATCGCACGATCGGAAACATCGATGACTTCTGGCTCGCAGGCCCTCTCGCGATTTCGCCGCTTGAGCAGATCGCATTCCTCGCTCGCCTGAAGGCCGGCTCGCTACCCGTCTCGGAGCGGGCGATGACACTCACGCGCGAGGTCATGATCATCGAGAAAGTGGACGGACACATCCTCTCCGGAAAAACGGGTTGGGCTTACGATGATAAGGTCGGCTGGTTCGTGGGCTGGATCGAGACCGGGAAGACGTCGCGGCTCTTTGCCCTGAACCTCGATGTCGCAAAGCCAAACTCGCTTGCGGCGCGTACCGAGATCCTGAAGGCAGCAGCACGGCAAATCGGCGCCCTTTAACCCCGAAGGCCTTTCACACTCAGATGACCAAACGCGGCATCGCGGCGCGCAGCAGAAAACGACAAGAGAATTCGCGTGGATCAGAATCCGCAGCCTCAGCAAGAGCGCCCGCCCTCAGCGTTCACCTTCAAGTCGTTCCGGCTGTACTGGCTGGTGCGCTTCCTGAATGGCTTCGCAACGCAGATCGTCTCCGTCGCTGTCGGATGGCAGATCTACGACGAGACGCAGAATGCGTTTCTGCTGGGCCTTGTCGGCCTTGTGCAGTTCGCGCCGGCAATCGTTTTCGTACTCGTCACCGGCACCGTTGCCGACCGCTACAACCGGCGCGCCGTGATGGCGATCTGTTTGGCGCTCGAAGCGTTCTGCGTGATTGCGCTCGCGGTTTATTGGACGCTGCACGCGGGCCGCACGCAGGATCACGGCGTCATCTGGTCGGTTTTCATCATCCTGACCTTGTTCGGCGTCGCGCGTGCGTTTCTGACGCCATCGATGCAGTCGATCTTCGCCAACCTCGTGCCGCGCGAGTCGTTCGCGAACGCTGTGGCATGGAACACCTCCGCCATGCAGGCGTCATTCACGATCGGCCCTGCAATCGGCGGGTTGCTCTACGGCATCCACTCCCAAGTCCCGTATGCGGTGGCGTTCGTGCTGTTCACCGCCGCCACTATCACGACCCTGCTGATCCCGAAGCCGCAGCAGAAAGCTTCCTCCGAGCCGCGCTCGCTCGAGACCATGTTGGCAGGCTTCAAATACATCCGCAGCAACCCCATCGTCCTTGGCGCCATCTCGCTCGACATGTTCGCCGTGCTACTCGGCGGCGCGACGGCCCTCCTGCCGGTTTTCGCGCGCGATATTCTCGAGGTGGGTCCGTGGGGCCTCGGCTTCCTGCGCTCGGCAGCGGGCGTAGGCGCGCTCGTTATGGTGATCTGGCTCGTGCGTAATCCGATCCCGGATCACGCCGGAAAGATCATGTTCGTCTCGGTCGCCATCTACGGTCTCGCCATCATCATGTTCGGCCTGTCGACGACGCTCTGGATCTCGCTCCCCGCGCTCTTCATCATGGGAGCCGCTGACATGGTGAGCGTCAACGTTCGTGCGTCCCTCATTCAGCTCGCGACGCCCGACGAATTGCGTGGCCGCGTCACGGCGGTCAACAGCGTGTTCATCGGTGCATCGAACGAGGTCGGCGAATTCCGCGCGGGAACCATGGCGGCGCTGATCGGCGCTGTTCCGGCTGTCGTGATTGGCGGCGTGGGCACGCTCGCGATCACCGGCCTGTGGACACGCCTGTTCCCGGATCTCCTGCACAAGCGCAAGCTCACCTGAGAGGCTGAGCCGGCTATTCCTCCTCGATCTCCGTCAGCGTCACGCCGGGCGCGAGCTTGGCGCGGCGAATGGCGAGGTTGGTTTTTACGCTTGCGACGTTGGGCGCCGCCGTCAGCTCTCTCAGAATGAAATCCTGGAACGAGGGGAGATCCGGCGCAACGCACTTCAGGATGTAGTCGCTTTCGCCCGAGAGCATGTAGGCTTCTCGCACCATGGACCAGCCGAGCACGTGGTTCTCGAACGCGCGCAGGTCGGGTTCGGCCTGATTGTGGAGCCCCACCATCGCGAACGCGGTGAGCTCGAAGCCGAGCGCCCGCTCGTCGACCAGCGCCGTGTAGCCCTGGATGACGCCCGCGTCCTCGAGCGCGCGAACGCGGCGCAGGCAGGGCGGGGCAGAGAGGCCGACACGCTGGGCGAGCGCGACGTTCGTGAGCGCGCCATCGGACATCAGCTCGCGCAGAATGCGCCGGTCGGTTGCGTCGAGGCGAAGGGTCATGGGGCGTCTCCAGCGGATGCTTCCGCGTAGGCCAAGCGCGCAACAAATGCAAAGCTAATGTCGCAAAAGTGTGCCTAGTATTGCGCGATATGCAACTTTGGGAAAGACTCGACAGGGCCCTATGTCCAAACGATGGTGGCGCGAAATCGGAGAGCTGTAAGACGTGACAGAGCACGGAAAACAAGCCACGCCGGCAGGCGCCCGTGCCTGGATCATTAGCGACGGCAAAGCCGGCCATGAGGCCCTGTGCTTAGGCGTGGCTGACGCGCTCGGCGTCACGGTCGAATGGAAGCGCATCGCGCCTAAAGGGATCTGGAAGGCGTTCGCCCCGTGGGCACCTGTAAGGCCGAGCGAGCGCTTCGGCGCGCCCGCAACACTCTTCGCGCCGCCATGGCCCGACTTCGCATTTGCTGCCGGTCGCACGACCACGCCCTACATCCGCGCGTTGAAAAAAAAGGCGGGCGACAAAACCTTCACTGTCATCATGATGGACCCAAAGACCGGTCCCGCTACGGCAGACATGTTCTGGGTGCCTGACCATGACAGGATGCGTGGAGAGAACGTCATCAACACGCTGACGGCGCCGCACCCGCTGTCTCCCGCGCGGCTCACAGATATTCGCCAGCAGCCGCATCTGCTGATCGACGCTCTGCCCGCGCCGCGCCTTGCGGTTCTCATCGGCGGCCCGAACGAGCGCTATCGCTATCCCGAGGGCGTTATGCGGCGTCTCGTCGAACTGATCCGCTCCGCGGCTGAGATCGGTGCAAGCCTGATGATAACGGCGTCCCGCCGAACGCCGCCGGACATCGTGGCCGCGCTCGACGAAGCGGCCGCTTCTCGCGCCAATGTCGTGCTCTGGAAAGGCGAGGGCGAAAACCCCTATCGCGCGTTCCTCGCCAAAGCGGATGCGTTTCTCGTCACCGCCGACAGCATCAACATGGCGGGCGAAGCAGCAGCGACTGGAAAACCGATCTACATTTTTGAGCCCGAAGGCGGCGCGCCGAAGTTCGCTCAGTTTCACGCCGCGCTCGCGGCGAAGGGCGTGACGCGGCAGGCGCCGGAACGCTTTACTGCGCTCGACGCCTGGGATTATGACCCGCTTTATGCGGCAGCGACCATAGCAGACGAGATCAGATTGCGCTGGCGCGGCCAACGCACGATGCTGCCCGGATTGACGTAACGGCGGGGGCCGCACTCACATGAGCACGATCGCAACGGATGATGCGCTGATCGGCGCGGGCGGCACGCGGCCGGGACGCGCGCCGTTCTCGGTTGTGGGAAGTTTCGTGCGATGGATCGAGATGGCGATCCTGTTCGGCTTTGCTCCCATCGTCATGAACTGGCTCGTGCACGGCGAGCACATCCCATTGCTTTCTGATTACATTCCGCCCGGCACCAAGATCCCGATCTTCGTCGCGTTGCTGCCGGTGCTGTTCATCGCAGCTTTTCTGCTGCTGATCGATCCGACGTTCCGGCTCCGCGACGAGCTTCGCCGCGGCATCGGCTGGAAGAACGCACTCACCATCGTCATGGTTTTCCTGATCGCAGGCAGTGCGGCGACACTGTGGATCAAGGCCAATCACCCAACTTGGTTTCTCGAGTTCCCGACCAATCGGCCCGACACCTACATGCGCATCATGATTGCCTATCCCATCTTCTCGGTGGCGGCGCAGGAGTTGCTGTATCGCTCGTTCTTCTTTCATCGCTATGGGCCGCTGTTCGGCTCGCACACGTGGTTGCTCGTGACGCTGAACGGCCTCCTGTTCGGCTACGCGCATATCGTGATGAACTCGGCATTTGCCATTGCTGCAACAGCGCTTGGTGGTCTCATCCTCGCCGCACGCTACGCAGCCTCGCGATCGTTCTGGGCGGTGTTCATCGAGCACACGCTATGGGGCTGGCTCATCTTCACGATCGGGCTCGGCCGCTACTTCTTCACCGGCGTTTCGAACGTTTGAACATCTCGAACTTGTACTATCTGTAAGGCAACAACCGCGACTTGTAAGGTGACATCACCACATCATCGCGCCCAAATCAGCACGCCTCGGTAATTGGGGGAGGGCGTTCTGGAACGCGCTTTGGTGGGCCGCAGAGCTTGGCTGTTCAGCGACGGAAAAGCCGGCAACGACGTGCAGTCGCGCGGCATCGCCGATGCGCTCGGCCTCGTTGTGACGATGAAGTCCGTCGCGCCCGAAGGTTTGCACAAACTCTTTTCTCCTTGGATCGGCGTTGCACGCGGCGAGCATTTCGGTGAAGCTGACAGCCGCTTCGCGCCGCCCTGGCCTGATGTCGCGATCTCCATCGGGCGCCTCACGACGCCCTACATCCGCAGGCTGAAGCACCTTGCCGGAGAGCGCACATTCACGATCATTTTGCAGGATCCGAAAGTGCGGCTGTCCACGGCCGATCTGTTCTGGGTGCCTGAACACGACCGCCTGCGCGGCCCCAATGTAATCACAACGCTCACCGCGCCGCATGGCTTCACTGAAGACCGATTACGCACACTCGCGCAGACAGCTCCGCCGTTTCTTGCCGCGCTTCCAAAGCCGCACGTCGCAATCATGCTCGGCGGGTCGACAGGCGACTTCAGCTACACTCCGGCTGCTATGGAGCGCCTTGCTGCAGCCATTCGCTCGTTCGGCAAACTCGGCGCAAGCCTTCTCATCACGCCATCGCGGCGCACGGAGCCTGCGATCGTGGAGTGCGTGCGCCGCGCTTCTGCCCCCTATCCAAACTTCGTTTGGGACATGCAGGGCGACAATCCGTACCCGAGCTTCATCGCGCACGCCGACGTATTTCTGGCTCCCGCCGACAGCATCAACATGACCGGCGAGCCGTGCGCGACAGGCCGCCCCGTTTATCTCTTCCGCCCCGACGGCGGCTCTCCGAAATTCGATCGTTTTCACTCGGCGCTGATCCAGTACGGGGCGACACGGCCGATGCCTGATCGACTGGAGCAAATTGGGCGCTGGACCTACGCACCATTGAACGCCGCGCCGAGTATCGCCAGGGAAATTGTAAACCGCGCCAGCGCGCAAAAGCACGTCGCGTACTGAGACGTAAACGCAAAGCACGACCGACTACGGGGACTTGACGCTTTTTCAGCGAGGGAGAAGTCATGCCTATTTCAACGCAACAGACCGTACATTCCCTGCTCCGAGGTTTCTCAGGAGCGAAGCGAACGCAAACGCCGTACCGATACTGGATGATGTCGGACTGCCTGCCTCAACATGGCGTTGAGGAGGTGCTGGCGCTGCCGTTTGCAGCGGCTGACATCGAGGGCGTTTCGGGAAAGCGCGAACTGCACAACAACAGCCGCCGCTACTTCGATGTCGAAGGTCGCGAGCAGTTTCCTTGTATGGAGGCCATATCGAGCGGCTTTCAGGATTCGCGCGTGACGGCCGCGATTGAGCAAACGTTCGGCGCTGAGCTCGATCGCACCTATCTGCGCATCGAGTTCGCGCAGGACGTCGACGGATTCTGGCTAGAGCCGCACACCGACATCGGCGTCAAGATGTTCACGTTCCTGCTCTATCTATCGAAGGATCGCTCGCATGCCGATCTCGGAACCGACGTCTACGACAGCGAAAAGAAGTGGGTCGGTCGCACGCCGTATCAAAGCAACAGCGGTATGATCTTCGTTCCGTCGAACATCACCTATCACGGCTTCGAGAAGCGGCCGATAGAAGGCGTCCGAAAGCTCCTCGTGATCAACTACGTGACGGAGGAATGGCGCGCTCGTGAACAGCTCGCCTATCCCGATCAGCTGATCCGCATGCCGGCTGAAGCCGGCGCGAGGCGTTAGAGCGCGATCGGTTATGTCTGAATTGCGATCCGCTCTCTAGCTCTTGACGAGACCGATGAGTCACGCTTCGGACTGATAAGGTCCGAAGCGATCATGGTCTAACTAGCGCTTCCGGTCCTGCATGATCTCGAGCTGCAGCTGCTGGATCTCGGCGAGCCTCTGCCACTGCTTGTTGATCAGGTGGTCGAGTTTCTCGTGCAGGTGCCGGATCTCGAGTTCGGCCTTGAGGTTGACCTGATAGTCGTTGAGCGAGCGCAGGCGATCCTTCGCCTCCTGCCGCTTCTGGCTCATCATGATGACGGGTGCCTGCAGCGCCGCGATGCAAGAGAGCACAAGGTTCAGAAGAATGAAGGGATAGGGATCGAATGCGGTCTCTGTCCCGCGCGCGACGTTGTACGCCATCCAGACCGCCAGCATCCCGAGAAAGCTCAGAATGAAAAGCCAGCTGCCGCCGAAGCTCGCGAGGTGATCGGATACGACTTCGCCGAAGGTCCGCTTCTCGTCGAATTCCTCTTCGACGTTCTCCGACAGTGTCTCGTGCGTGGCGAGGCTCTCCGCAACCCGCTGCTCAAGCGCACTGATCTCGCCGGTCTCATCCCGTAGCAGTTCCTCGACATAGCTCGCCCGGTAGCGTTCGACCTCGGATTTCGCGATTAGCGCGTCGGGCGCGAGGTCGGGGTAATCGCGGCGGATGCGCTCGGCGAGCGCCGGCCGGATGGTTTCGACGTTGATGAGCTGGCGGCGGGGCAGCTCCCGTCCGGTGACGGAGCAGGTGGCTTTCGCGTTGGCGTTGTTCGACATGGGGCTGAGCCTCGGCAGGATGGACCTGAAAGCAAAGGTGGCCTGACGGCGGCATAACGGCAACATCGGACGGCTTTAAAGCCCTGTAATCCTGGTGTCCAAGCCGACGATTGAGATTGCCGGCCCAATCCGCTAGAAAACGCTCCAAATCCCGAAGCCGAGCAAGGAAAGAGGCGCCCGAATGGCCGCAGCCCACCAGTACGTCTACCACATGCACAAGGTCTCGAAGACCTACCCGGGCGGCAAGCAGGTCTTGAAGGACATCTCCCTGTCATTCTTGCCCGGCGCCAAGATCGGCGTCGTCGGCTTGAACGGCGCCGGTAAATCGACCCTGCTCAAGATCATGTCCGGCACCGTCGACGACTTCCTGGGTGAAGCCAAGCCCGCCGACGGCATCCGGGTCGGCTATCTGCCGCAGGAGCCCGAGCTGGATGCCGAGAAGGACGTGCTCGGCAATGCCATGGAGGGTGTTGCCGAGAAGAAGGCTATCCTCGACCGCTACAACGAGATCGCCGCCAACTACTCCGACGAAACCGCCGACGAGATGACGTCGCTACAGGACCAGATCGACGCGCTCGATCTGTGGGACCTCGATACCCAGGTCGAGCAGGCGCTCGACGCCCTGCGCTGTCCGCCGGGCGACGCCGACGTGACGAAGCTCTCGGGTGGTGAGAAGCGCCGCGTGGCTCTGACGCGCCTTCTACTTTCGAAGCCCGACATCCTGCTTCTCGACGAGCCGACGAACCACCTCGACGCCGAAAGCGTCGCCTGGCTCGAGCGCTACCTCAAGGAGTACACGGGCTGCGTGATCCTCGTCACCCACGACCGCTACTTCCTCGACAACATCACGGAATGGACGCTCGAGCTCGATCGCGGCCACGGCGTGCCGTGGAAGGGCAACTATTCGGGCTGGCTCGAGCAGAAGGCCAAGCGGTGCGAGAGCGAGAAAGCCGCCGAGGAAGGCCGCCAGAAGCAGATGGCGCGCGAGTTGGAATGGATCCGCTCGTCGCCCAAGGCCCGCCAGGCCAAGTCCAAGGCGCGTATCTCCGCTTACGACAAACTCGTCGAGCAGGCCGGACGCGAGGAAGTGGGCAAGGCCTCATTCCAGATCGCACAAGGTCCACGCCTCGGAGACATGGTCATCGAAGCCGAAGGCCTCACGAAGGCGTTCGGCGATAGGCTGTTGATCGACGATCTTTCGTTCAAGCTGCCGCCGGGCGGCATCGTGGGCGTCATCGGCCCGAACGGCGCCGGTAAGACCACGCTCTTCAAGATGCTGACGGGCGTGGAGACGCCGGACAACGGCTCGATCAAGCTCGGCCCGACCGTGAAGCTCTCGTATGTCGATCAGTCTCGCAGCCACCTCGACGACAAGAAGACCGTCTGGGAGGAAATCTCGGGTGGCCTCGACATCATGAAGTACGGCGACAAGCGTGAGATGAGCTCGCGCGCCTACTGCGGCTGGTTCAACTTTAAGGGCGCGGACCAGCAGAAGAAGGTCGGCCTGCTCTCGGGCGGTGAGCGCAATCGCGTGCATCTCGCCAAGATGCTGAAGGAGGGCGGCAACCTGCTGCTCCTCGACGAGCCGACCAACGACCTCGACACCGAGACGCTGGGCGCGCTCGAAGCAGCCCTCGAAGATTTCCCCGGCTGCGCCGTGGTCATCTCGCATGATCGCTTCTTCCTTGACCGTCTCGCGACCCACATCCTCGCGTTCGAAGGCGACAGCCACGTCGAATGGTTCGAAGGCAACTTCGCCGACTACGAGGAGGACAAGAAGCGCCGCCTCGGCGATGCCGCCGTCGAGCCGCACCGCATCAAGTTCAAGCGCTTCGAGCGGTAGAGCAGGTTAGGGAGTACGGGGAACATGGCTGATCACACGGCATTGCTCCTCGGCCTTTCGCTCGCGGCCTCAGCCGCGACGGTCGCTGTCTTGCACCTGAAGTCACGGCTTCGCGGCGAACGGGATGAAAACCCGCCCGTTGCGCGGCACGTTGCAGCGTACTTCCTCGCCTACGTGGCGGGCTTCATGGCGTTGACAGCGATCGGGCCGCCTTGGTCTTCGCTCATCATCGCCGTGGTTTCCGCGCTCGCCTTTGCTGTGACTATGAACGGCGCAAAGCCGCTGATGTCCGCACACTATGCGCGCACGGCGTCGCAGGCCGTCGTCGTATTACTTGCATTTTGGGGCGTGTATCAGCTGCTGTTACTGGCTGGGATCGACCTGCTCGCTGGGGACTTCATCGCTCGCACGTGATCGAATGAGGCCGCGACCCTTCCCGAAAACTGCAGCCAACTTACTTGTCCGCCACGGGTTTGAGAGAACGGATGTAGGCGACAATTTTCCAGAGTTCCTGTTCGTCCTGGATGGTCTCGCTGAACGAAGGCATCGGGCCAGCGTGCTTTTCCGTGTCGCCGCGGACATAGCCGCTACGCAACATCTCTTCGCTGCCAAGGGTCACCAGGCGGAACAGCGTGTCGTCATCCTCACCGTAGATCCAGGCATCGTTGATGAGCGAGGGGCCATGAATGCCCTTACCATTTCCGCCGTGGCATGCGCCGCACGTTTTCGCCTGATAGAGCTGTTTGCCTTCGGCGATGATTTCTGGCGTGACAGACAGCGGACTTTTGATCTGGCCCTTATCCGTCGCTTTGACTCGCTCCAATGGGGTCATTTTCGTTGCGACTTCGGCTGCAACTCGTGACTGCGGGAAAAAGAAAATCCCCATGATCGTGGCAATGACTGCCAACGTTGTGGCCGTTGTTCTCTGCATGTCCGCCGCCCGCCGATATTGGTGTGATTTTGCCGATCGTACGACGACGTCGGGCCGCATAACTGCGCCGTGCCAACGTCCGATCGCTCGTTTGGCCTGTTAGAAATGTTCGGCCGCACCGCCACGAGCGGTGCGGCCGAACGATCACTCAGTTGGGCTTCAGCTGGATGATGCTGCCTTCGTCGGTGGCGACATAAAGGTTGCCATCGGTGCCCTGAACGGCGGAGCGGAAGCGACCGGCCGGCATCGGCAGGTTGACCATCGTGCGCGTTGCAGACGAGCCGTCCTCTGCGATGTCGAGCACGTCGAGGCGATTGCCGACAGGCGTGCCGTGAACACCAATGCCAGCGAGGCCGACGACGAACCGGCCGTCCCAGGACTTCCACTGCTTGCCGCTGAGGAACGTAGCGCCGAACATGCCTTGCGACAGTCCGTCGTTATTCCAAGCCGGCTTCATGGCATCGGGATAGGTCGCAGTGTCCGTCATGGGCATGAACTTCGCGCGCTCCTTGGGATCGACGGCTCCCATCTGGTTCGGCGAATACCCGCAGTACTGGTCGGGACAATCTCCGCGGCCTGCCATATTGGGACGCGGATCCCAGCCGGCATTGCCGCCGTTGACCAGCGCGGTGACTTCGTCTGAATGCCATGGACCATTCTCGGACGTGTACGGTTGGTTGGTGCCCGGGCGGAAGCTGATGCCCTGCGGGTTGCGGTGACCGTAGGTATAGATGCGCTTATCGAAGCCCTCCGGCGGCTTGTTGTCCGGGGCGGCCTTGCCGTCGCGGTCGATGCGCAGCACCTTGCCGCCGATCTTGGTTGGCGACTGCGGCACCTCGCTGTGGTGCGTGTCTCCCGTGGTCACGTAGAGGAAGCCGTCGCCCGGATTGAAGCGCAGACGTCCGCCGTTGTGGGCGCCGGGGCCGCCGAACGGATGATCGGTAGCTTTCGGCTTATAGGCGATGTCGGTGACGATATCCGTGCGGCCGGAGACTTTGCCGAAGTCGTCGCTAACCACGAGGCGCAACACGCGGTTCGTTCCCGGAGCCGTCATCGACGAAGTCGAGTAAACGTAGATTTGGCGGTTTTTCTCAAAGTCAGGGTCGGTTGCGACGCCCTGCATTCCCGCCTGGCCTTCACAGAAAAGGTCGTCGGCAGCGTCGGCGTAGTCCTTGCTGTCCTTCATTCCGAGCAGGGCATTCACCTTGCCGTCAGGCAGACGGACGGAAAGGCCCTTGCACTTTTCAGTGAAAAACATGGTCCCATCGGGAAGGAAGGCCATATCCCACGGGCTGTCCAAATCCTTGAGAATGGTCGTGGCTGCGAGCACGGGATCGTCCGCGGCGTGCGCCACGGTCGAGATAGCTCCGGCGGAAGCAAGCAGCGCCATGGGTATCAACATGGTGTTGCGTCGTTTCATAGGCATTTCTCCCTTTGATCATCATCGCCCGCTTTCGTGCGGGTCATTCCAGTGAACCGGGTTGCGCAATCCGTAGCTTCGAAAGCGGCAAAAACCAGCTTTATAAGCGACGTTATAAAGTAACGACAAAATGTGATCACGTCACATCAAATCTGCGAACTGAACACTTTGTGGGCTGACGAGGTGTGGGGCCGTAATGGTCGCTATTTCGAGAAAACTCAAATGTTAGAAGGCAAATTTGTGGGTGGGGTTCTGACAGATTTTGATCGATACTTCAGTATTTGAGGACACACGCAATCGATTGGAACCGCATGCCTCTGAGCTTCTACGCGCACCCCTTCTCGTCCTACTGCCAGAAGGTCCTCATTGCGCTCTATGAGAACGCCACCCCCTTCGAATACAGCGTGATCGGCGGAGATGATCCAGCCGTTGCCGAAGACTGGGCGAAGCTCTGGCCGATGAAACGCATGCCGGTGCTTGTCGACGGCGAACGCACGATCCTCGAAGCCTCGACGATCATCGAATACCTCGATGTAAAGTATCCAGGACCGGCGCCGATGATCCCAGCCGATGCCGACGCCGCGCTCAAAGTCCGCATGATGGATCGCGTATTCGACAACTACGTCATGACGCCGATGCAGCGGTTCACGTTCGATCTCCTGCGTCCCGCCGAAAGCCGCGATCCCTACGGCGTGCAGCAGGCGCGCGACATGCTCGATGTCTCCTACGCTTGGCTCGAAAAGGAACTTGCGGGACGCAAGTGGGCGACCGGCGAGAGCTTCACGATGGCGGATTGCGCAGCCGCTCCGTCGCTCTTCTATGCCGACTGGGTGCACGAGATTCCGGCGTCATTCGGCAACTTGAAAAGCTACCGCGCGCGGCTGCTGGCACGGCCGTCCTTCGCCCGCGCCGTCGACGAAGCGCGCCCCTTCCGCCACTTCTTTCCCCCCGGCGCCCCCGACCGCGACTAGGCGTCGATCGCTCCAACGCGTCGGTCCGACCGCTACGAACGCCCGGTGATTGTCATAAACGTCACCGAAAAAACGCGGTCCCCAACATTATTCACGTTGATCCTACGGCACAATTGACCGCTCACCGCGACACAGTTTCAATCATAAAACTGTCACACTCGGGGAGACTGCCGGAATGACGACTCACGTTGTCACGGGCCACCTGAACGTCTGCGCAGTGGCCGCGCTCTGCATCGCTGCTCTCGGAACGGCGCCTGCCGCCGCGCTCCAGACCGACCCCAGCGAAATGGTGCATGACAATGGCGAGGTGGACGAACTCGTCGCCATCGACGGCAGCGGCGAGCAGGTCTACATCAACTTCAATGCACCGCTCGACCACCTGATCGCGTCGCTTCTGCGCACCTCGTCCTACCAATGGCCCTACAGATCGTTCGAGACGCTTCTGAAGAAGCATGGCCGTAGCAAGGTGCGCGCTGCAATCGCCGAGCACCTCCGCGCTATGGCTGACCGTGCGCTGCGTGAGACGCACAAGGGTGCGTCGGGCGATCCGATGTCGCCATTGTCGGAACTGCGGCTACCACGCGATACGTGGCTGCAGAAATAACACGCGATCACTCGGGCTCAGGATAGACCCCGCGCAGCACCTCGTCGAAGTGCTCCTTGACGCTCGCATTGCATTGGCAGGAACGCGCGATGAGGGCGTCCCGATCTGTCACGACGAGCGCGCCGCGCCGCGTTTCGAGCAATCCATCGGCTTTGAAAACCTGAATGACGCGGCTCGTATAGCTGCGCCCAACGCCGAGCATCGTCGCCAGCTCCTCATGTGTGAGCGGCACGATGTGATCGCCGGTGCGATCCATTGCGGCCATGATCCACTTCGCCGTCCGCTGCTCGATGGAATGAATGGCGTTGCAGGCCGTCGACTGGAAAACTTGCGCGATGAGACAGTCTGCATAACGCGCAAAGAGACTGCGAAGCGAGGGGGAGTGAAGTTTCGCGGCCTCGAGCTGAGACACGGGAAGCTGCGCGAACGGACCGCCGAACTTCACGATGATGCGGCAGTAGGCCGGAAGATTACCGGTGCTGACGATGCCGCCGACCGCGCCTTCGCGTCCTATCAGAACCGTCTCGACGTCGTGACCATCCGCATTCGTGACCTGGAAAGAAACGAGGCTCGGCCCGCACGGAAAGTGGACAGTCGCGACGTTGTCGCGCGGCTTGTAAATGAGCTCGCCGCCCTGACGATTGCAGAATTGAAGATAGGGCGCGATGAGCTGATAGTCGGACGGCCGCAGAGCCCGTAACAGGTTGCTGTCAATCGACATTTGATCGGGCAAGAGGCGATCTGAGGGGGGCACGAGGTCAGTCCTGAAGGAAAAAATCCACGCCCTTTGTGTGCACAAGTGCACAGACGGCGCAAGTGACATTTTGATTAGCTGCAAAGCGATCCGTGTCAGGAACCAGACGCTTCGGGGATGGCTCCTCCTAGAAACCGGATAGCCCATCGTGCTGCGCATTCGCGGGCACGAGTTTTTCGATCCGAGCGGTTTGCTCGGAACCCGCATCACGGCCGAATGGCCTCAATCCGGACTATGCGATGGGCAACCCAGACAACCCTAACGGGCCGACGCTCGCCCGCCCGACCGACGTTCTGATTGTCGAAGATAACTACATCATAGCCCTCGACACGGAGGATATGCTGCAGGAACTCGGCATCGAGACAGTGCGGACGGCAAACAGCATCAGCCAGGCGCTCGCGATGATCGCCGACCGCACACCGAATTACGCGTTCGTCGATGTCAACCTGGGGGACGAGAAGAGCTTCGCCGTCGCCGAAAAGCTGCACGAGCTTGGTGTGCCCTTTGCGTTTGCGACCGGATACGGCAATTCAGACGATTTCCCGCCGCACTTCGCGACAATGCCCATCGTCGCCAAGCCTTATTCGATTGCCCGGCTGAGGTTCGCGCTCTTCAATGAAGAAGAATGAGCTTCAATAGCCGACGTCCCTTCGCGACGCATTCCCGCCGTTCCTGCCCGCGCGTATAAAGCCCTAGCGGTACCAACCAGGTGCCGATTGGGGATCCGCATCGATGAGCCTCACTCGTCTCTACACGCGCGCGCTCGGCATGCTGGCCGCGGAACGCTGGCTTGCGATTGCGCTCGGCGTGTCATCCGTCGCCATCGGCCTCGTGCAGCTCGCCGAGCCCATCCTGTTCGGCCGCGTGGTGGACGCGCTATCCCGCGGTGAGGCAGCATTCTCGACGATCGCACTGTGGGCCGCGCTCGGCATGTTCGGCATCGTCGCGAGCGTCATTGTCGCCGTGTACGGCGACCGCCTCGCGCACCGGCGCCGCATGGCCGCCATGTCTGAAGCGTTCGAGCGCGCCATGACACTGCCGCAGGCTTATCATGCGGAGCGCGGCTCAGGCGCCGTGATCCGCTCCATCGTTCAAGGGACGGATGCTCTGTTCTGGCTGTGGCTCGGTGCTTTGCGCGAGCAGTTCACGGCCATCGCGGGAATTCTGCTTCTCGTTCCGACGGCGATCAGCATGGACGCGCGCATGGCCGGCATCCTGGGCCTTCTCGCCGTGGCCTACTTCGTCATGAACGTGTTCGTGATGGGCCGGACGATGCAGGGACAGAAGAACGTCGAGCAATACAACTCGGCCGTCTTCAGCCGCGTCGGCGACGTGATCGGCAACGTCAGCGTCGTTCAAAGCTATGCGCGCCTCAGGGACGAGGCCGAGGCGATGCAAGGCGTCATGACCAACCTTCTCGCCGCCCAGTATCCGGTGCTGACGTGGTGGGGCGTGCTGACCGTGCTGCAGCGCGCGGCGGCAACAATCACGATGGTCGCCGTCTTCGCCATGGGCGCTGTGCTCGCCGGACGTGGAGAGATGTCGGTCGGCGAGATCGTGTCGTTCGTCGGCTTTGCGAACCTTCTGATCGGCAAGCTGGATCAAGTCTCGCGTTTCGTGACGACCATCCACCGCCAAGCGCCGACGCTGCAGGGCTATTTCGCGCTGACAGACGAACCCGATGGTATTATCGAGAAACCGAACGCACCGCCGCTGCCGCCGGTCCACGGCGCGGTGCGCTACGAAAGCGTGAGCTTCCGCTTCCCCGGCACAGGGCAGGGCGTCTTCGACGTGACGCTCGAGGCGAAGCCAGGCCAGACGCTGGCGCTCGTGGGACCTACCGGATCAGGCAAGTCGACGACGCTGTCGTTGCTGCTGAGGTTGCGTTCCACGGACGCCGGACGGATCGTTATCGACGGCCACGACATCGCGGACGTTACGCTGACATCGCTGCGCCAGCAGATCGCCGTCGTCTTCCAGGATGCGGGCCTTTTCAATCGCTCGATCGGCGAGAACATCGCCGTGGGCCGTCCCGGCGCGACGCAGGAGGAGATCGAGCGCGCGGCGCGTCTCGCCGAGGCGCACGAGTTCATCATGCAGAAGCCTGACGGATACGGCTTCGTCATCGGCGAGCGCGGCGTCGCGCTGTCAGGCGGCGAGCGCCAGCGGCTCGCCATCGCGCGTGCCATCCTGAAGGACGCCCCGATCCTGATCCTTGACGAAGCGACGAGCGCGCTCGACGCGCAGACGGAAGCGCACATCAAACGCGCGCTCGACCGCCTGCGGGAGGGCCGCACGACGTTTATCATCGCGCATCGCTTGTCGACGGTGGCGGACGCCGACGAGATCCTCGTTCTCGACAAAGGCCGCATCATCGAGCGCGGCCGATTTACGGAACTCGCGACCGGAGACGGCCTCTTCGCGCGGATGGTGGCGGAGGGTGGGTTTGTCGTGCCGGTCGTGCCGAAGGCACGCGAGGAATAAAGCTGCCGAAGGCACGCGAGGAATGTCCTGCCGGAGGCGGGCAATAAGCAAAGCTGCCGAAGGCACGCGAAGAATAAAGCGGCCGAAAGCGCGCGAGGAATGTCCTGCCGGAGGCGGGCAAGAAATGAGTGCCGGAGACAGGCAAGCGACCGTGCAGCCGAAGGCACGCGAGGAAGTCCTGCCGGAGGCGGGCAAAGAAATGAGCGCCGGAGGCGGGCAAGAAACAGCGCTGCCAAAATCGCACTCGCGCAGAGCATTGCGCGTAGCCAAAGTGAACGCTTTTGCGGAAACCTACTTCGCGTAGGCCTGATCGACGTTACGCGCCTTGTCCAGATTGACGATCGCCTCGCGACCCACCATCGTTTCGATGTGTGCCGAGGCGAGGTCCGCGCCATTCACATCCATGCCGGTGACGTTTGCACCATTGAGATCCGCGCCGCCAAGCTTTGCTCCCGCCAGAATGGAACCGGAAAGATCCGCTCCTTTGAATGACGCGAATTCCAGCACCGCACCGATCAACCCTGCCTTCGTAATCGTCGCGTTGTCGAGTTTCGCAGAACGCAGCACAAACGGATGGCGCCGGCTTTCACGCGCGGGCACGCCGTTGTCCATGTTGATCCCGTCGAGGTGCGCGCCGACTAAGCTCGCCTGGGTGAGATCGCAAGCGACCCGCGCATGCGCGAGGTTTGCTCCGTCAAGCTTGGCGCGAATGAACTGAGCGGAGATGAGCCGAGCCCCTTCGAGATTGGCTCCCGTCAGGTCGGCATCTAGCCCCCACGCCTGATCGAGATTGGCGCCTTTGAGGTTGGCGTCCTTGAGATTGGCGCCATTGATGCGCGCTGCCTGCAGATTGGCTCCTGAAAGATCGAGGCCGGAGAGGTCGAGCTTGTTGAGCATCTTACCGCTGAGATCGACGGAGCCGCCGCCTGCAGCGATGGCTGCTTCCACGTCCGCACGCGTCATCTCGGATTTGGTGAAGGCTTCCGAATTGAGATCGATGTACTGCCAAAGGTCCTGCGCATGGCCGGGCAGCGGCGCAAGATTGAGGCCAAGCCCGAAACACGCCGCAACGGCAAGACATTTCAAACGACGCATGGACATCCTCCGGCTCTAATTTTTTGAGGCATTCTAGCCGCAAAAAGAGTGCGCCGCGAGGCCCCGACTGCGCCGGAATTAGCGCAAATTACGCAGCCGAGGACGGACGCCGGTGCGCCAGCTTTCGCGCAGCCGTGAGATCGGCGACGAAGGCCGTATAAGCAGCTTCTTTCGCCTCCGCATCGGGTAAGCGCAGCAAATAAGAAGGGTGCACGGTGATGAAGCCGGGCATCGGATCGAACGTGGCCGGTCCCCGGCTTTTCGTGATCGGCAACGCTTTCCCGGCGAGAGCCAGAACCGCCGTTGCTCCGAGCGCAACCACGAGCGTCGGCCGCACGATTTCGAGTTCCTTTATCAGCCACCAGCGGTAGTGCCGTACTTCGCCAGTCGTAGGTTTTTGGTGAAGCCGCTTCTTGCCGCGCTGCTCGAATTTGAAATGCTTGACGGCATTGGTGACGTAGCATTCCGAGCGGTCGATCCCCGCCTCATGCATGGCCTGCGTCAGAAGCTGGCCTGCGGGCCCGACGAACGGATGCCCCTGAAGGTCTTCCTGATCGCCCGGCTGTTCGCCGACGAAAGCGAGAGCCGGGTGAAGCGGCCCTTCGCCGAGCACTGCGCGGGTCCCACCCTGCACGAACGGATCCGACGCTTCGATGATGGCGTTGAGCTCCGCGAGCGTTTTCGGCTCGGTATCGCGCATGGCGAGCACGGCCTTCGAGGGGTCTTTCTTGCGGGGCGTGGCGGGCGCTGTCGTCATGATCGAGCTAACGCGCGAATTCGCGGAGCGAAGCAACTCCGCGATCAATTTTGTCTCGGGTAGGTTGTGCCAGTATTTCTTGGGCATTTCCTTGCGCATCTGCGCGACATTGACCCGCGCCGGATTGAACGTGCTGGCGAAATAGTCAGCCCATCCCTCTTCGAAAGCGCCTGCCGCCGGCAGGTCATGCCTCTGCCCGGGAGGCCCAACGGTCAGCGTTTTACGGTCCCAGTGCAGAGATCCAACCGGCGTCTCGATCGTCCAGACGAGACTGCGGAAGCGATCCACGAAAAACTGTGCCGTCGCTTCAACAATGAAATGGTCGGGTTCGAACCACGCCACGTAGCGCAAGTCATCGTGATCTTCGACACGCCGGAAGCGAAGGAAGGCGTGCATCTTGTGTAGATCGCGCCGGATCGACTTCGCCATCATGGAGAGGCGATGCACCAGCGGATCGCTTTGCACATCGAGCAGGCTTCGCTCCCCATGAAGCATGCGCCAGATCAGCGAGTAGAGAAGCGCATAGCGCTCCGCGTCCCGATGACAAACCACGAGTTCGATCAACTCGGCGGCATTCCGTGGAAGCGCAACGGGCGGCCTTTCGGCAAGCGCCGGACTGCCGAATAGCGACGGCGCCTCGTCCGCTTGCCAGGTAACATCACTCGGCTGGATGTTCGCGCCGATCAGGCTGCGAACTGCCCTGCGAAATCCTTCCAGGTCCGCTCCGCTGCGCAGCGCAATTGAGGTCGTCGCCATCACAGAAGACTCAACTGCTGAGGCGGCGCCACGATCCGCTGCCGCAGGTCGGCGCGATCGGTCAGCGATGTCGGCCGATGATCGGCCGTGATCAAAAAAGGCGCCGCGCGGCGAAAAGAACTTGTGAGGCGGCGCACGTCGTCGGCGCGAAGTTTTGTGTGCTGCCGCGCGGTGATGATCTTGTCCACGGCGCGGGTTCCAAGACCGGGAACGCGCAACAGAAGTTCGCGCGGGCCAGTGTTCACGCAAACGGGAAACGCGCCGCGGTTTCTGAGCGCCCAGGCAAGCTTGGGGTCGATCTCGAGATCGAGCATGCCGTCGTCGGCGGTCGAGGCAATCTCGTCGATGGAAAAGGCATAGTGGCGCAAGAGCCAATCGGCCTGATAGAGGCGATGCTCGCGCGCGAGAGGCGGCGGCTTCGGCGGCAGAATGCTGCTCGCGTGTTCGATCGGGCTGAAGGCCGAGTAGTAAACCCGAGAGAGTTTGAAGCGGCGATAGAGCGTCGCGCTGGTTGAGAGAAGATCCGCGTCCGTTGTCGCGTCCGCGCCGACGATGACCTGCGTGCTCTGTCCGGCCGGAGAGAACCGGCGCTTTTCTTCACGCGCTTCCGCGATGCGCTCGTGCATCTGCCCCATGGCGGATTCGATCACGCCCCCGTCCTTTTCCGGAGCAAGCCGCTTCAGGCTCGCGGCCTTCGGAAGCTCGAGATTGATCGACATCCTGTCGGCCCAAAGCCCGGCCTGCTCGATGAGCCATGGGCTCGCCTCGGGAATAGTTTTGAGGTGGATGTAGCCGGCAAACCCGTGATCGCGCCGCAGCTTCTTCGCGACGAGCATCATCTGCTCCATCGTGTAGTCGGCCGACCGGATGATGCCGGACGAGAGGAACAGGCCTTCGATGTAGTTGCGCTTGTAGAATTCGACCGTGAGCGTCACCACTTCGTCGACGCTGAAGCGCGCGCGCTCGACGTTGGACGAGCGGCGATTGATGCAGTAGGCGCAGTCGTAGAGGCAGTAATTCGTTAGCAGGATCTTGAGCAGCGAAACGCACCGCCCGTCCGGCGTGTAGGCGTGGCAGATGCCGGCGCCTGTCGTCGAGCCAAGGCCGCCTTTGGCCGCCGCCCGCTTCGGAGCGCCGGACGACGCGCACGACGCATCGTACTTTGCCGCGTCAGCCAGAACTTTCAGTTTTCGGAACACGTCCATCGGCATCCTCCAATGGCACAATGTTCTCTATATGTTCTCAATAACCGGCGGTGTCAACCCGCCGGCTTTCATGCGTTGGGGACAATTCTTGCGCTGCGGGCAATGACCTTCGGCCAAAGAAGATTGAGCGCGAGGCCCGCCATGACGAGGCTTGCGGCGATCAGCTTCCAATCCTGTAGCGGCTCGCCGATCCAAAGCGCCGCCGTTCCCATCCCGAACACCGGCACCAAGAGTGCGAGCGGCGCGATGGTCGCCATAGGGTAACGCGACAAAAGCGATCCCCACATGGCGTAGCCGAACATCGTGTTGCCGACGGCTTGCCAAAGAACAGCGCCCCAGGTGATCGCGTCTGCCTCGATCAAGCCTTGGCGCATCGCGGGCCAGCCCTCGTACACGAACGAAAGCGCGAATAGGGGAGGGGCCGAGAACAGGCTAGCCCACACGACATACGAAACCATGCTGTCGACGGGCGCCTGCCGCACGACGATGTTGCTGCCGGCCCAGGCCGCCGCCGCGAGCAGCACAAGCACGAGGCCGAACGGCGTCGTGTTTCCGTCGGTGTGCATCATGATGATGGACAGCCCTGCAACCGTGATGAGCAGAGCCGCGATCTGGGATAGGCGCACCCGCTCGCCGCTCAGAAGCATGGCGAGGGCGATGCTAAAGAACACCTGCGTCTGCACCACAAGCGACGCGAGGCCCGGTGTGATGTTGCCGTTCATGGCGAGAAACAGAAGACCGAATTGCCCAGCGCCGACGAGCACGCCGTACGCTGCGAGATTGCGCCAAGGAACATTGGGCCGCTTCAGAAAGAACACAGCCGGGAAGAACACGCAGAGAAAGCGCAGCGCCGCGAACAGCAGCGGCGGCAGATGCTGAAGCCCGTAATGGATGACGACGAAGTTCGAGCCCCATACAGCCGTGACCGCGAGCGCGAGCAGCGCGTGACGCAGGCTCAGGGATTGGGGCAACGTCTGCAAGTGCGGCTCGTCCATTGAATCAGAAAGGGCGGGCTAGCCTCGCGGAGCCCACCCTGTACGTCGAATGTACATACTCGGCTCTACGCTGGGGACAAAGCCGCCTGCCGTTCGCGGCTCTCCGCGAAGCCGTGCATCTTGAGCGCCCATTGCAGCGCCACGATGAAACCCTTCACAGGTTGCAGCAGAGCGAGAGTGAGGCCTAGCGTCAGAGGCAGCCAAATCGAGAGATGCAGCCACATGGGCCAGCCGTAGCGGAACTCGACCCAAAGCAGAGCGCCGACCACGATATGCCCGACGATCGACATCACGATGTAAGCCGGCATGTCGTCGGCGCGGTGATGTCGAAGTTCCTCGCCGCAGGCATTGCAGGTGTCGCTGACCTTGAGGAATTTCCGGAAGAGCTGTCCCTCGCCGCATGCTGGGCATTTACACATCGCGCCGCGCAGGAGTGCTGTTTTCATGGTCGGCTCTAGTGCGGTCATGTGATCCTCCCGGTCGCAGGTTGTTGTTTGCTGCTGAAGACAGTGATAGGGCTCATTGTATGGAACAGCAACGCGCGATATGACCTAGTTGTATGGAATGGAAGCCTACAATATCGGACCGCCAAGGGCCATTGTACCAACGCATCGTGGCGGCCCTAGCGGATGACATCTCTTCAGGACGGCTGCGCCAGGGGCAGGGCCTGCCGACGCATCGCGCGCTCGCCAAGACGCTGGCGGTCGACCTGACGACCGTGACGCGTGCTTACACGGAAGCGCACCGCCAAGGTCTCACCGAGGCCACCGTCGGACGCGGAACGTTCGTGAAGGCGCGGCCCGAGCCATCCCTGCGGCCTTCGACGTCACCCGGCATCGATCTCTCGATGAACCTGCCTCCGCTTCCTCCCGAAGCCGACCTCGACGGACGGCTGGCGCAAACCATAGCCGAGGTGCGTGCCGATACAGGTCTCTCGCCATATCTCACTTATCAGCAGCCGGGAGGAACGGCAGCGGAGCGCCAGGCGGCAGCCGATTGGATGCAGTCGCTCGTACCGGGAGTGACGCCGGATCGCATCGTCCTCGCGCCGGGAACACAGGCCGCGCTCTACTGCTTGCTCTTGAGCCATGTGCCGCCGGGCGAAACCGTGCTGACCGAGCGTCTCACCTATCCTGGCCTGAAGGCAGCAGCATCCGCCGTTGGCATTCGTCTCCTGGGTCTCGACATGGACGAAGAAGGCATCCTTCCGACGGCGCTGGATCGTGCCGCCCGCGCCGGCGCGGGCAAAGTCGTCTACCTCATGCCGACGCTGCACAACCCGACGACGGCGACGATGTCTCCAGAGCGGCGTTCGTGTATCGCCGAGGTCATCCGCAAGCACCGGCTGCTGCTCATCGAGGACGATCCCTATTCTTTCCTCATGCCCGGATCGGAACCCATCGCCGCGATGATCCCGGAACGCACCTATCTCGCGGCCAGCCTGTCGAAGTGCATCGCGCCCGGGCTCCGTACATCGATTGTGATCGCACCCGACAAAGCCGCCGTCGCGCAGCTCGCGAGCCTCTTTCGCGCTACGCTGCAAATGCCGGCCCCTCTGATGGCGGCCGTCGCAGTACGCTGGATGCGTGACGGCACGGCGAAAAACATCGTGGATGCGATCCGCGCCGAAGCGGCCGGACGGCAAACTCTCGCGCGCGAAGCGTTAGCGGGTCACACCTATACGTCGCAACCGAACGGGCATCACATCTGGCTTCCGCTGCCGACGGACTGGCCAGCGCAGCGGTTCGCGGCTCATCTTCACGGTCGCGGCATTGCCGTCGTAACGGGCGAAGCATTCGCGACCGACGCCACGCCGCAGAACGCGATCCGCCTCGCGTTGGGCGCGGCCCGTGGACGCGCACAACTGTTGAAAGCGCTCGAAATCCTGTCGGCAGCCCTGAGCGCCGCCGCGCCGGAGCAGCACGTCGTGTGATGCAATGAAAAAGGGCGGCTGTTTAGCCGCCCTTTCATGATGCTTTGCGAGGAACCGACCGATTAGGCGGCGCGAACGCTTTCGAGGAAGCGTTCGACCTCGTGGCGGAGGCTGGTGCTTTCACCGGAGAGCGACTTGGCGGACGTGAGAACTTCGGACGACGCCATACCCGTTTCCGACGCGCCACGGCTGACTTCCGAAATGCTGGATGCGACCTCCGCCGTACCCTTGGCGGCTTCCATGACGTTGCGGCTGATCTCCTGCGTGGTGACGCCCTGCTGCTCGACCGCAGCCGCGATCGCGACCGAAATCTGCGACATCTGATTGATGGTGCCCGTAATCTCCTCGATCGCGCCGACCGCTTCGCGGGTCGCTTGCTGCATGCTCGCGATCTGGGTGGCGATCTCGTTGGTGGCCTTTGCGGTTTGTGACGCGAGGGCCTTCACCTCTTGCGCAACCACTGCGAAGCCCTTGCCGGCTTCACCGGCACGGGCAGCTTCGATCGTGGCGTTGAGCGCCAGAAGATTGGTCTGTCCTGCAATCGTGTTGATGAGTTCGACGACGTCGCCGATGCGTTCCGCCGACCGCGAGAGGTCCGTGACGCGCGCATTGGTGGTGTCGGCCTGCATGACGGCTTGGTTGGCGATCTGGCTGCTCGTCTCAACCTGACGGCTGATCTCGCTCACGGTTGCGGCAAGCTGCTCGGAAGCGGCCGCCACACCCTGCACGTTGGCAGAGGTCTGCTCGGAGGCACTGGCCACGATGCCGGAACGTTCCTGAGCAGAATTCGCATTTTCCGTAAGTGCGTTGGCGGCGAGTTCGAGCTGCATCGACGCGTTCGATACATTTTCCACGATCCCACCGACCGCAGCTTGGAATTGGGATGCGAGACGCTGCATATCAGCCTTCCGCTGTTCGGCTGCGTGCTCTTCGATATGCTTCTGCTCTTCGCGAAGCCGCAGCGTCTCTTCCGCATTGTCGCGGAAAATCTGCACAGCTTTTGCCATCGAGCCGATCTCGTCCTTGCTGCCAACGCCCGGAATTGAGAGTGCGTGCTCCCCTTGGGCGAGCCGCATCATGCAATCCGTCATGGCTTCGATCGGGCGAACGACTCGGAACACGGTTGTCCAGAAGCAGAACGCGCCGGCGAGTGCCGCGAGCAGCATGATCACCACGGCCGCGATGTTAGCCGAATGGATCGCCGAGTTGGTAGCGCTGTAGGAGTCTTCGGCTGCTTCGATCTGGAACGTCACCAGCTTGCTGAGGCCTTCGCTCAGCGGTTCGATGGAGGGGTAAAGTCTATTGATCACGAAGCTGTCCAGCGCGGTACGATCCGGGTTGTTGAGAGCTTCTTGAAATTCTTCGATTGCGTAATCGGCTGTGGCGATGAGCAGTTTGATCTCGTTGACGAGGGCTCGCTCCTTTTCGGAAAAGTCGCGTCCTTCGAAGTCGCGCCAGCGCTGCGCGATGGAATTGACTGCAGACGAAACCACGAGCTTTCCGTCCTCCGCCTGCATATTTCCGTTCCGCACCTTTTGTGCGGTATTGACGATGTTCACGGCATAAAGGTCGGCGACAGCCTTGATCTCGCGAAGCGGTTGCACACGATTGTGAAACACCGTGTCGAGGCCGAGCTGTGCGAGATGCGAGGAATAAAACCCGATTGCTCCGACAACCAGAGCGGCTGCGATGAGGAGACCGAGCGAGGAGAGGAGACGACCTTTGATGGAGGACATGATGACTTCCGGAAAAGCAGAACTGAGACACCGTTGGTGTACGGTAGAACAGCTCACATAAAATATTCGCTAATCGGAGCAACATTCCGTAACTAAGACGAAAATAAATGCATAGATGCTCGCGCGACATGACGAGTCTATGCAACTCGGAGCCCATCAGGCACGTCCCCGTAAACGGCCTGAGCGCCGCTTGCGGCGGCGCTCAGGAAAGAGTTCGAGAAATGATGACCTTCAATCGGATCAAACGGTCTCGAGTGCCAGCGCCGCCCGTGCCTGTTCGGCGTTCTCGTAAACGCGGGTCTCGAGTCCGCGGCGGCGAAGGGCATCCTGCAGCTTCTGGCGCGTGAGCGTGCTCGTCGCGTAGCGGGCCATGCGCTCGTAGTGGTTCTTCTTCACGAACGCCACCATGTCGGCGTACTCGTTATAAAGGTCCTCGGCGATGCGGCAGCCGTCCTGGTTCACGACCGCATTTACGCGGCGGCCCGCAGCTGTGCTTGCTTCGACGATCGCATTCTGCAGATCGACGATATCCTGCTTCTTGCGCACGCTCCACGCGTGCAGATCGATGTTGAGCAGGTTGTTGGCCGCGTCGTAGCTGATGCGATCCTTGAGGTTCTGGTTGAGCAGATCCGCAAGCAGGCCCATCGGCTCGTCCCGGAACAGAGCCGGGTTCATCAGGATCGGGCTGTGGATGTGCGGCTTGAACGCCATGTGCGGAAGGATGTCCCGCTCGATGTCGATGCCGGGCGCAACTTCGATCAGCTCGAGGCCATGGTCCGTGAGCTGGAACACGCAGCGCTCCGTGACGTAGATCACCGGCTGGCCCTTCTCGGCCGCGTATTGACCTGAGAACGTCACCTGCTCGACCTGCTTCACGAACTTCTTCGCGCGGCCTTCCTGCACGATGCGAAGCTTGCCGTCTTCCACCGCGACCTTAAGGCCGCCCGCCGTGAACGTTCCAGCGAACACCACCGCGCGTGCATTCTGTGAGATGTCGATGAAGCCACCACAGCCGTTGAGCTTGCCGCCGAACTTGCTTGTGTTGACGTTGCCGAGGCTGTCGCACTCCGCCATGCCGAGGCAGGTGAGGTCGAGGCCCCCGCCGTGGTAGAAGTCGAACATCGTGTTCTGATCGATGATCGAGTGCGCGTTGGCCGATGAGCCGAAGCTCGATCCGCCGGCAAGCACGCCACCGATGGCGCCGGCTTCCGTCGTCATGACGAGGTACGGCGTGACCTTCTCTTCGTTGGCAACGTTCGCGACGCCGTCGGGAGCGCCGACGCCGAGATTGATGACGCCGTTCGGCGGCAGTTCGAACGAAGCGCGGCGCGCGATGATCTTGCGCTCGTCGAGATCCATGCAGGGCAGATTGTCGACCGTGACGCGCACTTCGCCTGCGAGCGCCGGATCGTAAATCACGCCGTAGTTCATGCGGTGCATCTCGGGCGGATCGGCAACGACCACGCAATCGACGAGAATGCCGGGAACCTTGACGTCCTTCGGCTTGATCGAGCCGTCAGCGACGAGGCGCTCCACCTGCGCGATGACGACGCCGCCGTTGTTGTGAGCAGCCATGGCCTGAGCCAGCACGTCGAGCGTGAGCGCTTCCTTTTCCATGCTAAGGTTGCCGAGCGGATCGGCGCTCGTTGCGCGGATGAGCGCGACGTTGATCGGCGTGGCCTTGTAGAACAGCCACTCCTTGCCATCAACCTCGACGAGCTTGACGAGATCTTCCTTCGTGACGGTGTTGACCTTGCCGCCGCCGAGGCGCGGATCGACGTATGTGTGCAGACCGACGCGTGTGAAGAGGCCGGGGCTGCCGGAGGCGCAGCTGCGATAGAGCTTTGAGATCACGCCCTGGGGCAGGTTATAGCCCTGGATCTTGTTGTCCTGCGCCGCCTGCGCGACCTTCGGCATGCGTCCGAAGTTGGCTGCGATAACGCGCTTGAGCAGTCCTTCGTGATGCAGGCGTCCGGTGCCGAGGCCTTTGCTGTCGCCCGCGCCCGCGCACATGATGAGCGTGAGGTCGCGAGGCGCACCCGTTTCGACGAAACGCTTCTCGAGCGCGGCATGCAGCATCTCGGGGATGCAGCTCTGCACGAATCCCGTCGTTGCGATGACGTCGTTGGGCTTGATGCGTGCGATGGCTGCATCGGCCGACATGACTTTGCTGGTGGACATGGCTCGGTTTCCCCCGGGGTGGCCTCCACCTTTCTCGCCCCGTGAGCTTCGCTCGGTGGTAGGGCGCGGTGGAGTGCTCGAATTGTCACGACCAAAGGATATAGAGGACGTACGCCATAACCTGCAACTCTCGGAAAACGCAGCTAATCGTCCTACTCGATGGGGTGATTTTCAACCTACCCACCCGCCATTCGCGTGCGCTGCACAATAAACGCGATGATGGGTTTGTGGCACGAATGCGGGTCACACGTTTGCCGAAATTGAACAGGCATTTGCGCCGTGGGTATTAACCCGCAGGGTCAAGGGGGAAGGGGAGTGGAATGAGGGTTTTCAAAGGGGGCGACGTGCCCCGGGATGCGGCTGACATCACGACAGATAACGCGCGGCAGTTCTCGGGCGGTCTCGGCGCTACGCTGCTATCCGCCGTTGCCGTGATCTTCTCCGGCTACAGTCTTTGGGACACCGCGCTCAAGAACGCAGATCTGCGCGTCTACGTCCCGCGCGTGATCTACTACGCAGCGCCCTACACCAACACGAACTTCGAAATGATCCAGGTGCCGGTGACTATCACCAACGAAGGCGCCCAGACGGGCACGGTCTTGCACTTTGATCTCGCGGTCACCGATCCGCGAACCAAGCAGACCAAGCATTTCTACGCCGCCGAAACGGGTGTCTGGTCGATGGAGCGGACGCGCACCAGAAGCTACACGGGCTTCGCGCCGCTCTCGCTGGCAGGCCGCGAAAGCCGCACGGAATCGATCCTGTTCTACACGCGCGGCGACGATGAAAAGCCCGAGCAGATCATCCGCGAGGTCGGCCCTTACGAGTTCACGCTGACCGCGACCCTTGCGAAGGAGACCAGCGGGATCAACGCGCTCGTTGGCAAAGCCGAGGAAACGAAGCCGATCTCCGTCACCTTCGAGCGCATGCTGCCGTTCTACGATGCACGCTCGTTCGAGAACGGTACGATCTTCATGCCGAGCAAGGATTGGACGTCCTCCTCCAACTAGCAGCACCAACTCTCGCGTGGTCGTGAGCACTACTTCTTACGGGAGAGTGCTCATTGACTCGTGGCGCCGCCGGGCCATAGTTAACGCCGATTTGCCTCCACGCGAGGACAACCCATGAAACGCACGCTGACGCTCGTCGCCGCCCTGCTGGCGCTTTGGCCGGTTTGGCTCGGTCTCGCACATGCACAGCAGTCCGGCGCGTTCTCGACCACGGCCAAAAACGCAATCCTGATGGATTACGACTCGGGCTCGATCATCTATCAGAAGTCGGCTGACGAGCTGGTGCCCCCGGCCAGCATGAGCAAGCTGATGACGCTCGCAGTGCTCTTCAAGGCGCTGAAGGACGGCAAGCTCAAACTGGAAGACGAGTTCCAGACCAGCGAGAATGCGTGGCGCAAGGGCGGCGCGCCCTCCGGCAGCGCAGCCATGTTCATTCCGATCAATACCAAGACACCCATCAGCGAGCTGATCCAGGGCATCGCCGTGCAGTCGGGTAACGACGCGGCGATGACGATCGCCGAAGGCATGGCGGGTTCGACCGAAAATTTCGCCAAGATGATGGAAGCGGAAGCGCGCCGCATCGGTCTCGAGAAATCGACTTTCCGTAACGCCACCGGCCTTCCGGACCCGGAGCACCTGATGACGGCGCGCGAGCTCGCGGAGCTTGCCCGCTACATCATCAAGAACTACCCGGATCGCTACAAGGTCTTCAGCCAGCGCCAGTTCGATTATCGCAAGCACAAATTCTACAACCGCAATCCGCTGCTCTCAGCTGACATCGGCGTCGACGGCATGAAGACCGGCCACACGACCGAGGCCGGATACGGCATGGTGGTGTCCTCCGTGCAGGCCGGTCGCCGTCTCATTGGCGTGGTGATGGGCTTCGAAACGGAGAAGGAGCGGCAAGCCGAAACGCGGCGCATGCTCGAATGGGGCGTGAAGAGCGTCTCTAGCGCCAAGCTCTTCAATGCAGGCGAGGCAGTCGGCTATGCGCGCGTCTGGGGCGGTACGGATTTCTATGTCCCGCTTTCGGGTGACGGCGATCTCGAAGTCATCCTTCCCAAATATCCCGCCAACCAGAAGCTGCGCGGCGAGATCGTGTACGAAGGCCCCTTGAAGCCGCCGGTACGCAAAGGGGATCAGATCGCCACGTTCCGCGTCACGAGTACGGCGCCCGGAACGTCCGAGCCGATCGCGGTGAGCGAAACGCCGCTCTATGCCGACGGCGACGTGGACGAAGCGAGCTTTTACTGGCGCGGCGTCGATTCCCTCCTGCACATGGGCCTCAATCTCATGCCGGACGTTCGGGAATTGCTGAACCGGTAGAACCGCCTTCACGGCGTTGCCGATGCCATAAGACAGACCGCTTCCCTCTGGGCCGATCTGACACTAGTCTCCGCCGCCATGATGCGCGGAAAATTCATCACCTTCGAAGGCGGCGAGGGCGCGGGCAAATCCACTCAGGTGGCCATGCTCGCCGAGCGCCTGCGTCACGTCGGCATCGAGACGGTCATCACGCGCGAACCCGGCGGCACACCGCTGAGCGAAGCCATCCGCTCTGTCGTGCTCGACGCGGAGCCGGAACTCGTCACCGAGCTTCTGCTGTTCGCGGCCGCACGCGCAGAGCACGTGGCCAAAGTCATTCATCCTGCGCTCGAGCACGGCTCGTGGGTCGTCTGCGACCGCTTCATGGATTCGACGCGCGTCTATCAGGGCTTCATCGGCGGGGCTCCGAAAGAACTCATCGACGAGCTGGAACGCCGCACCGTCGCGCCCGACTATCCGGATCTCACCATCGTGCTCGATCTCCCGGCCGAGCAAGGCCTGAAGCGTACCGAGGCGAGGGGAACGCTGTCGCGCTTCGATGCCGAGGGCCTCGAATACCATCGCCGTCTGAAGGACGGCTTCGTCGCGATTGCGGAGAGTGAGCCGCAGCGCTGCCTCGTGCTCGACGCTGACCGCAGCGCGGACGAAATCGCAAGCGATGTGTGGTCCGCCGTGCAATCGCGCCTGCTCGGCCAAGCCCGCCTGCTCAACGAGGAGCGCTGACTTGGCCCGCGCCCCAGCACTGCAGGAAATCGAGGAGCTGCCCGAGGCGGATCGCCTGGACGGCTTTCCGCATCCGCGCGCGACGCTCCGCCTCTATGGACACGAAAGCGCGGAGCAGGCACTCGCATCGAGTTTTGAGCTTGGCCGCATGCATCACGGCTGGCTCGTCGCTGGCGCGGAAGGCATCGGCAAAGCAACGTTGGCGTATCGTCTCGCGCGTTACGTGCTCGCCTCGCCCGAGGAGCGTCAGACGGGCACGCTCGACATCGCACCCGAGAGCCGCACGGCGCGGCAGGTCCTGGCGCTCTCGCATCCGGGCCTGCTCGTCATTCGTCGCGGCTACGACACTAAGACGAAGCGGTTTCCAGCCGCGATCCCCGTCGACGAAGTGCGCAAGCTCAAAGCATTCCTCGGCCGCACCATGGGCGAGGGCGAATGGCGCGTCGTCATTGTCGATCGCGCTGATGAGCTGAATGTCTCCGCCGCCAACGCGCTTCTGAAGTCGCTCGAGGAGCCGCCGCCGCGCACGATCTTCCTGCTGGTTTCGTCGGCGCCCGGACGCTTGCTCGTGACGATCCGCTCGCGCGTCCGCACGCTCGATCTCGCAACACTTCCCGACGAGCCGCTGCGTCGCGCCGTCACGCAGGCGTTCGCGGAAAGCGGCGAGGATGTCGAAGGCTCCGCGCCGGCAGGTTCCGATTGGGAGCGTCTGTCGCGCCTCGCCGGCGGCAGCGTGCGCCAGGTGCTCTCGCTTCATGCTGCCAAGGGCCTCGCGCTCTATGACAGAATTTCTGGTTTGCTGAACGCTCTGCCGTCCGTGGATTGGGCCGCTGTCCACGCGCTGGGCGATGAGCTTTCCGGGCAGGCCGCCGATCAGCGCTATGAGCTTTTCTTCGAGCTTCTGATGGGCGCCATCGCCCGCCTCGTCGACGCCGAAGCCCGCGGCACCGGCCATCCGGCCGATCTCGAACTCGCCAGCCGCATCATCGGACCCGCCCGGCTTGCCACCTGGGCCGGCTTGTGGGAAAGAGTGGCCGCGGACAAGGCCGACACGGCGGCACTCAATCTCGACCGCAAGGCCCTGATCCTGGACGTCTTCTCCCGGCTGGAGGCCGCCTCCCGCTAGGCCACGAAATCTGCTCGGAAGCTCCCGCGACGATGAACCGGTTCGATCAAAGCCTGCCGCTCCCCATCCGAATGTGACGTGTCCCCCAACACGCCTCGGCAGCCCGAACCCGTCTTAAGCATCCGCACGAATTGAGAGACCGTATAAGTCTCAAGAAAACTTGAGGTCCCTGGAAACTCATGAGCGACCGAACGAAATTCTACATCACGACCGCCATCTCCTATCCGAACGGCGTGCCCCACATCGGCCACGCCTATGAGGCCATCGCGACGGACGCCATCGCGCGTTTCGAGCGCCTCGACGGCAAGGACGTCTTCTTCCTGACCGGCACCGACGAGCACGGCCTCAAGATGAAGCAGACGGCGGTCAAGGAAGGTCTTGAACCGCGCGCGCTCGCCGATCGCAATGCGGCCCGCTTCGTCGAGATGGTGGAAGCGCTCGGCTGCTCGAACGACGACTTCATCCGCACGACCGAGCCACGCCACTACGAGACCTGCGCCGAGATCTGGCGACGCATGGAGAAAGCTGGCGACATCTTCAAGAAGAAGTACGGCGGCTGGTATTCGACGCGCCAGGAGACCTACTACAAGGAGAGCGAGACCGAGGTCCGCGACGGGCAGCGCTACGAGACGGAGAACGGCACGCTCGTCGAATGGACGGAGGAGGAGACCTTCTTCTTCCGGCTGTCAGCGTATCAGGATCGCCTTCTCGCGCATTACGAAGCCAATCCGGATTTCATCCTGCCGCCCGAGCGCAAAAACGAAGTCGTGAGTTTCGTCAAAAGCGGCTTGGAAGATCTCTCGATCTCACGCTCGACGCTGGACTGGGGCATCCCCGTTCCCGATGCGCCGGGCCACGTCATGTACGTGTGGGTCGACGCGCTGACGAACTACGTCACGGCGACAGGCCTGCTCAACAAGCCCGAGGGCGCGCGCGCGGATTTCTGGCCCGCTAACGTGCACGTCATCGGCAAGGACATCGTGCGCTTCCACGCCGTCTATTGGCCCGCGTTCCTGATGTCGGCAGGCATCGAATTGCCGAAGCGCATTTTTTCGCACGGCTTCGTTCTGAGCAAAGGCGAGAAGATCTCGAAGTCGGTCGGCAACGTCGTCGATCCCAACGACCTCATCAAAGCCTACGGCCGCGATCAGCTCCGCTACTTCTTCCTCCGCGAAGTGATGTTCGGTCAGGACGGCAACTATTCGCCCGAAGCCATCGCCAATCGCATCAACGCGGATCTGGCGAACAACCTCGGCAATCTCGCGCAGCGCTCGCTGTCGATGATCTACAAGAACTGCGACGGCAAGATCCCGGAGCCGGGCGAGTTCACGGCCGAGGACACGGCGATCCTTGCAGCCACCGACGCGCTCTATGCGGAGGCGCGGGCTGCCATGGATAAGCAGGCCGTGACACGCTACCTCGACGCCGTGTGGTCCGTCATCGCCGACGCCAACCGCTATTTCGCGGCCGAAGAACCTTGGGCGAAAAAGAAGACCGATCCGAAGCGCATGGAGACCATTCTCTATGTGACGGCCGAGATCGTGCGCCAGTTCGGCATTTTGGCGCAGCCCGCGATGCCGGAGCTGGCGGGCAAGCTGCTCGATCTTATATTGCCGGGCGATGCTGACGCTCGCAGCTTCGCAAACCTTGGGGAGGCAGGCCGCCTCATTCCGGGCACCGCGATCCCCGAGCCGCAGGGCGTGTTCCCACGCTATGTCGACCCCGAGGAGCAGGAGAAGCAGCAACAGCCTCAGAAGCAAAAAAAGGCTAAAGGCGAGAAGCCTCAAACTTAGAGTTCGAAATGCTAGTCGATCACCATTGCCACCTGGACTTCCCGGACTTCGCTGATGACTTGGCGGGCGTCGTCGCGCGCGCGCAAAAGGCCGGCGTCGGCACGATGGTGACGATCTCGACGCGCATCAGGAAGTTCGACCAGATCCGCGCTATCGCCGAGCGCTTCCCGGACGTTTGGTGTTCAGTCGGCACGCACCCGCACAACGCCGACGAGGAACTTGACATCCCGACGAGCGAGATCGTGCGTCTGTCGAAGCATCCGAAGGTGGTCGCGATCGGCGAAGCGGGGCTCGACTATCACTATAAGAACGGCACCCCCGCCGCGCAGGCCGAAGGCTTCCGCAATCACATCGCGGCCGCGCGTGAGACGGGCCTTCCGCTCGAGATCCACACGCGCGAAGCCGATGCCGACACGATGGCCATTCTCGAGGATGAGCATCGGAAGGGCGCGTTCCCGGCCGTGCTCCACTGCTACACGGGTGGCCGCGAACTCGCGATGCGCGCTGTCGATCTCGGCCTCTATGTGTCGTTCTCGGGCGTGATCAGCTTCAAGAAAACGGAAGCCCTGCAGGAGATCGCGCGCGACGTTCCGCTCGATCGCATCCTGGTCGAAACGGATGCGCCCTACCTCGCGCCGGTGCCGTTCCGGGGCAAGACGAACGAGCCGTCGTATGTGGTGCATACGGCTGCGGCGGTCGCGCGTATTCGCGGCCTCTCGGACGCCGAGATCGCCCGCGCGACAACGGACAATTTCTTCCGTCTCTACACCAAGGCGCGCCGGCCCTCCGCACAGGAAAGCGCCGCCGAATGAGCCTGCGCTTCACGATCCTCGGATGCGGCTCCTCGGGTGGCGTACCGCGCATCGGCGCGGGCTGGGGCAAGTGCGATTCCTCAAATCCCAAGAACCGTCGCCGCCGCTGCGCGCTGCTCGTGGAGCGCCGCGGGCCGAAGGGCGTGACCGGCATTCTGATCGACACGCCGCCCGACCTCCGCGAGCAGCTTTTGAGCGTGCGCGCCGACGCGCTCGACGCGGTGCTTTTCACGCACGATCATGCCGATCATACGCACGGCATCGATGACCTGCGCATGGTCGCTTACGCGATGAAGAAGCGCGTACCCTGTTATTTCGATGCAGTGACGCAAGCGAGCCTGGTGTCGCGCTTCGCCTATTGCTTTGTGCAGCCGCCGGGCTCGACCTATCCGCCGATCCTCGCCTCGGAGCGGCTGGTGCCGGGTGAGCCCGTGCGCATCGAAGGAGCAGGCGGCCCGATCGACGTGCTGCCCATCCGCCAGTTCCACGGAGACATCGAGAGCCTCGCGTTCCGCTTCGGAAACGTCGCGTATTCGCCGGATGTGTCAGCACTTCCGCTGGATTCCATTCCGCTCCTGGAAGATCTCGACATCTGGATCGTCGACGCGCTGCGCTACACGTCTCATCCGAGCCATTTTTCGGTGAAGGAGGCGATGGAGCACGTCACGAGGCTGCGCGCCAAGCGCGCGATCCTGACCCACATGACCGGCGACCTTGACTACGACACGCTACGTCGCGAGCTGCCCGGCCACGTCGAACCCGCCTACGACAACATGGTCATCGAAGGCTGACGCCCACGCGTTGCTGCGAGCACAAAGTCATCCCGGCGTCATGGCGGAGCCGGGCTCACCCGTGACTGCATAATACACCGTCATCCCGGCGAAGCCGGGATCCAGACAAGCCTCAGAGCGTGTGACGTTTCGATAGCGCACCCGAGCGGAGACGTGTTCTAGGTGCCGGCCTCCGCCGGCATGACGGAGATTTTTGCGACGCTGAAAGCTGTTCTGGACTGTCTCCCGGCGTCATCGCAGAGCCATGCTTCGCATTGATAGCCGAGATTGGGCGAAACATGTCCTCACTCACCGTCACCCCGGCGAAGGCCGGGGTCCAGACACACATCAAAGCGTGTGACATTTCTTGAGCGCAGTTTTATGCGCGCCGGGGTAGAGACGTACTCTAGGTGCCGGCCGTCCACGCGAAGCGTGGCTGCGCCACGACGACGGCAAGACGAAATGCAGAGATCTCAATCTCGGGTCTACGCGTCGTTGCTCGCCGCGACGGGTACGGTGGCAGCGGGAGCATCATCCGCCCGGTAGCGCACGATCTTGCCATTGTCGGGTGCGCTCGGTAGCAGCAAAGGCAACGCGAACGCCGCGACCTTCTCAGGGTCCGCAAGCTTGTTGCGATCCTCGCCCGGAAATGCCTTGGCACGAAGCCCCGTGCGCATCGGACCGGGATCGAGGAGTGCAACGCGCACGGGCGTATTCACGAGCTCCTGCGCATAGCTCTTCGCCAGTGCTTCGACACCGGCCTTCGACACCGCATACGGCCCCCAATAAGCGACATCGCCGGACGCGACCGCGGCCGTGACGAACAGCGCCCGCCCCGCGTCCGAACGCTTGATCAACGGATCGAGCGTGCGGATCAGCCGCCAGTTGGCGTTGAGATTGATGTCCATGACCGACTGCCACGCGTCCGCCGTGACGTGCGGCAATGGCGAGAGCGGCCCGAGAATACCAGCGGCCGCAACGAGAATATCGAGCTTCCCCCAGCGCTGAAAAATCACCGGCCCGAGCTGGTCGATGCGGTCCTGCGCCCGCAGATCGAGCTTGAGAATAGTGGCCTGACCGCCGGTCGCGCGGATCTCGTCGTCAACCTCTTCAAGCGCGCCGGGCGTGCGCGCCGTGATGACGACATGCGCCCCCTCGCGTGCGAGCGCAATCGCCATTGCACGGCCGAGCCCGCGCGAAGCGCCGGTGACGAGAGCGATGCGGTCGTTGAAGCGAGAGGGAGATGCCATGGCGCCCGTTTTTTCTATCTCTTGAAGCCGCAATGTAAGCGCGGAAGCACCTGCAAGAGAAGTCCGCCAGACTCACTTAGTTTCCAAGCGGAAACCTCGGACCAGCATATGCGAGTTGAGAGGGCTGCGCGCAAGCAGGCAAGGCGCCTCGAACAAAAAGGGCGGCGCCTGGAAAAGCGCCGCCCGAAGAGATGGGGTCAAATCAGCCTCCGATCAGCCGACTTCCGCCAGCAGCGAAAGCTGCCGCGTACCGGCAAGGCCGTTCTGATCGGTGAGTTCCGTGGGGTATTCGCCCGTGAAGCAGTGATCGGTGAACTGCGGGTTCATCGCATCGCGTCCATCGTAGCCGACGGCGCGATAGATGCCGTCCACGGACAGGAACGACAGGCTGTCCGCGCCCATGAACGCGCGCATACCCTCGAGGTCGTAGTTGGCGGCCAGCAGCGCCGTCTTGCTCGGTGTGTCGATACCGTAATAGTCCGAGTGCGTGATCGGCGGCGACGAGATGCGCATGTGCACTTCGCGCGCACCCGCTTCGTACATCAGCTCAACGATCTTCTTCGACGTGGTGCCGCGCACGACGCTGTCGTCGATCAGCACGATGCGCTTGCCGCGAATGACGCCCGCGTTGGCCGAATGCTTGAGCTTGACACCAAGCGCGCGGATGCGCTGCTCGGGCTCGATGAACGTGCGGCCGACGTAGTGATTGCGGATGATGCCGAGTTCGAAGGGAATGCCGGATTCGCGTGCAAAACCGATTGCAGCAGGTACGCCCGAATCCGGAATGGGAACGATGACGTCAGCGTCAGCCGGAGCCTCGCGGGCGAGTTGCGCGCCCATCTGCTGGCGCACGTCATAGACGGAGCGTCCGCCGATCACGCTGTCGGGCCGTGCGAAGTAAATGTATTCGAAGATGCAGGGGCGGGCCGCGCGCCGCGGGAAGGGCCGGTGGCTCTCGAGGCCTTCGGCGGTGATGACGACGACTTCGCCGTTTTCGACCTCGCGCAGGAACTCGGCGCCAACGATGTCGAGCGCGCAGGTCTCGGATGCGAGAACGTAAGCGTTACCCAGGCGACCGATGACGAGTGGGCGGATGCCGACAGGATCGCGTGCCCCGATCATCATGTCGTTGGTCAGCGAAACGAGCGACCAAGCGCCTTCGATCTGACGAACCGCCTCGATGAAGCGCTCGACCATGCGACGCTTCTTGGAACGGGAGAGGAGGTGGAGGATGACCTCGGTGTCAGAGGTCGAGGGGAAGATCGCGCCCGAATTGATGAGCTCCTGGCGGAGCGTCAGCGCGTTGGTGAGGTTGCCGTTGTGGGCGACGGCGAAGCCGCCGGTATCGATATCCGCGTAGAGCGGCTGGACGTTCTTGAGCGCCGGCTCGCCGGTCGTCGAGTAGCGATTGTGCCCGACCGCCATGGAGCCCTTGAGGCGGTGAATGACGTCGGCTTCATTGAAGTTGTCGCCGACAAGCCCGAGGTGGCGCTCGGAATGGAACTGCTTGCCGTCATAGCTGACGATGCCGGCTGCTTCCTGGCCTCGGTGCTGCAGGGCGTGGAGGCCCAGCGCCGTGATGGCCGCCGCTTCTGGGTGTCCAAAAACACCAAAGACCCCGCATTCCTCACGGAGTCTGTCGTCGCCCATCTTGGACAGGCCGAAATCCGGAAATTCTTCGTTCCCGGCTTTGGAAACGTGATGGTGCGCCATGGCTGCCTCCCGCTAAAGCATCCGCCGCAACTACTTAACGTTAGCTCGATGCAACGGCCGCTCGCCGCACGCGATGCCGGAGGGTCATATCCCTCACCATTGCATGCGCGGAATATATGATAATCGCCGAGCTGTTAAAGAGCTTTATTGCAACTGTAATCGTTCTGTCGCGGGATATGGCGTCGCGGGCGCACCGCCCGCGATTCACACGCCTTTTCAGAGCACAGCGCTACTGCGCCGGAGGCGCATCCGGGGCTGCCGGCTGCGGGGCCAGCGAAGTCGGCATGTAGGTTTCAAGGATGCCGCGAATGACGGTGCCCGTTTCACGGATATACGGCGTCGACAGACCATCCCGCACCCACGGCAGGTGATTCTGTTCGTCCGGCACGAACGAGGCATAGAACATATAGGGAATAACGACGAGCAGGAACCCGCGCGCAAGGCCGAAGACGAACCCTAGGATGCGATCGATCATGCCGACGCTGCTGTCGAGAATGATGTCCGAGATGCGGGCCGTGATCAGGTGCACGATGATAAGCACGATCAGGAAGATGATGGCGCCGATGGCGATCTGGGCAACGGCGACCTGGGTGCCCATCTGGACCGCCATGTCCTCGGCCACCTTCTTGTAATTCAATACGAAATAGAGCGTCGCGCCCGCCGCGGCGATCCACGAGAGAATGGACAGAAGCTCCCGCGTGAGACCGCGGTACATGGCGAGGATCGCGGAGATGAAGCAGACCGCGATCACCGCGGCGTCGAGATAAGTCAGCGGTCCGATCATCGTATCGGCTCCTCCGGATTGAAGGCGTTCGTGGCGTGCTTCGTAAGGTTTCCCCGCGATCTCAGTCGCATGGGTCGAGCCCCGCCGCAAGCTCCTTGAGATGACTGATACGGTGCAGATTGAGCTTCACGCCGTCGCTGCCGCCGTCCCCGCGCAGTTCGCCGCCCGCCGGGATCACGGCGCTGGTGAAACCGAGTTTCGCCGCCTCCTTGAGGCGCAGCCCCATGTGCGGCGACGCCCGCACGGCGCCCGAAAGCGAAATCTCACCGAAGTGGATCTGCTTGGCGTCGAGCGTCTGGTTGGCGAGCGACGCGAGAAGCGCTGCCGCCGCGGCGAGATCTGCGGCCGGCTCCACGATTTTGAGACCACCTGCAACATTGAGATAGACGTCGTGGTTGGCGAACGACACGCCGCAGCGCGCTTCGAGAACGGCGATCAGCATCGCGAGCCGGCTCTGCTCCCAGCCGACCACAGCACGCCGCGGCGTACCTAAACCCGAAGGTGCAACGAGCGCCTGGATCTCGACCAGGATCGGACGCGTGCCCTCCATGCCGGCGAACACCGCCGTGCCGGGCGCGCTCGTGTCACGCTCGCCGAGGAACAGCTCGGACGGATTGGCGACCTCGCGCAGGCCCGTCTCCGCCATCTCGAACACACCGATTTCGTCCGTCGCGCCGAACCGGTTCTTGGTGGCGCGCAGGATGCGGTAGGTGTGGCCGCGATCGCCTTCGAACGAAAGCACCGTATCGACCACGTGCTCGACCGCCTTCGGCCCCGCGATCTGGCCGTCCTTGGTAACATGCCCGACGAGCAGCAGCGCGCAGCCCGCCGACTTCGCGTAGCGCACGAGCGATTGCGTCGCCGCGCGAACCTGGCTCACGGAGCCGGGTGCCGCTTCCAGCGCGTCCGTCCATAACGTCTGAATGGAATCGACCACGACGAGATCCGCGCGCTTTTCGTCGGCGAGCGTCGCGAGAATGTTCGTAAGGCTTGTCTCCGACGCGAGCGCGACCGGCGCTTCCGCAAGACCGAGGCGCGCCGCCCGCAGCCGAACCTGCGCCGCGGCCTCTTCGCCCGAAAAATAGATCGCGCGCCGCCCGTTCCGCGCCAGCGCTGCCGAGAGCTGAAGCAGCAGTGTCGACTTTCCGATGCCGGGTTCGCCCGAGATAAGATGCACGGACCCGGGTACAATGCCGCCGCCCGTCACGCGATCGAGTTCAGGCATTCCCGTTGAAAAGCGCGGCGCTTCCGCCGGCTCGCCTGCAAGGCTTTCGAGCTTGAGCACGCGCCCCTTGGTCGCCTTCGCGAGTCCGGAGCCGGGTGGAGGAGGGGCCGCAGCCGCCTCCTCGACGATCGTGTTCCAATCGCCGCATGAGACGCATTTACCCGACCAGCGCGCCGAGATGGCGCCGCAGCTTTGGCAGACGAAGTTGGATTTTGCGGCTTTGGCCATCAGGAAATCCGCCCCCCGCCTGCGTAACGGCGAATGAAACGGGTTCCGAGACGCGTCAGCACCTCGTAGCCGATCGTGCCGGCGGATTTGCCGACGGCCTCAAGCGTGAGGCCCGGCCCGACGAGCGTCACGAGATCGCCGCGCGCCACTTCGTTCTTCACGTCGGTGATATCGACGGTGATGAGATCCATCGAGACGCGCCCGATCACGGGCGCCCGCTCTCCCGCGACCATCACGCTGCCGCCCTTCTTGCCGGAGGCCGCGCTCAGCGCGCGCGCAAATCCATCCGCGTATCCCGCCGCCACGATGGCCACGCGCGAAGGACGGCTGGCCTGCCACGTTGCGGAATATCCAACGGTGTCGCCGGCTTTGAGCGTGCGGACTTGAAGAACGCGAGCGCGCACCGTCACCACCGGATTGACCGGTGTCGGCCCGCCCTGGAACGCCTGCCCGCCGTAAAGCGCATAGCCCGGCCGCACGAGATCAAAATGATAAGCCGCGCCGAGCATCAGCCCGTCGGACGCCGCGAGGCTCGCAGCCGCTTTCGGCAGCATCGCGCGCCGCTTGTTGAAGGCCGTCCGCTGCTTCGCATTGTGCGGATGCGCAGGATCGTCAGCACACGCGAGGTGGCTCAACACGAGCTTGAGATCGACGGCCTCGAGCAATTCAGGCTTGCCCGCGAGCCACTTCACGTCGGTGCCCGAAAGCCCGAGCCGGTTGAGACCGGAATCGATCTGCAACGCCGCAGGAAGCTTTCGGCCAGCTCGTTTGGCCGTAGCGGCCCAGTCTTCCACGTCGGCGACATTCGACAGCACCGGGGTGACGTCCGCCGCCAGCAGCAGATCACCCGCGCCCGGAAAAAGCCCGTCAAGCAGAAAGAGCCGCGCTTCGGGCGCAAGCAGGCGAGCGGCCCGCGCTTCTTCTGGAGTTGCCACGAAAAACGTTCGGCATCCGGCTAGAGCCAGTGCGGGAATGACCTCGGACGCGCCGAGACCATATGCGTCCGCCTTCACGACAGCCGCGCATTCGGCTGGCCCTACGAGCGCGGAAAGCGCGAGCCAGTTCGCCTGCAGCGCGTCGAGATCGATCGTGATGACGCCGGTCGCGTCAGGCGGCAGACTAAGCGGCATGACGCCCCCGTGAACGCGTGCGCAAGATCACTCGTAGCGCTCGGGCATCTGGAATTCGCGTGCGAGGTTGCCGAAGCGTGTGAACTGGCTTTCGAACGCGAGCTGCACCGCGCCGACCGGACCATGGCGCTGCTTGCCGATGATCACCTCGGCCTTCCCGCTCACTGCCATCATCTGCGTCTGCCAATCGTTGAACTCCGGCGTGCCCTCGCGCGGCTTCTGCCGCTCGACGTAGTATTCCTCACGGAACACGAACATGACAACGTCGGCGTCCTGCTCGATGGAGCCCGATTCACGCAAGTCCGAGAGCTGCGGCCGCTTGTCCTCGCGCTGCTCCACCTGACGCGAGAGCTGCGAGAGTGCGATGATCGGCACAACAAGCTCCTTGGCCAACGCCTTGAGGCCGGTCGTAATTTCGGTGATTTCCTGGACGCGGTTATCGCCGCGCTTGGACGAGCCGGACAGCAACTGGAGGTAGTCCACGATCAGGAGATCGAGGCCCTTCTGCCGCTTGAGCTTACGCGCCCGGGCCGCGAGCTGCGCGATCGAGATGCCGCCCGTCTGGTCGATGTAGAGCGGCGCCACGCTCATTTCCTTGGCAACCCCCGAAAGCTTGCGGAACTCGTCTTCGGTGATCATGCCGCGGCGGATCTTTTCGGAGGCGATCTCCGCCTGTTCGGAAAGAATACGCGTCGCGAGCTGCTCGGCGCTCATTTCGAGCGAGAAGAAGCCGACGCGGCCACCGTCGATCACCTTGTCGCTGCCGTCCGTTTGCTTCTCGGCGCGGAACGCCTTGGCGACGTTGTAGGCGATGTTGGTGACGAGCGCCGTCTTACCCATCGATGGACGGCCGGCGAGGATGATGAGGTCCGACGACTGCAACCCGCCCATCTTGTTGTCGAGGTCGTTGAGCCCAGTCGAGAGGCCGGACAGATGACCGTCTCGCTCGTAGGCGGCGGCGGCCATGTCGACGGCGTGCGTCAACGCCGTGCCGAAGTTCATGAAGCCCTGGCCGTACTTGCCGCGCTCCGCGAGATCGTAGAGCCGCGTCTCGGCTTCCTGGATCTGGCTCTCGGGCGGGAAGTCGATGGGTGCGTCGTAAGCCGAGTTGACGATGTCCTCGCCGAGTACGATCAGATGACGGCGCACCGCGAGATCGTAGACCGTGCGGCCGTACTCCTCGGCGTTGATGATCGTGGTCGCGCTCGCCGCGAGGCTGCCGAGATACTGCGGCACCGTGAGATGCGCATCGATCGGCTCGGCGTTCTCGAAGAACGTCTTGAGCGTAATCGGTGTCACAGGCTTGCCGGCCTGGATCATCTTTGCAGCCGTCTCGTAGATCTGCCCGTGCAGCGGATCGTAGAAATGCGCCGGCTCGAGGAACGCAGACACGCGGTCCATGGCCTCGTTGTTGATAAGGATCGCGCCGAGCAGCGCCTGCTCCGCTTCGATGTTGTGCGGCGCTTCGCGAAAGTGCAGCGGATCGTCCGAATTGGCGGCTTCGCGAAGTTTTTCGGTCTGGAGAAGGGCTGTGTTTGTCATGGGGGCAACCTAGCTCAAGAGCGCGAGTCGTCCCCAGCGCTTCCCCGCTCCGTCCCCGTTACCCACATGCCGAAAACTTGCCGCTTGAGTGAGGCGAATCACGACACTCATCCGTTCGCTGCTACAACTCAGTGACAAGCAAGCGGCACACGGCAATCGAACGCCGCTTGCCTGTTGCCGTTTGCCTCATCTTCCAGCCGCAATACCCTTCGGCCGGCCGGGATCGCCCTTCGCGAGAGGAAGGCTAAGTTCGGCTTGTCCCATGTAATCGCGGGTGATCGGCAGCGTGTCGATGCTGCGGGTCAGCTGCAGCTGGAACACGACGAAGTTCTGGAAGCGAAAGGCCGCTTCACTACCAGCGAGATAGAATTCCCACATCCGGCAGAATTCCTCGCCGGAAATCGCGACCGCGAGCGGCCGGTTGGCGAGGAAGCGTCGCCGCCAGGCAAGCAACGTCTCCGCGTAATGCAGGCGCAGCACTTCGACGTCCGACACGATCAGCCCCGAAGCTTCGACGGCCACCATGATCTCGCTGAGCGCCGGCAGATATCCGCCCGGAAAAACGTAGCGCGCGATGAAGGGATTAGTGGCCGTCGGCGTGTCTGTCCGGCCGATGGTGTGGACTAAGGCCGTACCGCCCGGAGCCAGCAACTTCCCGATCGTCGCGAAGAACTTTTTGTAGTGCGGCAGCCCCACGTGCTCGAACATGCCGACCGACACGATGCGATCGAACGTGCCTCGAAGCGCGCGGTAGTCCTCAAGCTCGAAGCGCGGCAGCGTCTCCGGCGCCTCTGCATTCGCTCGTTCCCGCGCAATTCTGATCTGCTCCTCGCTGAGCGTGATGCCCGTCACATCCGCCTTGGTCGCTTGCGCCAGATAGAGCGCGAGTCCGCCCCAGCCCGAACCGATGTCGAGAACGCGTTGGCCCGGCTCGATCCTGAGCTTCGCCGCGATGTGCCGCTTCTTGGCCGCCTGCGCATCCGCGAGGCTCATGGCGGGCTCGGCGAAATACGCGCAGGAGTACTGCCGGTCCGCATCGAGAAAGAGATCGTAGATGCGCGGATCGATATCGTAGTGGTGATGCACGTTGCGCTTCGAGCGCCCGGCCGGATTGAACTGCGCGATCTTGCGCAAGCGCGTGCGCAGTCTTGCGAGCACCTGCGCATAGGCCGGTAAGGGCTGCTCGGCCATGTTGGTCATCATCAGCGCGATGAAGTCGTAGATGGTGCCCTGCGTCACACGCAGCCGCCCGCTCATATAGCCTTCTCCGGCAGCCATTTCCGGATCGAGCACGAGGTGCCATTCGAAGGCACGATCAGCGAGGGCGATAGTGACGGGAGCGCCTGTCCCATCTCCGAAGGCGTGCGCCGTGCCCTGGGAATCGACGACGCTCAAAGCGCCTTGGCGCACAACGGAGGAAAAGCAGAGGGATAGAAGTCTCAGCATGGGAACGCGTCCCTGAAGAGATGCCGTCGCCCCTCCGGCATGTTGCAAGCTCATTGAATAATAGGAACGCTTTCCTGAAAACAAAAGCGGCGGCCGAAGCTTATCTCCGGGCCGCCGCTTAAAAACGCGTAATATGGAAAAGGGATTACTCCGCCTTTTCTTCGCCCTCGTCCTCGTCCGGAGCAGCGCCCTCTTCGAACATGGCATCCGGGTTGAAGGTCTCGAGCTCGATAGCCTCGTCCTTGATCACGGTGACGTCTTCGCCGCGGGCCTGGCGCTCGGCTTCTTCATCCGAGCGGGCGACGTTGAGCATCACCGCGACGGTGACTTCCGGGTGAAGCTGAACCTTGGTCTCATGCAGACCGAGCGTCTTGATCGGACGTTCGAGCACGATCTGGTTGCGCCCGACCGTGAAACCGCCCTCGGTGATGGCTTCTGCGATGTCGCGCGTCGAGACCGAGCCGTAGAGCTGGCCCGTGTCGCCGGCCGAACGGATGGCCTTGAAGATCTTGCCAGCGAGTTTCTCGGAGACGGCTTCGGCCTCCTTCTTGAGTTCGAGGTTGTTGGCCTCGAGTTGCGAGCGCTGGGTCTCGAACTGGGCGAGATTGTCCTTCGTGGCGCGCAGAGCCTTCTTCTGCGGCAGAAGGAAGTTGCGGGCGTAGCCGTCCTTGACGTTGACGACGTCGCCCATCTGGCCGAGGCGGCCGATACGCTGAAGTAGAATGACCTGCATAATACGATATCTCCTGTAACGAATATCAAGTGTTGTTGGGTGTCGGTGGTGTTGGTGGCGTTCCGGGCGGCGCTCCGGATCGCGCCCGTAAATTGAGGACTGTCTCCGCCAGCCCGAGCATGGCGATGATGATCCCGATCCAGATGTTGACGATGAACAGCGCGCCGTAGAGCAGCCAGAGCGCAAACGGGCGCCACGTCTGCCCGCGCGTCGTGTAATGGACGATGGCGAGGCCGAGCAGCAGGTAGGCGATGAAAAGCACGCCCGCAAATGCCGAGGCCGCGAGGCCCGGATAGCCCGCGACTGTCGTAGCGAAGAGCATCACACCAAACGCGAGCGGCGTGCCCGGCGGATAGGTGATGGCGGCGAGATCCGGCCAGGGACGGCCGAGCTGGCCAGACGCGAGCGTGATACGCCCTGCGAGCCAGAGATTGAAAACGAGGCTGGTCATCCACGACATCGCCGAAGCCGCCGGCAATACGGAAAGCGCGATTTCGGAGAGCGAGGCGACTTCGGCGTCGCTGAGTTGGTTCGTGCCATTACCGGCTGGCAAGCCGGCTTCGACAGCGGATTTCACGAATTCGGCAAGCGCCTTCCGAAGCGTTTCGAGATCGCCGCCGATGAGAACGAGCACGCTGATCGCCATGGCGCCTGCGAGCACTGCAGACCAGATCACGAGGCGGCCAGGCGGATACCATTCGACCGCGCCCTGACCCGCAGAGGGATCGGCAACACCGCTCTCCGCGACAGGCCGTGCCAGGAGCGCGAGATAGGTGAGCAGCACCATGGGCGCGGCTTGCGTGATCGCGAATGCGACCGAGACGGCAGGGCTCGCCACCACAAGCACGATCGCGCTGCCGACAGCGCCGGCGAGGGCAGCAGACCGCCATCCCCATCCGAGCCCGGCGAGGGCGATGGGGAGCGGCGTGATGAACATCAGGATGAAGCGGGCGACGAGCGGTCCCATGGTCGAGGAGGCGAAAACTACCGCCGCAACCAGTCCAAGGCCCACGCCTGCAAGATAAGTCGATCGCATCTCTTAGCTGTCCCGCATCTTCTGCGGTTAGGGTGAGGGGATTGCCTTCCGGCGCCCCTCATCCAACCCATGTCTTGAACGCTCCCAGAGAAGGAAGCGCGATTTCGCGCTGAATTACTTCAGCACGTAGGGAAGCAGGCCGAGGAAGCGCGCGCGCTTGATGGCGCGGGCGAGCTCACGCTGCTTCTTGGCCGAAACGGCCGTGATACGCGAGGGGACGATCTTGCCGCGCTCGGAGATGTACCGGCCGAGCGTGCGAACATCCTTGTAATCGATCTTCGGTGCCTGATCGCCCGAGAACGGGCAGGTCTTACGACGACGATGGAACGGCCGGCGTGCGGCGATCTCTTGAATCTCAGCCATGATCAGCCCTCCGAACCGGTGTTGTCTCTGAATGCGGGACGCGGCGGACGCGGACCGCGGTCGCCATCACGCGGCGGGCGCGAATCGCCCTCACGCGGGGGACGGGCGCGGAACGTCGAGCCGCCTTCACCGCCGCGATCGCCGCCACGGAAGCCGCCGCGGCCACCACCGCCGCCGAAGCCGCCGCGATCACCGCCGCGGAAACCGCCACGGTCGCCGCCGCGATCGTCGCGGTCCTGCTTGCGCATCATGATCGAAGGCTCGGTCTCGAGCTCTTCCATGCGCAGCGTCATGAAGCGGATGATGTCGGTCGAGAGACCCATGCGGCGCTCCATCTCGGCAACGGCAGCAGCCGGCGCTTCAATGTTGAGCAGCGAGTAATGCGCCTTGCGGCTCTTCTTGATCTTGAATGCGAGACCCTTGAGGCCCCAGTATTCGGTCTTGGTGACCTTGCCGCCGCCCTCGGTGATGACGTCGGTGAATTCTTTCGTCAGCGTTTCGACTTGCTGCTGAGAAACGTCCTGGCGCGCCAGGAAGACATGCTCGTAAAGCGGCATGCGTGGCCTTTCAGTTCGATGGTTTCCATAAAGCCCCTGCCTCATGGGTCACATTGCTCGGCGCAAAGCCCCTAATGGACCTTGAAGGCCCAAAGGCACCCAAAGAGCGGAGACACCGGGGGACAGCACCGTTAGGAATATAAATCCCCAACAAAACTTGCCGCCGAGCTAGAAATAGCTCCGCGGCCCCGTTCAGCCTCCAACCGAAGCGCGTGACGGCGCGACTTATACGGGATTTCGCCGTTTCGGCAAGAGGGCGCGATTAAAACCCCTATTTGAGCGCCCGCTCGGCCGCGGACTGACAATCCGCGCCATCGCAATCGATCCACCGGCCGCTCGGCAGCTCCACCTCCCAGACGGCCTCCCGCTTGATCGGGCCAGGGGAGGGGGACTTGTGCGTGTCCTGGCGCGAGGTCCGATAATACTGTCGTGTCTTCAAGACCTTACCATCGCCGATCGTGACCACGCCGGTCGCGATCACGTCACGCGGCAGCAGATCCCACTGCCAGGCCGCGAGATAGGCGCCGACGATCACTACGATCAGGCCAACGAGCCAAAGCATGCGGCGTCTTCTTCTCACGTTGAACGGACCCTTCCCCCGGGCAGAGATCTGCGGCGGCTCTTGACAAGCGCCAAGCCAGCATGTCGAAAGCCCCGGAACATGACAATGCTCCGGCGTGGCCGGATGCGGCACAATCATAAAAGGAGCGGGCGTGGCACGCGCATTCGTTTTCCCGGGCCAGGGCAGCCAGGACGTCGGCATGGGCCGTGAGCTCGCCGAGGCTTTCCTCGTCGCGCGCGAAGTCTTCGACGAGGTCGACGATGCGCTCGGCCAGAAGCTGTCCCAGATTATGTGGGAAGGCCCCAAGGAAACGCTGACGCTGACGGAGAATGCTCAGCCCGCGTTAATGGCTGTGTCGATGGCCGTTATGCGCGTCCTCGAGCGCGAGAAGGGCATCAAGCTCGCCGACACGGTGAAGTTCGTCGCCGGCCATTCGCTCGGTGAGTATTCCGCGCTCGCCGCCGCCGGCACGTTCTCGCTCGCCGATACGGCCCGCCTCTTGAAGCTACGCGGCAAAGCCATGCAGGCCGCCGTGCCCGTAGGCCAAGGCGCCATGGTCGCGCTGCTCGGCGTCGGCCTCGACGTTGCGAAAAAGGTCGCCGAGGAAGCAGCCCAGGGCGATGTGTGTCAGGTCGCGAACGACAACGAGCCGACTCAGGTCGTGCTTTCAGGCTCCAAGGCCGCCATCGACCGCGTCGCCGAGATCGGCAAGGCTCACGGCGTGCGCCGCGCGGTGCTGCTGCCCGTGTCCGCACCCTTCCATTGCGCGCTGATGCAACCCGCAGCCGACGCCATGGCGGAAGCGCTGGCAAACGTCGCGATCAACAAGCCCGTTGTCCCCGTCGTCGCGAACGTCATCGCGAGTGCCGTGAGCGACCCCGACGAAATCCGCCGCCTGCTCGTGGAGCAGGTCACCGGTACCGTGCGCTGGCGCGAATGCGTGGCCTATCTCGCAGGGAACGGCATCACGGACGTCTTCGAAATAGGCTCTGGCAAGGTGCTCGCGGGTCTCGCGAAGCGCATCGAGAAATCGCTCGAGGCCGCGAGCCTTGGCACGCCCGCCGATATCGAGGCGGCGCTGCCAAAGCTCGCGTGAGCCAGAACAGAAACGCATCAGGTCCCGAGAAGGAACGAAACTCATGTTCGATTTGACTGGCAAGAAAGCGCTCGTCACCGGAGCGACGGGCGGCATCGGCGAGGGCATTGCCCGCGCTTTTCATAAGGCAGGCGCCGAGGTCGCGATCTCCGGCCGTCAGGTGGCGAAGCTCGAAGCGCTCGCAGCCGAGTTCGGAGAGCGCGTGCACGTCGTCCCGTGCGATCTTGCCGATAAAGCTCAGGTCACGAAGCTGATCGACGAAGCCTCCGCTAAGCTCGGCCGCGTCGACATCCTCGTCAACAACGCCGGCCTGACGAAAGACAACCTCTTCATGGTGATGAAGGACGAGCAGTGGGACGACGTCATCGCCGTCAACCTGACCTCGACCTTCATGTTGATGCGCGCCGCGACACGCCACATGCTGCGCTCCAAGACGGGCTATGGCCGCATCATCAACGTCTCGTCGGTCTCGGGCATCATCGGCAATCCCGGACAGGGCAACTACGCCGCGTCCAAGGCCGGCATGATCGGCATGACCAAGTCGCTGGCGCGCGAAGTCGCCAACCGCGGCATCACGGCGAACTGCATCGCGCCGGGCTTCATCTCGACCGCCATGACCGACGTCCTGAATGACAAGCAGAAGGCCGAGATCTCTCAGCACATCCCGGCCCAGCGCTTTGGTTCGCCGGAAGATATTGCGGCCGCAGCAGTTTATCTCGCGAGCACGGAAGCCGGTTATATGACCGGCCAGACGCTGCACGTAAACGGCGGCATGGCGATGGTTTAACTCGCTGCGGCTATCTGCGGCGCGCGCGAGGGTTTTGGTTAAGTCCCGGCGCTGTCGTAAGAACCCCGCCCGGAGGGCAATGTGTCGCTCTCCGATCGAGGCCTGGAATGGGGGGTGGAACCCTGGCCAAGCCTAGGGAGATGTGTTAACGAGCCTCGTTTTTTTGCTGCGCCGCTCTCGGAAAAGCCCTAACGATCAGCGCTCACGCGCTGTCGTCTGGGAGACCACCTGATGGCCGCCAGCACCGGGACCGAGGCATACGTTGACATACGACGTTGACTTAAGCAGTGCTTCCGGAAAAGTGACATCCGGTTTTCCGATGAGAGGCACGGCCAAAAGCCTGTTTCCGGAAATATGGGCTCCAGTTTTTCGAAGATAAGCACGACGAAAATAAGACGTCCCGGTGGACGACGGACCCGATAAGACGATAGCAATCAGACAGAAATAGCAGGGACACGAGGGAAGACGATGAGCGATGTCGCAGAGCGCGTGAAGAAGATCGTTGTTGAGCATCTTGGCGTCGAAGCCGACAAGGTCACCGAGAACGCCAGCTTTATCGATGATCTCGGCGCCGACAGCCTTGATACGGTCGAGCTGGTCATGGCGTTCGAGGAAGAGTTTGGTTGCGAGATTCCGGACGACGCCGCAGAGCACATTCTGACGGTCGGCGACGCAGTGAAGTTCCTCGAGAAGAACGCCACGGCTGCCTAAGCGGCCGATGCTGCCCGGCCTGCTTCGGAGGCGCCGTAACGGCGCCCCGATCCGGCCGGGAGACGTACACTGAAGCGTGTTGGAGTTTGTGGGGCGCCCGTTGGCGCTGCGTCTCCGGCTCTATGCCGGTCGCGGTCCGGGCGATTGCCGAAGAGGGATGGGAGACATTGGGAGCGCGATTGGCGTCCCACGGACCCCGCAAGGCCCGAAGGCAAATCCTCCACCGCTTGAGGGAAGCCTTCCACCACCGATGGGACCGACATGAAAGAACTGCGCCGCGTCGTCGTTACTGGGCTAGGTCTCGTATCTCCCGTAGGCTGTGGAGTAGAGGCCTCCTGGAGCAACCTGCTTGCAGGCAAAAGTGGCGCCCGGCGCATCGAGGAATTCGAAGTCTCCGATCTTTCATGCCAGATCGCCAACTTCGTTCCCCGCGGCGCAACCTCCGAAGGGAAGTTCAATCCTGACGATTGGATGGAGCCCAAGGAACAGCGCAAGGTCGACGATTTCATCGTCTACGCAATGGCCGCTGCCGATCAGGCGCTTGCCGACGCGAACTGGAAAGCCGACACCCAAGAAAAACAGGAGAGCACCGGCGTCCTCATCGGATCCGGCATCGGCGGACTCTCGGGCATTGCCGACACGTCGCTTCTGCTCAAAGAGAAGGGCGCGCGCCGCGTGTCGCCGTTCTTCATTCCCGGCCGCCTGATCAATCTCGCGGGCGGTTACGTCTCGATCAAACATCAGCTCAAAGGCCCGAACCACGCCGTCGTCACGGCCTGCTCGACGGGCACACATGCCATCGGTGATGCCGCGCGCATCGTCGCGCTGGGCGATGCCGACGTGATGGTCGCTGGCGGCACCGAAAGCTCGGTCTGCCGCATCGGTATGGTCGGCTTCGTAGCCTGCCGCGCCCTCTCGAGCGGCTTCAATGATCGTCCGACGGAAGCATCCCGCCCCTACGACAAGGACCGCGACGGCTTCGTCATGGGTGAGGGCGCAGGCGTCGTCGTGCTCGAGAGCTACGAGCACGCGAAAGCGCGCGGCGCCAAGATCTACGCCGAAGTCGTGGGCTACGGCATGTCCGGCGACGCCTACCACATCACGGCGCCTTCCGAGACCGGCGACGGCGCGTTCCGCTGCATGCGAGCAGCCCTCAAGAACGCAGGCCTCGCGCCGAGCGACATCGACTACATCAACGCGCACGGCACCTCGACGCCGCTTGGCGACGAGATCGAACTCGGCGCGGTCGAGCGTCTGTTCGGAAACACCCAGGCCAAGCTCTCGATGTCGTCCACGAAATCGTCGATCGGCCACCTCCTGGGAGCCGCAGGCGCCGTAGAAGCGATCTTCTCGGTCCTCGCCATCCGCGATCAGGTCGCGCCCGCGACGTTGAACCTCGACAATCCGTCCGTCGAAACCGCGATCGATCTCGTGCCCAAGACGCCGAGAAAGCGCGAGATCAATACCGTGCTGTCGAACTCCTTTGGCTTCGGCGGCACCAATGCGTCGCTGGTGATGCGTAAAGTCGCCTGATAAGACTTCCAGAATGGGCGCCTAGCCCCTGCCTGTCCGGGGTTTTGCCACAATCGAGAGGTCACGTTCGCCGTGAACTCGGGGTGCCTTGACCCGCGTGTGGGGATGCACGGGTCGGGACGCGAGACGGGAGCTTGTCGATGAACAAAATGCGCCGGGATTTACCGCCGACGCTGTCGCGGCGCGAGGGGATGCGCCCGCGTAGTCCTGCCGAGGCCCTTGAGCCTGGCCGCGCTCCACCCCGTCCTCACGGCGTGCGTCAGCGCAAGGAATCGCGCGTCGTCTCCGGCTTTGCCCGCGTCTTCAGCGGCATTCTGACCATCCTGCTCGTCTTCATGTTGTCGGCGGGCGGCCTGACGCTCCTCGTCGGACACCTCTACAGCAAGCCCGGCCCGCTTACCGTGAGTCAGACGGTCGTCATCCCGAAAGGCACGAGCTCCAACAAGATCGCCGACGACCTCGAAGCCGAGGGCGTCGTGTCGAGCCGCTGGGCCTTCATGGTCAACTATCTCGTGCAGAGCCGCATGCACCCCGATGAGGTGTCGCTCAAGCACGGCGAATATCTGTTCAAGCCCGGCGTCTCCATCCGCGAGGTCATCGACGTACTCTCGGAAGGAAAATCCGTCCAATACAAGGTCACCATTCCGGAAGGCCTGACGAGCCAGCAGATCGTCGAGCGCCTGAAGGAAGAGGAGAACCTGACGGGCGACGTCGCGCAGATCCCGGCTGAAGGATCGCTGCTGCCGGAGACGTACAGCATCGAGAAAGGCATGCCGCGCCAGGAGCTGATCGAGCGCATGCAGCTTAAGCAGAAGCAGATGCTCGATCGCGCCTGGGAGCGCCGCAATACGACCCTGCCGTTCGCGACGCCCGAGGAAGCAGTGGTCCTCGCGTCCATCATCGAAAAGGAAACCGGCCGCGCGGACGAGCGTCAACGCATCGCTGGCGTCTTCGTCAACCGCCTCAACAAGAAGATGCCGCTGCAGTCCGATCCGACGATCCTCTACGGCGTCTACGGCGGTGGCGTGCAGTGGGGCAAACCCATCATGCAGTCCGAAAAGGACGCCAAGAACGCGCACAACACCTATCAGATCCGCGGCCTGCCCCCGACGCCGATCTGCAACCCGGGTCGGCCCGCGCTCGAAGCGGCACTCAACCCGTCAGAGCACGGGGATCTGTTCTTCGTCGCAGACGGCACTGGTGGCCACATCTTCACCGCGACGCTGAAGGATCACAACGCAGCCGTCACCAATTGGCGCAAGTTCGAGAAAGACATGCGAGCCCGCCAAGCCGCCGCCGGAGAAGGCGGAGAGGCCGCTGTTGCAAAGAACCCGGTGTCCGAGCTTCCAAACCCGCCGTCCGAGGATGGCGCCGCCGCCAAGGCACAGCCCGTTGCCGCCAAGTCGGAAAGCGTCGCCGCCTCGCGTCCCGCCAACGGCACGGCAACTGATATGCCGCCGCCGGTCCGCAAGCCTCAGAGATAGCGGCAGGCAGGAGCGCTCTCCCGCCCGGCAACGGCCGCTAAAGCAAACATCGAGCCGCCTCTTGCGGCCCCAATCGGGGCCGCGTAGGTCTGTCGCGTCGTATTCACGCCCGTTCCCGCGGCAAGGCGTGCCGCCAATAAGAGCCGTATACAACCTATGACACTCCAGAGCATGACCGGATTTGCACGCAGCGAAGGCGCCAGCAATGGCACCTCGTGGCATTGGGAGCTGCGCAGCGTAAACAATCGCGGGCTCGACCTGCGCTTGCGCCTGCCACCCGGTTTCGAAGCGCTCGAACCGAAAGTCCGCGACCGCATCGCCAAGGCGTTCTCGCGCGGTAGCATCAATGCAAATCTGAGCCTCACGCGACGCTCTCGCGCGACGGAAGTGCGTCTGAACGAGGCCGCGTTGGACCGCGTGTTGGCAATCGCGAACCGTCTGAGCGAGGTGGCGGGAGCTGAGAAGCCGCGCATTGAAACGCTTCTCGGTCTCAAAGGGATGATCGACATCGTCGAGGATGCGGACGACGAGCAGGGTCTCGCAGCCGAGCAGACCGCCGTGATGGCCGATCTCGAAACCGCAGTCGCAGGCCTGCTTGCGGCGCGCTCGGAAGAAGGCGCCCGGCTCGAGGCTGTCCTCAGCAACCAGGTGAACGAGATCGAACGCCTGTCCGCGAGCATCGCGTCTTCTCCTTCCCGCTCGGTGGATGCCATCCGCGCCAGGCTTGCGGAGCAGGTTGGACGCCTCGTTGAGACGAACCAGGGCCTCGACCCTGTACGCCTGCATCAGGAAGCCGTCATTCTCGCCACGCGCGCCGATGTGGAGGAGGAGTTGAAACGCCTTGCAGCCCACGTCGAGGCCGCTCGCGCTTTGTTGACTGGGGGCGGTGCCGTCGGCCGCAAGCTCGATTTCCTGGCACAGGAATTCAATCGCGAAGCCAATACGCTGACTTCGAAAGCGGCCGACCAGGAGATTGCCCGCTCCGGTCTCGCGCTCAAAGTCGTGATCGACCAGCTCCGCGAGCAGGTGCAGAACATCGAGTAAGGCTGGACCGCCGCGCGGCGAGTGCCTATCAGACGGTTCGGGGTCGCCGCGGAGACGAGGACATGACGAGCGAAAATCCGATCATCGAGCGGCGCGGCCTGCTTCTGGTGCTCTCCTCACCCTCGGGAGCCGGCAAGACCTCGCTCGCTCGCGCGCTGCTCACAAGCGACGCCGGGATTGCGCTGTCCGTTTCTGTGACGACGCGCAAGCCGCGCCCCGGCGAAGTGGACGGACGTGACTACTGGTTCGTCGACGAAGCCAAGTTCAAGGCGATGGCGGATGCCGACGAGCTTCTCGAATGGGCAACCGTGTTCGGGAATTACTACGGCACCCCACGCGCACCGATCGAGCAGGCGCTCGCCGAGGGACGCGACGTTCTCTTCGATATCGATTGGCAAGGCACACAGCAGTTGTCCGAGCGCATGGCCGGCGATCTGGTCCGCGTGTTCGTGCTTCCGCCATCAGGTGGGGCGCTCGAAGCGCGCTTGCGTACGCGTGCGCAGGACTCGGACGAAGTGGTCGCGAAGCGCATGGCGTCCGCCTCGGCCGAAATCAGCCACTGGGCCGAATACGACTACGTCATCGTCAATGCGGATCTCGATCAGAGCAGCGCGTCTCTGCGCTCGATCCTCGCCGCGGAGCGCCTGCGCCGCGATCGCACGACGGGCCTATCCACTTTCGTGCGCGGCCTCCAGAAGGCGCTGACGTAAAGGTCCAAACCCGCGGTGAGCGGTCCCGCGGCCGTTCGCGCCTAGCGAACGAGGAACTACGGCAACTCGCGAGCGTAGCTGATGACCGACAGGAAGCGGATCGGCAGCTTTACGAGCTCTTCCGGACCATGCGGTGCGTCGGCGTCGAAAAAGAGACTATCGCCAGGCTTCATCGGATAGAGCTTGTCGGCGTGGCGATAAACAACTTCGCCTTCGAGCACATAGATGAGCTCGATACCCGCGTGCTGGAACAGCGGGAAGACGTCGGATTCTTCGGTCAGCGTGATGAGATACGGCTCAACGACAACGCCGCCGCCGAGGCCCCCGGTGTGGCCGAGCAATTGATACTGATGGCCTGCGCGTGTGCCCCGCCGTTCGATCAGAAGCCCTTGACCGGCAGAGACGAACACTGCGTCGCGGCGTTCTTCGAAGCGACGGAAGAGCGCCGTGACGGGAACGCCCAGCGCTTTTGAAAGTCGCTGCAGCGTCGTAAGCGACGCGCTGGTGACGCCGTTCTCGATCTTGGACAGCATGCCGAGAGAGAGCCCAGCTGCCTTGGCAAGATCAGACGCGGTGATGCCGAGCTTGTTGCGGAAGGCTCGCACTTCCCGCCCGATAGCCACTTCGAGCATGCTGTCGCGTGATCCCTGTAGCGCGTGCGGATCCTGTTCCTTGGGCTCGACGCGGGCCATGACCGCCTCGAATTCCTCGGACGAGAGCGCCTTTCGGGAGGCAGGCTTGGCCAAGGCTTCCGACAGCCCGTGACCCTTGTCGTCTTTCTTCTGAGCGCCTGCCGATTTCTGGTTCATATGCCCCCTGCCTGCGAAACGTCTGAAATCAGGAATTGCCGAGCCCCGCGGGCCCTCGCGCCGTCTGTCGACACAACGAAACCCCGCGGCATGCGCGCTGCCATCGAACTACGACCACTGACACAACGGTAACAAGATCGTAGCATGGCGGATCAAATTAGACTTGCGCGACAAATGGGTTAGCGGGCGAGACACCGGTCTGAAGGAGACTGCCGAAAAAACAAGCAACATCCCCTGAAGTATTTCACTTCAAGAAAAGCACTGTCGCAATGAGGAAAACAAAGGTCAAGACAAGGCCTCGCGAGATACGTGTTCGCCTCCATGCCTTCAACACCAAGTTGATCAGTTGAGCGAAAGCACCAGGGACACGAGGCGGACGGCCAAGGCGCGTGTTGACTGCGCTTCACTCCCTTAGACTTACCATGCGCGTTTAAGTCATCGCTGCACTGCAAAAATAACAGGGAAAATTAGGCAACACCGCCGGTGGCAACCGGTGGTGTTTTTACATTCGGAAGGCCGCATCTCGTGGGGTCTACGAGAAATTTTCTTCCTGACGGGCTTGTCCTGATGCAGTGCACAAACGACGGGCATCATGATTAAAACTGAATCAACATTCTTGACATTCTGCGGCAGTCCGACGCACAGTTTTTCCGCTCATCAAAAAAGATTGCCTTAGAGGCAACTCATGGAAACGCAAAAACCCGTCTCAGAAGGGGGGACAAAAATGCAACAGAAGCTACCCGACCCACGCATCCAGTCGATGTTTTCCGGCGACCGAATTTGGGCCTTCGGCGCCGTGATCGTCCTTTGGTCCGTCTACGCCTTCGTCTTCTGGCGTCTGTCTCAAAGCGCGCCGTCTGAAGGCGTGCTCGAAGCGCTGGGCATCGCCGGAGGCCTCGTGCTGCTTTTCAATACGGCTTCGATCTACGCGATGATCAAGCACTACGGGGAGGACAAGGAGCACATCTACGGGCTCGACATCCACTACCTCGACGAAATGAAGCGTTCGAAGGCATAGGAGCGAGCAATGGCCAAGACGCCTTACAAGCCGCCGACGCAGTCCGCGATCGGCCAGACTTTCGATACCCTTTTTCTTCTCGCCCTGGTTCTCGCCGCTCTGTTCGTTCCGCTCTACCTCGGCCTCGCCGGCGGCGGAAAGACCACAGTCGAGCTTAAGGACACCACCTGGGCCGGTATGGGGCAGAACGCCACCATGCAGGCCCAGTGGGAGAAGCTCGGCTTCACCGAAGGCGCGAAAAGCGAAGCGAATCCCACAGCGGCCTCCGAGCTGATCGCCTCGCGCTTCGACTACACCTTCGATCCCGTCGAGCTTGGCGTCACGATCTTCGTCGTCGTCGCGTACTTCTTCATCGTCTTCCACTGGTCGAAGAAGGAATACCGCGACGTCATCGATGAGCGCTTCAACAACAAGCAATGACCGAGGGCACCCATGAACAACTTCCAACTGCTTGAATACGCAGCCTGGGGCCTGTCTGCGCTCCTGGGTCTGTGGATGGTAATTGATTTGATCCGCACCGACCGCACGTACTCCGAAGAGTTGCTCACCTCGTCTCAGGAAGGCGAGATCGAGGACGCACTCGTGATCGACCCGACCCATCAGGGAGGTCACAAGTGACACAGACAACAGCAATTCACGGCGAGAAAATCTCGCTGTTGCGCGTGCTCGGTCCGGGCCACGTTTGGGCGCTCGGCGTCGGCATCGTGCTCGTCGGCGAATACATGGGCTGGAACTTCGCAGTCGGGAAGGGCGGCGCCGTTGCCGCGCTGATTGCCTGCTGGGTCGCCGGTCTGCTCTATACCTGCGTCGCCATGATCGACAGCGAAGTCACCTCGACGGTGGCCGCAGCTGGCGGTCAGTACGCACAGGCGAAGCACATCGTCGGACCGTTGATGGCGTTCAACGTCGGCCTGTTCCTGGTCTTCGCCTACACGATGCTCGAAGCAGCCAACGCGATCACGCTCGGCTACCTCGTGCAGACGGTGGGAGCCATGGCGGGGTTCGCCGACACGCATGACAAACCATTCATCGTGTTGACCATCGTGTTCCTGGCCTGGCTCAACTATCGCGGCGTCTACGCGACGTTGACCTTCAACCTCGTGATCACGGCCATCGCATTCATTGCCATCTGGGTTCTGTTCTTCGCGGTTCAGCCCTGGAGCGATGTCTACATGAAGCACGATCAGTTACTGACAGGACTTCCGTACGGCTGGCTCGGCGTCCTCGCGGCTCTGCACTTCGGCATGTGGTACTACCTCGGCATCGAAGGAACGACACAGGCCGCTGAAGAGGTGCGCTCGCCTGCGCGCGCACTTCCTCTCGGCACCATGACCGGCATCATCACGCTGCTCATCGCGGCAACGATGACTTGGTACATCTGCGCCGGCATGATGCCCTGGGAGTATCTCGGCCAGGCTGTGACGCCGCTGTTCGATGCCGCCCGTCTCACCGATTCCACCGTTCTGATGGTCCTGCTCTTCATCGGCACGATCTTCTCGACGCTGGCTTCGGCGAACGGCTGCATCAACGACGCCTCACGCGCTTGGTTCTCGATGGGTCGCGACCGCTATCTGCCGCAGGTCTTCGGTGCCGTGCATCCGAAGTACCGCACGCCGTACCGCTCCATCGTGTTCCTCGTGCCGGTGGCGCTGGTGTTCGCGTACTTCGCGCCGCTCGATCAGGTGATCACGTTCTCGATCCTGTCGGGTCTGCTCGAGTACACGTACATGGCCGTCAACGTCATGATGTTCCGCCAGAAGTGGCCGCTTGGAACGATCAAGCGTGGATACGTGCATCCGTTCCATCCGCTGCCGGCGATCGTGCTGCTGCTGCTCTGCGGCGCCACGTACTTCGCGGTGTTCCTCGGCTACGGCACGCAGCTGATCGCGATGATGGTGTTCTACATCGTGGCTTCGGTGTGGTTCGCCTTCCATCGCTACAAGTTCGTGCGCCGCGGCGCACAGTTCACGATGCCCTGGCCGAAACCGGTGGGCTACTGATCCTCAAAAAGTGAAGCACTGAAGCGGATACGCACCCCCTGCTTTAGGGCTTCGCCTTGAAGGGGCGGCCAAAAGGCCGCCCCTGACTCCCCAAAGCACCGGACTCCCAATCAGGAGTGCTAGACCCGTGTTGTCCTATTCCTCGATCATTCCTTTTGTCCTCGCCCTCGGCGGGCTCGCTTGGATGGCCATGCGCGATCACCGCGCGCGTCACGCGAGCCGCGAAACCTTGCTCAACGAGTGCGCCGGCGCGTTCGATCGCCATGCCGTCACTTACGACGGCGACCATTTCCCGAAGCTGAGCGGTCGCATCGGAAGCCGCAACATCGATCTGCGTCTCATCAGCGACACCATGACGATCCGCCGCCTGCCGCAGCTGTGGATGCAGGTTACGCAGCTTGTTCGTCTCGAAAACTTCGGCGGCTTCGCGATCCTCGTGCGCCCGTCGGGATACGAGTTCTACAGCATGACCGCGGGCTATCATCACCTGGTCGAAACCCCCGCCGGCTTCCCAGGCGAGATCATCATCCGCGCCAGGGATCGCAAAGCCGCGCTGACGTTCGAGCAAATGGCACCGGCCATCGCGTCAATTCTGGAAGACGCGCGCGTGAAGGAAATTGCCGTCGCGCCAGAAGGCATCCGCATTATCCGGCAAGCGTCCGAAGGCAAACGCGGCGAGTACCTCCTTCTGCGTCAAGCCGTGTTCGAAGATGCGACCGTCTCGACGGAGATGCTGGACACGGCATTGAAGGAGATCGACAGCATCCACGCTGCATTCGCGGCGACGAAAAGAGAAGCAGCACTCGCATGACACCCGACCGCCCGCCATTCCATCCCTATACGGTTCTTCTCGCAGCCATTGTTCTTCCGGGCGCCGGACACGTGATGGTGGGACAGCCGCAGCGCGGTTTCGGTTTTGCGTTTTTCGCGCTGCTGCTCGCACTGGTGTCGTGGCACACGACCACGCCCGAGCATTCTTTCGTCGGCCGCTCGGCCGCAGGCCTCTTCGTTTGGGCCCTTTCTATTCCGGACGCCTACCGGATCGCGCGCATCAAATACGAGACGTGGCGGCGCGCCCACAGCTGAGTATCCTCACAGGAATAATTGTTTCTTAGTAGTTGAACGCGAGGAAACTCGCTGCTAAGATCCTCCCAACAACAACAGCTAGGTCTGGGGACCCCCATGTGTGGAATTGTCGGACTATTCATAAAGGACAAGGCTCTCGAGCCAAGACTTGGAGAGCTGACGGCAAAAATGCTGGCCACGATGTGCGAGCGTGGTCCTGACTCGGCGGGTTTTGCCGTTTACGGCACACCGAAGTCGGGCAAGGCCAAGATCACGCTCCAGTCGCCGGATCCCGATCAGGATTTCGAAGAGCTCGCCAAGGAAATCGAAGACGAGATCGACGGCAAGACCAAGATCGAGGTCAAGTCCACGCACGCCGTGCTGACCTGCGCCGATGACAAAGTCGAAGCTGCGCGTGCTGCGCTTCGCGAGAAGTTCCCGAAAGTCCGCATCATGGGCATCGGCGACTCGATCGAGATCTACAAGGAAGTCGGCTACCCGACCGAAGTCGCAAAGCAGTTCGAACTCGCCAAGATGAGCGGCACGCACGCCATCGGCCACACGCGCATGGCGACCGAAAGCGCCGTCACCACGCTCGGCGCGCATCCGTTCTCGACCGGCCCCGATCAGTGCCTTGTGCACAACGGCTCGCTCTCGAACCACAACAACCTGCGCCGCGAGCTGAAGCACGACGGCATGACGTTCGAGACGGCCAACGACAGCGAAGTCGCGGCGGCCTATCTGACGTGGCGCATGAACCAGGGCCTCAACCTCGGCCAGGCGCTCGAAAAGAGCCTCGAGGATCTCGACGGCTTCTTCACGTTCGTCGTCGGCACGAAGAACGGCTTCGGCGTCGTGCGCGATCCGATTGCCTGCAAGCCGGCCGTGCTGGCTGAGACCGATCAGTACGTCGCCTTCGGTTCCGAATACCGCGCTCTCGCGGGTCTTCCCGGCATCGAAAACGCAAAGGTGTGGGAGCCAGAGCCCGCCACTGTCTATTTCTGGGAGCGCTAAGAAAATGCAATCGATCGACCTTGAAAAAACGCCGCTCCGTGAGCTCAACGAGAGCCTGCATCAGCAGCGTGAGGGCACCAACGAAACCGAGTGGGAAGTGCGCAATCCGCGCGGCCAGCATGCTGTGGCCGTCGGCCTCGACGCACCGATCACCGTCAACATCCTGGGCCCCGTCGGCTACTACTGCGCCGGCATGAACAAGCAGGCGACGGTCGTCGTCCACGGTTCCTCCGGCCCCGGTACCGCCGAGAACATGATGTCCGGCCGCGTCGTCGTGAAGGGCGATGCCAGCCAGTACGCGGGCGCCACCGGCCGCGGCGGCCTACTCCTCATCGAAGGCAACGCATCTTCGCGTTGCGGCATCTCGATGAAAGGCATCGACATCGTCGTCAAAGGCAATATCGGCCACATGTCGGCGTTCATGGCGCAGACGGGCAATCTCGTCGTGCTTGGCGATGCAGGCGATGCGCTTGGTGACTCGATCTACGAAGCCAAGCTCTTCGTGCGCGGAAGCGTGAAGAGCCTCGGCGCCGATTGCATCGAGAAGGAAATGCGCCAGGAGCATCACGATGCGCTGTCCGCTCTGCTGAAGAAGGCAGGCGTCGAGGGCATCAAGACTTCGGAGTTCAAACGTTACGGCTCCGCCCGCAAGCTCTACAACTTCAACATCGACAACGCGGACGCCTACTGATGAGCTACCAGAACCCACCGACCACACCCCGCAAGTCGCACACCTTCGACGACTACACTCTGTCGGAGATTCGTCGTGCAGCTCAGACGGGCATCTACGACATCCGCGGCGCAGGCGCCAAGCGCAAGCTCCCGCATTTCGACGACCTGCTGTTCCTCGGCGCGTCCATGTCGCGCTATCCGCTCGAGGGCTACCGCGAGAGGTGCTCGACGGCCGTCACGCTCGGAACGCGCTTTGCTAAGAAGCCGATCGAGCTCAAGACCCCGATCACGATCGCGGGCATGAGCTTCGGCGCGCTCTCTGGCAACGCCAAGGAAGCCCTTGGACGCGGTGCCACGCTCGCCGGAACCTCGACCACGACGGGTGACGGCGGCATGACGCCGGAAGAGCGCGGTCATTCCGAAAAGCTCGTCTATCAGTACCTGCCGTCTCGCTACGGCATGAACCCTGATGACCTGCGTCGCGCCGACGCCATCGAAGTCGTTGTCGGCCAGGGCGCCAAGCCCGGCGGCGGCGGCATGCTGCTCGGCCAGAAGATCTCGGATCGCGTTGCAGAGATGCGCACGCTGCCGAAGGGCATCGACCAGCGTTCGTCGTGCCGTCACCCCGACTGGACGGGTCCCGACGATCTCGAGATCAAGATCCTCGAGCTGCGCGAGATCACCAACTGGGAGAAGCCGATCTACATCAAGGTCGGTGGCGCGCGTCCCTACTACGACGTTGCCCTCGCCGTGAAGGCAGGCGCGGATGTCGTTGTCGTCGACGGCATGCAGGGCGGCACCGCTGCCACGCAGGAAGTCTTCATCGAGCATGTCGGCCAGCCGACGCTCGCATGCATTCGTCCCGCCGTGCAGGCGCTGCAGGATCTCAACATGCATCGCAAGGTGCAGCTCATCGTCTCTGGCGGCATCCGCAACGGTGCAGACGTGGCAAAGGCTCTGGCTCTTGGAGCTGACGCAGTTGCTGTCGGTACCGCAGCACTTGTCGCTCTCGGTGACAACGATCCCGCTCTTGAGGACGAGTATCAGAAGCTCAACACCACGGCCGGCGCTTACGACGACTGGCACGAGGGCCGCGATCCGGCAGGCATCACCACGCAAAATCCGGAGCTGGCCAAGCGCCTCGATCCGATCCGCGCGGGTCGCCGTCTCGCGAACTACCTCAAGGTCATGACGCTCGAGCTGCAGACCATCGCGCGTGCGGCAGGCCACAACCACGTCCACAACCTCGAACCTGAAGATCTTTGCGCTCTCACCATCGAGGCCGCCGCCATGGCGCGCGTGCCTCTCGCTGGCACGAGCTGGATCCCGGGGCAGGATAAACTTTAATCTCGAAAAGCGCTCCGGAGCTCACGTTCCGGAGCGTTTTATTGAGAACCAAAAAAACAAAGAAGTTCTAGGGGACTGAAACCGCAGTCTTGCGTCAACCCAAGTGGGGAAGAGAGAATTTAGATGTCACAGGATTTGGCCCAAGTCGCAAAAGAACGCGGCATTCGCTACTTCATGATTTCGTTCACGGACCTCTTCGGCTATCAGCGCGCGAAGTTGGTTCCGGCTGCCGCGATCGGCGACATCCAAAAAGACGGCGCTGGCTTTGCCGGCTTCGCAACCTGGCTCGACATGACACCCGCGCATCCGGATATGCTCGGCATGGCCGATCCGTCTGGCGTGATCCAGTTGCCCTGGAAGCCGGAAGTGGCCTGGGTTCCGGCCGACTGCGCAATGGAGAATAAGCCTGTCGCGCAGTCGCCGCGAGTTGTCCTGAAGAAACTCGTCGACCGGGCCGCGAAGATGGGCCTGCGCATCAAGACGGGTGTCGAGTGCGAATTCTTCCTGATCAATCCCGACGGCACCGCGATCTCGGATTCCAAGGATCAAGGCTCCAAGCCCTGCTACGATCAGCAGGCCCTGATGCGCCGCTATGATGTCATCGCCGAGATCTGCGATTACATGCTTGAGCTCGGCTGGGAGCCCTACCAGAACGACCACGAAGATGCGAACGGCCAGTTCGAAATGAACTGGATCTTCGATGACGCCCTGCTGACAGCAGACCGTCATGCGTTCTTCAAGTTCATGGCCAAGTCGGTCGCCGAGAAGCACGGCATGCGCGCAACGTTCATGCCGAAGCCCTTTATGGCGCTCACCGGAAACGGCTGCCACGCCCACATCTCGGTCTGGGATGCTGAGACCGGCAAAACCAACATGTTCGCCGACAAGAGCGATGAAATGGGCCTGTCGAAGCAGGGTTACAACTTCCTCGGCGGCATCATGAAGCACGCAGAGGCGCTCGCCGCCATCACCAACCCGACCGTCAACTCCTACAAGCGCATCAACGCGCCGCGCACGATCTCGGGCGCGACGTGGTCGCCGAACAGCGTCACCTGGACGGGCAATAACCGCACCCACATGGTGCGCGTCCCCGGTCCGGGCCGCTTCGAGCTTCGCCTGCCCGATGGCGCCGTGAACCCCTACCTGCTGCAGGCCGTCATTCTTGCTGCGGGCCTCGACGGCATCGACAACAATTGCCACCCTGGCAAGCGCTACGACATCGACATGTACCAGGACGGCCATACCGTCACGGACGCGCCGAAGCTGCCGCTCAACTTGCTGGATGCGATCCGCGCATTCGAAAAGGACCAAAGCCTGAGGGAGGCGCTCGGCCAGGAATTCTCGAGCTCTTACATCAAGCTCAAAAAGAGCGAGTGGAACAGTTTCGCCACGCACTTCACCCAGTGGGAGCGTGACAACACTCTCGACATCTAAGTTCCACCAACCTCGCGTATCCTTGCCGGCAGCGACACCCGTCGTTGCCGGCATTTTTGCATCGAAATCAACTGTCTGTTGCTTCCCTCCCGCCGCCTGTCCTATAGCCATCCCTGACCTCGGCGGCGCGGAGAGCAAGTGTGACGGAACGGCGGCTCGGAATATTGGCGGGAGGCGGCGGCCTGCCGCGCGAGATCGCCGAGAGCGCAGCCGCCCGCGGACTACCCGTCTCCATCGTCGCCATCGACGGCGAAGCAGACTCGGATTTCGGCTCCCACAAAGTCACCGTCGTCAACTGGGGGCAGATCGGCGCCATGTTGCGCGCGCTGAAGCAGGAGCGCGTCACCGATCTCGTCATCGTCGGACGCGTGCACCGTCCCGAACTCGGCCGCCTGAAACCCGACCTCGGCTTTGTTCGATACCTGCCAAAGATCTTGAAGATCGTTGCCGCCGGAGGTGACGACAGCGTGCTGCGCCGTGTCGTTCGCTTCTTCGAGGACCAAGGCCTGACCGTGATCGGCCCTGGCGATGCAGCCCCCGCGCTCGTCGTCGGCGAGGGTCCGATGGGCGCCGAAGCAGCGTCGCCCGCAGATCATGCGGACATCGCCAAAGGCCTGGAGGTGGTCCGTACTCTCGGCCGCTTCGACATCGGCCAAGGCGTGATCGTCACCAACGGACGCATCGAGGCCATCGAGGGAGCCGAAGGCACAGACCGCATGCTGGCGCGGGCCGCAAAGCAGCGCCGAAATGCGGGCGAAGACGCGCTTGGAGGCGTGCTCGTCAAACGCACGAAGCCGGGTCAGGACATTCGTGTCGACATGCCGACGATCGGGCCAGCTACCGTGGCAGGCGCGCGCGAAGCCGGCCTGAGCGGCATCGCCGTCGAGGCCGGGTGCGTGCTCGTCGCGGATCGCGCATTGACACTCTCGCGCGCCGATACAAGTCATGTCTTCATCGAAGGCGTGTCCGATGGAGCAGGACAGGATGCGCAGCCCCGCTTCAACGCCCGCAAATCAACAATGACGTTCCGCATTCTCACGCGCGAGACGCCCAATCAGCACGTCACGCACGACGCCATAAAAGCAGTCGCGACCCTCGATGCCGTAGCGCCCTTCGCAGCGGGAGACGCCGTGGTCGTCGTGCGCAACCATGTCCTGTCCGTTGAAGCGGGTGGAGAAGGCGCCGCCGCCGCAATCACGCGCGCCATGGAGCTGCGTCAGTGGGCAAGCCTCACGCGCCGTCGCCGCGGCGTGGCCGGTCTCGCTCGCGACGAAGACCTCACGCGACCGGTCATCGAAAGCGTGGCAAAGGCAGGCTATGCGGGCGTGGTGTTGGCCAGCGCTCATCGCCAAAACCTCGCCGACAAAGGCCGCGCGGATATGCAGGATCTGATCCGGATGGCGGACGAGCAGGGGATCGTCATTCTCGAGCGCGCGGGCGAAGCGGGAGCCACATCATGAATGCTCCGCTTCACGATCCCAAAGCGCCCTTGCGCATTTTTCTGGTAGCCGGCGAGCATTCCGGTGATGCGCTTGGCGCCAAGCTCTTGGCCACACTCAGAACCCGGCTCGGCGATCGGCTCGAGGTCGCGGGCGTCGGCGGCGACGCCATGGAGCGGCTCGGATTCAAATCGGATTTTCCGATGTCCGATGTCGCCGTCATGGGTCCTCTCGCGATCCTTCGTCACTTGCCCCGCATCGTGCGCCGCGTCCATGCCACTGTCGACAGCGCTCTGCGCTTCAACCCGCATGTCGTCGTCATCATCGACAGCCCCGAGTTCACGCATCCGATCGCGAAGCGCATCCGGAAGCGCCGGCCGGAAATTCCGATCATCGATTACGTCAGCCCGAGCGTTTGGGCCTGGCGTCCGGGCCGGGCCAAGAAAATGCGCCCGTATGTCGATCACATCCTGGGCATTCTGCCGTTCGAACCGGAAACGCATCAGAGGCTTGGCGGCCCGCCCTGCAGCTATGTCGGCCATTCGCTGATCGAGCGCGCCGATTGGCTGCGCGATCTCGATCCGGCGTTGCTCGCGACGCGCCTGAAGCTCGATCCAGAACGTCCCGTCGTGCTCGCCCTGCCGGGAAGCCGCTCGTCGGAAGTGGCACGCCTCATGGAGCCGTTCGGCGAAACGCTGCGCCTTCTGATCCAGAGAAACGCCGCGCCGGAAGTCATCATTCCGTGCGTGCCGCACGTGCGCCCGCTGATCGAGCGCCTGCGGCGCACGTGGCCGCTGAGGCCTCACATCGTCGAAGGTGAGGAAGATAAATTCCGCGCTTTCAAGCTGGCGGACGCCGCGCTCGCTGCATCCGGCACGGTGACGCTCGAGCTTGCGCTCGCCGGCACACCGATGGTCGTCGCTTACCGCGTCGATCCCGTGGCCGCGCCGTTTCTGCGCCGCATGATCAAGGCGCCGACGACCGTGCTCGCAAACCTCGTGCTGGGCGAGAACGTGTTCCCGGAGTTCCACCAGGAGAAAAGCTCTCCGGAAGCTCTGGCGAACGCGATCGAGCCGCTGCTGTCGAACACGTCCCAGCGCAAGGCGCAGCTTGCGGCCCTCGCGCGCATCCCCGATCTCATGTACATCGAAGGCGACAGCCCGAGCGAAGCCGCCGCCGAGATCGTCATCGAGTACGCGGCGGGGCGCAGAACGCGCGAAGGCTAAGCGGTTCATCCGCGGCCAAAGAAAAAGGCCGGCTTGGCGACCGGCCTTTACCGAATGCGACGTTTGCGGGCAGATCAACCGCCGGCGCGCGGGAATTCGCGGCGTGCCGGTCCGATGTAAAGCTGGCGCGGACGGCCGATGCGCTGCTCCGGATCCTCGATCATTTCCTTCCACTGCGCGATCCAGCCGACGGTGCGCGCGACCGCGAACAGCACGGTGAACATCGAGACCGGGAAGCCCATCGCACGCAGCGTGATGCCCGAATAGAAGTCGATGTTGGGATAGAGCTTCTTCGAAACGAAGTACTCGTCCTGCAGCGCGATCCGCTCGAGCTCCATGGCGACCCTGAGCAGCGGATCGTTGCGCTTGTCGAGCTCGTCCAGAACCTGATGGCAGGTCTTCTGCATCACCTTGGCGCGCGGATCGTAGTTCTTGTAGACGCGGTGCCCGAAGCCCATGAGGCGGAAGCCGGACGTCTTGTCCTTGGCCTTCGCGATGTATTCGGGAATGCGATCGACGGTGCCGATCTCCTCGAGCATGTTGAGCGCGGCTTCGTTGGCGCCGCCGTGCGCCGGCCCCCAGAGGCAGGCAATGCCGGCCGCGATGCACGCGAAGGGATTTGCACCCGACGAACCGGCGAGACGCACCGTCGATGTCGAGGCGTTCTGCTCGTGGTCGGCATGCAGAATGAAGATGCGGTCGAGCGCGCGTGCGACGATCGGATTGACGATGTACGGCTCGCACGGCACCGAGAAACACATCTGCAGGAAGTTCGACGTGTAATCGAGATCGTTGCGCGGATAGATGAACGGCTGTCCGATGGAATACTTGTAGGCCATGGCCGCGATGGTTGGCATCTTGGCGATCATGCGATGGCTCGCAGTCTCGCGCTGCCTCGCGTCGTTGATGTCGGTCGAGTCGTGATAGAACGCTGAGAGTGCGCCGACGACAGCAACCATGATCGACATCGGATGCGCGTCACGGCGGAAACCTGTGAAGAAGCGCGTCATCTGTTCGTGCACCATGGTGTGGCGCGTGATCGTGTGGCGGAACGCCTTGAACTCGTCGTTCGTCGGCAGTTCGCCGTGAAGCAGCAGATAGCAGGTGGCGAGGAAGTTCGAATTCTCTGCCAGCTCGTCGATCGAGTAGCCGCGATAGAGCAGCTCACCCTTGTCGCCGTCGATGTACGTGATCGCGGACGAGCAGTTCGCCGTCGAGGTGAAGCCCGGATCGTAGGTGAAACACCCCGTGTCGCGGTAGACGGCGCCGATATCGACGACACTTGGTCCGATCGTTCCTTTTCGCACATCGAGCGGCACCGACTTGCCATTGAGCGTAAGCTCGGCATCGCCGGTAGGTTTTGAGCTTTCGTGGATGCTCATGCCGCTTTCTCCTTTGCTTCAGCGTCTTAGTTGGTCTCGAAACGGGTCGCAGCTGGGGACTGCGGTGCAGGATGTTGCACCGCACTATACTCGAACCCTGAGGGGACCGGAAACCCGTTTTCGGGACGCTACTTTTGGGCAATAGCCTGAAAACGTGTCAGCCCGCTGCTTGATCCGCGAGCCGCCCCAGAGTCTCCTCACGCCCTAACACGCTCATGACGTCGAATACGGGCGGCGAGACGGTGCGCCCGGTCAAGGCGGAGCGCAAGGGCTGAGCGACCTTTCCAAGCTTTGCTCCCGTCTCTTCCGCATAGGTGCGCACCAGCGCTTCGAGCGCTTCGGCGGTCCACTCGGACGACGCTTCGAGGCGGGGGATCAGCGCGGCGATCACGGTCTTGGCGTCGGCGTCCATCAGCTTCCTGGCCTTGTCATCGAGCGCGAGAGGACGCTGAGCGACGATGAAGAGAGCCTGGCCGACGAGTTCCGCGAGGGTCTTGGCACGTTCCTTGAGCGAAGGGAGTGCCGCGGCGAAGGCATCCCAACCCTTTGCTTCGAACAGGGACGCAAGCTCGCTTCCCTTCGTAAGCGCGGGAAGGAACGCTTCCACTTCCCGCGTGAGCGCGATGTCGGACCGCACGGGAGCTTTCGGATCGACCTCGATGGCGCGAAGGGCAGCGAAGTCGAGATGCGGCAACAGCCCCTGGATTCCAGCAAGGAGATCCGCTTCCGGAGAACTGCGCAGGTAATGTCCGTTGAGATCGTCGAGCTTCTTGAAATCGAAACGCGCCGCGCTCTTGTTGATGCCGTCGATATCGAACCACGCGACAAGCTGTTCGGTCGAGATGATTTCGTCGTCGCCGTGGCTCCAGCCGAGACGCACGAGATAGTTCCGGAGCGCCGCTGGCAGGTAGCCCATAGCGCGGTATTCCTCGATGCCCTGCGCGCCATGACGCTTCGAGAGTTTGGCGCCATCTCCGCCATGAATGAGCGGCACGTGCGCCCAGTCCGGCACGCTCCAACCCATGCCGAGATAAATCTGCGTCTGCCGCGCCGCATTGGTGAGATGGTCCACGCCGCGAATGACATGCGTGACGCCCATGTCGTGATCATCCACGACGACGGCGAGATTGTAGGTCGGGTTGCCGTCGCTGCGCAGGATGATCAGGTCGTCGAGCTCCTTGTTCTGGAACACGACGCGGCCCTGCACGTGATCGTCGATCACGGTCTCGCCTTCGCGCGGCGCCCTGAGGCGAACCGCGAACGACGCGCCTGCGGGCGCTTCCGACGGATCGCGGTCCCGCCACGGCGACAGAATGGTGAGCGGGCGCTTCTCTGCTTCAGCCTGCTTGCGCATGGCATCGATTTCAGCCGGCGTCATGTAGCAGCGGTAGGCCTGGCCCGCTTCAAGGAGCGCCATCGCAACTTCGCGGTGACGGTCCGCCCGCGAAAACTGCGAGACGGGTTCGCCATCCCAATCGAGGCCGAGCCACGTCAGCCCGTCGAGGATGGCCGCGACAGCCTCCGGGTTGTTGCGCTCCCGATCGGTATCCTCGATGCGAAGCAGATACTTACCGCCGCGCCCGCGTGCATAGAGCCAGTTGAACAGCGCTGTTCTGGCCCCACCGATGTGCAGATAGCCCGTGGGCGAGGGAGCGAAACGCACGACGGGAGCGCCGCCCTGCGGCCGTTTAGTGTCGGTCATAGGTGTAGAGGCTCGCATGATTTCATGGGTTTTGCCCGCCATGTAGCATGAGGCCCCCTGCCGAGACCAGCACTGCAAAGAATGCCGGAGGGGAGGGGTGGCGGCAGAAGGGGAAAATAGCTTACGGCCAGGCTGGGCACGCACTCTGGCGTTGCCCCGGTTTTTGCTGCGCTTTCCTGACGTAGGGTTCACGGAAAATCTCGAGCAGGAGCGTGCTCGCTGGTTCGTCTGGCTTCCGGTGGCGTTAGGAGCGGGCATCGCGGCATATTTTGCGCTTCCCGCCGAGCCCAGCGCCGTGTTCGCGGTCGCGGCCATTGCAGCAGCCTTCGGCCTCGCGGCATCGATCCCGCGGCACAGTCTGCCCCGCGCGGCGGCATTAGCGATCCTTTCAGCGTCCTTCGGCTTCGCGATCGCCAAGTCGCGCGCGGCTTCGGTGGATGCACCGGTGCTCCCGTACGAAATGCGCCGCGCCGACGTCACGGGCGTTGTGGAACTGGTCGAGCCGCGGCCCGAACGCGGCGAGCGCCTGACAATCCGTGTCACGGCTATCAAGGGCCTCGCGCCGAAACACACGCCTCCGCGTATCCACGTCCGCGTCATGACAAAAAGCGAGCGGTTGCAGCCTGGCGATCAAATCCGCTTGCGCGCAACGCTTCAAGCACCACAAGGACCGGCGCTGCCCGGCGGCTACGATTTCGCGCGCTGGGCGTGGTTTCAAGGGCTCGGCGCTACGGGGTATGCGATCCAGGCCCCGGAGATCATCGCGACTGCCGAGGAGCGAGAAGAAGACGCCGATACCGCTCAAAGATTTCGGCATCGTCTCGAACGCCTGCGGCAAGCCATCGCCGAACGGATCCGCGCCGCTGTGCCTGGAGAAACCGGCGCCATCGCCGTGTCGCTGATCACAGGCGAGCGCGGCGGCATCACCGAGGAAACCAACGACGCCTATCGCGACTCCGGATTGATCCACATCCTCTCGATATCCGGTCTGCACATGGTCATCATGGCGGGCTCCGTCTACGCCGCCATGCGCATCCTGCTGGCGCTCTTTCCTTCCATCGCGCTCCGCATTCCGACAAAGAAGTGGGCGGCGTTCGCGGCGCTTTTGGGTGCGGGCGCCTATCTGCTCATATCCGCGCCGTCCGTCGCGACCCTGCGCGCATTTCTCATGATCGCGATCATGTTCGTCGCGGTGATGCTCGATCGCCAGGCTCTGGCGATGCGCAATGTCGCGATCGCCGCGCTGATCATTCTTGTCGTCTATCCTGAAAGCCTGCTCGATCCCGGCTTTCAGATGTCATTCGCGGCTGTCGTGTCGCTCATCGCAGCTTACGAGGCCATTCGCGACAGGGCCGGCGAACGTGAGCACCGCGGCTGGGTTCTCGCGGTTGCGTTTTTCCTCGGTGGAATCGTGCTCTCGACCATCATCGCAAGCCTCTCCGTCGCGCCGATCGGCGCCTATCACTTCCATCGCACCCAGCAGTACGCGCTGATCGCAAACATCATCGCAGTTCCGATCTGCAACTTGGTCGTCATGCCAGCAGCCCTTCTGACGCTCGTCGCGATGCCGCTTGGCCTCGAAGCGCTGCCGCTGGCCATCATGGCGGCAGGCATCGATGCCATGACGGCCACCGCGTACTGGGTTGCGTCGATGCCCGGCGCGGTCGGCTACATCGAGGAAATATCCGATCTGAGTTTCGCGCTCATGATCGGTGGAGGGCTCTGGATCACGTTGTGGCAAAGGCGATGGCGGGCTCTCGGCGTCATCCCCGTCGCAGCCGGCATGGCGCTCATCGGGAACGGCCCACGCCCGGACGTCCTCGTTGGGCGCGACGGCGAGATTGTCGCGATCCGCACAGAGCAGGGCAACCTGACCGCCACCGGCTTGCGACGCGGAAGCTTCGAACTCTCGCGCTGGCTGCAGCATGACGGAGACGGCCGCACCGCTGGCGAGGTGTTGCGAGACACCGGTTTCCGCTGCGACGACGTAGGCTGCACGGCGGTTACGGGCGGTCTGCGCGTCTCCGTGGCGCGACAGGCTGCTGCCGCCAACGAGGACTGCACGAGATCGGACATCGTGATCACGACGCAGGTCCGGCCGCCCAATTGTGCGCGCCCACTCGCAGTGATCGACCGTGCGGCACTCCGCCGAAGCGGCACCCACGCGATTTATCTTGGGAAAGAGGAGGGAGCGGCGAAAGCGAGCGTCGCGCGCATCGAAACCGTCGCGGCGAGCCGGGGACAGCGGCCCTGGACGGCACGGCCCGAAATCGAGCGCCGGTGGTCGTTGCGGAGCGACGCAAAACATTGGCCGTCGCAGAGCGATGCAAAACGTTCACAACCGCGCAGCGACGCGAAACGATGGTCGTCACCTCGTAACGCCGAAGGCAACTCCCGCAAAAACGCTGCGGCGCTCCCCGCCGATCGCGAGAAGCGCCGCAGAGAAAGCGCGAATGACGAGGATCAATAGCGGCGGATAAGGCCGACCAAACGCCCCTGGATGTCGACCTGATCGGGACCGAAGATGCGCGTCTTGAATTCCGGATTTGCGGCTTCGAGCGCGATCGTCGAACCCTTCTTGCGCAGACGCTTGAGCGTCGCCTCTTCCTTCTCGACGAGCGCGACGACGATGTCGCCGTTCTCCGCGTTGTCGCAGCGGCGGATGATGACAGTGTCGCCGTCGTGAATACCGGCCTCGATCATCGAGTCGCCCTTCACTTCGAGCGCGAAGTGCTCACCGTTGGTGAGCAGATCCGGCGGGCAGGCGATGTCGTGCGAATGGCTTTGGATGGCTGAGATCGGCACGCCCGCTGCGATCCGTCCCATGACCGGGATCGAAACCGTGCGACTATCCAACATGTGCGAGGGCGGCGGCGTGATGCTGCGTGCCTTGGCACCCTCGATGACGCTTGGCTGGAAACCGATGCGTCTGGGTTCCGGCGAGGCAGAGACCGCCGCTACGGCGACGCTCGATGTCTCGGGGAGCTTCAGCACCTCGATGGCGCGCGCGCGATGCGGCAACCGGCGAATGAACCCGCGCTCGACGAGTGCCGTGATGAGCCGGTGAATGCCTGACTTGCTCTTGAGGTCGAGCGCGTCCTTCATTTCGTCGAACGACGGCGGCACGCCGTCCGCCTGCATACGATCATGGATGAAGAGCAACAGCTCTTTCTGCTTCGAAGTCAGCATTGTGCCTCCCCTGCAAGGCCCGATACGCGAAGGCCGAGAGCAGTTTTCAGTTTTCGCTGGCGCGCGATGTGCCGGGCGGCGCAACGCGGGTTACGGACCTTTCGCATCCGACGATGCTGCAGTCGGGTGCTTGGCGAGACTCACCTAAACAAATCGTGAATGTACCCTAATCGTTCTCCTCACGTTCCGCAAGCACCACCTCGCATGTGTCGCCACAAGATGCGGAACGCTAAGCCGTCGGCACCGAACCAGCGCGCCGCTTGGCTTCTGCCAGTCGCGCTTCGAGCAGCGGCACCAGAGCATCGATGGCGCTGAGCCGCCAGCCATCATAGGGCGGCAGCGTGCGATCGCGGTTGAAGAAGATGCAGGAGGTCCCTTCGATCACGGTGCCGAGCAGGAACAACCCCTCGCGAAGAGGTTGCGCACGATCCGCGCCCGGATCGACGCCAAGCGCGTGGATGCAGACGTCGATTGCTTCGTCGTACAGCCGTTGCAGACCTTCGGCCACGTTGGGAAGATGCGCGGCCATGGCCCAGAGTTGCGGAAAGAGGCGTCCCGTCTGTTTGGAAACCGCATCATCGATGAGCAAGGTGACGAGCGGCCGGATCGGCCCATCCTTGCGCGCTTCGAGCGACGCGATGAGGGTGTCGAAACGCGCGCGATAACCCTCGAGGATTGCCTCGAGCATGGCGTCGATGAGCTTGTCGCGGGTGGGATAGTGGTGCGTGACGTTACCGTAGAACACGCCTGCGCCGTCCGCGACGGCCTGCATCGTGAAGCCCGCGTATCCCTTCTCGGCGAGGACGGCGATTGCGGCCTCGACGATTTTTGTGCGCGTCGCTGCGCCCGATCTGTTGTGTTTTGTTTCTGGCATCGCGGGATGCGCGGGAATATTTCACAGCCGCAAAGCGGCGATCAAGCAAACAAAAATGCCGTCATCCCCAGCAAACGGACAGGATATTGGAATAAAGTTCACCCGCCGCGACCCTGGTAAGTTAACCAAAGACTGGTACAGTCACCTGAGATTGTGGGTCGGGAGGGCAGCCGCGTAGGTTGTGCCGGGTCTGTAATCTATCGCACGTAGAGCGTGCTGCATTTTCACAAAGTCATACTACGGCCTCGGCACTCATTTGCCGAGGCCATTTATATTGGCACTAGACCAGCCGTTCGATCTCGACGGCTTGGCCAGCATCCAACGGCTGGGCATTGGGGGGCCGCCAGATCAGGCAATCCGCCTTCGCGAGCGCACTGAGAAGAGAACTGTCCTGGGATGGAAGCGGTGTCACCTTGAGATCGCCTGAGGCGTCGCGCGCAAGGACGGCGCGCATGAGATGCAGGCGGGGTCCGTTCACTTCGAGCGGCGCGGCGAGCTTTGCCGTCTCCGTGACGCGATTGGCGGGTGGCTCGCCCAGCAACGCCTTGATCAATGGAACGAGAAACACGCGCGCCGTGACGAGAGCCGAAACGGGATTACCTGGAACCCCAAGCACACGCATGTTTCCGAGACGGCCGAACATCAACGGCTTGCCAGGGCGGAGTGCTACTTTCCAGAAGCCGAGATCGAGCCCTTCGTTCTTCAGCGCCTGGCCGACGAGATCATGATCGCCAACAGACGCGCCGCCGATCGTGACGAGAATGTCGGCGCCACGCGCCTGTTCGATCTTGGCTGCCAACGTCTCCATCCGATCGGGAGCGATCCCGAGCGGACGTGCGACGCCGCCCGCCTGCGCAACGAGGGCCGCAATGCCGAGTGGATTGGAGGAGATGATCTGGTCCGGACCCGGTTGGGCTCCGGGGGGCACGAGTTCGTCACCCGTCGCAAGAATGGCGACGACCGGCCGCCGCGCCACGCGAACCTCGCCGTATCCCATGGCCGCGGCGAGCGTCACGGTATGCGCGTCGAGCTTTCGGCCGCGCGCGAGCAGAACGTCGCCTCGCGAGAAATCGTTGCCCGCAACGCGGATGTTGGCGCCGGCCGCCGTCGCATCGACGGCCGTGATTAGCGCGCCGGTGCGCGACACGTCTTCCTGGATGACGACCGTGCCGCAGTCTTTCGGCACGGGCGCGCCCGTAAAAATGCGCACGGCCTCACCGGGAGAGACGTCGCCCGCGAACGCGCGGCCCGCAGCCGCTTCCCCGATCACGGTCCATTGGCTGCCGATGGGCGCCGGCGCGTTGCCGTGCACCGCGTAGCCGTCCATGGCGGAAGCATCGAACGGAGGCTGCGTGAGTTTAGCGGTTAGATCTTCCGCAAGCACGCGCCCGGCGGCTTCGTCGAGCGGCACAGTTTCGACGCCGAGCGGAGCAGCATCTGCCAGCACACGTTCGAGCGCGACCGTGACGGGCAGCAGGCTCATGACCTAGACTCCGCCCTTGCGCGAAGGGGCGACGTAGTCGCCGGAGCGCCCGCCGGATTTCTTCGCGAGCCGGACGCCGCTGATCTCCATGCCGCGATCGGCAGCTTTGAGCATGTCGTAGAGCGTCAGCGCCGCGACGGAAACCGCCGTCAGTGCCTCCATCTCGACGCCCGTTTGTCCCGTGAGGCTGACTTCGGAACGAATGTGAAAGCCCGGCGGGTTCTGCGACGGCGCGAACTCGACGGACGCTTTCGAGAGCATCAGCGGATGACAGAGCGGAATGAGCTCGCTCGTCTTCTTCGCCGCCATGATGCCGGCAATGCGCGCGGCCGCCAGCACGTCACCCTTGGGCGCATTGCCAGCGATGACGAGATCGAGCGTCTCGCGCGTCATGGAGATGAAGCCTTCGGCGACGGCGACGCGCTGGGTCGCTTCCTTTTCGCCAACGTCGACCATGCGCGCACGGCCCTTGCCGTCGAGATGCGTGAGCTTGTTCATGCGGCCTCCGGCGCGAGCAACGTGCGCGTCGCGGCGGTCACGTCCGCCTGCCGCATGAGGCTCTCTCCAACCAGGAATGTTTCGACGCCGACACGCTTCAGACGTGAGATGTCGGCCGGCGTGAAAATACCGCTCTCGCCGATCACGATACGGTCCTTTGGCACACGAGGCGCGAGCGCTTCCGTCGTCGCGAGCGTCGTCTCGAAGGTCTTGAGATTGCGGTTGTTGATGCCGATCAGCCGGCAGTCGAGCTTCAACGCGCGATCCAACTCTTCCGCGTCGTGCACTTCCACGATGGCGTCCATGCCCCAGTCCTTGGCGGCGCTTGCGAGATCGGCGGCGAGCGCGTCGTCCACTTCCGCCATGATGATCAGGATGCAGTCGGCACCCCACGCGCGCGCTTCCACGACCTGATAGGTGTCGATCATGAAGTCCTTGCGCAGCACCGGCAGCGAAACGGAGGCGCGCGCATTTGTGAGGTATTCAGGCGCGCCCTGGAACGATGGGCCATCGGTCAGGATCGAGAGGCAAGCCGCGCCGCCATCTTCGTAAGCACGCGCGAGGAGAGGGGGATCGAAATCGGCCCGAATGAGACCCTTCGAGGGCGACGCCTTCTTGATCTCGGCAATGAGCGCAGGCTTCCCCTCGCGGTGCTTGGCTTTGAGCGCTCCGGCGAACGAGCGCACGCGCGGCGCGCTGCGCGCATATTCAGCCAGCACCTGAAGCGGCAGAGCCGCCTGCGCCGCGGCGACTTCCTCGCGTTTGTACTTCGTGATTTTCTCGAGAATATCGGCCATGGCGTACTTTGTGAGATGGGATCAGGAGGCGTGCTACCGCCCCCGGGTGCCGGGGTCAATGCAATGCTCGCTTATTCGCCTTTGAGATAAGCGGTCTCCTTGACGATGAGCGCGCGGCCGATCTCCAGGCAATCCGCGTCGATCGCATTCGGCACCATGTCGATACCGATGTTGTGGCCGCCCGTCGTTATGGCCCATTTGTGCTCGATGCAACTCTTGACCATCTGCGAAAGATGCGTGGCGGCAGCGGCGCCATCGAAGCGCGTGTTCTCCGCAAGCTCGGCCCGGAACGCTGCGTAGGCGGCCTGAAGGGCGGCGTAGGCGTCGGCGTGCCTCTTACGCACCGCGCACACGTCATGCACAGCCTGATCCACCTGCGGCTTTTCCCACTCGACGACCTCTTGGACGAAGGCGCGACAGCCGGCTTCAGAAGCATCGACCTTGCCCTCTTCGTCGTAGCCGATGACGAGGGTGACTGGCATTTGCGCGTCTTCTGCCAAAAGCGGCGAGGCGAGGGGGATCATCAAAAGAACAACGAGCAGACGGAGCATGGAGGCGCCTCAGCAGCGAAAAGGATGGCGCAACGTAGCACGCTGTCTGCGGATCCGCGCTGCCCGGCGTCGACCGTGTGGTTAAGCGGCGATCTGACTGATCGAGACGAGCCGGTCAAGAGCCGCCGCCGCCGCGCCGGTGTCGATCGCGCTCTCGGCCAAAGCCACGCCTTCGACGAGGGAAGGCGCCCGCCCGGCCACCACAAGCGCCGCAGCCGTATTCAGCAGCACGATGTCCCGGTAAGGTCCCTTGGCGCCTGCCAGCAGATCCTTGAGCGCCTGGGCGTTGTGAGCCGCGTCTCCGCCCTTGAGCTCGGAAAGTGAAACGCGCGCCAAGCCGGCTTCTTCAGGCGTCACCTCGAAACTCGTGATCTTGCCCTGGTCGAGGCACGCGACCATCGTCGGCCCGGTGGTCGAAAGCTCGTCGAGCCCGTCATGGCCATGGACGACCCACGCCCGCTCTGTGCCCAGCGCGCGGAGCACTTCGGCAACGGGCATCACCCATTCGGCCGCGAACACGCCAAGCACCTGACGGCGCACATTGGCCGGATTGCAGAGAGGTCCGAGCAGATTGAAAAGCGTCCGCACGCCGAGTTCGGCGCGCGCAGGTCCCCACGTCTTGAAGGCCGGGTGATGCTGAGGCGCCCAAAGGAATCCGACGCCGGCTTCATCGACGGCGCGCGCAATCAGCGAGTGATCGCAATCGAGCTTCACGCCGAGCGCGGAAAGAACGTCGGACGCGCCGGAAAGCGAAGAAACAGAGCGGTTGCCGTGCTTCGCGACTTTGAGACCTGCACCGGCGGCAACGATGGCCGCGCCTGTCGAAACGTTGAACGTGCCGTGACCGTCGCCGCCCGTTCCGACGATGTCGATCGCCTCGGGAGCGACGCTGATTGAAGCCATCTTCTCGCGCATGGCCCGCGCGGCGCCTGCGATCTCGTCCACGGTCTCGCCGCGCACGCGCAGCCCCATGAGAAACGCGGCCATCTGCGCCGGCGTACCTTCGCTGGTCAGCGTATCGACAGCGGCAACCATCGCTTCCGGAGTGAACCGCTGACCCGCAGCGACGGCCTGAAGCACGCTCTTGACGCCCGAAGCGCTGTTCATCGGTCCCCCGGCGCTCCCCGCTTACGCCGCGTCGCGCGGACGGACCGCGTTTCGGCGTTGCGGATTGAGGCCCGCGATGTCGAGGAAGTTCGCGAGCAGCGCATGGCCCTGTTCAGAGGCGATGCTCTCGGGATGGAACTGCACGCCATGCACGGCATGCGTTTTGTGCATGAGGCCCATGATGATGCCGTCGTCGGTCTCGGCATTGACCTCGAGGCAATCCGGCAGGCTCTTGCGCTCCACGATGAGCGAGTGATAGCGCGTGACTTCCACCTTCGGCGGCAGTCCCTTGAACACGCCGGTGTCGCTGTGCGTGATCGTCGAAAGCTTGCCGTGCATGGGCGCGGGCGCGCGAATGACCTTGCCGCCGTAAGCCTGCCCGATCGACTGATGACCGAGGCACACACCGAGGATCGGAATTTTCGAGCCGGCTTTCGCGATCAGATCGAGGCAGACGCCGGCTTCGTTCGGCGTGCAGGGGCCGGGCGACAGCACGATCGCCTTCGGCTTCATCTCGATGACTTCCTCAGCCGACACCTTATCGTTGCGGATGACCTCGCTCGTGGTGCCGAGCTCGCCCAGGAAATGCACGAGATTGTAGGTGAAGCTGTCGTAGTTATCGATCAGAACGAGCATTTGGGCGGGGCCTCGCATAAAGCCGTCAAAATAAATGACGTGGCGTCATTTTGACTGACTTATGTGGGTGTAGAAAGCCCCGGAGCAAGCGTCAAGTTCGGGACCGCTTCAAACAGGCAAGCTTGAACCCAATCAGGGGATTAGGCAGGGGCAACCTCCTGAGCGAGGTATAAGTTGTCCCGCCGGGTCGCATCCGGGAGCTTAATTCACTATAACGGCATCATGACCCAGCAAGAGCCCATCAAACCCGCCGCCCGCGTCGCCATTGGCGCGCACACCGTCGCCAACGACGCGCCGATCGTCGTCTTCGCAGGCCCCTGTCAGATGGAAAGCCGCGCCCACGCGCTCGAAATGGCAGGCGCCTTGAAAGAGATCGCGGGCCGCCTCGGTCTCGGCCTCGTCTACAAGTCGTCGTTCGACAAGGCCAACCGCACGTCGCTGTCCGGCAAGCGCGGCATCGGCATCGACGCCGCAATCGACGTATTCGCCGAGATCCGCGAGAAACTCGGCCTGCCCATCGTCACGGACGTGCACGAGAAGGAGCAGTGCGCGATTGTAGCGCCGGTGGCCGACGTGCTGCAGATCCCGGCGTTCCTGTGCCGCCAGACCGATCTTCTTATCGCAGCTGCCAAGACCGGCTGCGTCGTGAAGGTGAAGAAGGGCCAGTTCCTCGCGCCCTGGGACATGAAGAACGTCGTCGCCAAGATCGTTGGCTCCGGCAATCCGAACGTGCTGTTGACTGAGCGCGGCACGTCATTCGGCTACAACACGCTCGTGGTCGATATGCGCGGTCTGCCGCAGATGGCCGAGAGTGGCGCGCCGGTGATCTTCGACGCCACCCACGCCGTGCAGCAGCCGGGTGGGCTCGGGGGCAGCTCGGGCGGTGATCGCCGCTTCGTGCCGGTGCTGGCGCGCGCGGCCGTCGCTGTCGGTGTCGCGGGGCTTTTCATCGAAACCCACGAGGCGCCGGATACTGCGCCGTCGGATGGGCCGAACATGGTGCCGCTGAAGGATTTCGAGGCCATGATGCGCGAGCTCATGGCGCTCGATGCGCTGACGAAAAAGCGCGCTTAACTCTAGCCCTGGGAAGCGATCGGCTTGGCGCTGTCGGCGCCGCCAAATAGCGTGAGCTTGTTCTCGCTCGCCAGAAGGCAGATGCAACCTTCCTTCGGGCACGCCTTGGGATGATGCTGGGCGTCCTCGTCGAGATCAGATACGTCGCCCGGCCGGAAGGTGCCGAATTCGTCGGTGTAGCTTCCGCGAAGAACGAGGGTCAGCTCCCACCCTGTGTGGGCGTGATCGGGGAAAGACTTACCCGGTTCGAGCTTCAGAAGGCGCAGATCGCCTGACGCGCCCGGCGACAACACAACCGCATGCGTCCAGATGCCTTGCGCGACCTGGTCCCACGACATGACGTCGAGGCACGGGCCGACGCACGACACGAGAAACTGCGGGATTTCGCCCGCACTGATGACGCAAGGCTCGCTCTTTTTTTCTGGATTGTCGGCTTCGGCGGCCCGCATCGAAACCACGGGCGCCGGCGCAGCAAGGCACTCGGGCTCGAGCGTATCGAACAGCGCCACGCCGATTTTTTGCATCCGGCGCACTTCGGTCCGGCACGCCGGGCAGACCGCCAGATGCGACGCAATCACCGCGGCACACGCTTCCGGCTGGCTACCCGCAGAGCAGCACATGAGCGTCGCGACGTCCGGGTGATGCGTGATTTTGGTCTCCATTTACCTCAAGTCCTCCAGCGCATCGCGGATCTTCTGATACGCAAGCCGCATGCGCGATTTGACCGTGCCGAGTGGGAGATCGAGCCGTTTGGCGATCTCGCTGTGCGACAGACCTTCAAGAAACGCGAGATTGACCACTTCGGATTGGTCGGGCGGTAGCTCTGCGAGCATTGCGCGCACCCTTTCCGCCCGTTCCCGCTCGGCAAGCTCCTCGTCAGGCGCAGGATCTTCCGAGGGACGCTCGTCGTTGTTTTCGGGAAGCGGCTGCCAGGCAACCTCTTTGCGCAGCCGGTCGATACGCAGATTTCGCGCGATCGTGAAAATCCAGGTCGTCGCGCTGCCCTTCTCGTCGGAATAGAGGCCGGCCTTGCGCCAGACGGAAAGCAGGGTTTCCTGCGCAAGTTCTTCCGCCGTCGCCGCATCCGCACCCTGACGCAGCATGTACGACTTCACACGCGGAGCGTAGGCCTCGAAAAGAGCCTTGAACGCCTCCACGTCGCCATTCGCGGCAACACGTTGCAGAAGATCAGCCATAAGCCTCGGGGTATCGGCAGCCGGGATTCGTTGGGACCGAACCCCTTCCAGGACCTTGAGCATACCTGAACCCCGCTGTCATGCCAGCGGCGTGCTGGAAACGCGCGCCATCCGCCGTGTTTCGGGCTGATACGCGGCCCACAGCGAGCCGGATCTCGCACAGCAAAAATTTTTCACGCGTCTGGACGTGGCCCCATTGCTGCTGTGAAAATGGCATTCACTCAAGTAAAGCTCCCGAGGTCCGATGCCCCAGGTCACCCTGACCGAAATCGTATTGCTGCTGGCCGCTATGGCCGTCGCGCCTCCGATCGCTCGCCGGTTCGGTGTCGGAACGGTGCTCGGCTACTTGTTCGCCGGCATCCTGCTCGGGCCGCATGTCCTCCGCCATGTCTTCACGGCTTATGACGCCCACGAGATTCTCGAGCTTTCCGAATTCGGCATCGTCCTGCTCCTGTTCCTGATCGGCCTCGAGCTGCGGCCCAAGCGCCTGCGGGCCATGCGCAATGCCATCTTCAAGCTCGGCGGCGCTCAGGTCCTGGTGACAGGGCTCTTGATCGCAGCGGCCTCCATGGTGATGGGGCTCGAATGGAAGCCCGCGCTTTTCGTCGGTCTCGTACTCGCGCTCTCGTCCACGGCCTTCGCGCTCCAGATCATGGAAGAGCAGGGGGATCTGGCCGTACGCCACGGGCGGCTGGGATTCGCGGTGCTGCTATTTCAGGATCTCGCCGCTATTCCGCTGATCGCCTTCGCGCCGTTGTTCGCAGTCGCGGCTATCGAGGTGGACCACTCGATGGATATCGGCGCGGCCCTGCGCGGCGTCGGTGTGATCGCAGCCGTCGTGCTGATCGGCTATTTCGGCCTCGACAAGATGCTACGTCTCGTGGCGCGGACGCAGGTGAAAGAAGCCATGACGGCGGCCGCATTGCTTGTCGTCGTCGGCGTCGCGATGCTCATGCAGATGGCCGGCCTCTCAGCCGCGCTCGGCGCCTTCATCGCGGGCGCACTGCTCGCCGAAAGCTCCTACCGCCATCAGCTCGAAGCCGACCTGCAACCTTTTCAGGGCCTCTTACTTGGGCTGTTCTTCACCGCTGTCGGCATGTCGATGGACCTGTCGATCTTGTTTGCGGATCCGCTGAAAGTGCTGGCGCTTGCCGCCGCGCTCGTCGCGGTCAAAACGCTGATCCTCTACCGGCTCGGCCGCCGGGCGGGCCTCGCTCCGCGTCCCGCGCGCCGCCTCGGCCTCTCGCTGAGCCAGGGCGGCGAGTTCGCCTTCGTGCTGCTGACGGCCGCCGTGACGGTCGGTGTCCTGTCCGATCCGACCAGTGATCTCCTGGTCCTCGTCGTCACGCTCTCGATGGCCGCAACGCCGCTGCTCCTCATCCTCGAACGCGTATGGAGCGAGAGGAAGGCCGGCGAAGCCGTCGCCGCCTATGATCAGGATCTCCCCTCGAAGGACGAGCACGTCGTCATCGCGGGCTTCGGCCGTTACGGCCAGATCGTGGCTCGCATACTGCGCGGCAAGAAAATCCCCTTCATCGCGCTCGAGAACTCGGCAGAGCAGGTCGACCTCGTGCAGAAGTTCGGCTCGAAAGCCTTCTACGGCGATGCCAGCCGCCCAGAGATCCTGGAAGCGGCCCAGATCGGCAAGGCGCGCGCCTTCATCATCGCGATCGACAACGTGGATGCGTCCCTCCGCGCCGCCGAGTATGTCCGCACGCGCCACCCGGATGTGCCGGTCTACGCCCGCGCGCGAAACCGCAACCACGCCCACCGACTGCTCGACGCCGGCGTCACCAATATCCAGCGCGAGACATTCCTGTCGGCGCTAGAGACGACCCGAGAGATGCTCGTCGGCCTCGGCTTCAGTGAGCGCGAGAGCGAGCACGTGATCGAAACTTTCCGCGAGCACGACGAGCGCCGCCTGCTGGAGGACTACGCGCACTACAGCGACATGGAGAAATTGCAGGCCAAGGCCCGGAGTGACGTCGCGACGCTGGAGCAGCTTTTCGCGGAAGATACCGAAGTGGAAGCGAGTGAAACGACGCCAAAGCCGAGGACCGTGAAATCGCCTGCGTCCGTCCTGCAGCCGCAAGCCGCGCAAATTCCGGCGAAACCCGTGCCGCCGGAGCCATCCGCGGCCGAATAGCCGCCCGCACGCCGTCAAATGCTGCGATGCACAAATTACGTCTTTGTGGATAGGTTCGCCGCGTCTTTAGCGCGGTAGACGCAGCCCCCTCCCGCCGTTAAATGTGCCCCCAATTCATTTCGCGGGAAGGACCAAGCAGGACATGGGCGAGGCAGCAGGCACGAAATCGGCAGCCGTCGGTAAGAAGGAGATGGCCAACGCGATCCGCGCCCTCGCCATGGACGCGGTGCAGAAGGCCAATTCGGGGCACCCGGGTATGCCGATGGGCATGGCCGACGTCGCAACCGTGCTCTTCACCGAAGCTCTGCGCTTCGACCCGAAGGACCCGACCTGGCCCAATCGCGACCGCTTCGTACTGTCCGCCGGTCACGGCTCGATGCTGCTTTATTCGCTGCTCTATCTCACCGGCTATCCGGAGATGGATATCGAGCAGCTCGAGAAGTTCCGCCAGCTCGGTTCCAAGACTGCGGGCCATCCCGAATTCGGCTATGCTCCCGGTATCGAGACGACGACCGGCCCGCTGGGGCAGGGCATCGGCAATGCCGTCGGCATGGCGCTCGCCGAGCGCTTGCTTAATGCGCGCCTCGGCGACGATCTCGTCAGCCACTACACATACTGCCTCGCGGGTGATGGCTGCCTCATGGAGGGCATCAGCCACGAGGCGATCTCGCTCGCCGGCCATTTGCAGCTCGGCAAGCTCATCGTTCTGTGGGACGACAATTCGATCTCCATCGACGGCCCGACGAGCCTCTCCGTTTCCGACGATCAGGTGAAGCGCTTCGAAGCCTCGGGCTGGAACACGATCCGCGTCGATGGCCACGATGCTGCTGCTGTTGCGGCCGCCATCGAGAAGGCGCGAGGAGACAGCTCGAAGCCCTGGCTCATCGCCTGCAAGACCGTGATCGGCTACGGCGCACCCAATAAGGCCGGCAAGGCCTCGACCCACGGCGAGCCGCTCGGCGTCGAAGAAATCAAGGGCACGCGCGAAAAGCTCGGCTGGAGCGCGGAGCCGTTCCAGATCCCAGCGCCCATCCTTGAAGCCTGGCGCGCGCTGGGTGCCAAGGGCACAGCCGAAAACGCCACTTGGAAGAAGCGCCTCGCCGCCGCGCCGGACGCTGCAAAGGCTGCATTCGAAAGCCCAGCGGCCACGTCGCGCACCAAGGCGATCGCGGACGCAATTGCCGCCGCCAAGGTGCAGTTCACGGCCGATACCGCAAAACGCGCCACGCGCGTCTGGTCTCAGCTCGCGCTCGAGCACCTCGTTCCCGCCGTGCCAGAGCTGCTTGGTGGCTCGGCTGACCTCACGCCGTCGAACGGCACGCGCACCAAGCATCACAAGGCCGTCGAGCCCAGCAACTTCGCGGGCGACTACATCCATTACGGCGTGCGTGAGCACGGCATGGCAGCGGCCATGAACGGCATCGCGCTGCACGGCGGCTTCATTCCCTACGGCGCGACGTTCCTCGTATTCACCGACTACTGCCGCCCGTCGATCCGTCTCTCGGCGCTGATGCACCAGCGCGTGATCTACGTCATGACGCACGACAGCATCGGCCTCGGCGAGGACGGCCCCACGCATCAGCCGGTCGAACATCTCGCGGCGCTGCGCGCTATTCCGAACTTGCTCGTGCTGCGCCCGGCCGACGCGCTCGAAACGGCGGAAGCATGGGAAATCGCGCTCCAGAACGTCACGCGTCCGTCCGTGCTCGCGCTCTCGCGCCAGGCCGTGCCGACCGTGCTGCGCGAAGGCACACCTGCAGAGAACGCGTCTGCCAAGGGCGGCTACATCGCGACAGGTGGCGGCAAGAAGCGTGACGTGACGCTGATCGCCACCGGCTCCGAGGTCGGTCTTGTCGCCGAAGCCGCAGCCGCGCTCGCGAAGGACGGCATCCACGCCGCCGTCGTTTCGATGCCGTCGTTCGAGCTCTTCCGCGCCCAGCCGCTGCCCTATCGCGACGAGGTGCTGGGTGAGGCTCCGCGCATCGCCGTCGAAGCTGCCGTTGCCCAGCCCTGGTACGAGTGGCTGCGCCCGGGCGACAAGTTCATCGGCCTTTCGGACTTCGGTGTTTCGGCTCCGGGCCCGAAGGTTTTCGAGCACTTCGGCCTTACCGCTGCCAAAGTCGCCGACGCCGCCCGCGCCCTCGCGAAGAAGGCCTGAGACGTGTGAGAATGACAGTGCGGCACCCAATTCACACGTATCTGGATCCCGGCCTGCGCCGGGATGACGTCAGCGAATTGGCGAGCGGTTTGTTCCTTAACAACGTCACTCCGGCGAAGGCCGGAGTCCAGAGACGGAAGAAACAGGACTGCGCGCTCAACCCTTCGGAAGCAGGCTAACGTTCCGCCATGAACCTCGACAAACTGAAGAGCACCGAAGGCCTCGACGTGAAGGGAAAGCGCGTGCTCGTGCGCGCCGATCTCAACGTGCCGGCCAAGAACGGCGTCGTAACGGACGCGACGCGCCTCGAACGCGTCGTTCCCGGCCTCAAGGATCTCGCGGCACGCGGCGCACGCGTCATTGTGCTCTCGCACTTCGGCCGTCCGAAAGATGGCCCGGACAAGGAAAACTCGCTCGCTCCCGTCGCAGCGGAACTCGGAAAGCTTGTGGGAGCCCCCGTCGCCCTCGCGGCCGATTGCATCGGTGACGCAGCGGCAGCCGCCGTGTCCGCGCTGCCGGAAGGCGGCATTCTCGTTCTCGAAAACACGCGCTTCCATAAGGGCGAGGAAAAGAACGATCCGGAGTTCGTGAAGGCCATAGCCGCTCTCGGCGACATCTTCGTCAACGACGCGTTCTCGGCCGCCCATCGCGCGCACGCGACGACGGAAGGCCTCGCGCGTCTGCTGCCGGCCTATGCCGGCCCGCTGATGATGGAAGAGATCAACGCGCTGCGCACCGCGCTTGAGCAGCCGAAGCGGCCCGTGGCCGCCGTCGTCGGCGGCGCCAAGGTCTCGACCAAGATCCCGGTTCTCACCAACCTTTGCGCCAAAGTCGACAAGCTGATCATCGGCGGCGGCATGGCCAACACCTTCCTGCTTGCAGGCGGCGTCGAGATTGGGAAGTCGCTGGCCGAGCCTGACCTCCTCGAAACCGCGCGCGAGATCATGCACGCGGCAAAATCCCGGAGCTGCGAAATCGTGCTTCCGCAGGATGTCGTGGTTGCGGAGCGCTTCGAAGCCGGAGCCCCCGCGCGCACCGTGCTGACCATGGACGTCGCACCGGGCGACATGATCCTGGACGTCGGCCCCAAGACGGTCGCGCACTATGTCGATGTGCTGTCGCGCTGCGAAACGCTGCTGTGGAACGGCCCCCTCGGCGCCTTCGAGATTTCGCCCTTCGGCGAGGGCACGTTTGCGCTTGCGCGGGCCGCAGCGGAACGCACCAAGGCGGGCTCGCTCGTCTCCGTTGCAGGTGGCGGCGATACCGTTGCTGCCCTGAACGCCGCTGGCGTTACCGACGACTTCACCTATGTATCGAGCGCAGGCGGCGCGTTCCTCGAATGGCTCGAGGGCAGGGAGCTGCCCGGCGTCGCCGCGCTGGCGCGCTAGGAGAACCAAACCTGATGTTCGCTGAAGCTCACCTGTATCTCGGCGTTGGCCTCGCGGGCCTCGTGAGCTTCCTTAGCCCCTGCGTGCTGCCGCTCGTGCCGCCGTACCTGGGCTACCTCGGAGGTACAACCTTCGAGGAACTGTCTCACGAGAAGGGGCTTGAGCGGAAAGTCTGGCGCCGCGTCGTGCTAGCGTCGATCTTCTTCGTGCTCGGCTTCACCACGGTCTTCATCGCGCTCGGCGCCAGCGCGTCGCTGATCGGGCAATTCATCCAGACATGGCGCGCCGAACTTTCGATCGCCGCCGGCATCGTGATCATTCTGTTCGGCCTCCACTTCCTGGGCCTGCTGCGTATCCCGTTCCTGCTCGTGGACAAGCGGCTGCATCACAACAACGAAGGCGCGAGCTTTGCCGGTGCCTATGTGATGGGGCTTGCGTTTGCGTTCGGCTGGACGCCCTGCATCGGACCCATCCTCTCGACGGTGCTGGCGCTCGCTGCCAACGAAGCGAGCCTCGGCGCCGGCGTGCGGTTGCTCGCGGTCTACTCACTCGGCCTCGGCGTTCCGTTCGTGATGGCCGCGATCGCCATTCGCCCGTTCCTATCGTTCATGCAGCGGTTCCGCCGCCACCTCGGCACCATGGAAAAGATCATGGGCCTGCTTCTGGTGCTGACCGGCATCGCGTTCCTCAACGTGGTCGACTGGTTCTCCATCCAGTCGCTCGGCCAGTGGCTGATCGAGACCTTCCCAGGCCTCGCGCGCATCGAGGAATACGCGACGCCCGAGAGGCTTCAGCAGGATCTGCGCAACTTCACGCCCGGAAACTGATATGGCCGGAGAGAAGCGCACGCCCATCGCGCTGACGATTGCCGGGTCCGACAGCTCGGGCGGGGCCGGCATCCAGGCCGACCTCAAGACGTTCACGGCGCTCGGCGTCTATGGCGCGTCCGTCATCACAGCGATCACCGCGCAAAACACGCGCGGCGTGCAGGATGTGCTGCAGCTTCCCGGCGCGATCATTACCGCCCAAATCAACTCCGTGGCGTCCGACCTCGACGTCGGCGCCATCAAGACGGGCATGCTCGCGGATCGCGCCACCGTCGAGACCGTCGCCGATGGCTTTAAGGCGTTCGGCGAAACGCCGGTCGTGGTCGATCCCGTCATGGTCGCGACGAGCGGCGATGTTCTGCTGGCGCCCGATGCCATCGACGCGGTCCGCACGCGCCTCTTTCCGCTGGCGACCGTCATTACGCCCAACCTCAACGAAGCAGCCCGCCTGCTCGAAACCTCCGTCGCCGTCACGGAAGCCGAGATGGAAAGCCAGGCCCGGCGGCTGATCGCGCTGGGCGCACGGGCCGTGCTGATGAAGGGCGGGCACAGCGTGGGGGACGACGCAACGGACATCCTCGTCACCGCGTCCGGCGCCAAGCGCTTCTCCGCGCCCCGCATCGCAACCCGAAACACTCACGGCACCGGCTGCACGCTCTCGGCAGCGATCGCCGCATGTCTCGCAAACGGAGATTCGCTCTCTGACGCGGTAGCCACTGCCAAACTGTATGTTTGGAAAGCCATTGAATCCGGACAGCATCTTGCTGTGGGAAAGGGCGACGGACCTGTGGACCATCTGCATGTTATCCGGCGGCCGTAACAACCTGAATTACGGTTAAAATCGCAATCGCGTCTATTCGTTGACGGAATGTCTCCATGAGGATTGTGACATCCCTGCATCGGCGCGGATCGAATGAGCTACCCCGAAGCTGCCCCGCTCTTGTAACGCTCAAATCCTTCTGCAACTCTTCCTCCCGTGCAGCGCCGACGTCGGGGGGCGATCGAGCAGCGCACAGCCTACACGACGCACTTTGGGGGGAGCCGACCGGCGATCAGGGACGCCGTTCAGCTCAGTAAAAACCGGTCCGGATCATTCCGGGCCGGTTTTTTCTTTGTGCCGGCAGCAAGACCTGTTCCAGCACGCAGGATCATCTCGCACGACACACTGCGGTTTGCTACACGCGCCGGCAAGCAGAGCCGAGCTAATAAGGCCAGGAATGCAGCGCGATCCAAAGACTGAGCCGGTGAGAGGCACGCCCGCTCCGCCAAGCCGCGTTTCCTACAGCATCCGGCTCGCCGCCTTTTACGGCGCCCTGTTCACGATCTACGGCGTCCATCTTCCGTACTTTCCGGTCTGGCTCAACGCGCGCGGCATCACCGCCGAACAGATCGCCGCGATCACCGCCGCTCCCTATTTCCTGCGCGTCTTCATCACGCCGAGCGTCGCCGTCTGGGCTGACAGAACCGAGACGCACCGCACCATCATCAACGCGCTCGCGTGGATGGCGCTCATTCTCGCGCTGCTCTTCGCGCAAATGCAGAGCTTCTGGACGATCTTCCTGTTTGCGGTGCCATTCGCCATCGCGCTATCGACTTCGGTGCCGCTGACGGAAACCATCGCCGTCGCAGGCGTCCGCGCACATGGGCTCGACTACGGCCGCATGCGGCTCTGGGGATCGGTCACGTTCGTGGCGGCGGGCTTCGCAGCCGGATGGCTGATCGACCACACGGGACCGGGCGCGGTCATCGGTTGCATCCTGGCGGGTGCCGTTGCCACCGTCGTCTGCGCCTGGCTCTTGCCGGAGCGGGCGCGAACCCCGAAGCAGGGCAGGGACGAACGGAAGCAAACAGAACTGGCGGCGTCGGTTTCCGACGATCTGGCAACGCCCATCATTGCGGAAGCGTCGTCGGCGCAATCAGAGAGCCCAGCAGGCAAATCCCGGCAGCGTAACGCGCGGCGCCTCGTGTCTAATCCGCTGTTCTTTGCGTTTCTCGTCGCGGCGGGTGCAGCGCAGGGCGCGCACGGCATGTTCTACACGTTCGGCGCGCTGCAATGGCAAACGCAGGGCATCTCGACGTCCTGGGTCGGCGTGCTCTGGGCCATCGCCATTGTGGGCGAGGTGGCGCTCTTCGCTTATTCCGGCAGCGTCGTGCGCCGCTGGGGACCAGAGAAGCTACTCGTCGTCGCGACGTTCGCGTGCGTCGTCCGATGGGTGCTGATGAGCCTGTCGCCGCCGCTCGCAGCCCTCGTGCCCTTGCAGACACTCCACACGCTGACCTATGGCGCCTCCCACCTCGGCGCGATGCATTTCATCTCGCGCGCCGTGCCCGAAAGCGCGCAGGGAACCGCGCAGGCGCTGTATGCCACGGTCGCGTCAGGGCTGGTAATGGGAGGCGCGACGCTCACATCCGGATGGCTTTACGCGCAAGCCGGCCACATGGCTTACCTCGCCATGGCCGGGTTGGCGCTGGTCGGCTTCGTCGCCGCACTCATCATTCGCGCGCGCTGGAACGGCGATCTGCTGTGGAACGACGACAGTGCGAGCGAAGCGCGCCTCCGTTAGGGCTCAGCCCCACAAGGCGCGGGGAGGGGCGTAGAGCAATCCATCCGCAAATCGCGCGGGCGGATCGCGATCCTTGGCCAGCAGCAGCGGACCGTCGAGATCCACCCAGGACGCGCCCTGCGCGAGAAGAAACGCCGGAGCGACCGCGAGTGAAGTCGCAACCATCGAACCGACCATCACATTGAGCCCCGCTGCGACAGCGGCATCGCGCAGCGTCAGCGCTTCCGTGAGGCCGCCCGCCTTGTCGAGCTTGATGTTGATCGCGGCATACCGATGCGCGATGTCAGCGAAATCTGCACGTGTGTGCACGCTCTCGTCGGCGCAAACCGGTACGGAGTGCACGAGCCCGTCCAGCATGTCGTCGGCCCCGGCCGGAAGCGGCTGCTCGATCAGCTCGAAACCGCTGACGTCGGCGGAGGCGAGAAACGGCCCCACCATGTCCTCATCCCAGGCCTCGTTGGCATCCGCGACGAGCCTCGCATCCGGCCGCGCTTGGCGCACGGCCGCCATACGATCCATATCGCCGTCGCCGCCAAGCTTGAGCTTGAGAAGCTTGTGTGCGCTTGCCTCTCGTGCCGCGAGGGCCATGGCCTCCGGGCTGTCGAGGCTCAGCGTGAAGCAGGTTTCGAAAGCGGACTGAGTGACGCCGAGGAGATCCGCAACGCTTCTTCCACTCGCCTTGGCTTCAAGGTCCCACAGCGCGCAATCCAGCGCGTTGCGCGCCGCGCCCGCAGAAAGGGCCGCGTTGAGGGCTTCGCGGTTGTCGAGGATGCCCGGCATGCGGGCCGCTTCCTCGATTGAAGCAACGACGCTCTCCGGCGTTTCGCCGTAACGCGCATAGGGCGTGCATTCCCCGCGCCCCGTCGCGGACCCATTGCTGAGCGTGACCGCCACCACGACCGCATCCGTTTTCGCGCCGCGCGAAATCACGAACGGCACCTTCAGCGGAAAGCGCTCGACCGTGACCGACAGGGTGATGGACATTGAATGCTCTCGCCGGGCCGACAAACGGCTCTAGGTAATGCGCCCGCTGACATGCGCCAGGAACAGGTAGACGCGGCCCATGTCGGAGAGAAGATGCGCATTGACCGCGCGGCCCGACGGATCACGCTGCTCGGCATCGCGGCGGATGTTTTCGAAGTCGATCAGATAATGATTGATCGTCCGCTGCAACTCGCCGTCGGTGTGATAGCGGCCGTGCAGGTCGTCGAAAATCGAGCGTCCCTCTGGCGTATAAATACTGCGCACCATGACGCCGCGTTGGCCGGAGGCGATGCGCTGCCAGAGCGCCGCCGTCGTCGCCGGATCGAGCGAACGCGCGATGACGTCGATCTGGTTCTGGAACGGAATGGGAGCGGCCGGAGGGGGCGCGGCGTGCACGTGCCCGGCCCCAACGTGCCCTTCGTCGTCGCGCGAAGCACGCGCAAGGAGATCGCCGAGCGACCAGGCATCGCGATTGTCACCGCCACCACTTGGCAGGCCAGGACGCGGAAGCGCCTGCTGCGGCGCCTGCGGAACCCGGGAAGCTGCTGCAACATAGGAGCCCGTGAGACTGCCTCCTGGCGCGCCATACGACGGAGTTGGCTGCGGTGAGGCCACGTCGCGCATAGCGATGGATCGTGTCGTAAGCTGCGAGAGCTGCTCGATGGCGCGCAGCTGATCATGGAGCGCACGCCGCATGGCGTCCGCGTTTTCGCGCGTCGCTGTCGGCAGACGGTTCATCTGTTCGGTGAGGCGAGCCTGCTCCGCCGCAATCTCGGCTGCCGCTCGGCTCGCGCGCTGGCGCACTTCGTCGGACGTCTCGTCAAACCGGTTCGTCAGCGACGAAAGCTGCTCGTTCACGACATTCGAAATCGACGAGAAGCGGTTTCTGAGTTCGTCGAGCGTGCGATCGCCTTCGGCGCCGGCTTCGGCGCGGAATCGCTCGAGATCCGCGAGCGCCGAGCGCTGGGCCGCTTCCGTGCTCTGCCGGAGTTGCTCGGCAGCGGCGCGCGCGCGCTGCTCCGCGCTCGTGAGCGAGCCTTCCATCGTCGTCGAGAAGCCTTGCACAAAACGGCCAAACTCATCGGCTTTGCCCGAAAGCTGCTCCATCGTGTGCGTGAGCTCGGCGTGTCGGCCCTGCAGCGTGGATTCGATTTTGTAGTTGGCGTTCTCGAGCGAGTTGGCGGCGCGCATGATCGCCTGCCCCTGGCCTTCGAAGCGGTTGGTGACAGTGTTGATCTGGCCAAGCAGATTCTCGGAAACCCGCTTCAGCATGTCGGACTGGCCGGCCAGTCCCTCGATCGCCTTGAGAGACTGACGCGTGATGTTCTCGCTCGTGCGCCGCACCGAATTGATGCCGTGCATCAGGCTTTCGTCGAGGTTCACGGCCTGCCGCGCAATGGTCTCGCTGAATGTCCGCGCGTGATTGTCGAGAGCGCTCGTGAGGGCACGCGCCTTCTCGGCCACGGCGGTATCGATATGCATGGTGGAGCGCACGATGGACTCGTCGAACGACTTGAGCCGCTGACCGAACGCGGCATCGAGCGCCTTTGTCCGCTCCACGAGCTGCATGTCGAGCGACTGCGCGCGGTTCGAGAGCGAGGTGTCGAGCGCGCGCGCGTATTCCTCGAATACATGCTGCAGCTTCTCGGTGCGTTGATTGAGGGACGTGTCGAGCGTTTCGACATAGCCCTGGATCGCGAACTGAAGCTGCTCGGTGCGCGCGCCGAGCGCCACGGCAAGGCCTTGCGTATAACCCTCGAGCATGTTCTGGAGCTGCTCGGTTCTGCCGCCGAGCGTCGACTCGAGCCTGTCGGTGCTTTGTCCGACGGCGGTTTCGAGCTGAACCAGGTTGTCGCCGGCACCCTGAATGATCTGAGCCAGCTTGACCTGCTGGTTCGAGAGACGATCGATCAAAGTCGGGATATCGGTGCCGAGTGTCTTCAGCGTGTCAGTGACGCGTTCGCTCGTTGAAAGAAGCGACGTGCGCTCGCCGGCCAGCTCCTGGATGAGGCCTTTGATCTTGCGCTCGTTCTCTTCGTACGAACGCTCGAGCGCCGTCACCTCGTTGTGAACCAGCGCTTCGAGTTCGCCCGCGCGGCCGAGCGCGCGCGAGATCGCATCGTTCATGAACGACACCTGCCGCCGCACGGCCTGACCGAGCGAAGCGACAGATTGTTCGGCCATGCGGTCCGGTTCGGCGAGGCGTATCGCGACTTCCGTCATGGTCGATGATCTGAGACGCAACTCGTCGGAGCGCCACGCCAGCAGGGCGAGCGCCCACAGCACCGCAATAGGCACGATGATGGCCGTCACCGTGAGGAACGTCGAAGGCTTCTCGAACAGAGACAGGAACGTCGCGCCGGCTTCGAGTTGGGCGCGAACGATGACCCAGGAGAAGGCGAGGCAGATCGCAACCCAGACAGCCGTAGCGATGGCCGCATATTTGAACGGCGTCGTCGAGGGCTTCTGTTCGAGAGCGTAGATAAGGCCGCCGATGGACGGCGCATCGTCGTTGGCTGCGATCTTGTGGCGTGGCGGCCCTGCAGGGCGGCGACGCGCCATACGTCGCGCGGCGGGCTCGCCTTGCATGCTGTCGCGCGGATCGCCGGCTGGTGTTTGCGCGGGCGCTGGCTGAGTTGATTGCGCCATGTTGGGAAGTGGCGGCGGTGTCCGATGATTGACGGTCGCAGTTGCCGATCCGAGGTTCACCACGCCGCTCGCGGGCGCGACCATGGAAAGAACATCACTCAAGCTCGACACGTCGCCGACGGATGGTCCAGGCTTGCGGGATGCATCCGCGGCCCTAATCCCGTCGGCTTTCGGCGCCTCTCCTTTAGAAGGAGCGCTCGACGTTTGATGTGAAGACGGAATTGGCGGCGGAAGCGCTGCAGGCGCAACCTTAACCGTGGCCGCTGATGCTGCCCCGTCCTTGGCCGCCTCTTTCGAGACTACCGCGCCTGTCTTGTGATCCTGAGCCATCCACCCGTCCGCGCCGGAGTTCGCCGGCTGCCCCCAAGGGCTATGCTACTGCACTTCAAGGCTTTTGCTCAAACGGGATTTGCAACCGTACGAGGGGCCATCAACGTCCTTTTTTGACAGTGAGACGACGTCCCCAAGGGCCCGCAGCGCCTTTTGAGGGAATTAGGCTTCGTTTGGGGCCAAATGAAGTTCGTATTCCGAGCAATCCACCGCGTCGGAATGGCGCAAAATTTATTGAATCAGTGCGGATTTTATAGTACGTGTTAACAGTTACTTAGCGTATTGCGTTCAGAAATTGTTATAGCGTGCCGGGATACATGCCTCCCGGCCGTGGCATCAGAGGCCGCCGGGAGCTGCCTCAGGTGGAACTGACCCTCCCGAGACAGGTTCTGAGCGCCATGGGCCCCCTGAGAGAGCGTACGAACGGATTCCGTCTGGCGACCCGCGCGCGTCCGGCCGAGACCGCCGTCTTGAGAGGCGAGCCGGCAGATCCGATCGATCGTGACCATCTGGCCCGTTACACACTCGGAAGCCCCATCCTGGAACGCGAAATTCTGGGGCTTTTCCTGGCTCAGCTTCCCCTCAGCATCGAACAGCTGCGCTTCGCCGGCACCGATCGCGAATGGCAGATCGCGGCCCACACCATCAAGGGCTCCGCCCGCGCCGTCGGCGCTTGGAAGATTGCGGGCATCGCACTTGAAGCCGAGCAGGGCGGCGGCATGGCCGACGAGGATGAACGCGAACGCATCCTTGCCGCCCTCGAAAGCGCCACCGAAACGGTGGAAACCTATGTGGAGGACGCTTTCTCCTCCGAGCAGCCGCGGGCCTGATCCTTCAACTCACGAAAGCGGCTGATGCAACCTATTGGGTTGCATCGTTTTTTACCCAAGCCCGCAAAGGCCGTAGGCGCGGCCAAGGCGCAGCTTGAATTCGCGCGCCGACGCCATTAATCCTGCCGCGACCGTATTCCGTACAACACTCTGATAAGAGCGGGCCCGACGGGCGGTCGCGCGCGCCGCGGCGTTGCGCAATTTGGGTCGCCGCGAAATTTTGGAGCGAGCCGTCGATGGTTAAAATCACTTTCGTCCAGCCAGACGGCGACAGCCGCTCGGTCGAGGTCGAACCCGGCCTCACCGTGATGGAAGCGGCCAAGCTCAACGATATTGCTGGCGTCGAGGCGGAGTGCGGCGGCGCGTGTGCCTGCGCGACGTGCCATGTCTACGTGGATGCCGCTTGGGTGGAGAAGACCGGCAAGCCCGAAGCCATCGAGGAAGACATGCTCGATTTCGCTTTCGACGTCAGGCCAGAAAGCCGCCTCTCCTGTCAGATCAAAGTGACAACGGAGCTGGACGGCCTTTCCGTCCGCGTGCCGGCGAAGCAGTTCTGAGACGCGCAAAAACATGTACTGAAGACGGAGACGCGTTCGGCTCGCGTCTCCCGAGGAGTTCGAGAGATGGCATTGGATGACATCGCCGCTTCCACCGGGAGCGCAGCAACAGAGATCGACGCAGTCGTTATCGGCGCGGGCCCGGTCGGGCTTTTCGCCGTGTTCGAACTCGGTCTCGTCGACATCAAGACGATGGTCATCGACATTCTGGATAAGCCCGGCGGCCAGTGCGCCGAGCTCTATCCGGAAAAACCCATCTACGACATTCCCGCCCTCCCGACCGTAACCGGGCAGGAACTGACTGACCGCCTGATGGAGCAGATCAAGCCCTTCGGCGCAGAGTTCGTGTTCGGCGAGCGGGTGGACGAACTGCACCGCCGCGACGACGGCCGCTTCCACCTCAAGACCGACGCGGGCCGGGAAGTCGTCGCGAAGGTGGTCGTCATCGCCGCCGGCGGCGGATCTTTCACGCCGAAGCGCCCGCCGCTCGAAGGCATCGAAGCTTACGAAGGCAGTGCCGTGTACTATGCCGTCCGCCGCATGGAGGACATGCGCGGCAAAGACATGCTGATCGTCGGCGGCGGCGACTCCGCGCTCGACTGGACACTGAACCTCGCGCCCATCGCAAAGTCGCTCACGCTGCTCCACCGCCGGGATGAGTTCCGCGGCGCACCCCATTCCGTCGAAAAGATGCGTTCGCTCGTCGCGGAAGGAAAAGTGCATCTCGTCATCGGCCAGATGACCAAGCTGCATGGTGAGAACGGCAACCTCGAAGCTGTCACCGTCAAGACTTCAGACGGCGAACAGCGCGTCACCGCCAACGCCATGCTGCCGTTCTTCGGTCTCACGATGAAGCTTGGCCCCGTGGCGCAGTGGGGCCTGAATCTCAACGAGAACCTGATCCTCGTCGACACCGAGAAGTTCCAGACGTCCGAGAGCGGCATCTTCGCCGTCGGCGACATCAACTGGTATCCGGGCAAGCTGAAGCTGATCCTGTCGGGCTTCCACGAGGTCGCGCTCATGGCGCAGGCCGCGCACAAGATCGTGCATCCCGAAAAGAAGCTGATGTTCCAGTACACCACGTCGTCATCGAGCCTGCAGAAGAAGCTCGGCGTGAAGTAGCTGGAAATTATCGCCCGGCGATCGAGCGCTCGTAAATGAGCGCGAGCTTGGCGAAGTCGCGCACGGTGAGCCGTTCCGCACGCAGTTCCGGCGCGATGCCGGCAGCATCGAGCAGCTCTTCTGGATTGGGCACCAGCGTCTTGAGCGACGCACGCAGCATCTTGCGACGCTGTCCGAAAGCCGCCGCCGTGACGCGCCCGAGCGCCTTCACCGAGCACGCGGGCTGCGGCGCTTCTCGCGGTGTAAACACGACAACCGCGGACGACACCTTGGGCGGGGGCGTAAAGGCGTCCGGCTTCAGCGTGAGCGCGATATAGGCTTCGCTCCGCCACTGCGCGATGACGGAAAGCCGGCCGTAATCCTTGCTGCCGGGCTCGGCCACGATGCGCTCTGCGACCTCCTTCTGAAACATGAGCACCATGCGGTCCCACCACGGCGGCCACGGGTCCGTTTCGAGCCAGCCGATCAGCAGCGTCGTCGCGACGTTGTAAGGCAGGTTGGCCGCGATGACGGCCTTGCCGGAAGATGGCCCGAGCAAGCTCGCCCAATCCGACTTGAGCGCGTCGCCTTCGTGCACGGAGAGCTGCCCAGGATAACGGGCTCCGATCTCAGCGAGAGCAGGAAGACAGCGGGAATCGCGCTCGACGGCGATCACGCGCTTTGCGCCTTCCATCAGCAACCCGCGTGTCAGCCCGCCTGGGCCTGGGCCGATCTCAATCACCGTCCGTCCGTCCACGGCGCCGCCCGCGCGCGCGATGCGACGCGTGAGATTGAGATCGAGAATGAAATTCTGGCCAAGGCTTTTCTTGGCCGCGAGATCATGACGGCGAATGACGTCACGCAGCGGATCGAGCCCGTCCGGGCTTGCTCCCGCTCGAAGCGCGGCGTTGCTGTCCGCATCATGTTCGAGATCGGCCATCAGACAGTCTCGCTTCCAACAAGGGCGCGCCGCTGCGCCATGCGATCGGCAAGCTTCAGGGCCTCGATCAGGCTTGTGGCACGCGCTTCGCCTGTTCCCGCGATCGAGAATGCGGTGCCATGATCGGGAGAGGTGCGCACGAACGGCAGCCCGATGGTGACGTTGACGCCGCTGTCGAATGCCAGCGTCTTGATCGGGATCAGCGCCTGGTCGTGATACATCGCCAGCACGGCGTCGTAGGTCTCGCGCGCCGCCGCATGAAACAGCGTATCGGCTGGGTGCGGCCCGGTGACGGCCATGCCTTCGTCGCGCAAGGTGGCGATAGCTGGAGCGATCACGCGCGCATCTTCGTCACCCATCTTGCCGTCTTCGCCCGCATGCGGGTTGAGGCCGGTAATCGCGATACGCGGTTCATGAATGCCGAAGTCGTCGATCAGCGAGCGACGGAAAATGCGCGCCGTCTCGATGATGCCGCGCGACGTGACCGCCTTCGGCACCTCGACAAGGGGAATGTGCACGGTGAGCGGCACAACCTTGAGCATCTCGGACGCAAGCAGCATGACCGGCCGCGCGTTGCTGACCGCGAAGTGTTTCTCCGCGAGCACGCCTAGAAATTCCGTATGACCGGGATGCGGAAAGCCTTCAGCCATCAGCACGCTCTTCGCGATCGGGTTCGTCACGACCGCCCGCGCCGATCCTTCTTTCACTGCCGCAACTGCCCGCTCGATGGACGCGATGATGGCGGACGCGTTGCGCGTGTCCGCCTTGCCCGCCACAACTGCCGCAGGGCAGGGGATCGACAAGACAGGGAGTGCCTTGTCGAAAACGGACGTCGCTTCGCTGAGATCGGAAATGACCGCGATAGGCGTCGGTGAACCCAAGCGCTCGGCGCGCTCACGCAGCGCGTCGGCGTCACCGACCAGCGCAAAAACCTCGTCTGAGCCGCGAAGTGCGTGCCAAGCCGAGAGCGTGATGTCAGGAGCGATCCCGGCAGGGTCTCCCATCGTCAGCGCCAAAGGAGCAGAAGATGGCGCGCGCCGCGCGGCCGACGTCATCAACGGATCTCGATCGACGCGTCCTGCCGAAGATCCTTGAGATGCTTCTGCGCGAGAACATCGAACTCCCTCTGGCGAAGCTCGTTCTGCGCAGCCTCACGCCGCGATGTTTCAGCCTTGAGACCGCACAGCGCCCAAAGCTCGACACCGCTCTGACTGACGCTGGCCGGCAGAATATCGCCCTCCCGCGCGTTCAGAAGGAGGCTGCGCGTGGGCTCAGGAATTGTTGCGGGCTTGCGTGTTCCGAGATCCTCATGCCGTCCGCTTGCCGAAGCAGCGAGCGCCGGCAGAGAGGCGCATCCGGTAAACTGGCGCGCGAGCGTATCCGCCGCAGCGATACGCTGCGCAATGACGGCTTGGTCGACGGCGGCCGGAAGCGGCAGGATCACACGCTGGACCTGCAACTCGACGTTGGTTTGATCCAAGGAGGTCGTGGTTGCGAGCACCTGATCGACGTCACGTTCGGTGATCGCAATCATGTGGCCGAACTTCTTGCGGATGACGTCGCGCCAACTCATCTCGGCCTTGAAGCGCGCGCGCATCGTACGAATGTCGACGCCCATGCCCTTCATGTGCTGGCCGAACTGGTCGAGCGTCATCTTGTTGCGTTCGGCAATGCCCGTGAGAATGCGATCAACCTCGGCATCGTCCGCGATGGAGTTGATCTTCTTCGCTTCCTGCAGCTTGATCTTTTCTTCGATCAGCTCGTCTTGCGCTTTGCTCTTGGAGCCCGACACGCTGCCGGCACGAGCCTCTCGCTTGAGCTGCGCCACCATGTTGGCCTGCAGCTCCTTGACGAACTTCGTCTGCAAGGCCTGAGCTTGTTCCTGGCTCTGCACATTATTCTTGCGCATGAGTTCCTTGAACCGCTCGTTGGTCTTGGGATCCTTGGTGATCGCTTTCCAGCGCGCTTCGGCTTTGGCCTTGAACTGCTCCTGGTTCATGCCCCCGCCGCCTTGCAGCGCCAGGAACGACGCACGCTGCTCGATCTCGTAGGCGGTGATCGGCTCATCGTTGACAAGAACGGCGATCGACTGCCCACCTTTTGCCTTCGAGGCCACGCCTGGATCCGCATTGGCTGTCTTCGCCTGAGCGAGGCGCACCACGTCGCCGCGATCACTCGCTGCAAGAAGAGCAGATCCCGACAACGCCCATGCCATGATGGTGAGCGCAGACGTTCTGAGAAAGATGCGGTTCAGATAGGACATTGATCCTGTCTCGTCGGCAGTTTGATAATGCGGACCTCGGCGGGGTTCATATGCAACACCCGCGTTTGGACCTTGAGCATAAGCATAGAGCGAAGCTCCAGGCCCTGCAAAGCCGAAGCCCGGATTTGCGGGGACGAGGCCCCAGTCCACGGCTCGGCTTAAAGCCCTGCCGCCGCTCGCTATTTGGCTAAGTTTGGCGAGCAGGCAGGACATGCCCGTTATCCACACCAACAATGGCATGCGCAAGGCGCCAAGCGCTCCCGCGATGAGGAGTGCAGAGCTAGGTCGTGAGCAGAGCTAATCCGGGATTACGGGTTGTGGACCGCGGAAGCATCCTCGCCGCCCGCAAAGTCAACCACGTTGGTCTCGTAGTTGAAGCCGCCGAGATGCTTGAACTCGAAGCGCAGCATGACGACCTGATCGGGCTCGATGTCGCGATCCGGATCCCTGATGAACGTTTCGCTGTAGGTGGCGCTCAGCATGAAGCATTCGTCGAGGTAGGCGATGCGGATGCTGTCGGTCAGCATGCGATCTTCGTCGATGCTGTAGCGCAGCGAGCCACCGATCGACCAACGATCTGTCAGACGCAAGCTTGCGTAGCCGAGAATGTCTTCCTGCGTTTCGTAGCGGCTGGTCTCTTCCAGATACGCGTCGCCGTAGGAATACGTCGCACCCGCCAGCAACGGACCGTAGCTGAACACTGCTGTCATATCCTGGCGGCGCAGCGAGAAGTCATCCTCGTCGAAGCGCGACTGCGAAATAAGACGGAACATGTCGGTCGGCGCGATGTAGGCACCAAGAACGTAGTCGGAATCCTTAGTTTCAAGGCCGCTCTGCGTATTGAAGCCGCTCGTCGCCACATCCGCCGGATCGTAGGCGTTGTTACCCGACAGATGGAAGCTCTGGCCCGCGAGAATGCGCGCGTAACCGACAGGCCCCTGGAAGGTGTACTGCACGCCGACGTTCGCGCGGACGCCCGTCTCGAGGCGGTCATATCCTGAGAACTTCGTCGTATCGAAGAGGTTGGTGTCGTCGAAGATCAAGCTCTTCGCGTCTTCGTTGGGCACGAAATCCTGATCCACGTGCGAGCTGTGCGCCACGATCTGGCCGATAGGCTCGATGACATGTGACGTAGAGCCGACGTTGGCGACCCAGGGATAGGAAACCGTTGCACCGCCTGTCGCCAAGCCGCGCAGGAATTGATCGTCGAGATTGACGGCACCGGGTCCGCCAGTCAGGTCGTCATATTTGATCTGATAGGCATCGCCACGCAATTCGCCGAAGGGCGTGTAGGTGATGCCGAGCGCGTCCGTAAACCGGCGGCGCCATTTCACCTCGGTCACGAAGCGATTCATATCCTGCGACAGCAGGCCGTCGCCCGTGAAAGTGTCCGAACGCGAGAAGCTCAGCGCATTGGACTTCCACGACAGCTCGCCGCCGAGAACCGGATCCTTGAAGACGTAGTTGTGATCGATGATCGGATGAACGTACGACTCAGCCTCGTCGTTGTCGGTGACCATCAGGCCGCCGAACTGGTACATCTTGGCGCTGAAGTAGCTGCGCTCGGACTGACCTTTGAGCCAGACGTCGTTGACGCGATCGGTCAGCAGCACGCTATCGAGCTTATAGAAGCGGCGGAAGGTGTCGTCGCTTTCGATAATCGCGTTCCAGCCGTAACTCCACCACGACGACAGCGAGAAGCGGCCATGAGTTTCGACACTGCCGCGCCAGCCGTCCAGATCTTCCGCCCTCGTCGTGCGGCTTGGCAGATCCGTCCAGTCCTGGTCGATGGCGGCAAACTTGACGTTGTACTCGCCGTTCGCGAGCTTCTGCCGCCACTCACCCTGCCACATCACACCCTGCTCACTCATGTAGCGCGGGTTGAACAGGAAGTCGAAGTTCGGTGAGAGCGCGAAGTAGTACGGGATTTCAGTGAAAACGCCGAGATCGCCAGAGTTACCATAGCCCGGAGCGAGGAAGCCGCTCTTGCGCTTCACGGACGGGTCCGGATGCTCGAAATAGGGTAGATAGCCGACCGTCATACCGTAGAGCTTCAGCTCGGCATCCTGGTAGGAAATGGTCTGTGCCGTCTGGTCGTGGATGATGCGCTTGGCGCCGATGCACCACAGCGGCGGCACATTTCCTTCGCTCTTACAAGCGGTGAAGGTCGCGTCCGAGAATTCGGTGACATTGCCCTCGCGCCGCTCGCCGCGTTCCGCGGTGATGCGAGAATCATCGCGCGTCACCACTGAGAGCGACTGCACGAAGCCGTCACGGAAATCGTCCGTCAGCGTGTAGTTGTCCGCGCGGATGATGTTGCCGTTGGCTTCCTTGAGCTCGACGTTGCCGGAAGCCGTGAGTGTGTTTGCGCTCCGGTCATAGATGACCTGATCGGCGGTCAACACGTTCTTGTTGTAGAAGATTTCGACGTTTCCGCGCGCGATGACCCGGCTGCCGGAGTTGTCATAGACGAGTTCGTCGCCCTGCAGATAAAGCGGCAGGGTCTTGTCGAGCTTTTGCGGCTTTCCGAAAATGCCACCCGGCTGCTCAGGGAAAGCGCTCACGGCCTTGCCGCTGCCGGTGCCCGGCGCGCCGCGATACTGCGCCAGCGCCGGCTGGCTCGCAAAACCGACAACCCCCAGAAGTCCAAACAGAATCGCGAGCCTGGACGCTCTGCGCCCGGCCGTGGATTTCTGCGGAGAATGCGAATTGGTCACGCGCGAACGGCTCCTGTCCACCGCCTCACAACGGGGGCACGAGGTTGAAAACTCTCTGCATGTCGCCGACGCTTTTCGTGCAACACGCATCACTTAGCCGTCCTCCTGGTGCAAGAGCACCGTGATCGAACACAAAATGGCGAGAAGCACCGGAACCCAAACCGCCGCCCAAACAGGCGCAAGCCCAGCAGTCCCGACTTGCCTAGAGATTTCCGCGAAAAGGAAAAACCCGAAGCCCCCAACCATTCCTGTAACAACCATAGTCTGGATGCCGCCCGAGCGGAATGACCGCAACGACACAGTTGCAGCCAAAAAAACCATGGCGACGCACAGCACCGGCCGCGTCAGCAGAAGCTCATACTGAGTCCGTAAAGAATTTGTTGAAAGACCAGCCTTGTCAGCCACGTAGATGAGGGACGGCAGGTCCCAGAACGAAACCGAAATAATGCTGCCGAAAGCATCCGCGGCGCGCTCCGGAGTAAGGTACGTCGAGAGCAGATAGCGATCGAAGTTTTCGGGCTCTCGGCCGACCCCGGAAACGATCGCTTTCCGGAGAACCCAGTAGCCTTCTCCGAGGATCGCCTGCTCGGCGTCGATACGCTCTGTGAAGCGCCCTTGCTTGTCGTAGACGAACGCCGTCACGGTCGTGAGTTCAGTCCCGCGGCGCCGGGCGGAGGCCGCGCTCAGGATCGATTGCCCGTCGAGCCCGTCCTGCCGCAGCCAGGGACCACTCGAGCCCTTGCCCAGCGCTGAAGATTCCCGACCAAAAGCCTCGGAATAAAGCCGCTCGGCCTTTTCGCGGGCTCCGGCGGCGAGGGGATTGAACAGGGTTGTGCTGCCGATACCGAGCACAAACGCGACCATGATCCCCGGTCGCAGGAACTGCCAGACGCTCATGCCGCCCGCGCGCATGACCGCGAGCTCGCTCTTTCGAGCCAACATGAGCAACGCGCCAATCGACCCGACCAGCACGGCGAAAGGCAGCAGAATTTCTGTGTATGCGGGAAGCCGGAGCATCGTGATCCAGGCCAGCATGTAGGCTGGCACGCTGCCGTACTTACCGGCCTGCCTCAGCATCTCTACGAAATCGATCATGAAAATCAGAACAGTGCACAGCCCGAACACCGCGAAGATGGCGATCAGGAAGCGCGCTCCGATATAGACCGAAAGGGTGGAGAGGCCGGGCATCGCGCGTTACCTCTGCCCTGCGGGAGAAAGCTTGCGGCGCGACAGACGTTGCCAGATCTGATCGAACGCTCCGGTAATGCCGTCCACCACAGCTTCGAGACGCGCGGGCCGCGTCGTCCGCGTACCGCGCACGATCAGGAACATGGAGACTGCGATGGCCGCCGAGGGGATAAAGTAAAGCACCGGCACGGCACCCGCGTTCATGGTCACGATGTTGTTCGTCGCAAGACCCGCGAGGCGAATGCCGACGCCGAACAGGAAGCAAAGCCCCATACGCGCGTTCCTGTTTTGCCGCGTGCTTTGCGCCTGGCCGACCATCGCGACGGCCATCAGGACGAAGGCGATCGGATAGAGAGCGCTCGAAAAGCGCTCATGCAACTCAGAGCGAAGTTTGCCTTCGTCGTCCTCACGGCTCGAGGATTTGCTCTTTTTCTTTTTCGCGCCCGCGGCTTCATCAGGCGCTGCCTTGGTATCGGGCTTCGGCTTCGCGTCCGCTTTTGACTTGGCCTTCGCCGGTTCCGGTGAAGGCGGCACCGGATCGGGATCGACCAGCTCGCCGAAATAGCGTTCGCGCGCGCGAAGCACAGGCGCTCCATCGTTAGAGCGCTGCTCGAAACTATCGAGATCCACCGCGTATTTGTCGAATGCGATGATCTGCGTGGGCTCGGTCATGCCGCCATTACGGCGCAGGATATGCCCGTCCATCATGAAGAGGTACGTGCCACCCTTGTCCTCGACCATGATGCCTTTTTCGGCGAGATACGACTGCACTTCGTCGTCCTTGCGGGCGTCATGCATCACGAGGCCATGGAGCGTGCCGTCGAGCGAGCGTTCGCGGATATGGAAGGTCAAACCTTTTTCGGGCGACGAGAACCGGCCCGGTTGGATGACCTGTGTCAGAAGATCCGTTCGCACCTGCAAAATGATATCGCGCAGCTGCCGGTAGCTCCACGGCGCTGCGAAGTGATTCACGAACGAAATGAACAGCATCACCACGATGCCGAGCGCCAGGAGCGGCCGGACGATCGTCCACGCCGTTGCGCCCGACGCTGTGAGCACGATGATCTCGCTGTCGCTGTTGAGACGGTTCAGCGTGTGAATGCTTGTGATCAGAAGCGCGAACGGAGTGATCACCGCGACGAAGCTCGGCAGACCGAGCGTGGTCATCTTGATCAGCGTCAAAGCGCTTTGGCCTTGGCTGGTGACGACATTGAGCTCACGGAGCGCGAGCGAGATCCACACGATGCCCGTCAACGACAAAAGCACGAGCAGCAGGGCGCTGCTCGTCTGCCGGAAGACATATCGCGTGAATATATTCATGGACCGCTTATCACGCTCGGCTGCCCGTCACCCCACCGCACGGCACGCGTTCGAGCGTCCGCGAAACCCCCGAATCCCCTCGGGATCTCACTGTCTGGTTTCCATGTCAGCATGGCGGAATTTCGGCTGTACTCCAAACTACTAGCGCGCCGGACGAGGGGGTGGAAAGCGGCGATTCCGCCCTTCCGGGGCAGCCTCCGCGACCGCCGATCCCATTAATATCGACACCACCATTTAGGGCACTCCGGCTTGCACTTCCGAGTTTAGAGGCTAATTTCCACAGCGAAGATCGAAATCGCACCCGCCTGCTCGACGCACGGGCCCTGGCTACCAGCCCAGCCGCCCTGTGGCGCGCGGTCCCCCGCGTCCGCCGATCCAGCCAAGGAACCTCTTATCTGTGCGGGGCCAGCAGCCCCATTTGTGCACGGGTTTCGTTGCACCGTCCGAAGGAGCACCAGCAGAACGATGTCTACCCCGCTTGAAATCACATTTGCACGGCTCGACACCTCTCCGGAGAGGACGACCGCAGCGCTCGTCGGCCACGATCTCACTCTGTCGGCCGCGGTCCAGAGCCTGAACAGCAAGACCCAGGGGCTCCTGCTCAAGGCAGCCGAAGCCGCCGAGTTCAAGGGCAAGGCGCGCTCCTCGATCGAGATCCTCGCGCCGCAGAAGCTCGACATCGACCGTCTGCTGCTGATCGGCACCGGCAAGGCCGCCGACCAGAGCGAAAGCGATTGGGCGACGCTCGGCGGCTACATTCTGGGCCAGATCAGCGCGCGCAAGACGGCGGAGGCCAGCGTCATCGCCGAGATCGCAAGCGGCGGAGACACGAAGCCGGACGTCGCGGCCGCGAGCATCGCCTTCGGCGCATTGCTCCGCCACTACAGCTTCCGCAAGTACCTCACGAAGAAGAACGGCGAGGATGGGAGCAACGGCGGCGATCAAAAGCCGGCGGCACCGGAACGCCTGACGAAGCTCGTGATCCTGTGCTCCGATCCGGACAAGGCCCGCGCTGCGTTCGAAGCCAAGCGCGCTGTCGCAGAAGGCGTCTACATCGCGCGCGACCTCGTCAACGAACCCGCGAACGTGCTGGGTCCCGTTGAGTTCGCCGATCGCGTGAAGGAATTGGAGCGCGTAGGCCTCGAGGTCGAAATCCTCGACGCCGAGACGCTGAAGGAACTCGGCATGAACACGCTGCTGTCGGTCGCCCAAGGCAGCGTCCGGCCGGCGCGCGTCGCGATCATGCAGTGGAACGGCGCCAAGTCGAAGCGCGCTAAGCCGCTGGCGTTCGTTGGCAAGGGCGTCGTGTTCGACACCGGCGGCATTTCGATCAAGCCGTCCGCCGGCATGGAAGACATGAAGGGCGACATGGGCGGCGCCGCCGCTGTCACCGGCCTCATGGTGGCGCTGGCCGAACGCAAGGCGCCCGTCAACGTCATCGGCGCGATCGGGATCGTCGAAAACATGCCATCGGGATCCGCAACGCGCCCCGGCGATATCGTCGTGTCGCTGTCCGGCCAGACGGTCGAGAACCTCAACACCGACGCCGAGGGCCGTCTCGTACTCGCGGACGTCCTCTGGTACGTGCAGGACCGCTTCAAGCCGCGCTTCGTCATCGACCTCGCAACGCTCACGGGCGCCATCATGGTCGCGCTCGGCAAGGACTTCGCCGGTCTCTTCGCCAACGACGACAAGCTCGCCGATCAGCTTCTCGCAGCCTCGAAGACGACGGGCGAACGCCTCTGGCGCATGCCGGTCGACAAGAGCTACGACAAGATGCTCGACAGCAAGAACGCCGACATCAAGAACATCGGCGGCCGCTGGGGTGGCGCGTGCACGGCCGCTGCGTTCCTCAACCGATTCATCAAGAAGGACGTGTCCTGGGCGCATCTCGACATTGCCGGCACGGCGATGGATGGCACCAAGAACGAGATCAACACGAGCTGGGGTTCAGGCTGGGGCGTGCAGTTGTTGGACCGCTTCGTCGCCGACAACTTCGAGAAGGACAAGTAGGGAGTCGGAGGGTTTGTGGCGGGTTTGAAGCGCGCCACAAACCCACGACCGCCAGCGCATCATTATGCCCGTATCATACTGATAAACCACCACGTCGATCCATTATTTTCCATAATATATATTATGCGAATGATGTGAGTGGTGAGATCGCTGGCGGCAATTGATCAGCCGGATCGCAAAATCGGCCGAACGGCGGCATGACCGCCGACTTGCCTCACCGCTCACTGCCTTAATACCACCCTTCGCGACCGACCTGAGCGCAAAGCTCATCGCGAGCAGCAAAGCACCACCGCCGGCAACCGTTACGGCAGCCCCTCCTCCGCCGCCCTCACCATCGCGGCGATGAGGGACGCATAGACAGATGCCACGAACCCCGTCAGCACGTTGACGCTGATCGCGATGCCGACGATCCGCGCCCACTCCTGCCCCATCACCGTAGACAGCAGCGTCACGATGAAATCGTCGAACGCCTGCTTGAGCTGAAAGAAGAGTTCGCTGACCTGGCTGACCGACGGCTTGACGGGCAACTCCCACACGAGCTTCCAACCGATGTCGCCGACGCTCGACGCATGCAGCACGCCGAACGCCGCTAGCGCCGCAATCCCCGCCGAGAACAGAAGTCCGAGCGGCGGCGCGAGACGGAAGTAGCCCCAGCGCCAGGGCTGAGCGCGAAACGACACCGAGAGACCGCGCAAAAGGCTCGCACCTGCATAGGTCGTGATGCCAAACACGACGGCGACCCAGAAGAGCCGCTCGCTGTCCGTCCCCGCGAACGTGAACACGGCTGCGAGACCGGCCAAAACCGCCTTCATCATCGCTTCGACCGTGCCGACAAGCCCGACGAGCAGAATTTTCGGCGTGCGCGCGCCTTCGAAATAGAACGGGATTTCGAACGATAGCCGCTTCGTTTCGAGCCAGAGCCCGAGGAAAAAGCCGATCACCGCGGTCGCGGCTGCGAAGTGGAATGGATAAACGTACCCGAACCAGGCCACGGCTGCGACGGCCGCAATCTCGGCCGTCATGATCACCCCGTTGAGCAGAATTCGAAGGATGATCATTTGCCGGGACGCTCTTGAAAGGGATGAGACCCCTCAAGATGTAAAACGCTTGCCCGTGCGAGCAAACGCCTTTTTCAGATCGCGAGCGTGTTCGCCGCCCAGCTGTGGCGCGGATCGTAACGCCCCTGATCGTCGAGCAGCATCTGATCCACATCCTCAGCCGTGCCGGGAATGACGAGGCCCCTGATGCCGGGGCTCTCGATGCGCTCCATCGTGCTTTTGCGCTGGGGAATGATCCAGCTGTCGTTGGCGGGATCGTAGACCTTGAAGTGATGCACCGTGACCTTCATCGGAAACTCCATCGGCACATGAAATCAGTCGAGCATCGAGACGGTCGCGTCCGGCCGGCACGCCGCGTCCCCTGCCCGCGCAAGCGTAGCGCTGAACGGGAACGAGCGCCGGAACATGCGGAATTCGCCTCCGGTGTCGCCGGTGATTTCGAGCGCGCTCTTATCGCCGCTGGCGTTCGGCGGATAGAGGTAGACCTCCACGACGTAAGGCTCCGTGCCCTGCGCCAGCTCAAGCTTGCCTTTGAAGAGCGTCGACCCGCCCTCCGGATTGACAGCGCCCGCGTCGAGCTTAAGCGCGGTCGTGCCGCAACGGCGTTCGCGCCCGATCACTTCCACGCCGCACCAGCCTGTCGCGCAGCGCGCGAGGTCGAGCGTCAAGGTGCAGGGTTCGTCGCCTCCGCAGTCCTTGGCGCGCGCCAGTTCGAACGACCGGCCTTCCCATCGCCCGGCAATGTCGATCGGCGCAGACTTGGCGGCATCGCCCGATTGCGGCTCGCCTGCGAAGGCCGCGCCCGCCGCAGCCAGAACACAAACCAGCGCAATGCTTGAAACTGTCCGAACACCCCGGATTACCGTTGTTTTCGAGCCCATGACGCGAAATCTCGCCTCCGAAAAATTCAACTTGGCTCCGAAGAAGCAGCCGCACGCTGGCGGATTTGTGTCGCGCTTGCTGCTTCTTGCCGCCATTTGCGCCCTGATCTCCCTCGCTGTCGTAACGGGCTTCGTCGCCCTCGTGCAAGGCGCGGGCGCCATGCCGCTCCCTTTCAATCTGCATATCGTCGACGAGCGGCTGCCGGGCATCTTCAAGCTGCATATGCTGGCATCCGGCGCTTCGCTCGCGCTCATGCCGCTCGTCATTCTGACGCGGAAACGCCGTGGATTGCATCGCGCGCTCGGCCGCATCACGGCGGGCTTTGTGATTGCGGGCGCCCTCACCTCGTTTCCCGTCGCTTATGAAAGCGTCTCACCTTTGATCGCGCGCCTCGGCTTCGCCACCCAGGGCACGGTCTGGCTCGCGCTTGTCGTGGCGGGCGTTGTCGCCATCCGCCGCAAGGATCGCGCGCGTCACGCGACGCTGATGCTTGCGATGGTCGCCGTCGCGTCGGGTGCCGTCTGGGTCCGCCTGACGACCGCCGCCGCAACCTCGCTCGATTGGCCGTTCGACCCGGTCTATTCCTGCGCCACCTGGCTCGGCTGGCTTGTCCCACTGACGCTCGTGCTCACCATCGCGTCGAGGCCACGGCGTCCGGAACGCAAGGTGGGAAGCCCCACGGCCGTTGCCGCCTGACGCGGCATCATCCCCGCACTTGACCCGGCCATTCTGCGGCAGCATGCATGCCGTCGAAGATCCAAGGGATAGGAACGGCCCCGCCAATGACGCCCTCGAAAGACATCGCGCGCCTGATCGAGATCATGGCCGCGCTGCGAACCCCCGTGACCGGCTGCCCATGGGATCTCGAGCAAAGCTTCGCGACAATCGCGCCTTACACGATTGAGGAGGCCTACGAGGTTGCCGACGCGATTGCCCGCGCCGACATGCCGGACCTCAAAGACGAGCTCGGCGATCTCCTGTTGCAGGTCGTCTATCATGCGCGCATGGCGGAGGAGGACGGCGTCTTCGCGTTCGGCGATGTCGTGGAGGCCATCACGTCGAAAATGATCCGCCGCCATCCTCATGTCTTTGGGTCCGAAGCGGAGCGCGCCGCGGGCGCCGAGCCCGGCTTCTGGGCGAAGATCAAGGCGGAGGAACGCGCTGCGAAAGCCGCCGAGCGTGGCGCGCTGAAAACGAAAACTCAAGGCGAAGCGATACCCATCGGCCGCCGTGGCGAAGGACTGCTCGCGGAGGTCGCCCTCGGACAGCCCGCCCTCTCACGCGCCGTCAAGTTGCAGGAGAAAGCCGCGAAGGTCGGGTTCGATTGGCCGTCCCTTGCGCCGGTCTTCGATAAGATGCGCGAAGAGCTGGCGGAGTTGGAAGAAATCGCTGCCCCCGCAGATCCGCGCGGCGCGTCACCCGATGCCTCCCCTGAACTCAAGGGCAAGATCGAAGAGGAGTTCGGGGACCTGTTGTTCGTTATGGCCAACGTGGCGCGGCATCTGAAGCTCGATCCCGAGGCCGCGCTGCGCGCAGCAAACACCAAGTTCACGCGCCGCTTCGGCCACATCGAAACCCGGCTCGCCGAAGACGGCCGCACGCCCGAGGGCTCGACCCTCGAAGAGATGGACACGCTCTGGGACGAAGCCAAAGCGCACGAACGTGGCGGCTCTTGAATCCTCCGCACCCGCCGATGAAGCGACACTCAACACAATCCAAAACTTTCCCGGTAGAGGCACCATGGCGACGATCGTTACGGTCCACGGCACGTTTTCCAGCGGACCGTTGGAGGGCCAGAAGTGGTGGCAGCGCGGAAGCGGTTTCGCGTCTCGGCTGCCGGAGCTGATTGACGGTGCCGATGGCAAGCTCGTCATCGAGCCGTTCATCTGGAATGGCCTGAACAGCGAGTCCGCTCGCCGGAACGCAGGCGAACAATTGGCGGCGAAACTGGCGGAGATCGAAGCCACCGGAGAACCTTATGCCGTCATCGGGCACAGCCACGGCGGATCGGTTCTCAGCGCCGCACTGTTGAACGCCGCGCGCAACGGCCAGCCGCTGAAAATGATGCAGCGTTGGATCACCGTTGGCACGCCCTTCATCAAAACCGAGCGCCAGCGGTTCCTGTTTTCGCGGCTCGGCATTCTCGGTAAAGCGATCTACCTCACCTTGCTGACGTTCCTGCTTCTGGGCGTGCTGATCGCGATGGGGGGGTCGGTTTCCGATGAGCCGGCCGCCTGGGTTCTGTTGGTCGCGACATTCGTCGCCCCCATCGCCCTCTTCTATGCCGGATTGCGCTTCCAGGAATCGCGCCGCTCGCTTGTCTTCAATCGAAAGCACGTCGGCTTTGCCGAACCGCACTTCGCCAATCGGTGGCTGTCGCTATGGCACGCAAAGGACGAAGCCGTGCAGTGCTTGAAGGCCGTAAAGCGTGTGGACGTGTCGATCTTCCCCCGGCATTTCGCAGCGTCCGCACTCAATCTCCTGGCCATCGGCATCATTCCGCTCGCTTGCTTGGTGGCACTGAATTCGCCGTCGATCATGAATGTCATTGCCGGCCAGGTGTTCTCGATCTTCGATCCGTCCGAGGCTGCGGAGCTTTATCCCTCCGGGGGTACCAACATCTTCGAGAACGCCGCAGTGCTGTTTCTCGGCCTCCTCCTGATCCCCGCCAAGATGCTGCTCCCCAACGTGTCGCTCGTGGACGCGCCGCTGCCGGCACAAATCGGACTCGTTGTGTTTGGGCTCGCACTGCTGTTGGGGGCAGCCTATCTGCTAACACTCGTCTTCAATTGGCTTGCGAAGCTCGTGAGCCACGGCTTGAGCGCCATCCTCAACCCGATGACATTGGCTCAGCTCAAAGCCGCGACGTACGGCAGTGATACGCGCGAGGACTTCGCAATCGACGCGGGCGAGTGGCCGGTGTGGGTCATGCGCGGCTTTCCTCCACTGCCGGCGGAAATCGCAGACGGCATCGAAGCGTCGAGCGACCGTGCCATCGGAACGGCGATCCCGAAGTTTCGCAACGTGGTCGAAAATTTGATCTCGGCCGACGGCTCAGAGGCGACATCCAATCTGGTCGCCGACTATCTGACCTGGCGGGAGCTGATCCACACGTCCTATTTCGACGACGAGAACTTCGTGAAGCTGGTAGCGTTCGCCCTATGCCAATCCGATGCGTTTCAGCCGACGCAAAGATTTGCGGCAGACCCCGCCTTCAACGACGTTGAACGCGCGTATACCGCAATTGTTCGCGCTCAAGTCGCCGCCAACGACTGATCATTGCTATTATCGAAACCTTAGTTCAACGGAACGTTGACGCTGCCCTGAAGCGTATAGCCGTTGTAGTCGCTGGCGCCGACACCGTCCCACGAGGCAAGACCTCGCACGGACCAGCCGCTCGTCGTGGCGACGTTCAACCCGCCCTGCAAACGGCCCCAGAAATCGCCCGCGCCAATCACCTCGCCGTTGATGATTGCGACGTCCGGGCTATCGAAGTCCCAAACACCCTTGAGCGCGAAGAACGGCTCGATGAATGTGTCTGCCGACTGCGCGATGCGATAGCCGAACTCGGGACCGAACTGAAGTCGGCCGAGCGAGACGTCTTGGCTTCGAACCACCGTACCGGCGGAGTTGACGAACGCGCTTTGGTTCTCGGTGATGTAGGCAAGCTCTGCCGAAGGCGTTATGCGCCAGCCGCCATACACCCAATTGCCAGCGAGCGTGCCTTTCACCAGCCACCGCGACGTATCGAAGTCGCCTGTGGTCGTGCCCAGCGTCAGGTCATTGGACGACTGGCCCCATGCGGCGCGCAAGTCGAAGTAAATGTTCTGGTGAATTTGCGCGGACAGATATGGACCAATCATCCAGCCGTCGCCCTCGACCTTTGACGAGAGGGCGTCGCTTTCTTCTTTAGCCCAGTCGAACTGGCCTAGCATGCCCACGATCATATTCTGAGACACGCGGTAGTCGCCGCCGACGTTGAGCACACCAAGGTGGCCGTCGCGACCGAGATTGCCGTTGTCGTCGTTGAAGGCGGAGTAACGGCCTTCAACCCACAAATCCCAAGGTGACGTAGGTGCAGCAGCGACAGGCAAGTCACTCGCTCCGGCGCCGAGCGCCATGCGATGCTTTTCCATCTGCTCATCTGCGGCTCGACGGCGCAACTGGGATAGGCTTTGCGAAAACTGCACCGCAGTGCCGCCTGAATGGGCTGCGTCGTCAAGGGCTCCCGCACCCAAGCCCATCGCGACGGCGCCGCCTGATCCGCGAGCGTTGCTGGCGACGGCAGGACCGTAGGTACCCGTTCCAGTCGTCATCGATCCAGCACTCGATCGGTTGAGCAAACGCGTATTCATCGGATCGTTGAGCAGCAGACCATTGATCCGGCCCTGCAGGAAACCTCTGGTGACCGATCGCGATGCGTCTGTATTTGGCCCGGGGCCTGCAGTCGTGTCGCATGTTGCTACGACCGCGTACTCAGCAAAAAAGGAAGTACCGCTCGCAAGTCCCACGACCATGGAGAGATCGTTCGGACCTGTAACCGTATGATTGACGCTTCCGGAACCGCTGGTTGAGCCTAAGACGCCCGCGGATCCGTCCATGAGATAGATGCCGCCCGAGGAAACCAGCTCAGTGACAGTGAGCCGAACGGTTTCACCGACAGAAAAATTGAGTAAAGGCGTGTAACCGGTGGCGGATATGGACAGGGTCATGTTCCACGCGCCGGAGTTGACGTTGTCGCAACCCGCAGAAGCAAGCGCAGTATTGCTCCAAGCGCTACAGACAACTGCAATACCAACGAGACGGCGAAACACAGCCCGGCCGTAGCTATGAAACGACCGCGTAGCACCCAACATGTGTTCCCCCGCCCTGTTCTTCCATTCGAACCAAGCAAGCGTAGCGGTGATTCGACGTGTGCTAGCAACGAGCGTGACTAGGGAAACACCCTTATGGATCGGTACTTCTGCACCGCGTGTCGCCGCCGACACAAAAGGCGATGCGAAATCAGATCGGGATCAGAAACACTCAAACGTTGTTCGCAGGCTAACGATCTTGTCGTCACGCACACGCTTGCGACAAGAGGCTACTTCGCGTTCGCCGCGCTGCCATCCGAAGCGGCCGCAGGCTGCGCCGCGCGCTCGGCCGCCGGCGTTTCCACCAGCGCGATGTAGAGAGCGACCGCCGTCATCGACAGCGTAAGGAATGCGCTCAGTCCGCCGAGAACCTTGCCGCCCAATGTCCACTGCCCCGGTCCGTAGATACCGAAGACGGTCGCGATCCACACGAGCGGCCAGATGAGAATAAGGTCGACGCGGATGTTGCAATTCGCGTCGCACAGCACGCCACTTGCTACGAAGTACTCGTAGACCGCGTAGAGCAGCCAGACGCCGGCCGCGACGAACACGCCGAGGCGCGGACGTTGGGTTGCCATGTACGCGAAGTACAAAGCCGCAGCCACGGCGACGAATACGAATGCGTACACGGCGGTCCCTCAATCAACCTTGATCGTCAGCTCACAGCCTACGGGGCCACGGGCAATTCCGTTCGTCAAGGAACAAGGAGGGATGTGGACGCAAGGAAGCGCAATTGTAGTGCCCGAACGCAATACATGCGCGGAGCGAACGAGACCGCACTCCCGCGCCAATAGGGTGCTAACCCCGCGCCCGCCGAATATAATCGGCCACGTGCTCGCGCCGGATCCCGAGCCCCACCAACCGCGCCGGAAAGCGCTGCAGAAACGGAAACCGCTGCATGATCCGCAAGACGAACGGCGGCTTCAACTGCTCCGTCCGCGACAACGTCGGGCGGATGATGTTGTTCTGTGCGGCAACCTGAATGGCCTGCGTCACCCGCGTCGGCAGCATGCGCCGCTTCTGTACGCGCCTCAGATCCTCGTCCGTAACGGACCCGGCGATGAGTGGCTTAGCGAGAATGTTCGCCGCGGCCACCGCATCCTGCACCGCGAGATTGACGCCGACGCCGCCGATCGGACTCATCGCGTGCGCCGCGTCCCCGATGCAGAGAAACCCGGGACGGAACCACTGCTGCAGCCGGTCGACGCGTACCGAGAGGAGATGCACGTCATCCCACGATGCAATTGCTTCGGCGCGCTGTGGCCCGAACGTCGACAACCGGCCGACAGCATCCCGGAATGCGGGCAACCCCGCCGCCTTGAGCTTCTCGAACTCGCCCTTCGGAATGACATAGGCGCACTGCCAGTAGTCACCACGAAAGATGAGCACGAAAACCGCACCCGCCGTGAAGCGGCCCATGGTTTCGCCCGCGTCCTCCGGCAACGCTGGGAGACGAAACCACAGCGCATCCATCGGCGCGCCGAGATCTTCGACGACGAGATCGGCGCGGTCTCTCAGGATGGAGCCACGCCCGTCGGCGGCAACGACGAGATCGGCACGGATCTCGATCTCGCCCTCTGGCCTTTTCGCCCGCACGCCGACGACGCGATCACTCTCCTCTATGAGACCGGTTGCCTGCGTACTCATCAGCAGATCGAAACCGGGAAACTGATCCGCTTCCGCCGCGATGAAATTCAGGAAGTCCCATTGCGGCATCATCGCGATGTAAGGCTCGCGAACCGGCAGGTGCGTGAAATCGGCGATGGCCACCGGCGTGTCGCCGACCATGCCGCCGAGCTTGCGCACCTTCTGATGCGGCAGCTTGAGAAACCGGTCGATCAACCCGAGTTCGACCATCACCTCGAGCGTCGAGGGATGCACCGTGTCGCCGCGAAAGTCGCGCAGAAAGTCGGCGTGCTTTTCGAGCACGATCACGTTCACGCCCGCACGCGCCAGCAGATAGCCGAGCATTAGCCCGGCAGGTCCACCGCCCGCGATACAGCACTGTGTCGTCTTGCGATTTGCCACGAGTGCCTCCCAAAGCTGCGCATCATTTAAGCCGTGCGCATGCTGATCGGTCAACTACGGCAACGATAGACCCGCGCGTTCGAGCTGATGCACGAGCCGCATCTTCTTTTCGGAGGCAATGCGCACGCGCGTGATGATGTGACCTTCTCCGTCGGGCTCTTGTGCGAGCACGTCGGCGTTCTCGTGCATCCACGCCAGGATGCGCCCTTCATGGGCGGGCAACGTGAGAGTGAGGATTTCATCGGCGGAGCCGAGACGCCCGTCGATGGCGTCGAGAAGCCGAGCGAGACCCTCCCCTGTCGTCGCCGAAACGAGAACCGGTTGCGGCGCGCGAAAGCGAGCGTTGGCTTCGGCTTCGCTACGCGTCACGGGCGAGAGCAGATCGACCTTGTTCCACACTTCGAGAATGTGCGCGTCGGCGGCATTCATATCGACGCCGAGATCGCCCAGCACCTGCGCCACATCCGCCGCCTGCGCCGCCGTCTCGGGATGCGCGATGTCCCGCACGTGCAGAATGAGATCCGCTTCGATCACCTCTTCCAGCGTCGCGCGGAAAGCCGCCACGAGTTGTGTCGGCAGGTCGGAGATGAATCCGACCGTGTCGGAGAGGATGATCCGGCGGCCGGACGGCAGCCGCACTTCGCGCATCGTCGGATCGAGCGTCGCGAACACTTGATCCATCGCCAGCACGCCCGCACCCGCTACGTGGTTGAACAGCGTCGACTTGCCCGCGTTCGTGTAGCCGACGATCGCAACGACCGGATACGGCACCTTGCGCCGCCCTTTGCGATGCAGATCGCGCGTGCGCACGACGCTTTCGAGTTCACGCTTGATGGCGATGATGCGCTCGTCGAGCATACGCCTGTCGAGCTCGATCTGAGCTTCACCCGGTCCGCCGAGGAAGCCGCGTCCGCCGCGCTGACGTTCAAGATGGGTCCAGGCCCGAACGAGACGGCCCTTCTGATAGGAAAGATGCGCGAGTTCGACCTGCAGCCGGCCTTCACGCGTTTGCGCACGCCGTCCGAAGATTTCGAGAATGAGCCCCGTGCGATCCAGAACCTTGGCTTTCCACGCGACCTCGAGATTGCGCTGCTGACCGGGTGTGATGGCGTGGTCCACGATCACGAGCCCGGCTTCGTGCTCTTCCACGAGCGCCGCGATCTCTTCGACCTTGCCCGAGCCGAACAGCGTCGCCGGATTGGGCTGTGGAACGGAAATGAGCCGCGCATCCCGGATGTCGAGATCGATCGCTTCGGCGAGACCCGTCGCTTCCGTCAGCCGGTCCTCCGGCGAATGCATGGACTGCGGCCGCTCACTGCTGGCCGATCCGCGCGCGCGCGTTAGCACAGGCACGAGCACGAGCGTGCGCATCTGGCGCGCCCGCTCTGCTTCCGTTCCGGAAAGAACGTTTGCGTGGGAGCCTGGTCTACCCGGCTTCGCTGTTTCTGCCGGACCGCTGTCCGGCTTCGTGGTGCGGTCTATGGGACGTACTCACCCTTGCTGACCGTCGACCTCCGCTTCCATCAAATGGACCGGAGCGCCCGGCATGATGGTCGATATGGCGTGCTTATAGACCAACTGCGAGTGCCCGTCGCGACGAAGCAGCACACAAAAATTGTCGAACCACGTCACGATGCCCTGCAGCTTCACGCCGTTAACGAGGAAAATCGTGAGAGGGGTTTTGCTCTTGCGAACGTGATTGAGAAACGTGTCCTGAAGGTTCTGAGCGCGATCTGAAGCCATCTTTATTGCCTCTTTTTATTAGCCTCTTCTTGGACTTTGATCTTGGTCGCGAACTTTAACCCGATCCGCCACAAGCGGCCGAAAATCTCATGATGTAGCAGGAGCTAGCATATATTCGTTGCAGCACAATAGGGCGGTGTGCGGTGCGGGACAACACGTAGAATTCGCGCGTCGCGAGCTTAGTGAGAAGTTTCGGCAACCTGATGAAATATTGAGCGCAACTTCCGTGAAAGTGGCCCCGGACGACCATCTGCGATGGGTGATGAATTGATCGAAACAACCGGCATAATGGTGCCGGAAGCCGAGGTAATAAACGCTTCGCGCGCGTGGAGCGCATCCTCAACGCGAAACGCCCGTTCCTCCAATGGGATTTTTTCCCGACTCAGGACATCAAGAAGAGTTCTGCGCGTGACGCCGGGCAGGATTGCATTTCCGGTTGGTCTGGTCCGCAACGTTCCTGACGCATCTAGGATCCACGCGTTGCTCGAAGCGCCCTCGGTGACGAACCCGTCGCGGTCGACCAGCCACGCCTCCTGAGCGCCAGCTGCGGCAGCGCTCTCCTTGGCCAGCACAGCCGGTAGCAGCATCACGGTTTTGATATCGCAGCGGCCCCAGCGGATGTCTTGCGCGGTGACGACGCTGATGCCCTTTTCCGCGCGCGCCTCTCGCTTGGCGTCGTCAACACGGCGCGCGAGGCAAACGAATGTCGGCGACACGTCACCTGTCGGAAACGGAAAGTCACGGGGCGCTTGCCCGCGCGTGACTTGCAAATAGAGCAGCCCGGTCGTCACACGGTTGCGACGGACCACTTCGCGCATCACGAGCCCCAGCGCGGAACGCGACATCGGCATTGCGATGCGAAGCTCGGCCAGAGACCGTTCGAGGCGATCCATGTGCCGCGTTTCGTCGATCAGACGGCCGCCGTTGATCTCGCAGACTTCGTAAATGGCATCGGCAAACTGGAAGCCGCGGTCCTCGACATGCACGCCGGCCTGCGCGTACGGCAGATAGCGCCCGTTCACATACACGACGCGCGTCATGCCCGCCCCTCGACCGATTACCGCCTACTGCCCCACTCTCAGCCGACCTTTTCGCCGAGGCGCTGATCCGACGAAACGCCGAGCGCGCGCAGCTTGCGATGTAGCGCCGAGCGCTCCATGCCGACGAACTCCGCCGTGCGCGAGATGTTGCCGCCGAAGCGATTGATCTGCGCGAGCAGATACTCGCGCTCGAAAATTTCACGTGCTTCGCGCAGCGGCAGGCTCATGAGGTGCTCGGCGCCGCCGTTGACGGGCAACGGCACGTTGGAGCCGATCTCTTCCGGCAGCATGTCGGCGGTGATCACCGCGCCGGGATCGCCGCCGGCGAGGATCATGAGACGTTCGATGTTGTTCCTGAGCTCGCGCACGTTGCCGGGCCAGTCGTGAGCCTGCAGCACGGCGATCGCATCCTCGCCGATCCGGCGCGGCGCAAGACCCGAAGCCTGCGAGAGCTGGCTCACGAAGTACATGATGAGATCCGGAATATCCTCCCGGCGCTCGGCAAGACCAGGCACGCGCAGCGGTACCACGTTGAGACGGTGATAGAGGTCCTCGCGGAAGCGGCCCTCACTCATGTCGCGCTCGAGGTCACGACTTGTAGAGGACACGATGCGCACGTCGACGGAGACCTTCTGCGCGCCGCCGAGGCGCTGGAATTTCTGCTCGACGAGCACGCGCAGCACCTTGCCTTGCGTTTCGAGCGGCATGTCCGCCACTTCGTCGATATAGAGCGTGCCGCCGTGCGCTTCTTCGAGCGCGCCGACCTTGCGCGGACCACCCGAGCGATCCTCGGTGCCGAACAGTTCTTCTTCCACGCGATCCGGCGCCATCGACGCCGCGTTGAGCACGATGAACGGGCCGTCCGCGCGCTGCGACTTCTGATGCAGGATGCGCGCAGCGAGTTCCTTGCCGGCGCCCGACGAACCGCGGATAAGAATGCGGCTGTTGGTCGGCGCCAGGCGGTCGATCGCGCCCTTGAGCTGATTGATCGCGGGCGACTTGCCGACCATCTCCGCCGAAACCGTCGACCGCTCCTTGAGCTCGCGCACTTCGCGCTTCAACTGCGAGGCTTCGAGCGCGCGCAGCGTGACGAGCACGAGGCGATCCGCCTTGAACGGCTTTTCGATGTAGTCGTAGGCGCCGCGCTTGATCGCCGTTACCGCCGTCTCGACGTTGCCGTGACCGGAGATGATCACAACCGGCAGCTCAGGATAAGTGCGCTTGATGACCGACAGCACCTCAAGGCCGTCGAGCCTGCTGCCCTGCAGCCAGATGTCGAGAATGACGAGTTGCGGCCGCCGCTCCTCGATGATCCGCAGCGCTTCGTCGCTGTCGCGCGCCAATCGCGTGCGGTGCCCCTCGTCTTCGAGAATGCCCGCCACAAGCTCGCGAATATCCGCTTCGTCATCGACAATCAGGATGTCTGCAGCCATTGCTCTCAACTCCTCGCAGTCTCGTCAGTATCGTCTCAAGTTTCAGGTCGCACCGGCCGCGCGCTGAAGCGCGCCGCCGTCGTTATCCGCATCGGACGTAGGTCCGGGTGTCAGGATTGATCGTGGGAACGACAGCGTCACGCGCGCGCCCGTCGGCCGCTCCGGCGTCGGCGGCGCATCGTCCAACAGAAGCGCGCCGTCGTGTTGTTCCGTGATTTTGGCCACGATCGCGAGCCCGAGGCCCGTCCCTTTGTGACCCTTCGTCGTCACATAGGGTTCGAGCAACCGCGAGCGATTTTGCTTCGGCAGCCCCGGACCGTTGTCGATGATATCGATCGCGACGGTGTTCTCGTCGGTGCGAAGCACGATGTCGACCCGGCAGGCCCGGCCGGGCTCTCCCTCGGCAGCGGTCTCGACGGCTTCGGTCGCGTTCTTGACCAGATTGGTGACGGCCTGCGTAAGCAGCCTGCGGTCGAACGCCGCCATAAGAGGCTTGTCGGGCATCGACAGCGCATAGACTACGTTGTTGCGGCTCTCGCGGAACAGGATCACAGAATCCGTGATCGCGTCGCGCAGATCGTTGACCTCGATCACCGGCTTCGGAATACGAGCGAACGAGGCGAACTCGTCCACCATCGTCTTGATGTCGCCCGCCTGCCGCTCGATCGTCGCCGTGAGCTTGTCGAACGTCTCGCGGTCATCGACGATGACGCGCCCGTACTTCCGCCGGATGCGCTCGGCCGAGAGAATGATCGGTGTGAGCGGGTTCTTGATCTCATGCGCGATGCGGCGCGCAACGTCGGCCCAGGCGGACGTTCGCTGAGCCGAAACCAGCTCCGTGATGTCGTCGAAGGTGACGACCGATCCCACGTCGCCCGGCCCCGCCTTCTCGCGCGTTACGCGCACAGCATACGTCCGCTCTTCGTCGCCGATGGTAACGGAGATCTCATGCGCGCCGCGCGATTTCACGCCCTGCTCTTCGCGTCGGTCGAGCGCCGGAGCGAGCACAGGAAGCGCATCACCCAGCTTCTTGCCGACAATATCGTTTTCGGTCGTCGCCAAAAGCTGCTCAGCCGCGCGGCTGACGAGCGTGATGCGATCCTGGCTGTCGAGGCCAATGACGCCTGCCGACACGCCCGAAAGCACCGCTTCCATGAAGCGCCGCCTGTCGGTGAGTTGCTCGTTCGCGGTCATCAGCGCATCCCGCTGATTTTTGAGCTCACGCGTCATGGTGTTGAAGGTCGTCGAAAGGCGACGCAAGTCGCCCTCGCCGCGCCGCTCGGGCAGCTCGATCGTGAGATTACCCCGCGAGACTTCCTGCGCCGCACCGATGAGACGCCGGATCGGCGCCACGAAGCGGCTCGCGAACCAGAGACCGACCCAGATCGCGGCCAAGAGCGCCGTCATAGAGATCATCGTGTAGATGAGCCCATGCGCAAGTTTTAGCCCGCCGCGCGCCTCTCGGAGCCGGTTGTATTCATCGACGCTTTGCGTCGTTCGCTGCAAGTGCCCCATGACTTTGGCGTCGAGCAGACGCGTCACGTAAAGCAATCGATCCTGATAGTGCGAGAGCCGCGCGACCGCAGACACCTGCGCACTGCCGGTCGGCATGAACAACGCCACCTGCCCCGCCTCGGCCTGGCTGAGATAGTACGGCGGCACGGGCGTGAACGGCATCGCCTTGTCTTCAAGCGCGGCGATCACGGGATCACCCTTGCCGTCGATGACATAGGCAGCTGGGATATCGCGCAGACCCGCTTGCGCGATGACGTGCTGGCGAAACTCTGGCGTGTCGACAGGAATGCGCTCAGCCTCGGCGTCGATGTCGCGCACCATGTTCGCGAGATCGGTGCGCAATTGCAGGCCGTGCTCGCCGACGTAGGCCTGTGCCACCTCGACGGAATTATTGATGATCGCGCGCGTGCGCGTCGAAAACCAGCCATCGAGTGAGCGCGAAAAAGTTGTAGTTGCAGCAACCGCGAGCAGCATCGCCGGCAGCGCCGCAATGATCGAGAACAGAAGCACGATGCGGACGTGCAGCCGCGCGCCGGCAAGCTTGGCTCTCCAGGCGCGCCACATGCCGTAGCCCTGCCATGCGATCACGCAGATCATCGCCGCGATCAGAATGACGTTGATCAAGAGCGCTCCGAGCACGATGTCGTTGCGCGGAGCGATAGGCGTGAGGCCGGTCAGGATGAGATAGGTCGCGAGCGCCGAGATCAGCGACAGAATGACGACGACGAGACCGATCCAGAACGCGCGATCGGTGAGGTCGAGCAACGGCGAAGCCGCGCCGTCGGTCCACCCGGACGTATGTGATGAGCCTGTGCTGCTCATGCGCCTTCCGTTGTTGCTTCGCGTCGAGTGCCGCGGACGAGTGTTACATTGCGAGCACGTACCGATCTTGGGTACGTGCGTCGCCGCCACTTTCCATCGCGAGGGTGGCGTGCGCCGGGCACAAGTGGCACTGTAACTGTGACATTCTTGCGACGCAATCGGTGCGACCCAACGACCTGTGTGCAACCAAGTCACGGGCGGTGTTGCGAAGAGTGACGACCTGCCGCAGCCCACCGAAGCATGACAAAGGCCATCTGGACCCTAGCCGTCCACGCGAAGAATGGCTTCGCCATGATGTCGGGAGCGACGGAATGAGCGCGAGGCAACGGTCTTTGCTGACAGAGGTCATACCGGCGTAGGGCGGCATCCAGACACGCCTGCAGGCGGCACCCTGCCCGGCCCCCTAGGGCATCGGCGTCCGGAAAACCCGGATATCGAGCGCCTTGATGCGACTCCGGAGCGTATTGCGGTTGAGGCCGAGGAGTTCGGCCGCGCGGATCTGGTTGCCCCGCGTCGCCGCCAGCGCCGCCGAAAGCAGTGGATGCTCCACCTGCCGGATGACCCGGTCATAGAGCCCCGGCGGCGGCAGATCCTTGCCGAACCCCGCGAAGTAGGTGGCGAGATACCGCTCGACCATCTCCGAAAAGTCCTTGGGCTCGCTCTCGGACGTCGGGCCTCGCTTCGGAAGAACCTCGGCCAGCTCTTGGTCGATGATCTGCTGTGTCAGCGTATCCTGCGTGTAAAGCGCGCCGACGCGGCGCACGAAGTTCTCGAGTTCGCGCACGTTGCCCGGCCAGGGATGGGTCTTGAGACGGTCGATGGCAGCGGTCTCGATGGATTTCTGACCGAGGCCCTCGCGCGCCGCCTGACGCAGGAAGTGACGCACGAGATCGCCGATGTCCTCCGCGCGCTCACGCAGCGGCGGCAACCGCAGCGGCACGACGTTGAGGCGATAGTAGAGGTCCTCGCGGAAGAGGCCCTGCTGGATCTGGCTCCTGAGATCACGATGCGTCGCCGCCACGATGCGCACGTTCGTCTTGATCGGCGTGCGACCACCGACGGTCGTGTATTCGCCCTGCTGCAGCACGCGCAAAAGGCGCGTTTGAGCTTCGAGCGGCATGTCGCCGATCTCGTCGAGGAACAGCGTGCCGCCCTCGGCCTGCTCGAAACGGCCTGGAGTGCGCGTCTGCGCGCCCGTGAAGGCGCCCTTCTCGTGCCCGAACAGCTCGCTTTCGATCAACTCGCGCGGAATGGCCGCCATGTTGATGGCAACGAACGGACCCTGGCGGCGCTTGCCGTAGTCGTGCAGCACGCGCGCCACGAGTTCCTTGCCCGTGCCGCTCTCGCCCTGGATCATGACCGTGAGATCGGTCTGCGTGAGGCGAGCCAGCGCGCGGTAGATCTCCTGCATCGCAGGCGAGCGGCCGATGAGCGGCAACTCCTCGTTCTCCATCTCCGGTGTCGCCGCGCGCGGCCGCCGTCCCGGACCCGCAAGCGCACGGCTCACGACCGCCACGACTTCGGAGAGATCGAACGGTTTCGGCAGATATTCGTAAGCGCCCTTTTCCGCCGCCGTCAGCGCCGTCATCAGTGTGTTCTGCGCACTCATGACGATGATCGGAAGATCCGGCCGCACCTTCTTGATGCGCGGGATGAGATCGAACGCGTTTTCGTCCGGCATCACCACGTCGGTGATCACGACGTCGCCTTCGCCTTGGCTGACCCAGCGCCAGAGGGTCGCCGCATTGCCGGTCGCGCGTGGGGCATAGCCTGCACGTGCCAGCGCCTGGTTCAACACCGTGCGAATGGCGGTGTCGTCGTCAGCGATGAGAATGGTGCCACGAGCCATGAGAACTACCTGCTCCGATCATTTGCGGGAACCGGCCGCGGGAAGGGTCCGGCCTTGGAATTGCGGTCTTGCATAGGCAGGAGGACGCGAAACACGGTGCGATTGGCCTCGCTGTCGCACTCGATGATGCCGCCGTGATCTCCGATGATCTTGGCGACGAGCGCGAGGCCGAGGCCTGTACCGTTATGCTTGGTGGTGACGAAGGGGTCGAAGAGATGCGGCTTGAGGTGGTCCGGCACGCCGGAGCCATTGTCCTCGATCTGGATCATGAGCGGCAGCGTGATGCGCGCGTCCGCTCCGGGAACCGAGAGACGCACACCGGGACGGAACGAGGTCTGCATGATGATGCGGCCATGTCCGTCCTTGTTGTCACCGATGGCTTCGGCCGCGTTCTTGATGAGATTGAGGAACGCCTGCACGAGCTTGTCGCGATTACCGGGGATCGGCGGCAGCGACGGGTCGTAGTCCTCGACGATGCGGATACCACGTGCGAATCCGTTCTCCGCGACGCGCCGCACATGATTGAGCACGTCGTGGATATTGACGGGCTCTTTGCTCAGCGGGCGTTCGTCTCCGAACACCTCCATCCGGTTCACGAGATTGCGGATGCGCTCCGTCTCCGAGCAGATGAGCTGCGATAGCGCGCGATCCTCGTCCGAAAGGTTCTGCTCCAAAAGCTGAGCCGCGCCTTTGATGCCGGAAAGCGGGTTCTTGATCTCGTGTGCAAGAACAGCGGCCATGCCGGACACAGAGCGGGCTGCCGCGCGATGAGTAAGCTGGCGCTCGATCATCTGCGCCATATTGCGTTGCTGCAGCATGACGGCGATCGGCGCATCCGCGCCTTCATGCATCGGACCCGCATAAATGTCGACGAGCTTCGGCGCGGAGAACTTCGGGCTCGCCATCTCGATGCCGTACTCGTTCACGGTCGATCCGCTCTCGCGAACCTGGTCAACGAGCGCAAGCAGCGGACAACCGAACGCAACGACATCTCCCAGTCGCATCCGCGTCATCATCGTCGAGCTGGTCGAGAGAAAGATTTCCGCGGCGGCGTTGCCGTAGATGATCCGGTTCTCTTCGCCCACGACGAGGATCGGGTGAGGCAAGGCCGCGAGCAGCATGTCGTACTCGACGACCGGCTTGCGAATGGGAATCGGGCGCTCAGCGCTTCTTTTGCTCACGCGGCTTTCTCCAACACGCTCTGCGGCAGCACATCGGCATCGGGTGCATCGCTGTAGAAGGCGTCGAGCAAGGCGAGCGCCCGAACAGGGTCGTCCTCAGTGCAAAGGCAGCGCCGCCAGAGCTTTTGCGTGTCCACGCGATGCCCGCTCGTCTCAAGATACCAACCGATGTGTTTGCGGGCGTTTCGCAAGCCGAGAAAATCGCCATAGTGAGCAAGCATCGCTTCCACATGCCCGCGCGCGATACGCGCCTGTTCTGAAAGCGCCGGCGGCTCGCCCTTCCCTTCACCCGACAGCGCCGAAGCGATACGGCCGAGAAGCCACGGCGCGCCATAGGCAGCCCGCCCGATCATAATGCCGTCCGCACCCGACGCCTCGAGCGCCTCACGCGCATCTTCGACCGTGCCGATGTCACCATTGACAATGAGCGGGATCGCAACCGCTTGGCGCACGGCGCGTACGGCGGCCCAGTCGGCCTTGCCCTTGAAAAACTGCTGACGCGTGCGCCCGTGCACCGTGATCATCTGGATGCCGGCCGCCTCGGCGCGACGCGCAAGCTCCGGCGCGTTGCGCGAGCGATCGTCCCAGCCGAGACGCATCTTGAGGGTGACGGGAACGGAAACCGCCCCGACCACAGCCTCGATCAGCCCGACGGCCTGGTCCAGGTCCCGCATGAGCGCCGAGCCCGACGCTTTGCCGGTCACTTCACGGGCAGGGCAGCCCATGTTGATGTCGATGATGTCGGCGCCCTTGGCTTCAGCGATCCGCGCACCTTCGGCCATCCAGCGTGGCTCACATCCAACGAGTTGCATAACAAACGGACGAAGGCCTGTGCCTTCGGCTCGCCGCATGACATCTGCACGGTTCCGGACCAGCTCGGCACTCGCAACCATCTCGGACACGACGAGCCCGGCCCCCTGCTCGTGAGCAAGGCGACGAAACGGTAAGTCGCTCACGCCCGTCATTGGCGCGAGAAACACCGGATTTGCTGGGATCTGCGAGCCAATTTTCAGCTGCGCCAAAAGCAACTACCCCTGAACTGCTCATAATTTATGCAACACAAAATGTTGCCTTCGATTTGGGCAGACTATGACGGAGACCGCTGGTAGGCAAGCAGGAAACCGTTCTCACCCAATTGCCGAATTGCCGCGCCGCAGGCTAAGTCCACTGCCGATACTCGCACCCATGGACTTTCTTTGTGACAGCCTCCGCCCTCATCGTTGCCGCCGGAAGAGGCACACGCGCCTCGAACACGGATCCCGGCTCGACCCAAAAAACCCTGCCCAAGCAATATACGCTGCTTGCCGGCCGCCCGCTTCTCGCTCACGTGGTCGCCGCCTTCGACGCCTGCCCCGGCATCGATGCGATCACCGTCGTCATTCACGAGGACGACCGCGACGCCTATGAGGCAGCCGTTGCCGGTCTCTCGAACCGTCTGACGCCGCCCGTCGTGGGCGGCCCGACCCGGCAGGCGTCCGTACGGCTCGGGCTTGAAAGCTTCAAGACCAGCGCACCCGATCACGTCCTGATCCACGATGCCGCTCGCCCCTTCATCAGCCAAAAATCGGTGGCCGACATCCTCGGCGTGCTCAAGTCCGAAGCCGGCGCGATCGCAGCCGTGCCACTGGCAGATACATTGAAGCGGGAGAAAGGTAACGGCCTTATCGCCGAGACCGTGCCTCGCGCGGGCCTCTGGAAAGCGCAGACACCGCAAGGCTTCCGCTATGCTGCGATTGCAGACGCCCACGCGCGCGCTGCGCTGGAAGGAACTCGCGAATTCACGGACGATGCGGCCATCGCCGAATGGGCGGGCCTTAATGTCGTCCTAGTGCAGGACACGCCACGAAATTTCAAGATCACGACCGCCGAGGACCTCGCCATGGCTGACGAGTTGATGACATCCACCCAAACTGCATTCGAGCCGCGCACCGGCAGCGGCTTCGATGTCCATGCCTTCTGCGACGGCGATCACGTTTGGCTCGCGGGCGTACGCATCCCTCACACACGCGGCCTCCTCGGCCATTCCGACGCCGACGCCCCCCTGCACGCGCTGACCGACGCTCTTCTCGGCGCCATCGGCGACGGCGACATCGGCCAGCATTTCCCGCCATCCGATCCGAAATGGAAAGGCGCTGCCTCTCACCTCTTCGTCGAAGACGCAGCCCGTCGCATTCGCGAGCGTAGCGGCCGCATCACCAACGTCGACCTCACCATCCTGTGCGAAGAACCGCGCATCGGCCCCCACCGGGACACGATGCGGAACGCGGTCGCCGCCATGCTTGGGATCGACGTATCGCGTGTGGCGGTGAAAGCAACGACCACGGAGCAGCTAGGTTTTACGGGCCGCAGGGAAGGCATCGCCGCGATGGCCACGGCGACGGTACTGCTCCCGCTCTGAGGCCACACGCCGTTTTCCTCAACTCAGGACTCTCACTGCGTTGACCCCCCCGCCAGAATCGCGGCATCACCGGACAAGGTGGTTGTATGACCAAAAGCGATTCCCGGAAGGGCTACTCCATGAACGTCATGACCCATACCCTCGACCGTCCTCAGGCCGGTGAGACCAGCAGCGCCGCTATTGCGGATATCGCGGAGACCACGTCGGCCACGTGTCTCGCGACACGCGTTCGGCAGCTGTCGCGCATCATCACGCGCCTTTACGACGACGCCATGCGACCGCTCGGCATCACGGCAAGCCAGTACACCCTGCTTGCCCAGCTCGCCTCGCGCGACGGCATTACCGCCGTCGAGATCGGGCACGAGCTCGATATCGAAAAGTCGACCCTCTCACGCAACCTGAAGCGCCTTCTCGCGCTCGGCATGATCATCATGGATCCGCCAGCTGGCCGTCGCGGCCGTGGCCTCCATCTGACGGCCAAGGGACAGGTCGTGCTGAAAGAGGCCTTCCCGGTTTGGCAGGCAGCCCAGGCCCGCTCCGTCGCCGTCATGGGCGTCGAGACGCGCGCCAAGCTCGACGATCTCCTGCGCCTCGCCGAGAAGATGATCGCCGACTAAGCGGTTTATCTCACGAGACCATTGGTTTATGCCGGGGCGTGCCGCAAGGTGCGCCCCGATTGCTTTGGGAGTTGCCTTGCGGAACCGCTCGATCTCCCACGAGGTTTCGCTGCACCCGGACAGCAAGGAAGCAGAGCCATGTTTTCCGACGCGATGATATCAGAAGCCGCGAACCTGCTCGCTGTCATGCGCGCGCGCTCCTGGAAACTCGCCACCGCTGAAAGCTGCACAGGTGGCCTGATCGCCGCTCTGTTCACCGAGATCGCGGGCTCGTCCGACGTCTACGAGCGCGGCTTTGTCACTTACTCGAATTCGGCCAAGGTCGGCCTTCTGAACGTAGACTATGAGACTGTCCGCCAATACGGCGCGGTCAGCACCGAGGTTGCCGTGGCCATGGCGGAAGGCGCCCGCAGGGCGTCGGCAGCGGACGCTGCCGTCGCCGTGACCGGCATCGCGGGGCCTGGAGGCGGCAGCGAAACGAAACCCGTTGGCCTGGTCTACATCGGCGTCGTGGCACCCGGAAAACCCGCGGTAGCGCACGAGTTCCGCTTCGGTGACATCGGCCGCTCCAACGTACGCATGAAAACGGTCGCCGAGGCGCTATCTCTAATCAAAGGTGCGCTGAATTAACTGGAACCGGCGAATGACAACCATGGACGATCCGTCAGTAGAACTCAGGCCGACCAGCAGGTAGTCTCTAAGCTCAACATTCGAGGTGGCCTTTGACCCGCATCCCGCTCTCAGCCGTCTTGGTGGTCTCGGCCCTTGCCGTCTGCCTTCCACTCACTGGCTCAAACGCTGCAGATTTCACCGCGCGCCAGATCACAGAAGAGCTTTACCGGGCAACCGGCGAAACGCCGCCTGACTACACCAAGCGCGATCTGACGGAGCTGGATCTCGCAGGCCTGCGCTTCAAGAACGCGCGCATGACTGAGGTCAACCTGTTCGGATCGGATCTTTCCGGAGCGGATCTTACGGGTGTCGATCTTCGTGCCGCCAAGCTCGATCGCATCATTGCCATCGGGACGCGCTTCGACCGCGCCAACCTTTCCGGGGCAAGCCTCCTGCGTCCTACAACCAGCACATCGTTCGAAGGCACGGCAGGTGAAACGCCGAGCTTCAACGGCGCCGATCTCACCAACGCCAAGCTCTTCGGCATGTTCATGGGCGGCAATTTCGCAGGCGCCCGCATGTCGGGCGCAACGCTCGCGCCGTACAACCATACGGGCTTCATCGAAATGCTGTGGCGCTCGAGGCTCGATTCATCCGACATGAGCGCGGCGGATCTCTCCGGCGCCAACCTCACCCATGTGTCGCTGCGGTTTGCAAATCTCAAAGGCGCGAACCTGAAAGGCGCGGTGCTTCACAACGCAGACCTGTCGCACGCCGATCTTTCCGGAGCCGATCTCTCAGGCGCTGACCTTTCTCACGCGGATCTTGATGGCGCGAAGCTCTCCGGCGTCAAAGGCCTCGACACTGTGACCGGCCTCGACACGGCGCGCAATCGCGAAAAAGCGATCAACTAATTCCGGTCTGAGATCAGACGCTGGCTCTTGCGCCGTAGAGCGAGCGCGCCCGCGCTTCAAACGCTTCGGTGTAGCTGCGCACGGCCTTGTCAAAAGCCGCGCCTACAATCAGCTGCAGCATCGCCGACCGGAACGCGTAATCGATCGCGAAATGCACATCCGACCCGGCGCCGCTCGCAACGAAGCGCCATTCGTTCCGGAGATGCGTGAATGGCCCATCCGCGTGTTTGACGAGGATCTCGCCTGCCACCTTGTCGAGCGTCACATGTGTCGTGAAGCGCTCGGTGATCGCTTTGTAACCGACCGTCATTGTGGCGGTGAGTTCGACTTTGCCTTCGTGCTCGTCGCGACGCGTGACGACCAGCCCCTCGCAAAGCGGCAGGAACTCAGGATAGCGCTCCACGTCGGCGACGACATCGAACATCTCGCTCGGCGTGAAAGGAACGTGTCGGACAGTGCGGAAGCTCGGCACGGTGGGATCCAGAACGGGAAGATGCGAACGGCGCAGACCTTAAAGGAGCGCGCCGCAGCATCCTACCACATCCACAGCGGCCACACCGTCGCAGCATCCGTAGAAGGGAAAGCCCTCAACGCCCGCCGAGGAAACGCGCCACGATCACCACCAGCATTGCGCCAATCGTCGAAACCGCAATCTGATTGCCGTATGGAATGTAGGCGTCGAAGTCATAGGGGAACGTGAGCAGCCCGGCGCTCACCAGGTAGCCGCCAACCACAGCGCCGATCATTCCCACGAGAAGGTTGCGGATCAAGCCGCCGCCGCCAAGCAGTAAACCCGCCAGCCAGCCCGCGATGAGGCCGTTGACGATCATCACGATCCAAACCTTATTGTCGGCGGCAAGCTGCCAGTAGTCCATCTTCGGCTCCCTAGAAAACGTTCGCGCCGCGTCGGGGCTTTGTGCCCTCGGCATTCGCGACGCATGCAATAGAGCTTAGACTAAAGCGAAGATATGACGTGCGCCATCGCGGCAAAGCGCGCTGGGGCCGAGGACGCGAACGACCTTAGACGTGGCAGCGGGCGCCCAGATAGTCGTTGAGGAGTTGATTGTAGAGATCGGCGTCCGCTTTTTGCTGCGCGCTGATCTTCTTGCCGGCGGCCTGGGCTTGCACAGAGGAGGGTACACCGCGCGCGTCGAGCTTATTCAGCTGCGATTTGATCGATCCGCAGCTTTCGCCGTTCGCGAGCTGCTTAGCAGATGGACCTCCAGGTCCCGAACCGCCCGATGCGCAACCACCCAAAAGGGCAACCATGCCGACAGTGCCGAGCAGAGCAAGACAAGACGCGCCGCCGCGCACCCGTGCGATCATTGTCCGGTAGTCCTCTCGAAGCGATTTCACCAAATCAGGTTAAAGTCTTCTGCCGGTCTGTAGAACCCCTCGCCGCTCATTCCAGGCCATTCGTGCAAAAGTGTGGCATCGATGCAGCAGCTTGAGATCCTGTAGAGATTCCAAGCAGGCTCCGCAAGCGGAACGTGTCACGCACGACGCGCCATCGGCGGAAAACATCCCCGATGAAAAAGTCCCACCGGCCGCTCCGATCGTCGCGCCGACTATCAGGCGCGACGTGAATTGGCAGCGCGGAAAGAGCCGCTCCGATCCCCGTCCCGTCTATCAGGCGCAGCATGAATCGGCAGCCCGCAACACGTCGCTTCAGAACCGATCGTGTTCTAGCGCTGCTGCACGACCGGCGGCGCGGTTGCCGACACGACCTGCGAGGAGTTCCCAGCTGCCGGCTGTATCGGTGCCGCTGCGGCCTGCATTCCAGCCGGGCGCGGGATCGTCGAGCACTTCGCCTGGAATTCGGCGTTGGCGCGATCGAGCTCAGCCGCCTGCTGCAGCGACGTGCGCTTGACCGAGACGTTCGACGACTTGCCGGCTGCGGCCTTCTCGAGCCGTTCGGTCAGCCCGCCGCCGCGCAGCGTCTCGATACGCTGCGCCAGCGAGTAGCAAGCCGGATCGGTCTTCGGAACGGCGGCGACGGTATTCTGCGTCGTTGCCGGGATCGATTGTGTGGTGAGCGGGTTCGAGAGGCCGCCCGAGCATCCGCCGAGAACCAGAGCAGCGCATGCCGTGAGTGCGAGTGTCGCCGACGATTTATCCATGGATTCCCCCGTGACGTACTTTGAGACGTGTCGCCCGTACGTTTCTTTGGTCTACGGCCGGCCCAGAGCCGCCCACAAGGAGCCGGGTCCAAAATGCACGTGCACGGAAGCGATTGACAGGGGCGAATCGGTGGAAAGGAACGCCGAGTTGCAGAGAAGCCACTCTCTTCGAGCAAGAAAGTTTCGTCACGATCGCTGCAATATGCAGTGCGCAGAGCCTCAGCCGCGAATCGGCGCGGGAGCTAGCTCCCGCGCACCATCACGGTGACGGCGCGCGCAATCTCTTCGGCCGTCGGCAACGCCTGCGCTTGGAGATCGGTCGCGTAAGGCATCGGTACCGGCGCGCCGGCGACACGCTTCGGCGGGCTCTTCAAGGCATCGAAGCGTTCGGCCACGACAGACGCCACGATCTCGGCGCCGATCCCACCGGCTCCCCAGCCGTCCTCGACGGTCAAGAGACGCCTTGTCCGCGCAACAGAAGCGACGATCGTGTCCCGATCGAGCGGCCGAAGGCTCATGAGATCGACGACCTCGGCGGAAATGCCGTCGTCCGACAACGCCCTAGCCGCCGCGAGCGCCGTGACCAGCGAATGCCCCGCCGCCGTAATCGTCACGTCAGTTCCGGCACGAGCAATGCGTGCATGTCCCAGCGCGAATTCGGTTTTGTCGACGACGTCGTCGCGCGTTGCATAGAGTTGCGTATGCTCGAGAACGACCACCGGACCCGGATCCCGAATTGCCGCGGTCAACAGCGCGCCGGCCGCAGCCGCAGTTGCAGGCTGCACCACCTTGAGCCCGGGAATTCCCGCCAGCAAAGACGCAACACACCGGGACTCTTCACCCGTCATTCCGGGCGAGAAACCATTCGGTCCGCGAAACACGATCGGCACCGGCAGCTTTCCACCTGAGAGATAGAACGTCTCCGCCGCCCCCATCAGCGCCGGCCATATCTCATTCAGCGCCCGACCCCAGGAGCCGACTTCAACGACCGGCTTCAAACCGGCATAGGCCGCGCCGACCGCGAGACCCAACGCGGCTTCGTCGAGTGCAGGCACGGACACGACGCGCCGGGGCCCGAACGCATCGGCAAGCCCCTGTGCCACGCGCTGAGCGCCACGGTTTTGCGTGACATCGACGCCGATAAGGAAAACGTCGGGATCGCGCTGCATTTCGTCGGCGAGTGCATCGCGCAGAGCTTCGCGATACGTAAGCCCCTGTCCGTCAGCGCGGCGAACATCGATGCGCGGCGCAGCCGCACGCTGTGGTTCGGAGCGCGGAGAGGCTTCCAAAGAAGCGAAGCCGAGCAGCACCGCAATCGGTGTGTTGACCTTCACGCCTTCCGTGCCCGCAGGCACGAGGATGCGCTCGACATGGCCTTCGTTCTCAGCTTCGATCTCAAGCGTCGCCGATGACGTCACCACTTCCACCAGAAGATCGCCCGCGGCAACCGCCTGGCCTTCGGCCACGTGCCAGCGCGCAATCTTTCCGTCCTTCATCGAAGGCGTCACGGACGGCATAAGGATTTCTCTGCGCATCCCTAGGCCTCGATGAGAGAGGAGAGATCGCGTTCCTCGGGCGCCGGCCCGGAACGCGCCGCAGACGCAGCAGAGAAAACGATGTCCTTCACTTCTTTTTCGAGGCTCTTGAGATCGCGCTCGCCGATCACCCCGTCTGCAAGCAGACGCGCCCGCGCCTTCGCCACTGGATCGGCTTCATCGAGGCGGCGCTCCGCAGAGCTTCCCGCGCGCGTCGACATGCCTCCGTGACCGCGATAGCGATAGGTCAGCATTTCGAGCACCGTTGGCCCATCACCGCGTCGCGCGCGCTCGATGGCCCTGCGCCCAGCCGCACGTACGCGGCGCACATCGATCGCGTCGACCTGTTCACCCGGGATCGCGAAAGGCGTGCCGCTTTCGGAGATCGCGGACGGCACGGAACCGAGCACGATGCTGGCTCCCGGCGCCGCCGTGTTGTTGTCGACCACGAACACGATGGGCAGCGATCGGCGCGCCGCGAGCTTATACGTCTCGAGCACGCGACCCCGCGCCGCCGCCGCGTCGCCATAGAAGCAGAGCGTCACCGCGTCGTCATCGCGATAGCGAGAAGCGAAAGCGAGACCGGCGCCAAGCGGCACGCCACGACCGGTGCTGCCATGTCCACCGAAGAACTGATGTCCCGGCGCAAACATATGGACGGTGCCGCCTTTGCCGTGATTGAGACCCGTCGTGCGCCCGGTGAGTTCCGACATCATGGCACCCACATCTGCCCCCCGTGCGAGAAGCGCGCCATGCGTGCGGTAGCTAGTGATAATGGGATCCGTTTCCCGCGCTTCCATGAGCATGCCCACAATCGACGCTTCCTGCCCGATGCAGAGTGGACAAGCGCCATGGATCGCCTGCAACGCGTAAAGCTGCCCGGCCTTTTCCTCGAAACGTCGGATGAGCAGCATCTTGCGATAGGCCGCAATTTCCTCGTCCGGCGAGAACAAGCTCGCAAAATCGACGGGACCGAGGGGGCTACCCTTCATCGTTGCTCCTGAAAGACCGCTGGCACCTCCGAAGTGCCCAAAGCGGGCACGTGAGCGTGAGGTCTACTCTGCCGACATACTGCGAAACCTACACGACGAGAAGGCGTGCCGGCCAGCCTCACGCGTGCTGCAGTGCAGCGCCGTCAGTTGGGCCGTTTGTCGCTACCTGGCCGAGACCTGTGGCAGCTTCACGGCGCAGCGACGGCACCTCTCGGAGACATGCGCAAGGGTTGCAAGGAAGCGACATGAGGGGCGCGCGCACAGCATGTGAGCGTCGCGGAGCCGTTGGGCTCAACGGTTAGCCGGCGGGCTCGTCCGTCAGGATGCGATCGCGCGGATGGGCGAAGCCCAACACCTCGCGGGCGATCTCTTCCACCATGTCGGGATCAGGGAGATCGGGGCGCAGCAGCACAACATCATGCGAAAGCTTGGCGCGCACGGCCTCGAGGCTCTGAATCTCGAACTGCAGAGCGCTTTCGCGCTCGATCAGTTTCTCTCTAGCCTCGAGACCGTGGCGGCCTTTAAGCGTGTGAAAGGCGAAGTAGGCCGTTAAACCAAGGCAGAGAAGCAACACAGTCGCCTGCCGCAGCCTGGCTCGCCGATCATGTAAGGTTTGACGCAGCACGATCTTGTTCGACGTTACGCACTATGAGAACCGGGAACAAAGGAACCTTAGGATGCGGCACCTTAAAACGAGGTAAAGTTCCGTCCTGTTTTTTCATCGGCTTAAGCCAAAATAAAAAGCCGCCGGGCACCCGCCCGACGGCTTTTCCAGTCTGAGCCTCGCGAGGAGGATTTAGACCGCGCGGGCGCCCCTGAGGATCGAACGGCCGGCATAGCGCGCCACGTCTCCGAGCTCACCCTCGATGCGGATGAGCTGGTTGTACTTCGCAAGGCGATCCGAGCGGCAAAGCGAGCCGGTCTTGATCTGTCCGCAGTTGGTCGCAACCGCGAGATCCGCGATGGTCGAATCTTCCGTCTCGCCTGAGCGGTGAGACATGACGGCCGTGTAGCCCGCGCGCTGGGCCATCGACACCGCGTCGAGCGTCTCGGTCAACGTGCCGATCTGGTTGACCTTGACCAGGATCGAATTCGCGGTCGCCGCCTTGATGCCGCGCGACAGGCGCGTCGTGTTGGTGACGAAGAGATCGTCGCCGACGAGCTGCACGTTCTTGCCGATCGCGTCGGTTAGCGCCTTCCAGCCCGCCCAGTCGTCCTCGCCCATGCCGTCCTCGATCGAGATGATCGGGAAGCGCGACGCGAGATCTTCGAGATAACGAACCATCCCCGCGCTATCGAGGCTCTTGCCCTCGCCCGCGAGTTCATACTTGCCGTTCTTGTAGAACTCCGTCGAGGCGCAATCGAGCGCCAGCATGACATCGTCGCCCGGTTTGTAGCCGGCCTTTTCGATCGACTTCATGATGAAGCCAAGTGCTTCGTCGGCGCTCTTGAGGTTCGGCGCGAAGCCGCCCTCGTCGCCGATGCCGGTGTTGTGGCCGGCGTCTTTGAGGCCCTTCTTAAGCGTATGGAAGATTTCGGCGCCAATGCGCACGGCGTCAGCCACGGTCTCGGCCGCGACCGGCATGATCATGAATTCCTGGATGTCGATCGGATTATCGGCATGCGCGCCACCGTTGATGATGTTCATCATCGGCACCGGCAGCACGTGAGCAGACGCGCCACCCACATAGCGATAGAGCGAGAGACCGGACGCTTCGGCCGCAGCCTTGGCGGCAGCGAGCGACACGCCGAGAATAGAGTTGGCGCCGAGACGGCTCTTGTTCTCGGTTCCGTCGAGCGCGATCATCGCCGCGTCGATCCCGCGCTGATCCTCGGCATCGAGCCCGACGAGCGCATCCGAGATTTCGCCGTTGACCGCATCGACAGCCTTCAGCACGCCCTTGCCGAGATAGCGACCCTTGTCGCCGTCCCGAAGCTCGATCGCCTCGTGCGCGCCCGTGGAAGCGCCCGACGGCACTGCGGCCCGGCCCATGGAGCCGTCCTCGAGCATCACGTCGACCTCGACTGTCGGATTACCGCGGCTGTCAAGAATCTCGCGGCCGAGGATGTCGACGATGGCGGTCATGGGCGTATCCTTAGAAGTCTGATATACGGATCTTTTTATGGGGCGCTCGCGTTCGACGGCGGCCCGCTCACGCGGGGAGTTCGAACGCCGTCCGCCTTTTAACCGGGTTCGGCTAGGACGCAAATACCCCATCGGGTAAGAGGCTGCCTACCCGGCCGCGCCAAGGTTTCGCAGGCCCGTTTTAAAAGAGCCCAAGGTTCACCAAGTTCCACATGGCTGACCGGAGAGGAGCACCGATGGCAGATCAAACCACCTACCACGGATCATGTCACTGCGGCGCAACCCGCTATGAGGCAAAAAGCGCCCCCATCACCGAAGCCATAAGTTGTAACTGCTCGATGTGCCGCCGCAAGGGCACCCTGCTCGCCTTCATCCCGGCTTCCGACTTCACGCTTCAAACGGCAGCCGATGCCTTGGCGGACTACCAGTTCAACAAGCACGTCATCCATCACCTCTTCTGCAAGACCTGCGGCGTCACGAGCTTCGCGCGCGGCAGCATGCCGGATGGCACCGAAACCATCGCCCTCAACGTGCGCTGTATCGACGAGATCGATCCAAGCAAGCTCAAGATCAACCACTACGACGGAAAAAGCGCGTGATAGGCGAAGGCGCACTCGTTCTCTTCTCGGGCGGACAGGATTCGACCGTCTGCCTCGCCTGGGCGCTGAAGCGCTATGCGCGCGTCGAGACCATCGGCTTCGCCTATGGCCAGCGCCATGCCGTCGAGCTCGCCCAGCGCGTGATCGTGCGCGACAAGATCCGCACCGACTTTCCCGCTTGGGGCGAAAAGCTCGGTCCCGATCACATGATCGAGCTCACCGAGCTGGGACGCATCAGTGAGACCTCGCTCACGCGCGCAACGGAGATCGCCATGACGAAGGCGGGCCTCCCGTCCACGTTCGTTCCGGGACGCAACCTATTGTTCCTCACCTATGCGGCAGCGGTCGCCTATCGCCGTGGACTGGGCACGCTCGTCGCCGGCATGTGCGAGACAGACTACTCGGGTTACCCCGATTGCCGCGCCGACACGATCCGGGCGCAGGAAGAAGCGATCGCCCTTGGCTTCGATCAGGAATTCTCGATCGAGACGCCGCTGATGTATGTCGACAAGGCGGACACCTGGGAGCTTGCCGACGAACTCGGCGGCGCGCCGCTCGTCGACCTCATTCGCGATGACACCCACACCTGCTATCTCGGCGAACGCACGACATTCCACGACTGGGGCTGGGGCTGCGGCACATGCCCCGCGTGCGAACTCCGCGCCAAGGGCTGGATGACCTGGCAGTCTGAAAAGACCGTCCGCCGCGCTTAAGCACTCTAACAGCGCACTCGTCTTTCCCACCTCATCGGTTGTTAACGAAGAGATCGTTCCCGGGGGTTCTTCCGCTTCGCCCGTCAGATACCTAACTTAGGGGCACCCCTCTGCTATCCCCCAAAAACGCAGGAGCGACCTGATGGCCGACAAGTTAGATACGAAGAAAGCCGCCGACAAGCGCAAGGCGCCGCTCGCTACGCCGAGCGACCTCGGCGATAACGCGGTGCGCGACATTTCCGGCGCGATGAACGAACTGCTCGCCGACGTGTTCGCACTCTATCTCAAGACCAAGAATTTCCATTGGCACGTGTCGGGCCCGCACTTCCGCGATTACCATCTGATGCTCGACGAACAGTCGGATCAGATTTTCGCCATGACGGACCCCATCGCCGAACGGGTACGCAAGATCGGCGGCACCACCATCCGCTCCATTGGGCAGATTTCAAAGCTGCAGCGGATCGAGGATAACGACGCCGACTATGTGGATGCGCTCGACATGCTCGCGGAGCTTCGCGAGGACAACAAGGACCTCATCCAGCGCATGCGCTCGGTTCACGATGTCGCAGACGAGCACAATGACGTCGCGACCGCGAGCCTTCTCGAAAACTGGATCGACGAAACCGAGCGGCGCCACTGGTTCCTGTTCGAAGCCAGCCGCCCTTCGGTCGAAGGCCACTGATCTGCGTTTCACGCCACTGATGAAAGGGACAGACAACATCCCGTGAGGGTTGTCTGTCCCTTTGTCTTTCCGCACCGCGAAACAACACCTCACGCATCCCCGACAACCGCAGAGAATACCTCAGTATTCTAATCTTCCGGCTTCGGTCGGTGGAGACCTTGTATTCGCCCAAATCCAGGCTTGAATGCACCAGCCAATCAAGATGGGCCGGTCGCCTCATGCCACTACAATTTGCCTCGGCTCTCAAGATCGCCCCATTCCTCGCCGTCGGCGCAGCGATCCTCATCCCTCTCAGTCTGGGTTACGACGGAAGACGCGTTTTCCAACTCGCTCTGCTGGCACTGCCCGGCATAGCGCTGCTCTTGATCCCGATATCGTCGAAGACCTGGCATAGAACACGCCTATGCGCAGTGTGGTGCTGGTCCCTGATGTTCATCGTTGATGGGCTCGCACGCGCCTACGTCAGTTGGCACTACGACGCCACGCCGACGAGTTCGATGGTTCTAAGCGCACTCGCCAATACCGGTTCACGCGAGAGCAGCGAATACCTGGAGATGTATGCTCCATCGATAGCGGTTTGGGCTTTGACGCTCGTGTCGCTGGCTTCGGTCGTTGCAATCGCTCTCGCGAAGTCTTCACCGCTGGGCTGGCGCTCACTCGGACTTGCAAGCTCTGACATGACGCGATGGAGATGGGCGGCGTTGCCACTCTCCATCATCGTGGCGGTTGCCTACGCAGCACCGGGCTGGCGTAAACTTCATCCCTTCCCGTATTGGGTAGCTTGGGCGAACCAGGTGAGCATCGCAAAAGCGCAATTGCTCGATCGAAAAGATGCCCGCGAAGATGCATTGACGTTTGCGACCAAACTGGCGCCGGTTGTCAAACACGACGGCCCATCGACAATCGTCCTCGTGATTTCTGACAGCATTAATCGCGACAATCTCGGGTTGTACGGATACCCGCGCGACACCACCCCCGGCTTGGCCAAACGCGACGCAATTCTGGGTAACGACAAGCTCGTCATTCGCAACGCCTGGGCAACGCAAGCGTCAACAGTTGCAGCACTTCGCGACATCTTCTCGTTCGGCCGCAACGATCCAGTGTCGCCTCTGCATATCCTCGCGCTCGCTCGCGCAGCGGGATATCGAACCTCGTGGATCAGCAATCACGACGATTTCGGCATCGACGAAATGCATGCCGCCCTCGCCGACGAAAAGCACATGCTGAGCCGGCAGCCTGGCCGCATTACCTCGTCACTTGATGAAATCGTTCTGCCATCTGTGCGAGCGGCACTTGCCCATCCCGCGAGCCGCAAGCTCGTCGTGGTTCATCTGCTTGGGGGCCATCCGCATTACTCCTATCGCTACCCCAACGATCAGAACCCATTCCTCACGACCGAAGACTCGACGGACGCGACGCTTCGGGCAAACAAGCGATCTCCTTGGGTGCGCCATCTGCGAGAGCATTACGACAGCGCGCTGCTCTATCATGATCGCGTGCTATCCGAATTGCTGGACCTCACGATCAACCTGCCCGATCAGAATGGATACAGGGCTTGGTTTTACCTCTCCGATCACGGCCAGGAAGTCGGCCATGAAGTGAACCGCGCTGGGCACAGCGCCAGCACCGCGGCTGGATTCCGCATCCCAGCCATCGTTTGGCAAAGCGAGCCGCGCCATGAACTCGGCGCAGCTGTCGAAGCCCGCCCCTTTAGAGCAGACTGGACGGGGTGGACGGTGATGACGCTGCTCGGCATTCGCTGGGACGGCTTTGATGCCACGCGCGACGTTCTTGACGCGCGGTATCAGTGGCGCCCCCCGACGCTCGAGGTTCCCATTCGCTCATTCGTGGAAGGCCCAAGCCCACCTATCAGGTGATAGCAGGCAACTCCCTCAATCAGAATGCGAAGCCGCTGTCGGCTGCAGGAACGCGATCGCCGCCGCCGCAAGGCAACCGACGATGATGCCGACGGTCAGATCGAACACCATGGTAAGTCCGAAGGTGAGCAGCAGCACGGTCGCCGTCGGCCAGTGCCGCAGCAGGTGCGCGAACTCTTCCTTCTCGGCCATGTTCCAGCACACGACCACGAGCAGCCCCGCGAGAGCCGCAAGCGGAATAGCGTTCGCGAGTGGCGCCGCGACAAGCATGAACGCCAAAAGAAACGCGGAATGGAGAATGCCCGAAACCGGGCTCACGGCGCCGGCGCGAATGTTAGTCGCGGTGCGCGCGATCGTGCCGGTGACACTGATGCCGCCGAAGAGCGCCGAAAAGACGTTGGCGATGCCTTGCGCGACGAGCTCCATGTTGGAGCGATGCTTCCGCTTCGTCATGCCATCCGCGATCTTTGCAGACAGCAGGCTCTCGACGCCGCCCAGTAGCGTGAAGGAAAGCGCCGTTGGCAGAAGCTCCACGAGACGCGCCCATGTGAGGGACGGCAGATGCGGCCACGGCAAGCCGCTGGGCAGACCACCGAAGCGGCTACCGATCGTCTCCACCGGCAAATGAAAAGCAGTGGCAGCAACAGACGCACCGACGATCGCGATCAACATCCCCGGCCACATCGGACGCCAGGCGCGCAGCGCGAAAATCAGCGCCGCCGATCCGACACCCAAGACGAGTGCGGACAGATTGACCGTCGGCAGCGCCGAACCCAGCGCGACCAATTTCGGAAAAAGATGGCTCGGCTCAGCGCCCGCGAGCGACAATCCCCCGAGATCGCGCAGCTGGCTGGCAAAAATCGTGACCGCGATACCGCAACTGAAGCCGACCGTCACCGCATGCGGGATGTATCGGATCAGCGTGCCGAGGCCCGAGAGACCGACGAGCACCAGAAACAGTCCGGACATGAGGACCGCGATCAGCAGGCCGTCGATGCCGTGCTGCGCAACCGTAGCCGAGACAAGCACGATGAACGCGCCAGCAGGCCCGCCGATCTGGAACCGGCTTCCACCCAACACCGACACGAGGAAGCCGCCGACGATCGCTGCATAGAGCGCGCGCTCCGGAGGCACGCCCGAAGCCACGCCGATCGCCATGGACAACGGCAGCGCCACGATTGCGACGGTCAGTCCCGCGAGCGCATCCTTGCGCAACTTCGCCCAGCCGTATCCGTCAGCCAGCGTCGAGAAGAGCTTTGGCAGGTAGAGGTGCGCGCTGGCTGAGCCATCCGGCATGATCTGATGCGACTCCGGTTCTGATGCCGGGAAAGTACCCGTTACCTAAGTAGAGCCGCAATGGGGCAAAAGGCACGTGTCGCGACAGCCAAGACTGCGCGTCAAAAGCCGTAGCTGACGCCGCCGCGAACGGACTGGATATCGACGTCATCGGCGCGGTGATCGTAGTCCAGTCCGGACACCACTGAGCCAACCGATGTACTGATATTCGACGCGAGCCCGCACGCGAAACAATCCGGAAATCATCAGCGAAGAGAATTAAAAGCGGGCTAACGTCGACTATGACGCTTCAAGCGACCACCGCTTTGATCGCCGGTCTCTGACCGGCCGCGGCGGCACCTTTCGCTTCGCCAAGCGCGGCAACCCGTTCGTCATAGTCGAGCCGCAAAAAATCATTGAGCACGTCGTCTGAGATCTCATACTCGCCGCAGTGTTTGCAGCGAACCACGAGCCCATCGAAATCGCCCGATCCGAGGCTTTCCGCTTCAGCTCCGCAAACAGAGCATTGCATGGTAACTCCTTGAGGTCATGGCCAGGGTAAAGAACATATACCCCCTGGCGGCTCGAGCAGTTCCAAGACCCCTGCGGCCCAGCTTTGCTTGACAACCGCACCAGGCCTCCTAGGGATCACGGCATGTATGCCGTGAAAGAGATCTTCTACACCCTTCAGGGCGAAGGCGCGAACGCCGGCCGCGCGGCCGTGTTCTGCCGCTTCGCGGGGTGCAATCTTTGGTCTGGCCGCGAGGTGGATCGGGCGGCCGCCAACTGCCGCTTCTGCGACACTGATTTCGTAGGCACCGATGGTGACGGCGGCGGCAAGTTCCCGGACGCCGAAGATCTTGCGAACGCCGTGCTCAAGGCCTGGCAGGGCGGCGCGCGCGACCGCTTCGTCGTGCTCACGGGCGGCGAACCGGCTCTACAAATTGACTCACCACTGATCGATGCGTTGCATGCACACGGATTTTCCATCGCCGTCGAGACCAACGGCACGCTCGAACTGCCGGCAGGCATCGATTGGATCTGCGTCAGCCCGAAGGCTGGCAACCCGCTCCGCCAGACGCGCGGCGACGAGCTGAAACTCGTTTACCCTCAAGAGGGCCTCGCCCCGGACAGCCTGATCGGGCTCGATTTCGCCCGCTTCTTCCTGAGCCCCATGGATAACGCCGCGCTCGCTGAAAACACGGCCGCCGCCGTCGCCTACGTGAAGGCCAACCCCGTCTGGCGGCTCTCGGTCCAGACCCACAAGCGCATCGGCATCCCCTAGACCATGACCGCTCCGGACCGGGTTGCCCCGATCGCCGCGCCATCTATCAGGCGCGGCGTGAACCGGCAGCCCGGATTAAGTCCGAAGTGAATCATCGGTCTCATCAGAAACCTAGCAGCCGGACAGCGGCCCGTTTTTATTGACCAATCTGAGCCCTGCTGCCCGCTGCCTCACCCCTTGGGGATGGCGCCATGGCCCAAAATCCCCTATGTGACGCCCATGCGCCTCTATAAGGAATTCCAGTTCGAGGCGGCACACTTCCTGCCGTCCGCACCGCAAGGCCATCCGAACTCACGGATCCATGGCCATTCTTTCCGCGCGCGCATCGTCATCGAGGGCGAGCCCCATCCCGACACCGGCATCGTCTTCCATCTCGACGATCTGGCTGCCGCCATGGCGGACGCGCACGACGCACTCGATCATCGCCTCCTGAACGAGGTCGAAGGCCTCGAGATGCCGACGCTCGAGCGGATTTCCATGTGGCTGTGGAGCCGGCTCGAGAACCGGGTGCCGGGCTTGAGCGAGATCCAGATTTCGCGCGATAGCTGCCACGAGGGCTGCATCTACAGCGGCCCGCGCGCGCATCGCCTAGCAGCCGAGTAAGAGGCCGCGATGAGCCAGGACACGTCAGGCATCACGCTGCTCGGTGGATCATCCGCCATTCCGGCGTCGCCCGAAGAGGCCGTGCTCGAACGCGTTGCCAACCCACACGCCGATACCGCCTACGTTGCGCGCTTCACAGCTCCAGAGTTCACGTCGCTCTGCCCGGTGACCGGCCAGCCCGATTTCGCCCATCTCGTGATCGACTACGTGCCGGGAGCCTGGCTCGTCGAAAGCAAATCCCTGAAGCTCTATCTCGCTTCGTTCCGCAATCACGGCGCCTTCCACGAGGACTGCACTGTCGCCATCGGCAAGCGCATTGCAGAGCTGCTCGATCCGCAATTCCTGCGCATCGGCGGATACTGGTATCCGCGCGGCGGGATCCCAATCGATGTCTTCTGGCAGACCGGCAAACTTCCGGAAGGCGTCTGGCTTCCGGATCAGGGCGTCGCGCCGTATCGCGGTCGCGGCTGAGAGCCGAACGCGACCTTAAGCGCGACCGCCCGGGGTCGCTTCCGCAACAGTCATGCTGTTGCCGCGCCACGTGAAGCCGTCACCTGCCCAGCCCTTGAGCCAGACCACCGGCAAAGCGAGATCGCGTACGAACCACGCGACGGGAGAAACGGCGCTAACGTGCCAGCCCGCCGCTCTTGCCAAGAGTGCCTCCGTCCCGAACCAGAGAGCTGCGGCAAGCGCAACGGCCACCCCACTCTCAAGATCGACTGCCGGCGCAGCAATCGCAGCCGCGATCATCGGCGCCACGCTGCCCGTCAGAACTTCGGGAGAATAGCAGAGCGGGAAAGACGCACGTCTGAGGCGCGCCCAGCGCACCTGCCGATCGAGTACCTGTCCGCGCGTCCGCGATCCCAGGGGCTGCTCGAACGGATCATCGACAATGCGAACCCTCAGCCCGCGCCGGCGCACGACCTTGGTCGCGGCCGCGTCCTCCGCAATCTCGATCCCGAGCTGGCCGATACCGCCGGCGTCGTCGAGCATCCCGCGCGGCCATAGCATCGATTTGCCCTGCGCGAACCCGAAGCCGATCCCATCCGCTGCGAGCTGCCAGCGCGCCTGATAGGTGTTGAGGAACGCGCATTCGACCTCGGCCCAGAAACCCAAGGGGCGACTTCCCACGGGCGGCGAGCACACGAGCCCGGTGTCGGACTTCATGGCTGAAAACATCTGTGCCACGTAATCGCGTGGCATGAGCACATTGCTGTCCGCGATCACGATCCACGCGTGACGCGCAGCGGCCCAGCCTTTGGCCACGTTGTTGAGTTTGGGATTGGGCGTGCTCTTGTCGTCGCCGATCAAGAGCTTCGCATCCACGTCTGGATAGTCCGCAATGAGCTTCTGCACCAGCGGCACGGCCGCGTCGCGCTCCCGCGCCGAGCAGAAGATCAATTCAAGATCCGGATGCTTGAGTTCGAATGTGCTCCGAAGCGTGAGTTCATCGAACGGATCAAGCCCGCACACAGGACGTACGATTGTGACAGGCGGCAGCTGGCTCGCATCGATGGGAGCCCGGCGAGCGCGCCGCCGGATACGAAAAACTGCGATGCCGGCCGACGCAATATGAGTAAGCGCCGCAAGCGCCAGAAACCCGAGGGCAGCCCATTCGATCACCGGAGCGTCATCTCCCGAAAAAGGGTTATGAACTGTCAGTCCTTCCAGGATTCCTGCAACAGGCCAATGACGACTCAATGACCGTTTGATGACCGATCATTTTGGCCCCACCGCAACGGCTTTGCGTTCAATGTCACAAAAAGAAAAGGGGACGCGTGAGCGCCCCCTCCAAGTCTGCGGGAGAAGTTTGCCCAAGTGCATCGGACGATTGAACGAACGACGAGCCAAGGACAGCAACACTGTAGCAGCACGCGAGCATAACCCGTCAACGCGCGATGCGCGGTCCTCGCGGCGCCATTTCGCCGCGCGCAACTGTCACAGGACTGTTATGTTGGCAGAGGCGACGCAAAGCCAGACAACGCAACACAAAATTGCTCATTCATCGAGCAGTCGGATGGCTTGGAATAAATCGGATTTGCCTTAGCGCGAACGCTGCAAAGCAACTCAGAAACGAACGGTTGGAGCCGCCCCCAATATCGCCCAGATGGTGCCAAAAAACTGAGACCTCGTGCGGCTAGTGTCCTCGCACTGACTCGCAATCACAACCCTGGAGCGGCCCAATGTCCGTGAGCCTCGACGCCCTGCAGCCGGGCGACACCATCGCGATCCAGTATCGCCTCTGGCGTCCCATGGACGATCGCGAAGACGATGTCGTCGAGAGATGGATCTCGGCGCGCATTATCGACTGTGAAGAGGGCGCCTGGCCCCTCGCCCGTCTCGTGGACGGGCAAATGACAGACGTGCGTCCTTTCATGACCTGGCGCTGGGTTGCACGTGCGCGACCTCTCGATGTCGCCATTGCAGCCTGATTTCCTGGCTCGTCTTCCTTTCACAAGCCTCCCGAACCCTTCAGCCAGCGTTCATCCCGCTTGTTGCTGAATAGGCACGTGTTGGCGGATGCAACCGGGCGTTGGAACAAACGCGACGGAATTGCGTAGTCCATCACGTTGGTTGGCAAAGCCAGCCAGCAACCGGAGCGCGTGACGGCGACGGGAGATGTGATGATCGTATCTATGTCCGACGAATTGATAATGGCGTTCGCCGACGGCGAACTGGATCCTTTTGTGGCCGCCAGGGTGAAGGCCGCCATATCGAATGACGACACGATCCGAAGAAAGCACGAGATGTATTTGCACACGCGCTCGGTCCTCGCTCGCTCCTTCGGCGGCGTGCTGGCAGAGCCTGTGCCCGAACGCTTGAAGCGCACGGTGCGCGCGCCCAGACGGCGCACCGGCTGAGCCGAAACGTGGACGCGCGCTCAACCGGCGGCGTGCGTCCTCTAGAGTTTCTTCCAGAATTTAAGGATCTCGGCCGCCGTAGCCTTTGGCTGTTCGACCTGCCACCAGTGACCACTATCGATCGTCATGGCGCGCGCGCCCGTAACCTCTGCCAGCCGCTCTCCGTAGATCGGCGCGGCATAAATATCTCGCTCACCCCACAGCACGAGACCGGGCGATTGCGGAGCAGTAAGCGCCGCGCACCACGTCTCGAACACATCGCGGCCTGAGCGGTAGAGCCGGAGGATGGAGCCCTTCATGCGAGCGTCGATCCCGCGCGCGGTGTCCGCCGCATCCGCTTCTGAGAGTCCCGTCCGCCGCAGCATGTCGATCGCGAGCGGCGGCGTGAAGCGCTCCATGGCCTTCTCACCCGCGCCTTCGGTTTGCCAGATGCGCGCCGTGGTGTGCCACGTGTAGTCGGGCGTGAACGGCGCGCCGCCGACAACCCAGCTCCTCACCAGATCTGGCCGGACCGAAAGCACCCGCATCGCGAGGATCGAGCCCCAGTCGTGGGCAACGAGATCATGCGGTCCCGGCAAGGTCTCGAGCGCTTCAATGAGCCACGCGAGATAAGCTTCCTTGCTGGCGTCGAAGTTTTGCGGCGCATCACAACCGAAGCCCGGCAGCGCCAGCGCCACCACATCCTCGCGCCCAATCTCAGCGATGAGCCGCTCCCACACCCGTTTCGTATCGGGCACGCCATGAATGAATACGGCCGTCAACGCTTGCGCCCCTTCTCCGAAAAGCCTGCGAGAGCAAATACACGAATGCTGCTGTGAGATCCTAGGTTTTGCGCCGGATCGAGCTGAGCGAGCCTGGCCGGTCCAGCGGCTGCACGACCTGGCTGCGCTTCGGAGCGCGTTTGGAAGGCGGCGCGTCGAACCGCACTCCAACCTCCTCCCCTCGTCGCCATGCCACCGTGCAGGGCACCTCGATCCCGTCGGACTCAACAATGAGATCGAACTGGCTTGGAATGGCGAGATCCTTGGAAACCTTGAGACGCGCTCCCGTGTCGGAGATGTCGCGCACCGTGCAGGAGAGCGTCGAGGAACGCGCATTGAAGACGATGGTCCCGCCCTTCAAAACCCGTTTACGCGTCGCGTTGCGTTTATCCGACTGGTCCATGGATCCCCCGGAGCGCCTGCCCCGTTCCAGAGTTCATTCGACCGAAGATTGGTTCCTTGGCGGCGGTGGCTGCCTTCTCCCCGTGCGGCTGAGCATACGCCGACTCTCCCGGCCTAACCATGTGGCAGCGGGCATCAACTTCTGCCCTGGCATGGGGAAACGTCGTGATACAAGAGATGGATCCGGCAATGCCTTTTCAGGATTGGTAGCTTGGTTCGGCGGCCGAAGCGGCTCCCTGGTCGACGTCGCCTGCATAGTCCAGCCGGCCGAACGCTTCCACGGGCTCAATCCAATAGACAAGGTCGGGAATGGCCGCCTTGAGGCGGATCTCATCGAGCAGCAGTGCCACGCGCGCCCGATCGAGCACGATAATCAGAACGCCTCGCGCAACCCGCCCCCGAACACGCTCTCGGATGCTCGAGCTTTCAAAGCGATGCCCGTGCCCTTCGGATTCCCAGGTTGTGAACCCCGTGAGCGGCGGCTCGCTGTTCAGCATAAGCTCGACGATATGGCTTTCGGACGCCGGCGGGTAGACGAGCGTCAGCTTGCAAATGGGTTGATCCATGACAGTCTCCGGCGTTCATCGTTGAAGCTGCGCGCCGCGGCACCAAATCGACGAAACAGAATGGGCAGAAGAATGAGCGTAAGCGTTGTCGAGGTGACAAGGCCGCCGATGACGACGATGGCGAGCGGCTTTTGAATTTCTGACCCTGGCCCGCTTGCGAATAGCAACGGAACGAGTCCGAACGCAGCGATGCTTGCCGTCATCAGAACGGGCCGGAGACGACGGAGAGAGCCCACGTATACGGCTTTGGCAAGCGGCAAACCGGATGCAAGAAGCTGATTGAAATAACTCACGAGGACGAGGCCGTTCAAGACCGCGATACCGAGCAGGGCGATGAAGCCGACCGAGGCTGGTACGGACAGGTATTCTCCGGAAATCCACAGCCCCAACACACCGCCGATGAGCGCAAACGGTATGTTTGCAAGGATCAGCACCGCTTGGCGGACGGATTTGAGAGTAGCAAAGAGCACAACGAAAATCAGTCCCAGCGCAACGGGGACGACGAGCATGAGCCTCGTTGCAGCGCGGCGCTGGTTCTCAAATTCTCCGCCCCACACGAGCTGGTATCCGGCAGGCAATGACACAGCATCGTCGACGGCCTTCTGAGCGTCTTCGACAAAGCCGACCAAGTCACGGCCCGATACATAAGCCTGAACGATGGCAAAGCGCTGCGCGTTCTCGCGGTCGACCTTCACGAGGCCTGCAGTTCTATTCAGTTTCGCAACATCTCCAATTCGCGCGAGGCCGCCGTCGCCTGACACCATTTGGCTCTGCATGAAGAGCTCCGGAGTCTTCCGCAGTGTCTCCGGACCGCGAATGACGATGTTGGTGCGCTTCTGGCCTTCCGACACAATGCCAACGGGCGTCCCCTCAAGCAGCGCACGCAGTTCGTCTTCGATGCGCGTAACCGAGAGCCCCGTCCTTCCGGCAGTCAAGCGATCCATATCGATCTGAAGGTAGTCCACGGTGTCGTCTGAAGCCGTGAAAACCTCAGACGCACCTTCGACGCCGGCGATCGCTTTTTGCACCTGCCCTGCGAGCTTGGCGAGTTCATCGAGTTCGGTTCCGAATATCTTGACAGCCAAATCACCGCGAGCGCCGGTGAGCATTTCCGATGTTCTCATTTCAATCGGCTGAGTGAATGAGAATTCCGTGCCCGGAAGCTCCGCCATCGCGTCTCGAAGTTGTTGCAGTAGCCATTCCTTATCGGGCACCCGCCATGTTTCCTTGGGTTTCAGAACAAGGAACGCATCCGAGTCGTTCGGGCTCATCGGGTCAAGGCCAAGCTCATCCGTCCCGACACGTGCAATGATGTGATCGATCTCCGGCACCTTCTCCAGCAAGGTGCGCTGAATGCGCATATCGCCCTCGATGCTCGTATCGAGGTTGATCGATGGCAGCTTGGTGGTCTGCATAATGACCGCGCCCTCGTCCATGCTTGGCATGAACGTTTTACCGACGGCCATGTATGCGTAAACCATGGCCACTGTGCCCGCTGCCGCGCTGAGATACACAGGCCACGGCCGGTCAAGACACGCGCGCAGGAGCGGCCGATAGCCGGCCTCGATCCAACGCATCAGAAACGGATTTTTGTGAGCGCTCCCGCGAAGCATGAATGAAGACAGGGCGGGAATAAGAGTGAGCGAGAGCAATAGCGAAGACGACAAAGCGAGGATAATCGTGATCGCAACCGGAGCAAAAAGCTTCCCTTCAAGGCCCTCGAGCGACAGCAACGGCAGAAACACGAGACAGATGATCAAGATGCCCGACGCCACAGGCATGACCACTTCCGACGCTGCAACGTAGACATGGTGCAGCGTCGGCACATGCTTGTCGCCGGCGTAATGATTGAGACGCTCGACTGTGTTCTCGACCACTACGACGGAAGCGTCGACGATGAGGCCGATAGCGATGGCAAGTCCGCCCAGGCTCATGAGGTTGGCGGACATACCGAAGAGCTTCATCAGAAGAAAAGTCGCGAGCGCGGCCAGCGGCAACGTAACGGCAACCACGATCGACGCGCGAAAATCGCCAAGAAACAAAACAAGCAGAATGACGACAAGAACTGTTGCCTCGAGCAGTGCTTTGCTCACCGTGTAGATCGCGCTTTTGATGAGATCGGAGCGGTCGTAGAAAGTATGGAGCGTCACCCCTTCCGGGAGCGTCTTGGACAAAGATTCGAGCTTCTCGCGGACTTGCTTGACGATAGTACTCGCGTCAGAGCCGCGCAGAGACAGCACAAGCCCTTGGACGGCTTCCCCGGTTCCGTCTTTGGTTACTGCGCCGTACCGAGTGAGACTTCCAATTCCGATCGCCGCCACATCCTGCAAGCGCAAGACCCTGCCATTCTCCTGCCGGAGAACGATTTGCTTCAGGTCGTCGGGCGTGTTGATCGCACCTTCCGCCCGGACGACGAGAGCCTTCTCGCCGTCTGAAAGACGACCTGCGCCGTCATTGCGATTGGTTTCTTCGATCGCTTCCTTGATGTCCGCGATGCTGACACCCGCGGCCGCCAAGGCAGCGCTATCCGGAACGACCTCAAACGTTCTGACAAACCCGCCCAGAACGTTGACGTCGGCAACCCCCGGGATCGTCCTGAGAGCAGGACGAATAGTCCAATCGAGGAGTGTTCGCCGTTCTTCAAGCGTCAGATTTCCGCCGTCGATGGTGAACATGTAGACGTCGGATAGCGGCGTCGAAATCGGCGCCAGTCCTCCGGACACGCCCGGCGGAAGCGCATCGTTCGCTCCGCCGAGCCGTTCCGTGACTTGCTGGCGTGCCCAATAGATATCGGTTCCGTCCTCAAAATCGAGCGTGATGTCGGCGATCGCGTACTTGGCGGAGGAGCGCAGGTTCTTCAGGCTCGGCACGCCGAGAAGCTCGAGTTCTATCGGCGTGATCACCCGCGTCTCGACTTCCTCCGGCGTCATGCCGGGGGCCTTCATGATGATCTTCACTTGGACGGAAGAAATATCGGGGAAGGCATCGATCGGAATCTTGTAGTAAGCCCAGCCGCCACTGGCAGCGAGCATGAACGTGCAGAACATCACGAATGCGCGCTGGGTGAGCGCGAACTCCACAAGCTTGTGCAGCATCACCTATTCACCGCCCAATAGGTTCTCGAGCTGAGCAAGGCCCGATGTGGCCACTTGCTGCCCTTGAGCGAGCGGTCCGGTGACGGTGGCTCGATGAAGGGTCTTGCCCTTCAATGTGACGGCAAGCTTGGAAAAGCCGTCAGGGGTGCGAACAAACACGTTTGGGTCACCCTCGATGTACACCACCGCCGACGCGGGCACGTTCCATCCGTCGGGTCCCGTCTCTCGCTGGATCCCTAAAGTCACCATCTGTCCGATGGCAACACCGGAGTCCGCCGGAATGAACCCCGTCAATAGCGCCGATCGCGTGCGCGGATCGATCGAGTGGCTAACGGACAGCACCTGCCCCTTGCCGCCATTGTCGAGCACGATCGCATCCCCCGCGCGCACCTCATTGATCAGCGGTGCGGGAAGTTGCGCTTCAACCCACAGGTCGTTGCTCGTGTCGATGACAATCGCGGGAGCCATCGCTTCGATACTGCCACCGGGAGCGACCCGGGACTCGACCACCCTTCCGCCGCTCTGCGCAACGAGCGAATAGCTTCCATTCGCATTGGTTTCGATATTGCCAAGGCCGACAAGGCGCCTGTGCTCGTTGACAACCGCTTCGAGACCCGCGCGATGCGCTTCCGTTTCGAGCGCGCGCGTCGGCGACGCGATGTCCTTCTGCGCCAAATCCCGGTATCGATCAGCGATGGCTTGTGCCGCAGTGAGGTTCGCCTCCGCCTGATGCAGCTGCGATTTGGTTTGGACGAGCTCCCGGCTGGCAATTGTCGCAAGCGTCTGCCCCGGTGTGACGACCTGGCCGGGAAGAACATTGACCGAGACGACAGTCCCGGCGAACGGCGCCGGAAGCGCGATGCGCCCGTTGATTGGAGGGACCACCGTTGCTGGCAGAAGACCGATTGCCTCGTGCTCGGCCGGGCGCACTTCATCCAGATGAATCTGAAGGCGATCGATCTCGGTCTGGCTAAGCTTAATCTCTGCCGTTTGCGCTGGCGCCACCAACAAAAGCGGTGAAATCAACAGAGTTGAAACGCAATTGTTTATCTGTTTCAAGGACATCCACACTCTCCCTCACGCTGAGGGCTATGGCACGCGGACCTGAAACCAATCTGAATCGCCAGCGCAAAGATGAATTTGCCGCACGGGTTCCTTTCAGGTCGATTTCAGTTCCGGGCGATAGAGTGCCGCCGGAGGCCGTGGGAGGTTCCAATTCGCATCCTGCTCATTGAAGACGATGACGAGATCGCTAAACGCCTGGCGTCTGGCCTCGATCCTGAAGGCTTCAGGGTCGAGCGTACGGATAATGGGGAAGATGGCTTTGCGCTCGGCGTAGGCGAAATGTTCGACGCCGTCATCCTCGATCTCGGGCTACCGGGCATGCAGGGTCTCGCGGTTCTGCACCGATGGAGACTGCAACGCTGCGATGTCCCGGTATTGATCCTGAGCGCGCAGGGCACTTGGACGGAAAAAGTCGAAGGCTTGAATTCCGGCGCCGATGATTACATCACCAAGCCGTTTCACATCCCCGAGGTTGCCGCTCGATTGAAGGCGCTTATCCGGCGCAAGTCGGGCTCCGCGGTTCCCACCATCAACCACAATGGAGTGTGTCTCGATACGATCTCCGGGCGGGCCATCGTGCAGGGAAACGAAGTTGACCTCACTGCATCGGAACTTCGCATGCTGACCTACTTCATGCTTCGCCCCGGCCGCTTGATCTCGCAGAACGAACTCTCGGAGCAGCTTTACGCGCTGGAGAACAGCGCTGAGTCCAACACGATAGAAGTCTACATCAGCCGCCTCCGCCGCAAGCTGGGTCGTGACTTCATTACGACCGTGCGCGGCCTTGGCTACCGCATGAGCTGATGGCGCAGATGGGAAGTTTGAAAGCCCGCTTGGTTCTGGTGGCGTCCATATGGATCGCAATCGGTGTCGCCGTTTCGGGTCTCTTGCTGTCGACCGTCACTCGAGAATTTCTCGTCAACCAGTTTTACGAAGAGCTCTACGTCCATCTCGAAGAGTTGCAGGGGCTGATGCAGCTCGACAGCGCAGGTCAGTTCAGCCTGCAAGAGCCACTCAGCGATCCTCGCTACAACACCCCCCTGTCCGGCTATTACTGGGAGGTCCAGAGGGGCGGAAAAACTCTCGCGCGCTCCGCCTCACTGCGTGGAAACGTGCTCCCCGTACCTGACGACGACGGACCCGACGTGCAGGTTCATATTCATGAAATCGCAGGTCCGACCGGCCAACTGTTTGTCGCCGAACGCCTCCGCTTTCTCGCCCCCGGCGACGAAGCATTGCGCATCATCATTGCAACCGACCGGCGGATCCTGGACACGCAAGTGGCGCGCTTCAACAAAATACTCACGTGGTCGCTTGGCTTGTTCGCGTTGTCCATGATCGGCGCAGCAGGCTTACTCCTGCTTTATGCGCTGGCGCCGTTCGGGCAGCTTCGCGAAGCGCTTTCACGGGTACGCGCAGGAGCCGAACAACGCCTCAGCGGGACCTTTCCGGAAGAGGTCCGCCAACTCACCGACGAACTCAACAATCTGCTGGCCGCATCTGGAGACCAGATCCTCAGAGCAAGAGCGCAAGCCGGAAACATCGCTCATGGCCTTAAGACGCCGCTGGCAATTCTCGTCGATGAGGGCCACCTGCTCGCCGCGCGCGGCGAGACGCATTCCGCGACTGTAATTCATGACCAATGTCGCCGCATGCAGACGCAGATCGACTATCAGATTGCGCGCGCGCGCGCCGCAGTCGATCGTGCAAAACCGGGAACGGCGTCCTCCCTGAGCAACACCGCTGATCAGGTTGTGCGCGCCTTGGGCCGCCTCTATATCGATCGCGGCCTCGCCATCGACAATCTGATACCGCCCGAACTCATTGTTGCGTGTGAGGCGCAGGACGTCAGCGAGATGCTTGGAAACCTCGTGGACAACGCGTGCCGACATGCCAGCTCGCGTGTTCTTCTTCACGTTAAAGAGGACGCCCCCGACGGCTTTGTAGCTATCGTGATCGAAGACGACGGCCCGGGGCTTCCACCGGAATCTTGGGCGATTGTTTTCAAGATCGGGCAAGGCTGGGGGGCAAGCACGGACGGTTCGGGCCTGGGACTACCGATCGTGCGCGACCTGGTTCAGCTCTACGGCGGAACAATCAAACTTGGTGATTCGGAACTCGGGGGGCTGATGGTTCGCGTCGAACTCCCACGTTTCATCAACAGCCGGTCTCGCCTTCCGCAACGGGAGTTGAGTTGAGCGGGCCCTGTCGCAATCATCGCGCGATGGACCGTGCTAGAATCCCGGCAATTTACCATCGCTTTCGCCCGACGCGCCCAAACTGCTTTTGCATTAGGCGGCCTTCAGCGGCATAGCATTCAAAATGCTGGCCCTGGCACGAAAAGAACAGGGCCGTAAAAGCTCAGGAAAGTGGCCCTCGCCCATGACGCGTTTTGGTTGTGCGTTCCTAACTCTTTTCGCCTTCGTTTCGCTGGCGCAAGCGGAGGAAAGGCCGACCGCTCCGCCCTTGAACACCGCACCCCACGCCAAGCCTGGACAGCAGACTAAATTTCCGGACGACTTCAAGCTCAACATGCTGATCCGGTCGACCGTGATCGCGGTCAATCAGGCCAACAAAACCAACAACTACACGGTGCTGCGCGATCTTGGCTCGCCTCGCTTCAGGGAGGCGAACAGTGCGAAGAAGCTCGCGGATATCTTCGAAGCCTTGCGGAAAACCAAGTTCGACCTCACGCCGATCCTTTTTTTCACGCCACAAATGCAGGCGCAGCCAGTCCTTGCGGACAACGGTATGCTGAGGTTGACAGGCTACTTCGACACCGTGCCGCAGCGGATAAACTTCGATTTTCTATTCGAAGACGTGGAAGGCGAGTGGATGATTTATGGGCTCAACATCAGTACGCAGTCGTCACCGGCCATCCAAAATCGCAGTGCATCATCGCCGAACACTGATTTATCTGCAAAGAAGTGACGTTGCTTCGCTTTCGCGAAAAGGCGACCCGTCGAACTCCCTGTTTCACAACAGCAACAGTTAACGCGTCCTCTGCGGTCTGACGATAGGCATGCAATTGATTACCAACTTGCCGCGTGCCTTACATACCTAAGGTTTGTGGAAAAGCTGTGGACAATCGCTGTCCGTAAGCTTTTGCGAAGGGCCTTCGTAAGTGCGTCTCTGGGCACGTTCCGTTGCGCGAGGGGCAACAACCACACACCCGCCTGAGTTAGGTATGTGGAGTTGCGTATCATGCGTTCCGGCGATCGCGTTCCGTTCTCAGCCCGAGATTTTCTTTCGTTTCGAGATTTTGCCCAGCGTCTCTTTTCCGCGATCAGCGCGGTTGCCCTGGGAGCGGCGCTCAGCGTAGGCGCCAGCGGCAGAGCCTGGGCCCAGACCGTTTTCCCAACCTATGGGGATTTCCTTCCTGGATACAATTTGCTGACCAATACGTCCCTCGGCGGCAGCATCGACTACGACGATATCGAAGACGACATAAAGGACGTGCTCGACGACACCTCGTTGTCGGAAGACGAGAAGCAGACCCAAATTCAGAACATCGTCAACAACGCAACATCGAGCGGCAGTGGCACCGCGGCGTGCGCCGAGCAGCTCGACGACTTGGCGCTCGGCCTTGATGCGGCATCCGCGGCGACCGACCTGAGCGGGGTGATCGCAGAGGCCGCAGGAGCAGCGTTGGTCGTATCCGATTTCGAAATACCCGGGATCGTCATCCAAGGGGTCGGTGCCGGCCTCCATATCGGGCAGGTGGCTGTCAACGGCGTTCAGAACGGCTTGCCAAATTGCAACGCCGAGTTCACCGGCACCGTCAAGGCGTGGTCCAACATCGCGGCCGGGCAAGGCATTTCCGCGTTTCAGGGCGCCATCACGATCGGCAATCCCGATTCACTCAGCTATGAGCAGGGTATCAACCTCGGCGGCGGCTCGCTGGCCGGCGCTGGGACGGGAGGCGCCAACGCCCTGACCGGCGACGTCAACGCGATCGCGATCGGCAACGGCGCGGAAGCCTCGAATTCCGGAGATACGGCACTCGGAACGGGTGCGGTCGCGAGCAGCGGCGCAGGTGGAACGGACGCTACGGCCGTTGGCTCCGGCGCGAGGGCGATAGGAAACGACACGACAGCGATCGGCGCAGGCGCGTCGGCGACGGGAGAAGCCGCAACCGCGCTCGGCGCAGGTGCGAACGCGGAAGGCGATCACTCGATCGCGGTCGGTAATGCCGATGCCCTCGGCGCCAATTCCGTCGCCATTGGCGAGGCGGCCATCGCACGCGGTGAGGACGATACCGTCATCGGCACGAGAAACCAGACCAGCGCCGCGGGCGGCAATACCGTCGTTGGTCATGATAACGACCTGTCCGCGGCCGGAGCGGGCAACAGCGTTCTCGGCAACGGCATCACCGTCGTCAACGGCGGCGCGCGCAACGCCATTATCGGCGATCCCATCACAATCGACGGCAACGACAACGGCGTTCTCGGCAACAACGTCAACGTCACCGGAAACTCCAATACCGCGCTCGGCAACAACAACACGGTCACAGATACCGCGGGCAACGGAGACGGTGATAGCAACAAGATCCTTGGCGACGCGAATACCGTCAACGGCGACAACAATTTCTTCGGCGGCAACAACAACAACGTCACCGGCAGCAGCAACATCGTCGTCGGCCAGGGCAACAATGGCGGGACTGCCGGAACGGCCGCGGTTTACTCCGACAACATCGTCATCGGCGACAACAACACGGCCGTCACCTCGAACGACAACAACATCGTCGGCGACGAAAATACGGTTGGCGGCGGCGGCGGACACAACGTTCTCGGCGACAACGTCACTGTCGGCGGCACCCGAAACGTCGCCATAGGACAGGGAACGACGATTTCGTCGCTCAGCATCAACTCCGTCGGCATCGGCACGGACGCCAACGTCAACGGCAATCAGGCCATCGCCGTCGGACAAACCGCTTATGCACTCGGCCAGAACACGATCGCGATCGGCGGCGATGCTCTGGGCACTGGGACAGGAGCGCAGGCCATGACCGATTATTCGATCGCGATCGGCGCCAACACAGCGGCGACCGGCGCGGTGTCAACCGCCGTCGGCACGGGGGCGTCTGCGACGGCGCGCTCGGCGCTCGCCGCAGGCTATTTTGCGAGCGCGACCGGCGAGGAATCGACAGCAATCGGCGTCCTGGCAAATGCAGAGACGGACGCTGTCGCCGTAGGCGGCCGCTCACGAGCCGCCGAAGGTGGCACAGCGGTCGGCGCCGACATCGACAACAGTGGCGATGGCGCCCAGGCTGTGACCTCGGAATCCGTGGCGCTCGGCGCCGATGCGACCGCCGGTGACGCGTTCACGGGCACCGTTGGCACCGCCACCGGCACGCGTGCCGCGGCGACGGGTGCCAACTCAACGGCAACTGGACGCGATTCCGAAGCGAGCGGCGCAAATTCCACCGCGAACGGCGCGGGCGCAGAAGCGATCGGCACAAACAGCACGGCCGTCGGACGTAATGCGTCCGCCGAAGGTACCGGCTCGTCGGCGTTCGGCGCCAACGCGTCGTCCGGCAGCTTCCTGGGCGTCGACTCGTTCGGATCAACGTCCACCGGCGCGTTCTCGACGACGGACGGCAGCACGTTCTCGACGGCCACCGGCTTCGGCGCGCTGTCGTTCCTGTCGCTCGGCTCGACGTCGACAGGAGCTTTCTCGAACTCGAGCTTCAGCACGGCTTCGGTGGCGACCGGTTTAGGCGCAAGCGCACTCGGCGCATTCAACTCCACGACGACCGGCGCATTCTCGTCCGTCGCGGGAACCTCATTCGGCACAGCCAACGGCTTCGGCGCCACTGTAGCTACCGGCACCACCGGCGGTACGGCAGGCGGCGCATTCTCGACGGCAAGCGCGGACGGCGCAACGGCTTATGGCGGCGCGTCCACCGCAAGCGGAGTCGACTCGACATCAATCGGCACATTCTCGTCTGCATCGGGCGTGAGCGCGACGGCCATGGGCGCGAACTCGGACGCACAGGGCCTCGGTTCAATCGCGATAGGTGAGGCGACGGCTGTCGGAACCCATTCCATCGCCATGGGCACCGGCGCCGAGACGGCCGTTACCGCAGCTTCGGCGACCGCAGTCGGCGCAGGATCGTTTGCAGGAGGTTCTAACAGTTCCGCAGTCGGGCAGTCCGCGCGCACGTTCGCCGACAACAGCAACGCGGTCGGCAGTGGCGCCGTCGTCAATGCCGGCCATGTCAACTCGACAGCCCTCGGGACGGGCGCGAGCACCACCTACGACAATCAGGTCATGCTGGGCTCGAGGAGCCAAACCTATACCGCTCCCGGTATCACCTCTGATTTGAGCCGGAACCGGCAGAGCGGTCCGCTCGAACTCGCCACAACGGACGCGCTCGGGAACCTAGCAACCGACGGCGGCGATACCTTCCGCACGATCGCAAAGCTGCAAGCAGGCGTCGCGCTGGCGCTCGCGGCTGAGGCGCCGTCGCTGACGACATCGGAAAACTTCGGCATGCGGCTGGGCTGGGGCAACTTCAATGGCGACGGTAATGCGGTTGCCTGGAGTGCCATCGGCGTCATGTGCCGCAGCTGCGTTTCCAGCGGCGACCGGATCGCCGTCGATGCGTCAGTGGGCGCGGGCTGGTCGGACTACAGGACCTATAGCGCCGGCAACGTCATCGGCGGCCGCGCCGGCGTGCAGTGGACCTGGTAGATTTTCGGGGTATCGAGGATTGCTGCCCATTTGGGTAACCCGCTTGGGCGGAGCGGTCGCAGCGTGCTTTCACGACTTTAGAAAGCCGGACAGTTCGGATACGAAGAACTCCGGTGCTTCCTCAACGAAATTCCCGCTCTCGTCGGCAGTCGCGGACGCGACACCTCTTGCGGCGATCGGAGCAAATGAACCCGGCGTGCGGGGCAATCCAGGTTTACCAAAAGGTATTTGGTTCACAACCGCTGAGGGCTTGGTAGAATTATCCTCGTAGTTTGCGAAACCGAAATCCAATCACGTCTTAGCGTCGATCAATTGGGTGCGTTGCACGAGCCCTTTGGAGCTCTTTATGGAAAACTCGCAGCCGTCGCACTCAGAGGCCTTTATCGATCCGGAAGCGATCAGAGGGCTTTGCGAAGAAGTGTTTTTTGCGCCGGGCGAGGTTCTTCGCCGCAAAGGCCTACATTACAACAACATGTACCTGCTGACCGATGGCGAAGTCGAGATCGTGCTGGAGAAAAAAGGAGAAGACCCCGCCGTCTTTACTCGCAATCGCGGATCACCCATCGGCGAGATCAGCTACCTCACGGGACGGCCTGCCACGGCACACGTCAAAGCGCGCTTGCCCACGAAGGCGCTGGTCATAGACGACGTCGTCTGGGCCACCCTCGAAAGGGACCATCCGATTGTTGCGGCTGATCTCTACCGCCAACTCGCTGAAGTCGCGGACGGACGGCAGAGCTTCAATCTGCTGTTTCACACTGATGCAGCCGGAAAGCCGCCGGAAGCAAGCGTCGAGGTTCGTCTCTGCCGCAACGCGCAGATGTTGCACGAAGCTCAACGCATCCGTTACGAAGTCTACTGCGAGGAGCTGGGTCGCACCTCGCCGTTCGCGGATCCAGAAAGAAGGATCATTACCGACGATCTCGATGCTTTTGCGCACGTACTTATTGCGCTGCTGGGCGACGAGCCGGTCGGCACGATGCGATTGAACAGAGCCAACGAAGGATCGCTCGGCTCGCTCGAAGAGCTTTACGGTATGCAGAAATCATCGCATCACCCGCAAGCCACATCCGTTTGCACGAAGTTCATCGTCAGAAAAGCGCACCGCTACAGCCAAGCGTCGTTTAAATTGATGGCAACGTCCGTGGACTTCGGCATTCGAACGAAGGTCAAAGACTGCTTCATCGACTGCATACCGCAACTCCTGCCTTTCTATATGTCGATGGGATTCCGGCAGAGCGCGCCCGCATTTCTGCATCGCGAGAATGGCCGCTCGATCCCTCTCATGCTTGACCTTGAACGCTACGCGCCGCGCATCAACCGGCTCACCGGTTTTGTTCTGCGGTAGAGGTTGGTTTGGTGGTGAGGTGGGAGCTTGCAATCTCTTCAGTGCAGCAAGCCGCGAATGGCCGCCTGACTTACGGCGTTGGCCCGTTCGTAGACGGCCCGTCTCCATGAAACATCGTCGGGGGAGAAGACTTCGACGAGCCGCTTGCGATATTTGTCGATGGCGGGATCATTGGAATGATGGGCCCAGTTCTCATCCATCATCGCGGCAAGAACCTTCAGCATCGGGTAGGTTCCAAACTCAAGGCCTACGGCCAGAAGATGATCGCCGCTGTTGACCGTATAGCTCAGGAGATCGCCTGATAAACCGGCCGATACCGAATTCGCCTTCGGATCGGCGACGACGTCCTTTCCAAAACAATCTGCCAGTACCGCCGAACGCGGCCCACTGATGCCCGAACCGAATGTGGCTCCCCACTGGCTGATGAGCTGTCCGCTCCCCCTCGGTCCAAGGCCCGTGTGATAGTCCACAACCACGACCTTACGCTTTCCGGTCAGGTTCGCGAGGATCCGATCCCACGTGTTGCGAGACCATGATGGCGCGCTGCCGCCGTAGAACAGGCCAGTCGGATGATTGTATTGGCCCTTGGTCACAGCTTCCTGCAGCGCGCGTATGCCCCTCTTGGCCACGAACGAACCGAACGCAATTCCTCGACGCACATGAGCCAGTCCTCCGGGTCGCATGGTCAGCAACTCGTGCAGTTCATCGTATGCAGCATTGGACCGATTGGAGGGGAAAGTCAGGAAGTTGCGATTGAGGTCAACACTATCCTCATTGACCCGGCGCCTGTACGCGACTCCGAACGGATTGAGAGCGTGAACGAGAACTATGGCCACATCCGACCCAGCAGGCGGGCGAAGGCCGGATTGCAATTGGGCGACCTGCAGCCCTGATCCGGCTAACCCTTCAACTCCGTGTGTTCCTGACACGAGCACAAGGGCGTTCGTTGCATCAGGGCGGCCCAGCGTGGCGACTTCCGCCGCCAGTTCGTCGTTGGATGGGCCGAGCAAGGGGTGCACGTGGGTCTCAACCGTACCCCCTGCACTCTCGACGGCGTCGAGAAAATTTCTGCGAGCCGTGGCATAGTCGGACGGGAACCATCGATCGGATTGAAATCCTGCCGGCGTCATATCTGGCCCTATCCAACTCAACTTGGTTGGCGCAGAGATTAAAGAAGTGCGATCCCTTTGTAAGCCAGATCCGGCTAGAGAAGGCCGCGTTGGCGTGCGTGGAGCCGCCACAGACGGGCAGGGCTGACATGATGGCCCTGCGCTTCTAACCCATGAGATTTTGCGTGATACATGAATGAGCGTTCCGACAGTTCTTGCGCTGTTCACCTCATTGCAGATCAATAGGTTAGCTTATCCGTCGGAACGGACCCGCGCAGACTGCCTAATTTGGAAAGTAGACATCGCCACTCAGTAGCTAAGTCCCAGCATCGGATACGTCTAGGCTAATGCGAGATTCGGTAACAACCCGCTGGGATGTCCGCCTTCTGGCGCTAAGCGGATGTCGGGGCGCCAATGGTCGCGACTGAGCAAAAGATTGCTGCGTGACATCAATCCAATTGGCAGCACCGGGGGTATGTAATCGCTTCAAATCGGCTCAGTACTTCTCACTGATGTCCACGCTGTAATAGATCCAGACTGTCGAACGTCTTAGGCGATGTTTCGATTTTGCAAGATCGATCGTCGGCAACATCCGTACAGGTCACGTAAAGCCCGTGGGGGTAAGCGTTGACATCCCGGCACTCAACGTGAAAGCGACGCCAATCAGGTCGTTCGGCATCGATGCGCCCAAGTTTTTGCGTGCCGCAGGAGGTGTTGAGGTAGATCAGTCGCAGGATCATGTAGTCTTGGATCTCCGCTCGGGCTGGCACCGCGGAGAACTCGAGAATGATGCACAATGCCCACGTGGATCGCCACGACATGGCGCGCCAGCAAGACGTCATTGCGTCTGAGCCCGAAAATTCCGACCCGAAGTGTCGCGAGCGGTAAGTGCCGCGGTCACAGGATCTCGTCGCGCGAAAGACATTCTGAAATTTGGATCTTCGGAGATCGCAATGCCGCTTTCGATGCTGACAAGGTGCTGACCTCCAACTTCGACGTCAATCCGGTCAACGAAATCTGCGGGAGTGTAACTGTTGGTCTTAGTGTCGATCTGCATACCGGAAAAATTCGGATGCCTGATCTGCACTTGCAACTCACGCCATAGATCTCCTCGCGTGGCATCGTTCTCGATGTTGAGTCGCACCTTTCCCAACCCGCGCAACGCTTCATCCACGTCCTTCAGGGATGACGATGTGCATCCCCCCGCACCGGACACGAACTGGCTGGCTTCATAGATCGCATCGTCCGTTTCCAGCACGGCCCGAAGGCGGCTCATGCTCTCGAGACGAACCCTAAGTTCTATGGATCGATCTCCCACATCCCCGCCGTTCCGATACAGATCTCCAAAGCGAAATACGGCAGCAACGGGAGCGGGGTTGTTGTCGACAATCAACGTCAGACGTTGCGCGCGCGAAACATGTTCTCCGGCGACGTAAATTCGGACGGGCACCAGCGCGGCGTCTTCGGCTCGCTTGGGCGCGAAGATTTTCACCGAGCCGTCTTCGACGAACACTCGTTCACCGAATAGGCCCTCCCGGATTTCCGGCCAAGGATCTTCGTTTGCACTCGCCGGCGCAACGCATTGCAGGCCGGCGAACATAAATCCAGTGACCGCAATCAGTAGACAATAACGCGTCATTGCAAAACTATTCCGGCTGTGAATCGATGTACGTCCGAATGGCCCAGATGGCCTCTTGATTCAGCAACCCGTCGAAGGGCGGCATCTTCTGGCGTCCGCCGACGGTCGCGCCTTGCAGCACGCGCGAAAGGAACCATCCGTCCTCACTCTCGCCTTCGCCGAGCTCGCGCAGATCAGGTGCCATACCTCCTGACTTAGCCTCGAGGCCATGGCAGCGCGCGCAGTTCGAATTGTAACCACGAGAGCCTACTTCCACTGCAATGTCTTTTAGCTTGGCGTCATTGCGATACGGATTTATAGCCTGCAACTCTTCACCGAGAGACGGGAGCCCGCTCGTATCGACTGGTTGTGGCGCGCCATCGCCGTGCCCAAGCGCCGTGTTGGTCACAAGCAGCGATAAAAGAACAGTCAGGATTGCGATCCGCGTATTCATTGCTCAAGTGCCTTCTCGTTTGACGATGGATTTTCTTCCGGCTCCAGCCAGATTCGCCATGACTCGCTGCCATTGACGTCAAGGAAGTACCTGCCCGGTTCTTCGATGCGGTAGCTCGCTTCGCCGCCGCCGCCGATGTGCAGGTTTTGTACGACGATCCCGTCTGCGGATTTGAGATAGAGAACGAAGATCGCGCCGTCGCTCTGGTAGCGAAGGAGGGTCGGACGCTCGATGAGGAAGTTGTTGGTGGTCGCGCTCAGGCGCCCGGAAAAATTCGGCGGAACGAGCTTGCGCACTTCACGATCGTAGCAGGCGAGACGCTCGTCATTCAGGGTAATAGAGAGACATGCTCGCGCTCCGCCATCGTGCGCCATCGCATTGAATGAAAAGCTGCCTCCGGCCAGCGCGGCAACGACGGCTGAACTCACGGTCGCGCGCTCGATCAGCGTTATCATTGGCCGTGGCTTCCGGGAATTTGCTTGTATTCGTCCCAGACTTTCCCGCCCGTCTGCCAATCGATTGGACAGCCTTTGCAACCATCCATGAAGGCGTCCTGGAAGATTGCGAAGCGCGTTTTCACGCCCTCGAACAGAGCACTCGAAAGATTGGCTTCGTAGAATTTGGTTTCCTGCGCGTCCGTGTTGACGAACCTCGCGCCAACGAAGATCGTGCCTTTTGCCATTGCCTTCTCAAGTGTTGCGGCTGTGAGATCCGCATCCGTCAGATCCGCCTTGCTCATGCGCACATGCGACAGGTCGGCCCCCATGAGAGAGGCTTTTATCAGCTTCGCGCCTTGCATGAAGGCGATCGTCATGCGCGCGCCGTCAAGGTTAGCTCCGTAGAGATCGGCGCCTTGGAGGTTGGCGTGGCGTAAGTCCGCACGCGCGAGAATGGCGCCCTTCAGGCTGGCACCCTGCAGATTTGCGTCCTTGAGATCGGCATGGCGAAGGTCCGCTCCGTCACAGTTGGTTTTAGGAGCAATGGTGCAGCCGTTGATGATCCAGGGATCCGGCCGCTCCTCTTCGTTTACGATGACGGGATAGTCCTGCGCGCTTGCTGCGAACGGATACGCAATCGCGACGACAACCAGCGAGAGAGCGACGACGTAAATTTTCGGTGATGTCATGGGCGTGCCCTGAGAGACGGTGGGCAGCCGGCATTGCGTGGCCGAGCCGGCTGCCCTGTGGTCAAGCGGGTTTTTTAGGAGAGGAGGTCCCGCTCAAGGAACGATCAGTTGTTGGAGGCCGTCGTGCGCGGCACTTCGAACACCCAGAACGAACCGCCCTGGCTGACCTGCTTGGTCTGGTCTGCCATGTCGCCGCCCCAGAGCGGCACGGCTCCACCGTAGCCGGACGCAAGTCCGATGTACTGCTTGCCGTCCATCTCCCACGTAACCGGCTGCGATACGACGCCGGAACCGGTCTGGAACTTCCAGAGCTCTTTACCGTCCTTGGCGTCAAAGGCCTTCACGTATCCGTCGCTCGTGCCTGTCAGAACCCAGCCGCCTTTCGTTGCAAGAACGCCGGCCCACAGAGGCATCGCTTCCTTATGTTCCCAGACGATCTTGCCGTTGGTCGGATCCATTGCGCGCAATACGCCGACGTGCGTGTCGAACTGGCGCTTGATGCGGAAGCCCTGGCCAAGATACGCAGCGCCCTTCTTGTAGGTAACGTTCTCAGTCCAATAATCTTCCTTCCAATCGTTGGTCGGGATGTAGAAGAGCTTCGTATCCTGGCTGTATGCCATCGGCATCCAGTTGGTGCCGCCGAGGAAGTTCGGCGTGACCTCGATCACCTTGCCCTTTGTCTCGCCTTCGGCGGGTGCCGGCGGACGCTGACCTTCGACCTCTTGCGGACGGCCCGATGCGAGATCCCAGCCTTTTGCCCAGGAGATATCTGGAACCATCGGATAAATGCCAAGCGCGCTTCCGACCTGCTTGGAGATCTTGCCGTCGCGTGCCGTCAGCTTGTCGAGATCCGTGATGAAGAGGAAGCCGTTGCGGTCGGCGTGTGCACCGGCGCGGATTTTCTTGCCGTCCTTCTCCATCTCGAACAGCGTGATCGGGTTGTTGCCTGAATAATCCCATGCGTCGTTTGGCGTGTGCTGGAAGAAGCCCACCGGTTCACCCGTCGACGGTTCGATGTAGACCTGCCCCGACGTGTAGAGACTATCGTAAGGCTTCCAGTCGCCATTGGGTCCCGAGCGATAGTGATAGTTCCAGGGCGCGGGGTTGCCCGTTCCGATGACGATCGTGTTGGTCGCTTCGTCATACGTCGCCGACTGCCAAGGTGCGCCGCCGCCTTGGTTCCACGCCTCGACCTTCTTGCCGTCCTTGCCGTTTGGCCACGACGGAGCTTTCGGATCTCCCGTTGTGGAAGAATCCTTGCCGTTGAGGCGACCCATGTGGCCCTCGACCAGCGGCCGCATCCAGATTTCCTCGCCGGTATCAGGATCGCGCGCATACAGCCGCCCGACGACGCCGAACTCGTCACCCGATGAGCCATGGATCAAGAGCACCTTGCCGGTCTTCTTGTCCTTGATGATGTTCGGAGCGCCGGTCATCGTGTAGCCGGCCGTATGATCTTCGAACTTCTTGCTCCAAACGACCTTTCCGGTCTTGCGATCGAGCGCGACGATGCCGGCGTCGAGCGTGCCCATGTAGAACTTGTCGCCGTAAAGAGCGCCGCCGCGATTGACGACGTCGCAGCAGGGGCGGATGTCGTCGGGTAGGCGATGCGAGTACGACCAGATTTTCTTGCCGGTCTTTGCGTCAAGCGCGAAAGCGCGCGAGTAGGAGGCTGTGACATAGATCACGCCATCACGAACGAGCGCCTGCGTTTCCTGTCCGCGCTGCTTCTCGTCGCCGAACGAAAACGACCAGGATGGCTTCATCTGGCCGATGTTGTTCGTGTTGATCTGCTCGAGATCGCTGTAACGATGATTGCGGATTCCCATGCCCCAGTTGACGACATCAGCGGGCGTTTTCTCGTCGTTGAGAATGTCTTCCCACGTTACGGGGCTGGATTTCGCGCTCTCTGCGTGAGCGGCGAAAGTCGTGCTGAAAGCTGCAATTGCAAATGTCGAAGCGGCCGCAAAAAGGCTCGCGTTGACGCCCCGAAGGGGGTGTCTACGTTGCATGGCGTTTCTCCCAAACGATTTTCCCGAGGCGATCAAATCGTCGCCTCTGCGCGTGCAAATTCAGATTTTTATTTTGAGCGTCTATTCGCCTTTGGACTAATGCATTGCGAAAACATTGGCGTACCTAGACGAAGGTCTAGTGCCGACATTCCCAATGCGCCCAAAAAGCTAGGGAGTAACTCCCGCTGTGATCTAGGCAATCACGCACTGCAGTCAGGAGAGAGGATCGCTGTTAAAACGAGCGACTTCGGAGCGACAAAAAAAACTCGAATATGTTTTGCCACAGCTGTCATTCGAGCGGTGGTACCTACGCTCGTGCTCTTAATCTGACCATGCGGAACGATCGAAATTTTCAGCGTAGCCTATATGTCGGCTTCAACGAGCCACACTGATTTAACGCAAAGGGTGGGAGTGAATTACCACTCAGCAAAGCATACACCGTCTTTCGAAGGCTGGAGCGACGATCGAAGTCAGGAGCGTGGCCGCAATCTCTCGACAGCCACAACGGAGTCCTTAAAGCAGCGGATGAGCGGAGTCGGAATGCAGGCGCACTTCCGGGCATAAGTCATTGAAAACGCTGGCTGGGACGGGAGGGTTCGAACCTCCGAATGGCGGAATCAAAATCCGCTGCCTTACCACTTGGCTACGTCCCATCGAAGAGCGCACCTCCTACACGTAGTTTCGGGTCGCCGCAAGGATCGGAAGGCGCCTTTCCCAGCAAGACCTTCGCAAAAACAGGCCCGCCGGCAGATGCTGCAAAATTCCGACAAACACGCCTTGCCCTGCACCGGGGCTCTGGCTATAAAGCCGCCTCGCGCTTCGGCACCACTCGGCAGTCGAAGCGTTTTTCAACGACGTCGAGGGCATTGCAGTCGGGCGGAGCGTAGCGCAGCCTGGTAGCGCACTTGCTTCGGGAGCAAGGGGTCGGAGGTTCGAATCCTCTCGCTCCGACCAATGTCCTCAATCTTCATGCTTGCTGATGGCGGCGCTCAAGCGGATCAATCGCTGATCCACTCCGAGCATTTGACGGGTGGCGTCGCAGCGCCCCAAGGCGAGATCGGCACGCTTGACGTCGAGTTCTCCGGGCTGCCCTCGATCATCTTATCGGTATAGACGAGGTAAACGAGCACGTTGCGCTTGGCATCGCAGCCGCGCACGATCTGCATGCGCTTGAAGATCAGTGAGCGGCGCTGGCTGAAAGCTTCCTCTCCTTGCTCAAGCTTACGCTTGAACTTGATCGGGCCGACTTGCGTGCACGAGAGCGATGCGTTGGATAGCTCCTCGGCAAGACCGAGCCACCCTGTCCAGCCCCCCTTTTCCGGCACCGTGAAGTAACAGGCGACCCCCTCCACTTCCGGATCATCGATCGCATAAGTCCCGAGCTTGTGGTCCGGCGAGAGAAACTTCCAGACGGTCGTCTTCCTGAAAATGAGGTCCGGGTTGTCCGCTAAAGCGGCGGTCGAAGTTGCGAGCAAAGCCGAGAGCGCGAGCGCTGCACGTCTGCCGATCATCACGGGGAAGCTCCATTCCTTCGTCTAACACACGCCCAGAAACGACGATGGCCCGGGACGAGGTCCCAGGCCACCCACCACGAAATCAAAAATAATCTACTTCCTAGGCTGCATGTTCTGCATCGCTTCCGTCACCAGCCGGCCGAGCTCCTGCGCCTGGAGCGCATAAGCTTGCATCTGCGACTGAGCAAAGCGGCTCTGATGCGCGAGGATCTCTTGGATGTCCTTGGCGCTTGCGAGGTCGCTGGCGAGGGCGAAAGCCGATTCGGCATTCTGCTTGGCGAACTTCGTCGCGCGATCCTGCACGGCCCGGAAGCCGGACGACATGTCGTTCGCTGGCAGCGATTTCGTCCAAAACGTCATGGCCTGCGTCATAGCATCCATGAACTGGCCATAGGCCATGCGCGCCTGATCCACGTTCTTCTCGGCGAGATCGCGCATCTGCTGGGGGATTTCAAAGGGGTTCTGGGACATAATCTTCTCCGGCCTTAGGCGGTCGAGTGAGGGACCCCATATTGGTAACCCCTAATGTGCCGCACGCCTACCAACTTATTGTGCACCGCGACAAATACAGTCGCCCGTAGCCCCTCCCCTTACTCCGGAAGCGGGATGAACTCCTCGCTATCCGAAGGAACCGGCGAAAATTTCCCGGCCTTCCAATCGGCTTTGGCAGCCGCAATACGGTCTTTGGACGAGGAAACGAAATTCCACCAGATATGGCGCGGCCCGTCCATGGGCTCGCCACCCACCAGCATCAACCGGGCCATGGAGAGCGCGAGAATAGAAATGCGGTCGCCCGGACGAAACACGAGGAGACGTCCCTCGCCGAATTTCTGCCCAGCGATGTCGACCTCTCCCGACACGATATAGATGGCGCGCTCGTCGTAATCTGGATCCAGCGGCAGCACGGCGCCCGGCGCCAGAACGGCCTCCGCATAGAAGCACGGATGCGGAAACGCAGCGGGCGATGACGCGCCATAGAGCGAGCCCATGATCAGCCGCACCGTTTTCCCTTCGCCGACGATCCGGGGCAAAGACGCGGAGCTATAATGCGCGAACTGCGGTTCGCCTTCTTCATGAGACTTCGGCAGCGCGGCCCACGCCTGAATTCCGAACAGCTTGCTCCCGCGCTTGCGCGCTTCCTTGCTGGTGCGTTCGGAATGCACGATGCCGCGTCCGGCGGACATGAGGTTCAGCTCACCGGGTTGAATGGCGAGCTCGGTGCCGAGACTATCGCGATGAACGATCTCACCCGCAAAGAGATACGTGACTGTCGAGAGCCCGATATGCGGATGCGGCCGCACGTCGATGCCATTACCGAGAATGAACTCCGCTGGCCCCATCTGATCGAAGAAGATAAACGGACCGACCAACTGCTTGCCTTTGGCAGGCAAAGCGCGGCGAACTTCGAAGCCACCGAGGTCGTGTGCGCGAGGAACAATGATATGCTCGATAGCATCACATGATGCGACATCACCCGGTTTCGGGTCTTCGCACGGCTGCCAGCTCATGTGATCCTCCTCATCTTCGGTTCGGCAGCATACTGAGTCGTTGAGCATCCCAAAACGACCTCTTGCCAGACGTTTGGTCACGTCTACCGTAGGTTGAAAATGAGCAGAACCAGGAGCGTCGCGTACGCATGACGGAAGAGCAGATCTCGGCTTACATCGATACGGCAGCAGACAACCTTGGCCTCGTCATTGCACCGGAATGGAAGCCCAACGTCGCGATGTTTTTCGGAGTGGCGCAGGGGATGGCGAAGCTCGTCGAAGCGACAGGCGCCGCAGCAGCTACGGAAGCAGCGCCCACGTTTGAACCGCGATCCAACTCATGAGTGATCTGTTTCCCCAGGGTGCGCTGGGCGCGGCGCGCGCAATCGCAGGCGGCGAGCATTCTGCCGAAGAGATGACACTTGCTGCACTTGAGCGCATCGAGAGCGAGGACGCCCGCATCGGCGCCTTCACCGACGTCACGCGCGAGCGCGCGTTGAGCGAAGCACGCGCCGTCGATCGTTCGCGCGCTGCCGGCGAAGCGCTGGGACCGCTCGCCGGTGTGCCCTATGCCGTCAAGAACCTATACAGCGTTGCGGGCTTGCCGACGCGCGCAGGCTCCAAGATCAACGCCTCCTATCCCGCCGCAGAGACGGACGCGCTCCTCATCACGCGCATGCGGGCGGCTGGCGCCATTCTTCTCGGCGCGCTCAACATGGGCGAGTACGCATACGACTTCACGGGCGAGAACGCGCACTATGGCCCTTCGCGCAACCCGCTCGACACGACGCGCATGACCGGCGGTTCTTCTGGTGGGTCCGCCGCAGCCGTGGCGGCCGGCTTCGTGCCGGTTTCCCTCGGCTCCGATACCAACGGCTCGATCCGTGTGCCCGCCGCGTTCTGCGGACTTTACGGACTGAAGCCGACCTACGCGCGACTTCCGCGCACCGGCACGTTCCCCTTTTGCGACAGCCTCGATCACCTGGGGCCGTTCGCGCGCTCTGTGGCAGACCTCGCCCTCACCTACGACGCGCTTCAGGGACACGATGGGTCGGATCCGGTTTGTGCCCGCCGCCCGGTGGAGCGCGTCATGCCCGAGATCGCCAAGGGAAGCACAGGCTTGCGCATTGCAATCGCCAGTGGCTATTTCCGAAAGGACGCCGAACCCGCAGCACTCGCCGCGCTCGACAAGGTCGCGAAGGCGCTCGGCGCAACGGACGAGATAGAGATCCCGCTTGCAGCCGAAGCCCGCGCCGCAGCCTTCCTCATCACCAACGCCGAAGGCAGCGCGCTCCATCTCGAGCGCTTGCGCAAACGCCCGGCCGACTTCGATCCCGATACGCGCGATCGCTTCTTCGCCGGAGCACTATTACCCGCGAGCTGGTACGTGTCCGCGCAACGCTTCCGCCGCATCTACGAGCAGGATGTCTCCGATCTGTTCCGCAGCTATGACATCATCCTCGCGCCGTCCGCGCCGACAAGCGCACCCAAGCTCAGCCAGAAGACGCTCTCGATCGGCGGCAAGGACGTGCCGTTGCGCGCGCACATGGGCATCTACACACAGCCGATCTCGTTTATAGGCCTGCCGGTCGCAGCCGTTCCCGTGCGGGGTGCGGGCGAGATGCCTTACGGCGTGCAGATCATCGCCGCGCCGTGGCGAGAGGATCTTGCCTTACGCGCAGCCGCGTCCGTCGAAGCTGCCGGATTGAATGGGTAGTTAGCCCTGTCGCACCTTGCGCAGGCTTGGAGACGCCGGCGCACCGAACGCGGAGCGAAAGGCGCGTGCAAAGTGCGCCTGGTCGAAGAAGCCGGCTGCGTGCGCGGCATCCGTGAAGGAGTTGCCGTCCGCAATTTCGCCGATTGCCGTCCGGAGACGCTGCCAGACGCGAAAACGGCGGAAGGGCACGCCGATCTCGTTGGCGAAGAGATGCTGAAACCGTGATGCCGAGAGGCCGACCTCCCGCGCCGCCTCCGCGACCTGCAAGTTGTCTTCCGCGCCGGACGACAACGCATCGACGATGCGCGAGATGCGAACATCGAGTGCACGCCGCTCTTTCGACTTGGCAAAGCTCAGAAGATCCGCGACCGCCGCCTGGGCAAACATCGCGCCATCGCGCGCTTCATAGAGTTCGCGCAGTAATGACGGTCCACGATCGCTCACCAGAGCACCACCAACTTCGCGCGCATCGCCAGCAAGGGGCACGAGCGTGTCCACGCGGCCTTCGTTCGGCTCCAGATACAGAACCGCCAGCGGCTGCCCCGCGACATCGAATTCATAAGGTACGCCTGCAGGCACCACCGCCGATCGGCACGTGAGCCATTCTCCGTCGCCGATCCTCAAGCGGAACGGCGCGTACACGCCTGCAACGTACACCGGCACGCTATGCGCATGCGAAGCATTGCGGCCAAGCGCACCGATGAACAGGCTCCACCCGCGATCGAGATGCCAGATCGGCAGCAACGACCCATCCGCCGTCGGATTTGCGTTCGCAGCATGTTCGTACAAGCGCCGGAGGGCTCCATCCCGCTAACTCGAATACCGAATTCGACCTACCAGCGGAGAGCAACAACCTCAATGGCATTCGACACGCTCAAACCCAGCCGCCGCACGATGCTTGCGTCCGCCGCCGCCTTGACAGCCGCTCCCCTCGTAACAGGCCTCGTGGGCCGCCCTGCCCTCGCAGCCGCCCCGGCAAAACTTGGCCCCTGGCAACCCCGGCACTGGCGCTACAAGGTCGGCGCCTTCGAAATGACAGTGATCGCCGACTCCGAAGTCTTCATCGACGGCCCCTACCCGCTGATCGGCGCCAACGCCGAAGAAGCGGACGTGCGCAAACTCATGCGCGAGAACCTGCTGCCTGAGCAGAAATATCAGCCCGGCTTCACGCCGACCCTGATCAACACCGGCAGCGACCTCGTTCTGTTCGACACCGGCAATGGCGAGAACGGGTTCGTTCCCCGCCCCAACGGCGGCTGGCTCGCGAAGGAACTCGCTCCTGCGGGCATCAAGCCCGAGGACGTCACGGTCGTCGTGCTGAGCCACGGACATCCCGATCACGTCGGCGGCCTCATCGAAGGCGGCAAGCCCCTCTTCCCCAATGCACGCTATGCCATCGGCCAGATCGAATACGACTTCTGGGCTCCGGAAGGAAAGCACACGGGCGAGATGGAAAAATTCGCGTCCGTCTTCCGCGCCAACACGAAAGGCATCGCCGACCGATTCACGTTCCTGAAGCCCGGAGACGACGTCGTGACCGGAATTCGCGCCGTCGAGGCTTACGGGCATACACCCGGTCACCTGAACTTCCTCATCGAGAGCGAAGGCGCCGCGATCTACTTCTGGGGCGACTGCGCGCATCATCAGGTGGCGTCTCTGGCGCAACCCGACTGGCACTGCGTCTTCGATGCCGACAAGGAGCAAGGCGCGGCCACCCGCAAACGCGTCTACGACATGCTGGCCACCGAACGCCTGCCGATCATCGGCTATCACATGCCGTTTCCGTCGGTCGGATACGTTGAACGCCAAGGCTCCGCCTATCGCTGGCTCCCGCACACCTACCAACTGGGCCTTTAGGGTCGCTTGCAACAAGTGACGTGGACCTGCTGGCTGCGACTGCCTTCGGCGGTTGCAGCCTTGGCTCGTTCGCTAGAGTTAAGGCTGAAACTGCAAGCGACGACACGCCGTCTGGACCCGGAGTGGCAGCACCCCTATCAATCGGACCGTAAGGATAGGCCGTATCGACGATAGGCGGCCAAGGCGTATCAGGTTAGATGAGCGCCAATCAGCCAGTCCCGGTGCCGATGACCCACGAGTTACAGTTCAAAACCGCGATGGATTTCACGTATGGCGAGGCGACGCCGGTCAGCCCCGGCATCGTCCGCATCGTCGCGGAGAACCCGAGCCCCCTCACCTTCAAAGGCACGAACACGTACCTCGTCGGCATGACCGAGCTCGCCGTCATCGACCCCGGACCCAAAAGCGAAACGCATCTCGCGGCGATCCTCAAGGCCGCCGGCCGCCGGCCGATCCGCCAGATCTTCGTCACCCACGCCCACCGCGATCATGTCGACGGCGCGGAAGCGCTGAAGGCCGCGACGGGAGCGCCGATCCTTGGCTACGGCCGCGAAGCCTTTGCGCCCGTTGGTCCCGACGCGAACCCGCAAGGCTCCGAATTCATCGATTTCGTTTTCGCGCCCGATGTGAAGCTGAAGCACGGCGCCGTCGTCGAGGATAAGGAGTGGCGGATCGAGGCACTGCATACGCCCGGCCATGCCCCCGATCATCTCTGCTTCGCGCTGCTCGGCCGCTCGGTGCTGTTCTCGGGCGACCACGTCATGGCCTGGAACACTACGCTTGTCGCGCCGCCCGAAGGCAACATGGCGGACTACGTGGAGTCGCTGTCGCTACTTTTGCCGCGCGCTGACAATGTCTATTTGCCCGGCCACGGTGGGCGCTTGGACGATCCCCAACGCACGGTGCGCGCCTATCTGCTGCATCGCCGCTGGCGCGAAGATCAGGTGCTCGATGCCATTCGCGGAGGCATCGGCACCATTCAATCCATCGTACCGATCATTTACCCGACGCTTGATCTCAAGCTGTCGAGCGCCGCCGCGCTGTCGGTGCAGGCGCACGTCGAGCATCTCATCGCTCGCGGACTCGTGACTTGCGACGGTTCGCCGACTTGGGATCGGCCCCTTTCTCCGGCTTAGCGCGCTTGGCTTCGCGCGCGTCCTCGTCGGTCGGCATGGTTGCGTCGATGCGCGCTTGGATCTCTTTCGTCAGATCGCGCACGCGCTGTGCATTGTAGCCCATGTCCGCATGTCCGAAGCGCGAAGCAAAGCGGATGTCGACCCGAGATATCTCTTCGCTGCCGATAACGCGAACGGCCGCATCCTGATACGTTCCCATGATCAAAGAACGATCGACAGCCTCGATCTCACCGGGCTTGCCGGTTTCCGTCTCCGGCGCATCCTCGCGCACGATCTCCATCTTGAGCCGTTTCATCGCATCCATGACGAGCGCGAACGCTTCGTCACTCGGGCGGTTGATCTGGAGCGGGCGAATATCGGGGTACGCGCTCGCCTGCTCCTCCGCCAGCCTGACATCATACGCAGCCGGATTGTCGCCAGGGCCTCGCAACCTCGCGATCGTCGCGAACTGAGGCGGGTTCTGAAAATTTGTCGTGATGTCGGCGAGCTCCGGATAGTCCCGGACCCACATCGTGTAGAGCAGCGGCACAGCGAGCAGAACCAGGCTGAGGCAGACCGCGAACAACACACGCGCCGTTCCCGGCCTCCCCGTATGCCAGATCACGCTCGCCGCGATGATGGCGAACAGGATCGACAGCACGGCAACCAAGAGGCCTAGCGCGAAGACGTTGAACGCGACAGCCGTCGGCATGCTGAACAACCGGTGCAGGAACGCGGCCGCCACAATAAGCCCGAACGCAAATAGGGCCGCGCGCGTAGCCCAGCGGCTGGCAGCAGGCTCTCTTTCCAGAATGGCAAGCATTGCAACGAACCTCGAAGTCCTTGTGTGTCAGGAGGACTCGCTGGAGGATATAGCCTCAGAATCGGACGGAAAAGTAGCCGCGCGACGCGCCGCAATGCGCGCATGGAAACAGCTCGAGCAACTCGCTCCTAGTGGATGCCCCGGCTTCGCGTTGCCGATCGAACGCCGTCGTCGGATGATGCGCATCATTCCCGCGAAGGACCCCATGCAAAACGCCGTAGGATCTTCATGGCATGGCACCGCCTGCCTTACAGCAGCGTTCCCAATGAAGAATCAATAAGTTGTATTTGTTCTGAAGATTACCGACCAGCGAACTTTCGCTAGAATCCGATCCCGATTGAGACACGACACCCTATATGCGCTAAGCGTCGTAGGCACTTACCGCATTCAATGGATTTCTGCCCACCATGGCTTTTCGTTTGAAAGTCGACGAACCAATTGAAAAAGGATTTCGCCGCGCGGGAGTGGAACAGATCGAGCGCGCGAGGCGCCAGCTTACCGCCAGCGCCGCCGGCGCAAGCGAAGTGCATGAAGCCCGCAAATGCCTAAAACGCATCCGCTCTCTTCTGCGCCTCGGCCGCGAAGGCCTCGGTGAAACGGTCTATCGCGAAGAAAACGACAGCTTCCGCGCCATCGCCCATTCTCTGGCTGGCGAGCGGGATCACCACGTCCTGCTCGAAACCATCGTCAAGCTCATGGCGGAAACCGATGGTCGCACGGCCTTGGCCCTGAAGCATCTGAAAGATGCTGTCAGCGCGACCCACGCCGCATCGAGCGCCGACACGGCGAACGTCTCCTACGCTGAAGCGAATGCCTCGCTCGAACGCGCAATAAAGCGCTTCAAACGCCTGCGGATCGATCCCGACGACTTTTCTGCCTTCGAGCAGGGCCTCGTCCGCAACTATCGCAAGGGCCTCGAACGCCGCGCGATCGCGTTCGCCGAAAACACGGACGAAGCCTTCCACGATTGGCGGAAAAGCGTCCAGGCCCATTGGCGCCACATGCAGCTCCTGAGCAAGGCGTGGCTGCAACTCTTTTCTGCCCAGCTCGAAGCCGCGCGCGAGTTGTCTCAGATCCTCGGCGACGATCACGACCTCGCGCTCCTGCGCGTCAAGATGGCCGAACTGCCGAAGGACGCGCTGTCGAAAGACAACGCCGACGAGATCGAGGCGCTGATCCAAGTCCGTCAAAGCGCGCTCCGCAGCCTCGCAAAGCCCGTCGGTGATATCATTTTTGCTGAGAAGCCGAAGGCGCACGGTCTACGGCTCGCAGGCATCTGGCGCGGCGCCGCCGCAAGAAATAAGGAAGAAGAGAACGTGGGCAGCACGGCGCGTGGAGTGCAACCCCGCGCCAAGCCTCAGGTTGATGTCCGCAGCCAGTAGCCAAAAAGTGTCGCGCTGCCGTCCATGAGAAGGGCCGCGCCTGACAAGATTTGAAACAGGATCGCAATGTTGACCAAGGTTGAGGACGACGAGCCGGATCGGAGCCATTGGCCGAAGAACCACCCGGACATCAAGCACGGCCGCATTGGCGTTCTGCTTCTGAACCTCGGCACACCCGACGGCACAGACTATTGGTCTATGCGTCGCTACCTCAAGGAGTTCCTCTCGGATGATCGCGTCATCGAGGAGCCGAAGTGGAAGTGGTGGCCGATTCTCAACTTCATCATCCTGACCGTGCGCCCCGGCCGCAAAGGCAAGGACTACGCGACGATCTGGAACAACGAGCGCGACGAAGGCCCGCTGAAGACGATCACGCGCGCTCAGGCCCAGAACCTGGCGGGACGCCTCTCCGAGTATCCGCGCATCGTCGTCGACTGGGCCATGCGCTACGCAAACCCATCGACCGAGAGCCGCATCAAGGCGCTCGCGGAAGCCGGCTGCGATCGCATTCTTCTCATACCGCTCTATCCCCAGTACGCCGCCGCAACGACCGCGACCGCCGCCGACCACGCATTCCGCGCCTTGATGAAAATGCGCAATCAGCCGGCCGTGCGCGTCGCACCCGCCTATTACGACGACCCAGTCTACATCGACAGCCTTGCGCGCTCGATGCAGGCGAGCCTCGCCAAGCTCGACTTCGAGCCCGAGCGCATCATCGCGACCTTCCACGGCATGCCGCAGAAGTATTTCGACAAAGGCGACCCCTATCATTGCCAGTGCCAGAAGACCTCGCGTCTCCTGCGCGAGAAGCTCGGCTGGCCGCAGGATCGGTGGCTTACGACCTTCCAGTCGCGCTTCGGCAACGATCCCTGGCTGCAGCCCTACACCGACAAGACAGTCGAACGGCTTGCTGCGGAGGGCGTGAAGCGTCTCGCCCTCGTTGCGCCCGGCTTCTCAGCCGACTGCCTCGAGACGCTCGAAGAGCTCGACGGCGAGAACCGCCACATCTTCGAAGGCGGCGGCGGCGAGAAGTTCGCCTATCTGCCCGCTTTGAACGACAGCGAGGACGGCGTCGACGTCATCGAGGCCATCGTCCGCCGCGAACTCATGGGCTGGATCTGACCTTCCGCACACGTCTCGAACAAGCGACGTCGCGACTTCGTTCACACTTGCGTTGTATCTGCCGCCGCCCCTCAGGATCGGATGCGACGCGGCCTGCGCTGTTCCGCGGGGAGCATCGTTCGGTAACGATGATCACTTATCTTCCCCAATCATGCCCTCAAACGTACCCACTTTGAGGATAAATTCGGCGTGCTCGAACAAGTGTCAGGGAAGGAACGTGATTATGGGCGGCGGTTTTGAAGTCTTCGGCATTTTGCTCATCGTGCTGGCGGCTGCCGTGCTGTGGTCGACCGTGAAGGTGGTCCCGCAGGGTTTCAACTACACGGTCGAGAACTTCGGGCGCTTCACGCGCACGCTCACGCCCGGCCTCCACTTCCTCGTTCCGGTCGTCGAGCGCGTCGGCCATCACGTGAACGTCAAGGAACAGGTGATCGAGATCCCAAGCCAAGACGTCATCACGCGTGACAACGCCATGGTGCGCGTCGACGGCGTGGCCTTCTTCCAGGTGCTGAACGCAGCCAAATCGGCCTACGAGGTGGATAACCTCGAACACGCCATCGTCAACCTGACCATGACCAACATCCGCACCGTCATGGGCTCCATGGACCTCGACGACCTGCTCTCCAACCGCGACAAGATCAACGCGCAGCTCTTGAATGTCGTCGATCACGCAACCGAATCCTGGGGCGTGAAGGTCACACGCATCGAGATCAAGGACATCGCCCCGCCACGCGACCTCATCGACGCCATGGCGCGCCAGATGAAGGCTGAGCGTGAAAAGCGCGCTCAGATCCTCGAAAGCGAAGGTCTCCGTGCCTCCGCGATCCTGAAGGCTGAAGGCGAAAAGCAGGCCGTCGTGCTCGAAGCCGAAGGCCGCCGCGAAGCCGCCTTCAAGGACGCCGAAGCCCGCGAGCGCGCGGCCGAAGCCGAGGCAAAGGCGACCGAACTCGTCTCGACCGCTATCGCCAATGGTAACGTGCAGGCCATCAACTACTTCGTCGCCAACAACTACGTGAAGGCGCTCGAAAGCCTCGCCAAGGCACCGAACCAGAAGGTCATCATGATGCCGCTCGAGGCGTCGTCGGTTATTGGCTCCCTCGCCGGTCTCGCGCAGATCACGGGCGAAGCCTTCAACGGCGGTGGCGGCAGCTCGAGCCCGGCGCCCAAGGCTCCCGCAGGCCGCTCGACCAGCGTTCCGCCTTCTAGAACGTGATGTACGGCCCGGACGCGGAGACGATATAATCGCCTTCGCGTCTGTCTTGCTGCCTCGCCAACACCTGGGGACTTTCGATGCCCGCCTTGATGTCTCTCTTCGTTGATCTCGGACCCTGGAACTGGATCATCGCAGGCTTGCTGCTGATGGCACTCGAAACCGTGATCCCCGGCGTGCAGTTTCTCTGGTTCGGCATCTCCGCGATCGTCGTCGGTCTTCTCGTCTTCGCATTGAACTCCGGTGGCACCGAACTCCTGAGCTTCCCATGGCAGCTCGTTCTCTTCGCTGTGATCTCCGTCGCGACCGTCTTCGGATTTCGCCGCTTCGCCAACGCCCAGGGCGTCGAGGTCGAGGACCGCGATCTCAACCAGCGCAGCGCGCAGTACTTCGGCCGCGTCGTGGTCGTGGAGGACCCGATTTCCGGAGGCCGCGGCCGAGTGCGCGTCGATGACACGCTCTGGCTAGCGTCCGGGGCAGACGCGCCAAAAGGCGCCCGCGTCCGCATCACCGGCGCGCACGGCATCGTCTTCACGGTCGAGCCCGCCTGAAGCTCGCGCGAGCCCCTCTCTTAAGCGCTCGTTAACCGACCCTTCCTAGTGTCGAACGGTAGTGTTCGCTGGGTTTTGCGCCCGGCATAGCAGTGTGCGTCGCGTGCGGTTCATCCACATAAGGACGCCCTGTGGCACTGGTCTGGCGAGTAGGCTTGATCCTGTTCGGATTTGCTTTGGCAACACTCGTCGCCGCGATCTCGCACGTGCCCCAAGCGCACGCGCAGGAACGCCCGACAGCGCAGCGCACAACCGATAATTCCGACGCTCTCGATGCCTACGACACGCCGCCTGCCATGCGCGGCTCCGTCAGCGACTCCTTCTCCGAGGGCGACGAACCCGCTGCCGTCTCTGAAGCGGGCGACTCCCTCTACGATCAGGACGCAGCAGACGAGAGCGGCACCGCAGCCGACATCGTCGACGGCGAAACCACCGCCACCGAACGCCAAGCCGCCGACGGCATCATCGATGTCTCCGAACCAGAAGCGATTGCCGACGGCGCCGATCCCCTGCGCGACACGCGTCCGCCCGCCGACCTCGAACCGTTTCAGAACCCGCCCGCCGGATACGATCCGCTTCTCTTTCAGGTCGAGGATATCGATCCCGCAACGACGGATCGCCGCCCGGCGCGCCTCGCGCGCTTCGAACCTTATGATCCGATCGGCATCCGCATAGGCAGCTTCGTCTTCTTTCCCGAGGCAGAAATCGCCGGTGTCTGGACCGATAACGTTCTCTCGTCGCCCAACGCGCGCTCCGACAAAGCAGCCGAGATCAAAACCACCTCGCGCCTCGTCTCCAACTGGTCGATGCACGCCCTCGAACTGCGCGGCACCAGCCTCAACAGTTTCTACAACGACTTTCCCTCGGAGGACGATCGCGCCTGGGGCATCGAAGCGCGCGGCCGCCTGGACTTCTCGCGCCGCACGAACCTGCAGGCGATCGTCGGCCACGACGAAAGCCAGGAAGACCGCTCCGCGATCGACGCCAATCAAGTCGGAGATCGCGCCAACGTCACCGTCGACCGCGCCGAGGTCGCCCTCAATCACCGCTTCAACCGGCTCTCCGTCCAACTGCGCGGCGCCGTCTCCGACGCGACGTACTCGGAGACGAACGGCGCGAGCAATCGCGATCGTGACACGCTCGAGACGACGCAGGCCGTCCGCGCAGCCTGGGAGTTCAAGCCGACCCTTTCGGTGTTCGCCGAGGAGGAATTGAACCAGCGCGAGAAGCGCGCCCTTCCCGCCGATGGCATTTCGCGGGATTCGAAGGGCTCGCGCACCCGCGTCGGCCTCGATTTCGGTGCCACAGGTGCCGTGATGCGCGGCACGATCAGCGTCGGCTACGGCGAGCAGACGCCCGACGACCCGCGTCTCTCATCCGTCGATGCATTCCTGTTCGACGCCAATCTCGCCTGGCGGCCGACCGAGATCACCTCGTTCCTGCTCACGGCACGGAGCGACATCTACGAGACCGTCACGTTCGATTCCGGCGGCGTTATTTCGCACACGCTGGGCCTCGAGGCCCGCCACGCCTTCCGCCGCTTCCTCATCGGCTCGGCTGGCGTCGTCTACACGCACTACGATTACGACGCGACGCCCTTCAAGGAAGATCAACTCGTGACCTTCACCGGGCTCGAATATTACGCCAGCCCCGAACTCGTCCTGTTCGCGCGCTACCAGCATCTCGACTTTGCCTCAAACGATGGCGATGGTGACTATCAGTCGAACGAGATCCGCGCCGGCGTGCGGATCCGCAAGTAGCGCAGAATCCCGGCAAATGGCCGATGCTTGCGCGGAGCTTTCTTATGCTCATCGCGAGCGTTGCGCCGCAGGCGAAGCCGATTACCCTCTACAGACGTTTGATTCGCCTTGGGATTTGAGCGCATGTCGGCGGAGTTCGGACATTCGAGGCGCGAACAGAGCGTTCGCAACGAGGATGCAACCCGGTCTCCGAGGAAATGGCCAGAACGCCAATTCGAACGCAGGGAGCACGCAATGTCTGACGACCGTACCCAATTCGCTGTCGGCCACCGCAAGGTCGCCACGATGCCCCGTGTCATGAAGCGGAGCCTTCACGTTGCCATGGCGGCCGCACTGACGGCCGGCGTCGTTCTCTTCGTGATGATGGTCAATGGTTTCCTCGTCGGCCGCGGCGGCTCGCTCGGCGGCGTCGACGTCTGGCTCGCCTTCATCAAGCGCAGCGACATCATCGGCACCATCATCCTCACCGCTCTGGTGACGACCGCGTTCCTCTACTGGCAGCGCGACAAGGACAAGGAACAACGCCGCTAGGCCTTAGGTCCTTCGGACTCTAACGCCTCACACAAACTGTCATCCTAGGCCTTGTGCCTAGGATCCACGCCCCGGCACGCACGAGCGGCAGCCGACCGAACACGACCTCACATCGTCGGCGTTGCACCTTGGATCCTCGGCATAAAGCCGAGGATGACATTATGAGGTGTATCCGCGCGCCGCATCCTATCGGAAGGGCTGCATCGATCCGGCACCGATGTAGCGAACTCAGCGCGCAGCTATCGCCGTCCCAACACCACGCACCACTGTCATCCTAGGCCTCGTGCCTAGGATCCATGTCTCAGCGCGCACGAATGCGAAGCCCGCGCGCCCTTCGCCTCTCCCCTGCCGGGAGAGGCCGAAAGCGATACACATCGCTTTCGAATGAGGGAATCACACTACCGGCGGCGGACCGCCCGGGCCGGGAACGGCGGGCTCGGGCACGAGCGCTTCCGCCTTGCGCGGAACGGCCGCCATCTTCTCCTTCGCGAGCGCCAGCGAGGCGACGTAGTCGGGCTTGCCTGACCCGAGCAGCGGCACGCTCGGCACGATCAGAATGTCGGCCGGAACCATCAGCTCGTTGGCACCCTTCTGCCGCGCGAAGCGTGCGAACGCATCGCGCGTCGCTTTCGCATCGCTCGTCATCAGAACGAGCCGTTCGCCCTTGCGCGCATCCGGCAACGCCACGACGACGCTGGTGGTCGTCGGCCACAACTCGGCAGCAAGCGCTTCGACGGCGGACAGCGACACCATCTCGCCCGCGATCTTCGCGAACCGCTTGGCGCGTCCTTTGATGGTGATGAAGCCCTGCGCGTCGATGGCAACGATATCGCCCGTGTCGTGCCAGCCGCCCTCCGGCGGTTCGAGCACGCCCGGGTTCTCTGCGCGCATGTAGCCGAGCATCACGTTCGGGCCGCGCACATAAAGGCGCCCGCCATCTTCAATTCCGGGAACCGGCTCAAGGCGTGCTTCCATCAGCGGCGACAGACGCCCGACTGTGCCGCTCTTGTTGGCGAGCGGCGTGTTGATCGCGAGCACCGGCGCCGTCTCGGTCACGCCATAGCCTTCGAGAATGCGAACGCCAAACTTCTCCATGTAGATCTGCCGCGTGCGCTCCTTCACGGCCTCGGCACCTGCCAGGATCAGGCGCACGCGCGCGAAGTCGTAAGGATGCGCCGCCCTGGCATAGCCGTTGAGGAACGTGTCGGTACCGAACAGGATGGTCGCGTTCGAGCCGTACACGAGTTCCGGCACGATGCGATAGTGCAGCGGCGTCGGATAGAGATAGACCGGCACGCCGGCGACGAGCGGCATCACGAGACCTGCCGTCAAGCCGAACGAGTGGAACACCGGCAGCACGTTGAACACCTTGTCCTGACCGTTGACCGCGACGCGCGTCAGGCTCTGCATGGCGTTGGCCAGCATGTTCTTGTGCGAAAGCACGACGCCCTTCGGCAGCCCCTCGGAGCCCGACGTAAACAGGATCGCCGCCGGATCGTTCGGCCCGCGCTCGACCTGCGCGCGGCTGCCGACGAGAAGCCCGCGCATCTTGTCCGCGAACGTCACTGTCGCGCGAACGTCCTCGAGATAGACGATCTTGCGCGCTTCAGAGAGCTTGGCGATGACGGCTTCAAGATGCGCCTTTTCCACGAAAGTGCGGCTCGTGAGCACGACGTCAACTTTCGCCGCCGTGCAGGCCGCCTCAATGTTCTGCGGCCCGGCCGTGAAGTTCAGCATCGCGGGCACGCGGCCGATCGTCTGCAACGCAAAGAACGTCACGGCGACACCCGCCGAGTTCGGCAGCATCACGCCGACCGCCGCGCCTTCCGGCGCAAGCGGCGCGAGCTTCGCCCCAAGCACCTGCGCGCCCGTGATCAGCTTGCCATAGGAGAGCGTCGTCCCGAGCGGATCTTCGATGGCCGGCTTTCCCGTATCGCGCGTGGCTTTCGCTTCGACGAGCGCCGAAAACAGCGTCTGGTCGAGGTTCGCGGTCTTCACCGCTGCGTCCACCATCACGTCCTGCAGCGCCATGCCGGCCGCCTGACGACGCGCCTTGCCCTTGAGGCCTTCCGGCACCGCGAGCTTCATCGGCGGCAGGATCGTCACCGTCGTTTTGGGAAAGAGCGATTTCTTCGCCTGGAAGCGATTGAGATAGCCGAAGTACGAACGCTCCGGCCCATCGATGCGAACCGGCACGATCACAGCGTCCGCTTTGTCCGCAATCATCGCCGTGCCGTCGTAAACCTTCATCAGCCCGCCCGTTACCGTCAGACGGCCCTCAGGGAAGATCACCAAAGTCTCGCCGCCCTTCACCGCCTGGATGAGATGGCGCGTGCCGAGCGGCTTCGTCGGATCGATAGCGTGTGCGTTCACGAGCTTGAGGAACGGCTTCACCCAGCCCTTCTGCGCCATGCCGGTATCGATTGCGAAAGCCGCATGCGACGGCAGGATGGAATGCATGATCGGCGCATCGAGCAGGCTCACATGGTTCGGCGCGATGATCGCGCGCGTACCCGGTGCCGGAAGGTTCTCGTATCCCTTCACCTCGAGGCCCATGAAGGTCTTGAACAGGAACACGCCCACGTCCTGAACGCCTTCCTTGCCCCAGGCGCGCATGATCAGCACCATGGCGACGATGTTCGCCGCACCCAGCACCGCGAGAAGCAACGGCAGTCCCGCCCCCGCCGCCTGCAGCACCGCGATGCCGAGGCTCGCAACTGTCATGAACAGCGCCGAGAGGACGTTGCACGCGCCGATGGTGCGCGCCCGCTCCGTCACCGGCGCCCAGAGCTGCACGGCCGCGAAAGCCGGGACGATGAAGAAGCCGCCCGCAATCGCGAGACCGGTGAGATCAATCAGGAGCCGCCAACCGGTGAACGTCGCAAGCAGCGCTCCGACTGACACAACTTCCGGAGACTTCACGAGCTGCGAGGAAAGCCACGCGAGATCGAGCGCAAACAAGCCCATGAGCAGCGCGCCGATGGGCACAAGCGCGAGGTTCGGCCGCGTCTTGCTAGCGCGCGCAGCCACCGCCGATCCGATCGCGATGCCGATCGTGAACACGACGAGCGCCAGGATGGCGACACCCTCGCCGCCGCCGAGCGTGTCCTTGATCAGCACCGGCAGAAGCGACAGCACTACCGTGCCGACGAGCCAGAACCATGACGTGATCAAGCCGCCGACCCAGAGCCGCCGGTCGCCACGCAGGTGGCGGATCAGCGACATGGTCGACGTCCAGGGATTAAAATCGATGGCAAGACCCGGAGCCGCAGCCCCCGTCTTCGGAATGAGCGATGCCGAGAACCAGCAGAGCGCCGCCAGCGCCACCACGAGCCCCGCGAGCACCATCTCGCCGCCGGGATTGCCCGCCACGAGACCGCCGCCGATCGTACCGACAAGGATCGCCGCGAACGTGGCGCTCTCGACGAAGGCATTGCCGGCCGGAAGCTCCGAAGGCGCGAGCAGCGCCGGGAGAATGCCGTACTTGATCGGTCCGAACAGCGCCGCGATCACACCATAAAGAAAGAGCGCGACGAACAGCACCGGCACCGAATGCGTCACGAAGCCGATCGCGGCGACAATCGCCACCGGGATCTCAGCCCGCTTGAGCTTCTCCGCCACGATCGCCTTGTCGTAACGGTCAGCCAACTCGCCACCGATACCGGACAGAATGAAGAACGGTGCCACGAGCACGGCACCCGCCAAAGCCACCAGCGCCCCGCCCTGCTCGGAGCCGATCTTGAACAGGATCAGGATCACGAGCGCGTTCTTGACGAAGTTGTCGTTGAGCGCGGACAGGAACTGGCACCAGAAAAGCGGCGCGAAACGGCGGCTGGTGATCAGCGCTTTGACCATCGAGAGGAAACCTGGTTACGAGGCCTGGGTGGCCGGGAGAAGGACGAGCCCGAAACTATGGGACCGATCATGGTCAAACAACGACGCTTTGGCGCTGGCACCATGGCGTTTCCGGACGAGGTAAATGCGCGCTTTAGTCGAAAAAAGCCAGCGATCCCGGCACCATCCGCAGTTTTGGGTGCCAAAGGATGAAAGCGCACCCTCTAGCGCCGCGCCCCCCGAAGCTCTAAGTCAGTTTATAACTGACACTTACTGACGTCTATTCAGGACAGACAGCGCCACTGCCGCAAAAATGACCACGACCGAGACACAGACCCGAGACGTCGCCGTCAATGGAGCGGCCGTCGCCTCCCGCGCCGAGACGCTGGCTGCACTTGTCGACGAGCAAGGGTTTGCCGGCGTCAAGGTTGCAACAGCCCTCAATGGCGACTTCGTGCCCGAGCGCCAGCGCGTGACGACGCGGATCGCGCCGGGGGATCGCATCGAAATCCTTTCCGTCCGCCAGGGTGGTTGAGCCGAGAGTGGTTGAGAAGCAAGGGCGGCTGAAGAAACCGAGATGAACCAGAACGAACCGCTGCGGCCGCTGGCGGCGCAACCCGCGCCCCACTCTTCGCTCTCCGTCTACGGCGAGAGCGTCGCGTCGCGCCTGCTACTCGGCACGGCGCTCTATCCTTCGCCGCAGATCATGAGTGACGCCGTACGCGCCGCCAAAGCCGGGATTGTCACGGTCTCGCTGCGCCGCGAGCAGGCGCGTGGCCGCACCGGCACCCGCTTCCTCGATCTCATCCGCGCGCTCGACGTGCGCCTGCTGCCGAACACCGCCGGATGCCGCACGGCGAAGGAAGCCATCACCACGGCCGAAATGGCGCGCGAGTTGCTGGAAACCGACTGGATCAAGCTCGAAGTCATCGCCAATGACGACACATTGCAACCGGACCTGTTTGGCCTCGTCGAAGCGGCTGTTGAGCTGAACAAACGCGGCTTCAAGGTCTTCCCCTACATGACAGAGGATCTTTCCGTCGCGGAACGCCTCGTCGCCGCCGGATGCCAGGTGCTGATGCCCTGGGGCTCGCCGATCGGCACCGGGCGCGGCCTCTCGAACCCTCATGCGCTCAAAACGCTGCGCGCTTACTTCCCCAATCTCCCGCTCGTGATCGACGCCGGAATCGGCGCGCCGTCTCATGCCGCAGCCGCCATGGAGATGGGCTACGACGCTGTGCTCCTGAACACTGCCGTCGCGCGCGCCCACGATCCCGTGCGCATGGCGTCCGCTTTCGCGGCCGCAATCGATGCTGGCCGCGCAGCTTACGAAGCAGGCCTCATCGAACCGAGCGAACGCGCGAAACCTTCGACTCCCGTCGCAGGCACACCGTTCTTCGACCTCGATGCGCCGCAGAAGCCAGGCTCCGAGCGCGGATAATCGGCATGGCACAATCCGCACCAAATCCCGGCGCACCCGACGTCTTCTACCCAATCGTGCCAAGCGCCGAATGGGTGGCCAGGCTGGTTCCTCTCGGCGTCCGCGTGCTTCAGCTCCGCATCAAGGACAAGGACGACGCGTACGTGCGGGCGGAGATCGCCGCCGCACTCGCCATCACACGCGACGCCGGATGCCGCCTGATCGTCAACGACTACTGGCAGGCCGCCATCGACCTCGGCGCAACCGAGTTGCATCTCGGACAGGAAGACCTCGCGGCCGCGGATCTCACAGCCATCAGACGCGCAGGTCTCGCCTTCGGCATCTCGACGCACAACGACGAAGAACTGGAAACAGCGCTCGCCGCCGATCCCTATTACGTCGCGCTCGGCCCGATCTACGAGACCAAGCTCAAAGCCATGAAATGGGAGCCGCAGGGCCTCGAAAAGATCACGCGATGGAAGTCGCGGATCGGCAAGCTGCCGCTCGTCGCCATCGGCGGCATCACGCCCGAACGCGCGAGCCCCATCCTCGCGGCGGGAGCCGACAGCATCGCCGTCATCACCGACTTCATGACCGCGCCGCATCCCGAAGCCCGCGTGCGCCTCTGGCTCGACTGGGCCGCAACCGTCCGGGCGTAAAAAGTGCGGCGCGCCTGATTTTTTGCGCGCCTGTCGGCGGGCCGGATCTTCGTTCGTCCTCGCAACGTGAAGGACAAAAAAGGGAGCGCGCCTATGCGTATGATTTTCGTCAATCTGGCCGTGAAGGATATCGAAAAGTCGAAGGCCTTCTATACGGCCATCGGCTTCAGCATCAATCCGCAGTTTACCACGGCGGACTCAGCCTCGATCGTCATCGACGAGAACATCTTCATTCAGCTTCACACTCCGGGACACTTCCGACAGTTCATCACAGGCGAGATCAGCGACGCCTTCAAAGCCACTGAAGTTCTGAATGCGCTGACGGCAAGCAGCCGAGAAGAGGTCGACGCGACGTTGCAGAAAGCGCTCGCAGCGGGCGGTAAGGAATGGAAACCACCGCAGGACCACGGCTTTATGTATCAGGTCAGTTTTCAGGATCTCGACGGACACGTCTGGGAAATGGTGTGGATGGACGCGGCTGCAATGAAGGCAAGCTGAACGCTAAGCCCGTCAGCCACACATCACGTCTGCTGATAAACGGCGACGACGGTCTCGAAGCGGCGACGCTCGAGATCGTCACGCCGTATGACGAAATAGACGGTGCCTTCGACGAAGCGCGCCTGCGTCCAGTCTCCGATGTCGACCTGCAGCAACAGCACCCAATCCTTTGCCTTTCGCATAATCTCATCGCGATGCGTTGCCCATTCGTCGCGCGAGAGATGCTGCTTCCCGAACTCCGACACCACGACCGCGTCGTAGCGCGGATCGCTCTGCTCCGGCATCGGGCTCCCGAGCAACTGCTGCCTCCGCCAGGCTTCGGACGGGTAGCCGTCGTGATGCGCTTCGAGCGCTTCCTCGTAGGCGCTCTCGAAGTCGTCATCCGCGTCCGATTGGCCGCGGGCGCTCGTCGCCAACTCCGGCGGCAGCGCGTCGATCTCGAGCGAACTCGTATGCGGCAAGCGATAGGTCTTGCGCAGCGTGACGGCGCGCGCCGGCGCACCATAGACGTTGCCTTCGTCATGCTTCCCGGTGTCGGAAGGATCCGGAAACTCCTTCCGGATAGCGGCAAACGCATTCCGCTCTTTCTCGAACGCGCGCACGAGGTCGTCCGGCCTCGCGAGTGGCGCGAGATCCTTGGCCGGTGATGTATCCCAGATGACGTGGGCAGGCCGTGTTCCGGTCTCCCAGGGACCGATCGCGAAATCATAGAAGAAGAGCAACCGCCCTTCGGAAGGCAGAGGCTTCGAGACATCTCCGAGCTGCGCCGCTTCCGCAAGATCGATCTGCGCCACGAAAGCGTAAGGCAGATTGAGCGCCATGTGCTCTCGCATGGAGCGCCCGGCATCCGCGTTTCCACGCTTGGCGATGGCCTCAGGGTCATCCGGAACGGGAGGCCGCGGCCACAGGAACCCTGAAGGCACGTCCGGCGTGCCGCCCAACCGTGCGCCGCCGACAACAACGCGCCCATCCGCGACCGGCGTCAGCACCATCGCAGGAACAAGCGCCTTGGTGATGATCTCGATGCGCGGCGGATCGAAATAGGCTTGAAGCGCCTTGGCCGCGTCGGCGGGACTATCGAACATGGCTTTCCCTCTTTTCCCGCCGCCGATCCGCGCGTCGCGGATTATCCCGCAGCCTTCTCTCGCAGCACCGCGCGCCAGCCGATGTCAGAGCGGCAGAAGCCGCCCGGCCAGTCAATCTTCGCGATGGCCGCGTAGGCGCGCTCCTGCGCTTCCGCTACCGTCGCGCCGAGCGCCGTCACGTTCAACACGCGCCCGCCGTCCGCGATCAACCGCTCCCCGTCGCGCTTCGTGCCGGCGTGGAAGATCTGCACGCCTGCGAGCGCTCCCGCTTCGTCGAGACCCTTGATCTCAGTGCCTTTCTCCGGCGTACCGGGATACCCGTTCGCCGCCAGCACCACCGTCAGCGCCACATCCTTGCGCCAGCGCAGATCGAAATGATCGAGCACACCATCGGCGGTCGCGAGCATCGCCGCCAGAAGATCGGACTGCAGCCGCATCATGAGCACCTGCGTTTCGGGATCGCCGAAGCGCACGTTGTATTCGATGAGCTTCGGCCCATCGGACGTGATCATGAGGCCCGCGAACAACACGCCCTTGAACGGCGTGCCGCGCGCCGCCATCGCGGCAACTGTCGGGCGGATGATCTCGGCCATCGTGCGCTCGACGAGGTCCGGCGTCATGACGGGAGCCGGCGAATAGGCACCCATGCCGCCGGTATTTGGCCCCGTGTCGTTGTCGCCGACGCGCTTGTGATCCTGCGCTGTTGCCAGCGGAAGCGCAGTCGCGCCATCGCAGAGAGCAAAGAAGCTCGCTTCCTCGCCGTTGAGAAATTCCTCGATCACGACCTCCGCACCCGCCGCCCCGAACGCTCCCGCGAAACACGCATCGATCGCCGCTTCCGCTTCGGCGCGCGTCATGGCAACGACCACGCCCTTGCCCGCCGCAAGACCGTCCGCTTTCACAACGATAGGGATTGGCTGAGCCGCGAGATACGCGCGCGCCGACTCGACATCCTTGAAGCGTCCGTAAGCGCCGGTCGGAATGCCGGCCTCTCGGCAGAGATCCTTTGTGTAGCCCTTCGACCCTTCGAGTTGCGCCGCCGCCTGCGACGGACCGAAGTGCTTGATGCCGGCCGCCGCGAGCGCATCCGACAGTCCACCGACCAACGGCGCTTCCGGCCCGATGACGACGAAGCCGATATTCTTCTCGCTGACGAACGCCAGCACGGCCGCATGATCGGCCACATCGAGGCGAACGCACTCGGCAAGCGCCGCGATGCCCGCGTTGCCGGGCGCCGCATAGAGCTTCGAAAGCAGCGGGCTCGCGGACAGCGCCCACGCCAGCGCGTGCTCGCGCCCACCGCCGCCAATCAAAAGAACGTTCATTTTTGCGGTCCCGGTCTCGAACTTTGCCGTTTGCCTAAATTTCATCTGCAGTTAGGCGTCCCATACGCAAAATGCGGATAAAATATGCGCACCCTGTATCATGGATCGCACGCCAGACAAGCAAGGACCGATTCGTTGGCCAATACCCCGACCCCAGCCCAGAACACCGGCAACAACGTCGCCGAGTTCACCGTCTCGGAACTCTCGAACGCCGTGAAACGCGCGCTCGAGGACGGGTTCGGGCATGTGCGCCTGCGCGGCGAGGTCTCGGGCTATCGCGGCCCGCATGCGTCCGGCCACTGCTATTTTTCGCTTAAGGACGAGAAATCGAAGATCGACGCCGTCATCTGGAAGGGCAACTGGAGCCGCCTCAAGATCAAGCCCGAAGAGGGCATGGAAGTCATCGCCACCGGCAAGATCTCGTCCTTCCCGGGTTCGTCCAAATACCAGATCGTCATCGAAAGCCTGGAGCCCGCCGGTCTCGGCGCGCTGATGGCGCAACTGGAAGAGCGGAAGCGCCGCTTCACCGCCGAAGGCCTGTTCGCCGAAGACCGCAAACGCCGCCTGCCCTTCCTGCCACGCGTCGTGGGCATCGTGACGAGCCCGACCGGCGCCGTCATCCGCGACATGCTGCATGGCTTCCGAGAGCGCTTTCCCACGCGCGTCATCATCTGGCCCGTGCGCGTGCAGGGTGAAGGCAGCGCCGCCGAAGTGGCGAACGCCGTGCGCGGGTTCAACGCTCTTGCCGTCGATGGTCCGATCCCGCGGCCGGACGTGCTGATCGTCGCCCGCGGCGGTGGCAGCCTCGAAGACCTCTGGGGCTTCAACGACGAACTCGTCGTGCGCGCGGTGGCCGCGAGCACCATTCCTGTCATTTCCGCTGTCGGCCACGAGACCGACTGGACGCTCTGCGATCTCGCAGCCGACGCGCGGGCGCCGACCCCCACCAAGGCCGCCGAATGGGCGGTGCCGAAACACTCGGATCTGCTCGCTGAAACCGGCAAGCTCACGCTCCGCCTCGGAGTCTCCATCCGCCGCATGCTCGAAGCGCTGCGCCGCGATTTGAAATCGGCCGAGCGCGGCCTCCCGCGCGTCGAGGATCTCGTGGCCTCACCGCGCCAGCGCCTCGACCACGTCTCCCATCGCCTGGACGGCGCACTGCGCTCGCGCGTGCAGCGCAGCCATACGCGCTTTGCGCAAGTTGCGGGCCGCCTGCCCTCGCCGCGCTCGCTCGTCTCGCATCATCGCCAGCGCATCGACACCACGAGCCTGCGCCTCGGACGCGCGCTCTATGCCAACACGCAGTCGCATCACACGCGCCACGCCCGCATCGCCGCGCGCTTGAGCCCGACGCCCATCCGCCTGAGGTTGGAGCGCTGCAACGAACGCCTTGAAGCTCTGTCCCGCCGAGCCGGGCGCGCCATCACGCTCGGCCTCGCGCAACGGCGCAATACGCTCGAGAGCCACGGCAAGCTGCTTGGTACGCTCGGTTACCACAGCGTCCTCGCACGCGGCTTCGCCCTCGTGCGCGACGCGAACGGCGCAACGGTTCGCTCGGCCGCGACGATCGCCGTAGGTCAGGCGCTCGAAATTGAATTCGCCGACGGCCGCATCGAAGCTGAGGCCAAGGGCAGCGCGCTCGCGTCGCCTGCCAAGCCGAAGACCGCGGAAAAGCCGGCATCTCCCTCCCCGAAACGCTCACCGAAGGACCAGGGCAGCCTGTTCTGATAACGATTTCACGGCTCCGTGCCTTGACGCCGCCGCGCCGATTGGCCATGTCATCGGATCGGCCGTAACGGTGCATCGGCATCGAACGGCATTTTTCCGAGCAGAGACAGAGAAACGATGAACCGCTTCGACAAGCTCTTCGGCATTCGCGGCGAAGCCCAGGTCCGCTATCTCGACGGCGAGTTCCAGGTCGTCTCGCCGGGCGAATTCGTGCGCTGCGCGGTCACCGGCCAGAAGATCGACCTTGTCGACCTGCGCTACTGGAGCGTCGAACTGCAGGAAGCCTACGCGTCGGCGGACATCTCTCTCCAGCGCTACCTCGAAGCCGTACGCAAGAAGCCGGCGATCTGACGCGCTTCGATCTCTCAACACCGCTTTATTCAGCTTCGTGCCTTGAGCGCGCCGTCCAGCAACGCCTGAAGCCGCACGACATCGCGTTCATCGAACGTGACGGAAATCGGCAGCGTTCGCGACCGCGCGGCGAGATCTGCGCGCGCGCCGGTTGCCCCCGCCAAACGCGCGAGATCCTTCTCCGTCGTGATGAGATCCGCGCCGAGCGCATCCGCCTCCGCAAGAAGTTGGGCGGCCTCGGCATCCGTAAAGGCATGGTGATCTCGGAAGCTTCGCCGCAGCGCGGTTTCCGGCGCGAAGCTCTCCACCAGCCGATAGAAGCGATGCGGATTGGCAATGCCCGCGTACGCGATGAGCTTGCGTCCCCCGATCCAGGTCATGTCGCCTGAGGGGCCCACCTGCCCGCGCAGCACTGGTCCATGAAAGCGCTTCCTAAGTTCGCCGAGAACTGGCGCCTCCACGCCTTCCGGGTCCGGTCCCATGACGACGATGCAATCGACGAGGCCGAGCTGAAACGACAGCCGCGCGCGCAATGGCCCCGCCGGGATCACGCGGCCATTGCCAAGGCCGCGCCGCGCGTCCACGACCGCAATCGAGAGATCCTTCGCGAGGCTCGGGTTCTGCAGCCCGTCATCCATGACGATCGCGTCCGCGCCAGCTGCAGCGACGATGGCATCGACACCCGCTTTGCGGTTCCGCGACACCATCACCCTCGCGCGTTGCGCGATCAGCAGCGGCTCATCTCCCACATCTCCCGCGCCATGTCTCGCACCATCGACCCACACCGGCCCGCTAAGCGATCCGCCGTAGCCGCGCGAGAGGCACACGGCCGTTTTGCCCTGCGAACCCAACCTGTCGATCAGAAAACGCGTGAGCGGCGTCTTGCCCGTACCACCGGCCGTGAAGTTGCCGACGCAGATCACCGGCACTGCTGCGCGATAGGGCTGCGCTTTCCCGAAACGGCGCTCCACGAGCGAACCATAAATCGCTGAGACAGGCCCAAGTAGACGCTCGGACAGGCTGCTGCCCTGCCCCCCGCCATACCACCAGGACGGTTCCTCAAGAGGCACGTCGGACCCGCGCCGACTCGGGCAAGAGCGCGATCAGCTCCGTCACCGTTTTTTCGAGCGCACCCGCGAGCGACGAGAGCGCCGCCTTGGCCCCTATTCGCATCTCGGGGAGAGCGCCTTCCTGCGTCAGCAGCTCTTTCACGGCCGCTGCCAGCGCCTCCGCATTTGCAACTTCGCGCGCACCCTTGTGCCGAAGCAGCGCCCGATAGAGATCGCGGAAATTCGTCCAGTTCGGCCCTGTCAGAACGACCGCGCCGTGGCCGATCGCTTCAACCGGATTCTGCCCGCCATGCGGAATGAGAGAACCTCCGACGAAAGCAACGTCGGTCAGCGCGAAGAGCGTGCCAAGCTCGCCGATGGCATCGACGACGTAGATGTCCGTCGCAGCATCCGGCTGCTCACCCGCCGACTTGAGCGCAACCTTGAAGCCCTTCGCGCGCAGCCCATCCGCGACAGCCTTGCCGCGTCCCGGATGGCGGGGCGCGATGATCGTGCAGAACCCCTTGAGCTCAGAAGCGATCAGGCGGTGCGCATCCGCGATCGTCATCTCCTCGGGATCGTGCGTGCTCGCGGCCACCATGAGCGGCCGACCGGCCAACGCCTGCCGTAGGCGTTCGAGCTCCACCGCGTCGACGACCGGCGGCGGCGCATCGATCTTGAGATTGCCGACGGGAATGACGCGGCGTGCGCCGAGCCGCTTCAACGTCCGCGCGAAGGCGTCGTTCTGCGACAGAATGAGATCGAACCGCGAGAAGAGCGGTTTCGAGATGCCGCTGAACCAGCGCCAGCGCGTCGCACTGCGCGCCGACATGCGCGCATTGATCAGCGCCAGCGGAATCTTGCGCCGCGACACGTCGAGAATGAGGTTCGGCCAGATCTCGCTTTCCGCGAACACGGCAACATCCGGCTTCCAGTGATCGAGAAACGACGTCACATAATCAGGCACATCGAGCACGATATACTGATGCAGCGCCCGAGGCGGTAGACGCCGCTTCGCCATCGCCGCGCTCGTGAGCGTTCCGGTTGTCAGAAGCACCGAAACGTCATCGCGCTCCTTGAGAAGCTGCTCGATGACCGGCAGCACCGCATTCGCTTCGCCGACGCTTGCTGCGTGAAACCACATCAGCGGCCCTTCAGGTCGCGGCACATCGGTCTTGCCATAGCGCTCGTCTCGCCGCGCGGCGTCTTCCTTGCCCTGGCGCGTTCGAACGCCGAGCAGCAACGGCGTGACGAGGCCGAACGCGCGCGTCGCACCCCGATAGGTCTTGAGCGCGAGCCCTACGCGAGCGGGACCTGCCGAGGAAAGCGCGCCCGGCGGAGTGACGCGCGCAATGTCGGCGCCGACGAGCGTATAGGCGCGCTCTGTCACGCGATTAAGCCCAGCTTCAACCGCGCGCCGTGACGCCTCGAGCGCTTCCGCATCGGCATCAGGCGCAACCCAGATCGGCTCGCCCATGACGTAGGCGAGCTTCGAGAACGGCAGGTTGATGGTCATCCGGCTCCAGGTCGGCAGCACGAAAAACCGCGATGTCGCGACCGCCAGCGGAACAATCGGACGGCCGGAATACCTGCCGACCATGACGATGCCGATACCGCTCTTGCGTGCCGGTCCCGGAGGAATGTCAGCCGTCATAGAGAATGTGCTGCCACTTTTGAGTAACCGGGTGGCAATTCTCAACGCGCGCGCGCCGCCCTTGTCGGCCTTGCGCTCATTGGCGCCGGCGCCTTCGACAACCTCGATGTCGAACTTCCGCAACAGCACGCGGATGGGCGACGCATCCTTGTGCTTTGCCGCGATGGCGGAAACCTTGAACTTCTTTTGGTTGATCTCGTGCAGCGTCGGCATCAGCACGAACTGCCCATGCCACATCGCGAAGACGAAGGGATGCAGAGCGTTGCCGCGTTCGACCATGTCGGCGGGCTCGACAATCACCTCGGAGGTCGAGCACACAAAGCGCATGTAGCGGGCGCCGAGGCTCCCGAGGATCCTGCCGAAAATCGGCTCTCGCTGTTCTGGCGATGGTGCCATCGATCGGCCTCTGTCGCCTCTCCGTGCTCGAGCCTTCAGCCTAGCCGGCAGCGGATGCCGACGGTTTCACACACCCAATTTTCCTATAGGGAATGATGGGCTAGTGCAACCACGCGGACCACATAGCAACAAGAGGTTCGACAGATCGCGGCCTATAGTGCTACCCACCCCGAAAAAGCGGGCAATCTGAACCGCTCCGGCGGGGGTCGCCGGACATCGGATCCGCGCATGAGGCATCCCGCAACGATGGCATCGCTTGCCAAACGGGCAAAACGAACGCTCCGGCGCCATGCATGGGCCGGTGTCAGGGCCGTAAGCAACGCCATGCCGCAAGGCGTGCGCCGACGCGCGGAGCCTTACGCGCGCTATCTCGACATGCTCCTGCTCGACCACCTGGTCTTTCGGATCTTCTTTCCAAATCGTCACAAACTGTCGCCCGAAGCCTGGCGCGCGGCCCAGCCTCTTCCGCACCAGATCCGCGATATGCCACGCCGCGGCATCAAGACCATTCTGAATCTCAGAGGGCAAACGGATTCGTCCACCTACCTGCACGAGGTTGCCACCGGCAAAGCCGCTGGCCTCAAGATCGTAGATTTCAAAATCCGCTCACGCGCCGCCCCGACGCGCGAAGAGATCCTCGCCGCCCGGGATCTTTTCGCAACCCTCGAATATCCGATCCTGATGCATTGCAAGTCGGGCGCGGATCGCGTTGGCCTGATGAGCACGCTCTATCTCTACACGCGCCAGGGCATACCGATCGAAAAAGCCCGCAAACAGCTTTCCCTTCGCTACGGCCATATCCGTCAGGCTGACACCGGCATCCTCGACCAGTTTTTCGATGCCTATGTCGACTATGCGTCGAAGACGCCGATCGAGTTCTACGACTGGGTCGCGACCGTCTACGATCCCGCGGAAGTGGCGGGCCAGCTGCATTCGCAAAGTTGGGCCAACCGCGTCGTCGACAAGATCTTTCGCCGCGAATAGCCGTTCCGTCTCGGAAATCAGTTGAGCTGCACGCCGGGCGGGACAAGATCGTCCCCCTCGGATAGAAGCTGCGCGCGCACAAGCCGCGCATAGGCACCACCGCGCGAAATAAGCTCACTATGTGAGCCGCTTTCCACGATCGAGCCGTCTTCCATCACGCAGATGAGATCCGCGTTCTGCACCGTTGAAAGCCGGTGTGCGATGACGATGGTCGTGCGCCCCTTGGTGAAATCGGCGAGCGCCTGCTGCACCAGCCGCTCCGATTGCGTATCAAGCGCGCTCGTCGCTTCGTCGAGCAAAAGAATTGGCGCGTTCTTGAGGATCGCGGCCGCCAGCGCCAGACGCTGCCGCTGTCCACCAGAGAGGCGCACGCCGCGATCGCCGATGACAGTTGCATATCCTTGCGGCTGACTGAGGATAAACTCGTGTGCCGCCGCAGCCTTCGCCGCGGCAACGATCTCATCGTCCGTAGCATCGAGCTTGCCGAACGCGATGTTGGTGCGGATCGTATCGTCGAACAGCGTTACGTCCTGGCTGACGAGCGCGATAGAAGACCTGAGCGACGCAAGCGTCACCTCGCGGATATCCTGCCCGTCAATGCGGATCGCGCCGCCCGTGACGTCGAAGAGGCGTGGCACGAGGTTCACGATTGTAGACTTACCGGCACCCGACCGTCCGACCAACGCCACCGTCTGCCCGCCACCGACATCCAGCTTGAAATCGTTGATCGCGGGAATAGACGGATCGCCGTAGTGGAAATCGACATGGTCGAAGCTCACGTCGCCGCTCGAAATCTTGAGCGCCTTGGCACCTGGCAGATCCTTGTTGAGCGGCTTCTCGTCGAGAATGCCGTAGACACTCTCGATCGCAGCGAGCCCTTCTTGAAGACGGGCAACAAGACCGCCGATGGCCTTGAGCGGCTGCGCCGCCATGAGCAGAGCGGCGGTGAGGCCCATGAAATCGCCAACCGTCGAAGCGCCGCTCGAAATGCGCCAGTACGCAACCCAGATGACACCCGCGACGGCAGCGCCACCCAGCGCTTCAAGCAGCGACTCAAGCCGCGCCTTGACCGCCACGCCGCGGAGCTTGAGGCGGAACACCTCTTCGAAGCTGCGGTCCATGCGCTCGGACGCATAGTCCTCGAGTCGGAACGTCTTGATGAGACGCGTCGCGCCGAGCTTTTCAGCGAGGAGCGAGGTCATGCCACCAAGCTCGGCCTGCGTGCGCGTTGAATTGCGCCGTACGCGCCGCGCGATGTTGGCGATGGGAACGACGGCAAGCGGATAGACGCCGAGCACCATGAGCGAGATCATCCAGTCGAGGAAGAACATCGACCCGACGAGCGCCACGACAGAGAGGGAATCCCGCATCAGCGAGTTCAAGGAAGCGAGCGTCGCCTGTTGGATGAATTGGATGTCATTCGTGATCTTGGACATCAGCCGGCCGGGCGTGTCGCGCGTCAGGCGACCGTAGTCCGCGTGCATCAGGTGATTGAACGTCTTGCTTTGCATATCGGCCGCGAGCCGCAGACCAATCCGCTGCGTCTCGACCGTCTGGAAATAGAGAAGAATGCTGCGCGAGAGCGTGATGACAATGATTGTGACGAGCACCCACGGCAGCCAGGTCACGTCGCCTGCCAACAGGTTGTCGAACGAGAACTTGATCACCATCGGGTAGGCGCCGGTTGCAAGCGCAAGGCCGCCCGTCAGCGCCAACGCGATTGCCAGCTCACGCCAGCGCGGACGCAGCCAATCGTGGATGAAACGGGAAAGGAGCACGCGCGAGTGCTTGTCGAGCGCAAGCGACTTCTTCTTGCGCCGCCCCCGCTCCGCCTCGTTACCCGTATGCTCGGCCTTCGCCATCGTCCCCGCGCTTATTCTGCCATACCGATTGCCGGCAGCTCCCCTCGAGTGCCGCCGGTTCGATGCTCACCGTCTCAGACGCCGGCCTTTGCCGGTGCCACATCCGGCTCCAGGAGCCGATGGATGTGCACGATGAAGTACCGCATCGACGCGTTGTCCACGGACCTCTGCGCCGCGCCCTTCCAGGCAGCGAGCGCCTCCGCATAGTTCGGAAAAATGCCGACGACATCAAGTCCGCTCAAGTCCTTGAAGTCGATCCCGTCCAGATCGCGAAGCTCACCACCAAACACCAGATGCAACAGTTGTTTGGGGGTCGTCTCGCTCATCGTCCGGCTCCTATCGATATCCCGCACCAAGTGCCTTGCGGATAAGGCATTTCCTGCCCTATCCGGCCTTCCGGTTCAAGGCGCGGCCCAGCCGCACCCCGGTGCCGAAGGACGGCCAAGCCAGGAACGCGCGGAAACAGTTTGCCAAATCGGATATCACGGAAACGCAATATTAAGCAGTCTTTTTAAGAGGATATCCAACTTGTTGTGGCAGAGTTTTCTTACAGCCGCGTAAGACGGCAGCTCAGAAGTTTTGCAGGGATCGACAGCACGGCGCGGGCACGGGGGAAAACCCTCTCCGCGCCGAAGCTCTTTCAGCCCCTGCCATCAGGCTTGAGCTGCCACCGCTCTGAGCGCCGGACGTCGAGATAGCGCTCTTTAGAGCAGCACCCAGGGCATCATCAGCAACAGCACCGCGACGGCCCAAAGGGCCACCGCCTCCAGTTTCGACGCCGTCATCCAACTCTCCTGAAAAAGCGGACCTGACGATACGCGCACAGATGGTACAGAGCGTCGCCCCCCTTTCAAAGCGTCAGCGGTAAAGACATCGCCCATTCCCACCGAAATATCTCGGCCGGACGCCAAGATACCGCGCCGCCGTCGCAGGCGGCCGACGGATCAAGATTGCCGCGCCGGTCCGCGTTCGCTAGAAAAAGTGAAATCAGCAATCAAAACAGCCCGTGATGAGCCAGAACCCTTACGATACCGGTCTCGACAAAAATCCGGCGAACTACCAGCCGCTGACGCCAATCGGGCTGCTCGAACGGGCCGCCAAGGTTTATCCCGATCACACCGCCATCATCCATGGAAAGCAGCGAACGTCGTATCGCGATTTCTATGCGCGTGCGCGCCGCCTCGCCTCCGCCTTGGCCCAGAAGGGTGTGGGGCCGGGAGACACCGTCTCCGTCATGCTCTCGAACACCCCGGCGATGCTCGAAGCGCACTACGCCATCCCGATGCTCGGCGCCGTGCTTCACTCTCTGAACACGCGGCTTGACGCTCCGATTCTCTCCTTCCAGCTCGACCATGCTGGTTCCAAAGTGCTGATTTCGGACCGTGAGTTCTCCGCCCTCATGAAGCAGGCGCTCGGACAGGCGAGCGTCACGCCGCTCATCATCGACTACAACGACAGCGAGTTTCCAAACCTCGGCCCGGCCCTCTCGAGCCTCGACTACGAGACGCTTCTGATGTCCGGCGATCCCGACTACGCGTGGCGCATGCCCGAGGACGAGTGGGAGGCCATCAGCCTCAACTACACGTCCGGCACGACCGGCAATCCGAAGGGCGTCGTCTACCATCATCGCGGCGCGGCCCTCATGTGCTACGCCAACACCATCGCCACCGGCATGACGCGGCACCCCGTCTATCTTTGGACGTTGCCGATGTTTCACTGCAACGGCTGGTGCTTCCCGTGGACGCTGTCACTCGTCGCCGGCACCCACGTCTGCCTCCGCTGGGTTCGCGCCAAGGCCATGTACGACGCCATCGTCGACCATAAGGTGACGAACCTTTCCGGCGCGCCGATCGTCATGGCGACCCTGCTCAATGCTCCGCCCGAAGAGCGCCGCGAGATCACTCACCGCGTCGCCTTCAACCACGCAGCGGCCCCGCCGCCGGAAGAGGTAATGGCCCGCATGGACGAAGCGGGCTTCGCGCTCACTCACCTTTACGGCCTCACCGAGACGTACGGGCCCGCGACGCTCAATGAATGGCAAAGCGCGTGGGACAGCCTGCCGAAGGCCGAGAAGGATTCGAAACGCGCGCGCCAGGGTGTCCGCTATCCAGCTCTCGAAGGCTTGACCGTCATGGACCCTGTCACGATGACGGAAGTCACCGCAGACGGCGAAACGCTGGGCGAAGTCATGTTCCGCGGCAACATCGTAATGAAGGGCTACCTGAAGAATCCCGAAGCGACGGCGGAAGCCTTCGCGGGTGGCTGGTTTCACTCGGGCGACCTCGGTGTGCTTCATCCGGACGGCTACATCCAGCTTAAGGACCGCTCGAAGGATGTCATCATCTCCGGCGGCGAGAACATCTCATCAATCGAGGTCGAGGACGTCCTCTACAAGCATCCCGCGATCGTCGTCTGTGCTGTCGTCGCAAAACCCGATGACAAGTGGGGCGAGACGCCCTGCGCCTTCGTCGAGCTGAAGCCCGGAGCGACGGCGACGGAAGAAGAAATTATTGAATGGTGCCGCGAGCGCATGGCCCGCTTCAAGGCGCCGCGCCGCGTCGTCTTCCTCGAGGTCCCGAAGACCTCCACCGGCAAGATCCAGAAGTTCAAGCTGCGCGAGATGGCCAAAACCGCGTAAAGACGCGCGCGTTTTTTCCCTTAGCTCGCGAAAAGTTCGTTCAACACGAAAAGCACGAGACAGCCCTACCGCAGCCTCGTGCAAATCTTCTGGTATGGGGGAAATCAAATCTCGGACGCCATCGGCGCTGCGATTGCAGCTGCCTGGGCAGCTGCTGCGCAGCTCCGCGGCAAGGCGTCAGTGCCGTGTGTCGTGTTCTAGTCTGAAGATCTCATCCTTGAGTTTCAGTTTTTCTTGCTTCAGCCGGCGGATTGCTAAGTCGTCCGAACCGGGTCTTAAAGTCTCCTGTTCAATTCGGCGTTGGAGTTGCCGATGCTTCTCTGAGAGTTCCTGCAGATGAGCAGATAGCGCCATCCTGACCTCCTTTTCAGAGTTGAAGACGACGGTATTGTTACAGATCCGCCACGGCCTGTCTATCCGTGGAGGAGGTATGGAAAACTGAACTTTAAGACAGGAAACGCCGTTTACGCGGGACTAACCGCCAGTTTCTTCGAGAACTTTTTCCAAGCGGTCTGCGGACTTGCTTGCGCACCGGATAAAATGAGACGATAGTCCGCGCGCTCTGACACCGGCGCATTTACCGTGTGCGCTCAGCAGGGTCGGCATTCGAACGAGCAGCAAACATGCAGCGGCAGAACGACAGGGAGCTTCGGGAGGAGTTGGTCAAGCTTCGCTCCGAGCACCGCGTGCTGGACGACGAGATCTTAGCACTCGAAACAAACGGGACCGCCGACCAGCTCACGATCCGCCGATTGAAGAAGAAGAAGCTCGCCCTCAAGGACCAGATCACCAAGGTCGAGGATCAGCTTCTCCCCGACATCATCGCCTGACGTGCCTTCGGCATGAAATCGCCTGATCGCGACTTGCGGCCCGAGGTCGACAAACGCACGAGCTGAGCATTGGATAGCCGGGAATGAGAACCGGCGCGGACATCTGTGCGTTTTATGACCATGCGCCGATTTGCCAATCCGATGTGAGCCATGCCCGCCGCCGGAATTGATCAGTGGCTGTATCCGACCGACCGCGGGCTCTACTGCGAGCCCGCCGGCATTTTCATCGATCCCGCGCGGCCCGTGCCGCGCGCTGTCATCACCCACGGCCATAGCGACCACGCCCGCGCCGGCCACGACGCGGTACTCGCGACACCGGAAACCATCGAGATTATGAAGCTGCGGCTGGGCGAGGACGGCGCGGGCCGCTTCGAAGCGGCAACGCTCGGTACACCACTCGACATCAACGGAGTCTCGCTTCGTCTGGTCCCAGCCGGTCACATCCTCGGCTCGGCGCAAGTGGTTCTCGAATGGAACGGGCAACGCGCCGTTGTCTCGGGCGACTACAAGCGCGCCGCCGACCCGACGTGTGAACCGTTCGAACTCGTCCCGTGCGACGTGTTCGTGACGGAAGCCACGTTCGCCCTTCCGGTATTTCGCCACGAACCCGCCGACAGCGAGGTCGCGCGTATGCTCTCCTCTCTGCGTCGCAACCCAGAGCGCGCACATCTCGTCGGCGCTTACGGCCTCGGCAAATGTCAGCGCGTCATTCGCTTGGCGCGCGAGGCGGGATACGACACGCCCATCTATCTTCACGGCGCAACGATCGCGATGACGGAGGTCTACCAGCGCCGCGGCATCGACCTCGGCGACGTTCGCCCTGTCCCAGACGTGAAACCCGCCGAACTCGCCGGCGCGCTCGTGCTCTGCCCACCGTCCGCCGTAGACGACCGCTGGTCCCGCCGCTTTCCCGATCCCGTCACGGCCTTTGCATCCGGCTGGATGCGCATCAAAGGCCGCGTGCGCCAGAGCGGCGTCGAGCTGCCGCTCGTCATCTCGGATCACGCCGACTGGCCTGAGCTGATCGACACAGTGCTCGAAACCGGCGCCGAGGACATCTGGGTGACGCATGGCCGCGACGACGCGCTCGTCTACGAACTTGGCCGGCGCGGCCTTCGCGCGCGCGCGCTCTCCCTCGTCGGCTTCGAAGACGAGGCCGATTGATGGAGTCCTTCGCCCTCCTGCTCGACACGCTGAGCACCACGCCGTCGCGCAACGGCAAGCTGGCGCTGCTCTCGGAGTACTTTCGCACGACGCCCGATCCGGATCGCGGCTTCGCGCTCGCAGCCCTGACGGACGGCCTCTTCCCGCGCCTTCCCTTGCGCCGCAGCCTCGCGACACTGCTCGAAACGCGCGTCGACCCCGTGTTGTATGCCATGTCGCGAGACTACGTCGGCGACACCGCCGAGACGGTCGCGCTCATGTGGCCGGAACCCGAAGCGCGAGCGCCCGCGCCACGCCTTTCCGAAGTCGTCGCCGCCCTCGCAACCGCGCCAACAACGGAAGTCGCGCCAATCCTCGGCGATTTCCTCGACCGCCTGGATACGCGCGGCCGCTGGGCACTCTTGAAGCTCGTCGGCGGCGCACCGCGCGTCGGCGTCTCCGCGCGCCTCGCAAAAACCGCGCTCGCCGATTTCAGCGGGCATCACGTGTCTGAGATCGAAGAAATCTGGCACGCGCTTACGCCGCCTTATCTGGACCTTTTCCAATGGCTCGACGGAAAAGCACCGCGCCCTGACGCCTCCGGCAAACCCATCTTCCGGCCATTGATGCTCGCACACGCCATCGAGGAGCAGGACTGGGCATCTTTTATCGCCGAAGACTTCGCCGCCGAATGGAAGTGGGACGGCATCCGCGTCGAGATCGCAGCGCTTGGACCCGAAGTCCGTATCTTCTCGCGGACAGGCGATGACATCTCCCGCACGTTCCCCGACATCATCGCCGCGTTCGAGGGCCACGACGCGCTGCTCGACGGCGAGCTTCTCGTGGCGCGACGCGGCGTCGTCGCGCCCTTCAACGACTTGCAGCAGCGCCTGAACCGCAAGGCCGTGACCGGCCGAATGCTGAAGGAGAGCCCAGCGCACGTCCGGCTCTACGATCTCCTGATCGACGGCACGGAAGACCTGCGCGAACTCACCTTCCGCGAACGACGCGCGCGTCTCGACGCGTGGCATCAAAAGCATGCGCCTCCACTCACCGACGTCAGCGAACTCATTCCCTTCACGAGCCGCGAAGATCTCGACGCCCTCTGGACCGGTGCGCGCCAGGAAGGCATCGAAGGCCTGATGCTGAAACGCTGGACGAGCCCTTATCTTTCAGGCCGTCCGCGCGGGCACTGGTTCAAGTGGAAACGCGCCGCGCTGACACTCGATTGCGTGCTCATGTACGCCCAGCGCGGCTCGGGAAAGCGCTCGTCCTACTATTCCGATTACACGTTCGGCGTCTGGCGCCCGATCGAGCAGGAAACACTCGATCGTCCTCGCGGCGACATCTACCCTGGCCACGAACTTGTGCCCGTCGGCAAAGCCTACTCGGGCATGACCGACGCCGAGCTTGTCGAGATCGACCGTTTCGTGCGCAATCACACGACAGAGCAGTTCGGCCCCGTTCGCGCCGTCGAGCCGCACCTCGTTCTCGAGGTCGCCTTCGATGCGATCTTTCCATCGTCGCGTCACAAATCGGGGCTCGCCATGCGCTTCCCCCGCATTCACCGCATTCGCTGGGATAAGCCGCCCGAGGAAGCCGATACGCTCGATACCGCCCAGCGCCTGATGGGAACGCCTCAAGCCAGCGACACAATTCCGGGATAGGCCGAAAAGCAGAAGAGCTTTTCGGAGATGGACAGCAATGATCACGCTTTACGCTGCCGGGCCTATGTTCGGTCTGCCCGATGCCAGCCCCTTCGTGAGCAAGGCCGACGTGCTGCTCAAGCTCTCCGGTCTCCCTTACATCACGAAAACCGCAAACTTCAGCAAAGCACCGAAAGGAAAGATCCCGTACTTCGACGATGATGGATACCGCTTCGGCGACTCGACCTTCCTTAGGTTTCATCTCGAAGACAAATACGGCATCGACTTCGACAAGGGATTGTCGGCGACCGCCCGGGCTTCCGCCTGGGCCTTCGAAAAGCTCGCCGAAGATCAACTCTATTGGGCGATCGTGCACGCGCGATGGATGGACAAAGCCAACTTTGACAAAGGCCCGCGCCGTTTTTTCGAAGGTATCCCCGCCCCAATCCGCCCGCTCGTCGTGCCGATGATCAAGCGCAGCGTCACCAAAGCATTGCACGGCCAAGGCTTCGGCCGTCATGCCGCATCCGAGATCGAACGCCTCTCGATGCGCGCGCTCGATGCCATCTCTGCGCAGATCGGCGACAAACCTTGGCTGATGGGAACCACGCCTTGCGGCGCCGACGCGTCCGTGTGGGCGCTGATCACCGGTCTTCTCTGCCCGCACTTCGAGACGCCGATCCGCAATGCGGCAGCGTCTCTCAATAACCTGATCGCGTACCGCGATCGCGGGCTCTCAACGTGGTATCCGGATTTCTCCGTAGCGTAATCGGCCGGCAAAAAAGAAACGGCCGGGGAAACCCCGGCCGCATCCAAATTATGCTTTGGAACCTGGCTCAGCCAGCCGTGCACTTCGTATCGCACGGTACTTCGTCACGCTTGTCCACCGTGCCCCGCATCGGCGACAACTGCTCGCGGTAGCATTTGCCGTTTTCCTTCACGATACGCACGAGCTGCTGCTTACTGACGAGTGACTGGCACATCACCTCGAGGCTGCCCTGCGCGAGCTGAACGCCCTTGGTCTCCGCCGCACCCGCGTGCGCCATGCCGACCAGAAGATCGAAGATGCCAGCCGGTGGAGGCGCCTCCCCTGGTTTCTGCAGTTGATTGTAGGCAATCCACTCGTAGGTCGCCTTGCCGTCATCAGTCGAGACCTTGAGAGAGATGTCTCCCGTCTCGTCGCAGGCGCCCGCGTCGATCTTCGTGCCTTCCGCGGTCGAGAGCGCCTTGTATTCGATCTTGCAGTCGATGTTGCGCTCCCAGATCTCGTACTGCGCGAGGCGATGCGAAACCTGCGAGAACGGCACTTTGTACTGCCACGCGTGGTAGGCCGTCATGGCTGTGGGGATAGCGCCCACGATCGTCACCACGAGTGCTGCCGTCTTGAGAAACGGCACAAAGCGGTTCACGGGGCCGAGATGCGGATCATGATCCAGCGCACGGTCAGTCATCGATTTCGTTCCCTCGAATATCGTTGTCTCGGACATCAACTGTCTTGGCTCCACCTGCCGAGCTGGTGTGCCATGCGATCCCTGAACCGGACTTGAGCGGAAAGTTCATGCGCCGTTCAGCCGTCCCCGGGGCTTCCGCCCTACGTTAACGCCGTCCGATGACATTGGCCATGTGGCTTTACTTAACTGTAAGTCGGCTTGTTGGCGGTGCGAAGACGACCATCTCTCTAAAATCAAGGCGCAACCCGGAGGACACCCCCATGCGTAGCCTTCTGTTTTCGTTGCTTGCCTTGAGCTTCGGCGCATCTCATGCCCTGGCTGACGCCTCCCCTGACGGACCGCCGTCGACAGTCGGAAGTCCGAAAGTCGCCTCCTCTCAGGACGGCAAATACTTCGACGCCAACGGCAACCCGACCTACAACATCGGCCCCGACGACAAGGTCGATTGGTACACGTTTTCGGGCTATCGCCGCTTCAACGGCACGTGCGAGGTCTGTCACGGATTTGACGGATCGGGGTCGAGCTTTGCTCCAGACCTCACGCAATCGCTGAAGACCATCGACTACAATCAGTTCCAGCAGATCGTCATCAACGGCAAGCAGAACGTGAACACGGCCGAAAACCTCGTCATGCCTGCCTTCGGCGAAAACAAAAACGTGATGTGCTACCTGGACGACATTTACGTGTACCTGCGCGCCCGTGCAGATGGCGCACAAGGCAATGGCCGCCCCGCCTCGCACGAGGACAAACCCAAGACCGCCACCCAAAATGAGAACGATTGCATGGGGCCCTAGGAGCCGGAACATCCGAACAAGCACCTAGGGCGAATGTGAAGATATAACATACTCATATTGTACCCGATTTCATTGCTTTCAACGTCCGTCGTTTGCGGAGCGGAGTGCACGTAAGCAACCGGCCGAATAGCCCGCGGCGCAGGCTTTTATAGATTTATGGCAATCGCCGTGGGTGATTTGCCCAGGCGCTCTTTGAGCGCAGCGCTCGCATCCGTTCGGCGAGAAACGAAAAGCAAGGAGAGGAAGCATGACTTACATCAAGGCGTCTCTGGTTGCCGTCGCGGCTATGCTCATCGCAGCCCCGGCATCCGCGCTCACCATTGAGAACCAGGATAAGGCGGAATTGAAGGTCGGCATCGATGAAGGCGAGACCGAACACGTCGAATCCGTCGCCGCCGGCAAAACCGCAGACCTGACCGCGAAGTGCAAGGACGGTTGCGGCCTGACCGGCCCCTGGGGCTTCTCGTGGATGGCAACGCCCGGTGAGAAGCTCGTCTTCAAGGATGCCAAATTGAACGGCGCCACCGTGGTGGAAGGCACCGTCACCCAGTAGCGGCGCCATCGTTATCGTTTGAAGCCACGCCCCCTAGCCGTGGCTTTGAAGGTCGGGCGCACCCGGCTGGTCTCCTCGCGCCCGACCTTTTTTCTTGCGCTCATCTCATCGCAAGATGTCCGCAAAAAAAGAACGAGCCCCGTCACGCCTTGGCGGATCGGGGCTCTCTGTCTTCGATAACCTGCCCAGCCGAGCCGGGCTTATAAGGCGAGGCTCTGGATTTCCGGTCGTGATCGACAACCGGCCTCCGCCCTCGCGCGAAGTCTTTCAGAATTTTTCATGTGAGAGCCCAGGCGCACGATGCTTGAACTGCAGCAGCACGTGCTAGCCGAGCTTGGATCTCGCTTCAGCGCGGGATCCGAGGTTGTGACCAGGTGGTTCCATCCTCCCTCCATTCGCCGTTAAGGAGAGCCGTGGTCCTGGCGCCGCGCACTGGCCAGTTGGCGACGCACAAGACCACGGATAACAGACAACTGTCCTCGCAACCGGGGGTGCTGCTTGTCGATGTACGGAGTGCGGACCCCGTTCAGGGAGACATCACAGCGACAGCCATCTTGCCCATGAGAATCAGCCTCGATACGCGTTCTGTCAAGACCGTTCGAGCCCCTAGGATGCATCGAAACGCCCGAAAATTCTCGCTGCAGTGCGCAATGAAAATCGCCGCGGTTAATCGCGGGTAAATCGTTCCAGGCCCGGACATCACGTCCGCAGACAAATCGCGCGCGCGTCTGCTAAGCAGCGCCACCATGAAACCCAACGGCGATTTCGAAATCTTCCTGGCCACTGCGCCGGGGCTGGAACAACTCCTTTGCGATGAGGTGAAGGCAAACGGCTTCCGCGCGCCGAAACCCGTGCCGGGCGGCGTGTGCATCGAAGGCCGCTGGCATGATGTCTGGCGCGCAAACCTCATGATCCGCGGTGCGAGCCGCGTGCTCGCGCGTATCGCCCGCTTTCGCGTCACGCAGCTCACCGAGCTCGAGAAACGCGCGCGCGGCATTCCGTGGGGCACAACGCTGCGGAGAGACGTTGCCGTTCGGGTCGAAGCGTCTTGCTCGCGTTCGCGGATTTATCATTCGGGCGCGGCGGCGGAACGCATCGCGAAAGCAATTCAGCAAAGCATTGGCGCGCCGATTTCGGATGATGCCGGTCTCACCATTGCCGTACGCTTCGAGAACGACGTCTGCACGGTAAGCGTGGATACATCCGGCGAGCTTCTTCACAAACGTGGCTTCAAGGAAGCCGTCGCGAAGGCGCCGATGCGCGAAAACCTTGCCGCGTTGTTCCTGCGCCAGTGCGGCTACACCGGAACGGAACCTGTCCTCGATCCGATGTGCGGGTCCGGCACGTTCGTGATCGAAGCCGCAGAAATCGCGTCCGGTCTCTTGCCGGGACGCGCGCGCGCCTTCGCATTCGAGCAGCTTGCAACATTCGACGCAAAAGCGTGGCAGAAGCTGCGCGACGAAAGAACCGCCCGCGCAGCACTGACGACGGATCTGCGGTTCCACGGCAGCGACCGCGACGCGAACGCCATCTCGATGAGCGAAGCCAACGCCCACCGCGCAGGAGTAGATGCGATCGCAACTTTCACAACATGTACAGCTAGCGCCATCGAAAGGCCGAGCGGCCCTCCCGGCTTGGTCATCGTCAATCCGCCGTTCGGCGAACGCATCGGCGACCGCAAAAAACTTCAACCGCTCTACCGTGGGTTAGGGCAAAGGCTACTCGACAAATTCACCGGCTGGCGCGTCGGCATCATTACAACGGACACCGCACTCGCCAAGGCGACCGGGCTTCCGTTTCTTCCTCCGCCCGCCCCTGTTCCGCACGGTGGCCTACGTATTACCCTGTTCCACACGGCCCCTCTTCCCTAGGGTTGCGAGGCCGGAAAAGCACAGCGGTGCGCGATACGAAGATTTCTCGCTTGATGATGGAACTCGAAGCGGCCTGACTTAATTACGATCTATACCATTATTCCGTACGAACTCGTATTCTCTTAGGCACCCGCTCGTCGTAACTCCGTTGGCGCCAGCCTCGCTGCGTCACAGCCTCAACGATGCGCACTTGCACCTGGACGGCTGAAGTGACAACGGAAACGATCGAGCAACTTCAAAGCCGCGTCGATGCTCTCGAATTCGAAAACGCGCGCTTGAAAACGGCGCTGGTCCCGATCGACGGCGTCAACCCGATCGATCTCAACGCGACCCGCTATCGTGCATTGTTCGATTCCATCGACGAAGGTTTCTGCATCATCGAGTTTTTCGATGGCCCGCACGGATCGCTGAGCGACTACATTCACATCGAGGCGAACGCCGCGTACGCGCGTCACGCCGGCATACCAAACGTCGTCGGGCAAAAAGTCCGCGAAATGGTGCCGGACGAAGCCGATGGTTGGGTGGAACTCTACCGAGGCGTGCTGACCACAGGCGACCCGATCCGCTTCGACCGCGAACTCGTGGCGACGGGCCGGCACCTCGAGCTTTCCGCGTTTCGCATCGAGCCCGAAAGCCTGCGCCAGGTCGCGGTGCTCTTTCAAGACGTGACGGACCGCAAGAAGGCCGAGCGCGCCCTCCAGAAGCTCAACGAGACGCTCGAAGCCCGCGTCGCGCAGACGCTGGCCGAACGCAAGATCCTGGCCGAAATAGTCGAAGCAACCGATGCGTTCGTTCAAGTGCTCGGCACCGATTTTTGCTGGCTCGCGATAAATGGCGCCGCCATGCAGGAGATTGAGCTTCGGTTCGGCGTCCGTCCCAAGGCCGGAGACAGCCTTTTAGAACTATTGGCATCACACCCCGAGCAGCTGGAAGTTGCCCGCGCGTATTGGCAAAGGGCTCTCGATGGCGAGCACTTCATGGACGTTGCCGAATTCGGCGACGGTAGCGGACGCCGCAGCTACGAAATGCATTTCAATGCCTTGCGCGAGACCAACGGCAACGTCATCGGCGCCTATCAGTTCGTTTATGATGTCACCGAGCGGCTCAACGAGCAGACAAAACTGAAGTCAACGGAAGAAGCTCTGCGCCAATCGCAGAAGATGGAAGCCGTCGGGCAGCTCACGGGCGGCATCGCGCATGACTTCAACAATATGCTGGCTGTCATCATCAGCAGCTTGAGGCTCGCCGAACGTCGCATGGCGCGGGGCGAATTCGCCATTCAGGAATACATTTCCGGCGCCATCAAAGGCGCCGAGCGCGCGGCAACGCTCGTATCGCGTCTGCTCTCGTTCTCGCGTCAGCAGCCACTTTCCCCACAACGCACGGACGTGAATCGGCTGCTCGGCGGCATGGAAGACGTTCTGCGTCGCACGATCCCCGAGAACATCACGATGGAATTCGTACGCGCGGGCGGGCTCTGGAGCGTCCATATCGATCCGCACGGACTGGAAAGCACTCTCATCAACTTGGCGGTCAACGCCCGCGACTCGATGCAGGATGGCGGCAAGCTCACCTTCGAAACGGCCAATGCTCATCTCGACGACACATACGCGGCCGCCCACGCAGACGTAACGCCGGGCCAGTACGTACTCATCGCCGTCACCGATACCGGCCACGGTATGAACGCCACCACCATCAGCCGCGCCTTTGAACCCTTCTTCACGACCAAGGAAGTCGGAGCCGGAACGGGCCTCGGCCTTAGCCAAGTCTATGGCTTCGTCAAGCAATCGCACGGACACGTTAAGCTCTACAGCGAGCTCGGTGTCGGCACGACTGTGAAGCTCTACATCCCGAGACTTGTCGAAAAGCTCGTGACCAGCCCCGAACCCGCCGAGATTGTCAAACTCGCTCCTGTTCGCGGCGATGGCCAATCGATCCTCGTCGTCGAGGACGACAACGACGTGCGCCGTCTTACCGTCGAAATGCTGACGGAGCTTGGGTTCAACGTTCTGTCTGCAAATGCTGGAACTCCAGCTCTCGCGGTTCTCGACCAAAACCCCGATGTTGTCATGATCGTCACCGACGTGGTGATGCCGGGAATGAACGGCCGCAAGCTCGCCGAAGAAGCTCTACGCCGGCGCCCGACCCTCAAGGTGCTGTTCACGACCGGCTACACGCGCAACGCCATCGTGCATAACGGCACGCTGGATGACGGCGTGGAACTGCTGGCCAAACCCTTCACTCTCGAAGCCATCGCCGCGAAAATCGCAAAGATCCTGCCGACGAAATAGGGCTCGGCTACACTGACGATCGACGGATAGGAATTGATCGAGGAGCTTGCGTCGGTGTCGCGAGCGCAAGCTCCCGCTTGTGGAAGGTCGATTTTAGAACTCGACCCAAACGCCCTTGCGCCAGTATCCGCGTCCGACGCCTTCGCGCCAGCGATACCGGTGGGCTTCGGCGTCCGGCCAGCGCCAATTGTCTTCGTAAACGCGCAGGCGCAATTCCGGCTTGTATTCGTAGCGTTCCTTGACGCGCCAGCAGTCGCCTTCGTCGTTGCAGACGATGGCGGCGGAAGCGCTCGTGGTCATGAGCGCGAGTGTGCCGGCGAGGATCAGGCCAACCTTGGTCGTGGACATGGGCTCCTCCTGTGTGGGGCTTTTCCTTGAGTGTTGGCGCGCTGGAAACGCTCAGTGAGCCGAATTTGTTTCCTCAGGGACCGAAGCGCACTTCACCTCACCATTTTATGCGGTTGACGAAAGCGCGGGACGCTCCGACATGACAGCCGGTAGCGGGAGCACGCTTAATGGGTAAGATCCTGATCATCGTAGGAATTGCGCTGGTCGTTGCCGGCGTTCTCTGGATGATCGGCGACCGGCTCGGCCTCGGGCGGCTGCCCGGCGACATCCTGATCGAACGCGATGGCACGCGGATCTACATTCCGATCACGACATCGCTTCTGATCAGCGCCGTCGTGTCGCTCATCCTCTGGCTCATGAGCCCGTGAGGCTGCGTCTTCGGACGCGCCCTACTACTTTTTGTGCTCGAGAAGAACCTCGCCCTTCTTCTGGATCGCACCCTGAATCATCTCGCCGAAGCGTTGCAGCAGCCAGGGCAACGTGATCTCAATCCGCACGCTATTGTCAGCGACATCCACGTTCCCGAACGCCTGATGGCCCATGGCGCTCATGCGGAACTGCATGCGATCGCCGGTCCACACTTCCTCGTCGAGTGAGAACATCGGCAGCGTCGTCGTGGCTTTCGCGAGGCCGCCTTTGAGGCGATTGACCGCTTCTGCCTTGCCGAGGCTGTGCGAGATGGTGACGACGAGGGGCTTCGACATGCGGGTCTCCAGGTTCGTGTCCGAGTTAAGTAGGTATGTCACGCAGCTGACGCCACTGCCCGAACGATCATCTACCGCCTGTGGACGACACAAATTAAATGTTCTCTTTTTGTTCCTTATGCGCTATCACGGTTTCAAGCCGCTCGCTGACGCGTCCCGATTGAGGCTTTACCCCGCCGCCCTCTCAATCCCGACGCAAGCGAGCGGCCAAACGACCGGAGGCATCCTTCGTCATGCGTGAGCCGACGCTCAGTGCCTACCCTTATCCAACCATCGAATTGGCGTGCCGCTATTGCGACCGCCGCGGGCGGTACCGGCGCGACCGTCTGATCCTGAAACATGGCGGCGGCATCACACTCGACCAATTCGTGCGCATGGTGTCGGCAGATTGCGGCTTCTCCGAAGTGCGCACGGGGCGGAAACGCTGTACGGGCCCTTATGTGGTCCCGCCCGAGACACGAGCACCCGAAGTGCCGCGCGATTGCCCGCTGATCAAGGAGAAGAAATTTTTCTGAAGCGTTGTGCCGTGCTGGAAGTCGGAGGCCATTCCGTCGCCAACATCTTCCCGCGCTCTAGGGCCGGCGTGATAGGCTCGAGTCGCAGTCGGCGGCCGTCACGGGCCGCAGTGCGCAATCTCAACCAAGGAAGGATGTCCGCCGTGCCGAAAGGACAGCAAAAACCCAACAAGGAAAAGCGCAAGCCCAAGCAGGACAAGAACAAGCCGGGCGCGAAGAAGTAGATCGCTTATGCCGTTCGTTGGCCTCGTGGAGCAGCGCAGGTTGCAGCCATGGGGCCACGACGTCCGCTAACACGCCACGTCCGTTCCGCAGAGGAAGTGCATGATTCACTGGAAGCCCGTTGACGAGTACGTAGAGCCGAACTGGGTAAAGGACGGAACCGAGCTGCCCCCGGCGCTCTTCTGGCGCGGCAAGAAGGGCGCGGTACTGGGCTATGTCCGCGACGGCGAGCTGTTCGACGCGAAGTGGATCTATGTGTGCGACTCCAACAAGGTGACGCACTTCTCCGAGGTGAACGGTCCCGAGAGCAACGTCGTCGACCTCGACAGCTTCCGCGACGGCCGCGACTCCGAACCCGCGGACTGAGAGACTGAGCAACTTCCCGCCACTGTCATCCTCGGCCTTGTGCCGAGGACCCAAACCTCAGCCAGGATGCGTGGCGTTATTGAATGACACGCGCAACCCAACGACAGGTTGATCCTAGGGACGAGCCCTAGGATGACAGTGAAGATGAAAACCCCCTACTCCGCCGCCTGCTTCTTGCCGCTGCCACTCTTTCCTTGTCCGCCTTCGGCAGAACTCTTCGAGCGACGCGCCAGCAGGTCCTTCAGGTAGCGGCCGGTGTAGCTCTCCTTGACCGCCGCGACATCCTCCGGCGTGCCGGCCGCGACGATCTTGCCGCCGCCGTCGCCACCTTCGGGACCTAGGTCGATCAGCCAATCCGCAGTCTTGATGACCTCCAGATTGTGCTCGATGACGACAACCGTATTCCCCGCATCCGCCAGCTCGTGCAGCACCTCGAGCAGCTTCGACACGTCATGGAAATGCAGACCCGTCGTCGGCTCATCGAGAATGTAGAGCGTGCGGCCCGTCGCGCGGCGTGAAAGCTCCTTCGACAGCTTGATGCGCTGCGCTTCGCCGCCCGAAAGCGTCGTCGCCTGCTGGCCGATGCGGATGTAGCCCAAGCCCACGCGCGCCAACGTTTCAAGCTTGTCGCGGATCGGCGGCACGGCCTGGAAGAACTTCGCGCCCTCCTCGACCGTCATGTCGAGCACGTCGGCGATGGACTTCTCGCGGAAGAGAACCTCCAGCGTCTCGCGATTGTAACGCTTGCCCTTGCAAACATCGCACGTGACGTAGACGTCCGGCAGGAAGTGCATCTCGATCTTGATGACGCCGTCGCCCTGGCAGGCTTCGCAGCGCCCACCCTTGACGTTGAATGAGAAGCGGCCTGGCCCATAGCCGCGCACCTTGGATTCAGGAAGGCCCGAGAACCAGTCACGGATCGGCGTGAACGCACCCGTATACGTCGCGGGGTTCGAACGCGGCGTGCGCCCGATCGGCGATTGATCGATGTCGATCACCTTGTCCAGGTGCTCGAGGCCTTCGAGCTTGTCGAACGGCGCCGGATGCTCGCGCGCGTTCGAGAGCTTGCGCGCCACCGCCTTGAAGATGGTGTCGATCAGCAGCGTGGACTTACCGCCGCCAGACACGCCGGTAACGCACGTCAGCGTGCCGAGCGGAATCTCGGCCGTGAGGTTGTGCAGGTTGTTGCCGCGCGCGCCGGTGATTTTCAGCGTGCGAGACTTGTCGAATGGACGCCGCTTCTTCGGCAGCGGGATCTGCCGCTCGCCGGAGAGATATTGCCCGGTAAGGCTCTTCGGGTTCGACATGATGTCGTCCGGCGAGCCCTGCGCGATGACCTCGCCGCCGTGAATGCCCGCGCCGGGGCCGATATCGACCACGTAGTCCGCCGTCAGGATCGCGTCCTCGTCGTGCTCAACGACAATGACGGAATTACCGAGGTCGCGCAGGTGGCGCAGCGTTGTGAGCAGGCGATCGTTGTCGCGCTGATGCAGGCCGATGGACGGCTCGTCGAGTACATAGAGAACGCCCGTAAGACCGGAGCCGATCTGCGACGCCAGCCGGATGCGCTGCGATTCACCGCCCGACAGCGTACCGGACGAGCGCGACAGCGTCAGGTATTCGAGACCCACGTCATTCAGGAACACAAGACGCTCGCGGATCTCTTTCAGGATGCGCGTCGCGATCTCGGTCTGCTGCTTCGTGAACGTCTTCGGGATGTCCGCGAACCAGTCGTTGGCGACCCTGATCGACATATCGACAACTTCGCCGATATGTTTGCCGCCGATCTTCACCGCCAGCGCCTGTGGCTTCAGGCGATAGCCGTTGCAGGCTTCGCACGGCTTCGCATCCTGATAGCGCGACAGCTCCTCGCGCACCCAATCGCTGTCCGTCTCCTTGAAGCGGCGCGCGATGTTACCGATCACGCCCTCGAAGATCTTCGACGTGTTGTAGTTCCGCGTCCCGTCCCAATAGGTGAACGTGATCTCCTCGTCACCCGAGCCGAACAGGATCGCGAGCTGCACGTGCTTCGGCAACCGCTCCCACGGCGTCTTCATCGACACCTTGTAGTGCTTGGCGAGGCTTTCGAGCGTCTGTTCGTAGTAGGGCGACGTTGCCCCCGTTTTCGCCCACGGATAGATCGCGCCTTTCTCGAGGCTTAATGACCCATCCGGCACGACGAGTTCGGGTTCGAACACAAGCTCGGTGCCAAGACCGTCGCACGTCGGGCAGGCACCCGCTGGCGCGTTGAACGAGAAGAGCCGCGGCTCGATCTCTTCGATGGTGAAGCCCGAGACGGGGCACGCGAAACGCTGCGAAAAGATGATGCGCTCGTGCGTCTCGTTCTTGCTCTTGTTGGCGCCTTCGGTGTCTTCCTTCGGCAGCGGCTTGTCGGCGAACTCCGCAACCGCGATCCCGTCCGCAAGCCCAAGCGCCGTCTCGAAGCTGTCAGCGAGCCGCTTGGCGATATCCTTCCGCACGACGAGGCGATCCACCACCACGTCGATGTCGTGCTTGAACTTCTTGTCGAGCTTCGGCGCGTCCGGGATCTCGTAGAAGGTGCCGTCGACCTTGACGCGCTGGAAGCCTTTCTTCAGGAGCTCCGCGAGCTCCTTCTTGAACTCGCCCTTGCGGCCGCGCGCAATCGGCGCCAACAGGAAAAGCCGCGTGCTCTCAGGCAGCTCCATGACTCGATCGACCATCTGCGACACGGTCTGGCTTTCGATGGGCAGCCCCGTCGCCGGCGAATAGGGAACGCCGACGCGCGCAAACAGCAGGCGCAGGTAGTCGTAGATCTCGGTGACCGTGCCGACCGTCGAGCGCGGGTTTTTGCTCGTTGTCTTCTGCTCGATGGAGATCGCGGGCGACAGGCCGTCGATGTGATCGACGTCCGGCTTCTGCATCATCTCGAGGAACTGGCGCGCGTAAGCCGAGAGGCTCTCGACATAGCGACGCTGGCCCTCGGCGTAGATCGTATCGAACGCGAGCGACGACTTCCCGGACCCCGATAGCCCCGTGAACACGACGAGCGCGTCCCGCGGGATCTCGAGATCGACGTTTTTCAGGTTGTGCTCGCGCGCACCCCGGACGTGGATGGTCTTCATCAGCTCGGAGGCCGAACGCGGGGCGGATTTTTCGGGCGATTGCACCGAGGGCTTTTTGGGCGGCTTGCTCATAGGTCCCTACGTAGCTCGGCGTCCGGGCGGCGGCAATGCAGCCCAACGGCGCGGCTGAAAAAGGGGCGTGGACGGCCGCATATAGGGTGCCCGAACTCGGGTTTTTAGGCCCAAGCCGTTGACGCCCGGCGCTGATCCATACCCCCTCACGCGCGACGCCGCAGATCCGCTTTAGATCCGAGCCAGTCCCGGCCCAAGCCCAGCCATGTGTCACGGCCGTCACACACCTGACAGTTTCTATCAGTCGTCGCACCTTCCCTGCTTCCGCCCACTCGCCTGCGATGTCTAAATGATGGGCAGTTGCGTAGCGTGGAGTAGCGTATCGTGCTCAAGAACCTTGATAGGGCGGGCGTCGTCATAGGCCTCTCGCTCGTCTGCACGGCCGCACATGCCGAGATCGGCAACCCCGTAAAGCGCGGTGGCGCTTACATTTCCGTCGAAGGCGGCTACCACAGCAACGACGCTCCGGCCGTCTCCACGACGCAAGGCGAAACGACAATCATCAAAGACGGGCCAAGCGTCTCGTCCGGTGCCGCGGCGGCAGCAAGCGCCACAACATCGGCAGCGGCCTCAGCAGCCGCCACGCCCAACAGTGCCGCCGCTGCAGCCATGGGCGTGGGCAATCCGCGGGTTTCAGCCGCCGCGGTAAGCGGCACAGAATCCACCCTGGTACAATTGGATGGCGGCGCTTTCGACGTCAGCCGCTTCCTGACCGCAGACGATGGCGGCTACGGCGGCGCCACCATCGGTTATGGGTTCGTCTCGCCGGTTCTCGGCATCGTCAACCGGATCGAGGCCTATGGAAGCCGCACAAGCTCCGACGCGGATCAATCGTCGAACGGCGCATTCGGATTGCGCAGCGTCGACAATCTCGCAGCCATCGCCATCGCGGCAGTGCCTGTCGAAACCTTGCAGGTCCGCGCCACGCAGGATTTGTCGCTCACGGAATTCGGCCTGCGCCTGAAGTCGGATCAAAAGATGGGCGGCGCAAACGTCACGCTCGGAGCCGAACCTTTCTACATCCGCTACGACCAGAGCACGCGCACCACGGGTGCTCTGAGCGATCTTATTGACACCTCCGGAACGCGCTCGTCAGATGTCGAGAGCGATATGTTCGGCATCCAGCTCGCCATCGAAGGCGCAGCCCCCCTCGGCGGTCCGTTCAGCATCCTCGGCCGCGCATCCGCCGGCATCTACAATGTCGACACGGACGCCAAGTTCAGCAGCACGTTTGTGTTGCCGTTCGCGACCCACCAAGCCGACCTCTCGGACTCGGATTCGCGCACCGGCTATCGCCTCGGAGCCGAGACCGGCGTGCGCTATGCGATCAGCTCGACGGCATGGCTGTCGGTGACAGGCTCCGTCGATTATTTGAGCGAAACGCCGACAGCAGTCCTGCCTGCTTCCGCAACAGATGGCCAAGCGCACCTCGCTTTCGATGAGTTGCTCGATTGGCGTGCCGGCGCGCGGCTCACGTTCGCAACCGAATAACTCCCGCCGCTTGCGCCGCCGATAGGACTCCCGAAGTGTCGGATCTCCGTCCGCCGGGAGCGAATTGCAGGGACGCACGCGTTCTGCCAGACACCACCACGCCTCTGAAATGGAAAGCCCCGCCGAAGCGGGGCTTTCTGATAACGACGCGTTCGTCGTGTTACTTGCTCGGGCTGGGAGACGTGCTCGAACCGCTCGTGTTCGTGTCCGGCGAGCCGACCGTGCCGTCGCCAGCGGCGCCGCTCGATGCGCCATCGGCGCCGGGTGCCTTACCGGGCGAAGCATCCGAATTCGTGCTCTTGCCCGCTTCAGGGCTCGGCGCGCCGACGCCATCCGACGTCATGTTGCCGGACGATTCCGTATTCTGGCTCTTCATCGTTTTGTCGGTCTTGCTGCCGGCCGTACTGGTGTCGGCTGCGATCACCGGCGAAGCGAACAGCGCCACTGCGGCGGCCGCAGCCAGCGCACTCTGAAATCTCGTCATGGGTGGTCCTCCATTTTGTTTTTGTCCTTGGAGAACCTGCCACCCCTCATCCCGTTCCAGGGAAGAACTCCCGATTTGAGGGATGATCGAGCTAATTTCAACAACAACCGCTCATGACCCCCGAGCGGACATTTAGGACCTTCGCCTAGTCAGGAATTCCTAATCTCCCGGCGTTGTCGATCCAGGCCTCTATAGCGTCAACGAATGCCCAGGCGTTGTCATTGCCTGCAACGACATAGTCTTCATGTGCTGGATTGGCGCCCATACGGGTAAACATATCGGTTATCCACTTCGGCTTATTGGCCGTACGCGGCACCCCCAGGGCAGTCAGCCAGCACTCTAGCTCGCCGACAGGAACGAAAAACACGCCGTAATTCTTCATCTTGCCCACAAAAGCTGTCACTTCCGTGAGTTCCGCACCCGCAAACGCAGCCACCCCTTGTGCTTTGCAAACAGACCTAGTTTTGGCTTCGAGGTACCCCTTGATGGTATTTCGCTCAGCTTGCAGAAGCGCAAGCTGGCCTGCGGGCACGTTGAGAAGTGGCCAGATGTGCTGGAAATTTTCATCCATGAGCACGTCGAAATCAAAAATGGCGGCGGCCGGTATTCCAAGTTTCCGCAGCGGAGCAACGATCCTGGATATGGTTTGCCAATTCTGCGCATTCATAAAGAGCGCATCACCGATCCCACGACTGCTCTGCTGCAGACGGAAATTGACCTCTTCATAAAACGCGCGATCGGCGTCCCCCTCAGTTACGATAACAGCTCGATGAAATAGTGCGCGCAACGCATTCGCGGATCGCAGAAGGGGATCGTTCATCAGGACGATGATCTCTGCTGGCTCGATTGATCGAGCGGTTGGAATGCCGCCCGTATAGGTAAGCCTGACGATGCGCAAATCAGGCGTCGCCTGTATGCAGCCCAAAAGAAACTCGGCACTATGTGTAGCAACGATCAATGAGGCCTCGCGCTCACGCGCGGTGGAGGAAAGCACAGTGCCCACGCGCCGAGCCAAAGTGGGGTGCAAGAACGCTTCGGGCTCATCGATCAGCAATATGCGATGGGGTACACTCATTACCGCCGATACCAGACCAACTGAAGTTCGAACGCCATCCCCCAACTCGGGAATTAGGGCAGCATTGGCGTGAAAGGCACGCGCAGTTGCATCGAGCGCTTGTTCCTCGGCTTTGTTTACTGGCTCGCGATCGCTAAGCCTGGCTCGAAATTGCGTCATGCCTGTCGGATCAATAACGAAGTGCCTTCCGAAGGCTTCGTCAGTAAACTTGCGGACCTTCTCTCGACTCCCATCGCTCACGAAAAGCGCCCACAGATGATTCCGTGGCGGAGCCTCCAATGGTCCTGTGTCTTTGGGATCGACCAGATCAAACCGAGTTCTGCCGTCTAGGCGGAGCGTGAATAATTTCACAAACACTTGACGCAAAGGTCCAAGCTGCTGTGAGTTGAACCAATTGGCGAGGTTAGCCTCGTTCACTTGTTCATGGAGTTCGGATTCCCCTTGCCTGACGACGGGACGGCTCACCCAGAAGTGTCCTGGAGAGGCCATTTGGTTGTTAGGCGGCGGCGCCTCATGCTCCTTCATAAGTGCAGTGAGATCGCCCAGCGTGCCGGGGAGCAGCAGCTCAGCAGAAGCGATCACTCTGAATTCTGGGTTCTGTCCTTGGCACCACGCCTCAAGCTCACGCAAAGTTGCGCTCTTCCCGCTATTATTAGGTCCTACCAATACCGTTACGTTGGGTATCTCGACCGAAAGTGGTGGTTCCGCAGGCTTGCTTCCCGCCCGAAATGTGAGGCGGCGAACGCGCAATTGTGGCATGGCGGTTTCTCCAGACCGAGCGGAGACAGCATTCAGCTCAATGACAGATGTTGTCATTGCTTGCTTGAAGTTATCCCACGCTATGTCTGCTTCTAGCCCACAGCCGACGCTTTCTTCCTAAAACCTTGTCCCCACCCCCTGCATCCGCCCCTAACCTCGTCGCATCCTCTCTGACACGAGAGCCGTGCTCGCGAGGCGTCGCTGGTGAGGCAGAGGGGAGCAGGTCGGCGGGCGTCTCGCAGATGCCCGCAGCAAGGCGTGCAACACGCCGTGCCGAAGGCGCGTATCGTGCTGGAAGCGCGTGATGCAAAGTGAGCCGACGTGTGCGATGAGCGCACGAAAGCAACCGCGCACACGCGTGAACCTTCACGCGCGTTCGGCAACGCCCCGGCAACGGGGACGCCACGAGGTAGCCGGCGGCGCGGAAGTGAAATCCTTCCGTACTGCGTGCAGATAAGATCGTCGGCGGAGCCTAAAATCCTGCGCGGGGCGGTGTTGGAACCGCTACCAAAAACACATCACGCGGAGCCACCACCGCCCCGCCTCTCGTTCTCTCAATCCCTCGGGCAGCCCGCTGCGCCAGGCCTTCGGCGCTCGGCCGGAGAAGAGCGACGCGACCCATTCAATTGTCATCCTAGGGCCCCCTATCGCCGAGGGCCTCTCCCTAGGATCCAACCCACCACCGGCTCAGCGGGCGCAATAAAAACGCAACGCTTCAAACCCGGAGACTTGGATCCTCGGCATGAAGCCGAGGATGACAACAAGAGGAACTCCCGCCACACCCGCTTGCCCAATGCCTCTTGCCTTACTGCCTTACTGCCCGCTGCCTCCTCCCCTACACTCCCCGGCAGTCCCGAACGGAGCAGCCAGCATGACCAAGCCCCTCATCAACCTCGACGACATCACGCACTTCGACGACGTGGAGGAGAACGGCATCTTCACATCCAGTCGCGCGCTCTTCAGCGCCGGCATCGGCGCCAGGAAGCTCGGCTACAATCTCACCGTCCTGCCGCCGGGCAAGGTGCAGTGCCCGTTCCATTCCCATCGCGCCGAGGAAGAGATGTTCCTGATCCTCGAGGGCGAAGGCGAATTACGCTTCGGCGACCAGCGCTATCCGATCCGCAAGCACGACGTCATTGCCTGCCCCACGGGCGGAGCCGAGGTGGCGCACCAGATCATCAACACAGGCTCCGAGCCGCTACGCTATCTCGCGCTCTCGAACCTCGCGGAGATCGACGTCTGCGAATATCCGGATTCCGGCAAGGTCAGCCTCGGCGTCGAGGCACGCGATCAGCCCGGCCTCCGAAAGATGTTCCGCGCCGAAGGCACGGTCGACTATTACGATCGGGAGAAATCGTGACGTCCAGCCTAAGCAGCGTCACACGCGCGCAGACATTGGATAGGAATAAAAATTGTTACGCGCGGAGGCCCCGCCCTTGCTAAAGTTGTAGCTGCGGATTCTCCTCGGGGGGAATCGCAGGCGTGCTCGGCCGAGGGGGCAGAGACGCCGTAGTGCAGGGAGATCTTTTTATGAAGTTCACCGCAAAAGCCTTGTCCGCACTCACCGCCGCGGGCCTTCTCGTGGGCACGCTCTCCGTCCCGGCCTTCGCGGCCGAGAAGAAGGAAAAGACGCTGATCGACTATATCGACGCCGACCTGAAGGCGATCGACAAGGAGCTGATCAAGATCTTCACGATCCCGAAGAAGTAGCGACGCGCCGCCGGCCGACGTGCTGCCCGATGGCGCCAACGGCCGGCGGATTTTGTTTGAAGCTCAGATGTCTTTGCGCGCCACCGGCTTGAGCCCGAGCGTCAGCCGCTTGAGTTGGCCGATGATGGCGCAAACCTCGATGATCAGTACCGTCAGCGCTCCGCCGAAGAACCAGGCGTTGGGAAGCTTCTCGCCAAAGGGCGACGCGATCGCGACCAGCACGAGCGTTCCCGCAAAGGCGATGAGAGTGAGCCGGCGCACGCGGGAGCGGATGACGGCCTCCCGATTGCTGGGCACCAGATAGCCGTCCTTGAACAGCCCGTAAGGCGTGAAGATCGTCTCGCCCTTGTCCGAGACGTGAAAAAGCTGGTTCACGAACAAGGCATCGAAAATGCGGGTGGGCGACATGAAGCGGGCTCCTGCGGGCATGGGCGTCGTGCCTTACCGGATGCCTGAAGCCCCGGCGTCGCGTCTGTTCCGCGCGTGTCAGCAGGCCAATAAAGTCCCGCTTATGCACAAGCCCGCATACTGAAAGCCGTGCGAAAGAGAGCGTCGAGGGTGCGTCCCCCTTGCAAGATGGGCGTGGTCGGATCAATTTACATACCACGGGGATTTATCTGAGGGGTTCCGTGGAGGCCTGACATGGCAACAGCCGATCCCGTCGTTGACGCCGATTATGCCGAGCACGTCGCCAACTACCGAAGCTTCCTGCGCGGCGTGCGGTATTCCGTCAGCGCCATCGCCCTGATCCTGATTGCGATGGCCTATTTCCTGACCTGAAGCAGCGCAGCGCTTCGCCAGCCGACGCAAAAGACCGCAGACGCGAAACCCATGGCTTCGCACGTGCTATAGCGCGCTCGCCTTTCACGAGGCGAACGCCGGAACACACAGCACGGACGAAGTCATGAGCACGCTACCCCCTTGCCCGAAATGCACCTCCGCCTACACGTACGAAGACGGTAACCTGCTCATCTGCCCGGAGTGCGCCCACGAGTGGGATCCCAACGCGCAAGCCTCGGCATCCGATGACAAGGACAGCAAAATCTTCAAGGACTCCGCGGGAAACGTGCTGCAGGACGGCGATACCGTCACCGTCATCAAGGACCTGAAGCTCAAGGGTTCGTCCAAGGTCGTGAAGATGGGCACGAAGGTGAAGAACATCCGCTTGGTCGACAGCGACCATGACATCGACTGCAAGATCGACGGCATAGGCCCATGAGCCTGAAGTCCGAGTTCGTCAGAAAGGCGTGAGCCTAGGGAGCGTCCCGCATCCCTCGACATGACGCGGCCGCATATCCCCGCTATCGCCGCGCCATGTCATATTTCTCTCACGTCAGATCCGCGTGTCTTGCCATCGTAGTCCTGGGCGCGATGGCGGCCCCCGTCGCGACAGTTCATGCCGAGCAGGTAAAGCCTGCGAGAAAGCTCACGCAGGAGCAGACGGCCGCCGTCGCCGCCTACGACAAGGCCCTCGCGGACTTCAAGGTCGTGTTGAAACAGCGTCGCGCCGAGATCGACGCCGGAAAGCCGCTGCCGCGCTTGCCCGGGCAGGCCGTCTATCTCGCGCGCCTGAAGGTCATGAGCACCTACAAGGATCTGACGGACGTGCTGCCGTCACGCATCGGCCGTCCCAACAAGTTCGGCGTGCCGCCCGATCACTTCGAAGCCGAGATCGAACCGCTGATCGAGGAATACGCCGAACTGTTCAAGGCCATGCAGGCGCCGCCAAGATTCGCTCAGGCCTCCGAAACGCCGATGAAGGATGCCGTCGATCTCGGCCGTGCCATTGCCCGCGCCAAGGGTGCCGATAAGAAAACCGCGGACGCGGCGGGGCGGATCGCACTCGCGATCTTCTTTGCCGAAACCAATGCACGCCAGAACATCGGCAATGCTCGCTCGAACACGTACAAGGGTAGCCTGCAGACCGGCAAAACCGAGGACCGCAACGGCCGCAGGAAATGGGCAGCGATCAAAGCCAAGGTTGCGAAGCTCGATCCCAAGGTCGCGGCAAGAGATGCGGCCGAGGAAGCCCGCGCTGCAAAGATCGATACGCGCTTCAATCATTGGATCGCCGTCCGCAATGGCCTCATGAACGCGCACGCGGATCTCTTCGCCGACATTCCGGCCATCCAGAAGATGCTTCCGGACGAGATCGACCAGATGAAGTTGTTCCAACTCATCCAGATCGTGCCCACCCCGACGCGGGCAGCGCTCCGGTCCGGCAATGTCGAGACGTACAGAATTTCCGACAAGCGCGTGATGGGCTTCCTGCGCAACAACTCCATCTTCACCTTCGGGCGCGAGAACCGCGCCAAGACCTCCGCAACGTATCGTGAGATCCTCGACGCCATGTGGCTCTTCACGCCGAAGTTCGAGAAGGCGCGCGACAAGTACAACGCCATCAAGCAGGGCGCGCTGGAGTAGCAGCCGCAGTTTCGTCTTCGGGCAAGACGTGAAACACAAAAGGCGGAGCATCGCCCCGCCTTCCGTTTAATCTCTCGGCTCCGGTCGTGCGCGAGCTTACGTCGGCAGCACGGACTTGATCTGCGATTCGTACTGCTTGAGCGCATCGAGAGCACGCTCCTTCATGGCCGGATCACGTTCGCCGGCGGTCTCCGGCGTGAAGCCCTCGATGGCGCGGCGTGCGTCCTCGAGCATCCCCGTGGCCGACCGCCACGGATTGAGTTCGCGCTTGAGCGTCGTCTGCAGAAGCTGAGTCAGGATCACGCCCGTCGCCAGGGCGAGGCCGGAAAGCTCAGAAACTTCGCGCTTAAGCCGGGCGATCTCGGCATTGGCATCCGCAGTGTCGGTCATGGTCAAACTCCTTGCTCGTGTCTCGCCCGCTTCCTAATCCGAGCCCGGCGCCGGCGCAAGAAGCGCGGAGCAAGCGCCGCAGGCCGGGGGCCGGTTAACGCCCCTACGGCGGGCACGTCCGCCTCGAAGCGGGCCGGAACAACCGCGGCCTTGGTCCGTTGACCTCCAAAAGAACAATGGAGCGCCCGATGGCCCAGAAATCCCTCGCCGATATCTCGAAGAAAATGAGCGGCATCGACATCGCCATGCTGTCCACGAAGACGGAAAACGGACAGATCGCCAGCCGCCCCATGAGCAACAACGGGGACGTCGAGTACGACGGCGATTCCTATTACTTCACCTGGGAGCAGTCGCGCCTCGTGGACGACGTCGAGCGCGACGCGCAGGTGTCGCTTGCGTTCTCTCAAGCTCCCGGGCTGCTCGCAGGCGGGGGGCTCTACGTTGCGGTCGAAGGCCGCGCCGACATCATCCGCGACAAGACCCAGTTCGAGGCCCATTGGAATGCGGATCTCGACAGCTGGTTCGACCAAGGCGTCGACACGCCCGGTATGGTCATGGTGAAAGTCCGCGCCGAGCGGATCGCCTACTGGGATGGGCAGGACCAAGGCGAGATCGTCCTTTAGGGCATACGAATTTGTATACCGGCCAAACCTTACAGCCGATGCCTAGCACTCCCATCATTCATGCGAGGCGATACCCAGGCGCCTCCCGGCAGACTGATCCGCGTTGGGTCGAAGCGCCGCGTCTTGAGCCAAGGAGTGCTTACCCATGTTTCGGAAAATGACGCCGATCCTCGCTGCCGTTGCAGCACTATCCCTCGCAGGTACCGCTTACGCCGGAGGCACATACGGTTCGACTTCACCGTCGAGCGCACCCGTAAAAAGCACTGCCGCAACCAAGACGACGATGCGCCCGCCTGAATCGATTCAATGCTCGAAGGAAGCCGATCAGCGCAATCTGCACGGCAAGGACCGCAAGCAGTTCCGCGCGTCGTGCAAGACGGCGCTGAAGGCGCACAAGCCGATCCCGGAGCCCCATAAAACCTGAGGGCGGCCTATAATAATAAGCCGCCCCCATTCAGTCCGATCTCAGGTCGAGGCCCTTACTTGATAAGGGCCTCGATCTCTTTCGCAGTCGCTTCGGCATCAGTGAACTTGCTTTCATTACACTGGCCTTCGAGCTTGCCGATCAGTTCGTCGATCTTGGTGGCCTGAGCTTCGGAAGGCGTTTTGGCAACGGCCTTCTCCGCGAGTGAGAACGAGAGCTTGTTGCAAGCCTCCTGGTCGGCGGGTGGAGCAGCAAACACTGGAGAAGCCAGAACGGTGAAGAGAGCCGCCGCGGCGGCAAGAGATTTCGTCATGATTGTTTGTCCTTTGTCATTCGAGAGTGCCATCGGACGGGCGCGTCGGCGCTGCCGCACTGTCCGAATTCATCAACGCAAGTCTACCGACGATCACGATCCCGGTCGCGTCCCGGGCCACCAGGCCCGTAGCCACCCGGACCGCCGGGGCCGAAGCCGCCTGGACCACCCTCCATCGCGAGCACGCAAACCTGCGCGCCCTTCTTCAGGCTGATGATCGGCAGATACTCAAGATCAATTCGCTCGATCACGCGGCGGCGGCCATCGAGGTCGAGCGGACGCGTTTCCGACCCAGCCGGAATTGCGGACCGCACATCGAAAGTCTGCACGCTGCGATCGCCGAACACGACGCGAAGCTGGGCAAGACGCAGCGTTGAATCGTTGACCTGAAGCTTGATGGCGCGGAACGCACCTTCACGGCGGCCGACGCGGATCGAATCCTTAGTCTCAAGGAAGCCGACACGCTGACAGCCAAGAGACTCCCAGCGAGCCTGCGGCCGCATTCTCTCGCCATAGAAATCGATCTTTACGGCGCCTTGCGAACGATACGTCACCTCGATGCGGTCGATAGCCTGACCGCCACGGCCTGGCAGATCAATCGGCCGCGAACGCGTACCATCTCTCAGCACTTCGCGAATCTGAAGCTGATCGGGAGGCCCGCCGGCATAAATGATGCGGAGATCCTCGATGCGGACATCCGATCCGCGAACGGTAAATCCGATCGAGGTGAAACGACCTTCGCGCCGTCCAACGGGGATGACATCCGTCTGCACGCGGGTGCCGATCTCAGCGGATCCCAGCAGTTCCCACGTATCGCGGTTCTCCGGGCGCCAGTCGTCGCGTCCGCGCTGCGCCTCGGCGCTGGCAATAGGCATGAATACGGCGATCGCGGCTGCAATCGCGAGGAAAATGCGCTTCGGCATAGATATAGCTCCTGAACACCCGGCAGAAAGGCAATTGGCAGGCTTTTGAGCCCAAAGAATGGCCAATGTGCTTCCAATGTGCGCCTCCTTACGAAAGTAGAATCGCACAAGCGTGACAGCCGGATGCCGCTGCATCCCCGCGCGCAAGCTCATCTCGGCCGCCTTAACGCATTCCCCGAAGTCACCTTTCAATGAGCACCTCTCAATCCGGTCGGAAGCCGCGTTCCATCAGGAGCTTTACGTGCGTACGCGACGCCGTGCGCGTCGCATTCACCGGGGACCCTTCGGAATGCTATCGAGCGCCCCGCAAATTGCATCGCAACATAGGCACCAGGTTCAAACCATGGCTTCCGAACTCGATCGTTCGCCCCCGCGCATTCTCGCCGCTTTGATCTTCGGATCGCGCTGGCTTCAGGTCCCGCTCTATTTGGGTCTGATCATCGCCCAGTGCGTCTACGTCTTCCTGTTCATGAAGGAGCTCGTGCATCTGCTGACCCACGCCACGGACTTCGGCGAGCAGCAGATCATGCTGATCGTCCTCGGCCTCATCGACGTCGTCATGATCTCGAACCTGCTCGTGATGGTGATCGTTGGTGGCTACGAGACGTTCGTTTCGCGCCTGCGCCTGCAGAACCATCCTGATCAGCCGGAATGGCTGAGCCACGTCAACGCCAGCGTGCTCAAGATCAAGCTCGCGATGGCGATCATCGGCATCTCCTCGATCCATCTCCTCAAAACCTTCATCGAAGCGGGCAACCTCGGCACCGAGGGAGCGAAGTTCACCGAGGCGGGCGTGATGTGGCAGACGATCATCCACGTCACATTCATTCTCTCGGCCATGGGCATCGCCTACGTGGACTATATCGGTCAGGGCCATGCCGCAAAAAATGGCAAGGCAGCGGAACACTGAGCCGCACCCTTTGGGGTCCACGCAACCGTGATGAAGGCCGGCCTGCCACACCTCCGCCCTTGGAGGTGTGGTAGAGATTCGCCCGGCCCGGAAGGGTCTGACGAATTGGGGGAATCCACATGAGAAATCTACTGATTATCGCTACGCTCGCCGCCGGCCTTTCTGCCCCCGCGGCTCTTGCCGAAGTCAACGACGCCGTAAGGAACGCCTGCCGCGACGACTATCACAAGCACTGCGAAGGCCTTGAGGTCGGCACCGACGAGCTGCGCGCCTGCATGCGCTCGAAGGCAACGGACCTTTCCCAGGACTGCCTCAAGGCGCTCGTCACCAACAACGAGGTGACGCAGCAGGACATCGAGAACTATCTCAAGGAGATGGAAGAAAAGGCCAAGAGCAAGTAAGACCTGGCGCAACGGCCGAGCCTATCTATCCAGATAACAAACGAAAGGGAGACACGACATGAGCCAACTGCTCCAGACCTGCAACGGGTTGCTGCGCAAGATCGCGGCGCTCCTGGTGCCTGTTATTCTTGCGGGTTCGTTGGCGAGTGTCGCCGTATCTCCAGCGTCCGCTGCGGGCGAAGAGACGACGACGGCGTCGGGACTGAAGATCATCGACACGACCGTCGGCAGCGGCGCCACGCCCAAGACCGGACAGACCTGCGTGATGCACTACACGGGCTGGCTCTACGAGGATGGCAAGAAGACCACGAAGTTCGACAGCTCCGTCGATCGCGGCCAGCCGTTCTCGTTCAGGATCGGCACAGGTCAAGTCATCGGCGGCTGGGATGAAGGCGTGGCCACCATGAAAGTCGGCGGCAAGCGCACGCTGATCATTCCGCCTGATCTCGGCTATGGCGCCTCGGGTGCCGGCGGGGCCATTCCACCGAACGCGACACTGATCTTCGACGTCGAGTTGCTCGAAGTTCAGTAGCTTTCAAGCGAACCTATCTCGAAGGGCCGGGCCGCAATCTGCGGGCCGGCCCTTTTCGTTTGAACGATCGCAACAAAAAAGCGCGTGCCACGCCAGCCGCTTGGCGGCGGCGCACTCGAAATCGGTAACACCAGCATTCTGTAAATTCGAGAGTCACGCTACTCTCGCGCTGGCGAGCTTACGAAATTCGCAAAAGCATAAGGGTTGATCGCGTACAACCACGACCGATCGCAGCAATATTCGGCCACCGCATCTCGCGGACTGCCACCGTCGGAGAAAGTCGCATGCGCCTTTTTCTGCTTCCGTTCACACCGCGTTACGCTTTCCTGACAATCGCCGCCGTAAGCACGGTCGGCTTCGCGATCCTCGCCTGGCAAAACCCCGGCAATCTCGCGATCTTCTTCGGTCTCTTGATTACTGCCGGCCTCACGGCTCTCGGCGTACGCGACCTGCTGCAGGTGAAGCACGCGATTCTCCGCAATTATCCGATCGCGGCCCATCTGCGCTTCATCCTCGAGGATATCCGTCCCGAGATGCGCCAATACTTCTTCGAGGCGGACAAGGATGGCTCGCCCTTCCCGCGTGACAAACGCGCCATCGTCTATCAGCGCGCCAAGAAGGACCTCGACAAGCGCCCGTTCGGCACACAGTACGACGTGTACGAAAGCCGCTACGAGTGGCTGCATCACTCCATGGCGCCCAAAGCCCCGGCAGGGGAGCCGTTCCGCGTCGCCATCGGCGGACCGCAGTGCAAACAGCCCTACTCCGCGTCCGTCTTCAACATCTCCGCCATGAGCTACGGATCGCTCTCGGCCAACGCCATTCTCGCTCTCAACAAAGGCGCCAAGCTCGGCGGCTTCGCACACGACACAGGCGAAGGCGGCGTGACGCCTCACCACCGCGAGCACGGCGGCGACCTCGTATGGGAAATCGGCTCCGGTTACTTTTGCTGCCGCAATGCGGATGGATCGTTCAGCGGCGAAAGATTTGCGGCACTCGCCACCGAGCCGCAAATCAAGATGATCGAGATCAAGCTGTCACAGGGCGCCAAGCCAGGTCACGGCGGGGTACTGCCCGGCGCCAAGGTCACGGCCGAGATCGCACGCATTCGCGGCATAGAGGAAGGCCGCGACTGCATCTCGCCAGCATATCACTCGGCGTTTTCTACGCCTCTCGAAATGATGGCGTTCATCGAGCGCCTGCGCCACCTCTCGGGCGGCAAGCCGATCGGCTTCAAGTTGTGCATCGGCCATCCGTGGGAGTTTCTTGCGCTCGTGAAAGCGATGCTCGAAACAGACATCACCCCGGATTTCATCGTCGTCGACGGCAAGGAAGGCGGCACGGGCGCGGCACCGCTCGAATTCATGGATCATCTCGGCATGCCGCTGCGCGATGGATTGTCGTTCGTGCATGCCGCACTCGTCGGCAGCAACCTGCGCGATCGCATCAAGATCGGCGCATCGGGTAAAATCGTATCCGCTTTCGACATGGCGCGCGTCATGGCGCTCGGCGCCGACTGGTGCAACGCAGGCCGCGGCTTCATGTTCGCCGTCGGCTGCATCCAGGCTCAACAATGCCACACCGGGAATTGCCCGACTGGCGTCGCAACGCAGGATCCGTCACGCCAGCGCGGCATCGTCGTGCCCGCGAAGGCAGATCGCGTCATGCAGTTTCACAATGGCACCGTGAAAGCTCTCGCCGAACTGATTGCGGCGGCGGGGCTCTCTCACCCTGGAGAGTTGAAACCCCAACACTTCATGCACCGCGCGGCACCTGATCGAGTCGTGACATTTGCAGAACTTTATCGCCAGCTCTCGCCGGGCGAACTGTTGACGGGCAGCACCGATCCCCGCTTTCGCGATGCCTGGGCGATGGCGCGCGCAGACAGCTTTGCGCCTATGACGGCCAGCGCATATCCGCGCGCGGCTGAGTAATAATGAAGTGACTAATCGCGGCGCACGCGCCGCTTGTCAGCGCGATAGGCTTTGTTATCTCGCTGACGAAGTCGCTCGCAGAAAGCATTCTTCGTTCCGCTGAGACAGCCGTAGCGCTCAAGCAGCTCCGCATCGCGCTCGCTGACAGGCCCACCGGCACGCGCGTTGGCGCGCGCGGCTTCAAGTTCGAAATACGTGTCGGCGCGCGCCAAAGTCGTCCCGAACGTAAGAAGCGCGCCGAACGCCAATACCGTCGATATCCGCTGCATGATCGATTCTCCTGGGTCCAGAAACGTCTAACACACAACGCACGCCGACCTGCCGCGGATCAGGAGCCCACCCTTAATCGCAAAAATACACCTAACGTTTTCGGCCATTTACGGAACAAATGCCCCCCTGTTCCCTGCGGAATAGCAGCCCCGGGCCGCGACCGGCAAAGATGCGCCATCGACAACACGAGACTTCAACATTGCGAGAAGGGGATCACGCGCCATGTTCGCAAGCATTCGCACTTTCGCCCTCGCCACGGCGGGGCTCGTCGCCTGGTCATCCGCATCGAGCGCTGCAGGCAGCGACCCGACGGGCCTCTGGTTCGATCACAACGGCCGTGGCGCCGTCGAGATCGCGCCCTGCGCCAGCGGCAACGGCCTCTGCGGTTATGTCGTCCACATCAAGGATGAGAAGAACGCCAAGCGCTGCGGCATGCAGATCCTCGGTAACGTGACGGAAGGCGGCGGCGGATGGATTTACAGCCCCGACCGCGGCAAGAAATACAGCGTAGAGCTTACGCGCCTCAACGACGACCAGCTCCGCGTCATCGGCAACGCCGGCTCGCTCTTCAGCAAGACATTCACCTGGAAGCGCGCCCCCGACGACCTCGCCCGCTGTGGTGATGGCGGTCAATCGGCGAAGGTCATCCCGCCGAAGCCCGTCGAAGCAACCCGTCCTGCCGCGCAAGCCGCGCCGGCACGCTCCGAAGCGGCGCCGCGCGCCGATGAAGCCGCTTACGAGCCGGCAGGCGCTTCAAGCGCTTCGCTCGCTCTGCTCGGTGCACCGAAGCTGAAGCGTGTCGCGGAAGCAAAGCCCGTCGCAACAGTCGCAACGGATGCGGCACCCGTGACTGAGGAACCCGCTCCGAAAAAGGCAGCGCCCGCGAAAGTCTCCGCCGCTGCCGCCGAAGCCCCTGTCGAGGAGAGCTTCGAGCCGGAACGCAAGTGCAAGTACAAGATCCCCTACGTCGGCCGCGTCATCTCGATCCCCTGTCGCGACTAGAGTGCTTCCGGAAAAGTGGGAACCGGTTTTCCGATAAGAAGCACGACCAGTCAGGCTCTAAGGCTGCCCGGCTTACTGAACCAACCCGGACAGACAAACGGCTGACGCAAGAGAATGACGGCGCGAGGGCTTCCTGGCGCCGTCATTCGCGTCTTTTCATCGAACGGAGCGCAAAGCGTAGAAGGCGAAAACAGCAGCAGCGACGGAACCCACCGCCGATACACCCGACGCAACCTCGAACGCTTGCACGAACGACGCGCGGGACGCGCTCAAAAGGTTCGCGCCAGCGTCGCCGCCAAGCCTGTGAGCGATCTCGACCGCACCGCCCAGCGTATCCTTCGCGGCGTTGATCGCTTCTGCAGGAACGCCAGGAAGTGCTTCACTCGCCATCGACCCGCGATAGATCGCGGTCATGAGACTGCCGAGCATGGCGATGCCCAGCGCGCCACCGAACTCGAAACTCGTTTCCGAAATTCCCGATGCGGCACCCGCCCGCTCCGGAGGCGCTGTCGACATGACGAGATCGGTCGTGATGGCCCCGCACGGCGCAAAGCCAAGGCACAGCACGATCATGCCCAGAAACAAAAGCCACGGACCTTGCGTCGCGCTGAGCTGCGTCAGCAGCGCGAAGCCGACGGCCGAAATCAAAAAGCCCGATGCGATCACCACATTCGGCGGATAGCGGCGCACGAGAAACGGCGCAGCGATGGACCCGAACGCGAAGATCACGCCTGACGGCGCGGTCCAGATACCCGCCTCAAGTGGCCCCATGCCGAGCACAAGTTGCAGGTACTGGGCGATGAAAAGGAACACGCCGAACACGACGAACAGAGACACGATGTTGCTGACAAGCGCCGCGCTGAAGCCTGGCGCTCTGAACAATGAGACATCGATCAGAGGCTCTTTGAGCGACAGCTGGCGCTGCACGAAATAGACGCCGACCAGCAATCCGAAACCGATCGCGAACAGAGGTAGCGGCGACCATCCGCTTTCCGCGACGATCTTGATCCCGAAAATGATGGAGAGCACCGCGAGCATCGATTGCGCCGCGCTCAGAATATCGAGCCTGCCAGCGTTCTCGTCGCGATACTCCGGCAACAGGAACGGCCCAACGGCCAACAGCAGCAGCATGATGGGCACGTTGATAAGGAACACCGAGCCCCACCAGAAGTGGGCCAGCAAAGCCCCGCCGACCAAGGGCCCGATCGCAGCACCCGCCGAGAAGCACGCGATCCAGATGCCGATCGCAAAAGCGCGCTGCTGGGCGTCGTGAAACATATTGCGGATCAGCGAGAGCGTCGAAGGCGCGAGCGTCGCCGCCGCGAGGCCCTGCAGCGCGCGCGCCACGATCAGCATCTCCGCACTGTTCGCAAACGCCGCGAGCAACGACGTCACGCCGAAAGCCGCAGCACCGACGAGAAGCAGAAAACGCCGGCCGACACGGTCGCCAAGCGTTCCCATCGTGATCAACGCACCCGCGACCATGAAGCCGTAGATGTCGACAATCCAGAGAAGCGCCGAAGAACTTGGATGCAGCACCGTCGCGATCTGAGGCACGGCAAGATGCAGCACCGTCAGATCCATGGAATAGAACAGGCACGGCAGCGCGATGACGGCGAGACCGATCCATTCGCGGCGCGTTGCCTTGGCGCTCTCTGTCACGGCAAGCGACATGGGGCGACAGCCTCCGGGCGTTTTGCTGAACCCTCGCGCCGGAATGGCCAAGGAAGCGGAACACGGCGTCTTAGCGCCCACGCTCGGCAAAGTCACGACATGAGACAGTTTCAGAGGCCTGAAGAGAAAGCCAAAACAGAAGAGGAAGCGCCGAGCCACAGATCCATTTCAGTCACTCAGCCAGCGAAATAGGCACCCCAAGGACGGTTTGACTTTCCCTTCCGTCGATGAAACACTCAATCGCATGGTTGAGCATTATGACGAACATATGGATCGCCTCTTTCACGCGCTCGCGAACCGGACGCGCCGTGAAATCGTAGGGCTGCTTTCTCAGCGTCCGCATCACATCAGCGAGCTCGTGCCGCGTTTTGACATGTCGCTCGCCGCCGTCTCGAAGCACATCCAGTCGCTCGAACGCGCCCGCCTCGTCACGCGCGAGATCGTCGGCCGCAACCACGTTTGTCGACTCAATCCCGATACCTTGAGCGAAGCCTACGAGTGGCTGAGCGCTTACGAAAGTTTCTGGGGTGAGCGCCTCGATGCATTGGAGAGCATCCTTTCCGAAACGGAAGGAGGACAAGGTGGCGGTTCAAAAAAATAAGAACGTCTCCGTCACGATGGTGCGCAAGCTCAAGTCGTCCGTGGACGCAGTATTCGCGGCGTGGACACAACCGCGGCTGATCGCAAAGTGGCTCGCCAACGGCGCAGATACCGTCACCTCCGTCAGCATCGATCTGAAAAAGGGCGGCCACTTCCGCCTCGAAGGCCTGAACGGCGACGGCAAGCCCTACGCGTATTCCGGCACGTATCTGGATCTCATTGAGGATCGTCGCGTCGCGTTGTCTTGGATCTACGACGGCCCAGTTCCGGCGCTCCGCAGCGCCAGCTCCGTGGTCATCGCCGAAATCCGCAAACTTGACACCGATCTTACGGAGCTAACCCTCACGCACGAGCGCTTGACCGGCCGCGACGAAGCCGAACTCTATCGCGTGAGCTGGATCGAATGCATGGGCAAGCTCGAAAGCGTTGCGGCGTGTGAGGCGGTTTCAGCTCCCGTCGATCAGAGAGACCGCAGTGACTTCTACACCGACAGCCAGCGCCGCATGCAGGACCGCTTCGCGACGCGCAAGCTCGCCGACCGGCTTGAATCAGTCCTTATCCATGATCACCTGAGCGCCGTCGATGCCGCCTTCATCACGCGCCAGAATATGGTCTTCGTCGCCACCGCCGATGCCTACGGCCAGCCAAGCTGCTCCTACAAAGGCGGCACGCGCGGCTTCGTCACCGTGCTGGACGAACGCACGCTCGCCTTCCCCGATTACAACGGCAACGGCATGCATCTCTCGGTTGGCAACATCGACGAGACGAGCAAGATCTCGCTCCTCTTCGTCGACTTCGAGCGACAAGCTCGCATGCGCGTCCTCGGCACGGCGAACGTCTCGGCCGAAGATCCGATGCGCAATCGCTATCCAGGCTCCGAGCGCATCGTTCGCGTGACGATCGAGAGCGTATTCACGAATTGCCCGCGCTATTTGCACAAGATGAAGCTGGTCGAGGAATCGGATTTCGTCCCATCCGCCGACGCAACCACGCCCGATCCTGCATGGAAGCGGCTCTCTGCCGTCGCCGACGTCCTCCACGATGACGACAAGCACCTGGCCGGCCTCGACACCAACCTCGACAAGACCCTCAACAAGGACTGATCAGCCGCGCCGGTAGATGTACCGGATGTAGAACGTGCGATCGACGAGTGTCGCCTTGTAGGGCGGCAACGGAAAGTACGTCTGCTTGATCGCGAACGCGACGTTCTGATCGAGGTTCGTTCCCGACTTTTCGATCACGTCCACAGACGCGAGATCGCCGTTCTCCGTCAGAATGAGCCTCACTGCCACAACGCCGTAAGTGCCTTGCGGCGGCGGCATGGTCTGTCTCAGAGCCCGCACGACTGCGCGGCCGAAATCATCGTTCTCACCCGAGCGCGTAATGCCGGGTGGCCGCGACGCGGCCGCCGAGCGACCGGGCGGAGCGCTGCTCGCGTCGGGCAAACGCAGATCGAGCTTCGCTTGCGGAGCTGGCTTCTTTTTCGCGGGCGCGGCCTGTTTCTGTTTCTCGGCAGGTTCCGTAGCCTTCGTGCTCTCATTGGGTTCCTTCGCGTCCGCAGGCTCCGCTTCCTCTGGCTTGGTCTCACTCTCGGGAGCTTTCGCGTCAGGCTTTGGCTGGGGCGTTGTCGCGAGATCCTTCGCAAAGGACTCGAAATCCGGTAGCGCCGCCATATCCGGCGCTTTCTGCTGCGTCGCATCCTTCGGAGCGGGCTCGGCTGGCGTTGCTGGCGGCGGCGCGGGCGTCACCTGCTCCGGCTGAGGTTGAGGCGGCGTCGGCTGCTCGACCTGCGGTTCCGGCGTCGGTTGCGGCTCCGGAGTAGGTTGGGGCTCGGGTTGAGGCTGCGGTTGTGGCTGAGCGGACGGTGGAGGCGTCGGAGCACCGGCGGGCGGCATCGCAACGGATTCGCGGCTCTTCAGATCCGCTTCCGTCACCAGGTCGACGGCGATCGCATCCTGCGCGCCGGTCGAAGCGCCGATGGAGCGAGGAACAGACCTCCCGATCTCGATGAAAAAAGCCGCATGGAGAAGAAAAGCGGCCGTGAGGGCAGCACGAAACGCCCACTGGCTTTTATCTGCCGGCGGGACCAGACGCTCATCGAGCGCAAGGGTAGTCGTGTCGGCCGTCTCCATGGGGCCGCGCCCCTCCTCGCCGAATGCTAGAAACCTCTTAGCACACTGAATGGGGTGTCACATTGAGGCCATCCATCCGGCAGGTTGTCGCTTGTGCCGGCGGGGCTCTATGTTGTGGATATAGCGGGATGGCAGACGAGGCCACGATGAGCAAGCGCGGAACCATCAGAGCCGGAATAGGCGGCTGGACATTCGAGCCATGGCGCGGGGTCTTCTATCCGGAGAAGCTCGCTCAGGCCAAAGAGTTGCAGTATGCCAGCCGCGCCGTGACCTCCCTCGAGATCAACGGCACCTATTACGGTTCGCAAAAGCCGACCACGTTCGCCAAGTGGGCGGGAGACGTCCCGGACGACTTCGTATTTTCCGTCAAAGGTCCCCGCTTCGCCACGAACCGGCGCGTGCTCGCGGAGGCCGGCGACTCGATCCAGCGCTTTCTCGATTCGGGTGTGACCGTGCTCGGCGACAAGCTCGGCCCCCTTCTCTGGCAGTTCGCGCCGACCAAAAAATTCGACGCCACGGATTTCGGCGCTTTCCTCGAACTTCTGCCCCAGACGTTCGACGGCCGGAAGCTTCGACACACCGTCGAAGTGCGCCATCCGACCTTCAAGGACCCGGAGTTTGTCGCGCTCGTACGCCGGTTCGGCGTGCCCGTCGTTTACGCCGATCATCCGACGTACCCCGCCATCGCCGATCCTGTCGGCGATTTCGTCTACGCGCGTCTCCAGAAAGGTGAGGACGACATCGCGACCTGTTATTCCGAGAAAGACATTTCCGCGTGGGCCGCTGCAGCAGCGACCTGGGCGGAGGGCAACGTGCCGAAGCGCGTCGCGGCCGATTGCGTATCGCCGGAGACGAAGGCCGACGTGCACGCGCGCGACGTCTTCGTTTACTTCATCCACGGCGGCAAGATCCGCGCGCCGGCGGGAGCACAAGCTTTCATCGATCTGATTGGCAGCCCGGCAAAGATCACAAAACCGGCGCAGCCTGAAAAAGCCGCGCCGGAAAAATCTAAAGCCAAATCCAAAACAGCCGTTAAGAAGCCGAAGCGCTGACGCCTACGTTGGACCGGGCTCAGCAGGAGCGGACTTGCTTTCCGCGACCTTTTTGAGGTTTGCGAGACCCTGCTCGAATTGTCCTCCGACGAGCGCATCGATGTTCGCGAACACGCTCACGGCCTTCTCGAGATAACCGTGCTCGCCCGACATCACCCACGTGACGAGTGTGCGCGGCCCATCAGGCTTGAGCGTAAATTCCGCCGTGTGGGACGCCACATGAGGTTTCTGGAAATCGATCCTGACCTTGACGCGCTCATCCGGCTTGCTTTCGAGCACCGTCATGCTGCCGGCACCGATTTTCTCGTTCCCGTCCCAGCGAAAGACGGCGCCCTCACCAGCGTCAGGACCTTCGAACGTCGCCTTGGCATTCGGATCGAGCTTCGCCCACGGAGACCAGCCCTCCCAATTGTGGAAGTTGTTCACTTCCGCGAACACGGCCGCGGGCGGCGCAACGATGATGGCGCTCCTCTCGATGCGGAACGACGACGGCTGAAGAGCGACGTAAACCGCGAACACCGCCGCAATGGCCACAACCGCGAATAAAACTCGTTTCAGCATGATGCTCCTCAAACGTCCGAACGACGGAGGATGGCATATCATTGTGTCGGCGAGCGGGCCACCCCAACGCCCCCTTGACAGAACCGCCCGGAAGCCGCTTGCCTGCACGGGACCCATTCAATCAGTTTGACGCAAAGGACATCTAGAATGCCGACGAAAGCAACGACACTCGCATTTGCTGTAGCGGCATTGGTCACATCGTCGCTCTGCGTCCATGCCGAGGGTGCAGCAGGTCCCGCGTACGTCGGAACATGGGCGTCCGACCTCGCGCAGTGCAAAGTTCCTCAGGAGCGCCAGGAAGCCCCCCTCGTTCTCTCAAAGGACGGCTACGATCAATACGAAACGCATTGCAAGTTCACGTCCGTCAACGAAGCGGACAGCGAATGGAAAGTGAAATCCGAGTGCACGATCGAAGGCAGCCAGGAGCCTTACGATTTCTCGCTCGTCGTCTCGGGCGACACGCTGACGGTTACGGATGAAACGGGCTCTCGTGACCTGCTGAAGTGCCGCTAGTGATCGAAGGGAGCGCCGGTCGCCACCCTATGGCCGCCGAGCAAGACTGCTCTTCGTAACATTACAATTTGGGAAGGCACGCGACGGATATGCGTGCCTCCCTCGTTCTCCCTCCAGACGGCGCACTCCGGAACCCCGCGGAGACGGCCAAGGCGGCCAGCGCCGATCGATGGAGGAGAACCGACCACATGACACGCAAAGGCAAATTCATAATTGCGGGCCTCGCGGCCGTCGCCGTCGTAGGTGCCGCCGCAGGTGCTATGGCAGACCGCGGCCACTATTGGGGCGGCCCCGGCAAAGGCCGTCACCACCTCGGCGGCAACGGCGGCATCATGGGGCTATCGTTCGGCGGCCCGAACTATCGCGTCTGCCGTGGCGAGCCTGGTGAGATGACCGATCACATGCTGGTGCGCATCGAGCATCGCGTGAAGCCGACGGACGACCAGAAGGCGGCCTTCGAGGAATTCAAGACAGCCGCACGTTCGGCAGCCGACAAACTGCGTGAGGCTTGCCCGCAGAAGCCCGAAAAGACCGCTGACGGCGAACACCAGAAGCGCACACCGATCGAGCGTCTCGCTTTCGCTCAGACGGGTCTCGAAACCTCGCTTGAAGCTCTGAAGCAGTTCCGCCCAGCCGCCGAAAAGTTCTACGCAACGCTCTCCGATGAGCAGAAGGCCAAGCTCGACCGCGGCGGACGTGGCGGGAAGGGCAAGGACAATTGGAAGCGTGATCGCGGCCCAGACCGCGGAGACGAGCCGGATAGCCCTGCCCCCGCCCCCGAAAACAAGGGCTAACCGGTCGTATAAAGGCGCAGAGGCCGATTTACTCTGCGCCTTTATCACTGTTCAGGGAATTACCGCGCCAACAGTCTTGATAAGTCCAAAAACCTGTCCCATCGTGCACTGTCGATAAACAGGACGCAGGTTGTGAGGCAGCAATGCTGAGGCGCGTTGCACTTTCTATATTGCTCTTGATTGTGCTGGGGGTCGCAGGGATCTTCGCGGCCGGACACCTCGGCATCAATCTACCGTGGGAAATCGCGACCAAAGAAAGCGACGCCCCATCGGATGACCGCGCCGGCACTCCCAAATCCGAAACATCGAAACCAACCGACACCGCCGAAAAGGCCATCGAAGACACGACGGCGGCGCTCACTCCTCCATCGCCGAAGGGTCAGCAGCAATACGGCAGCGTCGCCATCGACATCTCGCGCATCTCGCCCAACGGCGTTTCAGTGTTCGCAGGGAAAGCGGCGCCGGACAGCTACGTGACGGTGATGGAAAATGGCAAACCTGCCGGAACCGTGAAAACCGACTCCGAGGGCGAATGGATGCTCTCGACCGAGCATAAATTCGCGAGCGCCGATCCCAAGATCAGCTACGAAGTTTCGACCACACCTCCGCCCGCTCCCGAACCTCCGGCTGCGAAAGTCGCGAAGGCAGACCCCGCGCCGACTTCGGCTGCGGGTGAAGTCATGCGCAAATTCGAGAACATGGTCGAAGAAGCACGTAAGGAAGCGAAGAAAGAGGCGGCACCCGCAAGCGAGAGCACCGCCGCGGAAACTCCTTCCTCCACTCCCGCTCCGAGCGCTGCTGCTACCGAAACCAACAGAGCCGCGACACCCGACGCCAACACGGCATCGCCACCTGCCGAGCGCGCTACGCCGGCCACCACACCCGCACAGGACACGACACCTGCATCGCCGCCGCCAACGGTAACAGCTGAAGCAGCCCCGACCGTTACAGTTCAGGAGCCGAAACCGGCCTCCGAAGGCGTCAAGACCGACGCCATCCCCGTCCCGTTGATGTTCGTTTACAACGAATCCAAGCTTACTTCCGACGGCGAACGCGCCGCCGCGCTTTTGCTCGAGTATCTGACGTTGAAGCGTCTCAACGCCGTCGAGCTCACGGGCCACGCCGACGAGCGCGGAACCGACAACTACAATTACGATCTCTCTCGTGAGCGTCTCGAAACCGTCGCGCGCATCCTGAAGGATGGCGGCTACGCGGGCGAGTTGAAGCTGTCACCCAAAGGCAAGTCGGAGCCTTACATGGGCGTGGACCGCTCGGCCTATTCGGGTGAGGCGCTCTTCCAGCTCGACCGCCGCGTCGAGCTACGCGTGACCCGCTGAGCTCACCGCACCCCGGTCTGTCCCGAAAAAAGGGCCCCGGTTTTCAGCCGGGGCCAGACACGCTGTCTTGGGAGGAAATGAGCGGGGCGATGGTGTGCATCACTGGCAGGTCTGAAGAAGCTCCCACGTCTTTTTGCACTTGCCGCCTGCATTGCAGACCGTCTTCGGCGTCTTCACGTACGAGCAGTGATACGCGCCCGAAAATCCTTCATATCCATTCATCGGCTTGTCGAAGCGATAGGTCTCGGCGAAGTATTCCTTGGCGCCCCTTGCGTGCGCGGTGCCGATCGTCGGCGCGAATGCAACGGCTGCGGCAAGAGCAGCGAATGCGGTAAAGCGGAACGTGGCCATGTGAGCCTCCGGTTTGCGGCGGCCCGCGATGTGCGGGCCAATGTCATCCGATGCAGGCAACCTAGCCGCGCCGCCGATGACGCGCTGTTCCAGGCGTGACATGGCGAAAGTTTCTGAAGGCACCTCTCTGAGCAGACGAAGCAGGACACGATGTCATCACCGAACACCTCCCCCACCAGTCAATTAGCGCCTGGTCTCGAAGGCCACGCCAGCACCATCGTCACGCCAGACATCATGGCGCCCGCCGTCGGCAGCGGCACCGTGGCCGTTTACGCTACGCCGTCGCTCGTAGCCCTGATGGAAAAGGCTGCGGTCAACTGTGTGGAAGAAAAACTCGCCGCTGGACACGCCACCCTCGGCGTCCACCTCGACGTCAGTCACACCGCCGCCACGCCGGAAGGCCACGAGGTTTCGGCGACCGCAACGCTCACGTCCGTAGAAAGCCGCAAGCTGGTTTTTTCGATTGTAGCTCGCGATTCCCGCGAACAGATTGGCAAGGCAACACACACCCGCGTCGTCGTCGACACGGTTCGTTTCGATGCCAAGCTCGCGGCGAAAGCACGTTGAAGCGGAGCAACAATCACAGTTTTCCCCACAGGTGTTCCGCGGGCCTCCCGTCAGCCTCCTTTTGCTGCTAAGAAGGCTGCAACAAATCGGGGAGGACATAATGCGAGCTACGCTGTCGTTGCTGTGTGTTCTGATGCTGACGACGGGAGCCGTCGCGGGCGGGTCGACCGCACCTCCCGCGTCAGGCGCAGCGCCGACCCCTCCGGAAACGGCGGCACTCCCTGAGGCGCCGAAGAACACCTGCTCCAACCCGGATGCACTGGGCGTCGCGCGTACGGTCGAGATCGACACGACCGGCGGTCCCGGCTTCGGCATGGAGCACTACAAGGCTTATGACTTCCTCGGGCCGAAGGAGGTGGTGATCACCTTCGACGACGGCCCCCAGGTCCGGACAACACCCGCGATCCTCGACGCCCTCGATGCCGAGTGCACCAAGGCGATTTTCTTCAGCCTCGGCAAAATGGCCATCGGGCTTCCTCAGATCATCCGGGACGTTGCCCATCGCGGCCACACGGTCGGCACGCACACCTGGTCCCACAAGGATCTGCGCAAGGCCTCCGAGCAGGAAGCCAAGGACGAAATCGAGAAGGGAATTAGCGGCGTTCGCCGCGCCGTGGGCGGGCCCATCACGCCCTTCTTCCGCTATCCCTACCTGCGCGACTCCCAGGCGACCCTCTCCTATCTCGGTAGCCGCAACATCTCCATGTTCTCGACCGACGTGGACAGCTTCGACTTCAAGCGTCAGACCGCCGAAAAGCTGGTCGAGAACATCATGAAAAAGCTGGAAAAGAACGGCAAGGGCATCGTTCTGATGCACGATATCCAGCCGCACACTGCTAAAGCGCTGCCGGCGCTGCTGACGGCCCTCAAGAAAGGCGGCTACAAGGTCGTCCACATGACGGCCAAGGGCGATGTGAAGACGCTCGCCGAATATGACGCCCTCATCGAAAAGGACGTCAAAGGCCTTCCCACGGCAGGCGCGGAGCGGCCGCTCTCGAGCGTCGTGCGCACGGTGCCTTAATCCCGGCTCGGTGAAGTGCCCTGGAAACGGGGCGCTTCACCCGCCTCTTCGCCACCGAAAAAGACTTTCCCGATCCACCACTTTCCTCGATAAGCTCCCTAAAAACGCCCCAAGTCGGCGACAGAGAGTTTTTGATGAGAGTGAGACGAATCCTTGGCTTGGCCGCAATCGGCTGCGCGCTGGCGTTTGCCCTGCCGACGACGCATGCGTTTGCCGAGACCTGCACGGCCGACAGCTTCGGCGACGCGGTGGACCAATCGGCCGCGGAATTGCGCGCCTTCAGCGCCGAAACCCAGCCCAAGCTCCGGGATAAACTCGCCGCCCTGCGCGATCATCAAAAGTGGACAGACCCGGATTTCGAGACGAAGGGTCTGAAGCTTGTCCATGACGCCAAGCTCGATTCCTTCGACGCAGAGGCCGGCGAGCTTCTGAGCCGTATCGATACGCTAGGCACCCCCGACGCCAGCGACGCCGCGGCCACAAATTGCTCCAACCTCGACGAGCTCAAGACTGCCTCGACCAAGCTCATGTCGGTTATGCGCGCAAAATCCGCATACCTGATTGCCAGGATCGACGCGGAACTCGCGAAACCCGCTTCCGCGGCGCCGACTGTCGTCGCCAAGACGGAGCCGATGGAAGAGCGCCCGCTGCCGCCGCAAGTGACGGCGACACCACCCGCTTCTCCCGCGCCGGCGAATACGCCTTCGGCCGTAACCGCAGAGCCCATGCCGGATCTCTCGCCCATTCGGAAAGAGCCGCCGAAGAAGGACGCAGCGCCCCACGCGCCCGCCACATCAGCGCCGCCCTCGGCGGCCGCGCCTGTTTCGCCTCCGGCCGCCGCTCCGGCCGACAAGGCGCCTCCAGCGCATCACGGCGACAGCAGCAAGCGCGAGACCCCGCCCGCCGCAGCCGCCAGGGAACCGCAGCCGGCTTCACCGGACGAGGAAACCGATCGCTCGTCGAGCTGGTCGACCACGACAGCACACGCCATCATTCCTCCCGCACCAGAATACGATCCTTCCGCCGCGCCGCCGCGCGAGCCCGATTATGACGCTCCGCCTCCGGGCACACCCTATGCCTTGCCGCCGACCGATCCCGGCATTGACGGCGACGGCACGAGCACCTTCGACGCGGAAGGCGGAGGCTACACGATCGATGAAATCCGCGAGGCAACGCGCGGCTTCTTCGGCACCGTCTCCACGTCGCTCGCGAGCGTCATTGAACACGCCTTCCAGAAAGGCGGACGGCCGACCGCGTATGTGCTCGGAAACGAAGGCGGCGGCGCATTTCTCGCCGGCCTGCGGTACGGCGAAGGAACGCTTTACCTGCGCAACGGCGGAAGCCAGAAGGTCTACTGGCACGGCCCGTCCATCGGCTACGACCTCGGCGCCGAAGGCTCGCGCACGCTCTTCCTCATTTATGATCTCCATCAGCCCGACACGATCTTCCGCCGCTTCACGGGTGTCGACGGCTCCGCCTATCTCGTCGGAGGCGTCGGCATGACATTGCTCAAGGGTGGCGAGGTGACGATGGCACCGATCCGTTCGGGTCTCGGCCTGCGTCTCGGCGCGAGCATCGGCTACGTGCGCTTTTCAGCACGCCCGACCTGGAACCCGTTCTGACGTAGCTCGCCTGAGACGGCCTCAGAACCCATAGCCATACGAATAGAGCCCGCGTGGCGGACGGCGAGTCGCGCCACCTGAACGGCGCGTGCGCGGCGTGTCGTAATACGCCTGATTACCGCGTGCATAATAGGATGGCGGCAAATACCGGTACGCGGGAACACCGCGTCGGAACTGCTGCGGCGCTGCCCCCTCGACACGACGAGCGTCAGGCAACGCTTCCGCGACTTCCGTCGAATGATCGGGCCGTCCGTGGACAACGATTTTCGTCCGCTCCTTGCCATGCTCGTTCACGAGCCTGAACAGCAGCGCGGCGTTCTTCGGCGCAAGCCGCACGCAGCCATGCGACGCAGGGCTGCCGAGCGCACGCGTCGCATACGTGGCGTGGATCGCAACGCCTTTATGGAAAAAGATCGCGTGCGGCATCGGCGCATAATCGTACTGGCGCGAGTACCACATCTTGGACATCCACGTCGGCTGGTACGTTCCGATCGGCGTGCTGTAACCATAACGGGCCGACGAGATCTGCCATGAATGACGAGACACCCCGTTCTCGGACACGGTCATCATCTGACGCGACAGATCGATATTGATTGCGAGCGTCGGCGTAACCGGCGGAGGCGCGGGTTGGACCTCTGAAGGATTGGCAGCGTCGACGGCCGGCGCGGCAGCAGACGGCTGCTCCACATTTTCGGACTGAGAAGACTGAGGTGCAGTATCGGATGGTGCCACGTCTGGCATCGCGAGCGAGCGGGGCTCTTCCGCCGTGACGCTAAGCTCTTGCGGCGCAGCCTCGGCCGCAGCGGGCGACGAATTGATGATCGTGACAGTCGGCGCGGAACCTTCGCCACTCTGCGCAAGGACCTCACCAGCCATTGCGGCAACGAAAGCCAACGCACACAACACGGTACTTGACCTCATGCGAGGTACTCCATCGAAACAACACACGCGATCGCGCGCGAAAAACTAGTGGGAAATGCTGATGCGCGTCCGCCCGGCCCCATAGGACTGCACGAGCGAGAAGAACTGCCTGGCATGTGACGGCGCGAGACGAACGCAGCCATGCGAGGCAGGACGGCCCAGCCTGCTCACTTCGGCAGTCGAGTGAATGGCATAGCCACGGTTATAAAACACCGCGTAGTGCATCGGCGCATTGTTGTATCGCGTCGAATACCAGCGGCGCTCTAGGCGCTGCGCTCGGAAATTTCCGGATGGCGTTGCATAGCGTCCCCGGCCCGTCGAGACCGGCCACGAATAATAGTGCGTTCCCCCTACGTAGACATCCATCGTTTGCCCGCTTTTGCTGATGCGAGCGAAGACTTCGGCGAAAGCGGATTGGGACGTGAGGGCCATCGCACTTGCCACCGCAAGCGCGAGGAAAATGGGGCGCATATCTCTACTCCACACAAACGAGATCGCAGCCGCGGGGCGCGGCACCTCCTCCGAGAGAAGCACATGTTTCTTAGGAGAGTGTTGACCAACGGCCGTCGCGACCGCCGGCTTTCGAAAAAGTTAAGCGCGCGTGCGGCTCTTTCCCGGCGTCTTGCGCTTGATGTGGTCGAACGCGGCCAGCGCCCTCTTGCGTGCGTCTCCGTGATCGACGATGGGCGCCGGATAGCTGTCGCCGATGGAAACGCCGGCAGCGTCGAGAACCTCTTGCGGCGCAAGCCAGGGCGTGTGGATGGATTTGTCCGGAAGGCGCGCAAGCTCCGGCACCCAGCGCCGGACGTAAGCTCCCTCGGGGTCGAACGTCTCCCCCTGCTTCACGGGATTGAAGATGCGAAAGTACGGTGCCGCGTCCGCGCCCGAGCCCGCAACCCACTGCCAGTTGGCGGCATTGTTGGCGAGATCCGCATCGACGAGCGTATCCCAGAACCACGCCTCACCTTCCTGCCACGGCAGAAGCAGATCCTTGATCAGAAATGACGCGACGATCATCCGCACGCGATTGTGCATCCATCCTGTAGTCCAGAGTTCGCGCATCCCAGCATCGACGATCGGATAGCCCGTGAGACCGCGCTGCCAAGCCGCCAGTTGATCGGCATCCTTACGCCATCGAAAACCTGCAAACTCTTCCCGAAAAGCGGCTGTCGGCAACGTCGGCCAATGGTGCAGCAGATGAGCTGAGAACTCGCGCCACGTAAGTTCCTTGAGAAAGACCTCGGCACCCTTATCTGCGTGCGTCAAGCGCCCCGCCGCAGACTTCACCGCGTACCAACATTGCCGCGGGCTAATCTCGCCGAACGCCAGATGGGGCGAGAGGCGCGATGTTCCCTCAACATCCGGACGGTCGCGCGCCTCCGCGTAGTCGGACATCCGGTCGTCGATGAACTCGGCCAGGAGATCCCGCGCGCTTTCCTCTCCGGGCACCCACATTTCGCGAAGCCCGCCTGCCCAATCGGGACGCTTCGGAAGAAGTGCCCAATCCTTGAGGTGATCGCTTTTCGGTAGCTTGGATGGCACGGTGACACGCTTCGGCGCCTCGAGCGGTTTCTTCACTTCGAGACGCCTCACCGCGTTCCAGAACGGCGTGAACACCTTGAACGGTTGCCCGGCCTGCGTCGTCACCTGATCGGGATCGTGCAGAAGGACTCCGGCGAAGCGCTTGAATGCGATGTCGTGCGCTGCGAGAGCATCACGCACGTCTGTCTCTTGGTCGGAAGACCACGGCTCGTAGCCGCGCGAGCAATAAACATCGCCCGCGCCGACCTCGCGTGCCACGTCGGCAATCACGGTGCGCGTCTTGCCGCGCCTCAGAACGAGATCGCCACCAACACCAACAAGAGCTTTTTTCAAAGACGCTAGGCTGTGGTGCAGCCACCAGCGCGATGCGCCGCCCAGCGCCCAATCGCCGGCAACATCGTCGTCGAGGACGAACAAGGAAACGATTGGCCGACCATCGGCGGCGGCCGCAGCCGACAGGGCGGCATGGTCTGCGAGCCGCAGATCGCGGCGAAACCAGACGACGATAGGCTTGGTCATGGGTGTCTTTCGCTCGAGCACAAGCTTGAACGTCGGAGCCCGGCTACCGGATCCATGGCGAAGGGGTCAGTTAAATAGCAGGTCGAAGATCGTCTTGGGCTTCTTCTTGACGCGCTTCACCTGAACAGGCGCGTCGCCGAAGCTGCTGCTGCCGTAAGGACGCCCCGCGCCCGCAACCTCGGGGCCACGGCCGATACGCAGATCGAGTTCATCCGTCACCCCGTCAACGCTAGCGATCGTCACCTTGCCGTTTTCCCAGGTCCACTTCGAAACCTTGTCGCCTTGCTTATGCGGCTCGACACCGACAAGCTGCGCGGTCGAGGTATCGATCACGGCGATCATTTCGACATCATCCTTTTCGGCCTTGCCGGCGGAAAAGCGCAACGTGCCGATACCCTCGAACGGCGCTTCTTTGGTTGCCCATTCGAGCAGCTTCGGCTCGCCCGTCCCCATCATTTCGAGCGGCACCGAAAGGCGGGGATAGCGGTCATCCACAGCGAAGAACCGGTTGTTCCGCAGCACCACACGCCATGTATCCGTGCCTGCGCCCGCGATTTCTCGATCCGCCGCCTGTTGCGACATGGCGCCAAGACGCTGCAAGGCATCCGTCGCGTCGCGATAGCCGGGCTTCAACTGAAGCGCCTTTTTGAGATCCGCAATCGCCTGCTCGTTGAGGCCCTGCGCTTCCTCGATGTTCGCTTTGACCCAGAAAACCTGCGGCGCATTCGGACTGAGCTTCTGCGCCACCTCGAGATCACGCAAGGCCACGTCGATCTGTCCACCCAGCTTGTAGGCATGTGCGCGATACGCAAACGCGAGCCCCGATCTCGGATCGATCTCGATCGCCTTGTTGAGATCCACGAACGCGTCCTCGTGCGCCTCCGCAAGCGAATAAGCGAAACCGCGCTCGGCAAACGCAGCCGCGTTCCGGGGATCGAGCTCCGCTGCCTTCGAGAAATCCTTGATCGCCGACGACATGTTTCGAACCGAGAGGTAAGCGCGCCCGCGCAGAAGATAGCTGTCGGCATGGTTTGGATCGAACGCGATGGCACGCGACAGATCCTCGATCGCCTCGTCGAAGCTTTCGACGGCGAGCTTCGCTTCGGCCCGATTGCGATAACCGGCAGCGAAGCGCGCGTCGGCCCTCACCGCGCGCGAGAAATCACGGATCGCCGCCTGCGGCCGGTCGAGCGCCAGATGCGCAAGTCCGCGCCCGCTGAGCGGCGTCGGGTTCGCAGGCATGAGCCGAACTGATTTCGTGTAATCGTCGATAGCGTCTGCGGGCTGCCCGATCCGCATCAGCGCGCCGCCGCGATTGTTGTAAGCAGCGGCATAACCGGGCGCGAGCACGAGCGCCCGGTCGAAATCCTTGATCGCTTCCTTGGCGAGGCCGAGCGAGAGCAGCAGGTTGCCGCGGTTATTGTAGACGGCGGCGAATTCCGGAAAGAGCTGGGCCGCGAGATTGAAGTCCTCGAACGCCTGCCGCGTCTGCCCGAGCTTAACGTTGGCGACGCCACGATCGTTGAGGATCGCCGCCCGCCGGTCGTTCGAAAGCGCGCGATCCTTGAGCGCTTCGGTATAGTTGTAGACAGCCGCCTGCGCTTCGCCGCGCACGAGCGCGCCCGCGCCCTCTTCGGCGGTCTCAGCCGGATCGCCGGGCGCAGCACGCACTGCCGTATGCACACCAGCCACAAGAACGAGCGCGACGACAGCCCAAACGGAACGGCGGCGGATAAAACCGGTCAATGGTACCTCATTAGCGAGGAAAGACGCCGCCATGGTAGACTGCCGGCGAAGCTGAATCTTCCTCTGAATTTGCAGCATCGGTCAATAAAGGCGGATTGTGGCCCATAAACGGTACAACCGCACAGCGCCGCCCCTGGATACGCGTATCCGGATAGGCGATTCGCCACAAAAGCTACCGCGCGAGTTCCTCATCTCATGAATTTATGGCTGCGCTTTCTCTGGCTGCTTCTCACCGCGCCCTTCCGCTCGAAGATCGAGATCCCACGGCAGACGTCGACCCTCACCTGCCGCGTCCTCCCGAACGACCTCGACATCAGCTTGCACATGAACAATGGCCGCTATCTTGCCGTCATGGATCTTGGCCGCCTCGACCTGCTGATCCGCAGCGGATTGGCCGGTGCTGTGTGGCGCTACGGCTGGACGCCGGTCGCGAACGCGGCGCTGATCCGTTTCCGGAGGGAGCTGCGCGCATTCGACCGTTATCATCTCGAGACGCGCGTCGTCGCCTGGCGAGAGCAGATGGTGCTGCTCGAACAGACATTCGTGTTCGCAGGCGGCGCACGCGAGGGGCAGGTCGCAGCCCACGCCCTCTTCAAGGGCGCCCTCTACGATCGCAAAGCGCGGTGTTACGTCCCGCTGACCGACATCATGTCCGAGATCGGAACCAGCGCGCCGAGCCCCGCGCTCTCACCCGAAATGGAAGCGTTTCTGACCGCAGACCGCGCTCTGCGCGACGCAGGCCATCCCACGGATCGCGGAATCTAGGATTAGCCGGTCAACAGCCGTGCCAACACCGGTGGCAGGCGGTCCGGCAAATCCTCCGCGATGAGACCGGGTCCGAAATCAGACGCAGCTTCTCCATGCAGCCAAGCGCCCGCTGCAGCGGCTTCGAAAGCCGGCATCCGCTGCGCCAGCAATCCCGTGATGAACCCGGCGAGCACATCCCCCGATCCCGCAGTCGCCAGCCAAGGAGGCGCGTTGAAATTGATCGCGGCCGCTCCATCCGGCGCCGCGATCACGGTATCGGGGCCTTTGAGCAGCACCACCGCGCCGATGTTCGCCGCGCCTCTTCGCGCGCGATCAAGCCGCGTTCCCTCATCGTTTCCGAAGAGACGCGCGAACTCACCGTCATGCGGCGTCAGCACCACGCCCCCGCCATCGTGCGCCGCGATTGCCGTTCGCAATCGGTCCGCCTGACCCGCGAACGAAGTCAACGCATCGGCGTCGAGCACGACCGCAGCCTCGGATCGCAAAGCTGCTTCCACGAGACGGCACGTCGCTTCCCCGATCCCTGCGCCCGGTCCGATCAGAACTGCGTTCTTGCGCACGTCGCCGAGCAGCGCTGAAAGGCCTTCCGGACCCTCGAACGGCTTCAGCATGATGGCGGTGAGATGGATAGCATTGACGGAAACGGCGTCGAGAGGGCTCGCGACGGTCACGAGGCCGGCACCTGCCCTAAGCGCACCTCGTGCACCGAGCCGGGCCGCTCCTGTCGTCTCGGGCGGACCGGAGACGACGAGCGCATGGCCACGTCCGTATTTGTGCCCCTCGGTCATCGGACTCGGAAATCGCTCGCGCCACAAAGCCGGCGTGTTGGTGAAAGCCTTGATATCGAGATCGTCCAGAACACTTGGCGGAATGCCGATGTCCGCGACACGTACGCGCCCGCACAGTCCGCGACCTGGGTAAAGCAGATGCCCGGGCTTCAGACGGAAGAACGTCACCGTCTCAGTTGCCTTGAGCACGGGGCCGAGCACTTGGCCGGTTTCGCCGTCGAGCCCGCTTGGCACATCGACCGCGAGCACGGGCGTCCCGCGCTCGGCGATTGCCGCCATCACTTCTACCGCCACACCTTCGATGGGCCGCGTCAGGCCTGCACCGAACAGCGCGTCGATGACGAGGTTCAGGCTGTCGAATTGAAACGGATCGAGCACTCGCACAGGCCCGTCGAAACGACGTGCCATCTCCGCTGCATCGCCTTTGAGCGCGGCTTTATCTCCAGCGAGGAAGAGGCGTACGTCGTAGCTGGCCCGCTTTAAGAGACGCGCCGCGACGAAGCCGTCGCCGCCGTTGTTTCCCGGCCCGCACAACACCGCAATGCGCCCACCCGGCTTCACGAGCCGCCGCGCCGCGTCCGCAACGGCCCGCCCTGCAGCTTCCATCAGTGACAAGCTCGAGACGCCATGATCGATGGCAAGCTCATCCGCGCGGCTCATCTCACGAGGTGTCAGCAGTTCCACTCCGGCTTCGGTCCAGATCGTATCGTTGTGCAAGTATCCACTCCTCGTCGCATCCAGGCGGCTTTTCCGGATGATGCCCCGGAAGCGCGCGAAAGGAATGGCGACTTTCGCCACGCAATCCGTCGCCGAACGATTTTCAGATGTGCTCAAATTTCGCGCAGAAAGCTCACTTTTTAGGCTAATAAAAAGCCTGTAGCTGCCTATCGAAAGGGCAGATAGATGTTAACACATTGAACTACCGAACATAACATAACGGCACTCGACTTGGCATATCCCGTGCTACCCGATGGCGGCTCCGGGGCATCCAGGTTGCACCGGAACTACTGGAGGACAGAGGGCGCATGAAGAAGATCGAAGCCATTATCAAGCCCTTCAAGCTCGACGAAGTAAAGGAAGCCCTCCAGGAGATCGGCCTGCAGGGCATCACCGTCATCGAGGCGAAGGGTTTTGGCCGTCAGAAGGGTCATACCGAACTGTATCGCGGCGCCGAGTACGTTGTTGATTTCCTGCCTAAAGTGAAGATCGAGGTCGTCCTCGGCGACGACATGCTCGAAAAAGCAGTTGAAGCGATCCAGAAGGCCGCTAAGACGGGCCGGATCGGTGACGGCAAGATCTTCATCTCGACGATCGAGGAAGCAATCCGCATCCGCACGGGCGAAACCGGGGCGGAGGCAATCTGATCCGCGCTGTTATCGAAACGCAGGTCAGGCAATTCAAACGAAGGGGAGTGTTATGGCAACCGTCAGTGACGTGCTGAAGCTGGTCAAAGACAAGGACGTTAAGTTCGTCGACCTGCGCTTCACCGACACCAAAGGCAAAATGCAGCACGTCACCGCTGACGTGAGCACCGTCGATGAAGCGATGTTCGAAGGCTACGCTTTCGACGGCTCGTCGATCGCAGGCTGGAAGGGCATCGAGTCCTCCGACATGTTCCTGAAGCCGGATCCGGCCTCGGCACACATCGATCCGTTTTTCGCTCAGACGACGCTCGCGATCTTCTGCGACGTCATCGAGCCTCTGACCGGCCAGCCGTACGAGCGCGATCCGCGCTCGATCGCCAAGAAGGCCGAGGCCTACATGGCATCGCTCGGAATCGGCGACCGCGTGTACTTCGGCCCCGAGGCTGAATTCTTCATCTTCGACGACGTGAAGTTCTCGACCGACATGTACAGCGTCGGTTTCAAGGTCGACAGCTCGGAGCTGCCCACCAACTCGTATACCGATTACGAGATGGGCAACCTCGCCCATCGTCCGCGCGTCAAGGGCGGCTACTTCCCTGTCCCGCCGATCGACTCCTGCCAGGACATCCGCTCGGAGATGCTCTCGGTCCTCACCGAGATGGGCGTCAGCGTCGAAAAGCACCATCACGAGGTTGCCGCCGCTCAGCACGAGCTCGGCATCAAGTTCGGCCCCATGATCACTATGGCCGACCACCTGCAGATCTATAAGTACGTCGTCCATCAGGTCGCTCAGGCCTACGGCAAGACCGCAACCTTCATGCCGAAGCCCATCTTCGGCGACAACGGCTCGGGCATGCACGTGCACCAGTCGATCTGGAAGGGCAGCGAGCCGATGTTCGCCGGCAACAAGTACGCCGACCTCTCGGAAATGTGCCTGTTCTACATTGGCGGCATCCTGAAGCACGCCAAGGCCATCAACGCCTTCGCGAACCCGACGACCAACTCCTATAAGCGTCTGGTTCCGGGCTACGAGGCTCCCGTGCTGCTGGCCTACTCGGCTCGCAACCGCTCGGCCTCCTGCCGTATTCCTGTCGTCACCAGCCCGAAGGCAAAGCGCATCGAGATCCGCTTCCCGGATCCGGCCGCGAACCCCTACCTCGCCTTCACTGCAATGTTGATGGCGGGCCTCGACGGCATCCAGAACAAGATCCATCCCGGCGACGCGATGGACAAGAACCTCTACGACCTGCCGCCGGCAGAGCTCTCCAAAATCCCGACCGTTGCCGGCAGCCTGCGCGAAGCGCTCGCCTCGCTCGACAAGGACCGCGGCTTCCTCAAAGCGGGCGGCGTCATGACCGACGACATGATCGATGCCTACATCGAGCTGCGTATGTCCGAGAACATGCGCTACGAGATGACCCCGCATCCGGTCGAGTACGATCTCTACTACTCGGTCTAAGTTTTCGACGGGGAACTACCAAAGCGGAAAGGCCCGGCGGAAACGCTGGGCCTTTTCATTTCAGCAAACCGGAAAGCTTCAATAGAACACGAGAACCGCGATCAGCCCGGCGAGCAGCGCCAGTCGATAGAAGCCGCGCTCGTATTGCAGAAGCCAACCTGCGAAGCGGCGCGGAATTTCGCTCCATGACACGCGCGCGATCGCCGAAAGCACGACGCCGAGAACGAGACCAAGCAGCAGCGAGCCAAGGTGCACGCCCGACTGGCCCAAGATCGCGTCGAGATTGAACTCGCGCGACGCGCCGCTGCCGGCGACGGTCAGCACGCCGGCTCCGAGAAATCCGAATGCGAGAAGCGATAGAAACCCGATCGCCGATCTCATGCCAGCCTCACGAGGCTCGAGAACATCTGAACGCAGAATTGAAAAATACTTTGATCTTATCGCTCGCCGATCAACGCCCGGTTAACCGGGCGCTGACTTGCACATACTTCGTGAATTGACACCCCGCCGCGGGAGGCGCAGACTTTCCGAACTCCACGAAGGGAGGTCTAAGAAAATGTGGCCACCGGACAAGCTCAGGCCGCTCGTGTCTTGATCTCGATGCTCGGAGCCGAAAACGCGCTGGCCAGGGCCAGATAGCGGCTCATCGGCTCAGCACCAACGAGCGCCGCGAAATCGGCGAGCGGCACGTAGAGAAAACCAGATCGATAGACGTGATGGCTCGGAAACCTGCGGCATGCAGCAATCCGTAATCGTTGAGTGATGTGCTCGATCCAAAAGTCCGGTTCAGGAACACCAGAGTTCCCGAGCGTTGATCGGACCCATTGGGAGCGGTCGGAAAATCCGGCGCAAGTCTGAAGAGACTGCCGATTGCGACCGCAGATCGAAAAGGAGCGCGCGAACCGCGACGCGCCCCGCATCGACGCAGCGCCGACGGATGACACATATCGCAAGACACCGAGCGTCACGAGACAAAGATCGACGGCTAGGACAACTGACGGCCAACTCCGCAGCGGCTTTGCGAGGCAGTGCCTTAAGCATCAAAGCGAATTGCGAATAGCGCCGTCCCTGAGCAACACAGGTCCTCGTCCGTGATCTCGCGAGCCCCCGGATCCCTCCTCCGCGGGGCTCGCGTTTTATTGATGTGGCCCCTTTGCGCCTCTCCCAAGCCGCGGCCCTCAAATCGGGCGACGTCAGTTGACGGCGTAAATTGAAGCGCGCACCGTAGGTTTTTGAGAGCCCGATCGGGCGGGGGATTCTTGATACCGACAGACGCTCCGCGCGAAGGCAGTTCGCTAGCCTCTTTTCTGCTGGATGCTGTTCGTGTCTTGGCCGTGATGCTCGTCGTCATTGGCCACGCCATCAGCTTCTTTCTCCCCAATTTGGGAATGAAGCCGCCTCATGCTCCCTACGTGCAGAACTTCGCCGTCGTGCTGTTCTTCATTGCGTCAGGCTTTCTGATCGCGCAGCAGCTTCACCGCTACCGGAGCGAGGGAAAGGACTTCGTCGATTTCTTCTGCAATCGCCTGGCCCGCATCTATGCCGGGTTGATCCCCGCCCTTCTGTTCATAGCTCTGATTGATTGGACAGCCATCCTCAGCCAATTGTCGTATCCGTTTCACGGGGCATTCAACCTCTACACGCTCGGCGGCAATCTGCTGATGCTGCAGGACTACCCGCTGTGGCCCAAGGATCTGCTGCCGAAGATGACCTCTTTCGGATCGGGCCGGCCGTTGTGGACGCTGGCGATCGAGTGGTGGATCTACCTGTTCGTGGGTTGGATCGCGCTGAGACAAACCGCGTTGTCGAAGTTTCGCTGGGCGCCGTGGATCGCTCTGGCGGTGTTCGCCATCGTTCCGCTCGCCCATCTCTACGGTGGTCGCGGCAAAGCCCTGTTCCTGTATTGGCTGGCCGGCGCCGCCGCATTCATCCTGATCCATCGTTTGCGCCCATCCGCATCGGAAGCGCGTTTGCTGATCGTAGGCGCTGCCATTGTCGCTATCGCGGCCGTCGCGCGCTTGAGCTTCGCACGTTGGGACGCTTATAACCCGGTCTTTGCCCTTCTTGTCGCCATAAGCTTTGGCCTCGCTGTATGCGCAGCGCAGGGGTTCGAAGGCAAAGAGCCGCGAAGCGCATCGCTGATGAAAATGTTCGCGGGCGCGTCCTTCACCCTCTACTTGATCCACTACTCCATCCAAGCCCACTTGCAGGCTGCGATGCTGAAGTATGGATTTCCCGCGCTCCCGGCGTTTGCAGCCGCCGTCATCGCGCCCGCCGTGCTGGCCCTACTGATCGCCCCTCACACCGAAGGCCGCTATCGCAGCCTCGCGCGTGTTCTGCAGTCCTGGGTGGGAAGCTCGCAAAGGATCGCACATAAGCCAGCCGACGAGCCATCCGCTGCGACCTGACGTCGGCCGCTAGTGCCTTCGCACTGCGGAAACAACCGCAAGCCCACGGATCAACAACCGCGGCGCCTAGCCTCCAACATGTGTAGCGTTCGCACACCCACTCAATCCGTCTAGATTTTTTGACCTTACGCGTTTATACGGATGTAGCAGTGCAAATAGATGGGGCGCAGCCGGAGCCTCCGGCTGAAGCTCAGCATTTGGAGGAATTCGGAAATGTGGAAGTGGACGTTGGCAGCCACGCTCGTGGCAATCATGCCGAATGCCGTGTCGGCTCAGGACGCCGCGGCCGGTGCTGCGGTTTTCAAGAAATGCTCCGCATGTCACCAGGTCGGCCCGACAGCGAAGAACAGCCTTGGGCCTGAGCTGACATGTGTCATTGGCCGCAAAGTCGCATCAGTCGAAGGCTTCCAGTATTCCGAGGGTCTGAAGAAAGCCTCGTTCGGAACGTGGGACGACGAGCACTTCCTGCAATGGATCGAGAATAACAAGAAGCTGGTGCCCGGAACCAAGATGATCTTTCCGGCAGGCGTAAAGGACCCAACGGACCGCACCAACTTGCTCGCCTACATCAAATCACAGTGCGCAAAGTAGCCCAAGGCGAGCGCGCGGCATAACCACGTCGCGACGATGCCATGATTGCATGCGACGAGGCGCAGTGATGCGCCTCGTTTTTCTTTTCCTGATCGTCGTCCTGACATTCGCAGACAACGCGCTGGCGCGTATGCCATACGCTTGGCGTGAGACCGCGCCGGCGAGCGACGCAACACTCGCAGAGCGGATCGCACCGCCTCTGGGCTTCGAGCGTGTGCCTGCCACCGACGACAGCTTCGCGACCTGGCTTCGCGGCCTGCCGATGCAGCCGGAAGGATCACCGGTCCTCACCTACACCGGCGCGCGCAAATGGCGCCAGGACGTGCACACCGCCGTCGTCGACATCGACATCGGAAAGCGCGATCTGCAGCAGTGCGCCGACGCCATCATGCGGCTGCGCGCCGAATGGCTCTATGGTCAAGGGCGTTACAACGAGATCGCCTTCAACGATACGGATGGCAAGCGCCGCCGCTTCTCCGCGTACAAAAAGAAAGACCACGCCGGCTTTCGCAAATACATGGATCTCGTCTTTGCCTACGCCGGAACGTATTCGCTCGAGCGCGAACTGAAACCCGTATCGCCGGAGAATATCGCGATCGGGGACGTGTTCATCAAAGGCGGCTTTCCTGGTCACGCCGTGCTCGTGGCCGACATGGTTGAGAACAAGACCACCGGCGAAAAACGTTTCCTGCTCCTGCAAAGCTACATGCCGGCGCAGAGCATCCACGTGCTCAAGAACCCGAACGCAGCGGATGGCTCACCCTGGTATGCAACGCCAATCGCCGACCCGTTCGTAACGCCCGAATGGACGTTCGCACGCACATCCCTTCGCCGCTGGCCTTAGCGGCAACTTCACTTACCCCCGCGCACCCGCAGCGAGACGTGACTGGATCCCGGCCGTCCATGCGAAGCGTTTCCATACATACCATCATCCCGGCGAAGGCGGGGATCCACGCAAGCCTCAAAGCGTTCGACGTCCCGTAGCACACCCGAGCAGAAGCGTATCTGGATGCTGGCCTCCGCCAGCATGACGGAAATGGTTGTGACGTCATGGCGGAGCCATGCACCAAAGTCATGGCGAAGCCACGCACCAAAGTTGCGGCGGAGCCGTGCTCCGCATGGACGACCGAGATTCAATGAAGCGTTTCCACACATACCGTCATCCCGGCGCAGGCCGGGATCCAGACACCTATCCGCAGTCAGTACCCGCCGCCGAAGAACGAGCCGAGGAAGTCATCGTTGGCGCTTTTCCCGCGCTTCGATGAAGCTTCTTTCACCGGCTTCGCTTCGAGATGCGCCTTGTTCGGGATCGAAGGCGCCAGATGATCGCGCCCCTTGGCGATCTGTTTCCAGTTGCCGTCGAGCGCCTGCGTCACGCGCTTCTCGTGGCCGTAGATATCGCTGAAGGTCTTGAGTTCTCCCGCATCATCCACCCACGCGGTGAAATAGGCGATGTGCATCGGAATGCGCTTCTCGATCATCACCTGATTGTTGAGCGGCCCGCTCTTCGCAAGCTCCTCGACCTTTGCCGCATCCCAGCCCTTGTCGTGCGCCAGCACGAGTTCCGCCACTTGCAGCGGATTGCGCAATCTCAGACAGCCATGCGATAGCGTGCGCTGCTTGGAGTTGAACATCCATTTGTCCGGCGTGTCGTGCATGAAGATGGTGTGCTGGCTTGGAAACGAGAATTTCACGACGCCCATCGCGCTGCTCCGGCTCGGCGGCTGCACGACCTCGTACTCGCGGATATCAAGCGTCCGCCAATCCATCGTGCGCCAGTTCAGGCGGCGGCCGTCCTTGGTCTCGACTTCGAGCCCGTACTGACGCATCAGCCCGCCGCCGCGCAGCAAGCTGGGCCAAAGCTCATTGACTTTGATGCTTTCCGGCACGCGCCACATCGGCCGGAACGTGATGTCCTGCAGGCGGCGCGTGAAGATCGAACTCTGCTTGCCGATCTCGCCAACGACGACACGCTCGGTGTGAATGGTCTCGCCATTCTTCACCACCTCGATCATGTAGCTCGGCACATTCGCCATGAGATACATCTCGCCGAGGTCGGCCCACATCCAGCGCCACATCTCCATGTTGGCACGGATCTTCTTCGCGGCCGCGTTGGGTTTGCCTCCGGTTTTGCCGATCGCCTCGAGATACTTTTCCTTGAGCCGCACAAATTGCGGGTGATGGGGATGTGTACTCGCGAGATAAGCCGCCTTGTCGGAAGCAGCCATAAGACCCGTGAGCACGAACGTCGGGTCGAGAAGCTGCGGCTTGCGATCGAGGTTGGAATTTAGCTGCTGCGAGGGTTCTAGAATGCGTCCGCCGCGCGCGTGCCGCGCATACTTCAGCACTTCGAGCGAGAGGTCGACTTCGGCCGCAGCCTGCGCATCCGGCGAAAGCTCGCCCGCAGCCTCGATCTTGGGCGCCACGAAATCGTCCGGCGAAAGGCCCCAGTCGCCAGCTTTCCCGAACTCGGCGACGATGCCGCTGGCATCTGCGTTCAAGCCCTTCGCATCGACCCATAAAGGCGCAAAGCCCCGCGCGCCGTAAAGCGCTGTGAGCGCGGCACGCTCTTTCTGCTCGGGCTCGGTCGCGCCCTCTGCTAGCCCTTCGAGCCGCGCCTTGACGGCCACGGCAACTGGCGTCTGAGGCGCCACCACAGGCGCCTGCGCTTCGGCATTCGGAGCCGCGGCGGGAGCCGCGCTCTCGGGCTGTGGCTGAGCCTCCGGCTCCGCATTGGTGGCTGCTGAGGGCTCCGAGCCCGTCGGATCCAAACTCTTCTCCGCGAAAGCCGGGACGCCAACGCCGAGTAACAGCGTCATGATCAGCGTCGGAAGCAGCAGGCGGCCCATCGCGTTTCTCCGAAAGCTTCGATTGCCTGGGGCACTCTAATTTCCGGGACACTAGGCGATTCTCTCGGGCCGGCGCCCCAAGCTGGCCCGCCAATCGACAACGCTTCCCCAGGCGAGTCTGCACCGTGAGCCCTCGCCACCAAGAATAGCCAAAAGTTGTGTCTGCATTGGGTTGCCGTAACCCTGGGGACCGATAACCGGCAAAGAGTGGTGGCTAAAGCCCGCAAATCCGGCTTTTGCAGCTTGCAAGCGGCCGCAGGCTCCTCTAAATGGCCCGTTTCCCAAGGGGCCAGCAATGTCCAAGCTCAAAGTGGAAGTCGGCATCATCATGGGCAGCCAGTCGGACTGGCCGACCATGAAGCTTGCGGCCGCCGTCCTCGACGACCTCGGCGTCGCCTACGAAACCCGCATCGTCTCCGCCCATCGCACGCCCGACCGGCTCGTCTCCTACGCCAAGAGCGCACGCGAGCGCGGCCTCAAGGTCATCATCGCGGGAGCGGGCGGCGCGGCGCACCTCCCCGGCATGGCCGCGAGTATGACGACGCTGCCCGTGCTCGGCGTGCCGATCAGATCCAAGACCCTCAAGGGCATCGACAGCCTCTATTCCATCGTGCAGATGCCGGCCGGCATTCCCGTCGGCACGCTTGCCATCGGCGACCCAGGCGCGACCAACGCCGGCATCCTGGCCGCTCAGATCCTCTCGATCTCGGACGCAGCACTTGCCGAACGCCTTATCGCAATGCGCGAAAAGCAGACCGCGAGCGTTGCGGAAGAACCCAAGAACGAATGAGCGAGACACGCAATCGCATGACCGCGCTTCCACCCGGCTCGACCATCGGCATTCTGGGCGGCGGGCAGCTCGGCCGCATGCTCACGCTCTCGGCCGCAGAGCTCGGCCTCAAATGCCACATTTATTCGGATGTTCCGGGCGGAGCTTGTGACGTCGCCGCCGCCTCTACCATCGGCCCCTTCGAGGATGTCGACAAGATCCGCGCCTTTGCGGCTTCCGTCGATGTCGTCACCTACGAGTTCGAGAACGTCCCGCTTGCCGCCGCAGCGGCCGCCGAGACGGTGGCGCCTGTTCGCCCCGGACCGAAGGCCCTCGCCGTCTCTCAGGATCGGCTGGAAGAGAAAACATTCATCAGCGCCCTCGGCATTCCCGTAGCGCCCTTCGCCGCAATCGACAGCGCCGCGTCCTTCGACGCCGCCATCCGCGCCGTCGGCGAAACCGGCATCTTGAAAACCCGCCGCCTCGGCTACGACGGCAAAGGGCAGGTGCGCATCAAGAACGCCGCCGACCTCGCAACAGGCTTTGAATCTCTGAAGCACGCGCCGTCCATTCTCGAAGGCCTCGTGCCCTTCACATACGAGATATCGGTGCTGGTCGTGCGCGGCGTATCGGGAGAAACCCGTACCTACGACATTCCCCTCAACACCCATAAGAACGGCATCCTCGACACATCGACCGTGCCGTCGCCGCTTCCCGCGAACCACGCCGCGCGCGCCACCGAGATCGCGAGCGCCATCGCGGATGCCCTCGACTATGTCGGCGTCCTCAGCGTCGAGATGTTCTATCTGCCGGATGCCGCCGCACCCCTGGTCGTCAACGAGATCGCCCCTCGCGTGCACAATTCCGGGCACTGGACGATGGACGCCTGCCTCGTGAGCCAGTTCGCAAACCACATCCGCGCCGTCGCAGGCTGGCCGCTCGGCCCGACCGACCGTCATTCCGACGTCACCATGACGAACCTGATCGGGGACGACGTGAATCAGTGGCAAGTCATCGCCGCCGAGCCGAACGCCTCACTTCACCTCTACGGCAAGCCGGAAGCGCGTCCCGGCCGCAAGATGGGCCACGTAAACCGCCTCACCAACCGAAAATAGGACCGAAAACCGCCAAATCCGGTTGCAGAGCCCGTGGACAACGCGCCCGCCGTTTGATAGAAGCCAGCCAAATCAATCCAGCTCGAAGCGCCGGGGCTAGCCGCCGGGCTTGGAGTTCTGTTTATTTTCAGCCCGTTAGAGATCAGAGGTTACCGCTTGCAGGTACTCGTTCGCGACAACAACGTCGACCAGGCCCTCAAGGCGCTCAAGAAAAAGATGCAGCGCGAGGGCATTTTCCGCGAGATGAAGCTCCGGAACTACTTTGAGAAGCCCTCCGAGAAGAAGGCCCGCGAAAAGGCAGAAGCCGTGCGCCGCGCGCGCAAGCTCGCCCGCAAGAAGCTTCAGCGTGAAGGCCTTCTCCCTGGCAAGCCGGCCGCTCCGCGCGGTGGTCCTGGTGCCAAGGGTGCAGGTCGCGGCGGCGCTGGCGGCGGTCGTCCGTCGTCGGGTGGTAGCGGCTTTGGTGGCGGCAACAGCGGCGGCGGTGGCTTTGGCGGTAACCGCTAAACGCTCGCGCTGACGACAGTCCGAATTCGAATTTGCCGCTGGCTGAAAGTCCGGCGGCAAATTTTTTGTGTGATCGTGTTCCGGACGTAACGCACGCGCACGAGCGCTTCGACTAACGTCAGGCACCATGGCAAAACTCTTCTTCGCTTCCCTGGTCACGCTCTCGGTGCTGACGGCGATGCTCGCGGGCGTGGTCATAGCGGCCTTCGTCTCGACCGGCAGCCTCGAACTCGGACCGGCCCTGATCTTGGTCGCCATCGTCAACGCGATCATTTTCTTCATCAGCCCGTGGATCACGGACTGGATGCTGAAGTGGGTCAACAAGGTCGCCTTCCTCGAAGAAAGCGACCTCGCATCGCGTTATCCGCACGTGCACGCCATCGTCTCTGAGGTGGCTGCCGAATACCGCTTCACGGCGCCCTCGATCGGCATCATCCCCGACCGCAACCCGACGGCCTTCACCTACGGCCTCTTCCGGTCCAACGCGCGCATCGTTCTGACCGATGGCATTTTCGAATTCCTGAACGAGGACGAAACCCGCGCCGTTGTCGCCCACGAACTTGGCCACATCGTGCATCGCGACTTCCTCGTCATGACGATCGCCGGCACGCTCGTGCAGATGCTCTACAACATCTATTCCGCCCTAACGCGCCGCGAATCCAGCAGCAGCTCGAAGAGCAAGAACAACCTCGCCCTCGTCGGCTTCATCGCCTACGTGATGTACGTCCTCGGTACTTACATCCTGCTCTACCTGAGCCGAACGCGCGAATACCTCGCCGATTCATTCGCAGCCGAGCGCGTCGAAGCCCGCCATCTCTCCAACGCCCTCGTCAAGATCGCCTACGGCATCGCCGAAGCAACCGACACCGAAGAGACGGCTCAGCTTCTGGCCTCGACGCGCCACATGGGCGTGGTCGACTTCAAAGGCGCGAGCCACCTTGGTCTGGTCGTCGAAGCATCCAAGCTCGATCCGAACGTCACGGCCAACTCCATGCTGTTCGATATTTACAACCCCTGGGCCAAGCTCGTGGAGCTCTCCTCCACGCATCCGCTAACCGGCAAGCGCATTCATGCACTTGAAGCAATCGCCAAAGAAAAGCGGCAGGAGTTTCCCGACATCAACATCGAAGAGGCAGCGCGTCGCGCAAAGGTCGACCCCGCCTTCCTTCGCGGCAAGTTCCTGCGCGAGCTGGCTCTCATCGCTGCTCCCGCCGGCGTCTTTTTCGTAGTTGGCTGGCTCGGCCTCATGACCGGCTATCCGGCCATGGCGCTGCTTGCGCTTCCGGCCGCCGTCATTGCATGGGGCCTCTTGATCCCGATCACCTATCCGTTCCGCTCTCCAGAGGGCACGACCGTCGTCGCGCTCATGGGCGATGTCGCGGCCTCCCCGGTCATCGGTCGTCCCGTGCGCCTGGACGGCAGCGTCATTGGCCGACTAGCAGCCGGCTCGATCGTTGGCGAGGACACGATTTTCGCCGATCGCAGTGGCCGCATGGCCGTGGATTTCCGCTCATTGCTCGGTCCGCTGGGAGATATGTGGACCGGCTGGCGCCGCGTAAAACCTCACATCGGCGCCAAAGGAACCGTGTCGGGATGGTTCCGCCGCAGCATGGGCGGCTACGTGATTATGGACGAGCTCAACACGACTGCGGGACGCCTCAAGGCCTATCCCTATTTGGCCGGCATCATCGTACCGCTACTGATCTTCGGGGTTATCGCCATCATCGCTTTGGCAAGCTTTGGAATGTCCGCGCTGACCTGGCACCTGAGCTGAGGCTGCAAAATGAGAGTTGGCTTGCTCTTCCAGCGTCTCACCTCGCCTCGCTGGCCTCCCGTTCCGGCTCAGCAAGACCATCGATCCACTGGAAAAGAGTATCGTACGATCCGAACTTGTAGTGATCGTCGTGCCCGGCGTCGGGGAAAGTCCGGAGCGTCTTCGGTTCCGGCGCGAGCGCAAACACCTGCCGCCCCATCTCGATCGGCACGATCCGATCCCGCTCTCCGTGAATGATAAGCAGCGGCGCACTCACCTCAGTGATGTTACTCCGCGTCTCGTAACGGTCCGTCATGAACCAGCGCCCTGGTATCAGCGGATAATGCAGCGCGGCGAGATCGACCATCGATGTGTACGGCGCATCGAGAACCAGACCGCCAACGCGCTTTTCTCCGGCCACTTGCACGGCGATGCCCGTACCGAGCGATTCCCCATAGACGATGACATCCAGGGGATCGACCCCGAGCGCCGTCAGCTTGTTATAGGCCAGGAGCGCATCCGCCACGTTCGCCGCTTCCGACGGCGAGCCGCTGCTGCCTCCGAAGCCGCGATACGTCATCATGAACACACCCAGTCCGCGCGCCATGTATTTAGCGATGCGTGCCGAGCGCGCCTCGAGAGAACCCGCGTTACCATGAAAATAAAGAATGGTGCGACGGCCCGGCTTTGCCGGCGCATACCACGCGAGCACCCGCTCGCCGTCAGGCGTTTCGAGGGTCACTTCTTTCACGCCGGGAAGCCCGGCGTCGGCAGGCCTATAGTAGGTCGTATCCGGATAATACATCAGGCGGCGTTGTAGCGTTGGCACGATCAAGGCCAGCAATCCCATGGCGAGACACACTCCTACAGCCGTCTTGAGGATCAGCCTCAGCAAGCCACCTGTCTCCTCGCCCACGCACCACGAGTTATTGCTGCCTCGCATATTATCACATCGCGAGCGCCACTGACCTTAAGGCTCAGTTAACCAAAACCTGTGCTTCCTATCTGCATATGCGTTAGCGGAGTATTTGTAATGCGTTCCCGTAAAAGCGCGATCGGCGCCAAGTCGCTGGTCCTTCTTGCCGTGCTGCCCGCAATTTCTGCCTGCAGCTCCGGCGCTCCTCAGGGCAGCTACGTTCAGTCGAGCCTTCGTCCGAATGAAGGCGTATACGGCAATGGCGCGACGCGCCGCTATCCGGACGGTTCGACGAATTCTTACAATTACAGCAACGTGTCGCGAAGCTACGTCGACCCAGGCGAGCCCACGCCCCGCGAGATCGCGGCTTATGACAGCGGCCACAACCGCTACGGCGCACCAGCCTCGAACATTCAAACGGCGAGCATCGGCCACTCGAACTACGATTCCAATGCGCGCTGGCAGCAGCCCGCTTCAGGCATAACCACTGGCCCCACCGCCGAGTATCGTCCCGCGTACCCGGCGCGCGACACGCAACAGCCCGGCGCACCGCAAACGGTGCGCGTGACGGAAGGCGACACGCTCTATTCGCTTTCGCGTCGTTACAAGGTGCCGCTACACGACATCGTAACCGCCAACCGCCTGACCAGCGAGCGCATCGAAGTCGGTCAGAACCTCATCATTCCGACACGCTATCGCTGACGCAGCTTCGGTAGAGCAAGCCCCGCAGCCTGGGGCTCGCTCTCCGGAGTGTCGAAACAATTGAGAATGTACTCTTGCCGTTGAGGACCTGCGAGATGTCCGAACCTAGAGCCATTGCTTCGAGCAAAGTACGGAGCCCAGCCTACAACGTCCGCTCTCACGAACAATCCCGCCCAGCGCCCATAGTTGGCCGCCCAGCAATCTGCGTCACGCTCGCTTTGCAGCGTCGGGCTTATGACATGGCCCAGGACATGATGCGCGCACTCGTGCATGAAGAAGAAAATCTGCATCGTCGGCGGTAGCGATCGCATGCGATCGGAATCGAGCGAGATGACCGGCGTCCGCGCGATGATCGAAGCACGCCCCACGTCGCCAAGATCGGACGTCATCAGCGTTTGCACGATGCGGCCCCGGAAATCGTAGCACCGCATCGGTTTGTCGCCGATGACCGGCTGCAACTGCAGCTCGTCCGCAGCCGCCACGCGCGCGCTGAACGCCATCACCAAAAGGCAAACTAGTAATGCCGAGATCCGCATACACCGTCCTTCCGAGGGAACCGCTGGCAGGTGAAGCTTTTACGAAGGCTAGATTGTTCTAGATCCCGGAAGCAAGGGGACAACTTCGCCACATATGCCCCCGCTGCACTATGTTTTTGAGCTGAAGCCGAAAACCTAGGGTCCGTGCCGCCCCATATTGAACCCAGGCAAAGCCTGTAACTCTCAAAAAGCCCCATCGCGCCGACAAAAATAAAAACTGCGGCTACCGTTTGGCAGCCGCAGTTCATGTCCGTCGGTAGGAATGCCGATCGCGCCTAAAGCAGGATCGCTTTGGACCCGTACGCTCCGATTGCCGCGCCGTCTATCAGGCGCGGCGTGAATCGGCAGCGTCTCACCAAAAAACTAGAGCGCGATCGCGCTCTAGTGGCTCATCGCCTTGGCGATCTCTTCCGTCATCTTCTTTGCGTCGCCGAGCACCATCACCGTGTTGTCGCGATAGAACACGGGATTGTCGATGCCGGCATAGCCGGACGCGAGCGAGCGCTTGTTGAAGAACACCGTCGCGGCCTTCCATACCTGCAGCACCGGCATGCCGTAGATCGGCGACGTCTTATCGTCCTCGGCGGCCGGGTTGACGACGTCGTTCGCACCAATGACGTAGACGGCATCGGCTTGCGAGAACTCCGAGTTGATGTCCTCGAGCTCGAACACCTCGTCGTACGGCACGTTGGCTTCGGCGAGCAGCACGTTCATATGTCCGGGCATGCGGCCCGCAACCGGATGAATGGCGTACTTCACTTCGACGCCGGCTTTCTTCATTGCGTCGGCCATTTCACGCAGAGCATGCTGCGCCTGCGCGACCGCCATGCCGTAGCCCGGCACGATGATCACCTTCGACGCATTCTTGAGAACGTAAGCCGCGTCCTCGGCCGAACCGAGCTTCACCGGCTTCTGCTCGCCGCCGCCGGCGCCCGCGGCGGCCGTTTCACCGCCGAAACCGCCCGCGATCACAGAGATGAAGCTGCGGTTCATGCCTTTGCACATGATGTACGACAGGATCGCACCCGACGAGCCGACGAGAGCGCCCGTGATGATGAGCGCGATGTTGCCGAGCGTGAACCCGATGCCTGCCGCCGCCCAGCCCGAATAGGAGTTGAGCATCGACACGACGACCGGCATGTCCGCGCCGCCGATCGGAATGATGATCAGCACGCCAAACAGAAGCGCCACGGCCGTGATTGCCCAGAAGAGAGTCGTATCACCGCCTGAGTTGCAGAACGCATAGATGAGCCATGCGAGCAGCCCGAACAGCGCCAGATTGATCACGTGCCGCATCGGCAGAATGATGGGCGCGCCGGACATGCGTCCCGAAAGCTTCGCGAACGCGATGACGGAGCCCGTGAAAGTGATGGCGCCGATCGCGAGGCCCAGTCCCATCTCGACGAGGCTTGCCGCTCCGATCGAGCCCGGATGTCCGATGCCGAATGCTTCCGGCGCATAGGCCGCTGCCGCAGCAACGAACACGGCCGCAAGACCGACGAGCGAGTGGAACGCGGCCACCAGCTCCGGCATCTGCGTCATAGGAATTTTCTTGGCGATCACCGCGCCGATCACGGCACCGATGCCGAGACCGCCGAGGATCAGAAGCCACGTCACGATGTCCTGCGGTGCAGACACCGCGAGCGTGGTCAGAATGGCGATGGTCATGCCGACCATGCCGTAGAGATTGCCCTTGCGGCTCGTCTCGGGATGTGAAAGCCCGCGGAGCGCCAGAATGAAAAGCACTCCCGCAACGAGATAAAGGGTGGCAGCGACGTTAGCAGTCATGTCCAGTCCCTCTACTTCCCGGCTTTATCTTTTTTCTTGTACATCGCGAGCATGCGGCTCGTGACCAAGAAGCCCCCAAAGATGTTGATCGACGCCATCACGAGCGCGAGGAAACCGAAGATCCGCGCAGCCGTCGTGCCCTCCGCGACGAGTTCGAGCCCGACCGCCAGAAGCGCACCAACCACGATCACAGAGCTGATGGCGTTGGTGACGCTCATCAGCGGTGTATGCAGCGCTGGCGTCACGCTCCACACCACGTAGTAGCCGACGAAGATCGCCATCACGAAAACCATGAGACGATAGATCGAGGGATCGACCGGTCCGCCGATGCCTTCGCTCGCGGCCAACGCTACGCCGGGCACAAGTGCCATCGCGGCCGCTAATGCAATCGCTTTCGCTTTCATGGCAGCTCCTCAGGCAGCGGGTTGCGAGACGAGATTGGGGTGCACGACCTTGCCATCCTTGGCGATGAGCGTGCCCTTGATGATCTCGTCATCCCAATTGACGTTGAGCACCTTCTCCTTCTTGTCGAAGAAGAGCTCCAGAAACGCGTAGAGGTTCTTGGCGTAGAGGCTCGAAGCGTTGACCGGCACGGAGCCTGCGAGGTTGATTGGCCCGATGATCTTGACACCGCCGACGTCCACCGTCTGTCCGGGCACCGTTGCTTCGCAGTTACCGCCGCGCTCCGCCGCGAGATCGACGATCACAGACCCCGGCTTCATGCTCTCGACCATCGCCCGCGTGATCAGCCGCGGCGCCGGACGCCCTGGAATGAGCGCCGTCGTGATGACGATGTCTTGAAGCTTGATGTGGTTCGAGATCAGCTCGGCCTGCTTGGCCTGATACTCGGCCGACATCGCCTTGGCGTAGCCAGCAGCCGTCTGCGCTTGTTTGAACTCGTCGTCCTCGACAGCCACGAACTTGGCGCCGAGCGAGGCGACCTGCTCTTTGGTTGCGGGACGAACGTCAGTTGCGGACACCACAGCGCCGAGACGCCGCGCTGTCGCGATCGCCTGCAGGCCAGCGACGCCCACACCCATGATGAAGATCTTCGCCGCCGGAACGGTGCCGGCTGCGGTCATCATCATCGGCAGCGCCTGGCCGAACTGCGACGCCGCATCGACCACTGCCTTGTAGCCAGCGAGGTTCGCCTGGCTCGACAGCACGTCCATCGACTGCGCGCGGCTGATGCGCGGCATGAACTCCATGGAGAACAGGCTCGCGCCCGTTGTGGCGAGGGAGTCCATGGCGGCTTTATCGTAAGGCTCGAGAATCGCGGCGACCATCGCGCCGGACTTGAGCTGCCCGATCTCTTCAGCCGACGGGCGGCGCACCTTCAGAAGGATGTCCGCGCCCGAAAGCGTCTCCGCGGCACTTGCGGCGATCTCGGCCCCGGCAGCCTTGAGTGCGTCATCGGAGAAGCGCGCGCGAGCGCCCGCTCCCGATTGCACCTTGACCGTCGCGCCAAGCGCCGCGAGCTTTTTCACCGTCTCCGGTGATACGGCAACGCGCGGCTCATCCGGCCCCTCGGCCGTAACAGCTATGGTAACCATCGGACCATTCCAGACATAGCCTCGTTAAGGCCGGACACGCCGACCCGGTGAATCCCTGAATAAGGGGGAACCGGCTTCCGAAGCGGCGCGCAGCGCGGAAAAACGAGAATGTCAGCGCAGTCCGAAGTCCGGAAACGCAGTGTCAGGCTGAATGCTAGACGAGGAAGTACGCCATGCCCGAGAGAAGAACGACGAGGAAGATGATTCCGAACTTCGTCCAGGCCAGAAAGCTGCTGTACGTACGAACGTGCTCGGCATAGTCCATGGCCGGATGCCCGCCCGAAGTATTCACCGCCATAAGATTTCCTCCCGTCTTGTGCTTCGTTACTCGCTTGGTAACCCAAGCTTTGCGGCGCTTCAAGCCCGCCTGACGAATGCCGGCTGACCCCTTTTGCCTAGAACGGGCCTAATTATAGGCCCAATCGAGTGCGAGGTAGCCGCTAAACCGACCAAAGGACAACGCGTGGTGTCCTAAGTAAGCCTCTGGCGACCGGAATCAGCGATCATGACAAGATCCATCTGCGAGCCGACAATCCGGGCTAGCGCAACGCGCTGGAAGCACGTTCTGCTGCTCGGTCTGTTTGCGCTTGGAGCCTCTCCGGCTGTCGCGCTCGAGGAGCCGCCGGACGAGCTTCCTGCCCTCAAGGCTTGCGAGAAGCGTCTCTGCACGATGGTGCTCGACAAGAAGCCGTCGGGCGATGACCTCAAGTGCGATATTCAGAAGACCTGGGCCAAGGACTCGCTCGAAGGCGGCAAGAGCAAAGGCGTCTCTTGGGGCTTTGGCGACGCGCGCTGCAAGGTCGATCTTAAGCTCGAGCGCGCCGACATCGTCGCTGCGCTCACAAAACCCAAATACACCGTTCGCGTCCCTGCTCACGACGTCAACTGCGTCATCGAACGCGAAGGTGAGTTGCGCCCCCTGACGGCGAAGGTCGCGCCCAAGATCGTGTTCAAGAACGGCAAGGCCGACAAGGTGTGGATCAACCTCGAAAACATCGAAGGCCCCGCTGACGTGAAGTCGACAATTTGGACCGCAGCCAATCTCGAAGATACCCTCGGCATCTTCCATCGGCCGATGATCAAGTCGATCAACAAGTTTCTCGAAAAACAGTGCCCGAAACGGTATGGGCCGAACGCCGAAGCGGAAGCAAAAGACGACAAGAAGAAAGCGACGAAGGTCGCGGCCGACAAAGGCAAAGCCGCCGAAAAGGCGCCAGCTGAAAAACCGCCCCCTCAAAAGCCGGCAAAGGCGACGGCTGCACCCTGACGCTAATCCGGCAGCGGAAAGAACGCGCCACCGCTCCAGATGCCGGCAGCTCCACTACGCCCCTCATCCGCAAGCTCCACGAGATCGTAGACCAGCGCCCGAGTGACCAGAGCCTCGAGCCGGCCGCGTATGTGGAGGTACGGCTTGAACCCGCCCCCTCCAGCCTCGATCACAAAGCGCAAGGGATGATCCGGCCCACACCGCACGACATCATCCACGTTCGTCCGAAAGATCAGGGCTTGCTCTCGGCCCTCGCCCACCCGCTGCATCTCGACGGCAAGAAACGGAGCATCCTCGACGGCGACATCGACCTTTTCCGCGGGCGTGACGAGAAAGAAGCGGCCGTCCTCATCCCGCCGCAGCACGCGCGCGAAAAGTTTCACCAGCGCCGGCCTCGGAATGACACCGCCTTGGTAGAGCCAGCGCCCGTCGCGCGCGATCGAGAGCCCGATGTCCCCGCAATAGGGTGGGTTCCACTGCTCGACCGGCGCGACGCCCTGCGCATCAAGGTCCTTGAGCAGATCTTCGAGCCTGTTCATGCGCATCCTGAAATTATTGTGACCGAAACGCGATCCAGTGAAGCCATGACGCGAATTAAGCCAGTAGACACAAGGTGCTGGGCGGAGCCGTTTACATGGGAACGATCGTCTTGCCGCCTCGGTTTCCGCAACTTGTGGCGCATATCGGCAGATAACATCTTTCCCAAAGGCGTCTTACCGAGGTTTAACTTGACCGGACACCTGTGAAACCCGTCACATTCCCACCAAGACAAGCGCGAAGATCTTAAGCTGCGCCAAGAAGATGAAGACAACGCGAGAGCCTGGCAATCCATGAGCACCGTTATCCAGACTGACGAAGCGATCGTGCCGAAGCTCGAAGCCGCCGCCGAACGCGTCAAACGCGCCCACAAGGCGGCCGCCTCTGTGATCTTTGGTCAGGACGTCGTCATCGAACGCACGCTGATCACCATTCTCTCCGGCGGCCACGCCCTTCTGATCGGCGTCCCTGGTCTCGCCAAAACCCTGCTCGTCGAAACGCTCGGTCGCGTGCTCGGCCTCGACGCGAAGCGCATCCAGTTCACGCCGGACCTCATGCCGTCCGACATCATCGGCTCCGAGGTCCTCGAAGATAATCCCGGCCAGCGTCGCTCCTTCCGCTTCATCAAGGGCCCGATCTTCACGCAGCTCCTGATGGCGGACGAGATCAACCGCGCCTCGCCCAAAACCCAGTCGGCGCTGCTGCAGGCCATGCAGGAGCACCACGTCACCGTCGCCGGCCAGCGCCACGACGTCCCGCAGCCGTTCCACGTGCTCGCGACCCAGAACCCGCTCGAGCAGGAGGGCACGTATCCGCTGCCGGAAGCCCAGCTCGACCGCTTCCTGCTTGAAATCGACGTCACCTATCCGGACCTCGCCGCCGAGCGCCGCATGCTCTACGCGACCACCGGCACGGACGAGCGCGTCGTCGAAAGCGTGCTAACGGCAGCCGAGCTCATGTCCATCCAGCGCCTCGTGCGCCAGATCCCCGTTCCCGACAAAGTTGTCGAGGCCATCCTGCAGCTCGTGCGCTCGGCACGTCCCGGCACGGGCGCCAACGCAGAGACGGACAAGTTCGTCGCCTGGGGTCCCGGCCCGCGCGCGAGTCAGGCGCTCATGCTCGCCGTGCGCGCCAAGGCGCTGATCGACGGCCGCCTCGCCCCCTCGATCGACGATGTCGTCGAACTGGCGGAGCCGGTTCTGAAACACCGCATGTCGCTGTCGTTCGCTGCACGCGCCGAGGGCCAGGAGTTGGGATCTCTCATCTCCCGGCTCGCGCACGCGGCGGAGTAAACGGCATGGCGGCGCCTAGCGCGCAATCCTCCTCGACCGGAAATAGCGATGCGCGCGTGTTCTCGCTCGAACGCGACGCCCATGGGATCGCCGAAAAGCTGCCCGATCTCCTGATCGAGGCGGATCGCATCGCGCAGACGGTCGCCCACGGAATTCACGGACGCCGCCGCGCAGGCCCCGGCGAAACGTTCTGGCAGTTCCGCACATACGAAGCGCAGGATTCCGCGCAGCTCATCGACTGGCGCCGCTCCGCAAGCTCCGATCATCTCTTCGTGCGCGAGCGCGAATGGGAGGCCGCACACACGCTGTGGCTCTGGCCGGATCTCTCTCCGTCCATGAACTTCAAAAGCCACCTCTCACAAGTGACGAAGCGCGACCGCGCGCTCGTGCTGAGCCTCGCCACCGCGGAATTGCTCGTGCGCGGCGGAGAACGCGTCGGCCTTCTTGGCCTCACCATGCCGACGGCAAGCCGGCGCGCGTCCACACGCCTCGCGGAAGCCATCGCCTCGCACGCAACCGCGCCGCAGCTTGCATCCGGCAAACCCTCTTCGACGCGCGTCTCGCGCTTCTCCGGCATCATCCTGATCAGTGATTTCCTCGATCCCATCGACGAGCTGCGGGAAAGCATTGAGATGCTGGCCGCAGGCGGCGCAACGGGACATCTCGTTCAGGTTCTCGATCCGGCGGAAGAGACGCTGCCGTACGAAGGCCGCACCGAATTCCTCGCGTCGGAAGGCGGGCAGACGTGGGTCGCGGATCGCGCGGAAAGCCTGCGCACGCGCTATCAGGCGCGGCTCCGCGAGCATCGCGACGCGCTTCAGGCGCTGGCCGTCCGCCTCGGCTGGTCGCTGCTCGTGCATCACACCGATCGCCCGGCGACGGAACCGCTCCTCAATCTCATCATGCGCCTTGAAGGCCGCGACCAGGGCTATCGCTGGCAAGCCCAATCGGCCAGCAACCCAATGCCCGGCACCGGAGGCACAACATGAGCCTCGGCGCCCTCGCATTCCTCAATCCGTGGCTACTCGCCGGCTTGGCCACATTGCCGCTTATCTATTGGCTGCTGAAGGCGGTACCGCCGCGCCCGAAGCAGGTTGAGTTCCCTGCGACTCGCATTCTCGTAGGTTTGGAGAACGAGGAGAAGACACCCGCCAAGACGCCCTGGTGGCTTCTGCTCATTCGCCTGCTCGCGGCAGCTCTCGTCATTCTCGCCTTGGCCGAGCCCGTGCTCAATCCGGCGCGCGATCGCGTCATGACCGGAACCGGCCCCGTCGTCGTCGTGATCGACAACGGCTGGTCAGCGGCCTCCGGCTGGTCGCGCCGCACCGCGTTGGCGGAGGAGATTCTCGCCGAAGCCCAGCGCCAGAACCGGCCCGCCATCGTGGCCGAGACCGCGCCGCCAACCAAATCGCGCACCATCGCGCTCGAAACGCCGGGCGAAGCCCGCTCGACGCTCGCCGCGGTCGAACCTCGCCCCTTCTCGCCCGATCGCAAGGGAACACTCGCCGCGCTGACAACCACCCTGGCCCAAACAAACACGATGGCCGCCAACGTCCTCTGGCTTGCTGATGGCATCGATCACGACGAGGGCGCCACCGCCTTCGCGGAAGGGCTCGACAAAGCCGCAGGCCAAGGCACCTTCGCGATGGTCGAAGATGCAGGCGGCGACGAACCTCTCGGCCTCACCGCGGGCGTCGGCGCCGACGGCAAGCTGGTCGCGACCGTTCTCCGCACGGGCGGCCCGGCCCGTGCAGGCCGCATCGACGCATTCTCCGCGCGTGGCCAGCGCCTGGGCGAGGTCACGTTCACGCTGAGCGCGAACGCCAAGAAGGCGGACGTCACCTTCGACATGCCGCTCGAGCTTCGCAATCAGGTGACACGCCTTGAACTCGTTTCCGAACATTCGGCCGGCGCCGTGAGCCTGCTTGACGGCCGCTCTCAATGGCAGCGGGTCGGCATGATCTCGGGCGAAAGCCAGGAGCAGTCGCAGCCCCTGCTTGCGCCGCTCTACTATCTCGAAAAGGCCGTGCAGCCCTATGCGGAGATCATCCGCCCCAAGGATCACAACCTCTCCCAGGGCATCGACACCATCCTGAACCAGAAGGCGAGCGTGCTGGTGCTGGCTGACATCGGCACCCTGTCAGGCGACGTCAAAGACAAGGTCAAGCAGTGGGTCGAGCGCGGAGGCGTGCTCGTGCGCTTCGCCGGCCCTCGCCTCGAAAGCGGCGGCGATGACCTGCTGCCGGTCTCGCTTCGCATGGGGGGCCGTACACTCGGCGGCGCACTCTCCTGGTCCAGCCCGCAGCCTCTCGCGGATTTCGATGACACCAGCATCTTCGCAGGCCTCACCGTGCCCTGGGACGTGACCGTAAGCCGGCAGGTCCTCGCGGACCCCGCTCAGCTCACGCCCGATATCAAAGTCTGGGCGCGCCTCGGCGACGGCACGCCGCTCGTCACAGCGTCGACGCTCGGCACAGGCCAGGTCGTGCTGTTCCACGTCACCGCAAACTCCGATTGGTCGAACCTGCCGATGTCCGGCCTGTTCGTGGAAATGCTTCGCCGCATCACCGCACTCGGCAGCCTTACACCGCAGGGTGGCGACACACCTGCCACCGACGCCGACCGCTCCGCATCAGCGAACGCCGCCGCCGCGCCCCGCATGGATGCGTTCGCACCGGTCCAGACCTTGGACGGCTTCGGCATCCTGCGCCCGCCGCCGCCGACCGCTGAGGCCATTCCCGCTGCGGAGATCCAGAAGGTGAAGGCTAGCCTTGCCCATCCGCCGGGCTACTATGGCGCGCAAGGGAGCCCGCGCGCGCTGAACATCCTCGATGCGAAAAGCAGCCTCGCGCCGTTGCCCCGTCTGACCGGAGCCGCGCGCATGCTTTACGAAACCCAGGCCTCCACTCCTCTTGCACCAACGCTTCTGACGCTCGCGCTCGCTCTGGTCTTCGCCGATATCGTCGCCGTACTGGCCTTGATGGGCGCGCTCGGCGCCGTCACGGCCTGGAGCAAGGGGCGAACCCGCGCGGCAACCGGCGCCGTGATCCTGTTCGCGGCGGCCGCACTCACGGCTGTCGCCCCACACCCGGTTCGCGCCCAGTCTCCTTCCGACGACATCTCGCAACTTCCTGGCGGTATGACCGCGCAGAAAGCGACTGACGACGTGACCCTCGGCTATGTGCTGACCGGCGACGCGACGACGGACGCGACAAGCAAGGCCGGCCTCGCAGGCCTCTCCCGTATCCTCGCCCTTCGCACCGCCGTCGAGCCGGGAGATCCGATCGCCGTCGACATCGTGAAAGACGAGATCTCGTTCTTCCCTGTCCTGTACTGGCCCATCGTCGAGAACGCGACGGCCCTGCCCCCGGACTCGCTCGCGAAGATCGACGCCTACATGAAGCAGGGCGGCCTGATCATTTTCGACACGCGCGATGCCGGCACCGGCATGCCGACAGGCTCCTCGCTCGAAGGCCGCAACGGGCTCGCGCTCAAACGTGTGCTCGGCTCTCTCGACGTTCCGCGTCTCGAACCGGTGCCTGAAGATCACGTGCTGACCAAATCATTCTATCTCCTGCGCTCGTTCCCCGGACGTTGGGACGGCGGTCAGCTCTGGGTCGAAGCGACGTCGACCAACGATGGTGACACGCGCAAAGCCCGCCGCGCGGACGGCGTGACTTCCATCATGATCACGTCGAACGATTTTGCATCTGCCTGGGCGCTCGATGCGTCGGGCCGGCCGATCTACCCCGTGGTGCCTGGAGGCGAGAACCAGCGCGAGATGTCGCTGCGCACGGGCGTCAACATCGTCATGCACGCCCTGACCGGCAACTACAAAGCCGATCAGGTGCACGTCCCCGCGCTCCTGGAGCGCCTCGGGCAGTAAAGCATCAGATCGCGATCGGCTCTCGAAGCCGCGCGCGAGGAGAATGGAATGAGCTGGTCGATCGAATTCGCCCCCCTGATCCCTGTCCCCGTACTCTGGGCGGCCGCGATCATTGCGGTCCTTCTGTTTGCCCTGCTGCTCTGGCGTAAGAGCCGTGGCGCGCTTTGGCGCGGCCTCGCTCTTGCCGCCCTCATCGCCGCGCTCACCAACCCGACGCTGCGCGAAGAAGAGCGCGAAAGCCTCGCCAACATCGCGCTCGTCGTGATGGATGAGAGCACGAGCCAGGCCCTCGACAAGCGGCCCGAGCAGAAGGCCGCCATCCGCAGCGACCTCGAGCAGCGCCTGGGCAAGATCAAGAACCTCGAGATCAAATGGGTCGCATCCGCCAAGAGCGACGGCACCACGGCGCAAGGCACGCAGCTTTTCGCGGCCCTCAATACCGCGCTGACGAATACGCCCCCGGATCGCCTCGCTGGCGTCATCCTCGTCACGGATGGCCAGGTGCACGACGTGCCGAAATCCGCGAGCGCACTCGGCTTTGACGCGCCGGTTCATACGCTGCTGACCGGCACGCCGAACGAGTTCGACCGCCGCATCGAGACCATCGAAGCCCCCCGCTATGGCATCGTCGGCCAATCGCGCAACATCGAGATCGCCGTGCGTGAAGCCGGACGCGGAGCCGGAAGCGGCAGCCCCGTGCAACTGCGCGTGCGCCGCGAAGGCCGCCCCGACGAAGTGCGCACGGCCGCCATCGACGAGCCGGTCTCCATCGAAATGCCGTTCCCGCATTCGGGAACGAACATTCTTGAAGTCGAGCTCGAACCTGTGAAGGGCGAACTCACACCGGCCAACAACCGCGCCGTGATTGCAGCCGAAGGCGTGCGCGAAAACCTGCGTGTGCTCCTCGTGTCGGGAAAGCCCCACGCGGGCGAGCGCACATGGCGCAACCTTCTGAAGTCGGACGCCGCGGTCGACCTCGTCCACTTCACCATTCTGCGCCCGCCGGAGAAGCAGGACGGCACCGCCATCAACCAGCTGTCGCTGATCGCCTTCCCGACCAAGGAGCTGTTCTCCGACAAGATCCGCGATTTCGATCTCATCATCTTCGATCGCTATGAGCATCGCGGCATCCTGCAGCTCGCCTACTACGACAACGTCGCGCGCTACGTCGAAGGCCACGGCGGCGCCGTGCTGATTGCGGCAGGCGACGACTACGCCGGCATGACGAGCCTCTACCGCACGCCCCTGTCGCCCATCCTTCCGGCGGCACCGACCGGCCGCGTTCTGGAAGAGCCGTTCCGCGCCAAGATCACGGACGAAGGCTTCCGTCATCCGGTGACGCAAGGTCTCGTCGGCGCGAACACGGTGGGCCCCGATCACGCCGCGACGTGGGGCCATTGGTTCCGCCAAGCCGAAGTGCGCCCGAGCCGCGGTCGCGTCGTCATGGAAGGCGCCGAGAACCAACCGCTGCTCGTGCTCGACCGCATGGGCAAAGGCAGGGTCGCGCTGCTGACGTCCGATCACGCGTGGCTGTGGGCACGCGGCTACGACGGCGGTGGCCCGCACACCGATCTGCTGCGGCGCTTGTCGCACTGGCTCATGAAGGAGCCCGATCTTGAAGAAGAACGCCTGATCGCCTCCGCGCGTGGGTTGAAGCTGACCATCGAGCGGCGCTCGCTCGAAGATGCCGTCGCGCCTGTCACGATCTCCGCTCCGGGCGGCGAACTCAGCGAAGTGACGCTTGAGAAAGACAGCCCCGGCGTTTGGAAGACCACCATGGATGTCAAGCTGCCCGGCCTCTACAAGGCAGAGACGACGGCAACTTCCGGCCAGCTGACCGCCGTCGCGAACGCGGGCGTCGAAGATCCGCGCGAAATGAGCGAGGTCGTGGCGACCGATCAAAAGCTCAAGCCGCTTGTTGATCAAACCGGCGGCGGCGTGTTCTGGACGCGCACCAACGCAGCAAGCGCTGGCGACAACGTCACGCTCCCACGCGTTTCCCTGATGTCAGGCGCACGCGTGCTTGCGGGCTCCGGATGGATGGGGCTGCGCGATCGCGAGGCCTACGTCACCAAGGGCGTGAAGCTCACGCCGATGTTCACGGGCTTCCTCGCACTCGCCGCACTCCTCGCGCTGATGTCCGCCGCCTGGTGGCGCGAAGGGCGCTAACCCGCGGCCTGCGCCGCCTTGACGACGACGCGATAGCCGGCTGCTTCGAGCCGCGCCAGCACGCTGTCGAGATGCACCTTGTCGCGCGTCTCGATCACGAGGTTCAGCTCCGTGCCCTTCGCCGGCAGATCCGTGAACACGCGCTGGTGATAAACTTCGATGATGTTGGCGCCGACCTGGCCCAGAACGCCCGACACACGTGACAGCTCGCCCGGCCGATCCGGAATATCGATGGTGAGACGCGACAGCCGCCCCTCGCGCGCAAGCTCGCGCGTGAGCACGCTCGCGAGCAGCCGCGGATCGATGTTACCACCGCTCAGCACGAGACCCACCTTGCGGCCCTTCCAGCGCTTGCGGTCCGACATCAACGCGGCAAGCCCGGCAGCGCCCGCGCCTTCGACGACGGTCTTCTCGATCATCAAAAGCGCGAACGTCGCCCGTTCGAGATCGGTTTCGCTGACGAGCACGATGTCATCGACAAGACGGCTGATGATGGCGGTCGTGATCTCACCCGGATTGGCAACCGCGATACCTTCCGCAAGTGTGTCGCCGCGCGCCGGCATCTGCGTGCCTTTGATCTTGTTGTAGATCGGCGGGTAAAGCGCGGCCTCCACGCCGACAATCTCGATGCTGGGCTTCATGGCCTTTGCTGCGATCGCCATGCCCGAGATGAGTCCACCGCCGCCCACCGGCACCAGAAGCACGTCGAGGTCCGGTTGGTCCTCGAGCATTTCGATCGCAACCGTTCCCTGTCCCGAGATGACGAGCGGATCGTCGAACGGATGCACGAACACGAGCCCATGTTCTTCGCCGTAAGTGTGCGCGAAACGCGCGGCCTCTTCCAGCGTCTTGCCTTCGAGGATCACGTTCGCGCCCCAGCGCTTGGTGTTCTCCGCTTTCACCGCTGGCGTTCCTTCCGGCATCACGATGGTGGCCGGAATGCCGAGCCGACCCGCGTGATAGGAAACGCCCTGCGCATGATTGCCGGCCGACATCGCGATGACGCCGCGCTTGCGTTCGGATTCGGAAAGCGCCGTAAGGCGCACGAGCGCGCCGCGTTCCTTGTACGATGACGTAAACTGCAAGTTCTCGAACTTGAGCCAGATCTCCGCATCGAGATCGCGCCCGAGCGTGAAGCTCCGGTCGCACGGGGTCCGCACCACAGCGCCTTCGATGACCTTCGCCGCGCGCCTGACGTCGTCCATCGTGACGAGGGCGGTGGCATCCGTACTTTGCGTCATATGTCCTTGCCTTGAAGCTGACCTGACCGGTCGCGCCCGAACCGGAGTGCGTTGGCCTTTCGCGGGAAAACGGCCACACGCGGCGTCCGCGGCACGTTGGAGGTTTGTACCGGGCCCGGAATTGGATACAACGGCCGCCACACGAAAAACAGGGCTGGACGGATGGCTAAGGTTGCATGGATCGGCTTGGGCGTCATGGGCTACCCCATGGCGGGACATCTCCTGACCAGGGGCGGCCACGAGGTTCGGGTCTATAATCGCAGCGGCGCCAAGGCCGAAGCGTGGGTCAGGGCGTATGGCGCGGGCTCGCAGCATGCGACGCCCGCGGAAGCCGCCGATGGCGCGGATTTCATCTTCGCCTGCGTCGGCAATGACGACGACCTGCGGCAGGTCACCATCGGCCCCGATGGCGCATTCAGGACCATGCGCCGGGCCGCGATCTTCATCGACCATACGACAGCCTCCGCCGATGTGGCGCGCGAACTCAGCGCCGAAGCGTCGAAGCGTGGCGCGGCCTTCATCGACGCGCCCGTATCCGGTGGGCAGGCCGGCGCCGAAGCGGGGCAGCTCACCGTCATGTGCGGCGGTGAGGAAGCAGCCTTCCGTTCCGCCGAACCGCTGATCATGACCTTTGCGAAGGCAGCAAGACTGATGGGCCCCGCGGGCTCCGGACAGCTCGCCAAGATGGTCAACCAGATAGCCATCGCCGGATTGGTGCAAAGCCTCTCCGAGGCCATCGCCTTCGCCGAGAACGCCGGCCTAGATGTTGCAGCCGTCATCGACACGATTTCGAAGGGCGCGGCTCAATCCTGGCAGATGGTCAATCGCTGGGAGACGATGCACGATCGCCGTTTCGATTTCGGCTTCGCAGTTGACTGGATGCGCAAGGATCTCGGCATCTGCTTAGCGGAGGCGCAACGCAACGGATCGGCGCTTCCCATCGCCACGAGCGTCAACGAACGCTACGGCGAGGTGCAGAAGAACGGCGGGGGCCGATGGGACACATCGAGCCTGATCACGCTCCTGCCATCGAAGAGCAAGTCCGAAGACGGGGCGAATTGAATTACACTCCGGGTGCAGATTCGAAGGTCTGATATCAACACCCGGAGTTGAAGCCATGCCCATCACGGCGTTCTATGCTTCGCTGTTGGCGTTTCTGTTCCTGCTACTGTCGGCCCGCGTCATCGTCCAGCGGCGCGATGATCGCGTCGAACTCGGCGCCAACGACAGCTCGGAGCTTTTCAGGCGCGCCCGCGTCCATGCCAATTTCGCCGAGTACGTACCGATGGCGCTGCTTCTGCTCGCGCTCACCGAAAGCCTGAAGGCGCCGACGTCCGTGATCCACCTGCTCGCGATCTGTCTTGTCGCCGGCCGTCTGCTCCACGCCTACGGCCTGTCTCAGACGCCGCACATCCTCAAATGGCGAACGATCGGCATGGTTCTGACGCTGACCGTAATCGGCATCGCGGCACTTCTGTGCTTCACGCTCGCGGGACTGAACCTGATCGTCTGAAGACGAACGGCGCTAGCTGCTCTTGCGCTTCTCGGAGGGAGGCCGCGCGAATGTCAGCGGCAGCGCCGTTGTGTGCTTGATCTCTTCCATCGCGAACGCGGACGAGACCTTTGCAATCTCGATGTTCGAGATAAGCTTTTTGTAGAACACGTCGTAAGCAGCTATGTCCGGCACCGCGACGCGCAGGAGGTAGTCCACGTCTCCCGACATCCGGTAGAACTCCACCACCTCCGGAAATTCCGCGACCGCCTTATGGAAGCGCTCCAGCCACTCGAGGCTGTGCTGGTCGGTCTTGATGGAGATGAAGACGGTGACACCGGCGTTCACCTTCATCGGGTCGAGCACCGCCACGCGGCGCTTGATGACTCCAAGCTCTTCGAGCTTCTGAATACGCCGCCAGCAGGGCGTGGTCGATAGTCCGACCTCCTTGCCGATCTCGGCCACCGGCCGGGTGCAATCCTCCTGCAGGATGGCGAGAATTTTGACGTCCATATCGTCGAGCATGCGATGCGCCCACCGGAATTAAATTCCTGCAATTGGGCACTTTCTAACATCATTTTGTTTAAATGTCGCGAAGTTCCAGAGAAGCAGAAGCATGTGCCTTACCGGAGACCAACGCGAGAGATCTCTTTCCTCAACACCGGCAGAAGATCACTTTCGAACCAGGGATTTCGCCTGATCCAACCACTGTTGCGCCACGAGGGATGCGGCAACGGCAGGAATTTGGGTCGGCTTGAGTAGGCGAGAACACGCCGGAAATCTCGGACGGTTTCATCGAGGCTCGCCCCGCACGCAGGTCCTAAATGCCAGCGCTGCGCATGAAGCCCCAGGAGGAGTACGAGTTCGAGGTTTGGCAGCAGCGCAAACAATCGCGGACGCCATAGGGCAGCACATTCACGACGGGGAGGCAGATCTCCACCCCCCGGTGTCAGGCCTGGAAAGCAGAACCCCATCGGAATGATTGCGACGCGGGATGCATCGTAGAACTCCGCGTCCTCGAGACCCATCCACTCACGGAGCCGCACCCCCGATGGATCGCTGAAAGGCACGCCGGAAGCATGGACACGAGTCCCGGGTGCTTGGCCAACGACTGCAAGGCGCGCACTACGTGACACGCGTAGAACAGGCCGCGGCTCATGAGGAAGCGAACGGCCACGAGGTGCATCGACACATTCCCGGCAGCGACTGATGTCAGCGAGAAGCCGGTCTAACGCGCGAGCCATGCCTCCCCTTCCCGCCGCTTTTACACCTCTCGCACGAGGCCGTCTTCGGCCAGCGAGACGAGCGGATGCACCATCCGCTCCCGGTTGGCGAGCGCTTCTGGCCCAAGGTGGGTCAAGAGCACATGCTTCGCCCCGAGCTGCGAAAGGTTGGCTTCGATCGTGCGCCAGTTGAGGTGGTAGCGCGCCGGGCGCTCGAACGCGAAGCACTCGCAAATAAAGAGGTCCGCTCCCGAGGCCGCTGGGAGCAACGTATCGACCCACTCCGTATCGCCGGAGAACGTGAGAACCCGGTCGTCCACCTCGAATCGAAGTGCATAGGGCGTCGCCCCAGAAGGATGGCTGACGACGAACGGCGTCACCGACACACCGCCCTCGGTCAGCGTCTCGAAATCCTGGTAGGTCCGAAACCGGAGCTCGAACCTGCGAGCCGCTTTGGTCGACCCGGGAAAAAGCGCTTCGGCCGCCGCCATGAAGCGTTCCTCAATGCCTTGCGGTCCCACGATCGTCAGCGGCCCGGTGCGACCCGACACGTGCACCGCGTGGATGAGCCACCATATGAGCCCGCCGAAATGGTCGCCATGAAGATGCGAGACAAAAATCGTCGAGACGCCATTGGGATCAATGTCTTGCCGGAAAAGGCCGGTCAGCGACGTAGCCCCGCAGTCGATGAGGAATTCTCCTCCGCTCCAGGCGACATGAAAACAAGTCTGCAGCTTTCCGCCTGAGCCGAAAGCGTCGCTCGATCCGATGATTGTCAGTTTCATGTCGGCTCCCGCGCGCTCAGCCGCCCTTTTAGGCTACCCTGCCGCGCTGCGCATATTTTCGCCTGTTCCCTACGGAACAAGAGGCTCTCGAAAGGGCCTGGGTAAACCCATCGTTAGCGAATTCTGGGGAGAGTAGCCCCTGGGCAGAGAAAACGACCTATCACCCTAGGGGGCAGCGCCACAAGACCCATGCGGTCGGCCCTCGGCGGGGTGAATTGGCCGTCGTCGCTCGTGCACGGCGGACAGATGGACAAAGACACCAGAGCCAAGATCCTAGCCGACCTGAGGAAGCGTCACGCGGCCCGCAAACGCGGCGATGATGATGTCCGTGCTGCGCGCGATCGCCTGACCCGTGGGAACGAGATCAAGCCTGAGTTCGAGTTCGAGCTCATGAGCATGTTCGCCCGCAACGAGCTCTCCGCCGCCGTTACCATCTGGGCGCTCGCAGCGATCTTTGCGCTCGCGTCGATGTTCTGGGCCCCGTGGGGCGAGGGAAGCCTGTGGCTCCTCCTCGTCGTAACATCGAAGGTCGTGCTGCTCGAGCTGTGCCGTCGCTTCGTAGCCACCGCTCGCGTCGATGACGACCTCACACCCTGGCGCCGCAAATTCTTCCTCGCCGAAGCCGTCTGCGGCGTTGTCTGGGCGGGCTTCGCGCTGGTTGGAATTTCGTCTCAGGAGCAGGCCGCGCAATCGGCCGTCTTCTCGTCGCACGTCTTCATTTTCGCGTCACTGATCGTGCTGCTCGCCGTGCGCATGACATTTGCCTCGACGATGATGAGCCTGCTCTACGTCGGCACCATCCCGATGACGGTCGCGGTCTCCGCCCGCCTCATCATGTTGCATGAGCCCTTCTACTACGCGCTCGCCACAATGGCGGTCGGCGTGCACCTCTACTTCATCTTCCTCGCCAAGGGCCTCCGCCACACGACGCTACAGATGCTGGCGTTCCGCGCCCAGAAGGACATCCTGATCGCCGAACTCGACGAAGAGCGCCTCGTGAGCGACGAAGCGCGCAAACGCGCTGAAGCCGGCAGCAAGGCCAAATCCCGCTTCCTCGCCACCATGAGCCACGAGCTTCGCACCCCCCTCAACGCCATCATGGGCTTCTCGGAGGTCATGAAGGACGAAATGTTCGGCCAGCACGCGACCCCCATCTATCGCGAATACTCGCACGACATCTACGAGAGCGGCCGCCATCTGCTCGAGCTGATCAACGAGATCCTGGATCTGTCGCGCATCGAAGCCGGCAGGTATGAGCTTGTCGAAGAGCACGCCCACCTCGGTGACATCGCCCAGGACTGTCAGCGGCTGCTAACGTTGCGCGCATCCGGCAAGGGCCTGCAGGTCCACGCCTCCATCGACCCCGAGCTTCAGCAGGTGTGGATCGACGTGCGCGCCATGCGGCAGATCTGCCTCAATCTGCTCTCCAATGCGATCAAGTTCACGCCGAAGGGCGGAACCGTGACGATCACAGTCTCGCGCACGCCCGACGGCGGCCAGATGCTCTCCGTCCGTGACACCGGCCCCGGTATTCCGCCTGACGAAATTCCGAAAGTCCTACAGGCGTTCGGCCAGGGTTCGCTCGCCCACGAGACGGCCGAGGGCGGAACCGGGCTCGGACTGCCGATCGTACAAAGCCTCATCGAACTCCACGGCGGCACGTTCGATCTGCAATCAGAACTGCGCAAAGGCACCGAAGTCACCGTAACCCTGCCGCCCCAGCGCGTTCTGGCGAAGGTCGCCCCGCTCCAGCCGCTGGGCGCGGAACGCCACCGGCAGGCCTCTTCGCACCGCCAGCCGCATCTACGCACCCCGCCACCCAAAACGCGCCCCCCGCGCGTTGCCTGAGCTTCCATCGGCCGCTGCACGGATGGCGCGCAGCGCTTGAGCGAACGCCTCCAACTTCCTAGATTGCCGGCCATGGAAACACCCTGCATCAAGGTCTGCGTCATCGATCCCACGGACGGTCTCTGCCAAGGCTGTCTAAGGTCGCGCCATGAGATCGCCCGCTGGTCGTCCTACAGCGATGCCGAGCGTCGTCGCATTATGGCCGAGCTCAAAAGCCGCTCGCTTCAACCGGTCCGGGACAAACGCTGATGCTTGCAATCCTGCTTGGCGTACTCGTTGCCCTCGTCGCATTGTTCTGGGCATTGAGCGGCGACACGGAGCATCTGACAGCCGTAGCCACTGACAACGCCGGCTATCTGATCGGTCTTATGGGCGTGGCAGGACTTTACCTGTTCCTCTCGAGCGGTGACTATCAAGGCCGCGGCCGCGCGGCTCTGCGACACGTCACGATCTGGCTTTGCATCGGCCTCGCGCTGATCGTGGGCTACACCTACCGCGAGGAGTTCCGCGCCGTCGTCATCCGCGTCGCGGGAGAAGTATTGCCGCCCGGCCATTCTCTAGTCGTTGAATCGACCGATGCCGGAGAGCAGGCCGTTCGCCTCCGCAAGCAGGACAACAATCACTTTGTCGCCCGCGGTGGCATCAACGGCGTCAACATGTTCCTGCTGGTGGACACCGGAGCCTCCACCGTCGTCCTGAAGCCCGCCGACGCCGAGCGCGCCGGCATCGACGTCAGCGCCCTGTCTTTCACGACGCCGGTCTCGACCGCGAACGGCACGACGTACGCTGCTCCCGTGCGTCTCAAATCCGTATCCGTCGGCCCGCTCGAGATCCGCGATGTCGAAGCACTCGTCGCCCAGCCAGGCGCCTTGAGCGAGAACCTGCTCGGTATGAGTTTCTTAAAGCGTTTGCGCTCCTATGAGTTTTCCGGCGACTTCCTGACCCTCCGGGGCTGAGGCATCGCCCATCCGGGAGCCCCGAGACGATGGCCATTTCTTCCGGCACGCGATCCCTGCTCGGCGAGCTGGCGAGCTGGACGGCCGCCGCCGTCATTCTCATTGCAGGCCTCTATCACTATGACACGCTGCGCACGGTCATGGCCGAGGCCGTAGGCCAGGCGGACGCGCCGCAATCCGCGTCCGGATCTCAGCCGGCAGAAAGTCCCGGCCGCCCGCTCGCAAACGGCCGCGAGGTTCTCGATGCCCATTCCGATGGCCACTATTACGCGCGCGCCGAAATCAACGGCCGCCCGCTGGACGTCATGGTCGACACCGGCGCCTCCATGGTTGCATTGACATACGAGGACGCCGAGCGCGCCGGGCTCCGCCTTCGCCCATCCGACTTCACGGCCCGCGTCGGCACCGCCAACGGCGTAGCCGCAGTCGCCCCCGTGACGCTCGATCGCGTCACCATCGGGCGCATCACCGTCCGCAACGTACAGGCCGCCGTTACCGAGCGCGGCCGCATGGACAAGACCCTGCTCGGCATGAGCTTTCTGTCTCGGCTCGAACGCGTGGACATCAGCTCCGGCCGGCTCCTGCTCGTCGAATGAGCAGCGACGCCGGCCCGAACCATTTCGGGCGCCCGGCGTTTAGTCCCGTCCCGACAACTGTCGCCACTAACCGAGATGCCCGATTGATCGCGACAAACCCTCGGCCACGCTTGGACGGCCTCACAGCGTGAGGCATAAAGCCGTCCACGGACTCCCTCAGTCTGCACCGTTTTTCGCCGCAATCCATTCGCATCACCCAGTCGTTAATTCCCGCCTCGCCGCTCGGCACCCATAGACAAAGGTCCCCATCGATGTTTCCGAAGCCCCGCGCTGACCTCAAGCCGAACACGCTCGACTTCGAGCGCCTGCCGCTCGTGAAGCCCACGGGCTTTCGCGAGTACGATGCGCGCTGGCTCTTCCCGCAAGAAATCAACCTGATGGGTCTCAACGCCGTGGGCCTCGGCATGGCGTCGCTGTTCGACGAGCGCGGCGTGCCGAGACGCATTGTCGTCGGCCACGACTACCGCTGGTACTCGGCATCCGTGAAGCAGGCGCTGATCACCGGGCTTCTTGCAGGCGGCTTCGAAGTCCATGACATCGGCCTCGCGCTTTCGCCGATGGCCTACTTCGCGCAGTTCGAACTCAACGTCGAAGGCGTCGCGATGGTGACGGCCTCTCATAACGACAATGGCTGGACCGGCATCAAGATGGGCCTCGCGCGTCCGCTGACATTCGGACCTGACGAGATGAGCCGCCTGAAGGAGATCGTGCTCTCGGGCGACCTCAAACCGCAGTCGGGCGGACGCTACATCTTCGTGCCCGACCTCGCCGAACGCTACATCAAAGCGCTGACGAACCGTCCCAAGCTCAAGCGCCCTCTCAAGGTGATTGCGGCCTGTGGTAACGGCACTGCCGGCGCGTTCGCTCCGCAGGTGCTCGAAGCCATCGGCTGTGAAGTGATCCCGCTCGACGCCGAGCTCGATCACAGCTTCCCGCGCTACAACCCCAACCCCGAAGACATGAAGATGCTGCACGCCATCGCCGACGCGGTGGTCCAGCACAAGGCGGACGTCGGCTTCGGCTTCGATGGCGACGGCGACCGCTGCGGCGTTGTCGATAACGAGGGTCACGAGATCTTCGCCGACACTGTTGGCGTGATGCTTGCGCGTGATATCTCCGCTCATCACAAGAACGCGGTCTTCGTCGCGGACGTGAAATCGACCGGTCTCTTCATGACCGATCCCGTACTCCAGGCGAACGGCGCTAAGGCACTCTACTGGAAGACCGGCCACTCCTATATGAAGCGTTACACGTTCGAGCAGAAGGCTCTCGTCGGCTTCGAGAAGAGCGGCCACTTCTTCTTCCAGCCGCCGCTCGGACGCGGCTACGACGACGGCCTCGTCGCGGCCCTCGCCGTCTGCGACATGCTGGAGCGCGCCGAAGGCAAGACCATCGCCGATCTTCGCCGCGAACTCCCGAAGACCTACCAGTCTCCCACCATGTCGCCGCACTGCGACGACGAGAAGAAGTACGGCGTCGTCGAGAAGGTCGTCGCCGACTATGAGGAGCTGGCGAAGAACGGCGGCACTATTGCTGGCCAGAAGATCCGCGACCTCGTCACCGTCAACGGCGTGCGCGTGACGCTCGCGGACGGCACCTGGGGTCTCGTACGCGCGTCCTCCAACAAGCCTGAGCTTGTGATCGTTGTCGAAAGCCCGGTCTCAGAAGAGAACAAGATCGCCATCTTCCGCGACATCGAAGCCCGCCTCGCGAAGTTCCCCGAAGTCGGCGAGTACAATCAGAAGATCTGATCCGGAAATCGCTGAGGAAGGCGCGCGAACGCGTGCCTTCCTCACCCGACTTAAAGCGTCGAAAAGAAGAGCCGCGTCGCGACCACGGCGAGGAATGCGGCGAACGCCAATTCAAGCTTGCGGCGCGATATGCCGTGCGCCACCTGGACGCCGAGCGGCGCGGCCAACACGCTCGTCGGAATGATGATCGCCGCGCCCAGAAGACTGACGAACCCGAGCGAGAACGGCGGCAGCTCCGGATTGCCCCATCCGGCCCAGATGTAGCCGAGCAGCCCCGGGATTGCGATCAGCGGCCCGAACCCGCTCGATGTGCCGACCGATCGCAGGATCGACCATCCGCACAACGTGAACAGCGACACGAGAAACATGCCGCCGCCGATGCTCATGAGCGTCGAAATCACGCCGATCAGGAACGCCAAAAGCCGGATGACCCAATTGTTCGGAACGTCGTCGGCAACGCGCCAGTCCTCGCGCCCCAGCGCCATCTTGAGCGCAAGCAAGGTTCCGCACACGATCCACACCCACTTGAGCGCCGTACCGGACACGCTCGAAAGCAGCATCACGCCCGCCAGCACGCCCGCAACAACGAACGGCCCGAGCCGCTTCACAACGGTGACATCCGCCGAGCCCTTCTTCAGGTGCCCGCGGAACGATGACAGCGCCGTCGGAACGATCACCGCGAACGACGTGCCCAGCACCATCTGCATGCGAATGTCGTTCGGCACTTGAAGAAAGCTGAACGTCTCGAACAGCACGGGCACGAGAATGCCGCCGCCCCCGATGCCGAGCATGCCCGCAAGAAAGCCGGTCGCGAGCCCACCCGCAACGAGCGCCAGCACAATCCAGATCAGCTCACTGTTGAGCAGAGCGAAGTCCATGCTTGAAGCCGCTCCTATTCGGCAGCCTCAGCGGAAGACGGCCGCCCAACTGTGCGCCCGCCAAGCCCCTCCGCGAGCGCGATAGCGTCGATCAGAACATTGATGCCCGGACCTTCGCCGACACCGTGCTCAGACAGATGCCGCCGGAAAACGCGCGCGCGCGGTTGCCCGTGATAGATCCCGAGAATGTGCCGCGTGACGGAGTTGAGCCGCCCGCCGGCCGCAAGATGCTCCTGCACGTACGGCAGCAAGCGCTCGAGCACCTCGCCGCGAGGGAGCGCGGGTTCATCGGAGCCGAACAGCACGCGATCGACATCGGCGAGCAGATAGGGCGTCTGATACGCGGCACGTCCCATCATCACACCGTCGACGTGACGCAGATGATCGGCGGACGCTTCGAGCGTCTCGACGCCGCCATTGATGATAATCGTGAGGTCCGGCCGCGCCGCCTTGAGACGATAGACGCGCGCATAATCGAGCGGCGGAACCTCACGGTTCTCTTTCGGAGACAAGCCGTCGAGCCACGCTTTGCGGGCATGCACGACGAACGTCGTGATGCCAGCGTCCGCAACCGTTGCGATGAACCGGGAGAGATCCGCTTCGCTGTCCTGGGCGTCGATGCCGATGCGGCATTTGACGGTGACGGGGATGCGCACGCGATCCGCCATGGCGCGTACGCACGCCGCGACGAGAACGGGCTCTGCCATCAGGCAAGCTCCGAAGCGGCCTTCCTGCACACGGCTCGAGGGGCAACCGACATTGAGATTGATCTCGTCGTAGCCGAAGGCTTCGCCGATGGCCGCGGCCTCGGCGAGCTTCGCAGGATCTGATCCGCCAAGCTGCAACGCGATCGGGTGTTCGACCGCAGCAAACCCGAGCAGACGCTCCCGGTCGCCATGGATCGCGGCATCCGCCGTGACCATCTCCGTATAGAGCCGCGCGTGCTGGCTCATGATGCGATGGAACGTCCGGCAATGCCGGTCCGTCCAATCCATCATGGGTGCCACACAGAACCTATGCGATTGAGATTGCACGTATTCTAGCTCGTCTCGAAATTCGGGCTCGCGGCCGATCGGCCCGCTTCACCAAGGGTCACCTTCAGTAAGCTACATCGCGCGCATTGGCGAGTGCAGCACCGTCGCAAGTTCACTCATTTGATGAACGTGGTCACCAATTCGGCGCCGATATTTAACGCGATCCAACGAGCCCCGCCGAACCGCTAGAGCTGCGTCGCGTCTCGGAACCGATACCAGGTCTCGACAACCGGCACGACGCGCTTGGCCACGGGCTGCGCCGGGAAGCTCGGAAAGACGAGATCGTCGAACGCAGTGCGTCCCTCGCTTCTGCCGAGAAGCTGCATCGCGATCTTGTGCCCGAAGTAAGTGGCACGCGATATACCCGTGCCGCAGTAGCCGACCGCGTAATAGAGACCATCGGCTGTGCACCCGAGATGAGGCACCTCGTCGTACGTGTAGCCGATCATGCCGTCCCAGGCATGGGTGACCGGCACGTTCGCGAGATCCGGAAACACATCGAGCATATCGCGCGCGAGATGGCGGAACGCTTTCGGCGACGTATTGCCCGCAAGGCGTCCGACGCGACCGCCCCAGATGACACGCCGCTCTCCCGGGGCCGCGCGGAAATAAAAGAAGACGCGATTGGTATTGCCGTAAACGCGGTTCTTCGGCATCAGGCGCGCGAACGTCGCTTCGGGAATTTCACCGGTCGCGATCAACCCTGAACCGATGGGAACGATGCGCCTGCCCAACTGCGGCACGAGCCCATCCGTATAGCCATTCGTCGCGATGATGACGTCCCGCGCCTTGATCGTGCCGCGCGGGGTTTTTACGGAATACCCGCCACTCTCCCGCGAGATGGCCTCCGCCCCGCACTGGCCGATCACGGAGCCACCGGCTTCTCCGACGCGCTGCAAGAGACCCGCGTGATAAAGCGCCGGATGCAACGAGGCGTCGCCCGGCAACACAGAGCCGCCGTGAAAAACGTCAGACCCGATTTCCGCGTGTTGCTCCGCGCGCGGCACCATGAAGCTCTCGACGCCTGCGATCTTGCGCAGATCCTCCATGTCCCGCGCCATGCTTTCGTAATGCGCTGGCCGGATCGCCGCACGAAAACGTCCGCATCGCGAGAAATGACAGCCGATCTTTTCGCCTTCGATGAGGTTCGCGATGTGCTCGAGCATCAGCACGCCTTCGCGCAGCATCGCTTCGGCTTTCTTTCGCCCACGAAGCTCGATCAGCCGCTTAACGCGGAACTTCTGATTGCCGCTGCCGATCTGGCCGCCGTTGCGCGTGCTGGCGCCGAAGCCGGGCACGCCGCGATCGAGAACGACGACGGAGCGCCCTGCCTGCGCAAGCGCCAGCGCAGCCGAGAGCCCGGTGAAACCGGAACCGACAACGACGACATCCGCTTCGGCGGGAAGGTCGGGCCAGACGCTCGGACGGGGAGCGGCGTCCCACCAGTAGGGCCTGAACACGAGGCCGTGGTCCGCCGGAAGCCGGCCGCGCGCCAGGACGGAAGCCGTAAGGCTGTGATTATCTGAGGTTTTCGTCATGTTGCGCTCACCCATGCCCTCTTGAACACGCTTAGCACAATTTGCTGCATAGGCAATATTATTGAACCAAAGTGAAGCAAGAAGTAAGGCGTTTCAACGTGACGCCCCTCAACGCACGTCGGTCGATGGTGTAAAAAGAGGGTGGCCGATCGTCCCTGGCAACGCGGAGAATGGAATGCCCAAGACCCGCAAGCAGCGGCTTTTACCCCTGGTGCATCTCGGGCTCTGCGCCCTCCTTGCGAGCGCACTCCTGCTCGTGACGGCGATGCCCAGCGCTCGGGCAACAATCCAGGAAGAGAGCTGCATCTATCCGGACGTCGAGTATCCACTCCCCTGTGATGACGACGACTGACGCGTCGATCTGCGGAACGCCCAATCTCACGCCGCGTTTACAAGCAACCTCGACAGAACGGAGGTTGTCATGACCAAAGCCGCGAACAGACACACGTCTGCGGATAATAAAAGCTGGCGTCCTGGTCAAAAAGGACAAGGCGGAGAGGGCATGAGTAAGGGCTACGGCGGCAGCGCCGGCAAAGGCACCGGCCCATCCGGCCCGGAAGCGGAAAAGCCCAAACCGAAACGCGCCAAGAAAACTGCGTCACAGCAGGCGGCAAGCCCTTGCCTCCCGACGCCAGAGACAATCGAGAAGGTGCTTCGGTAAGTTCTATAGTCTAGCGAGGCTCGCCGCCTTCCGGCACGTCGCTCTTCTTCAAGGTCGATCCCGCTTCCTTGAATTTCATGAGGTGCGCATCCTCAGCGGACCCGCGCGTCTCAGCCACGATCCCGAATTCGAGCGGCTCGTCCTGCGCGTAGCGTTTCCCAAGCCGATACGCGATCTCAGCACGCGCGGTTTCGACGCCGAGATAGAACGCGTGACCGGCATCGGCTTTCGTATCGAGATGCGGAAAGAGCTTGAACGGGTCATCTGAGACGTGATGTCCGTTGCGATTGTAGATGTGCACGCCGTCTTCGGCCACCTCGATGCGGTAGTTGACGTCACGGATCTGCGGCGCGAGCGTTGCGATCTCTTCTGGTGTCGACGCAAAACCCTTGCGATCGCGCAGCGCCATCAACCCGCCGCCGAAACCCTGAGGCAACGAACCGGCCTTCTTCGCCGCGTAGAATTCACGACGCGCACGATCGAACTCGCGAATGGCCGTCCGCGCGTGCGGGCTCACCTGCACCGCGAGCACAGCCGTGATGTCAAGTTCGGAGCAAAGGCCCATCAGCAGCGCATTGATGCCGGTCGTATCGGCATCCGTGAGTTCCGTCACGTTGCCGATGCCCATGAGGATCGGAACGTCCGGCCGCCGGTTACGCAGATCCACGTAGCGCGCGATCGACGCCGCAAAACCATAGTGAATAGGATCGAGGATCGGATCGGCGTAGAAGGGTTTCCCCTTGGCGATCATGATGTCGATGACGCGATCGAGGGACTCCATGTCCGTCGCGCCGGCCGACACGAGAATAGGCACCGCTGGCCCTTCGTCCGCGATGCCGATCGTCTTTTCGGAAAGGCTGAGCAGGAAATCCGCGCCGGCTTTCGTCGCCCGTGAAAGCTCCTCCGCGTTGAAGCTGTCGACGCTGACGCGCACGCCGTCAGCGTGCAACGCCGCAATGGCCTCTTCGAGATGCGGGAATGGGCTGTCCGGCAGACAGCCAAGATCGATCACGTCCGCCCCGTCCGCGCGCAGCTTCCGGGAGCGCTCGACGATCTCGGCCGGCGTCATCAAGGTTGCATCAACGATCTCCGCAAAGATCGTCATGTTGTATTGCGAGAGATCGACCTTTTCCCGCGCGTGACCGAGATATTCGGGGAGATCCGCCACTTCATCCGGGCCGCGCTCGAACCGCGTGCCGAAGAAATCGGACAGCCGCTCGAGATCGCCGCGGAACCGCCCCGGCATGACGACGCGATCCGCGCCTTCGGGCAGCTTGAGACGCCGCTCCACGATATCGGTGGTCATGAGCGCCGCGACCTTGACGCCGACATTCGCCACGACAGGCTCCAGCGTATCGCTCGCAACCTGCTCGGCCACACGCTTCACGCGTAGCTCAGCAAGCGAACCAGTTACCAGCACCACGCGCTCGGCCATCGGCTTCTCTCTCGTCGTCGTTCGCCTGGAAGTATGACATGAATCGACGGCGCACAACCGGCGGGGCTGTTTACCTATTCGGCGGCAGCGTTTCGGCCGGCCATGGCCGCTGCCCAATCCGCCTGCCAGACGCTCACCGCCTCCGCGATAGCGCGGTAAACCGCGTGTCCGACCGCTTCACCCAGGGCCGTATGCATCCCAGCGAAGCGGGCGCCATCCGCCCCTTGCGGAGCCGCGACGACGATACAGTCTGTGCCAGTTCCCGTCACGATCGCGCCGGCGCGTTCCACCCGGGCATCCATGATCGCAACCGTCCGCGCTTGAGTGACCATCGAGGCAGTCTCGAGAAGCGCGGCCTCCGACAACGGCGTCGAGACGTGCAGCAGGATGTTGACGGTGCCCGGCATGAGGACGGGCTCCCGGCACCTTTGGCCGATCCGCTCTCCGTTGGAAAGCCCGGCCGTCGCAACCGCCGTCGCTAAGATCCCCTCGATGTTCGATTGCGCCACGTGATACCGCGTGATGTCGCGGGACGTCACCAGCGTGACGGCGTCCCCGAAACCGGCCTCCGTAAACATGCGCTCGATCGAGACGACCGGATCGTCCGAAGGCGGCAGATCCGCATTACGCACCTCGCGCCAGACAACGCGACGCGCAACCTCAAAACCCGGCTTGGTGATCGACCAGCTCAGCATTGTCTGCGGAGCGTCGAAGCTCACCACGAGATGCGGCGGCTGGCAGGAAAGTGCAAACGGCAAAGACAAGTCGCGACCCTCGAAGGGAAAGCGCCGACCATCTGCACAATTTCCGGGGAGGTCAAGCTGGCCACGCCCCTGCGGCAGATCGTACCGCAACTCGAGTGAAGCACGCCAAACCGCAAGCATCAGTTGCAAATAGTTCGCAACACGCCTAGATGTGAAAAGCGGGCATGGGTTTCTTGTGCATGGCCCGTTGGAGCCTTGAATGCCGCAAGTCATCAACGTCCTTCGTCGCGCCCTCCTCACCGCGCTCTGTTCGACAGCCCTTGCCTTCGCAATCACTGCGGCTCCAAGCGCCACCGATGCCCGAGCCGACACGAAGCCGTTCCGCATCGTCACGACCTTCACCATCATCCAGGACATTGCTCAGAACGTCGCCGGCAGCGCCGCCGTCGTGGAAAGTATCACGAAGCCGGGAGCCGAAATCCACGACTACCAGCCCACCCCGCGCGACATCGTGAAGGCGCAGTCCGCTGACCTCGTCCTCTGGAACGGCATGAACCTCGAACGCTGGTTCGAGCGCTTCTTCGAGAATGTCAGCGATGTGCCGAGCGTCATCGTGAGCGAGGGCATAGAGCCTGTCGGCATCACGGACGGACCGTATACGGGGAAGCCCAACCCACACGCGTGGATGTCGCCCTCGAACGCGCTCATCTATATCGAGAACATTCGCAAGGCTTTCGTCGCGCACGATCCCAAGAATGCCGACGCCTACAACGCCAATGCGGCCGCTTACGCCGAGAAGATCAAGGCGCTCGACGCGCCACTTCGCGAGCGCATCGCCGCCATCCCCGAGGCCCAGCGTTGGCTCGTTACCAGCGAAGGCGCTTTCAGCTACCTCGCCCGCGACTACGGCATGCGTGAAGCCTTCCTCTGGCCGATCAACGCCGACGAGCAGGGCACGCCGAAGCAGGTGCGCAAGGTCATCGACCTAGTCCGCGCCAACAATGTCCCCGTCGTGTTCAGCGAAAGCACCATTTCCGACAAACCGGCAAAGCAGGTCGCCAAGGAAACGGGCGCTCGCTACGGCGGCGTGCTGTACGTCGACAGCCTGAGCGCGGAGAACGGGCCGGTGCCAACGTACATTGATCTGCTCAAAGTGACTGTCGAAACCATCGTCGAGGGTTTCACATCTTGATCACACCCTCGATCGACGCCCGCGATGTCACGGTGATCTATTCCAACGGCCACGTTGCGTTGAAGGATGTCTCGTTCGAACTCGGCGCCGGCACCGTTTGCGGTCTCGTCGGCGTCAACGGCAGCGGCAAGTCCACGCTGTTCAAGACCATCATGGGGTTTGTGCGCCCAACCTCGGGCGAGGTCCGCATCGCGGGTCTTCCCGTTCAGGACGCCCTGAAGCGCAACCTTGTTGCCTACGTGCCGCAGAGCGAGGACGTCGATTGGAACTTCCCCGTCCTCGTCGAAGACGTCGTGCTGATGGGTCGCTATGGCCACATGGGCTTTTTCCGCATCGCGAGCCAGCTCGATCATCAGAAAGTTGACGAAGCGCTCGAGCGCGTCGGAATGACGGCGTTCCGCAAACGTCAGATCGGCGAACTCTCGGGCGGCCAGAAGAAGCGCGTGTTTCTTGCGCGCGCGCTCGCCCAGGAAAGCCCGATCATCCTACTCGACGAGCCGTTCACCGGCGTCGACGTCAAAACCGAAGCCGCGATCATCGAGCTTCTGCGAAACCTGCGCGATGCCGGCCATCTCATGCTCGTTTCGACGCACGATCTCGGCAGCGTGCCGGACTTCTGCGACCAGGTCGTCCTGATCAACCACACGCTTCTGGCGGCAGGACCGACGCGCACGACCTTCACGCAGGCAAATCTGATCAAGGCCTTCGGAGGCGTGCTCCGCCATTTCAAGCTGGCCGGCCACGATCTGCACGAGGATGACGACCGCCGTGCCGTCACCGTGCTGTCGGACGACGAACGCCCTCTGGTCTTCTATGGCGAGACGAACGGAGACGACGCGGAGAGCGGGGGCGTCGACAAAGACGGTTCAACCGCGAAGGGCGATCGCCCATGAGCGAACTGCTGGTCCCATTCCAATACGACTACATGATCAAGGCAATGTGGGTGAGTGGCCTCGTCGGCGCGACCTGCGCCTTCCTCTCCGCCTACCTGATGCTCAAGGGTTGGTCCCTGATGGGCGACGCGCTCGCCCACTCCATTGTGCCGGGCGTGGCAGGCGCCTATCTCATCGGCATTCCGTTCGCAGCCGGCGCGTTTTTCGCAGGCTTCCTCGCCGCGATGGGCATGTGGTTCGTTCGTCAGCAGTCGAAATTGCGAGAGGATGCCGTGATCGGCATCGTCTTCACGTCGTTCTTCGCGTTCGGCCTGCTGCTCGTTTCCATCAATCCCACCGCCGTCAACGTGCAGTCGATCGTACTCGGAAACATCCTGGGCATTTCGGACGAGGACGCTTTCCAGGTCGTCGTCATCGCCGCCATCTCGCTCACCGTGCTGGTGGCGAAATGGAAAGACCTGATGGTCACCTTCTTCGACGAGACGCATGCGCGAACGGTCTGGCTCAATCCCACTGCGCTCAAGATCCTGTTCTTCACGCTTCTGAGCGCCTGCACCGTCGCGGCCTTGCAAACAGTGGGCGCATGCCTCGTCATCGCCATGGTCGTCACACCCGGCGCGACCGCCTACCTTCTGACGGACCGCTTCGAGCGCCTTCTGATATTGAGTGTAGCAATCGGCGCGGGAACAAGCGTCGCAGGCGCCTACATCAGCTACTTCCTCGACGGCGCCACCGGCGGCGTGATCGTCGTGCTGCAGACACTCGTCTTCCTGGCCGCGTTCTTCTTCGCGCCGAAGCACGGCCTGCGCGCCAGCCGGCGACAAGCGGCAAGTGAGCCGGCCGTCGGAGACGTCTGATGGAATTTCTCTATGACGTCTTCGTCACGCCCCTCTCTTACAGCTTCATGCAGCGCGCACTCGTCGCCGCGATCCTGATCGGCGCCGTCTGCTCGGTTCTCTCGTGCTATCTCGTTCTGCGCGGCTGGTCGCTGATGGGCGACGCCATCTCACACGCCGTATTGCCCGGTATCGTTCTGGCCGTCGTTCTCGGCATTCCCATCGCCATCGGCGCCTTCGCGTCCGGGCTCTCGTGTGCGCTGCTCACCGGCTATCTCAAGGAGAACAGCCGCGTGAAGGAAGACACGGTCATGGGCATCGTCTTCTCCGGCATGTTTGGGCTCGGCCTCGTGCTGATGACGAAGATAGAAACCGATCAGCACCTGATGCACATCCTGTTCGGCAACATGCTCGGCGTGACCTGGAGAGACGTCGCCGAAACCGCGATCATCGCCGTCCCGACGCTTGCCATCGTCATTGCAAAGCGGCGGGACCTTCTCCTCTATTGCTTCGATCCCCAGCACGCGCGGGCCATCGGGCTTCCTGTTCGCGTGATTCATTACGGGCTTCTGGTGTTGCTGGCCCTGACCGTCGTCGCAGCCCTGAAGGCCGTCGGCGTCATTCTCGTGGTCGCCATGCTGATCACGCCCGGCGCAACCGCCTACCTGCTCACGGACCGGTTCGACCGCATGCTCGCCATTTCCGCGAGCGTCTCGGTCGCCGCCAGCATCGTCGGGACGCTCGTGAGCTTTCACATCGACGGCGCCACGGGCCCCTGTATCGTTCTGATCCAGGCTGCCGTGTTCCTATTGGCCTTCCTGTTTGGCCCGCGCGGCGGATTGCTTGCCCGTGCGCCTGTGGAAGCTCCGAAACAGACTTAATCGAACGGTTCGCCAAGCCCCAGCCCAGCCGATGGATCCGGAGCCCGCCTCATGCGTTGTGCAAAGGTAGCTGCGGAGTAGCCAACCATGGCGCAAGTCATCGAGTTTCCGAGAGGCCGGGCAGAGCGCACCGATCAGACGCGAGCCCCCGAGCCGTCTCTTCAGCAGGCTGTCGCCGCTTGCCTGTCGCTCAGCACCAAGTTTGAAACGATGATTTCGGACCTCGAGCGGAGCTTGGTGCTCTTATCGCTTGCCCTCGACAACAGCCCCAAAGGCGCGACCGAAGAGAACAGCCAGAAGATCGCGGAACTCAAAAGCCAACTGGCGCACGCCCGCGGCATGCTCAACGCCGCCCGCCGCGATCTGTCGGAGCGGCGAACTTGAGGAACCTCAGGCGCGTCGCTTAGCGGTCAAAAACGCTTGGCCGGAATAGCCGCTGGCTATTTCTTTATCGACCAAGCCAACGGGTTCTACAGTGACGTGATCAGCGTGCATTGCAAAGACCTCGGCGATCGCATCCGGAGAAACTCTCAGGGCAGGAAATTCGACGTCCGCCACGACGTAACCTTCGGAGCTCACCAGAAAAGCGGCCGCGAGCGTGCCACCAGAGCGCACGCAACGCGCAAACGCCGCGCACGCGGCTTCAAATTCATCCCGCCTTTTGGTGATGGACTCCGCGCAGAAAAACATCGTCGCCACATCCCACGTGGATTCTGGCAGATCAAAAATCGACCCCTTCACGATCGAGCATTTCTGCTTGATAGAGGCCAATGGATCGTCAGGTAGATTCCATTCCGCTCCGTAGGCGTCGCGCGCCGTATTCCAGAAGTGACGCCATTGAGGACGCAAAGAGTCACGATCGATTTCTCGACCCAACCACTCAATGTTGCTCTCGGCATACTCCCATGCTGTCAAGCGCTGCGCCCGAGGCAGTGCGCAAAACATGGGGATCAGATTGGGTCCCGTGCCAACATCGACGATGCTGAGATCGTTGCCGCCGGGGAGTGCGTCTTTAAGCGCGCGCACTGTCTCCCGAACGACGTAATCATCGTCCGGATGAGGATTCCCATAATACTGCTGGAAGTAATACTCAGGGTCGAACTGCTTCCACTGATACGCGGCGTTTCCTCGTCCATGGCCATCGTTCTCGCTCTCGACCATCGCGTCCCCGCAAGTCAGCTACCGCTGAGCAGACAGAAATCGCAAATGCCGCGAAAAATCAAGCGATGGCGGAACGCGGAATTTTCTCCTGCTCTGGTCCGTCCGTGGGTACGATGCTACGCGGCTCAAACTCGTTGACGAGCGTGGTGAGCTGCGCGGCAGGAATCGGCTTCGAGAAGAAGTAGCCCTGCAACTCCGTGCAGCCGAAGTGGCTCATCATCACCGCTTCGTACTCACTCTCGACGCCTTCAGCCACAATCTGCATGCCAAGTCCGCGCCCCAGCGAGGCGACAGACTGCACGATCGTCCGCGACGTAGCCGCGTTGGACACGTTGCTCACGAAGGAGCGATCGATCTTGATCTTGTCGAACTTGAAATTGCAGAGGTAGGACAAGCTGGAGTAGCCGGTTCCAAAATCGTCGAGCGCCGTATGGAAGCCCATGGCGTGCAACTCATTCAGAATTGTTTTCGTCTGGTCGCTGGCTTCAAGCAACACGCCTTCGGTGATTTCGAGCACGATCCGGCTCGGCGATACGTCATGTTCAGCGGTGAGCCGTTTCAGAACGGCAAGCAAATCGGTCTGATTGAACTGCACAGGAGAAAGGTTGATGGCAATCTCGAGATCGGGCCACAGCTTCGCATCTTCGATCGCGCGCTCAAGAATCCACGTGCCGAGCATGGGCATCAAGCCCGAAACTTCGGCGATTGGAATGAACGTCGCCGGCGAGATCTCGCCGCGGATCGGATGCCGCCAGCGTAGAAGAGCCTCAGCGCCGACGATCGCGCCCGTGCGGCAGGAAACAATCGGCTGATAGTTTAGGCGAAGCTCTTCGCGCTCAATCGCTGTGCGCAAATCGACTTCAATAGCACGCCGGGTTTCGACTTGGCTCGCCATGTCCGAAGAGAAAGTCATTGCGCGGTCACGACCTTGGTTCTTCGCCTCGTAGAGAGCGATGTCGGCATGCCGCATCAGCTCATCGGCCGAACGGCCATGCTCCGGCGCCTTGGCGATTCCGATCGAGGCAGTCACGCAGATCGTCTGTCCGTCAATAGTGAACGGCTCTGAGAAGGCGCTATTGATCCGCTCAGAAAGCTTGGTGTCCGCGTCCAACCCCGAAGACATGCAAAGCACCGCGAATTCGTCACCGCCGAAGCGCGCGAGGAAGTCGTCAGCACGCAACCGGGCGGCAAGGCGCTTGGAAACTGCCTTGATGAGCTTGTCGCCGGTCTCGTGCCCGAGCGTATCATTGATGTCTTTGAACCGGTCGATATCGATGTAGGCCGCGATCGCGTGTAGCCCACCTTCGCCGAGCGTCGGCGAACTCAGCCGCGCGTCGACCTCCTCGACCATGTGCTGACGGTTAGGCAATCCCGAGAGAGCGTCATGCTTGGCCACATGCCGCGCACGAGCTTCGCGCTGTGTGAGCTCATCAGAAGCGCGCTTCAGGCGGCGGAACATGTTGTTCGACAATACACCGGTCGCAAATACGCCGCACGCGACCAGAGGAAGAATGATTGTGAGCAGGATCTGTCCGGGCCTGCGAGTCGTCCAGGAGAGGTAGCCAAGCTGCTTGCCATCGTCACTGACGAATTCCTCAGACCAGATGCCGCTGTTGTTTACGGCGGCCGGCGCGAGTTGCAGGTCGGGCAACAGCAACGTGCGAGCGATCTTCCCGATGAACTCTTCGTTGATGTACGAGACGCTGACAAGCATCTTCGGAGTGCCTTTAAGGAGCTCCATTTCCACGTTGGGCACGATCGTGATCGCGCCCACGACAGCAGGCTTTCCGTCCACCGAAATGATGTGACCAGCCCAGCGAGCGACTTTCACGGCCCGCGATAGAATACGATACGACGTCTGCGCTCGGCCGAATTCGTCCGGTCGAGCTCTAAGGAAGGATCTGTTTGAATTGCCGCGAGCTTCTGCGACGACTGGAGCCAAAGCCGCCTTCCGCAAATCGAAGGCTTCCGCACCGGCTCGCTGTCCTTCTTTGTAGCCCCATATCGGCCTATCCTGCTCGTCGAGGATGTAAGTTTCGTCGTGACCATAAGTCTCGGTCAGAAAAATTCCGAACTCGTCATCGGCGAATTGAAGATCCCGGTTCTCGCCTGACAGCTTGGTAACCGCGTCGTCCCACCAAGCGACGCTCTTCTGCCCCGCGAGCACAGCGCTGATGGCTTGGTTGAGAGCATTCTCGACAAGCGTGCGCTCTCCATCCGTCGCGGACTTGTTTGCGGACCAGCCGGCGAAAGCAATCACAACGAGCAGTAGAACGCCGAAGAACGTAATCGCCATCCGAATAATCTTCGTCAAGCGACGCAGATCACCTTCGTACGCAGTAGTTGTATCTTCCAGCAACATGACCGCCGCAAACCTTTTCCAGAGCGTCCTCTAGAATTGTCCGCAACAGCTAAGTCATTGTTTAATTGAACACTGGAAATAATCTTATAGTAAACGAACCGTTACAAATCGTGTCGAACGCAGATATCTCTGAATTGCTATTAACTATTTTTCGGTTGCTTTCTACCAATTCACATATTATTAAACTTACCTAAATCCGTCTAGTTGGACGAATTTGGGTTTTAGTGTTTTAGAGCATATCAAGAGCGCCCCATGTCGTCTCGCCTCGTCATCCGTAATCGTGGCTACAGCGAGGACTTGCGGAAAGCTGCCGCCTCGATTGAACAAGCCGCCTGGAGCGACTTGGGCTACCTGAATTACACTCGCGCCCATTACGAGAATTACGCGGCGCTGCTCGACGAATATTCCGATTATCAGCTGTGCCTGGTGGACGAGGAGACGGACTACCCCGTCGCCGTCTTCAACAGCGTCCCCTTGAGCTACTCCGGCACCGGAGACCTGCCACAGGAGGGCTGGGACTGGGTTGTCGAGACCGGCGCCCGCCCAAAAGGGCCATTCACCGTCCTCGGCGGGTTGGCCATGTCCATACCCGCCATCCATCGCGAGAAGGGCTATGGCCGCCGCATGCTGCGCGCCATGCGCGAACTGGCCGAACAGAAGGGCCTGAGCAGCGTCCTCGCCGCCGTGAGACCGTCCTCAAAGGCCCGCCACCCTTGGGTCGGCATCGACGACTACATCACCTGGACGGACGGCAAGGGTCGCGCGTTCGATCCATGGCTCCGCAGCCACCTGTCGTCGGGCGGCAAGCTCGTCGGCCCGTGCCGGCGCTCGATGGTCGTGGAGGAGCCGATCGCGTTCTGGGAGACGTGGTCCAAGAAGTCGTACCTTCGCTCCGGCTCTTATGCCATTGATGGCGCTCTCGTTCCGCTCGAGATCGATCTCGAGCGTGGCGTTGGCCGTTACGCCGAACCCAATATCTGGGTCACCTACGCCTGCTGACTTCTTGATCTCAAAACGTCCGACGTCGACACCCGGCCCGCGCAAGGCGCTTTCCAGGATAGCTTGTCGCTTTTCCCGCGCTCCCCGGCACGGAGCACAAGTGTCGTCAACCGGTGTTGCACGTTCTGTAAAATCAGTGTCTCTTGGCGCCGCCGGTTATGGTTGAGCCGAGCAAACCAGAGCATCCATCGACACGGTGACTGGCGGCGCATACTGGCTGGGACCGACAACAGAGAGACACATATGAAGCCCGCACGTCCTGCCCATCGGGGCCGCATCATTTGCGCGCTCGCTGCCTCCGGCGCACTTGTGGGCTTCGCAACACCCGCTCTTGCCGATCCGACGTTTACGCCACTCCTTGGCTCCTGGGGCGGCACCGGTACCTATAAGTTGCAGGACGGCACCTCCGAGCGCCTGAAATGCGACGCCTACTATACCGGTACAGGCTCGCAGCTCGGCATCGCCGTGCGCTGCGCTGGACCAAAAAACAAGATCGAGATGCGCTCGAAGCTTTCCTCGAATGCGGGCGCGTTGAGCGGCAGCTGGGAAGAGCGCACCTATAACGCCAATGGAGCCGTCACGGGCAAGCTGACCGAGCAGCAACTTAAGCTCGAGATCGCTGGCGCCGTTTCCGGTTCCATGACGGTGACGTACGACGGCTCGAAGCAGAGCGTCGCCATCGCCACAGAAGGCATCCCCCTGAAAAGCGTCACAGTGAGCCTGTCACGCAAATGAGATGGACCGCAGAATCCTATGAGGTGAAAGCTTGATGGGTTCTGCACCCACACTAATCGCGCGTCCCGGCGCCGCAAATGGCGTTGAACTGGCCGCCGCCGGATCGTGGACCGTTGAGCACGCCCGCAATCTCGACGGCCTCATTCAGGAAACCGCGCGCGCAACGCCTTCGGACCGACCGGTGGTGATCGACCTCAAGAGCATTACCGCACTCGACACCTACGGCGCATGGCTCATCGAACGCCTCGTCCGCACGCGCGGGTCCGCACCGGGAACTACGCGTCTCGAAGGACTGCCCCCGCGTTACCAGGCTCTCTATGACGAAATCCAGAGCACCGAGAAAGATCTCGTCGATCCGCCTGAAACGGGATGGTCACCTCGACGCTCCATAGCCTGGCTCGGCAAGGCAACGCTCGACGTCGGCCGCACCCTGCATGATTTCGTGCACATGCTCGGCGCTATCGTCTTGTCGCTCGGGCGCGTCATCGCCAAACCCAGCACTTTCCGCATCGCGCCCACGATGCATCACCTCGACCGAGTGGGCTGGCAGGCTGTCCCGATCATGCTCCTGATCACATTTCTGATCGGCTGCATTATCGCCCAACAGGGCTTCTTCCATTTCCGCAAGTTCGGAGCCGACGCCTATGTCGTCGATATGGTCGGCATCCTAATCCTGCGCGAGATCGGTGTGCTCATCATCGCGATCATGATGGCCGGCCGGTCAGGCAGCGCCTACACCGCCGAAATCGGCTCCATGAAAATGCGCGAAGAGATCGACGCGCTCCGCACTATGGGCCGCGATCCGGTGGATGTCCTGATCCTGCCGCGCATCATCGCGCTCGTCATCGCGCTTCCGATCCTGACGTTCCTTGGCTCCATGGCCGCGCTCTACGGCGGCGGCCTCGTGGCTTGGCTCTATGGTGGCATGAGCCCCGCGATCTACATCGAACGACTGCGCGAAGCGGTGTCTCTCACCCACTTCGAGGTCGGCATGATCAAGGCGCCGTTCATGGCGCTGGTGATCGGCGTCGTCGCCTGCGCGCAGGGGCTCGCCGTCCAGGGCAGTGCGGAATCGCTCGGACGCGAAACCACCTCCTCCGTCGTGAAGTCCATCTTCCTGGTGATCGTCCTTGATGGACTGTTCGCCGTATTCTTCGCCGCCGTGAACATGTAGGCCATGACGAAAGAGAAGATCATAGACGTACGTGATCTGGTCGTGGGCTTCGGCCCTCGGACTGTGCTCGATCGCGTCACCTTCTCGGTCGAGAAGGGTGAGGTCTTCGGTTTCGTCGGTGGCTCCGGCAGCGGCAAGTCCGTGCTGCTGCGAACCATCATCGGCCTCATCCCGCGCCGTTCCGGCACCATCGAAGTGCTCGGCACGCGTCTCGATACGGCATCGAGCCAGCAGCGCCTCGACATCGAACGCCGCTGGGGTGTTCTCTTCCAGCAGGGCGCACTCTTCTCCTCGCTGACCGCTCTTCAGAACGTGCAATTTCCCATGGTCGAATACCTCGACCTACCACAGCACTTGATGGACGAGATGGCAGCGGCCAAGCTCGACATGGTGGGCCTCGGCAAACGCGATCACAACAAGATGCCGTCCGAGCTTTCCGGTGGCATGACCAAGCGCGTAGCACTCGCTCGCGCGCTCGCGCTCGATCCCGAACTCGTATTCCTGGATGAGCCGACCTCGGGCCTCGATCCGATCGCGGCCGGCGACTTCGACGCCCTGATCAAAACCTTGCAACAGACGCTCGGTCTCACGGTTTTCATGATCACGCACGATCTCGAAAGCCTGCACACGATCTGCGACCGCGTCGGCGCGCTGGCAGACGGACGCGTCGTCGCCACCGGTACCGTCGCATCGATGCTCGAATGCGACCATCCGTGGGTCCGCTCTTACTTCCAAGGCCGTCGCGCGACGGCCGTCAACGCACGCATGGACTACGATCGCACCGGACCTCATCCGTCAGGTGTGTAGATCGTCGTCCCAAAAGTAATACAGGGGCTTGAGGCCAAGAAAATGGAAACACAGGCGCGCTATACCCTGGTCGGATCCTTTGTGCTCGCGGCCGTCCTCGCAGCATTCGCTTTCGTCTATTGGCTGCAGAACAGCGGCGGCGTGGGCGACCGGCAGATCTTCCAGGTCCGGTTCCAGAGCTCCATCTCCGGCCTGCTCAAAGGATCGAGCGTCCTCTTTAACGGCATCCGCGTCGGCGAAGTGACCGACATCCAGCTCTCCGCCGATAAACCGAAGGAAGTTCTCGTTACCATCGCCGTCGAGAAGTCGGCTCCCGTCCGCACAGACACGGTCGTCAACGTCGACTTCCAGGGTCTGACAGGCGCTCCCGTCATCGAACTTTCAGGCGGCGAGGCTGGTGCAGCGCAATTCCCTGTCGCAGCAGGCGGTGCGCCGCCGTTGCTCGTTGCCAGCGCTGAGAGCACGCAAAGCCTCACGCAGTCTGCGCGCGGCACGCTGAACCGGCTCGACAAGGTCATCGACGACAACAGCGCCGCCCTGCACGAGGCGATCACCGGCATCAGCACGTTCGCAGGCGTCCTCTCGCGCAACTCGGAGCGCATCGACGGTATCCTCGCTGGGCTCGAGCGCTTCGCAGGCGGCGGCAAAGCAAAGCCGGGCATCTATCGCCTCACGGCCCTCACGGGACCTGCGACCTGCAAAGACCCAGCGCGCCCGCAGATCGTCATTCCCGAACCTGCATCCGCAATGGCGTTCAACTCCGACAAGGTCGTCATCATCGGCGATCCTCCGGAAAAGTCGCCGTTCGAAACCGCGCAATTCACGGACAACATCCCAGCCGTCGTTCAAACGAAGTTCATCGAGAGCCTGGAGGCTTCCGGCTGCTTCGGTGCCGTGACGCGCCCGCTGGACAACCTCGAGCAGGGCGACCAGTTGCAAGTGGAAATCCGTCAGTTCGCCGTTACGCTCGAGCCCGCGCCGACGGCCACCGTGGAAATTTCGATCAAGCTCGTCAACGCGGGCGGCAAGATCGTGGGCTCGAACAATTTCACTCAGACGGCACCGCTCGCATCCGTGGATGCAAAGGGCGCGGTGTCAGCGCTCGACGGCGCGTTCGGCAAAGTCCTCGCCGATGCCGTGCCGTGGGTCTCGAAGCTTCCCGTGGTTGAACCCGCTGCGAAGAAAGACGCGGCACCGTCCATGGACGACATCCCCGAACCCGAAATGCCGGAACCGCCGCCTGCACCCTAGCTCAGAAGGCTAGAAACGATCCCGGCGCGTATCGAATTTCAGAAGGCCGGTCGCATACGCGATACCCGCAAGCACAATGGCGAGCGGGATAGCCACCATCATGACCATGGCGAACGTCATCGCGAGCCCCAAAAGCAGCGCAAGACCGACGAGAGCGACCATGGCAGCCACAAGATAGCCAACACCCGTAGCAAGCCAGCGCCGCCAGCCTTTGAGCTCAGTCGCGCTCGATTGACCATGGCGATCGATGACGATCACCGTCTCCTCGCGCTTTCCTGCCACGATCGATCCTCCAAAACGAACTGCGGGACCTGTCCCCAGCCTCTCATATAGATGTAAACGCCCATCTTTCGAGACCCTTATAACGCGCGTCACTGACTTTCCACTGACGACAAAAGCCCGCTTTCCCAAGCAGCAAACCCCTCAGGAAGCCCGTCTCCGGTCTGTTCCAGAAGAAATCCATCAAGTTCAGCAGCCGTCGGCAGACCGAGCCGCGCGCCAAGCCTGCGGCACTTGAGAGCAGCCCCAGCCGCAGCCACACGCGCGCATGTTGCATCCGAAAGTCCGCTCGCGAGGGCGAGGCTGAAGATGCCGTGGAACGCATCCCCTGCCCCCGTCGTATCCACGACCGGAACCTTGAAGCCCTCTTGCGTGCCCGTTCCTTCCGGACCCTTCCAAAGATAGCCCGCGCCGCCGCGCGTCACGCCCGCATGCCGCAGACCTTGATCGATGAGCGACGCAAAGCGCTCGTCGTCGGTTCGGCCGGAAACAAAGCCTTCGAATGCGGGAGCCGAGAAGATCGCGTAGTCCGTGAGATCGACGACGCGATCCAGAAGAATGCCTCCCCCGAGATCCACATCGACGAGCGTCGGCACACCGACCGCGCGTGCAGCCGCGAACGCCGCGCGCGTTCCTTCGAGCCACGTGAGATCACTCAGCACGGCGCCCGAGGACGCGATTGTTGAAAGAGGAAGCCACCCCGCATCCGTCGGAAACGGATGATCGTCCTCGCTGACGACAAGACGCTCGCCCTTCGCATCGACGATCACGGCCGCCGTAGATGTCTTGGCGCCGTCGCACGCCAGCACACCGGAGATGTCCACTCCGGCACGATCGAGCGCGCGGCAGGCTCTCTCGCCCACGTCGTCGTCCCCGACCCGGCTCCACAGTTTGACGGATCCTCCGAGCACAGCGATGGCGGCGGCCGCGTTTGCTCCCGATCCGCCGCCTTCTTCACGATGATCCGTCGCCTTGATCTTGGTGGGCTTCGCGGGAAAGGCCTCGATTCTGTACACGCGATCGAGCGCCGTATGGCCAACGACGATGATGGGTTTTGCCGTCATGGAGCGTCGACCTTTCGAAAATTGGTGTGGTGAGACCTGTCCCCCGAGAGACAGCAAACGCGCGGAACCGGTGGCAGGTTCACATCAACGGACGGCGCGGCCGTCATCGCGGCCGTCATTGAGCACCGGCATTCAGTCGAAAGGAACCTGACATGCTCTACAAAGCCATCGGCATCGCCCTCGCTGCCCTGTTCCTCGCCACCCTCAATATCTCCGTAGCCTCGGCCGGATGCGGCGGTCACGGCGGCGGGTACTACGTTTATAAGTCGAAAGCCCCGAGCCGCGCCGCGCTCCAGCAGTCGCTCCGCAAGGCCGCAGTCGCCGAAGCCCGCGCCGCGGCCAAGAAGAAGGCCGTGCAGCAGGCAAAGATCGAAAAGAAAGCTGAAGCCGCTAAAGTTGCAGAGACCGCGCCGAGTAAGACCGAAGAAACGACGAAGGTCGCCGCCGTCGAGCAGACCTGCACCAAGTTCTTCGCCGAGACCGGCACGACCGTAACCATCGAATGCGCGAAGCAGTGATGTCCCTCAGACTTTCCACATCGAAGCGGAGCAGCACAAAGCTGCTCCGCGTTTTTTCAGAACGACGCGCCTCCTATTCGGCAGCGCCGCTTTCCAGAAGCAGCCTAGAAACCGGAGCAGCCTGAAGCGCCCGGCAAGGTGGGCCTGAGCCGACACACTGCATCCGGTTCTCAAACCGGATCGGGCTGACGCCTCTTGCAATGTTCCTATTTTGTTCTATTCTCTCTTTTCATCGTTTTGGGAAAGAGAGCCGCTCTTTCATGTCCGCAGTCCCTCCAAGTCCGCTTTCCGGCGCAAGCCACGCCGACATCGTGGCGGAGCTGCGCCGCAAGCTCGCGCGCATGGAAGGCTTGCCGGACGAGAGCCAGTCCAGACTGCCGTTCGGGCTTCCCGCTCTCGATGCGCGGCTGCCGCAGAACGGGCTCGCTTTCGGCGCCGTACACGAGGTTGCTCCCGCCGCCGAGGATGCGGATCTGCCCGCCGCCTTCGGCTTTCTCCTGGCCCTTCTCGCACGAACCCCGGGAGAAGCCCCGCTCCTACTCGTTCTTTCCGCTAAAAAATTCACCCGCTGCGGCACTCCTCACGGCCACGGTCTCGCGGGACTTGGCCTTGATCCCTCCCGCCTGATCCTGGTCGAGACCGGCAACGACACGGAAGCTCTCTGGGCGACAGAGGAAGCAGTCCGCGCCCACGGCCCCGCCGCCGTCGCAACCGTGTTCGGCGGCAAGCTCGATCTCAAATCCAGCCAGCGCCTGCTTCATGCGGCGCGTGACACGAAGCTTCCGCTCCTGATCTTGCGCACGGGCGGAGAGAGCGTCCCCACGGCAACAACGCGCTGGCGCATCGGGGCCGCTCCCGGCAAACGCGACCGCTTCGGAATGCTTTCTGGAGAGCGATGGCACGTCACGCTCGAGCGATGCCGCAACGGACAGCCTGGAAACTGGATGTTGGAGTACGACCATGCCACGCATTGTTTCGGCCTGGCTTCCCCAATGGCCAGTACATCGCTGGCTCGCGGCGGAGCGGCGTAAGCCTTCATCAGGCGCACTGATCAATCCCGAGATGCCATTCGTGCTGGCAGACGGCACGGACGCGCCACGCATCGTCGCCTTGAATCCGGCTGCACGGGCAAGCGGCCTTGCCGTCGGTGAAACCTTGGCTGACGCGCGTGCGCGGATCGGCTTCCTGCAGGTCCGCATCTGGGAGCCTGCCGCCGACGCGAAAGCGCTCGCGCGTCTTGCGCAATGGGCCACCCGCTACACGCCCTCCGTCGCCCTCTACAAAAACGAGAACGGAACCGATGGCCTCTTCCTCGATGTCACCGGCGCCACACATCTCCTGGGAGGTGAGAAGCCGTTGCTCCTCGACCTCGCCCAGCGCCTCGAGGCATTCGGTCTTCCCGTGCGCCTCGCCCTCGCTGAGACGGCAGGCACCGCCTGGGCCGTCTCGCACTATGCTCGAGAACCGCTCACGATCGTACCGGCCGGAGGTGAGCGGAACGCGCTGTCTCCACTCTCCATCGAAGGATTACGGCTCGCATCCGAAACAGCACTCACCCTGCGCCGGCTCGGCTTCAAGCGCATCGGCGCACTGATCGACAAACCACGCGCACCCTTTGCAGCCCGCTTCGAAAAAGAACTTCTGTTGCGAACCGACCGAGCCCTCGGCCGAGCGTCCGAACCGCTGAGATTTCTCGCAGCCCCACCCGCTTATGTGGAAACACGCTCGCTCCTCGAACCCATCAGCACCGAGGACGCCATCCTCTCCGTCGCAACGCGCCTGATGCAGGCTCTCGTTCCAAAGCTCGAAGCCGACGGCGTCGGAGCCAGAAACCTGCGTCTCAGCCTCTATCGCGTCGACAGCGGCATGCAGCGCCTCGACGTGGGATGCACCTTGCCCACCCAGAGCCCCGAATACGTCACGCGCCTCATCCGCCTCAGGCTCGAACGCCTCGCACGACAGCTCGAAGCGGGTTTCGGCTTTGAAACCGTAAGCCTGGCCGTCACGGTCGCCGAGAAGATTGATCAGCGCCAGCATGCTCTCGCAACCGCCTCCGATGAAACGGAGCGCGAGCGGCGCTGCATCGCGCTCGTGGATGCGCTGCGCCATCGGCTCGGTCCTGAAAGCGTGAGCCGGCTTGTTCCCATCGCCAGTCATTGGCCCGAGTGTAGCGAGAAAATAACAAGAGAGCGAAGCGAGCAACGAACGAAGGAGCGCCCACCAACCGAAAGTGAACCCTCTGCCACCTGGGCACCTCGAGGCACATCCCTGCGCCCCCCGCTGCTGTTTCCCCGCGCCGAACCCGCCGACGTCATCGCACTCATGCCCGATGGCCCACCCCAGCTCATCCGCTGGCGCGGGAACCGCTTCACCATTGCGCACGCCGAAGGGCCGGAACGCATCGCTCCCGAATGGTGGCGCGCGCGGGAGCACCAGCCGACGCGCGACTACTACCTCGTCGAGGACAGCGAAGGCCGCAGGCTTTGGCTTTATCGCGAAGGCATCCCCGGCCGCGAGACCGCAACACCGCGCTGGTTCGTCCACGGGCTCTTCGCATGAGAGAGGCTATGCAATCTGCTGCACACACACTGACATTCCATCCAGATCATAGCTGGATCTGGATCTCTACATTCCGTGCGAAGCACGGCTTTGGTGGGATCGCATGCCCAATCACAACGTCATCCCGGCGGAGGCCGGGATCCAGACACGTATCTTTTCCGCGCCCTGTTGAGGAGAGAGTGCAATCCGGCCGCACACGAGATCGCAAAAACGATCGGGAGTGCCCATGACGCGCTACGCCGAACTCTCCGTCACAACGAACTTCTCGTTTCTGCGCGGCGCGTCGCATCCTGCCGAGATGGTCGCCGCTGCGGAGGAACTCGGCCATTCGGCCATCGCCATCACGGACCGCAACAGCTTCGCCGGAGTCGTGCGCGCCTTCGACCAATGGAAGAAGCGCGAGCGCAAAGACCTGAAGCTCATCGTCGGCGTGCGCCTCGTCACCGTCGACGGCCTGGAGATGCTCGCCTATCCGACCGATCGTGAAGCTTATGCGCGTCTCTGCCGGCTCCTGTCAGCCGGTCGGGACAAGACCTCGCATGAGGAGCATCGCGAATGCCTCCTCACCCTCGAGGAGATCCTTGCCGCCGCGGAGGGGCAAATCTTCGTCGCACTCCCGCCGGAAGAGTTGTCACCCGGCTTTACGCAGCGTCTCGAACAACTCGCAGAAGCAGCCCCGGGCAAAAGCTATCTCGCAGCCGTGCACCGCTATCGTGGAGACGAGCCGCGCCGCATCGGCCTGCTCAAGAGGCTGGCGAAAGAAGCGGGCACGCCCCTCGTCGTCACCAACGACGTGCACTATCACGCGCCCGAGCGCCGCACGCTCGCCGATGTCGTGACCTGCATCCGCGAGAAATGCATCATCCAGGAAGCGGGACTTCGCCTCACCGCAAACGCAGAACGTCATCTGAAACCGCCCGCCGAAATGGCGCGTCTCTTCGCGGCCTTCCCAGACGCGCTCCGCCGCACGATGGAGATCGCGGATGCCTGCCACTTCGATCTCGGCGATCTCCAGAACGAATACCCCGACGAGCCCGTGCCGCCGGGAAAAACCCCGCAAGGTCATCTCGAAGACCTGACGTGGAACGGCGCAGCCTGGCGCTATCCTCGCGGCGTGCCGGAGAAGGTCGTAAAGCAAATCCGCGAAGAGCTGACCCTGATCGCCAAACTCGATTACGCGCGCTATTTCCTCACGGTCCACGACGTCGTCAAACAGGCCCGCAAGCTAAACATTCTTTGCCAAGGCCGCGGCTCTGCCGCCAACAGCGTCGTCTGCTTCTGCCTGGGCGTCACGGAGGTCAATCCCACCGATAAGAACATTCAGCTTCTTTTCTCACGCTTCATATCGGAGCGACGCAATGAACCACCCGACATCGACGTCGATTTCGAACACGACCGGCGCGAAGAAGTCATTCAATACATCTACGAGCGCTATGGCCGCGAATACGCCGCCATCTGCGCCACCGTCATCCATTATCGCTCACGTCGTGCCATCCGTGAGGTCGGCAAGGTCATGGGCCTCACCCCCGACGTGACAGCCGCCCTCGCAAAAACAGTCTGGGGCAGCCACGCTGACGGTTTGCCTGACAAACACATCCGCGAAGCCGGCTTCGATCCCGCCAACCCCAAGATCCGCCAATCGATCCTGCTCGCGCGCGAGTTGATCGGCTTCCCGCGTCACCTCTCCCAGCACGTCGGCGGCTTCATCCTGACCAAGCGCCGCCTGGACGAAACGGTGCCCATCGCCAAAGCCGCCATGGACAAGCGCACCTACATCGAATGGGACAAGGACGACATCGACACACTCAACCTCATGAAGGTGGACGTGCTCGCCCTCGGCATGTTGAGCACAATTCGGCGCGGCTTCGATCTCCTGAAAACGCACTACGAAAAACCCTTCACGCTCGCCACCATTCCCGGTGACGAGACCAGAGACGCCGACAAGGTCTACGAAATGCTGAGCCACGCCGATTCCGTAGGCGTGTTCCAGGTCGAAAGCCGCGCGCAGATGTCGATGCTGCCACGCCTGAGGCCGCGCGAGTTCTACGATCTCGTCATCGAAGTCGCCATCGTTCGCCCCGGCCCGATACAAGGGGACATGGTGCATCCCTACCTGCGCCGCCGCGAAGGCGTGGAGAAAGAGACCTACCCCTCCCCCGCTCCGCCGCATCCTGCAAACGAGTTGAGAGAGATCCTGGAGCGAACCAGGGGCGTGCCTCTCTTTCAGGAGCAGGCCATGCAGATCGCCATCACCGCAGCGGAGTTCTCGCCTGACGACGCCGATGGACTGCGCCGTTCCATGGCCACCTTCCGTCATAATGGCGATGTGCATCGTTACCGGGACCAGTTTCTCTCAGGCATGGTCCGCAAGGGCTACGATCCAAAATTTGCCGAGAACTGCTTCAAGCAGATCGAAGGCTTCGGCGAGTACGGCTTTCCCGAGAGCCACGCAGCAAGCTTCGCACTGCTGGTCTACGCCTCGGCCTGGATGAAATGCCACTATCCGGATGTGTTCTGCGCCGCGATCCTGAACAGCCAGCCCATGGGCTTCTATCAGCCCGCCCAACTTGTGCGCGACGCACGCGAGCACGGCGTCGAGGTGCTCCCCGTCGACGTCAACTTCAGCCACTGGGACTGCACGTTGGAGCACGCCGCCAAGGGCCCTCACCGCTTCGCCGTACGCCTCGGCCTGCGCACGATCGATGGTTCGAACAAGAGAGAGATGGAAGGGCTCGTTGTGAGCCGCGGCAACGGCTACGGCAGCATCGAACGTCTCTCCGCAGCGCCAGGCGTATCGCACGCAGCAATAGAACGACTTGCTGCAGCAGACGCCTTCCGCTCGATAGGTCTCGACCGCCGCGCAGCACTTTGGTCCGCACGGAGGCTGCGAACCATCAGCCCCAACGGGAAAGGAAAGCTGCCGGAAGCCTACGAAACGCTGCCGCTGTTCAATCCTCAACTCGGCGACGAGCTGTTTCCTGAACCCGCCATCGCTCTGCCGGAAATGCCGCTGCCCGAGCACGTCGCGCAGGATTACGTCACGACGGGCCTGTCCCTCAAAGCCCACCCCGTCTCCTTCTTTCGCGAGCATCTGAGGCGACGCGGCGTCACACCGAATGAAGATCTCAAGAAAACGGAGCGGACCAGGGACGGCCAATCGATCACGGTGTCAGGTCTGGTGCTGACGCGTCAGATGCCGGGCGGCAAGAAGGTCGTGTTTCTCACTCTCGAAGACGAGACGAATATCGCGAATATTATTGTCTGGCCGAAGGTTTTTGCGCAGAACCGGCGCACCGTCATGTCAGCGCGTTTCTTGCTCGTCCGCGGCCGTCTCCAACGCGCAGGCGAAGTGGTTCACGTGTTGGCGGAGAGCTTCCTGGATCTCACGAGCGATCTCGCTCTTCTGAGCGACGCCGACGATTTCCAGAACGCGGACGCAAGCAATACTCCTCACGCGCAATCCATCGCCATCAAAAGCCGCGACTTCCATTGACGGCCGCAGTCTTTCGTCATCGAGAGAATTGCTGGGAGCAAGAGCATTCGCTTCCGCTCGTCACTTGCGAACCCTGCGCTCTTCCCTCACCAGACAGAAATTCTCCAAATCGCAACCGCACCATCAAAGCGGCCTCAGTCTTCAATCTTACGAGATCGTATAAAACGCACGCATGTGGTGCAGATTTGCACTAGCCTGCGCTATATCTCAGTGAATATAACTGAGTGGGGGACTTAGGCCGTCTGGCCAAAAGCGTGGATAAAGAAAATGCCGAAAAGAATGTTTGCTGCCTTTGCGGCGGCGGGTCTTTGTGTTGCCTCGCCCGGCGCATTTGCCCAGGATGCGAGCTCCGCTACAGCCGGCGGCGATGTCACAGCAGATGAAGCAACGCCCCTTCCTCCTGTCGTCGTTCAGGCTCCCTCTGAACCGATCGTCGCGCGACGCAAAGCGAGGAAGACGACCGTTTCCGGATCCGGCGGCGCAAGTCCTGCCTCGGGCGACGTGGAGCTCACTGGCGACGCGTCCTATGAAGGCCCCGCGATCGGCGCTTTCACACTCGGCCAGATCGACATGATCGGCGGCTCGACCATCACCAACGAAGCCATCTGGACGTACAACAAGCAGTCACTCCCTGACGCAGTCGATCTCGCGCCAGGCGTGAACTCTCATTCTGCAGGCGGACGCCGCAACGAAGGCGACATCTATGTTCGCGGCTTCGATCGCCTGCGCGTGCCGCTCTCCATCGACGGCGTCCGTGTCTATCTGCCTGCGGACAACCGCATCGATATGAACCGCTTCCTCACTCCGGATCTCGCCGAAATCCAGATTCAGAAGGGCTATGTTTCCGTGCTAAACGGCCCCGGCGGCATGGGCGGCGCGATCAATATGGTAAGCCGCAAGCCGACGAAAGGGTTAGAGCTGGAAGCGCGCTCCGGCCTCGTCATGAATGGCGACGTCAGCGATATGAACCAGTGGAGCAGCTACGCCTACGCCGGCACGCGCCAGAAGGGGTATTACGCCCAGATCAGCGGCACCATCGTCGATCAGGATCACTTCAACCTGTCGGACGATTTCCGTCCCACACAGCCTGGTTCGCCCGGCTATGATCCCAATTTCCCTTATGAGAAGGGCGGCAATCGCGATTACTCTGATTTCAACGACTGGAAGATCAACGCCAAGGTCGGCATCACGCCGAACGCCACCGACGAATACTCGATCAACTTCACCACCCAGAGTGGCGAAAAGAATGCTCCGCTGCACACGAAAAAGGAGCTTCTCGCAAGCAATCCTGCGAACGCCCAGCGGTATTGGAATTGGCCCTACTACGACATCTCAAGCGTCTCATGGCTGTCCAAAACGCAGGTTGGAGAAGCGTCGTACTTCAAGAGCAACGTGTACTACAACACGTTTGAGAACCGCCTAAGCTCGTTTGACGCGCCAATCCTAAACGTAATCGACCCATTCTCGCAGCAAACGCAGAACTATGCGTTCCACAGCGATTACGAGGACTACGCTTACGGCGGCTTCCTTGAGTTCGGCACCGAGCTGATCCCAATGAACACCACCAAGGCGACCATCCACTATCGCCACGACAACCACTCCGAGCGCAATTTCGCCCGCCCGGACAGCACTGCCCCGACGCGTCCTCCCTATGTCGAACCATGGCAGCACAACATCGAAGATACGTGGTCATTCGCTGGCGAGAACACGTTCCATGCGACCAAGCGGCTCGATATCGTCGCCGGCATAAGCTACGACTATCTCGACGTCAAAGAAGCCGAGGACTATGTCGCGGGTAGCAATCCGCCGACAACGGGTTCAATCGCTCAAAACATCCTGACCACGAACGACGCTTGGAACTGGCAGGCAGCCGCAATCTACAGCTACTCCAGCACCGGCAAGGCGCACGCCTCGGTTTCGGATCGCGCTCGCTTCGCAACAGTATTCGAGCGTTACAGCACGCGCTTCGACACCGTCATCCCCAATCCCAACCTCGACCCGGAGCGTGCGCGCAATTACGAGATCGGCTTCTCCGATACGATCTTCCGCCAAGCTCGACTGTCAGGCGCCGTGTTTTACAGCGAGCTGGAGGACTCGATCCAGTTCGTTACGAAGCGGGTTCCTGGAGCCACGCCTAACTCGTGGGTTTTCAACAACAGCTACGAAAACATTGACGGCAACCACTATGGCCTCGAAGTAAGTCTCGATTGGGATGTCGCACCAGGTGTCCGCGTCGGCGGTAACTACACGTACCTCGAACGCGATCTGGATTACGACACCAAGGGTGCACGGCCAGAAGGAACACCGCGTCATCAGGCGTTCCTCTACCTGGCGTGGAGCCCGATGGAAGCGCTGACGATCACTCCGAGCCTCGAACTGGCGAGCGACCGTTATGCAGTCATCACAAGCGAACCGTTGCCAACTGGCGGACCGTTCGTGGCTCCCTATGTGAAGACGGGTGCGTATGCCCTTCTGAACATCCAGGCTGAATACAAATTCAACGAGAATTTCACAGCCGCCATCGGAGGCACAAACCTGACGGACGAGAACTATGCTCTCGCCGAAGGCTTCCCTGAAGCTGGGCGTCAGTTCTTCGCCAACGCCCGCTGGAAGTTCTAAACGCGCGCACCTTCAAATCCTCCGCTTGACGCCTATAACAATGGAGATCGCATCAAGCGGAGGAACACCATCATGAAGATCAGCGCACGCAACGTTCTCAAGGGCACGATTAAAGACATCACTAAAGGCGCCACCACATCTCATGTCAGCATCGACATCGGTGGCGCCACAGTGACGGCATCGATCACAAACGAAGCCGTCGATGAATTGAAACTTAAACCCGGCATGGCAGCCGCGGCCGTGATCAAAGCGTCCGATGTCATGGTCGGTGTCGATTAAGGCCAACGAATATGCGCAAACACCTCATCTTGGTTGCCGGCCTGAGTGCCGTCCTCGCCTCGCCCGTTTACGCGGCGAATGAAAAGGCATGCGACTTCCTCTGGCCGCTCGCAACCGAGATCTCGTGGTTTGAAGCCGGCACGAGCGCGCAAGTAGCGTCCGGCGGCACGCTCGCGGAGCTGCCGCAGGACAAGGCCATCGCGCTCGCGCTGAAGCCCGCCTCCGAAGCGGACCTTCCTGCGAAACCCACGAGCACGCAAAAACCAGGCGACGACAGAAAGTTCGGCGGCGTTGTCACGATCGAGAAGTTCGCAGAACCCGGCGTGTATCAGGTTGCAATCTCGGATTCCGGTTGGCTCGACGTCATCCAGAACGGAAAGCCGCTCGAAGCCATCGCCCACACGGGCTCACACGACTGCAATAAGCTGCGCAAAAGCGTGCGCTTCGAAGTCGGCGAAGGCCCCGTCTCCGTTCAGGTGAGCGGTGTACCAAGCAACAGCATTAAGATTGCCGTGCGTCCTGCAGCAGACTGACGAAGTCAGCCCATTTCCCAGCGCCAACGAGTAAAATCGGGATTGCCCGCACGGCTTCCCTAAGGATTGGCGTGCGGTGAAGCCACACCACTAAGGGCGCGAGCCCCCGCTGGGAAGCTTCCTCCGGACTTCCCCCTTGACCATCCGCCTTCCCCGGCCGAAGAAACTCCACAAAATAACAGAATAATCCGATCGCGATGTCGGATTGGGGGAGAGCAGTTCGTCCTCGGCACGACTAGACCGTGAAAGGGGGAGCTCCGATCAGCCGTCGCAAACGCGGTAACACCACTCTTCGGTTAGCCCTCACGTTCTGTCGCAGAAAAGTGCTCACGACGATTTCGAGGACCAAATGCTTAGGCGTATCTCGGCTTGGTTGGCCGTGATCCTAGCCGTCGCCACGATTACCGGCGGGCTCGGATACTACAAATTTAATGAGATCCAGGCGGGCATCGCGGCTGCGCAGGCAACACCCGAGCCGATGGAATCCGTGGCCTCCGCCCGCGCACGCGCCGGCGAATGGTCAGCAACAACGCGCGCCATCGGCTCAGTCGTCGCCATGCGGCAGGTCGAAATCAAAAACGAGATCGCAGGCGTCATCGCCGCCATCGGTTTCAAATCCGGCGACGTGGTGGAGAAGGGCGCTCTGCTCGTGCAGTTTGACACGCGCCAGGAGGAAGCCTCTCTTGCCGCCGCCGAGGCCGACGCGCGACTGGCAAAACTCACGCTTGATCGTCGCGAAAGCCTGCGTGACAGCGCCGCCTTCAATCAACAGGAACTCGATCGCGCGCGCGAAGATTTTGCCGCGGCGACCGCACGCGCAAAGAACCTCTCGGTCATCGTCGATAAGAAGCGCATCACGGTGCCGTTCCGCGCCCGCGTCGGAATTACGGATTGGCAACCCGGCGCCTATCTCGACATCGGCACGCAGATCGTAACGCTGCAGGGCGTCGCGGACGATGCGTACGTCGATTTTTCTCTGCCGCAGGACAGCACAGCAATCGTCCACACCGGCACGTACGTCACGCTCTCAGGAACGGCGGTGCCGGGAGGCGAAGCGAAGGCGGAAATCATCGCCGAAGATAACAGCGCCGACAGCGCCAATCGCGCCGTCCGCTTCCGCGCCGTCGCGAAGGGGTTCGGCCAGAAGCTACGGCCCGGTTCCTTCGTCGACGTCACGGCCGTCACTTCGATGCCCCAGCCCACCGTACTTGTGCCGCTTGCCTCCATTCGCCGTTCGCCGAGCGGCCAGCACGTGTTTGTGCTCGTAGAGGAAGAGGGCAAACTGCGCGCCCATATGCGCCAAGTGGAAACCGGCGCGGTCAACGGCGATGACATCGCAGTCTCGAAGGGCGTGGCCGTGGGCGATCTCATAGCCTCTCAAGGATCGTTCAAGCTGCGGGAGGGCATGATGGTCGAGGCCGCGCCCGCAACACCGACTGCCGAAGTCGGCGTCAACTGACGGAGCGGTCCATGCGCGTACTCGATGTTTTCGTCCGGCGCCCCGTGATCGCCATCGTCATCAATCTGGCGCTGGTACTGATCGGATTACGCGCCGCGACACAGCTCCCGATCCAGCAATATCCGCGCATCGAAAGCTCTTCCATCGTCATCACGACGGTTTACGTCGGCGCCTCCGCTGAAAGCATCCGCGGCTTCGTCACGACGCCCGTGGAACGCGCGGTGTCGTCTATCACCGGCATCGACTACGTGGAATCGTCCAGCGTCGCCGGCGTCAGCACCGTGACCGCGCGCCTGAAGCTCAACCATCCGAGCACGGTTGCCCTCGCCGAAGTCGGCAACCGCATGGACCAGATCCGAAGCGAATTGCCGTCCGAGATCGAAAGCCCCGTGATCGAGGTGCAGCGCGCAGACCGGCCCTACGCTACGTTCTATGTCAGCGTCACGTCTGACAAGCTTTCACCTCCCGAGATCACGGATTATCTGTCGCGCAATATCCAACCGCGTTTGAGCACAATTCCGAACGTCCAGCGCGTCGGCCTCGAAGGTTCGCGTCCCCAAGCCATGCGGATCTGGCTTGATGCCGATCGCCTCGCCGCGTTCGGCCTCGGCGCCAATGAGGTCGAAGCAGCCCTTGTTCGTAACAACTTCCTGGCGGCTGTCGGCCGCACCAAGGGCAGTCAGGTGCAGGTCGACCTGCTCGCCAACACGGATTTGAAGAGCGTTGAAGAATTCGAGCGCCTGATCGTCCGCGAGGACAGCAATCGCATCGTGCGCATTTCCGATCTCGGCCGCGTGGAACTCGGCGCCGAGGAGGAAACAGCCAACGTCCGCCACAACGGCAAGGACGCCGTCTATCTCTCCGTTTGGCCGCTTCCCGGAACGAACGAAATCGCCGTCGCGTATGCGCTCCGCGACGCCCTTGCCGACATCCGGCCCGATCTCCCGGCAGGCACCGAGATCGATCTTGCCTACGACGGCACGGTCTACATGGAAAACTCACTCAAGGAGATCGCGAAGACCTTCGCCGAAACCGTACTCATCGTCGGCATCATCGTGTTCCTGTTCCTGGGCTCCTGGCGCAGTGCGCTCGTCCCGCTTGTGACGATTCCCATCTCTCTGATCGGCGCTACAGCCGCCATGCTGGCGATGGGCTTCTCGCTCAATCTCCTGACGCTGCTCGCGATCGTTCTCTCGGTCGGCATCGTCGTTGATGACGCCATCGTCGTGGTCGAAAACGTGACGCGCCACATGCAGAACGGCATGTCGCGAATCCAGGCCGCTCTGGTGTCCACGCGCCAGCTCTTCACGCCGATCATCGCGATGACCATTACGCTCGCGGCCGTTTATGCCCCCATCGGCTTCCTCGACGGCTTGACCGGCGTCCTCTTCAAGGAGTTCGCCTTCACGCTCGCGATCGCGGTCATCGTGTCAGGCTTCGTTGCCATCACGCTCTCGCCGGTCATGAGCGCTTACTCCGCATATGAGGGCGGCCACGAAGGCCGGTATGCGCGTTTCGTCAATCACACGCTCGACAGGCTCTCTGAGGGCTACGGCCGTGCGCTCGATGTCATCCTAGGTTTCCGCGCCCAGATCCTCGCATTCGGCGCGTTCATCGCCGTGCTCGCCGTCCCGCTTTATATGTTCTCCTCGCAGGAGCTCGCGCCGGTGGAGGACGAAGGCTTCATCCTGCTGATCGTGAACTCCGCTCCCGACGCCTCACTCGCTTACACGTCCGGGCACATGGACAAGGTGCAGAACATCGGCAAAGACTTGCCTGAGTTCGACTCCATGTTCGAGATCGTGTTTCCATCGACCGGGTTCGGCGGCTACATGCTGAAGAACTGGCACGATCGCGCTCGCGCAGCAAAGGAAGTCCAGCCGGAAGTTTTCGGGGCCGTCTCGAAGATCAAGGAGCTGCAGGTGTTCCCGGTGCTGCCGCCGGCTTTGCCGGGCGCCGGCAACTATGATGTCGAACTCGTGCTCAAAGGGCCGGGCACGCCCGAGCAGATGGCCGAATACGCAGCCCAGCTCGTGAACGCGGCATTTGCGAGCGGCCAGTTCATGTTCGCGGACACAGATCTCAAGATCGACCTGCCGCAAGTGATCGTAACGGTCCATCGCGAGCGCGTCGCCGATCTCGGTCTCGATCTCGCGGATGTCGGCCGCCAGCTCGGCCTCCTGATCTCCGGCAACTACGTGAACCGCTTCACGCGTGAGGGCCGAGCATACAAGGTCATTCCGCAGGTTGATCTCAGCGCGCGCGCCGTCGCGGCCCGCCTGCTCGACTACAAGGTGCGGACGCGTGACGGAAAGCAGATCCCAGTCTCCGCCATCGCAAGCCTCGAAACCAAAACGGCGCCGCGCACGCTCGCCCGCTTCCAGCAGGCCGATAGCTTCCGCGTCTATGGTGGGGTCGTACCCGGCATCACGAAGGCCGCAGCGCTCGAAACACTGGAAACGGCTGCGAAGTCGATCCTGCCTGAGGGCTACACGATCGACTACGCAGGCGAGTCTCGCCAGATCCGCCAGGAAGGCGCAACACTCGCCGGAACGCTCGGCTTCGCGATCCTGCTGATTTATCTGGTGCTCGTTGCGCAGTTCGGAAGCTTCCGCGACCCGCTCGTCGTCTTGCTCGGCTCGGTGCCGCTTGCGCTCACCGCCGCGCTCGTTTTCACGTTCCTCGGCTTCACGACGATCAACATTTACAGCCAGATCGGTCTGATCACGCTTGTCGGCCTGATCGCCAAGAACGGCATTCTCATCGTCGCGTTCGCCAATGAGTTGCAGAAGCAGGGACTGGAAAAGCTCGCTGCCATTCGTGAATCCGCCAAGACACGCCTGAGACCCATTCTTATGACGACGGCCGCGACGGTGTTCGGCCACCTTCCTCTGGTGTTCGTAACGGGAGCCGGAGCGGAAGCGCGCAACAGCATCGGCATCATGCTCGTTTCTGGCATGGCCATCGGCACGCTGTTCACGCTCTTCATTCTGCCGGTGATCTATCTGGTCTTAGCAGCGCGCCACCTTCCCGACGAACTCGATTGGGAAAGCCCTGCGCCCCAATCCGAGCCGCCGCGAGCCCCTGCGCTGCCGGCTTGACGTTATCCACGCGAACTTCGATCATTACCAATTCGTAACACGGCCGTAAGCGGCCGCTCATATTGCGCGGCTATATTGATTGGATAGATACTTCGGTAATTTACCGCCGGGACCAGCCAATGCGCGTGCTTCTCATCGAAGACGACCCAGATACCGCAGCCTACATCGTCAAGGGGCTCGAGGAAGAGGGCCACACCATAGATCACACCGCCGACGGTCGTGATGGCATGGCCCAGGCCATGGCCGACGATTACGACGTCATGATCATCGATCGGATGCTGCCCGGTCACGAAGGCCTCTACATCGTCAAAGCCTTGCGCGCCGCCGGCCGCAAAGTCCCCATCCTCTTCTTGACGGCTCTCGGCGGTGTCGATGACCGCGTTGACGGCCTAGACGCGGGCGGCGACGACTATCTGACAAAACCGTTCTCGTTCTCGGAGCTGCTGGCCCGCCTCAATGCCCTGGCCCGCAGGCCGCATCTCAAAGGCGAAGAGACGCGCCTCAAAGTCGGCGACCTCGCGCTCGACCTCATTAGCCGTAAAGTCTATCGCGGCGGCGTGGAAATCGAACTTCAACCACGCGAGTTTCGCTTGCTCGAAGTCCTGATGCGCAACAAGGGCCGTGTCGTCACGCGCACCATGCTGCTCGAACGCGTATGGAGCTTCCACTTCGACCCGAAGACGAGCGTCGTCGAAACGCATATCTCGCGTCTCAGAACCAAGATCGACAAACCCTTCCCCACCGAACTCATCCACACAATCCGCGGCGCCGGCTACAGCCTGCACGACGGCCCGTAAAGGAACCGCCTTGGAGGAGCGCCGTCCGTGCTGAAGCGCACTCCAGTTCGGCTGGCCGCAGCCTTCACCGCCCTGTTCGCCGTAACGGTCGTCGCGCTGTTTGCAATCGTGTTCTTCGGCATCACGGCCAGGCTCTCGGATCAGATCCGTTCTCGCACGCAGGAAACGATCGACTCGCTCCTGGCCATCGATCACCAGAAAGGCTTCGACGATCTTACCGCAGCAGTCACCGGCGAAGGCATCTCCGTGCGCGACGATGACGACTTCATCGTCGAGTTGATCGACGCCAACGGCCGCCACGTCGCGGGCAACGTCAACGGTATAAAGCCGGAACCCGGTTGGATCAGCCTTCAGCGGTCCGACATCGAAGCCAACTGGCAAAGCGGTGCGCCGGACGATCTTTTTGAGGCAATCTGGAACCCCGTCTCGGAAGGCCAGCTTCTCGTCGGCAGCTCCAACCGCGAACTGCGCCAAACACAAACATTTCTGCTGGAAGTGCTGGGAATTGGCCTCGCCGCCACCACACTGCTTGGCGCGATCTGCGGAGCATTTCTCGCAGCGCGCACGCAGCACCGTATCGATGCATTCTCAAAGACGCTTTCAGCAGTCTCCGAAGGAAAGATCGCCGCGCGCGTCCCCATGTCGGGATCGGGCGACGACATCGATCACGTCGGCGCGCAGGTCAATCGCACACTTTCGCATCTCCAGACGCTGATCGAGAACGTCAACCAGTCGTCGTCGGACATCGCGCACGATCTCAAGAAGCCGGTGGGACGGCTCCGCCAGCGCCTTGACATCGCGCTCCGCAGCGCACAGACCCCATCCGAGTTCCGCGACATCCTGCAGGAAGCGCTCGGCGATCTCGACGCCATGACGGAAACGTTCGACGCGCTGTTGCGCATCACGCAGATCGAAGCCGGCGCACGACGCGTGCGTTTCGCGAACATCGATCTCGGTTCCGTGCTCGACGATGTCGCAGACGTCTACATCCCCGTCGCAGAGGATGCGGGCTATCACCTCTCCTGGGCCGACGGAAACTGGAAGCCAGCCGTGATCAAGGGCGACCGCGAGCTGCTCGTACAGCTCTTTGCCAACCTCATCGAGAACTCGATCCGCCATTGCCCCGCAGGAACTAAAATCGCCATAGCGTTGCTCGCGGACGCCGACGGGTTTCGCGCGGAGGTTAAAGACAACGGACCTGGCATTCCCGCGGGCGAGCGCGACAAGGTGTTTCGCCGCCTTTATAGGCTCGAGCGCGCCCGCTCGACGCCGGGCAGCGGCCTCGGCCTCACGCTCGTCGCGGCGATCGCTGAACTCCACGACGCGCGCGTCAATCTCGATGACGAAGCCCCCGGCCTGCGCGTTGCGATTTCTTTCCCGAATCCCGTAGCATCCTGAAAAGTCGCGCGCTTACGAAAGCGTATGGCCGCGGCCAGGGTGCGGAAAGCTCGAAGGAGCATAAATACACACGCACACGGCGATCGCGTGCACGCCGATTAGCGATCCGTATTCGAGTTGAAGTGAGGGAGTACCATGCAAAAAGTTGCAAAAGCCGCCAGCCTCGCAATCGCGATGACCACTGCTGCCGGAGCAGCCGTTGCCGCGAGCCCCGCCCACGAGGTCACAGGCCGCATCGAGCATCTCAATCCGAAGGGTCAGCACTTGACCGTGCGCAACCAGGTCTATCGCTATGATCCGCGTCTCATGGGCGTCGGCCTGCGCCGCGGCGAACGCGTGCACATCATCTATCGCGAACAGCACGGTCATCGGAACGCGATCAAGATCATCCCGACCGCATAGCTAACGACCTCCGTAGACATCCCTACGATTTTCCGGCCTCCCTCCCACGCCCATCCATGGCCGGAAACGGAGCCGCTGCCTAGACCGCTTGCTGATACGAGCACGGCCACCCCCGCCGTCCCTCGCACCGTTACCCCGGTGAGCAAGATTCATTTGGCAGCGGCTCCAACCGCTCTGCAAAGCGCGCTAAAGCCTGTCACCGCGTGATAATTTGATACAATTTTCCGGCTCACCGCGACGCCGCGACCGCAGCTTCCCCAAAAATGTTGAGCTATAACCTCCCGAATTCGTCGAGAGTTCGTTTGAGGGCGATCGATCCTTCGCAATCCGCAAGGATCGGTCGGGCGCACACGAGGGGTCAGAAATGTGGATCGTCAGGTACGCCATCGCTCACCGCCATACGGTCGGCGTTCTGGCAATCCTGATTTTTCTGTTCGGCGGCCTGTCCGCGCGCCGCATGTCCACCGACATTCTGCCGACCGTCAACATCCCCGCAATCAACCTCATCTGGACGTATCAGGGACTGAACGCTCCCGAGATGGCCAGCAAGCTCACGTCCTTCAGCGAGCTCGCCATCATGAACAACGTCGACAATATTCGCGAACTCAGGTCCGAGACGCTGAACGGCGTCGCCATCGTCCGCGTTGAGTTTCAGCCCGGCACGAATGTCACCAATGCCTTCGCGCAGGTGACGTCCGTCAGCCAGACTATTCTTCGTCGCATGCCGACCGGAACGACGCCGCCGCTGATCATTCCTTACATTCCGTCATCCGTGCCCGTCCTTCAGCTCGTGCTCGCGTCCGACACACTGAACGACGGCGCGCTCTTCGATTACGCGCGCCTCCAGCTGCGCGCGCAGATCCAGTCCATCCCCGGCATTCGCCTCTCGCTTCCTTACGGCGGCGCCGCGCGCCAGGTCATGATCGACCTCAATCCGGAAGCACTGCAGGCACATGGTCTCTCACCGAGCGACGTTGCGCGCGCCATCGGAACTCAGAACCTCACGCTTCCGTCCGGAACGCTGCGCACCGGCGCGCGCGAAATCCTGATCATGACAAACGCCAGTCCGGAAACGGTCGAGACCTTTGCCGACTTGCCGCTGCGCTCCATCCAGGGCCGCACCATCAAGATCTCGGATGTCGCGAGCGTCCGCGACGGTCAGGCTGTGCAAACCAACGTTGCTCGTCTCGATGGTCAGAATGCCGTTCTCGTCTCGATCCTGAAGCTTGGTAACGCGTCGACCGTCGACATCGTGCGCGAGATCAAGAACCGCATGCCCGAAATCCGCGCAGCGGCACCCGAAGGCGTTACAGTCGAACCCATCTTCGACCAGTCCGTCTTCGTTGAGCACGCCGTCGACGCCGTCATGAAGGAAGGCCTCATCGTCGGCCTGTTGGTCGCGTTCGTGGTGCTTCTCTTCATCGGATCCTGGCGATCCTCACTGATCGTCCTGACCTCGATCCCACTCGCTCTTCTCGCCTCCGTCAGCGGCCTGATGCTGACGGGCCAGACGTTCAACCTGATGACGCTTGGCGGATTGATGCTCGCAATCGGCATCCTCGTCGACAACGCGCTCGTGGAAATCGAGAACATCAATCGCAACCTCGAGAAAGGGCTTCCGCTCAAGGATGCGGTCATGAAAAGCGCGAGCGAGGTGGCCTTCCCTGAATTCGTGTCGACCTTGTCGATCTGTATCGTCTTCTCGCCGCTGTTCCTCCTCACCGGCACCGCCGCGTTCGTTTTCACACCTCTCGCCCTGGCCGTCGTCTTCGCAATGATCGCCTCGTACATCCTCTCCCGCACCCTCGTCCCAACCCTCGCTTGGATGATGCTGAGCTCGCACGCGCATGAGGAAAGCGAAGGCGGCTTTGATGGCGTCGTCAGGCGCACCGCATCCGGCGCGGCGTCTTTCGTCGGCTTTCTTGCTCGACACAAAGCGCTGCCGCTGGTCGCACTCGCCGGCGTCGTCGCCCTCGGCGCCATAACGATGAGCCGTCTCGGCAGCGAGTTCTTCCCTGAGACCGATGCCGGCATGATCCGCGTCTATGTGCGCTCGACGCCCGGCCAGCGCATCGAGGAAACGACGCGCACATTCGCGGAAGTCCAGCGCGCCATACGCACGATCATTCCCGAAAAGGAGATCGGTTTCATTGCCGAGAACATCGGCGCACCGGAGCCAGTCAACCTCGCCTGGATCGAGAGCGGCGTCATCGGATCGTTCGACGGCGAGATCCTGATCCAGCTCGGAGCAGAACATGCGCCGACCGCCGGATACGTGAGCGCCATACGCCGCATGCTGCGAGAACGTTTCCCGGACCTGACCTTCTATTTCCGCCCCGCAGACGCCACCGCGCAAACACTCGCCGGTTCGGCGCAAACGGCGATCGAAGTGCGCATCGTCGGGCGTGACGGCGTGGGGAATGCAGAAGCCGCGCGCGCACTACAGGAGCGCATGCGCAACATCCCCGGCGCTGTGGACGTTGCCATCCGTCAGGTCCGCAATCTTCCCTCCTATTACATAGAGATCGATCGCACCCGCGCGTTGCAGATCGGCGTCACGCCGCAGGACGCTTCGACCGCCATTCTCTCGGCGCTCGGTACGGGTGGTACGGTTTCGCCAACATTCTGGGCCGATCCCGTGGTCGGCAGTTCCTACGCCGTGCAGATCGTGGCACCTCCCTCGAACCTCGTCGAGATGGAGCAGCTCCTGAACACACCTGTTCGCTCGTCGGAGACGGGACGCACAGTTGCTCTACGCACCATCGCCAGCGTCCAGCTTCGCAATGTCCCTGCGAACATCGACCGCTCGACGTTGATGCCGATGACCACTGTGCTAGCGAATGTCGAAGGGCGCGATCTCGGCGGCGTTTATGCTGATGTGTCTCAGGCCATCGCCGACATCGAGAAACGCTTGAAGCCAGGCAATCGCGTCGTCGTCGCCGGCCAGGCGCGCTCCATGTCCCAAGCCTACGCCGAAATGGCGGGCGGAATCGCGCTTGCGGCCGTACTCGTGTACCTCGTGATGGTCGTCAATTTCCAATCGTGGTTGTTGCCCTTCATCGCCATGAGCGGGCTTCCCGTGGCCATCACGGGCGCATTCCTTGGTCTTTATCTCACAGGCACGCCACTGTCCGTTCCTGCCCTCACCGGATTCATCATGGTGATTGGCGTATCGACGGCAAACTCCGTGCTCGTCACGAGCTTCGCCCGCGACCGGCTTGCCGAAGGTGCCTCCTCGCTCGAAGCCGCCGTCGATGCGACCCGCACGCGCCTGCGCCCCGTGCTCATGACCGCGACAGCAATGATCGTGGGAATTCTGCCCATGGCGCTCGGCCTCGGAGAAGGCGGTGAGCAGAACGCGCCGCTGGGCCGTGCGGTCGTCGGCGGCCTCATGCTTGGCACAATTGCTACGCTGACTTTGGTCCCATTCCTGTTCGCCGTTCTAGCCCGGCCGCGCTTGCCCGAACACGCTGACGCGCACCAGGCCGAGCAGTCCGCACTCCCAAGCCATAGCCTTCCTACGAGCGGGTGAGAAAACGACGCCATGATCAAACGCATCGTCATTACATGCCTGGCCATCGCCATCGCGGGAGCAGCATCCTACCTGTTGTGGTACGAGCATCTCGCGCCGGCCTTCACGGCTGATGCCACGGCTAAGGGCAATCCCAATCCCGCCGAGCAAACGGCTGCACCTCTGAAGACCGTGCGGATCGTAAACCCTCAGCCTTTGCAGGAAGCCGGAACGATCAAGATCACAGGCCGCACGGCGCCCGCCGAACTCGCCATCGTCGCCTCGCGCGCAAGCGGCGTGGCGTCCAAGCGGCTGGTCGACATCGGCGACAAGGTCGCGGCGGGAGACGTTCTTCTCGTGATCGATGCGCCGGAGGTCGATCAGGAACTCGCACGCGCTAAAGCCACCGTCGAACAAACGCGCGCGCGCCTCGATCTTGCCAGGGTGAATGCCGGACGCGCTGAGCGCCTCGTCAAGCAAGGGCACGTGTCGGAACAGCAGCTCGATGAACGCACATCCAATGAGCGCGTCGCGGTCGCTGATCTCGCAGCGGCGGAAGCGGAAGTGCACCGCCTGACCGAGGTGCAAGGTTTCCTCACCGTCAAGGCGCCGTTCGCCGGCACGGTCGTGTCGCGCTCCGTCGAGCGCGGCGATCGCATCTCCGCGAGCGACTCTCAGCCGAGCGCACCCCTCTTCACGATAGCGCGCCTCGACGAGCTTCGAGTCGAACTTGACATCCCTCAAACGGATTCCCTCAAGGTTCGCCTAGGTAACGCCGCAAAAGTCACCTTTGCCGAATTGCCTGGAGAAACTTTCGAAGCAAAAGTCATTCGCCGCACGGGAATGATCGACGCGACCTCTTCGACTATGCGCGCCGAACTCGTCATGAAGAACCCCAATGAGCACATTCCCGCAGGTCTCAACGGCTTGGTGACCATCAGCGTGTCGCGGGATCGCATCCCGGTCACAGTGCCGAACAACACCCTCGTCACGCGCGACGGCCAGCAGCAGGTCGCGCTCGTCGTGTTGGAGGATGGCGAGGAGAAAGTTGCGTTCCGCAGAATTTTCGTCGGCCGCGACTTCGGCAATCGCGTCGAGATCATCGCCGGTCTCGAACCGCAGGACCGCGTCATCCTCGCGCCGAACGCGCTCATCCGCGAGGGCGACAAGGTGGCCGTGACGACCGCAACCGTTTCGAAAGCCGCCGACAGCAAGACGCGCTAACGCGACGGGGGAACTGCGCCGAGGCTTCAGTACCCCGTCATCTCGAGATAACCCACGCCCGCGTGTGAACCGCGAAAGCGGATCGGGCCCTCCCAGTAGGGAAAAGCCGTTCCCATCCAGCTTTCGGCATTGAGCGGCGTGGTTTCGATCTTGAGACCCCTGCTTTTCACTGCGACCGTCCACGTCACGGGCAGGCGTCGTCCTGCAACAGTGCGTATCTCGCCGGGCGTCAGCGTGACGTCGTTGCTCGCAAGCGGCGTCACAGCGCCATCGGAAGCGATCCAGCTTCCGGATCGGAACGCCCCACCTGCGTCTTCGCGAAGCTGAAACAGCATCAGCTTTTCGCCACCGGGAAGATGCAGCGAGAACCAGTCCCAGCCCTTCTGATCCGAAGCAAGCGGCTGGCTGCTCCACTCCCGGTCCATCCACGCGCTTCCCGTCACGGCGATGTTGCGACCGTCGATCTCGAGCGTTCCCGACACATCGAAATAGGGTTGGCTATAATAGTAGGACGCCTGCCCGCGCTCAGATTTACGACTGTACCCGCGATCGCCTTGCAGCACCGGCGCGCGCGACGACGCAAGTTTCAATGCATACCGAAAGCCATCACCCGACGCGGAAAGCTTAACCGCACTGAGACCTTCCGAGCCTTCCTCGGCCGCGAACGACCAATCGTCGATCCAGGCCTTGAACGGCTGCGCTTCGACACCGGCCTGACCGATCCCGCCCCGCGCCAGCGTCTCGGCATACTTGTGCACCTCGGCGCTCGTCACCGCCGCATGCCCCATCCACACCTGCTGGCTGGCCCAGCCGTCGCTATCGCCTCCAGGCGCCAGAGCCTGCCGAAACAAAGTCCACTGCACGCCGTACGAAACACCCTTTTCGTCGTGGAGATTGGCCGTCACGTACCACCACTCGATGCGGAAATCGGGATGCGCGCCGAAGTCTTCCGGAAACGCAATCGCCTTCCCCGGAACGACATCGGCGAACCCAGCCGCCTCTCCACCGAGCCCTGCAAAGCCCTGCGCCGCGACGCGACTGCCGCAAGCCGCGAGCACGACGAGCAGGCACGCAATGAGAACTCTAACGTTCATTTGCGAACACCTTGAGCAACTCGTGCGGCGCGGTCCGTGCAAGTCGCGCCACCGGAATGATCGACGCGATCAACGCTGTGACCAGCGCCAGCACCACGACGACAATCCACTGCTCCGGAAAGACATGAAACGGCAGTCGCCACCCAAACGCCTGCACGTTGACGATGGCAACGAGGCACCACGCGAGAACGAGCCCCAGCGGAATTGCGAGGATCGCCGTCATCACGGCGAGAACGGCGAGCTTCCCGACTTCGAGCTGCCCCAGCTGCCGCCGTTGAACGCCGAGCGCCCAAACCGGCGCAAGCTGAGCCAGCCGCATGCCGCTGAGCGTCAGCAGGCTCGCGAAGAGCGCGACGCCTGACACCACGAGCGTCAGCGAGTTGAGCGCCGCCGTCACCGCAAACGTGCGTTCGAAAATTCGCGTCGAAGCCGCCTTGAGAGAAGCCTGATCGACGACGCGCGCCAGCTCATCGCCCAATTCGGCCTGCATAGCCTCGATCAACGACGCGGCAGCATCCGGAGCAACACGCAGGCTGAACGCCACGCGCCGCGCGTCCGGCCAGTGCCGGGTGAGCTGGTGGACATCCATCCGGATCTGCCCCTTCGGATTTCCGTAATCCGGAAAAACGCCGACGACCGGCACAGTCCACACATCGCTGTACGTCGGAATGGCGATCCTGTCTCCAATACGCATTCCAGTACGCTGCGCGAGCTGCTCGCTGATCAGAACGCCATCACCGTCCTGCATCTTGTCCCAGGCATCACGCGTTGAAGACAAAAGCGAGAAGTGCGCCCGATACGTTTCGTGATCGCGAGTGCCCACAAGTTCCACGGGCCAGCTTTCGATGCGTGTCTCCGCGCGCCACACGGGAAGGATTGCAAGAACATCCGGCCGCTTCTCGAGCCACGCCACGACGCGCTCCGCCTCACGCGCTCCCACGGTATCGAAGTACACTTCCGAATTCAGCCGTTCGTCGAGCCATCCGGTAAATGTCTTGCGGAAGCCCTCGACCATCGTACCCACGCCGACATTGGCCGAAAGCGCAAGTAACAGCGCCATCAACGCTAGCGAAAGCCCGGAGAGTTGCTGACGTGCGTCGGCCCAGAACCATTCGGAGAGAACGCCGCGCGCTGTGCGCTCACCCGATCGCAAGACACGCGCGAGCAGCGGTGGGAGCAGCAACGCCGCGCCAAGCAATACACCAGCGATGACAGCGAATCCGGCGACGAGACCGCGACCAGCCGAATACGCGAGCAGCGCCAGGAGCAGACACACGAGAGCAACCGTCGCCTGCCACCGCAATTGCGTCTGTTGCGCTTCGCGCCACGCGATGGGCTTGGCGACCGAGAGCACCGGCATGTTCGCGACTTTGACAAGGCTCACCGCCGACGCCGCCAGCGCGCCGATCAGCGCCATCCCGAGACCGGACGCCCACCACGTGCCATCGAGCCCGAGCGTGCCACTTACGTGCGCACCGTAAAGCCCGTCAAGGGTTGCAGCGACATTCGGCAACAGCGACGCCGCGATGACATAGCCTGCCGCCATTCCGAACGCTCCTGCGATGAGAGCGATCAGCACGACCTCCAACACCATCGCCGAGATCAAATCGACGAGCGAGACCCCAATCGCGCGCATCGTACGCAGCATCCCGAGCCGTTGCTCGAATGCGAGCCCGATGGAGGCATGCGCGATGAACAGCCCGACAATAAAAGCCAGAAATCCGAAGGCTGTAAGGTTGAGATGGAAGCTGTCTGTCAGTCGCGCGAGATCCCCGCCTGCGGTGGTCTGCTCGATCTTCAACCGCCCATCCGTGATCGCGGACAACGCGTTCGCATCGAGAGGCACCTCGCTTCCGAACACCAGGCGCGTCAATTGTCCCGGCCGCGCCAGGATCTGCTGAGCCATACCAATATCGACCACGAGCAGGCCCGGCCCTACGGCTTCCGCTCGAGCAAGAGGCGGCAAGGGCTCGCCGCGATCCGTGCGGATGACCTTCGTCGCATCGCCGACGAGTGCATCGAGCGTTTCCGGCGCCACCAGTGTGCGCCCCGGCGCGCGTAGAAATGCTTCGAGATCGCCGCTGTTCGCAAGCCCGCTAACTGACGAGCCCTGAGGCGCAGTGAGCGGCTCGATACCGACCAGCCTGTATGCTACGCCGCCGATCCGCACCGTGCCCTCGAGCACCGGCGACACCTTCCATCCCGCGCGCCGAAGCGTCACATAATCAGTTTGCGACGCGAACGCGCCTCGCGCCGGAACGACGCTGGCGTGCGCCGTGTTGCCGAGCACAGCCGCCGCGCGATCGTAGCTCGCTCGCGCCTGCGCATTCAGAGCCTGCACGCCGCTCCACAGTGCCGTGGCGATAGCGAGGCCGATGAACAGTGTCGCAAAGTTGAGCGGATGCCGCCGCCAGTGGCTGATCAGCGTCAGAAAGATCCAAGACCCGCGCGTCACGACACCACCACGCCCGCCGCGAGCGTGACCTGCCGGTCGAGCCGCGCAGCGAGGCGCGTGCTGTGCGTCACCATAAGGAAGCCACAGCCCGTGCCGCGCACGAGATCGAGCGCAAGACCGAGCACCTCGTCGCCCGTCGCCTCGTCGAGATTTCCCGTCGGCTCGTCCGCAATGACGAGGCGCGGCTTGAGCGCAAGCGCGCGCCCGATGGCAACGCGCTGCTGCTGTCCGCCAGAAAGCTGTTCCGGATAACGCGCTTCGAGACCGGTAAGCCCGAGACGCGTCACGAGTTCGCCATGCCACGCTGGATCAAACCGCCCGGCAAGACGCGCCTGAAACGCGAGATTGGCGCCAACAGTCAGGCTCGGCACCAGATTGAACTGCTGAAATACGATGCCGATCTTCTCTCGCCGCAGTTCAGCGCGACCCGCATCCGAAAAATCCGTGACGCGCACACCGTCGAGTAGAATGTCGCCGCGATCGGCTTCGTCGAGCCCGCCGATGAGATGAAGAAGGGTACTCTTGCCACTGCCGGATTCGCCAAGAAGCGCCACGCTTTCCCCGGCTGACAGCGTGAGATCGGCGCCCTTCAGGACAGGAAGCGCGCCTTGCGGTGTCTCGTAAGACTTGTAGAGCCCGGCAGCGCGAAGCAACGGCGTATCACCCACGTCGCGATCCGTCACATCAAGCTCCCGAAATGAAGCGCGCGTAATCATCCGTTGTGTCGATGTCTGCGAACAGGCGCTCGTCATTGAACGCCACATCAACACGCGCTTCACCCAACGTGTCCAGCAAAGACTTGCCGCCCTTCGCGCCGGTAAGCTGCGCCAGACGCGGAAGCAACACTTTTGGCCAGAGCACGGGATTGCGTTGCTCGCCGTTCGCCGTCACAGGCACGATCGCGCTCGAAGCGGAGTGCTCAGCAAGAACGTCGATCAACCGCCGAAAAACGTCCGCGGAAAGATTAGGAAGATCACCGGGGACGATAAAAGCTCCATCGAGGTCCGTCGCGAGAGCACGCACGCCGGCGGCAATTGATCCACCGATGCCTCCGTCCCATTTCGAATTCGGAACAATCCGCACCGGCAACCCCGCTAGCGCCGGCACATAGCCCTCATGTTCCGCGCCCGTCACGACAACGATCTCGTCAACACCCGCAGCCACGATCTCGCGCGCGACACGCGTAATCATTGGCTGGCCATCGACGGGAGCGAGCAGCTTGTTGTCCACGCCGAACCGCCGCGAAGCACCGCCCGCGAGCAACACTGCGCCAACGCGAAGGCGAGCATCCGCGCGCATGTCAGGCCCCGCGCCGGGCCTTGATCACGGCACCAAGAATGGACACGGCGATCTCGGCCGGACCTTTGGCTCCGATCGGAACACCAACCGGCGCATCGATGCGCAAAATCTCTTCCGCCGACAGTCCAGCTTCGCGCAAGCGTTCGACGCGCTTTTCATGCGTGCGCCGCGATCCCAGCGCGCCCACGTAGAAGCACGACGAGCGAACAGCGAGCGGCAACGTCTCATCGTCAAGCCGCGCATCGTGCGCGAGCGAAACGACGGCCGTGCGATTATCGAGCTTGAGCGTCGGCAACGCCGTCTCCGGCCAATCCTGGCGCAGCGGCACGCCGCCGAAACGCGTCTCAGATGAAAACGCCGTGCGAGGGTCCACGACGGTCGATTGATATCCGACGCGCTGCGCGAGATCCGCGAGCACCTGCGCCACATGCCCCGCGCCGACAAGGATCACATGCACTGGCGGCGCCAGCGCGTGCAAGAAGCGACGGCCCTCCGGCGCATCGACGAGCACGCATTCTCCGTTCGAGAGCAAATCGGCTGTCTCGTCATCAAATGCCTGCGCATCCCGGTGCAAACGGCGCTGACCGCTGGCGAGATCCGTATCAACGACCAGAAGCGAGCGCCCGTTGCGTGCTTCGAGCACCGCGTCGAGATAAGCAGCGCCATCAGTCCCAGACATCCGCTCGACAAAGATCTCAATACGTCCGCCGCAGGGCAGTCCGACGCGCCACGCGGTCTCGTCTCCAACACCGAATTCGAGAACCTTGGGCACGCCGCTCGCGATCACGTCTCCCGCCGCGGTGATGACGGCCGCTTCCACACAGCCGCCAGATACCGAACCCTCGAAGGTCTCGTTGGGGCCAACGACGAGCTGACCGCCAACGGGCACGGGTGCCGAACCCCACGTCTTGATCACGGTCGCAAGCGCAATGTGCCCGTACTGGTCGACCCAGCGGCGCGCAATCGCAACCACGTCGCGCGCCTCCGATCCATCCACGGAGACGGAAGCTGACTGCCCTCCGTCCCTAGTCACGAAGCCTTCTTCCGGCATTACATCATCCAAGCTTGAGACCGTCCGCAAACGGCAGCACACGCACCCGCTGGCCGGTCGCCAGCGCCACCGCATTGGCAACGGCCGGCCCGATCGGCGGCACGCCCGGCTCACCGATGCCCGTCGGCGGTTCCGCCGAAGGCACGAGGTGCACCTCCACATGCGGCATCTCGTTGATACGCAGCACTTCGTACGTGTCGAAGTTGCCCTGATCCACGACGCCGTCCTTCAACGTCACCTTGCTGTGGAGCACGGCGCCAAGGCCGAAGCCGACACCGCCCTCCACCTGCGCCTTGATGTTATCCGGATTGACGGCGAGACCGCAATCCACGGCCGCGACGACACGCTCGACTTTCGGCTTCCCGTCGACGATCCGGACCTCGGCAACCTCCGCGACAAAGCTCTTGAAGCTCTCGTGCACGGCCACGCCGCGGAACACGCCTTCCTTCGGCGGCGTACTCCATCCCGCTTTCTCGGCTGCAAGCTTCAAGACGCCGACATGGCGCGGATGCTTCCCGAGCAGCGACAAACGGAACTCGACCGGATCCTTGCCTGAGACGGCCGCAATCTCGTCGATCATGGTCTCCATGACATACGCCGTGTGCGTATGGCCCACAGAACGCCACCACAGCGGCCGAGGCCCGGCTTGCGTGTTGTGGACTTCGACCTGCATGTTCGGGATCGTGTAAGGTGTATCCGAAACGCCCTCGACAGACGTGCCGTCGATGCCATCCTTGACGATCGCGGGCTCCATCACCGTGCCCGTAGCGATCGACTGCCCGACAATGCGATGGTGCCATCCGACGATCGCGCCTTCCTTGTCAAGACCGACCCGCACCTTGTGGACATAAACCGGACGATAATAGCCGCCCTTGATGTCGTCTTCGCGCGTCCAGACGAGCTTGATCGGCTCGCTTTTTCCAACGGCCTTCACGATCTCGGCCGTCTCGGCGATATAATCGGAATCGTAGACGCCACGCCGGCCGAACGAGCCGCCGGCCCACAGCGTGTTGATGAAAACATCTTCCGGTTTGATGCCGAAGATCGCAGCCGTCACGTTCTGATCGACCGTCTGCAATTGCGAGCCGGTCCACATCGTGGCCTTGCGGTCCTTGAACTGCATCACGCAGTTCATCGGCTCCATAGGAGCATGTGCAAGATACGGAAAGATGTAGCTCGCCTCAACGATCTTGTCGGCCTTAGCGAGCGCACCTTCGGCGTCGCCCTCCTTGCGCGCCACCAGACCAGGCTTCTCGGCGAGCGCCTGATATTCAGCAATAAGAGCATCCGTACCGCGTGCTTCGGCCTTGCTTTCGTCCCAGCTTACCTTGAGTTGCTCGCGCGCCTTGATCGCTGCATACGTCGAGGTCGCAAGCACGGCCACGCCCCGCGGGGTCGTGAGCACGTCGACAACGCCCTTCACAGACCGCGCCGCCTTGTCGTCGACGGACTTCACCGTGCCACCGAACTTCGGCGGCCGTGCGAGCGTCGCGACCAACATTCCGGGAAGCTGAACGTCTTGCGTGTAAATCCGTGCGCCGGTCGTTTTGGGAACGCTGTCCAAACGCGGAAACGACTTCCCGATATAGGTGAACTGCTCCGCCGTCTTGAGCTTGGGCTCCGCAGGTACGGCGACGGAGGCTGCTTCCTTGGCGAGATCGCCGAGCGTCGCTTTGTGATTTCCAGATGAGACTTCGCCGTTCGCAACGGTGATGCTATCGGCTGAAACAGCCCAGCGCTTCGCGGCCGCTTCCACAATCATCGCGCGCGCCGCCGCCCCCGCCTTGCGATACTGCTCGAAGGAGTTCGCCATTGCGGTCGAACCGCCTGTGCCCTGCATGCCGAAGAGGGTGTTGGCATAAACCTTGGCGTCAGCTGGCGCGAACTCGGTCTTCATCTGCGCCCACGAGGCATCGAGCTCATCCGCGACGAGCGTCGCAAGTCCGGTCGCATTTCCCTGCCCCATGTCCTGATGCTTGATCAGCACCGTGACGACATTCTCTGGCGAAATGTGAACGAAGGGCATGAAAATCCCGCTTGCCTCGGCGCCTTTCTCGGCAACTTCGGCGCGCGCACCCGTAGCAGGCACCCAGCTTCCGATAACGAGCCCCGCGCCCGTACCTAGCGCAAGGCGCACGAAGTTGCGCCGGTCGAGGGCCAGACCATCTCGTGAAGAGAAGCGCGCTTTGATCTGGGCTTGAAGCTGAGAAAGGTTGACCTGTCCGTGCATGTGTCTCTCCTCAACCCTTGAGCGTTCCGGCAGCCTCATGAATGGCCGCCCGAATGCGCTGATAAGTGTTGCAGCGGCAGATGTTACCGCTCATCCCGTTGTTGATGTCATCATCCGTGGGCGCCGCATTCTCGCTCAGGATCGCCGCAGCCGCCATCATCTGGCCCGACTGACAATAACCGCACTGGACCACATCTAGTTTCTGCCAAGCTTCACGAACTGCGTCGGCAACCCTGCCGGTGAGACCCTCGATCGTTGTCACGCTCTGTCCGGCGATATCGGAAATGGGAGTGACACACGAGCGTATGGGTTGTCCTTCGAGATACATCGTGCAGGCCCCGCATTGCGCGGCACCACAGCCGAATTTCGTACCGATCAGGCCAAGCTCATCGCGCACCACCCAAAGCAAAGGGGTGTCGTCCTCCGAGTTGACCGTCACCTCACGCCCGTTGAGGCTGAATGTCGTCATCGCGAGATCCTTCAAACTTCCGATTTTCAGGAGAGTACGTGCCGCGAGCCGGATCGGATGCTGCACTGCCACGCATATGCGAAGCCCCAGCAAAAATTGCTAGGTGGCTGTAAATGAACAGACATAGCGCTCAAGAACTGTGCAGCATGGCGTCATAACCCGATCGTCGAAGTCAACGTTGCGAGCTTCGGGGCTCAGAGCTGCATCGCACGCTTATGACGACCGATTTCGCTCACCAGCCACTGACGGAACTGCTTCACGCCAACCAGTCCCGTCGCGCCGGGCCGCACCGCGAGCGCGTACTGGCTCGGAATCTTCCGGCGGATCGGAAACGGCGTCACGAGCAGACCCTGAGCCAGAAGATCCTCCGCCATGATGGTGTCCGCCAACGCCACGCCGCCGCCATGCACGGCTTCGCGGATCGCGAGAGACGGGTCATGGAAAATTGCGCCGCGCTTGGGGTCGACGCCCTTCACGCCTTCCCCATCGATCCACTCCTCCCACCAGGCGGTCGTGTTCTCGTGCAACAGCCGATGACGCGCGAGATCTGCCGGTTTTCGCAGCGCATTGGCGCCCTTCGTCAAAGAGGGCGCGCAAACCGGCAGGATGACGAGAGAGACCAGCGGCGTGAGCGCCGGATCGGCCTCGTCCTCGCTGACGAACAGGATCCGCAGATCCGCCCGCGAGTTGCCGCCCTGCCCGCGGTCATCGTGAATGGAGACTTCGAGCTCACACTCGGGACAAGCCGCGCGGAACTGAGGCAGCCGATCCGCAAGCCACAGGTTCATGAAGGTCGCATTGATCGAGAGCGTTACGCGCTTCTGGCGCTTCCTGCGGTTTCCGGATTGCGCGTTGATGGCCTCCGTCGCGTCCGAGATGACCTTGAACGCATCCGTCAGGCGCCGCGCATAGATCTGCGCCTGCGCCGTGAGCTGCACCTGACGGAAGCCACGCTCGAACAACGCAACGCCCAGGGCCTGCTCGAGCGAACGGATATGGCGGCTCACGGCGGATGGCGTGAGCCGAAGCTCGTCGGCCGCTTCCTTGAAACTCAAAAGGCGCGCTGCGGCCTCGAAGGCGCGGATGGCATTCAGTGACGGCAAGGCCATAGAGACCACTCTTCGGATGAGTTTTTGTCATCTCAGCTCGGCAAATTAGCCTTTTGTCAGACCAATCGGCAAGCGCGATCCTGCTTTTGCAGACTCGAGAACAAAACGCCGAGAGGCCAGAACATGAACGAGATGCTGAAACACCCCGTGCGGCCACGCGCCACCGACAACGCAGTCTTCGGAAGCGACCTGATGCACGGCTCACGCGAGCCCGTGTACTGCGGCGTGCTCTCCTTCATGCGTCGCCGCCTGACGCGCAACCTCGCGGGCGTGGACGTCGCGATCTGGGGCATTCCCTTCGACGCTGCCGTATCCAACCGGCCGGGCGCACGCTTCGGACCGCAAGCCGTGCGCCGCGCCTCCGCCATGCTCGAAGGCGATCCGCAATATCCCTTCCGCGCCGATCCGTTCGAGCGCCTTGCCGTCGTCGATTACGGCGATTGCTCGCTCGACTATGGCCGCCACAGCAACGTGCCGCGCCAGATCGAAGAGCAGGCGCGCGAGATCATCGAGCAGGACACGAAGCTGCTCTCCATAGGCGGTGATCACTTCGTCACCTGGCCGCTGCTCAAAGCGCATGCCCGGAAGTATGGGCCGATAGCGCTCGTGCAGTTCGATGCGCACCAGGACACATGGTTCGACGAGGATGAGCGCATTGACCATGGATCTTTCGTTGCGCGCGCCGTGCGCGAGGGGATCATCATTCCCGAACGCTCGATCCAGATCGGCATCCGCACGCACGCACCGGAAACGTGCGGCCTCGATATCGTCTACGGCGAGGACGTCGCAACGCTCGGCATCGAAGGTGTGATCAGACGCATCAAAGAGCGCGTCGGCGACGCGAAGACATACCTCACCTTTGACATCGATTGCCTGGATCCTGCCTACGCGCCGGGAACCGGCACGCCTGTGTCCGGTGGTCTCACGTCGCGCGAAGCGCTCATGATCCTGCGCAGGCTCTGCGCGCTCGATATCGTCGGCGGAGATGTCGTCGAAGTCGCTCCCGCCTACGATCATGCGGACATCACAGCACTGGCCGGCGCCACCGTGATGCAGCACTATCTCGGCCTCCTCGCCGAAAAAGTGTGATCTGACCCGATCCGAGCCTCGTAGGGGTGAAGTGCCCCCGGACGGATCGTTCGCTCTGGGGGCTTTTGTTGTCCGCGATAGCCCCCATTTATCGCAAAACGATCCAGGAGTTTCCCTTCATGACGGATAAGCTTTTCACGCCCTTCACGCTGGGCGATCTCACCTTGCCAAACCGCATCGTCATGGCCCCGCTGACACGCAACCGCGCAAAGCCTGAAGGCGATGTGCCGAGCGATCTTTCGGTCGAGTATTATGTCCAGCGTGCAACCGCTGGTCTTCTCATCACCGAGGGCACGCAGGTCTCGCCGGAAGGCCAGGGCTATCTCCACACGCCGGGCATCTATAGCGATGCTCAGGTAGCCGGGTGGAAGAAGGTCACGAGCGCAGTCCATGCCGCCGGTGGCCGCATCTTTGCTCAGCTCTGGCACGTCGGCCGGGTCTCGCACACGTCCCTTCAGCCGAACGGCGCGGCCCCTGTTGGCCCCTCCGCCATTACGGCCGACACCAAGGTCTATATCGAAACCGGCTTTGCTCAGGCCTCCGAGCCGCGCGCACTCGAAACATCCGAAATCGCACGTCTCGTCGAGGACTTCCGCATCGCCGCCGAAAACGCGAAGAAAGCCGGCTTCGATGGCGTGGAGCTTCACGGCGCCAACGGCTACCTCATCGACCAGTTCCTGCGCGACGGCTCGAACAAGCGCACGGATGCCTACGGCGGCTCGATCGAAAATCGCACGCGTCTCCTGGCTGAAGTGCTTGCGGCCCTGACAAGCGTTTGGCCCGCAAAGCAGGTCGGCGTCCGCTTCAGTCCCTTTTCGAAATTCGGCGACATTTCCGACAGCGACCCGATGGCGACATTCACCGCCGCGATCACGCGCGCGGACCAAGCGGGCCTCGGCTACGTGCACATGATCGAGGGAGACACGGGCGGGTCGCGTGAGTTGCCGCCGGGCGCGGACCTCTCCGTATTCCGTAAAGCTTTCCGCGGCGCCTACCTGGCGAACAACGGGTACGATCGCGCGTCCGCGATCGCCGCCGTCGAAAGTGGCGCGGCAGATCTCATCGCCTTCGGCCGCCAGTTCATCTCCAATCCGGATCTGGTCGCCCGCCTTGAGCGAAACGCGCCTCTGAACGCCCCCAAGCCGGCCACGTTCTACGGCGGCGGCGCCGAGGGATACACCGACTATCCCACTCTGGCGGCGTAGAAATTCCGCAGTCCGGCCTGCCGCCCAAACCCGGCAGGCCGGATTATTGGATCATATTTGGCACCAATCTATTCCGATTTACAGATATTCTGATTTTTCGGAACCAGTGGCATTTTACTCCTCGACACACGGCTGAGGCATCGGGCCCGGCCAGAGAGATTGAGGAACAGCCATGATCACGGTTCGCAAAGGCAAAGACCGCGGCGCTAGCAATTTCGGCTGGCTCGACAGCAAGCACACGTTCTCGTTCGGCCATTACTACGACCCGCGGAACATGGGCTTCGGCAAACTGCGCGTCATCAACGAGGACAAAGTCGAGGGCGGCGCCGGCTTCGGCACGCATCCGCACGACAACATGGAGATCATCTCCTACGTCCTCGAAGGCGGCCTCGCCCACAAGGACAGCCTCGGCACCGGCTCCGTCATTCGTCCCGGTGACGTTCAGCGCATGACGGCCGGAACAGGCATCACCCATAGCGAGTTCAACGCGTCGACGGACGACCCCGTGCATTTCCTGCAGATCTGGGTGTTGCCGGAAACCCGTGGCCTCGAGCCAAGCTACGAGCAGAAGTCGTTCCCGGTCGAAAACCGCAAAGGACGTCTCCAGCTCGTTGGCGCACGTGACGGACGCAACGGCGCGGTCACGATCCACCAGGATCTCGACCTCTTCGTCGCCAACCTCGAGAAGGGCAATGAAGTGAGCCACGCGCTGCGTCCGCATCGCAAAGCCTGGGTGCAGGTGACGCGCGGCGAGGTCACTGTCAATGGAACGACCGTGTCACAAGGCGACGGCGCGGCATTGACGGACGAGACCGAGCTCAGGATCGCGGCGAACGACAACGCCGAAGTGCTCGTCTTCGATCTCGGTGCCTGAGAACAAACGGACGGGGCGGATGATCCTCCCCGTCCACTTTCACCGAATGCAATCCCCGAACCCGAAGGCAAATTCCATGACCAAAGTTCTCGTCCTCTATTACTCGAGCTACGGCCACATCGAACGCATGGCCGAGGCTGTCGCTGAAGGCGTGCGCGAAGGCGGCGCGCATGCAGAGGTGAAGCGCGTACCCGAACTCGTCCCGCACGAAGTCGCAGAAAAGAGCGGCTTTAAACTCAACCAGCCCGCACCCGTCGCCACGGTGGAAGAGCTCTCGTCCTACGATGCCATCATCATCGGCACGCCGACGCGGTTCGGCAACATGGCATCCCAGATGAAGAACTTCCTGGATCAAACCGGCGGTCTGTGGTTTCAGGGCAAGCTGATCGGCAAAGTCGGCTCCGTGTTTACTTCGACCGCCACTCAGCACGGCGGACAGGAAACCACGATCACATCCACACACACCGTGCTGCTCCACCACGGCATGGTCATCGTCGGCTTGCCGTATTCGTTCAAAGGGCTAACCAACATGACGGAGATCTCGGGCGGCACGCCGTACGGCGCTTCGACTCTGGCCGACTCTGACGGCTCCCGTCAGCCGAGCGACAACGAGCTTGCCGGCGCCCGCTATCAGGGCAAGCATGTGGCCCAGATCGCGGCCAAGCTCGCGGCTTCGTAACCCTCAGCGGATAAATCACAGCCGCCGGCGCAGAAATGTGCCGGCGGTTTGCCGCTTGACGTAAAGGCACATCGGGCGCACCACGCAACCCATGAGCATAACGATCTATCACAACCCCGCTTGCGGAACCTCGCGCAACACGCTGGCCATGATCCGCCAAAGCGGCGAAGAACCGGAGATCATCGAGTATCTGAAATCGCCGCCGTCGCGTGAGGCGCTTCTCGCTCTCGTGCGCGCAATGAGCATGACAGTACGCGATCTTCTTCGCCGCAAAGGAACGCCATACGACGCGCTCGGGCTCGATGATCCCAAATGGACGGACGAAGAGCTGATCGACTTCATGGTCACGCATCCGATCCTGATCAACCGCCCAATCGTCGTCACGCCGCGCGGCACACGCCTTTGCCGTCCCTCCGAAGCGGTCCTCGAGATCCTGCCCAACCCCGAAATCGGCGCCTTCACGAAGGAAGATGGAGAGATCGTACCGCCGCTCAAGCGCTAGCCGAGAAGCCCCTCGATCCGGGCAACAATGCACGCGCGGCAAATTACGCTAACACCCATCCGCGCTTGCGCGTTTCGGGCGGATCATGGGACAATCTCAGCGGACGAACGGCTGAGGGCCTGCCCAGTGAAACGAAAAATTGCCGTCATTCTCGCCGCCGATATCGCCGGATACAGCCGGCTGATCGCCGAGGATGAAGAAGAGACACTGCGCCGCTTCGAGGGTTATCGCGCCGTCTTCGCGGAGTTCGTCGAGCGCGGCAGCGGCCGCATATTCAACACAGCGGGCGACGCCATCCTCGCCGAGTTTCAATCCGCCGTCGAAGCCGTGCGCTGCGCCGTCGATGTGCAGGAAAGCCTGCGCGCCCGTAATCTCGCCTACCCGCCGAGCCGGCACATGAACTTCCGTATCGGCATCACCATCGGCGACGTCGTCGAACGCGACAACGGCGACCTTCTCGGAGACGGCGTCAACATCGCTTCGCGCCTCGAATCCATCGCGCCTCCGGGCGGCATCTGCGTGTCGCGTTCCGTGCACGAAGCCGTCGCGACCAAGATGACCTTGCAGTTCGCGGACGCAGGCCCGCAGACACTGAAAAACATTCCCGAGCGCATTCAGGCGTACACACTGACGCTCGATGAAGACGGCGTGCCCCAAGTCACGCCGCCGGCCAATACGGAAAAGAAGACGCCGATCAGCGCCAAGCTGCCAAAGGTCTCCATGCCGCCGCTTCCGAAGCCCGACTGGAAGGCGCATGGCTTGACGATCGCGCTCGGCGCGCTCGCGATCGTCGTCGCCGGCATCTATGCTTATGAATATCTGCCGCGCGGATCGGAAGAAGTTGCCGAGACCACCGCGCCGCAAACGACCACGCAGCCATCCTCGTCATCGCAAATCGCGACATCCGATGAACCGAAACCGGACGACACGACGCCACCCAGCGCCGCGCCGCCCGCCTCGGATCCTCAACCTCCCGCTTCCGGGCAGATCGAAACAGCCGCGCGTGAACCCGAGCTGCGGCCCGACGTCGTACTCAAGGCGCCAAGCCCTCTGGCTTCGCGCTACGTGCTGACGCGGCAATGGAAGGATTGCGACGAGACGGGCAATACCGAAACGGCGCTCGTCGCGTGCAAAGGCCTGCTCGATACCGGCGGCCTAAGCAACGATGACCAGGCCATCATCCGCTACAAGTACGCGCGCGCCCTGCGCGACAGCGGCGACCCGGATGCAGCCATCGAGAACTACAACAAATCGCTTGAGCAGAAGCCGTCCGCCGATGCCTACAATCATCGCGGCGTCGCCTATTACGACAAAGGCGAATACCCGCGCGCTATCGAAGATTACAACGAAGCGCTGCGCATGAAGCCGCGTGACGCGGACGCGCTCAACAACCGCGCCTGGACCCGCTACAGCGCGGGCGACATCGACGAAGCGCTCGCGGACGCGAACCGCGCCGTGACCATCGACGCCACGAAGGCCTACATCTTCGATACACGCGGGCACATCCACGAGAAGCGCGGCGCGAAGAACGCGGCCATCAGCGACTATCGCAAAGCGTTGCAGCTCGACAAAACGACCACGACAAGCAGCGACGGCCTGACGCGTCTCGGCGCCACCAACTGAGCGCAATCAAACAACTACCTAAGAAACGAAGAGCGCGGGTCGAGGCCCGCGCTCTTTTACTCCGGTCAACTTTGAGTGGCGCTTAAAGTCCAGCGCCCACGCCGACACCGAGACCCGGCGGCGGACCACTGCGGCGAGCCTGCTGCGGCCGGCTCTTCTTCTTGTTGGCAGTCTTGCCCGACGACGCGGGCAACTTCGCGCGGCGCTCAGGCGGCGCGCCATCGCGGTACGTCGGCAGCAAAGGAGCAGCCATGCCGGGAGCGGTCGGTGTAAAATAGTAGACGTCCGTCAACGCGCTCTCTTCCCACGGAATCTGACGCCCACTGGTCTCGGTCTGCACGTCGAGGCGAACCTTGAGCATCATCTGATGGACGTCGACGCCTTTCGTTCCCATGTGCTTGAGCAGCGCCTTCGTGAACGGGCTGTTGCGGCCGCCGCCGTCATCCGAAACGTTGTTTGGCTGCGTCGCGTAGGCACGGAAGATACCGGCCGCACCGCTGGTCGACGTCACGCTGACTTTGGAAATGCCGCGGCTGAACTGCAACGAGCGCACTTTTCGGGTCGCGCCATCCTGCGCCACGATCTGCAAGCCGAGTTCCTCGCGAGAGGGCGTATTGCGGCAGGCGTCGAGGAATACCATGCCGAGCTTGGCCTTCTGCAAAGGCGTAACCACGCTCGACATATTGACGAGCGCATTGTCCAGAGCCGCCTTGCTCTCGGCTTCATCCTCGACAGTGATCTCGGCCGGCATGTCGATCGGAATGAGGAAGTTCTCACCCGATAGCGAAATGCCATGACCTGCATAGAAGAAGAGCCCTTCGTCGCCCGGCTTCAGCTCGTCCGAGAACTTCTCGAACGCCTCGTGCATCTGCTCGCGCGTCAGGTTCGTGCCGAGCATCACGTCGAACGAGAGATTGCGCAGCTTGTCGGCAATGTCCGCGGCGTCGTTCTGAGGGTTCGTCAGCTCGGCCACGTTTTTATACGTTGAGTTGCCGATCACGAGCGCAAGCCGGCGCGCCTCTGCGTCCGACGGCAAGGCCGCTGCAGCGAGCGTCATCAATGCGAGCGAAAGCAGCGAATGACGTACAGTGCCGGCACGCATGGCACGTTCCTTCCTCAGTTGCCTGTAGCAGAAGCGGACTTGCTGTCAGTCAGGTTGACGATCTGAACGCGGCGGTTGACGCCGGCGAAAGGCGAATGCTGGTCCTTGAGGCGCTCGGCGCCATACCCCACCACGGTGAAGCTGTCGCTCCCCAGGTTGAACTTCTTGCTAAGATAGGTGCGCACGGAATCGGCTCGCCGCTCCGACAGTGTCTGATTGTACTCCGAGCGGCCCTTCGCATCCGTATGACCGGCGATCATGATCGACGCCCCCTTAAGGGAGTCGTCCTGGAGCGCGGTGCCCAGCGCGTCGAGGGATACCTGCGACCGCTTCGAGATATTCGCCGAACCAAAATCGAAATAGATGACGAAATCGAGCTGCGGCTTGTCGCTGACGGCATCTGCAAGCTGCTTGCGCTCCGGCACCGAAAGACCACGGCTTGCCGCCTTGGTCTTGAGGTCATCGATCGTTTTCGATCGCTCGATATCCGCCTGCGTCGGCTTGACCGAAAGCCCGCGCGTCTTGCGCGGTTTCAAGGCTTCGATGATCGATTGCACCGACGGCGAAGCCTGATCGGCACGAGCCGCCTGGAAACACCCGGCCGACAGAAGAGCAGCCAGAACACCGCTCAAAAGGAATTTCGCTTTGAATGAAGTCGCCATCTGAACCTCCAAACAGCGCGCGGACTATAGCGTAATGACCGCGGGCTGACCAGTGAATGCCTCCATCGGACACCAGGAATGAGAGGCCCCATCACCCATTCCGCTTCCGTGCTTAATCCTTTGACACCATGGGCAGATGGCCGTGTCTGTTCCGGATGAAACACGCCGTCGGCGGATGCAAATGCAAAGAGGGCGGCCATGCTGCATGACCGCCCTCTAGTTAACCAATTCGGACCGCAGTTTTACTGCAGCTTGACCGAAACACCGAGGCGCGCGCCGATCGTCGACTCGTCGGACGAAAACTCGGTGTAACCGGCAGCGCCGTAGGTCCAGATGCCCTGCACGTAGTCGAAGCCAAGCTCGACCTTGCCGAAGTCGTCGGCCTGCTTGAAGTCCGCCGTCGAGTCACCACGAACCTTGATGTCCTCGTCGAAGACGTTCTTATACGAGGCCAGGATGTAGGGGCGCATGGTGCCGCCATTGTAATCGATGAGCGTGAAGAGCGTACCCGTGATGGAGCCGCTCCAGGCTTCCGTGCTTCCTTTAATGGTTCCCGCGCCGTTGGCGAACTCGAACGTGTTCGTGTGCACGTCGTAGTGGCCGAGACCGCCGCGCAGGTCGAACTTCCATCCGTTACCCGGCCAATCGAACGTGTAACCCATCACGCTGTTGGTGAAGTAGCCGGACACGTCATACGAGTAGCTGCCGCCAGGAGCAGCGCCGCCGGCGGCAAATGCATCGGCATCACCCGACACGCCGATGATCAGCGTCATGCTGTAGAACGACCCCTGACTCCACAGATAGCTACCGCCGTAGATAAAGGCGTCGATGTCGGTCTTGCCCGCGACCGTCTGGCCGGGTGCCCGGTCTGAATCGAGCGACAGGCGATTGTATCCGAGCAGGCCGTTGACCCTGACCTTGCCGCCGAAGTAGGTGCCGGGCAGGTCATAGCTGGCGTTTGCGAAAACCGATCCTTCGTCCACCTCGAAGCCATTGGTACGGCTTCCCGTGGTCGTCTCGACGAGGCCGTCATGTTCGCTGTGACGCAGGCGTCCCGTCGGGCTCGCGAACCCGCCGAGCCCGATGTTGAGTTGCTGCTGAACGAACCCCTCGCCGATCGCGGCGAGGCTCGCGCCGACAGCGGCAGCGCCCGAAGCGGACTCCTGACACTCGCTGTATGTGTTGTAAGTGATGAGCTGGCCAAAAGTCGGAGAGAAGCTATCGGTATCGATCGCTTCGTAATAGCAGGGCGTCGACTGCGCTTGAGCGGCTGTCGGTGCGGCTACGAAAGCAATTCCGGCCAAGGCCAGGATACCTGCAGGCAAGCGCAACCAATGTGCGGACCACATATCTTCTTCCCCAAACAGCAAATGACCAAAGGCCGAGAGGATTGCGTAGCGGCGAATCCACTGATTCGGAAGCAAAGTTAGGCGGTCCACGTGCGATCGCTCCCAGGTTTAAGAAACGCTGTGGCGCACCAGCAACCGGCATCGTGACCAAAAAAGACCAAAAGGAGCAAAACGTCAGGAGCCCTGCGGCCGTATTCGGCATATTCGGGCCACCCCCCTCGAAGCGAATGGCGCCACCGAGGGCGGGGTGAAATGGGGCCCCTGACGCAAGCGGATCTTACTCCCTGAGCCCAAAAATCGATATGTGCAACAAGCGTGGACGGAGGCGGCGAGACGCAAGCAGCGCGAGAGAATCGCGCTAGTTTCATCACCAAGTTTGAACCCCTGCCGATCCGGCTCCGGATTTGGCTCAGGATGCCTTCATGCCGCCCGCCGCTTTGCGGAAATCAGCGTCCCTCCTGCCTCTCGCGCCCGCGCCGAGCCTCGCCGAGGCTCAGCATGTGCTCGAGGAGGTGTTCGGCTACACGAGCTTCCGCCCGCATCAGGCCGACATCATCGAAACGCTCGTGACCGGCGGTGACGTGCTGGCGCTGATGCCGACCGGCGGCGGCAAGTCGCTCTGCTACCAGATCCCCGCCCTCGTGCGCGCAGGAACCGGTCTCGTCGTCTCGCCGCTCATCGCTTTGATGCAGGATCAGGTCGACGCGCTGAAGGAAGCAGGCGTGCGCGCCGCGTTCCTCAATTCGTCGCAAGACCGTAGCCAGCAGGAGACGATCGAGCGCCGCCTCATCGCGGGCGATCTCGACATGCTCTACGTCGCGCCCGAGCGCCTCGTGCAGGAACGGACGCTGCGGCTGCTCGACCGCGCGAAAATTGCGCTGTTCGCCATCGATGAAGCCCACTGCGTGTCGCAGTGGGGCCACGACTTCCGCCCCGAGTATCGCCAGCTCAAGGTGCTGGCCGAGCGCTTCCCGAATACGCCACGCATCGCCCTCACCGCCACCGCCGACGACCGCACGCGCGACGAAATCGCGACCGAACTCTGCCTCGAGAACGCCCGTCGCTTCGTCGCGAGCTTCGATCGCCCGAACATCCGCTACACGATTGCCGAAATGGGCTCCATGAGCGCCCGCGAGCGTTTGTGGAACTTCATTTCGACCGAGCACCCGAACGACGCCGGCATCGTCTACTGCCTGTCGCGCAAGTCGGTCGAGGAAACGGCCGAGTGGCTGACGCGGAAGGGACGCACAGCCCTCGCCTACCATGCAGGCCTCGATCCGGAAGTTCGCCGCAAGGCCCAGGAGCGCTTCCTCAAGGACGACACGCTCGTCATGGTCGCCACGATCGCCTTCGGCATGGGGATCGACAAACCCGACGTCCGCTTCGTGGCACATCTCAACCTACCGCGCTCGATGGAAGCCTACTACCAGGAGACTGGCCGCGCGGGCCGCGACGGCGAGCCTGCCAACGCTTGGCTTGCTTACGGCATGCAGGACATCGTCCAGCAGACGCAGTGGATCGCTCAGAGCGAAGGTTCGGAGCCGTTCAAGCGCACCCAGCGCCAGAAGCTCGATGCGCTCGTGGGCCTTTGCGAAGCGGTGAGCTGCCGCCGCCAGCTCCTCCTCGCCTACTTCAGCGAAAAGCGCGCCGAGCCTTGCGGCAATTGCGACAACTGCCTCGATCCGCCGAAGACGGTCAACGGCACCGTCCCGGCGCAGATGGCACTGTCGACGGTTTACCGCACCGGCCAGCGCTTCGGCATCGGCTACCTGATCGACGTCCTGCACGGCAAAGACAACGAGCGCGCCTGCCGCAACAGCCATGATCGGCTTTCCGTATGGGGCATCGGCAAGGATACGGACGCCGCCGTCTGGCGCAGCCTCTTCCGCCAACTCACCGCACACGGCTATCTGAGCGCCGACGAGGAAGGCCACGGCACGGTCGCACTCACGGAAAAAGCGCGCCCGCTATTGCGCGGAGAAGAAAGCTTCATGCTCCGCATCGCGCCCGTGCGTGAAAAGAAGACGAAATCGAAGGGCGCATCAGAAGCCGCGAGCAAGGTCAGCCCCGCCGATCGTCCGCTTTACGACGCGCTCCGGTCGCTGCGTCTCAAGCTCGCGACCGAAGCCTCGCTACCGCCGTACGTCATCTGCCACGACAAGACGCTGGTCGAACTCGCGACGGGACGCCCCGCCGACGAAGAGGGCTTGCACGGCATCACCGGCCTCGGCGCAAGCAAGATCAAACGCTACGGCGCAGCTTTCCTCGAAACCATCGCGCTCTTCCAGCCAGGGAAGCAGCTCGACAACCGCCTCACGTCCACCGTCAACCAGACGCTCGCGCTCCACCTTGCCGGACGCTCCGCCGAGGAGATCGCGGCGACGCGCAATATTGACGTTTCGACCGTCTACACCCATTTCGCCGAAGCCATCGAGGCCGGAGTCATCGCGACCGGCGACGTGCTCGACCTCGATCCGACCGACGTCGACGAGATCCTCGCGACCTTCGAGCGCCTTGCAACGCTCGAGACCGGCAAGCTCGGCCCCGCTCATGCCGCGCTCGACGGCCGCTTCGAATACGGCATCCTGAAATGCCTATTGGCTGAGCTGGCTTAGCTGCGTCTTGCGTGGTCATATTCAACCCTGGATGGCCGCCTCGGTGGGCGGCCATGACGTGGTAGGGCGGCCGATGCGGGATGGACCAGACATTCTATGTTTACGTTATGGCCAATAAACGTAATGGCACGATCTACATTGGCGTGACTAACAATCTCGCACGCCGCGCGTACGAACATCGCGAAGGAAAGGCGAGAGGCTTCACCTCGCGTTACGGCCTGAAGATGCTTGTCTACTACGAGGTCTTCGACTCCATCTCCAGTGCAATACAACGCGAAACCAGCCTCAAACGTTGGCCGCGAAGGTGGAAACTTGAACTCATCGAAAAGCTCAATCCACAATGGCACGATCTCTACGAGCAAGTGTAAGACAGCAACCTTCCCCCGTCATGGCCGGGCTTGACCCGGCCATCCAGTGCAACAAGGCTGCCCCGGTGTCCCCGTGGCCCCTTACGCCCCTGGAAAACGGTGCTATAGAGCCGGGCAAACCCCGAATTGAGCAGGATTATGAGCGAAGACACCTCGGCGGACGTGAACGAGCCTCAGAACGGCCCGGTCGCGCCGGCCGCCCCGAAAGCATCCGGCATCCAGCAAAAGCTCGCGGACGAGATTTCGCGGCGCCGCACATTCGCGATCATTTCGCATCCCGACGCCGGTAAGACGACGCTCACCGAAAAACTGCTGCTGTTCGGCGGCGCGATCCAGCTTGCGGGTCAGGTCAAAGCCAAAAAGGACGGACGCTCGACGCGGTCGGACTGGATGGCAATCGAAAAGGCGCGCGGCATCTCCGTTGCGACCTCCGTCATGACCTTCGAATACGGCGGCGCCGTCTTCAACCTGCTCGACACGCCGGGCCACGAAGACTTCTCCGACGACACCTATCGCACGCTGACCGCCGTCGACTCCGCCATCATGGTGATCGACGCTGCACGCGGCATCGAAACGCGAACGCGCAAGCTGTTCGAAATCTGCCGCATGCGCGACATCCCGATCGTCACCTTCATCAACAAGCTCGACCGCGAAGCCCGCGAACCACTCGATCTGCTCGACGAGATCGAAAAGACGCTCGCCCTCGACACCGCGCCGATGGTCTGGCCCATCGGCCAGGGCCGCGACTTCAAGGGCACCTACGATCTCTACCAGCCACGCATCCGCCGCCTCGACGAGAACTTCGACGGCCAGCCCATCACCGGCCCGGACGATCCGATCTTCTCGGAAATCATGGAGCCCGAAAATTACGCGCGCTTTCGCGAGGAGATCAGTCTCGTAGCCGAAGCCTGCGGCCGCTTCGATCTCGAGAAGTTCCAGCACGGCGCACTGACGCCCGTCTTCTTCGGCTCCGCGCTTAAGAACTTCGGCGTCCGTGACGTGCTCGACGCCCTCAAGACCTACGCGCCGCCGCCTCGCACGCAACACACCGCTTCGCGCGAGATCGAGGCGACCGAGCCGGCCATGACCGGCATCATCTTCAAGATCCAAGCTAACATGGACCCCAACCACCGCGACCGCATCGCGTTCATGCGCGTGTGCTCGGGCAAGCTCTCGCGCGGCATGAAGGTCAAGCACGTGCGCTCCGGCAAGACCATGGCGCTCACCGCGCCGCAGTTCTTCTTCGCCCAGGATCGCTCGATTGCGGAAGAAGCCTTTGCCGGAGACGTCGTCGGCATCCCGAACCGCGGCCAGCTTCGTATCGGCGACGCGCTGACCGAAGGCGAGGACATCACGTTCCTCGGCATTCCGAGCTTTGCTCCAGAAATCCTGCGGCGCATCCGCCTCGAGGACGCCATCAAGGCCAGAAAGCTCAAAGACGCCACGAAGGAAATGGCGGAGGAAGGCGTCGTTCAGGTGTTCAGCCCGATTGACGGCACGCAGCCTATCGTCGGCGTCATCGGCGCTCTGCAGCTCGACGTGCTGGCCGACCGTCTGGTGCACGAGTACGGCCTCAAGACCGATTTCGAGACCGCGCCCTGCGATGCCGTCCGCTGGATCCGCTCGAAGGATCCCGTCGCGCTTAAGCGCTTTATCGATGCAAACCGCTCATCGATCGCCACCGATCTCGACGGCGATTACGTCTACCTGCCATCCTCGATCTTCACGCTGAACTACAATGCCGGCAAAGCACCCGACATCGAGTTCCTTGAGATCAAGACGTCAGGCACACCCGGCTAGATCGGAAACGGCTTCGGCTCCCGCACTTCAACTTGGGCGATGGCTGTGCCGGGCCCTGTTTCCAGCTCAACCTTGCGGCCGAGTTCAGCGACCCACTGCCCCGTGCGATGGAAGGCTGGATCGGCAAGAAGCGTCTCCGTCGGCATGAAGCCTTCCGCCTGGCTGATTGCGAGTGCTACCAGCCTGCGGAACGGCGCCACGTCGAAATAGCTCGTGTGCACAAGCTCCTTCCACGACAGGTAGTTCGTAATCACGCCGCCCTTGTTGTCCTCGTCCGAGAACGCAAGCGTGCTGATCGCATTCCGGAACTTGGTGAGAGACTGCGTGGCCATCGCGTTGCTGCGATCTGTGATCTGGTCACCGACCTCGTTCGGCAGAATACACGTTACAGGCTCAAGCCATGACGGACCGTAATCCGCTCCAAGAACCACTTCGCCTTCCGTGTCGTTTCCGAAAGTCGATCGCTTGACCTCCGCGAGTGTCAGCGCGTTGAGAAGGCGGCTCAGAAGCGCGCTGAGATAAGTTGCGAGGTATTCGATGATCGCGAGCACGAAAAGCGCGATAACCGCGAAAACCAGTGGCACGAGAACCACGGGCACCAGAAGACGCAGAATGTTTCCGACAGCACCCGAGAATAGCCCCTCATCGACCACGGAGCTTGAAAGCTCGTCCGTGACGACGTGGAAGAGAAGCTTGCTGTTGAGCGCATAGTCATGACCGCTACCGCACAAGCGGCCCTGGTCGCACAGCTTTCCTTCCCGCATCAGAAAACGCCGTTTGAAGCGCTGCGCCCGCTCGACGTCCGCGAACTCGGGGAATTGCCGTTCGAGAACGCTGCGCTTAGCGCGCATCTGCAGACGGATGCCACGCATGCGTTGCCGAGCTTCTTCCGCACCCGATGGGTCCAACCCGCCACGCTCGGCTTGTTCACGCGCGGCGCTTAAACGCTCGGACAAAGCTTGCAGTTCTTTACGGGCCTGCGTTGCCGCCGCATCCTCCTCGACGAACTCCTGCACGTCGTAAACACGGTGCTGCAGGAAGTCCGAAATTCCGAGCATGATCGAGGGTGACGTCACGACCAGCAGATAGGCCAGCGGCAGCACCACGATCGAAGCTTTTGTCAGCGTCGGAGCCGCAAAGTTCTTGTCGAAGAAATGCAGCTTCACCTTCGGCAGGAAACGGAGCCCCTGCACCGCCTCGTCGTCCTTGTGGCAAAGCGGCAGCCACTTGTCGGCGTAGTGATCGCGGGCGCGCTGGACCGCGCCTCGACTGTAGCCCATGAGTTCTCGCCCATCGAGAAAGCGGAACACGATGTAGAAGAAGAGAATGGGCAGCGTCATCATGACGGCGTTGAACAAAAGCGCGGTGTAATAACGCTCGCTGCGCACCCGGAAGCCTTGGCTGAACAGCTCTCCGCCGACGTAGAAAAGGAACATCAGGAAGAGCATCAGCGAAGCGACGAACATCACCTTGCGCGGCAGCGTGAGGCGCGTGAATAGGAAGCGCTCCTTGCGCATCCCCACGAACGGTGTGCCGACCGTGATCCAGCGCTTGAGATGCGTGAGCGGTCTTTTCCAGGCGACGCTCTCGATCAACGCCGAGGCGACCACCGATCCGCCGTGACTGTGACCCACGACGCAGTAGGGTTCACCCCTCGCGTCGAGCCCGCGCAGAACCTTGAGCAGCTCCGAACCCGCGTTGCGCCGGTCGAGCTCGCTGTTGAGAGAACTCCAAGTGAAGGGTTCGAACGTCACCGGGCTGCCGTCCGCACTGGCGACGAAAGCCTTCAGGTCTTCGTTAAGCTCGCTGCCCTGCTGCCACCATTGGGCTTCACCCGATTCCCCAATGTTCAGGGCGTCTGCCGTCCCTGGCGAATGCACGAACGTGCCGTGAACAGTGACGACGGTGGCCACGCGACCCTCCCCGCAACCTACAAATGAACCCCCGGAGCAATGTGTCCCGATAGGGTACAAAGTAGACTGAAGCTAGGCAAAAGTTGCGCTTCCAACGAACGAGCCACAGTTGGCCGTTCGCCGATGCCATAAGATCACGACGCCGGAACGCCGATGTCAGGGCGATGCTTCGGCGCGGGCTGCTGGCTCCTTAACTGCCAGCAGCAGATTGGATTCCTTGGGTCGCCAGCGATATCCGATCCCGAAGTCCAAAGGCTGGGCGCTCTTGGTAAACAGCTCTCGCATATTGGGCTGGTAGGTCTTGCGCGAAAAAATCGAGATCGGATTGAGATAACGGCCGAACGGCATGACGCGCCAGGACTTATCGTCGAGGAAGCGCAGCGGCACACCGGAGTCGTCCTGGACCAGCGTCGCCGTGTTGTCCACGAGGAAGCTCCGCACGTCCGAGAAATTGTCCGAGTGCATCAGGTAGGACGCGCTCTTCACAAAACTATCGCCCTGCCCCAGCCCCTTACAGAACGTGAGAAAACCGCTGGTCTTGAGGCCGTGGTTCGAAATGTCGGTGTTGAAGTAATAAAGCGTCTGATCAGCCCCGCCCGGAGCCGCGAATGTGATCTTCGCGCCGGGGCTTGCTCCCTTGGCAATTTCGCCCGTGAGCGGCGTCACTGTTCCATCTGGATTGAGCGAGACCAGCAGCGCCTCCTTCACCGTCTTCCCGCTTCGTGCCAGGAACGTGTAGAGGATGGGCAGTGTGCCCGTGAGCCGCCCATCGCGCAGCTCGGCCTTCATCTTCTTGGTGATGAAGAAGCTGAACGACAAAACCGAGTTGAGCGAATTCTGCAGGCCGCGGAGCTCTCCGCCGAGAGACTTGCCCGGCAGCGCAGCAAGATCCGGAACGTGGCCTACGGGCTCGAGGCCCGAAAGCACATACGTCGACGCCCCTTCGAAGAAGGCGTTCGCATAGAGGAAGTCCGGACCGCTGAACATGTAGAACAGTACGGGCTTGCGGTTCGCAACGTGAGCCTTGGACCAGGTCTTGATCTTGGAAAGCTGCCGCTCCTCGAGCCCGCTCCACGCCTTGTCGAAATACTTGGCGTGAGACTGCCAGCTCGCCTCCTTGGTCAGCGGCTCGAGCGGCGAACCGCTGGACGGCGGCAGCCCCGCGAGCACACGGGCGTTGTCGTCTGCAGTCGCCGCACTCTGCGCCTGCGCGTCAAAGCTCACTGCAAAAAGGGCGATGAGAGCCGCCAGAACTACGCCACCGTGCTTGATATGTCTGATCATCCGTTGATCGCCCGTTCAAGATCCGCGTCGCGGAGAGGATCACGCCGCGACAAAAAGAAAAGCAGAAGCCCCGATGCCATCAGCCCAAGGCTGGCAAGCGACTGCAATGGCCGCTCCGACACGAGGTAGTACATCATGAAGCCAGTGATGCCGAGGAACACAAGCGGCGTCAGCGGGAAAGCCCAGACCTTGTAAGGCCGCGGGAGATCCGGCCGCGTGAAACGCAACACGATCACGCCAAGCACGGCGAGGAATGAGCAGAGCGTGAGGCTGAACTGAATGAAGTCGAGCACTGCCTCGAAACTCTGCGTCAGCAGCAGTACTGTGACGACGAAGATCTGGAGCGAGAGAGCGGGCACGGGCACGCCCTTGCGCGAACGCCGAGCGAGTGGTGAAAGCAGAGCGGAATCCTCACCCATGGCAACCGTCACGCGCGGCCCGATCCACATCATCGCGCTGATCGCGGAAACAAGACCGATGCAAATAAGCGCCGCCACCACGCGCCCGCCCGTTGCACCAAAAATATGCTCTCCAGCGATCTGCGCGACGTTGAGCTGCCCAGCCATCGCCGACACCGGCGTCGTGTAGAGAAAGACCGCGTTGAGGGCGACGTAGAGCAGCGTCACGACCAGGGTCGCAACGAGCATCGCGACGGGAAGGCTCTTTTCAGGTTCGCGCACGTCTCCCGCGATGTACGTCGCCGCATTCCATCCCGAATACGAGTACATCACGAACACAAGGCTCACTGCGAACGGCGCCGAGAAGATATGGCCGAGATCTCCGGCCTGCGGCAGGAATGAGATTGGCTGAGGATCAGCGATCAGGAACCCCGCAATGATGAAGCCGACGATGAGCGCCACTTTGATCGCCGTCGAGATGTTCTGAAACGTGGTCCCCGGCTTCAATCCGGAAATGTGGATGAGCGTAACGCCCCATGCCACGGCAAGTCCCAGCAGCATCGGAGGCGAACCGGGTATCACACCGGCGAAATACTCGCCGAACGCCATCGCCGCCAACGCGACAGGCGCCGCGAAGCCGACAGTCGCAGACACCCACCCCGCCATGAAACCCAACGCGGGATGATAGATACGCGACAGAAAATTATACTCACCACCCGAGCGCGGGAACGCAACAGCGAGCTCTGCATAAGAAAGAGCACCGCCCAGTGCAGCCAGCCCCCCGACGATCCAGAGCATCAGGATCGCAAAACCGGAAGGGATCGACGCGAGCTGAAACCCGAGGCTCGTAAAAACGCCGATCCCGATCATGTCGGCGATCGCGATCGCAGTCGCCGTTGTGGTCGTGACTGTGCGCGCGGTCGGCGTGGCCGGATCGACAGCCTGCGCCGTCGCGGAGGGAGATGGGGGCATGGAGAAACCAGAGGTGAAAAGGCGGGTCACCCTAAGTGGGCATGGGTTCCGCAACAAGGCAGACGCCGAAATGACCTAAACACGTGGCAAAAAAGCACCGAGAATGTGCCGAATGCCCACACTTTAGTCTCCCCGATCTCGACACGATTGGGGCCTAGAAAACAGCCAAGCTCATAAATCGTCGCGAAACCATCTTCAAGTTAGGGTGGTTGGCTAACCGAAGCTTTCCCGGATCCGACCAGTTTTATGCGCTACAACGAGCCAAAAATTTGGACCAGCGTCAGCCTGCTCCTTGCGGCGAGCATAGCGCTGTTGGCCTTTGGTGACCGTCCGACGTTCGCGAAAGTGACCGACAGCAAGCCGATTTCGGTTCCGAAACCTCAGCCCGTCCAGTCGCGATCCGCGCCCCTCAAACAGGGAAAAACCGCCCTCGTCCGTTTCCAGACTGCTCCTTTCCCCTATCGCGGCAACGTCCCATCGTCCGGCAAGCCGTTTTTCGACATTCACGAGAACGGGCGGCGTGGCCACACGACGCCCTATGGCCGGTTGTACTGGGAAGACGAAACTTACAACGACAACCGGGTTCTTCTGCACATTCCCAAAGGCTTCGACGTCCGCCGGCCTTCGGTCATGATCGTGTTCTTCCACGGCCATGGCGCAATGCTCGAACGCGATGTTCTTCGCCGCCAGCGCGTCGCTGACCAGATTTCCCGATCCGGCGCAAATGCAGTTCTGGTCGCCCCGCAGTTCGCGGTCGACGCGAGCGACTCGAGCGCCGGCCGCTTCTGGGAGCCCGGTGCATTCGGCCGCTTCCTGGGCGAGGCCGCCGAAGCGCTCGCTAAGTTGCATGGCGGAGCGAAAAGCGTGCGCACGTTCGCGTCCGCACCTGTCATCTTCGTCGCGTATAGCGGCGGTTATCTCGCCGCTGCGTCCTGTGCGGTGAATGGTGGCATCAACAAGCGTCTGCGCGGCGTGGTGCTGCTTGACGCCCTTTACGGCGAGCTGGGCAAGTTCGCGTCCTGGATCGAGAACGATCGCTCGGCATTCTTCGTCAGCGCTTATCTCGGTTCGACCCGGGATAAAAACTCCAAGCTTGCCGAGCTTCTGACGGCCCGCGACATCGAATATGCGACGGCGCTGGATCGCCCTCTGCATCAAGGTGACATCGCCCTCCTCTCAGGCGGAGGAGAAAGCGTGAGCCATCGCAGCTTCGTAACCGAAGCCTGGGTCGACAATCCGATCGAAGACCTGCTGCGCCGCGTTCCAGGCATCCAGAAGTAAAATTCCGCCAACAGACATTCATTAAAGATCCGCGGATTACGCTCCAACTTAAGTAGCCTTTAACGGCTGCCGATTAATCATACGGACAATCTGTAAAAAGACGGACGTGCGGGCGGCCAAATCGACGCCTTGGCACGACAGAACCCGCGTCGAAAACGCCATCGCATACCCAAGGAGACCGACACGTGTTTGCCATGCGCCGCCCTAGCGAAACCAAAAGCTCCGCCGCATCTCCAAACACTGTCCCGACGGGCAGCACGCCCCAGGAGCTCGTCGCAGCGATCGATCAGTTGATCCGCGACCGCCTGCACTCGAACGTTGCAGTCGACGGCCCGATCTCCGAAGCGCTCCACCGCCTCGTTGCGATGGTGCAGAAAGCGAACACCCGCCAACTCCTTCTTTCGACCGAACTCGGCAAGGAAGCCTGCGAAGCCGCCGTCAACATCGGCTGGCTGTCCCACGATTTCAGCGAGGTCGCGCAATCGACCGTTTCGATTTCAAGCGCCGTAGAAGAGATGGCGACGTCTATCGCGGAGCTCTCGACAGGCTCGGCCGAGAGCGCCGCTCAGACGGAGACCGCCCGCGACACCATGCGGAGCTGCATCAATGATGCCCGGGCTGCCGTCGACGCGATGACACACATCCAGTCTCAGTCGAGCAAGATCGGCGAACAGATGACGGTCCTGCAGGCCGCCGTCGATCAGATCGGCGAAATGGCGACCTCGATCGATTCGATCGCCCGCCAGACCAACCTTCTCGCTCTGAACGCCACGATCGAAGCCGCACGTGCCGGTGAAGCCGGACGCGGGTTCGCCGTCGTTGCGGCCGAGGTCAAGACGCTGTCGGTGGAAACCGGCAAGGCGACGCAGGAAATCCGCTCGCGCGTCGAAGCACTCACCCGTGAGATGCGCGAAATCCGCCAAGCCGTCGCAGACAGTCTGAAGTCGGTCGGTTCCGGCAGCGCCGTCGTCACGCAGGTGGGCACGATCATCGAGAGCATGGGCGACGAAGTCGCCGAGGTCGCCGAGCGCATTCGCGGCCTGTCCAACGTCCTCGAGCAGCAGCGCGCCGCAACGACCGAGATCACGCACAACGTGGTCCGCATCTCTGAGAAGGCCACCAAGAGCAAGGACGAAGTCGCGAAAATCGGCAAGCGCCTCGAGGATTGCGAAGGCGTCGTGCGAAAGGCGTTCGAGACCGCTGAACTTCCCATCGCCTGCTCAGCCCTTATCCGCCTCACGTCGGATACGCTATCCTGGAAGCGCCAGCTCGCGCAGATCCTGCTCGGCACCTCGCCGGCCTCGGGCGCCGCTCCGCTCCTACCCCATTCCGGCGTGCTCGCTGAAGCAGACGAGATCTGCAAGGCCCATGGCGGCGGTCTCGTGCTCACGTCCGAGCTTTCTTCCGCGCTGGCCAACGCTCAGTCCCAGGCCACGAAAATGGTCGATGCCGTGCGCAGCCAGAACTGGGGCAACGCAACGCCGGCTTACGTCGCTTGCGATGAGGCGATCGCCAACATCCAGCTCGCCGTCAGCAAGCTTCTCGAGAAAGCGGGCGTGACCGCCTAAGCGATCACAACGGATCAGAATACGAGAGCGCGCTCCGAGCCATCGGCGCGCGCTCTTTGCTTTTCGGCTTTCGTCAAAGGACGTCGCGCAACCGGTAATAGAGCATCCCGAGCGCCAGCATCTGGTTGCCGAGGAACTGGCCCACCGGCAGACGCACGTGCCTGATCTTCTCGAAAAGATCGAAGCGCTCCATCGTGCCGGAAATGGCATCCGCCACGATATCGCCGGCGATGTGGGTGGCGTTGACGCCGTGCCCGCAATATCCCTGCATGTAATAGACATTCGGCTCGCGCCGCCCGATGGCCGGCACACGCATGAGCACGATGTCGATCTTCCCGCCCCACGCGTAGTCGAGTTTCACGCCCTTGAGCTGCGGGAAGACGGAGAGCATGCGCGGTTCGAGCGTCGCGCGGATGTCGCTCGGATCGCGGTTCGAATAGTTGCACCGCCCCCCGAACAGAAGACGCTTGTCGGCGGACAGGCGGAAGTAGTCGAGCACGACGTTGCTATCCGCAGCCGCGAGATCCTGCGGGCTGACGCTAGCCGCAAGAGCATCCGGCAACGGCTCCGTCGCGACGATGTAGCTGCCCGTCGGAAAAAGAAGCCCGCTGAGCGGCCCGGTCTGCAACGATGGATCCATCATGCCGGCAAGAACGATCGACTTCGCATCGACTCGGCCATGCGCCGTCTTCACGAACGGCTTCGCGCCGCCCCGCACCTCGATGACGGGAGTTTCTTCGAAGATCAGCGCACCGGCTGCAACAGCAGCTCGCGCTTCGCCGAGGCACAAGTTGAGCGGATGCAGGTGCCCGCTGCGACGGTCCACCATCGCACCATGATAGAGGTCGGACCCAATCACGCCTCCCATATCGGCCGCTTCGACGAGTTCCAGCCCCTCGCCGTCCCCTTCGACGCGCCGTTCGTCCACATAGGCGCGCATCGCTTCGAAATGGCGCGGCCGCGCAGCCACCTCCATCCATCCGTGTTTGAAGTCGCAGGAGATCTGGTGCTGGGCGATGCGGCTTTCGACGATGTCGTTACCGAGATAGCGAACATCGGCGAGCAGCTTGCGCCCCGCTTCGCCGAGCTGGCTCTCGATACGGTGCTCGCCGCTGATGCCCGCAATCAGCTGCCCACCATTGCGCCCCGAAGCGCCCCAGCCGACGCGCTGAGCTTCGAGCACGACGACCTTATAACCGCGCTCGATGAGGGAAAGAGCGGTCGCAATACCGGAGAAACCGCCGCCGACGATGCAGACATCCGTCGTCAAGGAGTCCTTGAGAGACGGATACCGCGTGTCATCGTTGGCCGTGGCGGCGTAATAGGAGCTGACGTGTGTCGCAGACATGGAGGCTATTTAGGTGCGGAGCGCCCAACATGCGAGCCCAAACTCGCAGGCATGGCAAACGATCCGCACGCGGTCCTTCTTGTTACGTAACGCCTTACTTTGCGCCGGCGTCGACGGCCTTCATTTCGCGTTCCTGCCGCTGGCTGGCTCGCTTCGTCGAGTAGGACGCCACCAGCACGCCAATCGTCACGAGGCCGATCATGATCGTGGAGACTGCATTGATCTCAGGCGTCACGCCGAGGCGGACTTGGCTGTAGATCTTCATGGGCAACGTCGTCGCGCCGGGTCCGGTGGCGAAGCTCGCGATCACGAGGTCATCGAGCGATAGCGTAAATGATAGCAGCCAAGCCGAGATCACCGAGGGCGCGATGATCGGCAGCGTCACCTGTCGGAACGTCGCGATAGGTGTCGCACCCAGATCCATCGCCGCCTCTTCGACAGACTTGTCGAAGTCATAGAGGCGCGCCTGCACCACGACCGCGGCAAAACACATCGAGAACGTCGCGTGCGCGATGACCACGGTCCAGAACCCGCGGTCCATGTTGAGCGCCACAAAGAGTAGCAACATGGAGAGGCCCGTGATCACCTCCGGCATGACGAGCGGCGCAAAGATCAGGCCCGAGAACAACGTGCGGCCCGGAAAGCGCCCCATGCGAACCAGAACGATCGCGGCGAGCGTGCCGAGAATGGTAGCGAGCGTCGACGAGACAACCGCCACCCGCAGGGTCACCCACGCCGCGTTGAGGAGGCCCTCGTTGTTCAGAAGTTCGCCGTACCACTTCGTCGACCAGCCGCCCCACACCGTTACCAGCTTCGACTCGTTGAAGCTGTAGATCACGAGCAGCAGGATCGGGATGTAGAGAAAAGCGAACCCGAGCGCGATGGACGTTGCGTTGAACCAGGTGAAGCGTTTCATCGCGCGGCCTCCTCCCGCTGCTTCTCTTGGTTGCGCTGGAACAGCACGATGGGCACCACCAGCACCAGCAAGAGAACCACTGCCACAGCAGACGACACCGGCCAGTCACGGTTGGAGAAGAATTCGCCCCACAGCGTCTTGCCAATCATCAGCGTATCGGAGCCGCCAAGGAGATCCGGAATGACGAACTCACCCGTCGCCGGAATGAAGACGAGGAAACAGCCCGCCAGCACGCCCGGAAGAGAAAGCGGGAACGTGACCTGCCAGAACGACTTCCACGGCGGCGATCCGAGGTCGGCAGCAGCTTCGATCAGCGAAGGATTGATCTTCTCAAGGCTCGCATAGAGCGGAAGGATCATGAACGGCAGATACGAGTAGATGATGCCGATATAAACGGCGAGTGGCGTGTTCATGATCGTCAAGGGCTCGCTGATGACGCCGAGGTTCATCAGGAACATGTTGAGCAGGCCTTCTTTCTTCAGAATGCCGATCCAGGCATAGACGCGTATCAGGAACGACGTCCAGAAGGGAAGGATCACGAGCATCACGAGCGTAGGCTGCCACTCCCTCGGAGCGCGAGCCATGCCGTACGCGATCGGGTACGCCACGAGCAGCGTGAAGAACGTCGAAATGCCGGCAATCTTGAGCGCGGAGAAATAGGCGTTCACGTACAGGGAATCCTGCGCGATGAAGACGTAGTTTTCGAAATCGAGCTGCGAAAGGAAGCCGCCGATGTCCGTGATGTCGAACAGCGGTGTATACGGCGGGATCGCCGTCGCGATATCGGACAGCGAGATCTTGAAGACGATGAAGAACGGAACGAGGAAAAAGATCAGGAGCCAAAGGTAGGGCACCGAGATCAGAAGCCAGCGGCGCATGGGGACCTCCGAGAGGCAAAAAGCGAAAGACGAGGTCTAGCGGGTCAGCACGATACCGGTTTCCGGCGGCCACTCGAGCCACACGGTATCTTCCCAGCTGATCGGGCGCTCCACGAGCCGCGACGAGTTCGTCCTCAGGGCTTTGATGCGCTGCCCGTTCGCAAGCTCCACGTGATAGTGCGAGATGGAGCCGAGATAGCCCACGTCCACCACCTTGCCCTGGATGGAGTTACTGGAGTCCCCGGGCCTTTCGAGATCGATGTGCACTTTTTCCGGCCGCAGTGCGAGCCAGACTGTTTGATCTCCGGTGCATCCTTCCGGCGCAACAGCCTTGAAGCGTGCCAGCCCCGGGCCCCAGTCAATCTCGGCAAAGCCCCCTTCGACCTTGACCACCTTGCCCTCGAGCAGGTTCACGTCGCCGATGAAGTTCGCCGTGTAGCGTGAGTTCGGCGCTTCATAGATGTCGCCGGGCGTCGCGATCTGCACGAACTCACCGTGATCCATGACCGCGATGCGCGAAGAAACCGTCATAGCCTCTTCTTGATCGTGCGTGACGATGATGAATGTCGTGCCCGTGCGCTCCTGAATGCCCATGAGCTCGAACTGCGCCGTCTGCCGCAAGCGTTTGTCGAGCGCGCCAAGCGGCTCGTCCAGCAGCACGATGCGCGGCTTCTTGGCGATCGCACGCGCGAGCGCGACACGCTGCTGCTGGCCGCCGGAGAGCTGGTGCGGCTTGCGCTTGCCGAAGCGGGATAGCTCCAGCATCGACATCGCCTCTTCGACGCGCGTCGCGATCTGCTCTTTCGGATAGCCCTCCTGCTTAAGGCCGAAACCGATGTTCTGCTCCACCGTCATATGTGGAAAGAGCGCGTACGACTGGAACATCATGTTGACCGGCCGTTCGTAAGGCGCGAGATCCGTGATATCCTGACCAGCCACGAGAATCCGGCCGCTTGTGGGCCTCTCGAAACCCGCGAGCATTCTGAGAAGCGTCGTCTTCCCGCAACCGGAAGGCCCGAGCAGCGCGAAGAACTCGCGCTCGTAGATGTCGAGCGTACAATCCTTGACGGCCACGAAGTCGCCGAAGCGCTTCACGACATTTTCGAAGCGCACGATCGGCGCCTTCGACGGATCTTTCCATGGCGCGAAACCTGACTGCGGCGCGGGCGTTCGTCCGGCCCGGCTCTGCGTGGCGGTTGTCGACGAGCTTTGAACAGCGGCCCCGGTCATGATTGCGATCCTCGAATAGCCCAGAAAGAGAACCGCGCCCGGGAGGGTCCCGAGCGCGGCTGATTTTCACTTACTGTCCGGTGACGACCTTCGTCCAGATCCGGGTCACCACACGTTGCGTCTTGGCGTCGTAGGATTTCTTGACGAACAGACGCTTGAGCGTCGCTTCATCCGGGAAGATAGACGTATCCTCCAGGATTTCCTTGTTGATGAACTTCTGCGAGGCAAGGTTGCCGTTCGAGTAGTTCACGTAATTCGACGCTTTGGCGATCACTTCCGGCTTGAGAAGATAATTGATGAACGCGTGCGCCTCTTCGACGTGCTTGGCATCCGCCGGGATGGCGAGTTGGTCAAACCACATCTGCGCGCCTTCCTTCGGAATGTGATAGCCGATGGTAACGCCGTTCTTGGCTTCTTCCGCGCGATCACGCGCCTGCAAGATGTCACCCGAATAGCCGACTGCAATGCAGATGTCGCCGTTCGCCAGCGCGTTGATGAACTCCGACGAATGGAACTTCTGGATGTTGGGACGGATGGATTCGAGAAGATCGCCGGCCTTCTTGAGATCGTCCGGGTTCGAGCTGTTGGGATCGAGGCCGAGATAGAGCAGCGCCACCGGAAGGATGTCGTCGGCAGCATCCAGCAGGAAGATGCCACAATCCTTGAACTTGGAAACGATCTCCGGTTTGAAGATCAGATCCCAGGAATCAACCGGCGCATCAGCCATGCGCTCTTTGATCTTGGCTTCGTTATAGCCGATGCCAGTCGTACCCCACATGTAGTTGACGGAATAATCGTTGCCCGGATCGTAGAGCGCTGTGCGCTCCTGGATGAGCGGCCATGCATTCGAAAGGTTCGGCAGTTTGGACTTGTCGAGCTTTTGGAAAACACCTGCCGTGATCTGGCGAGCGAGAAACGGTCCGGTCGGCACAACGACGTCATAGCCGCTGCCGCCAGCGAGCAGTTTCGTCTCGAGAAGCTCGTTGCTGTCGAACACGTCGTAGATCGGCTTGATGCCGGTTTCTTTCTCGAAGTCCTTGAGAATTTCCTCGTCGATGTAATCCGACCAATTGTAGATCCGCACCTCGGCGGCCGAAGCCGCGTCGGCGACAAACGACGCCATCACAGCGATCGAGCCTGCAACACAGGCACGAACACGTCCAAGCTTCATCATACGACTATCTCCCACAGGGCCCATAGAGACGGACGGTCTCAGACCTGCGCAGCTCCCGTCTCAAGCCGCCGGTCTGACAGGCCCATTGTGATCACATTATTCGCGCGCTACAAGTGTTTCGTTGAATGAAATTCACGAACGCGCTTCAAGGCCGTGTGAGCAACAACGGGAAGCATGTCGAAGAGAGCGGGTGCTGCAATGCGCAATCACATGCCGCGCGAGCGCGAGGGAACGAGAAAGTCGATGCGCGAGCGCAGCATGGACGAGAGCGGAAAATCCACCCAAACGCGTGCAAAATCAGTCATCCGCAAGAAACTGCCCCTGAAATCCGAACTTACCGTCACCACCCACGAAAGCGTGTATCGCGGCCTGCGGGATCGGATTCTCTTCGGAGGATTTTTGCCCGGCACATCGGTGACATTGCGCGGCCTCGCGGAAACGATGGGTGTAAGCCCGATGCCCATTCGCGAGGCAGTCCGCCGCCTCATTGCTGAGCGCGCGCTACAGATGCAGGACAATCGGCGCGTGCTCGTGCCACCGATGACACAGGACGCGTTCGAACAGATCGTATATGCACGAAAAACTCTTGAGCCTGAGCTTGCTGCGCGCGCGATGGACAACATCGGCCCGGCCGAAATCCGCCAGATCGCCGCCTTCGACAAGAACGTCGACCGCGCCATGGCCGCAAGCGACGTGCACGCCTACATGGAAGCCAACTACCGCTTTCACTTCGCGATTTACCAGCGTGCAAACGCACATACGCTGCAAGCCCTTGTCGAGAGCATATGGCTCCAGTTCGGTCCGTTCATGCGCATGGCTTATCATCGCTGGGGAACTTCCGATCTTGAGGATCAGCACCAAGCCGCGATCGCAGCCCTCCAGGCTAGAGACCGCAAAGCCTTGAGGGCCGCCATCGCCGCGGACGCGAGCCAGGGCATGAGCTTCATTGGAGAAGCCGTCTTGCGGCACACCAGCTAACGAATTGAGCGTTAACGCGTCCCAAAGGTTAAGACGACGCGCTTGAGTTTCGGCCCGGTTTGTGATCACATTATCGCAGGAAAGTTTTCACTTTGCCGATGGATCGGCGCTCATCAGAGCTTGATGAGCCTGCGCGGCTGCGGCAATCAGCTTCCAGACACTAGGTGGATCATGTCAGCCGACCATGGAGCGATGTCCAATCTGACCGGCGAGGTGTTCGGCGCCGGCACGGAGCCGGAGTCGCTGCGCGCATGGCTTCAACACCATCGCATTGAAGAGGTCGATTGCGCCGTGCCGGACATTGCGGGCGTCGCGCGCGGCAAGACCATGCCCGCCGGCAAATTCGGCAAGCTCGATCCTGTTCACCTGCCGATCTCGATTTTCCATCAGACGATCACCGGCGACTATGTCGGCTTCGAGGAAGATGGTCAGGCGCTCTACGCAGAAAGCGACCTGCTCATGGTGCCGGATCTCACGACGATCCGACCCGCCCCTTGGGCATCAAGCCCCACCGCACAGGTCATCCACGAAGCAACCTGGCAGAACGGCGACCCGGTCGAGATCGCACCGCGCTCCGTGCTGAAGCGCGTGCTCGAACTCTACAGCAAGGAAGGCTGGCAGCCTGTCGTCGCGCCGGAACTCGAATTCTATCTGACCAAGACCAATCCCGATCCGGATTACCCGCTGGAGCCGCCGACGGGCCGTTCGGGTCGCGCCGGTGCGGGTCGTCAGGCGTACAGCCTCGGCGCCGTCGACGAGTACGACAAGATCGTCGACGACATCTACGATTACGCCGAACGCCAATATCTCAAGATTGACACCATCATCCAGGAAGGCGGCGCAGCCCAGCTTGAGATCAATCTCATGCACGGCGATCCTGTCGATCTTGCCGATCAGGTATTTCTGTTCAAGCGCACCATTCGCGAAGCAGCCTTCACGCACAACTGCTACGCCACGTTCATGGCCAAGCCGCTCGCCAACGAGCCCGGCAGCGCCATGCACATTCACCAAAGCGTCGTTGACATCAAAACCGGCCGCAACATCTTCACCGATGAGACCGGCGGCCCGAGCAAGGTTTTCTATCAGTTCCTGGCCGGCCAGCAGAAGTATTTGCCGGCGGCCACGTGCCTGCTTGCACCCTACGTCAATTCCTATCGCCGCCTCGTGCCGGGAGGCGCAGCGCCCATCAACGTCGAATGGGGCCACGACAATCGCTCGGCGGGGCTTCGCATTCCGTTCGCTCCCTCTTCTGCGCGTCGGATCGAGAACCGGCTCGCCGGATCGGATGCAAATCCCTATCTCGCCATCGCAGCAAGCCTCGCCTGCGGATACATCGGTATCAAGAAGGCGCTCGAGCCGCGCCAGGCTGTCATCGGCAATGCCTATCGCAACGATCATCAGCTGCCGCGCGGCCTCCTTGAATCGTTGATCGACTTCGAAGCAGAAACCGAGCTGCACGAAATCCTGGGCAGACGCTTCTGCCATGTCTATCTGTCGCTGAAGCGCAGCGAGTTCGAGGAATTCATGCGCGTGATCAGCCCGTGGGAGCGCGAGCATCTTCTGCTCAGCGTTTGATGAGAACGGAACGAGCGTGACACACGTCGCCAACATCGCGAAATCGCGCAAGACGGAGCTTCTCGAGCTCTGCGCGCGTATTGGCTTCACGCCGACGCTGCCGCTCTGAAACGAGCCGGACACGCATCCGCTCGTCCGCGCTTCAAAACCGGGACGCTTCATGTCCCGACGCACTCCCGAGCCCCCGCTCACACTTGGAGGTATCCATGTCGAACACCGCAAAACTCAAGAACAGCACCACGGAATGGCGGGATCTCGACGCCTTGCATCATCTTCATCCCTTCACCGACCACAAGTCGCTGCGCGGCACCGGCGCGCGCGTGATCGTGAAAGGAGAGGGCCCCTACATCTGGGACAGCGAGAACAACCGCATCCTGGACGGCATGGCGGGCCTCTGGACGACCAACATCGGCTATAGCCGCAAGGAGCTGGCCGACGCCGCGCGCGATCAGATGCTCGAGCTGCCGTTCTACAATACGTTCTTCAAGACCACGCACCCGCCGGTCATCGCGCTCTCGAAGAAGCTCGCCGAAATCACGCCCCCGCACATCAATCAGGTGTTCTACGGCTCGTCCGGCTCGGAATCGAACGACACCGCCATCCGCCTCATCCGCCATTACTGGGCGCTCAAAGGCGAGCCTTCGCGCCGCATCATTATCTCGCGCAAGAACGCCTATCACGGCTCCACAATCGCAGCCGGTTCCATGGGCGGCATGGGCCACGTGCACAAGCACAGCTATCCCGTCTATGAAGGCTTCCGCCACATCATGGACCCGTGCTGGTTCGATGAAGGCCGCGACGGCGAAAGCGTCGAGGAGTTCGGCCTGCGCGCCGCAAAGGCTCTCGAAGACGAGATCCTGGCCATCGGTCCCGAGAACGTCGCGGCTTTCGCAGGCGAACTCGTACAGGGCGCAGGCGGCGTAAAGATCGCGCCATCCACCTACTGGCCCGAGATCCAGCGCATCGTCGACAAGTACGGCATCCTGCTGCTCGCGGACGAAGTCATCACCGGCTTCGGCCGCCTCGGCGCATGGTTCGCGTCGGACTACTACGGCATCAAGCCGAACATCATCACCTTCGCCAAAGCCGTCACATCCGGCTATCTGCCGCTCTCGGGCATCCTCGTCGACGACAAGATCGTCCAGGCGCTCATGGGGCACGACGACGACTTCAATCACGGCTACACGTTCTCGGGCCACCCGGTCGCTTGCGCGGTTGCGCTCAAGAACCTAGAAATCATGCAGGACGAAAAGCTCGTGCCGCGCGTCGCCGACTATGCGGCGCCCGCCCTCGCAAAGATGCTCGCGAAGTTCAAGGACCATCCGCTCGTCGGCGAAGTCCGCTCCGTCGGCATGATGGGCGCTATCGAACTCGTCGCGGACAAGCGCACGCGCCGCCGCTTCGACAACCCTGGCCGTGTCGGCCTCATGTGCCGCGATCACTTCTTCCGTGAAGGCTTCATCATGCGCGCGGTTTACGACACCATGGTCTGCGCTCCGCCGTTGATCTGGGGTGACGCCGAGTTCGCCGAAGCCGAACGCGTCATCGGCAAGGCGCTCGACCTCACGCTCGCCGACGTTGCCGGAGAAATCGCAGCATGAGCCGGCCCGTCGTCATCATCCCGTGCGACACGAAGGTGATCGAAGGCATGACCTTCGACGCAGTGGGGCGCAAATACTCGGCGGCCGTCGCCGAAGTCGCGGAGTGCCAGCCCCTGCTGGCGCCCCTCGGCCCGAGCATGCTCGACATGAGCGCACTGCTCGACATCGCGGACGGTATCCTGCTGTCCGGCGCCGTCTCGAACGTGCACCCGAGCCTCTACGGCCTCGACGAGCCGCCGCTCAATGAGCACGCTCTCGATCCCGAGCGCGACAGCCTCACGCTGCCGCTGATCCGCGAAGCCCTGAACCGCAAGGTACCGCTCTTCGCCATCTGCCGCGGCTTCCAGGAATTGAACGTTGCGCTCGGCGGCACACTGGATCAAGCCGTGCACACGGTGGGCGGTCGCAACGACCATCGCGAGCCGTCGAACGTGCCGGTTCCCGAGCGCTTCGGCCCATCGCATCCCGTCACGCTCTCCGGCACGCTGAAAAGCTGGATCGGCAAGGACGAGATCATCGTCAACTCGCTGCACTGGCAAGGCATCCAGCGTCTTGCGCCTTCGCTGACCGCGGAAGCGCACGCCAAGGACGGCCTTATCGAAGCCGTGCGCGGCCCCTCCGAACATCCCTTCCTCTTCGGCGTGCAGTGGCATCCCGAGTGGCAGGCAAAGAACAACACGGCGTCCATCGAGATCTTCCGGCATTTCGGTGACGCAGTGAGGAAACTGAACGCAAGCGGTCTTGCAGCATGAACACGCCCATCACGGTCTCCGAGGCAAAGGAATTCCTTGCCGCCAATCCCACGGTCGAGTGGATCGACATCTTCACGTATGATCTGAACGGCATCGCGCGTGGCAAGCGCTATCGCCGCGAAGATCTGCCGAAGCTTGCGAAAGACGGCCTCATGATGCCGGCCTCAGCCTTCATCATCGACCCGCGCGGCAACTCCATCGGCGAGACGGGCCGCCTCTGGGAAACGGGCGATCCGGATGTTCCGGCACGCATTCTTGCTGGCACGCTGACGTCCATCCCCGTCAACGGCACGACGCATGCGCAGGCGGTCATGAACCTCGAGACCGACGGCGAGATGGACGCACGCGCCGTGCTGGCGAAGCAGGTCGCAGGCATGAAGAAGCGCGGCTTGACGCCAGTGACCGCCGTCGAGCTTGAATTCTATGTCACGAAGCCCGGCAAGGACGGCGCCTTCACACTAGAGCCGCCGGCGGGCATGAGCACCGATCCCGATGCGGCCGGCACCTATGAGTTCGCCGACCTTGACGCCCTGCAGCCCTTCATCGATGACATCTATCGCATCGCGGCGGCTCAGAACCTGCCCGTGGACGCCGTCATCCAGGAAAGCGGCCCGGCGCAGTTCGAGATCAACCTCAAGCATCGCGACGATGCGGTCCAGGCTGCACTCGACGGCCTGCTGTTGAAGCGCGCCGTGAAGGCCGCCGCCCGCGAGCACAACCTCAACGCCACCTTCATGGCCAAGCCGCATCACGACTGGTGCGGCTCCGGCATGCACATCCATCTGAGCCTCGTCGATAAGAACGGCAAGAACGTCTTCGAAGGCGAGCCTATTTCGGACACCTTCCGTCATGCCATCGGCGGCCTCGCCACCACCATGGGCGACTTCATGGCGATCTGGGCGCAAGGCGCGAACTCCTACCGGCGCTACGTCGAGAAGTCCTACGTCGCGATGGCGCCCCACTGGGGCTTCAACAACCGCACGGTCGCGCTGCGCATCCCCGCAGGCAGCGGCCCCGCCACGCGCATCGAGCATCGTGTTGCCGGCGCCGACGCTAATCCCTATCTCGTCATTGCGGCGATCCTTGCCGGCATGGCCCACGGAATGGATACGAAACGCGATCCGGGCCGCCATGCGGAGGGCGACGCGGAAGAACTCGAGCCGCCGAGCACGTTGCCGACAGCCTGGGTGAATGCCCTCGAGGTCTTCCAGAAATCGTCGATCGTGCGCGAGGCATTCGGCGCGGGATTTCATGACGTCTACACGCGCCTGAAGCAGACTGAGCGCTCGAACTTCGAGCGCCTCGTCACCTCGCTCGATCATCAGTGGTACGCTTTAGTTGCATGAGGGAGTGATATGACCTCACTCGCACATTTCGAGAAAGTCGCAGGCAGCATCGCGCTGCCCGGAAAAGCCGTCATCGACGGCCAGCTTCTTGCTGCCGTGAGCGGCACGACGTTCGACAACGTATCGCCGCGTGACGGCCGCGTGCTCAATCAGGTGGCGGCATGCGATGCGTCCGACGTAGACATCGCCGTTGCGTCCGCGCGCGCCGCCTTCAACGACGGCCGTTGGCGCAAACAGTCCTACAAGGACAAGAAGCGCGTGCTCTTCAAGCTCGCCGAGCTGATGGAGCGCGAGAGCGAGAGCCTCGCCGTTCTCGAAAGCCTGGATGTCGGAAAGCCCATCGCCAACACGCTCGCCGGCGACATCCCGCAGGCCATTCGCACGCTGAGCTACTACGCCGAAGCCCTCGACAAGGTTTATGGCGAGGTCGCGCCTGAAACGCAGGATCGCTTCTCGTTCGTCGTACACGAGCCGCTCGGCGTCATCGGCGCCATCGTGCCGTGGAACTTCCCGCTCCACATGGCCATGTGGAAAGTCGCGCCCGCGCTTGCCATGGGGAATTCCGTCGTCCTGAAACCTGCCGAGCAGAGCCCGCTGACCGCGTTGCGCCTCGGCGAACTTGCGCTCGAAGCAGGCCTCCCCGCGGGCGTGTTGAACGTCATCCCCGGCATGGGCGGCAGCGCCGGAAAGGCCCTCGCACTTCACAACGACGTCGACATGATCGCGTTCACAGGCTCCGGCAACGTCGGCCGCCTGCTCATGAAATACTCCGGCGAAAGCAACCTGAAGCGCGTGAGCCTGGAGCTTGGCGGCAAGTCTCCGCACATCGTCTTCGCCGATTGCCCCGACCTCGAAACGGCCGCAACGCACGCCGCTTGGGGCATCTTCTACAATCAGGGCGAGGTTTGCACGGCCGCCTCTCGCCTGCTCGTGCATGACAGCATCGCAGACGCCTTCATCGACAAGCTCTTGCACGTGGCGAAGGACATCGCGGCGGGCGACCCGCTCGAACCCTCGACAAACTTCGGCGCCATGGTTTCCGCCGAACAGATGCAGACGGCGCTGCGCTACATCGACACCGCCAAGAAGGAAGGCGGCGTTCTGCGCCTCGGCGGCAACCGCACGCGCATGGAATCGGGCGGCTTCTACGTCGAGCCGACCGTATTCGACGACATCGACCCGCAGGCGACGCTCTCCCGCGAGGAGGTCTTCGGTCCTGTCCTCGCCGTGACGCGCTTTACGGAAACGGAAGACGCGTTGCGCCTTGCGAACGATACGCCCTTCGGCCTCGCCGCCGGACTTTGGACGCGCGACGTGTCGCTCGCCCATCGCGCCGCGCGCGAGATCAAAGCCGGGCTCGTGTGGGTCAACGGCTGGGATTCCTGCGACATCACACTCCCGTTCGGCGGCTTCAAGCAATCCGGCTTCGGCCGCGACCGCTCGCTGCACGCCCTTCACAAATACGCCGACTTGAAGTCGGTCTCCATCACGCTCGTCTGAGGCAGAACGCCATGAACGTTGCTCTTCCGCAATATCCGACCTCCGCCCTCATCGGCGGCGAATGGGTCACGGCAAAAGAGACCTTCGCCGTTCTCGATCCCGCAACGGGCGCCGAGATCGCGCGCGTGCCGAACCTCGGTGCCGCCGAAACAAAGAAGGCGATCGATGCTGCGGAAGCCGCCCTCCCGGCGTGGTCGAAGAAGACGTCCAAGGAGCGCGCTCAGATCCTCAAGCGCTGGTTCGATCTCGTCATCGCCGACACCGAACCGCTCGCACAGCTCATGACGGCCGAGCAGGGCAAGCCCCTCACGGAGTCGCGCGGCGAGGTTGCCTACGGCGCATCCTTCATCGAGTGGTTCGCCGAGGAAGGGAAACGCGCTTACGGCAAGACCATCCCGACGACCGCTGCGGGCAAGCGCTACATCACCATCAAGCAGCCGATCGGTGTCATCGCGGCCATCACGCCGTGGAACTTCCCGATCGCCATGATCACGCGCAAGATCGCGCCTGCGCTGGCCGCCGGATGCACCGCCGTCGTCAAACCTGCAGAAGATACGCCGCTTTGCGCGCTGGCCGTCGCGAAACTTGCACTCGACGCTGGCGTGCCGCCCGGCGTTTTCAACGTCATCACATCGACGGACGGCCCTGCCGTCGGCAAGGTGCTCTGCGACGACGCGCGCGTGCGCAAGCTGTCGTTCACGGGCTCGACGGAAGTCGGCAAGATCCTCTATCGTCAGTCCGCCGATACCGTGAAGAAACTCACGCTTGAGCTTGGCGGCAACGCACCGCTTCTCGTGTTCGACGACGCGGATCTTTCGCAGGCCGTCGCCGGAGCGATGGCATCCAAATATCGCAACGCGGGACAGACGTGCGTCTGCGCCAACCGCATCTTCGTGCAGGCCGGCATCTATGATCGCTTCGCCGAAGCGCTGGCAACCGAAGCGGCCAAGCTGAAGGTCGGACCAGGCCGAGAAGCCGGCACGGCAATCGGCCCCCTCATCAACGCCGACGCGATCAAGAAGGTCGAAGGGCTTGTCAGCAATGCCGTCGGCAAAGGTGCCAAGGTTCTCGTCGGTGGCAAAGTTGCCGATGCAGGCGCGCTTTTTTACGAGCCGTCCGTCGTAACCGGCGTCACCACCGACATGACCATCGCGCACGAAGAGATCTTCGGCCCTGTCGCATCTCTGATCCGCTTCGAAACGGAAGACGAGGCGATCAAGCTCGCGAACAACACGCCCTTCGGCCTCGCCGCCTACCTGTTCAGTCAGAACATCGGCCGCGCCTGGCGCGTCGCCGAGCAGCTTGACGCCGGCATGGTCGGTGTCAACGAAGGCATCTTCTCGAATGAAACGGTGCCGTTTGGCGGCGTGAAGGAGAGCGGCCTCGGACGCGAAGGCGCCGCCGAAGGCCTCGACGAATATCTCGAAACCAAATTCATCTGCCTCGGCGGAATCTGAAACTCAACTCTGCGCAACGAAAGCCTTTGCTCATGACCACCAACGCCGAGCTTCATGCACGCCGCACAGCCGCTGTTCCCCGCGGCATCGGACAAGCGACGCAGATCTACGCGAAGCGCGCCAAGAACGCCGAGATCTGGGACGAAGAGGGCAAGCGTTACATCGACTTTGGCGCCGGCATCGCCGTGGTCAACACCGGCCACCAGCATCCGCGCATCGTCGAGGCCGTGAAGACGCAGCTCGAAAGCTTCAGCCACGTCTGCTTCCAGGTGACGCCGCACGAAAATTATATCTCGCTCGCCGAGCGGCTGAACGCCATCGCGCCGGTTTCCGGCAGCGCCAAAACCATGCTTGCATCAACGGGCGCCGAAGCGGTGGAGAATGCCGTCAAGGTCGCGCGCTGCTTCACCGGCCGCCCCGGCATCATATCGTTCTCCGGCGGCTTCCACGGCCGCACGCATATGGGCATGGCGCTGACAGGCAAGGCCGTGCCGTACAAGAAGGGCTTCGGTCCCTTCCCGGCCGACATCTACAATGTCGCTTTCCCGAACCTCTATCACGGCACGTCGAGCGCAGACAGCATCAAGGCGCTGAAGGCTCTCTTCAAATATCAGGCCGATCCCTCCACGATTGCCGGCATCATCATCGAGCCGGTGCAGGGCGAAGGCGGCTTCAACATCGCCCCGCCTGATTTTCTGCAAACGCTCCGCGCGTTGTGTGACGAACATGGCATTGTGCTGATCGCCGACGAAATCCAGACCGGCTTCGCACGCACGGGCAAGCTCTTCGCGCTCGATCACGCGGGCATCAAGGCCGACGTCGTGACGCTGGCAAAGGGCCTCGCGGGCGGCTTCCCGCTCTCCGCCATCGTCGGTCGCACCGACATCATGGATGCCTCGAACCCCGGCGGCCTTGGCGGCACGTACGCGGGCAACCCGGTTGCCTGCGCCGCGGCGCACACCGTGCTCGACATCATCAAGGACGAAGACCTCTGCGCGCGCGCCAACGCCATCGGCGCCATCATCCAGGGTCGTTGCCGCGAGCTGGCACAGCGCTCGAACTTGAACTGCATCGGTGACGTCCGTGGCCTCGGCGCCATGTGCGCCGTCGAGTTCGTCAAGGACAGCACCAGCGGCGAACCGGCACCGGAACTCACCGCGCAAGTCCTGAAATCCGGCAACGAGCGCGGCCTGATCCTGCTCTCATGTGGCACCTACGGCAACGTGATCCGCTTCCTGCCTCCGCTGACCGCGAGCGACGAGATCGTCAACGAAGGCATGGACCTCTTTGAAGCGAGCCTCACCGACGCCGTCGGCAAGTTCCAGTAATCGACACACCGAAAGAGCTGAAAGCCCTCGTGAATGACTTGGAAGCTTCGCAGTAACGATTTTCGATGTGGCTGGACTCCGGCCTCCGCCGGAGTGACGGATTTTTGTGGCGAATGGCTACCTCAATCTCATCGTCATCCCGGCGCAGGCCGGGATCCAGACACGCCACCGCAGAGCCAATCGGGCTCACTTGATCGGAACACAAACACCACCGGAAGAGACGTCCCATGACCGTTCAGCTCAAGACCAACGACCTCGAAGCCTTCTTCATGCCGTTCACCGCGAACCGGCAGTTCAAGAGCGCGCCTCGCCTGCTCGCGAAGGCGAAGGACATGCACTACTTCACCCAGGACGGCAGCAAGGTGCTCGACGGCACGTCGGGCCTCTGGTGCGTCAACGCCGGCCACTGCCGCCCCCGCATCGTCGACGCAATCCAGAAGCAGGCCGCCGAGCTCGATTTCGCCGGCACCTTCCAGATGGGCCACCCGAAAGCGTTCGAAGCCGCTTCCCGCCTCGTCAACATAGCGCCGAAAGGCTTCGACCACGTCTTCTTCACGAACTCCGGCTCGGAATCGGTCGAGACCGCGCTGAAGATCGCGCTCGCCTATCATCGCGCCAAGGGCAACGGCTCGAAAACGCGTCTGATCGGGCGCGAACGCGGCTATCACGGCGTCAACTTCGGCGGCACGGCCGTCGGCGGCATCTCGAACAACCGCAAGGTCTATGGCGCGCTGCTGGCAGGAGTTGACCATCTGCGCCACACGCATGACCTGGCGCGCAACGCATTCTCGAAGGGCGAACCTGAGCACGGCGCGGAGCTTGCCGATGATCTCGAACGTCTCGTCGCCCTGCACGATGCGTCCACCATCGCCGCCGTCATCGTTGAGCCTGTCGCCTGCTCGACCGGCGTGCTGATCCCGCCCAAGGGCTACCTGAAGCGCCTCGCAGCCATCGCGGAGAAGCACGACATCCTGCTCATCTTCGACGAGGTCATCACCGGCTTCGGTCGCCTCGGCACGCCGTTCGCGGCCGACTATTTCGACGTGTCGCCGGATCTCATCACGACGGCCAAGGGCGTCACCAACGGCACCATTCCAATGGGCGCCGTGTTCATGAAGAACCGCATCTATGAAGCCTTCATGGCAGGCCCCGAGAACGGCATCGACCTCTTCCACGGCTACACCTACTCCGGCCATCCGATGGCGTCGGCCGCCTGCGTCGGCACGCTCGACACCTACCACGAGGAAGACCTGCTCACGCGCGCGTCGACCATTGCGTCCTACTGGGAAGAGCGTGTGCACGCGCTGCGTGAGCTTCCGCACATCATCGACATCCGCAACATCGGCCTGATCGGTGCCATCGAGTTTGCTTCCAAACCCGGCGCGCCCGGCGAGCGCGCTTACAACCGCTTCGTAAAATGCTTCGAGAAGGGCCTTCTCGTGCGCCAGACAGGCGACATCATCGCACTGTCTCCGCCGCTCATCATCGAGAAGAACCAGATCGACGAATTGTTCGACACGTTCACGGACGTCCTCAAGGACGGAGACCTCTAGGATCATGCGCACCATCGAAAACGCTTACGGCGGCAAGAAGATCGCCTCCGCCTCGCCACGCTTCTCGAACGTATTCAATCCCGCGACGGGGGAAGCCACCGCACGCCTGCCGCTCTCGACGGTCGAAGAGATCAACGCAGTCGTCGCCGCTGCGAAAGCCGCATCCGTCGGCTGGGGTGCAACGCCGCCCATGAAGCGCGTCGCGCCGATGTTCCGCTTCAAGGACCTGCTGCAGAAGAATGCCGACGCCATCGCACGCGCCATTTCGGAAGAGCACGGCAAGACGCATCCCGACGCACTCGGCGAATTGCAGCGCGGACTAGAAGTCGTCGATTTCGCTTGCGGCATCCCGCATCTGATCAAGGGCGAGTACAGCCGCAACATCGGCCCCGACATCGACTGCTGGTCGGACCGCCAGCCGCTCGGCGTTGTAGCGGGCATCACGCCGTTCAACTTCCCGGCCATGGTGCCGATGTGGATGTTTCCCGTCGCCGTCGCATGCGGCAACACCTTTGTGCTGAAGCCCTCCGAGCGTGATCCCTCGGCGCCCATGCTGATCTGGGAACTGTTCCAGGAAGCCGGCTTCCCCGATGGCGTGTTCAACGTCGTGCACGGCGATAAGACCGCCGTCGACGCGCTCCTCGAGCATCCCGACGTGAAGGCCGTGAGCTTCGTCGGCTCCACGCCCATCGCCGAATACGTTTACACGCGCGGCGCCGCGACCGGAAAACGCGTGCAGGCGCTTGGCGGCGCCAAGAACCACATGATCGTCATGCCCGACGCCGATATGGACAAGGCGGTCGACGCTCTGATGGGCGCCGGCTACGGATCCGCTGGCGAGCGATGCATGGCGATCTCCGTTGCAGTGCCCGTCGGCAAGAGGACCGCCGACCAACTCGTCGAAGCGCTCGCCCCGCGCGTGCGCGCCCTCAAGGTGGCTCCCGCGACTGACCCGGATTCCGAGATGGGTCCCGTGGTGACGGCCGACGCCAAGCGCCGCATCACCGACCTCATCGCCACCGGCGAAAAGGAAGGCGCGAAGCTCGTCGTCGATGGACGCGGGCTTGTCCTTCAGGGCTACGAGAACGGCTACTTCCTCGGCGGCACACTGTTCGACAACGTCACCAGGGATATGACGATCTACAAGCAGGAGATCTTCGGGCCCGTGCTCTCGGTCATCCGCGCCGAGAGCTACGACGAGGCCGCAGACCTGGTTAACAGCCACGAGTATGGCAACGGCACCGCCATCTTCACCCGGGACGGCGACACGGCCCGGACCTTCGCCGACAAGATCGAGGTCGGCATGGTCGGCATCAACGTGCCAATCCCGGTCCCCGTCGCCTATCACTCCTTCGGCGGCTGGAAACGCTCGCTATTTGGCGATCACGCCATCTATGGCCCCGAAGGGGTTCGCTTCTATACGCGGGTCAAAACCGTGACGGCACGCTGGCCAACGGGCATCCGCGGCGGCGCCGAGTTTAACTTTACAGGCCGGAGTTGACCGAAACACCGTAGTCGGCCCAAAAGCACGCCCGAACAATAAAACGTTCCGACGCATGCGGAACGAACATGTCCGGCTGCGAATTGTTCAAAAGTGACCAGAGCGGCCGGAAATTTTTCGTGTATTATTACAGGGATCCATTACTCCGGTGATCGGTAACCGTCGCGAGGCGCAAGCCCGGCGGACCGGACGTATGAGTTTGCCTACCCGCAACAATCCCTGCAAAGCCGGTCGATGCCCCTTATTTCTTCGAAACTCGCGCGGAATACACTTGGGCTGATGGCGGCCGGCATGGCCGTGCTCATGCTGATCATGCTCTTCTCCTACCTGCTTGTGAACGCAACCCAGGAGAGCGCACGCGACGTCGAAATCGGACGAGATGTGCGTATTGCAGCCAGCACCATCCTGACTGACCTCATAGATGCCGAAACGGGGCAACGCGGCTACCTGCTCACGGGACGCGACAGTTATCTAGCACCCTATGAAGCAACGAAATTGCATCTCGCCGAGAGCGTAAAGCTGCTTCGCGAGCGCGCCAAGCTCACGCCCGAAATAGTCGACGACGTTGCCAGGATCGAAGGACTCGTCGCCGAAAAAATGGCTGAGGTTTCCCGGACGATCGAGGTGCACAAGCAGGGACGGCGCGATGAAGCCATCGCCCTTGTGCAGACGGACAAAGGCAAAAAGGCCATGGACGAGGTGCGCCACATCCTCGACCGCATCATTTCGGCGATGAATACCCGCGTTAACGCGAGCCTCGCCGAACTCGCAAACTCCGCCCAACGGCTCTCGATTGCAACTATTCTCGGCGGTCTCAGCATCACGGCTTTCTCCGCCTTGGCATTCTATATTGTGAGCTCCCACACGCGACGTCTCGTGGAAGCCCAGGCAGAGGTCCGCGCGCTAAATGACCACCTGGAAGAACGGGTCGCCGACCGCACGACGGCCCTCACGCGTGCCAACGACGAGATCCAGCGCTTCGCCTACATCGTGAGCCACGATCTCCGTGCGCCGCTCGTGAACATTATGGGCTTCACGAGCGAGCTGGAGGTCAGCACCTCACAACTCAAAACCTATTTCGACGCAGACGATCCGACAAAGGATCAAACCTCGGAAGCCAAGCAGGCCGCCGAGGCGGAAATACCGGAAGCCGTTCATTTCATCCGCGCCTCAACGACCAAGATGGATGGGCTTATCGGCTCCATATTAAAGCTGTCTCGCGAAGGCCGCCGGGAACTGAAGCGCGAGCGTGTAGACCTGCACGATCTGATTTCGAAAGCCTCCCTCACCCTCCAGCATCAGCTCGATAGCGCAGACGCCAATATCAAAATTCCCGATACTTTACCGAGTGTTGTGGCCGACCGCTTGGCGCTGGAGCAGATCTTCGGCAACATCCTTGATAACGCTGTCAAATACTTGGCCCGAGAGCGCCCCGGCCGGATCGAAGTCTCCGGGACAGAGGCTGGCGGCCGCGTCAGTATAAAAATTACCGACAACGGACGTGGTATTGATCCAAAAGATATGGAACGGATCTTCGAGCTGTTCCGCCGCGCCGGCGCCCAGGACAGGCCTGGCGACGGTGTGGGTCTCGCCCACGTGCGGGCGCTGGCGCGCCGCCTCGGCGGCGATGTCATCGTGACTTCGAAGGTCGGCGAAGGCAGTACGTTCGAAGTCGATCTGCCCAAGAAAACGCGCTTGAGAGAAGCGTCTGCGGAGAGCTGAAAGAATGACGGACCAGTCGAAGGCAGATCACGTGACGATCATCATGATCGAGGACGATGAAGGCCATGCCCGCCTGATCGAACGCAATATCCGGCGCGCCGGAGTGAACAACGAGATCATTCCGTTTCAGAACGGCACGTCGGCGCTTGAATACCTCTTCGGGCCGGATGGCACTGGCGCCGTGAACGCTCGTCGCGCACTGCTGGTGCTTCTCGACCTCAACCTGCCGGATACCACCGGCGTCGCAATCCTCGAGAAGCTGAAGTCCAATCCGAACCTCAAACGCTCACCCGTCGTTATTCTTACGACGACCGATGACGAGCGTGAGATTCAGCGTTGCTACGACCTCGGCGCCAACGTCTACATCACCAAACCGGTCAACTACGAAGGCTTTGCAAACGCCATTCGCCAGCTCGGCCTGTTCGTCTCCGTAATGCAGGTTCCGACGACGGATTGAGGGATTGCCGCACCACATGGTGAAAGTGCTCTACATCGATGACGACGAGGGCCTCGCGCGGCTACTCAAACGAGCACTTGCATCCCACGGCATGAGTGTACATCACGCCGAAACCGGTCGGCGGGGGCTGGAATTGTTGCGGGCAGATACCTTCGACGCCGTTGCCCTCGATCACAATCTGATCAACGAAACTGGCCTCGACCTTATTCCCGAAATCGTTCGCTTGGACGACGCGCCTCCCATCATCTACGTCACGGGATCCGACGATGCGCGCGTCGCCGTCTCCGCCCTGAAGGCCGGCGCCGTCGATTACGTCTGGAAGGATGTGGACGGCCACTATCGCGAGCTTCTGGTCGAAGCCGTCAAAGCCGCGCTCGAACAAAAAAGGCATCGCCGCGAACGAGAAGAAGCCCAGCGCGCCATCGCTGCCGCAAAGGAGCGCGCGGAGCTCCTGCTCGCCGAGGTCAACCACCGCGTCGCGAATTCACTCGCACTCGTAGCCTCGCTGGCCACGTTCCAGGCTAACGCCGTCGCCGACGAAGCCGCCAAGGCAGCTCTGACGGAAATGAAGGCGCGCATTATCGCGATCGCCGGCATCCACCGCCGCCTCTATACGTCGACCGACGTTCGCTTCGTGGAACTCGACTCCTACCTGAGCAACCTCGGCGAGGAGCTGGTGGCCGTTCTCGGCAGCGAAGGCAGCAAGAAAACGATCCTGATCGCTTCCGATCCTGACATTCTTCTTCCGACAGACCGCGCTATCTCTCTCGCCGTCATCGTCACCGAACTTGTAACCAATGCGTTCAAGTATGCGTACCGTGCGGACGAGAAGGGCGACATCCGCGTCGTGGTCCAGCGCAACAACGGCCACAAACTTTCGCTCGTCGTCGAGGATGACGGCGTGGGCTGGAAAGGCACCGGCCAACCTCAAGGCACCGGTCTCGGCACGCGCATAATTACCGCTATGGCGCGCGGCCTCGAAGGCGATTTTAAGTATGAAAGCGGCACCCGCGGCACCCGCGCAAGCCTCGAATTCCGGGTCTGATGGCCCCGAGCGGCTAATACCTCCTGCGAAGGAATACCTTCAATCGTTTGCAAGTGGCCGCTAAAAGGGGCGGACACCCAATGCAGGAGTCCTCGCCATCTCTATGATCGCAAATCAGCCTCGCCGCACAAACCCGCATCAGCGCCGGCTCGCCGCAGCCGGCATAGCTATGGCCATTGCCGTGGCTTCGGCGTCGCCGGCATCCGCCGCATCTTGCGGCAACAGTGGCGCCGGTTTCGACCGCTGGCTCGAAAGCTTCAGGAAATCGGCAGCAACCCAAGGCATATCGCAAGGCGCGATCAGTACCGGGCTATCGGGCGTGAGCTACGACCCGCGCGTCATTCGTCTCGACCGCAACCAGAAATCCTTCAAGTTGTCGTTCGAGCAGTTCTATGCGCGCCGCGTCGGCTCTGTCCTGATCAGCCGCGCCCGCGCGCGCCTCAAAACGCATCGGGCTTTACTTGATCGCGTCGAGCGTCAGTTCGGCGTCCCGCGTGAAGTCGTCATTTCCATCTGGGGCCTCGAGACCAACTTCGGCGCTGACACGAGCGGCAAGTTCTCGATCCTGCGCTCACTCGCAACCCTGGCCTATGATTGCCGGCGTTCGGCATTCTTTACGGGCCAGCTTCTCGACGGACTGCGCATCATCGACGACGCCCACATGCGCGCCGACGAACTGCGCGGCGGCTGGGCGGGCGAGATCGGTCAGACGCAGTTCCTGCCGACGCCCTACGTCAAATACGCCGTCGACTTTGACGGAGACGGCAAGAAGGATCTGATCCACAGCGTGCCGGACATCCTTGCGTCCACGGCCAACTTCCTTAAGGGTCATGGATGGCAGGCGGGCCAATCCTGGCAACCAGGTTCTGCCAACTACGACGTGTTGCGCGACTGGAACCGCGCGCAGGTCTATCAGCGCACCATATCCGTCATGGCATCGAAGCTGGCGGGACAATAGCCCACCGAGCAAGTTGCTTCTCAGGAGCAAGATCATTGCCCAGGAGAAAAAACGCATGAGGGTAGCCGCAGTTACAGGCGCCGCTCAGGGCATCGGACGAGGGATCGCATTCGCGTTCGCCGACGCGGGCTACGCCGTGTCCCTCTGCGATGCCGACGAAGAGGCAGGCGAAGAAGCGCTCGCGCAGGTGCGTGAGCGCGGCGCCACCGCGCTCTTCGAGCGAGTGGATGTTGCCGAGGAAGAGGACATCCGCCGCTGGATGAACCGAACCGTGGGCGAGCTTGGATGCCCGGACGTTCTCGTCAACAACGCCGGCATCCTGCGCAACGCGCCCTTCCTCGATCTCGAGGTCGCCGACTTTGATCGCGTCATCGCCGTCAACCTGCGCGGTACCTTCCTCTGCTCTCAGCATGCCGCGCGGCACATGAAGGCACGAGGCAACGGCGGCGCCATCATCAACATCTCCTCCACTCGTGCTTTCATGTCCGAGCCCGGCACCGAAGCCTATTCCTCTTCGAAAGGTGGCATCTCAGCGCTGACGCACGCGACGGCCATCAGCCTCGGCCCGCTCGGGATACGCGTGAACGCCATCAGCCCGGGCTGGATCGAAACGCGGGACTGGCAATACGGCCCCCGCTCGAAAACGCCGGTTCATTCCGAACGCGACCGGCTGCAGCACCCGATCGGCCGCGTCGGCACACCGGAGGATATCGGCAAGGCCTGCCTGTTCCTCGCCGATGGGGCGCCGTTCATGACCGGACAGAACATCACGCTCGACGGCGGCATGACCGTGAAGATGATCTACGAAGACTGAAGACCCGCCCAGCGCCGCTAACGCGGATCTTCTTCCGTATTCAGCATGCCGGTGAAGCCCGTGATGGCGAGCGACGTCAGCACGAGACCGATGATCATCTCCAGGATCGAAAGAATATAGAGCAGCACGCCGGCCGTGACCGTCACGCGCGTCGACTCGCTGCTCTCCGGTGATCCGCCCCATCTCGGAACGTCGAACTCGAGCAACGGCCGGTAGCTGAGCCGCGGCCGCCAGTGCGTCTCGTAACCGAAGTCGACGAACGGCACGAACACGTCGAACGAATAGGCGAGCGGCGAGAACGGCGGATAGTTCACGACGGATCGCGCATCGTCCTGCCCGAAGTTGCCCTTGAGCGCCATCACGAACACCTGCTCGTCCTTGCAGTCGCGTTGCCCGCATCCGGTTGCAGCGACTGACCAGACGGCGCCGAACACGAGCACCATCAGGATCATCCACGTCACCGTGCGCCACGGATTGAAGCCGTAGAGCGCGAACACATCGAGGCACCAGCTCTGTAACCGCGCGAAGAACCCAGTCGATGGGCTACGCCTCTGCCGACGCCGCCGCGCGATCGCGATCTCGCGCGCCTCGTCGTGATAGCCTTGCGCCGAAAGCCGCCGCGCAACCTGCATCCACGCCTGCGGCTTGAAGTGCCGGTCGAGATCGGTCGCACTCTGCCCTTCGAGCCAGCGCGTGCGCATCAAGGCGGCGTTCTGCTCACGCTTGGCCCTCGGCCCATCGCCCGGCTGCCCCGCCGGATTTTCCAGATGCTCGTAGAGGAACCCATCGAGCACGAGGTGATCGATGTCCCGCCCGTCGAGCGTCCGCCCCCGCTTCTCGGCGCTGCGTCCACGCACCGGAGGCGGCCACGCGGCAGCCGCATCCTCATAGCTACCGACATGCGCCCGCGAGAGATCGATGATGCCGCGCGGCCTGTCGTCCGCCGCATGCGGCATGACGAGGCGATCCGCTCGCGCATCGACGAGGCTGATCGCAAGCTCGTCGTAGCGCTCATCGAGCACTGGATCATAGTTGGAATTATGCGGCGCATCTCCGCGCGAAAGTTTCGCCGAGCTGATCCGGCTGCCGCTGAGATCGATCGTGCCGTCCACCTGCGCATGATCGAGCGCCACGGCACCGTTCGCCGCGAAGCCACGATCGAGCACCAGCTCGCGCGCGATGCGGACGCCGTTCGCAAACAACGCCGGGCCGCTCGTGACGGAGATTTTCGTATCGCGCAGGCGCATTTCGTTGCCGACACGCGCCGCCGGCAGGCGGACGAGCCCGCGGATCTCCGCGCGCCCCATGAACCAGCCGCCTTCGATTTCCGCCCCGTCTGCACGGATGGCAAGATCACCGCCGCCCTCGATCTTGCACGCCGTAAAACCGACCTGCCCTTCGATGCGCGCGCCCGCGAGACGCACGCTTCCCTTGAGCTTGCCGTTGCGCATGATCCAGTTGCCGCCGAGATGCAGCACATCCGCTTCGATGGCACGGCCCGGCCCATCAATGGTGATGTCGTTAGCGAGGATACCCTGGCCGATGCGCGCACCCGCAACGGACAAGCCGCCGGTCAGCTTGGAACCCGCAAGGTTGATCCCCTGCTCCACGATGAGGCCCGATCCGGCGATGGCCCAATCGGTGCCCGAGCCCGTCACGTCAGCCCCGCGCAGCGAAAGCTCGCCGCCGACGCGCGCGCGGCCGAGAAGCACGCCACCTGCAATGCGCGCGCCATCGAGCACGAGGTCGCTTCCGACCGTAGCGCCCCGCGCATTGAAGGCTTCGCCGGAAGCGCTGATCGAAACATTTTGAGCATCGAACGCCTTGATCGTGAGCCCGCGCACGCGAACCGATCCGCTGATCTTCGCCCGGCGCAGCACCCACACCCCGTCGCCGAACGCACCATCGGCATTGAGCGCAATCGTGGTCGAAGTGAGTTGCACGTCTTCCCACAGCAAGCCGCCGCCGATGCGCGCCCCGGCAAAGCGGGTCTCGCCCGTGACGCGCGCTTCACGCATCACCCACGGGCCTCCGAGCTTGAGCCCGTCCGCGAGGATGGCCGTCTCGGTCCCGTTGTTGATCGTTGTAGAATCCATCGCCAGCGCTTCGCCGATGGACGCGCCGCGCAGACGCACGAGCCCGTTCACTGTCGAGGTCGTGAGGAAGAACGCGCTCTCGACGAAGGCGCGATCCGCCTTGATCGGGCCGTTGACCGTGCAGTCGTAGAGCGCAATGCGTTTGAGACGCGCGTCGCGCAGCGTGAGTGCCGAACGCTCGCCGGCGGCCGGCGTGAATTTGCAGCGCAGGAACACGACCGGCTTGTCGATCACGCAGCCTTCGAGATCGAGCACGCCCTCGATCTCCGCGTCGTTCACCGAGATCCCCGCAAACGGCACGACCCAGTCCGGACGGCTCTCGGTCACCAGCGCGCGCAGAACGGACGCCCGCACACGCTGACCTTTCAGCTCGGCGCGCTGTCCTTTGAGGACAGCGCGCACGAAATCCTGCTCGGCGGTCGAAAGCTCATTTTCGGCGAATGAAACGAGGTCCTGCATACTTCCCCCAGGTCGTCAAAGCGGGGGGATACTGTCCGGCAATTGTGGGAGCCGCATGACGGACTCAAAGGGACACAGCGCCCAAAAGAAAAGCCGGTCCGTGGGGGGACGGACCGGCTGTCGTGCTTCATGCCGAAGCACGAAGGAGCGCGCGGGGTGTGAGGGGGGAGGAAGCGCGCGCCCCTGGGAAACTTTTGGCCTAAGCCGCCGCCGAGGACCGCGCGCTCGCGGCTCCCAAACGGTCGAACCCGAGCGAAGCCGCAACCGCCGAATGCACGATGCGGCCATCCCGCACGTTGAGCCCGGCTGCGAGATGAGGATCGCGATCGAACGCGGCGAGCCCCTTGTCCGCGAGCTTGAGCACGAACGGCAGCGTGGCGTTATTGAGAGCCTGCGCACTCGTGACCGGAACGGCGCCCGGCATGTTGGCAACGCAGTAATGAATGACGCCATCCACCTCAAACGTGGGATGCGCGTGCGTCGTCGGCCGCGAAGTCTCGAAGCAACCGCCCTGGTCGATCGATACGTCGACCAGCACCGCACCCTTTTTCATCGACTTCAGCATCGCGCGCGACACGAGCTTCGGAGCGCTCGCCCCGGCAACGAGGACGGCACCGACAACGACGTCGGCATCAAGCACGGCATCCTCGATGGCATGCATCGTCGAAGCGAGCGTCACCACGCGGCCTTCGAACAACTCATCGAGTTGACGCAGGCGCGGAAGGGATTTGTCGATAATCGTCACGTCGGCGCCGAGCCCGGCTGCCATGCGGGCCGAATGCGTCCCGACGACACCGCCGCCAAGCACGACGACCTTCGCAGGCCGCACGCCGGGAACGCCGCCGAGCAGAACGCCGCGTCCACCTGCAGGACGACGCAGCGCGATCGCAGCGGCTTCGATCGAAAGACGCCCCGCAACTTCGCTCATCGGCGCAAGCAACGGCAAACCGCCGTTGGCATCCGTCACGGTCTCGTAAGCGATGGCCGATGCGCCGGACTCCATGAGCCCGCGCGCCTGCTCCGGATCGGGAGCGAGATGCAGATACGTGAAAAGGATCTGATGCGGCTTGAGCCGGCGATACTCGACCGCCTGCGGCTCCTTCACCTTGACGATCATCTCCGCCGCATCGAACACGGCTTCCGCCGTCGGCAGGATCTTCGCCCCGGCGCGCTCGTAAGTTGCATCATCAGCGAAAATGCCGGTCCCGGCTCCAGACTGCACCAGAACCTCGTGGCCTTTGGCGGTCAGCTCACGCACCGAGCCGGGCACCAGCCCGACGCGGAACTCGTCGCTCTTGATTTCAGTCGGAACACCGATGCGCATCGCGCAGCTCCTCTGGGGTGCTCAGTTTATGAGTGTCACAGTACCAGCATACGCATTGCGAAACCTCGCAATTTTCCTTGAACGCAGACCTAAAAACGCAGATATTCTGCGCCCATCATAACTTCAGCGCAGATTTTCAATGGAACACTCCCTCGACCTGCACGATCGCGCCATCCTGAAGGCGCTTCTTGATGACGGCCGCCTGAGCCAAGTCCAGCTCGCAGAGCGCATTCCTCTCTCGGCAACGGCCATCGCACGCCGCATCCGCGCGCTCGAGGAAGCGGGCGTCATCGAGGGATACCAGGCGCGTATCAACCGGCGCAGGCTGGGCCTCGAAATGCAGATTACAGTTTTCATCAGCGTGCAGGATCAGACCGAGCAAAGCCTCGAGTCATTCGAGGCGGCAGTCGTTGAGAGCCCGTCCGTCATCGGCTGCCAGCTGATGTCGGGAGAGGACGACTACGTGTTGACCGTGCTCGCCCGGGACCTCGCCGACTACGAGCGCATCCACAAGCAGGAGCTGTCGCGACTGCCCGGCGTCACGCGCCTTCGGTCGAGCTTCGTCCTGCGCGATGTGAAATCGCGTGCGCTGCCGGGATCGGCGCTGTCAGCACAACGTCCGCCCGCAAAGAAATGAGCGCTAAGCTTCGTCGCGCGGACGCACGTCCACCGCGACGCTGACGGAATGCCCTCCCGAAACGAAAATCACGCCATCGATCGGCGAGACATCCGCATAATCGCGTCCGAACGCCAGCGGCACATGATCCGTCCCCGCGCGGATGGCGTTCGTCGGATCGAGCCCCTGCCATCCCGCGGCCTCGCCACTCCACACCGCCACCCAGGCATGCATGGCGTCTGCGCCCTCGAGCCTCGGCATCCCGGGGGCCGGATGCGTTCGCAGATAGCCGCTGACGTAAGCAGCAGGTAGCCCCAGCGAACGCAGGCACCCGATCATGATATGCGCGAAGTCCTGACACACGCCGCGCCGGGACGCGAACGCAACGCGCGCCGGGGTCAGCACATCCGTTGCATCCGGGTCGTAGATGAAATCCGCGCGGAACTGCTCCATGAGCGCGACGGTCGCAGCGAGCACGGGCCTGCCGGGTGTAAACAGCGGCGCGGCATAATCGAAAAACGACGCATCGAGCGGCACATGCCGCGACGCAAAGATCTGATGTGCAGGTGAACGCGGCGCAAAGCTCGTCGTTTCCTGAGCCGCTTGCCGAACGCTTTCCCACGGCGGGGTGTCGTCAGGATCGACCGCCGCACTGTCAACGAGAGCGACCGTAAAGCGGCTCTCCACCGTCAGCCTGTTGTGCGGCGCCTTAAGCGTGATGTGCGTCGTGGCGTTGCCGAAGAAGTCCCGCGCAGCCGTCACCTCGCTCGGCGCGGGATCGATGACGATGTCGCGTGCGAGGACATCGAGACCCGGCTGCGGCAAAGGCATCAGCCGCAGCAAGTGCGTCGCGAACGGAACGAAAGACCCGTACGCGTAGGATGTCGTCTGGCGGATGTCGTAGATCATGCCCCCGCGCCTCCGGTGACGAACGTGTCGCGCGCCCGGAAATACGAAAGCGAAATCTCGTCCGAGAGGTGCATGAGCCCATTCTCGATGCCGAGAATGTCGTCGCCATTCACGGCAGCGGGATCGAACGTGGTGACGAGACCCTTTAGCCGATGAGCAACCGCAAGCGCCGGAGACGGCCGGCCCGACGGCGGCAGCAGCGGCAATTGCTGAACGTGCCCTTCGAGCCGCCCGAGCTGAAACGCGAGCGAACGCGGATTGCTTTCGTCAAGCAGTACGAGATCGACAACCGGCGCGAACGCGGCGCCGACGGGATAACGTGAACGATATGTGATCTGGCAATCGTTGAGTTCGAGCAGCAGCTCGAGCTCCGCGCGCGAGCCGCCTTCGAGGCGCGCGAATTTCCGCACGTACCGGCACGTCGCAAGCGCGCGCTCGATGCGGAACCCGAGCTTGAGAAACCGCCAGCCCGCCACGCGGTTCATGGTCTCGAGCTGGAAGCCCGTGACGGCTGCGATCGTGCGCATCGCATGGCTTGCACGTTCCAGCACAGCCACATCGCCGCGCGCGCGCTCGAACGGTGAGTTGAGATTGGCGTGGAGATCTTCAAGCGCGCGCCACGCGTCGGGAGGAAACCGATCGCGAATGCCGAGCCCGGCATGGCGCGCCGCGTCGATCAGCGCCGGCACCGAGCCGCCCTCATCCGCCAATACGAGCGCCGCTTCAGCCGCGCGTCCAGCTTCGTCACCTGAGTACGGGGCATCCGACGCGCCCCAACGGAACAGCATCTCGGCAAGCCCCGCGACATCCGCTGCGTCCCGAATTCGACTGCCCGACACACGCGCCGCGAGCGCACGAATGAGCCGCAGCGTTGCGTCAGCGCGCTCGATGTAGCGCGCAAGCCAGAAGAGATTGTCCGCTGCCCGGCTCGGCAACACGGTTTCCCCACGCTGCACGACGATCTGCGTATCGGATGGGATCAGGCTCGTCTGCGCCACTGGGCCATCAGACAATGCCCACACATCCGCCGAGCGCGCGCCGCGCTGCATCGTAAGCGCTGTCGGATCCTCTTGCGAACCAATGAGCGCAAACCCGCCGGGAAGAACGGCATATCCCTCGGCTGTTGCGGAAACGAAAACGCGCAGCGTGAACGGATGCGGGTTGAGCTTTCCGTCCGACCACACCGGCATCGTCGAGAGCTTCGGCAACTCCTGCCCGACGAAATCCACGCCGCGCCGGCGAATGGCATCCGTAAGCATCGCGCGCTCGGGCTCCGCCATCTCCGACACCGCCCACGGGCCGCCAGGTGGAATTCCCGTGCTCACGCGCGAGAAAGCGGACGCGATCACGCGCCCTTCGAACTTCGCAAGCACGTCCTCGCGTTGCCGCTCTTGTCCGCACCACCACGTCGCCACGTTCGGCAGCAGCAGCTTCTCGCCGATGAACGGTTCAGCCAGTGAAGGAATGAAAGAAAGCAGGCCGCGCGCCTCCGCGACGCCCGACCCCAGTCCATTGGCAAGCGTCACGGTCCCGCGACGGGCAGCACGCGCCAGGCCCGCAACCCCAAGCTTCGAACGCGCATTGAGTTCGAGCGGATCGGCAAAATCCCCGTCGATGCGGCGCACGAGCACGCGCACCTTACGCAGGCCCGCAACCGTCCGGAGATAAACTTCGCTCCCGACCACCATAAGGTCCGTACCCTCGACCAGACGGAAGCCGAGATAGCGGGCGAGATACGAATGCTCGAAATAGGTTTCGTTGAGCGGGCCGGGAGACAGCAGGCAAACACCCGCGTCGTCTGGTTCGCGGTAGCGCGCCAGGTCGGCACGCACGGCATCGAAGTACGGCGCGTGACGCTCAACGTCGAACGAGCGGAAGATGTCCGACAATCCGCGCGCAAGCGCGATCCGGTTTTCGAGCGCATAGCCCGCACCCGAAGGCGCCTGCGTCCTGTCGCGCAGCACCCACCATGTGCCATCGGGGCTCCGGCCGAGATCGACGGCATAGAGATGCAGGTGGCGCGCGGGAGGCCTCCCGTGCTGCACAAGCGGCCGCAGAAAATCCGGGCTTCCTGCAATCAGAGATCCCGGAACACCGAGCTGCGCCAGGCGCTCTCCGCCCCCGTAAATGTCGGCGAGCAATGCCTCGATCAATCCGGCGCGCTGGATCACACCGGCCTTGATCGTCGCCCAGTCCGAAGGCGAGATGAGCAGCGGCATGTGCGAGAGCGGCCACGGGCGCTCGCTAGCCGCAGGATCATCGTAGACGCGATAGAAAACGCCGGAGTCCTTGAGGTAGCGATCAGCAGCTTCGAAGCGATGCTCAAGCGCGCCCGGAGCTTCATCCGCGAGGCGGTCGACGAAACGCGCCCAGTGCGGTCGCACTTGGCCCGTCTCGTCCATCATCTCGTCATACGTGCCAGGGAGCGGACGATAGCCGGCCAACAGGGTTTCGCGCGCCGGCGCCGCTTCTAGTACCATGGCAGTCTCAGGGCTCACGACACGTCCTTACCGCCACCTGCGTGAGGAAGGATCGCACGCGTCGTTTGCTCTCCGGAGATCATGCCCTGGGTCGCCTGAGATCGAGCGTTGCCGGATATTCGTCGTTCCGTTCGAGGGCGGGCATGGAGATCATCCCAGGCGAATGGCCATGCTCCTGGAAACGGGCGAGACGGCGCGCTTCGGCTTCATACGTGTTGACGGGAAAAGTATCGTAGCTCCGCCCGCCTGGATGCGCGACGTGATAGACGCAGCCGCCGAGCGAGCGATGGCTCCAGCTATCCAGAATATCGAACGTGAGCGGCGCGTGAACCGGCTGCGTCGGATGCAGGCCCGAAGCGGGCTGCCATGCCTTGTAGCGAATACCGGCGACGAGCTCGCCCGAGCGTCCCGTCGACATGAGCGGCACCCGTCGTCCATTGCACGCGAGCACATGGCGACGGGCGTTGAAGCCCTCCACCTTTACCTGCACACGCTCCACGGATGAATCGACGTACCGCACTGTCCCCCCGGACGCTCCTTCCTCACCCATCACATGCCACGGCTCGAGCGCCTGGCGCACCTCGAGCGACACGCCCCCGTGCTCGACCGTGCCGTAGTAGGGGAAGCGGAACTCGCGTTGCGCTTCGAACCACTCCGGCTTGAAAGCGTATCCTGCCCGCCCGAGCACGTCGAGCACATCGAGAAGATCGGTCCAGACGAAGTGCTCGAGCATGAACCGGTCGTGCAGCGCCGTCCCCCAGCGCACGAGGTCCCCCTCCTCGGGCTCGGCCCAGAATTTCGAGATGAGCGCGCGGATGAGAAGCTGCTGCGCAAGGCTCATGCGCGCGTCCGGCGGCATCTCGAACGAACGGAATTCCACGAGCCCGAGCCGCCCGGACGTGCTGTCCGGCGAATAGAGCTTGTCGATACAGATTTCGCTTCTGTGCGTATTGCCGGAGGAATCGACCAGCAGGTTGCGCAGCAGCCGGTCGAGCAGCCACGGCGCCGGCTGTGTGCCGCCTTGCGGCGCCGGAATGTTCGCGAGCGCGATCTCGAGTTCATAGAGGCTTTCGTGACGCCCCTCATCAACGCGCGGCGCCTGGCTCGTCGGTCCGATGAAGAGCCCCGAGAAGAAATACGAAAGCGACGGGTGCCGCTGCCAGAACACGACGAGGCTCTTCAGAAGATCCGGCCGCCGCAGGAACGGGCTCTGCCACGGCGTGGAACCGCCGACGACCACATGATTGCCGCCGCCCGTGCCCGTGTGCCGCCCGTCCACCATGAACTTGTCGGTGCCGAGCCGCGATTGACGCGCCTCTTCGTAGATGCCTTCCGTCGTCGCCACGCAGTCACGCCAGTGAATGGCGGGATGAATGTTGACTTCGATGACGCCCGGATCGGGCGTGACCTTGATCACGTTCAAGCGATGGTCGGGCGGCGGCGGATAGCCTTCGATATGGATTGGAACTCCCATCTCCGCGGCACTCGCCTCTACGGCCGCGAGCAGCTCGAGATAGTCTTCGAGCACGCCGAGCGGCGGCATGAACACGCAGAGCTTCCCTTCGCGCAGCTCAACGGCCATCGCGGTGCGCACCGACGCGCCTTCGATGTCCTGAGACAGCGAGATTGGCTGGCGATAGGAGTTATCGCCGACGCGGCTGTAGACCTGCCGCAATTCGTCGGGCTCCGGAAGCTCGCCTCGCGCCGCGAACGGATCGTCAGCGACGACATGCGGCACGGCATGCGGCGGCAGCCACGGCAAACCGCCGAGCGGCAGACGCAGACCGAGCGGACTGTCGCCGGGCATGAGAAAAAGATGCTTGCGCCGCATCTTCCACTTCTCGCTCATCCAGCCTTTGCCCGCACGCGACTGCCACCGCTGGATCGGAAGCACATACCCCGTCGGCGTGCTGAGGCCGCGATCGAACACCCGCGCGATGCGCGCGCGTTCCTCCTCGTCTTCGAGTTTGCTGTCGTCGGGATCGACGTTCACCGGAAGCTGCGCTTCCTTGATGATCCAATGCGCGGGATCTTCGTAAGCCGGCATGACGTGTTCGCCGCCGACACCAAGACGTTCGGCAATGCCGTCGAAAAACTGTTTCGCCCCGTTGATGTCGGTCGGCGCGAGATAGCCTTCGCGCGCCACGAGCCCGTCGTTGTGCCAGATCGGCTTGCCGTCGCGACGCCAATAGAGCGAGAACGTCCAGCGCGGCAGGCTTTCGCCCGGATACCACTTACCTTGTCCATAGTGCAGGAACCCGCCCGGCGCGAAGCGCGACCGCAATCGACGGATAAGATCGTCCGCACGTGCGCGTTTCGTCGGACCGACCGCCGCCGTGTTCCATTCCGGAGATTGATAGTCGTCGATCGAAACGAATGTCGGCTCGCCGCCCATCGTGAGACCAACGCCTTGCACCGAGAGATCCGCGTCGACAGCATCGCCCAGTTTCAGAAGCTCTTCCCAGCTCTCGTCGGAGAACGGCATCGTAACACGCGGCTTCTCCGAGACACGCCGGACGACCATGTCGAAGGAGAAGTCCACGTCCGCTTTGTCAACGCCGCCGCTGATCGGAGACGCCGTGCGATAATGAGGCGTGGCCGCGAGAGGAATGTGCCCCTCCCCGCAGAAAAGCCCCGAAGTCGGATCGAGGCCGATCCAACCTGCGCCCGGAATGTAGACTTCGGTCCACGCGTGGAGATCGGTGAAATCCACCTCCGTGCCTGACGGACCATCGAGCGCCTGGAGATCCGGCTTGAGCTGGATCAGGTAGCCGGAGACGAAGCGCGCTGCGAGACCAAGGTGCCGCAGCACGTGAACAAGGAGCCACGCCGAGTCGCGGCAAGACCCTGATTTGAGCTTGAGCGTCTCTTCCGGCGTCTGCACGCCCGGTTCCATACGAATGAGGTAGCTCACTTCGCCGTTGATGCGCGCGTTGAGCTCCACCAGAAAATCGACCGTGCGTTCAGCCTCTCGCGGAATCTTCGAAAGGAAGCCCGCAAGCAGAGGCCCGGGATTGTCGGTTTCGAGATAGGGCGCAAGATCCGCCTCGAGTTCCGGCGCATATGTGAACGGCAGCTTCTGCGCGTAATCCTCGACGAAGAAGTCGAACGGGTTGACCACCGACATATCCGCCAGGAGATCGACGGTGATGCTGTATTCTTCCGTCTTCTCGGGAAACACGAAACGCGCGAGCCAGTTTCCGTGCGGATCCTGCTGCCAGTTCACGAAATGGTTGGCGGGTTCGACCTTGAGCGAATAGCTCGGGACACGCACGCGACAGTGCGCTGCCGGCCGGAGTCGAATGACCTGCGGCCCGAGTTGAACAGGCCGGTCATATTTGTAGCGTGTGACGTGATGGAGGCTGGTCAGAATGCCCATCTTAGGGAGCGGACCTCTCGTATGTTCCCGGCGTGCAAACCGGCTTTTTGATTTCCGCGTGACATCAGTCGAGTACTGAAGATTCAAAACTGCGCGAAGTAACGGCGCAGTTCAGCAGCCCTCTTGTGCACCGCAATGATGCTGCCTTGCTGGGCAATTCCCGGTCAAGCCGAGAACTGCGCGCATTCCGCCCAAAAATTAGTCACATATTTGCCCTCCAGAGCGTCAAATACGACAATTGTGAGACGGGACTCTTGACGTTTTTCAATACGACTGCTGCACTGCACCCGAGCATCGGCGGGAGGTTAGGTTAATGCACTACTACACCTACGAGCTGACACATACGTGGCTTCATCCCGTACGCCTCATGACGCGCGCGGTGAAGGCGCAGATGGAGACGCCGCTCAATCCTTTCGCCAACACTGAGTTTGCAAAGAACATTGCTGCCGCCTGCGAAGTATTCGAAGGCATGACTCGCCGCTACGGCAAACCTGAATTCGGCATCAAAGAAACTTCCGTTCATGGCCTCACGGTGCCGGTGCGCGAAGAGATCGTGCTCAAGAAGCCGTTCTGCAATCTGCTGCATTTCGATCGCGACGAAGCCGTTGTCGGCAAGCGTTACGATCCTAAAGTGCTGCTCATCGCGCCGATGTCCGGTCACTACGCCACGCTGCTGCGCGGCACGGTGCAAGAGCTCATCAAAGAGCACAACGTCTACATCACCGATTGGGCTGATGCGCGCGACATCCCGCTCTACGAAGGATCGTTCGATTTCGAAGACTTCGTCGACTACATCATCGATTTCGTTCGCTTCCTCGGGCCCAACACGCACGTCATCGCGGTGTGCCAGCCGGCAGTCCCCGCGCTCGTCGCGGCTGCCGTGATGGCGCAGAACGACGATCCCGCGCAGCCCGCCTCGATGACGTTGATGGGCGGCCCGATCGACACGCGCCGCAATCCAACCCAGGTCAACAAGCTCGCCGAGGAGAAGCCGCTCTCTTGGTTCGAGAACAACGTCATCCATTATGTGCCGTTCCCGAACGCAGGCTTCGGCCGCCAAGTCTATCCCGGCTTCATTCAGCTCACCGGCTTCATGACCATGAACCTCGAGCGCCACACACAGGCGCACATGAAACTGTTCGAGAACCTGGTCAAAGGCGACTGCGACTCGGTCAACGCGCATAAGGCGTTCTACGAAGAGTATCTCGCGGTCATGGACCTGCCGGCAGAGTTCTATCTGCAGACGGTCAAGACGGTCTTCCAGGATCACCTGCTCCCTAAAGGTGAGCTGATGCATCGCGGCCAGCGCGTCGATTGTTCTGCCATCAAGAAGACCGCCCTCATGACGGTCGAGGGCGAACGGGACGACATCTGCGGCCTAGGACAAACGGAAGCTGCGCACGATCTCTGCTCGGGCATCCCCGTCGACGAGCATTATTATTACGTCCAGCCCGGCGTCGGACATTACGGCGTCTTCAGCGGCACCCGCTGGCGCACCGAGATCGCTCCGCGCATTCGCGAGATGATCCGCACCATCCAGTTCAAGCGCCGCGTCGGCGGCAGCGAGACCAAAGTGCCCCTGCCCTACCGCTCTCTGCACCAGGAGCGCGAGAACATCGTCGATTGGCGCGTCCCCAAGGACACCGCAAAGAACGGGACGTTGACCAACGGTGCCTCCCCGAATGGGACTGCGCCAAACGGCTCGACCCACTGACACATCGCGTCGCGCCCGCGTTGACAGGATGCGCCCGCTCACTAAAGTGCGGCGCATTCTCCCTTCATTTCTGACCGAGGTCCTCCCGATGAGCGCCATCCGTACGCCCGCGAAACACTTTTCGCCTCTCGCTATCGGCGCTCCCGAGCCCTATCGCACGCTCCCCATCCGCATCGAGCGCATGATCCACTTCGTGCCGCCGCACAACGAGAAGATCCGTTCCAAAATCAAGGACATCGCGGGCCAGGTCGACGTCGTTCTCGGCAACCTCGAGGACGCGATTCCGGTTGGCGACAAGGAAGCGGCCCGCAAGGGCTTCATCCAGATGGCGCGCGAGAACGACTTCGGCTCGACCGGCCTCTGGACCCGCATCAACTGCCTGAACTCGCCCTGGATGCTCGACGACGTCACCGAGATCGTGCGCGAGGCCGGCAACAAAGTCGACGTCATCATGCTGCCCAAGGTCGAGGGACCGTGGGACATCCATTATCTCGATCAGCTCCTGGCTCAGCTCGAAGCCAAGTACGCGGTCAAGCGCCCGATCCTGATCCACGCCATTCTCGAGACGGCCGAAGGCGTGAAGAACGTCGAAGCCATCGCAGCAGCTTCCCCACGCATGCACGGCATGAGCCTTGGCCCGGCTGACCTCGCAGCTTCGCGCGGCATGAAGACCACCCGCGTCGGCGGCGGCCACCCGGATTACGCCGTCCTGTCGGATGCCGGCTCCGACGCTCAGGCGGCGCGCGCGCGCGCCCAGCAGGATCTCTGGCATTACACCGTCGGCAAAATGGTCGACGCGTGCCTAAGCTACGGCCTGAAGCCGTTCTACGGACCGTTCGGCGATTTCTCCGATCTGGCCGCCTGCGAATCGCAGTTCCGCAACGCCTTCATCCAGGGCTGCCTCGGCGCCTGGTCGCTGCATCCGACCCAGATCGATATTGCAAAGCGCGTCTTCTCTCCCGATGTCCAGGAGGTGACGTTCGCCAAGCGGATCATCGAAGCCATGCCGGACGGCACAGGCGCCGTGATGATCGACGGCAAGATGCAGGACGATGCAACCTGGAAGCAGGCAAAGGTCATCGTGGACCTCGCGCGTCTCGTGGCCCAGAAGGACCCGGAGCGCGCGGCCGCCTACGGTTTCTGATGTCGTGCCCTCAGCCGGATCCGAGCCCGTCAACTATGATCAACAGACTGGTTGACATCGGTCGGCGGCTCCCCTGGTATGCGGGACGGGGATAGGAAATGCCGCGCAAGACACCATCGAAAGTTCCAGCGCCGACACCGGCACGCCGCAAGCGTAAGACCAAGGCGAAAAAGCCCGGCGTGCGCGAGGCGAAGTATGCCGTCGGCCAGGTCGTGCGCCATCGCGTGTACGCCTTCCGCGGCGTCGTTTTCGATATCGATCCCGTGTTCAACAACACCGAAGATTGGTACCTCTCGATCCCGGTCGAGAACCGCCCGGTAAAGGATCAGCCCTTCTACCACCTGCTCGCCGAGAACTCGGAAACCGAGTACATCGCCTACGTCTCCGAGCAGAACCTTCTGCCGGACGAGAGCGGTGAGCCGCTGCGCCACCCGCAGCTCGACGACTACTTCGTCGAGGACGAAGAGGGCCGCTATCGCGCGGTCTTTATCCAGCCGCACTGAACCCAGCGCAGGCAAGCCTCTCCGTCTCATTCGGCGGTTGGCATCTTCCGGAAACAAAAAAGGCCGCCCCGAAGGACGGCCTTTTCGTTTTTCGAACCTGCGAAGATTACTTCTTCGGAGCATCCTTCTTCGCCGCTGCGGCAGCAGCCTCGGCAGCGCCCGGCTGCGGCGGGAGTTCCTTCATCTTCTCGGCTTTGAACTTCTCGTAGGCTTCCTGCTGACGCTGACGGATCTGCGCCATCAGCTGGCCGCGCGCCTTCTTGTACTCGGCGTTATCGACCGGCTTACCGCCGAAGGCCTCAACGAAACCGTCGAGCGGAACCGGAAAGCCGATCGGCTGAGCCTGCGCATTCATCGCGAGGATCATGATGCCGCCGCCGGCCTTCATCTGGTCGACGATATCCTTGGTGGCCTCGGTCTCAGCCGTGCAACCCGAAGCGTGGCAGAGCGAGAACTTCAGATCGATCGGCTTCAGGTCCTTGTCGTCGATCTGCTCGTTCTTCGCAGCCTTCTCCCACTGCTCTTTCGTGTAGACGGCAGCCTTGATACCCGGCGGAATAGCCATACCGAGCGGCACCATCACCATCAGATGATCGTGCTCATTGCCCTCGACCTGACGGATCGCGGCCGAGACGAGCACCATGCCCGAATTGCCATCGAGACGCTCATGATGCGTGAGGCAGATGTTCTTCTCTTCCTTGGCGTCTTTGCCCTCGGCGTCCTTCTTGACCAGAGGCGCCTTCTCGCAAAGCTTTACCCAGGCGCTCTGCTTCTGCGCCGGATCTGCACTGGCGTCTTTTGCTGCAGGAGCGGACTTTGCGGCGGGAGCGGCCTTCTTGTCCTGCGCGAGGGCAGAACCGCCGTAAACCACCGATCCCAGGAGCAGTGCCAGCGCGGCAGTGCCCGCCAACACGCCGCGACCCATCCCCGCTGCCATGCCTTCTTTATGCGACATAGGAAATTCGACCTTTCGTAAAAGAGCCTGTCTCGCAGCCGCTATGGAAATCCCCATCCAGCGGCTTGTCCCCTCTTCGCAGCGCTCAATCGGCAAATTGTTGGCGCGCGCCATGACGCGATTAACGTCTTCAGCCCCGGCACTAAGGCCCGGAATGAGGCAATCCCGTGGCCGGAGAAAACGACCGCAGTCGATATACAGGCGTAACGATTGTGCCGTTGCAATCGCGCCACGGGCTGCGTGATGTCGATCCGCCATCGCGATGCCCGCGATGTATGCTACGGGAACGCTGTGGTGCAAATGAATCCAATACGTTGGCAGATGGCCAAAGGAAAAAATCCCGTGCAGCGCATGATGATCGCAGCCCTGGCGGTCCTGCTCCTTTCGGCGCTGCACGCCTCGGCGAGCGCGGCTCCGGCCCATGCCATCGCCATGCATGGCGAGCCGGATCTGCCCGCGGATTTTCAGCACTTTCCCTATGTATCGCCCGAGGCCCCGAAGGGCGGCCGCGTCACGCTGGGCTCCTCCGGCTCTTTCGATAACCTGAACCCGATGATCGTGCGCGGCGAGCCGGTTCAGGGCATCCGCGAGTTCGTCGTCGAAAGCCTCATGGCCCGCAGCCAGGACGAACCGTTCACGCTCTATGGCCTGATCGCCGAAACCATCGACGTGCCCGACGACCGGAGCCAGGTCACCTTCGCCCTCGACAAGCGCGCGAAGTTCTCCGACGGCAAGCCAATCACAGCAGCGGACGTGCTCTTCTCGTTCGAGATCCTGCGCGACAAAGGCCGGCCCAACTACCGCACGTACTACAAAAAGGTCGCCAAGGCCGAAGCGCTGTCGGATCACGAAGTGCGTTTCATCTTCACGGATGCGGAGGATCGCGAGCTCCCCCTCATTCTGGGGCTCATGCCCGTGCTGCCGAAGCACGCCATCGATCCGGAGAAGTTCGAAGAGACGACGCTCACACCGATCGTCGGCTCAGGGCCCTATCGCATCGCCGCCGTCAACGCCGGGCGCTCCATCACCTATCGACTCAACCCCGAGTATTGGGGCAAGGATCTGCCGGTGAACCGCGGCCGCTTCAATTTCCAAGAGATCCGCTTCGAATACTTCCGCGAAGGCTCCACGCAGTTCGAAGCTTTCAAAACCGGCACAATCGATCTCCGCAACGAAGACGATCCCGCGATGTGGGCGAAGGGCTACGATTTTCCTGCCGCCCGTGACGGCCGTGTCAACCGCGAGGAAATCGCCATCGGCCTTCCGGCAGGCATGACCGGTCTCGTCTTCAACACACGCCGCCCAGTCTTCGCCGACGAGCGCGTGCGCCAGGCGCTCATCCACCTTTTCAACTTCGAATGGGTCAACAAGAGCTTCTTCCACGGCCTCTACAAGCGCAGCCAGAGCTACTTTGAACGATCCACGCTGGCGTCCGTCGGCAAGCCTGCGGACGAACGCGAGCGCATGTTGCTCGCCCCGTTTCCCAATGCCGTACTGCCCGACATCATGGACGGCACATGGCGCGTGCCCGAGAGCGACGGTACTCCGCACAATCGTGCCAATGCCCGCAAGGCGTTCGAGATGCTCGAAGCGGCAGGTTACAGCCTCACCGGCGGCCGCATGGTCGACAAAACGGGGCAGCAGCTCTCGTTCGAGATCCTCGCCTCCACAACCGCCCAGGAACGGCTGCTCGGAGCCTTCGTCGGCGATCTCGCCCGGCTCGGCATCAGAGCACGCATTCGCGTTGTCGATAGCGCTCAGTATCAGTCGCGCCTCAAGGACTACGACTTCGACATGATCCAGTTCACCTGGCCGTCGTCGCTGTCCCCCGGAAACGAGCAATTGTTCCGCTGGTCCTCACGTGTCGCCGAACAGCCCGGCTCCTACAATTACGCGGGCGTCGAAAACCCCGCCGTTGACGCGATGATCTCTGCCTTGCTGGCCGCCAAGGACGACGATGAATTCGTGTCCTCGGTGCGTGCTCTCGACCGCGTGCTGCTCTCAGGGCACTATGTCATTCCGCTGTTCTATCCGCCGGCCCAGTGGGTCGCGTCCTGGAACCGCCTCACACACCCAGGCCGCATGCCGCTCTTCGGCTTTAACCTGGACACGTGGTGGTCCAAACCGTAGGGCTCCCCACGTCTCCACACATAACAAGAAAAATGTACACGCCGCTTTATACGCCCGCCGACAACCCCGTCTTCAACATGGCCCGCTACTGCATCGCAGGAGCGGCGGCTACGACGCCGTCGAAACCGGCTCTGATCGTCATCGCCGATCCCGCCGACGCGCAACCCTCCGAGATCTGGACCTACGCCGACCTGGAAGACGCGGTATTGCGCACGGCGGGAGCGCTCCGCGTACTAGGCTTGCGCGAAGGCGATCGCATCATGATCCACCTCGACAACACGAGCGCTTACGCGATCCTCTTTTTCGGAGCTATTGCGGCAGGTCTCGTCGTCCTTCCCGCTTCGAACCAGCTCACCGATCGCGAAGCGCTCTTCCTTCTCACCGACAGCGGCGCGTCCGCGCTTGCCTGTGCGTCTCCGCTCGATACCGCAAGCCTCCCTCAGGCGCCGCTCATACTTGCGGCGGAAGACGTCACCCGCATGATGCGCGAAGGCCCGCGCATCGACTACGCGCCGACGCGCGCGGAAACTCCGGCCTTTCTGATCTACACCTCCGGCACGACCGCAAATCCGAAAGGCGTGCTGCACGCCCAGCGCGCCGCTCTCGGACGTCGCCCCATGTACCAAGGCTGGTACGGCATCACACCAAACGATCGCGTACTGCATGCCGGCGCCTTCAACTGGACCTTCACGCTCGGCGTCGGCCTGACGGACCCATGGGCGAACGGCGCCACCGCCATCGTCTACACAGGCGAAAAGCAGCCCGACCTCTGGCCGAAGCTGATCGACAAGACGCAAGCGACACTGTTCGCTGGCGTCCCCGGCGTATTTCGGCAGATCCTCAAATACGCCGACGCGCCGCGCGTCACCATGCCGACGCTGCGTCACGCTCTGATGGCTGGCGAAACGCCTCCCCCATCGCTATTCGACGAATGGCAGGACCGCACGGGCACAGCGCTCTACGAAGCCTTGGGCATGAGCGAGATCTCGACCTACATCTCGACGGGGCCAAACGTGCCACGCAAACCCGGCACCGTCGGCCGCGCGCAGGAAGGCCGCCGCGTCGCGATCCTTCCCGTTGATGGAGCCGACGAACCCTTGCCGCCGGACAGCGACGGCCTCATCGCCGTGCACCGTTCGGATCCAGGTCTCATGCTCGGCTACTGGAACCGCCCCGCGGAACAGGACGAGGTGACCCGCGGCGAGTGGTTCACCGGCGGCGATATCGGCCGCATGGATGCCGATGGCTACATCGCCCATCTCGGTCGCAACAACGAAGTCATGAAGGCGCTCGGCTATCGCGTCTCGCCGATGGAAGTCGAAGCCGTACTCGCGGCCCACCCCGACGTCGCCGAGGTTGCATGCACCGAGCTCGCCGTCCGCGCGGACGTTCACGTGGTCGGCGCTTTCATCGTGCTCAAGAGCGACGCCGGGCCCGATGTCGCGAGCATCCAGGCTTTCGCCGCCGAACGGCTTGCAGCCTACAAATGCCCGCGCGAGATCCGCTTCGTCGACGCGCTCCCCCGCACGCCCAACGGCAAGATCAAACGCAGCGCACTCGCGAGATCATGACGCAAAACAACAGCGCGCTAACGGCGTCAGACTAGAAATTAAACCCGATGCCAGCCGTACCTAGATGGTGGGATGTCTCGTCGAAGCTCACCGTCCACGGAGACGTGGGAACGTGGGTGGGATCCACAGTTGAACCAAAAGTCTGATCGCTGGAGCCGACATAGAGATAGCGATACTCGCCGAACACATAGGCGTTGCTGCTGATGGCAACGCGGATGCCCGCCTTCACCTGCGCCGCGAAAGTCCAGGCGGATGCGTCTGGGCCGGAATTGAAGTGGTTGAGGTCGCCCTCCGTCGGGTTGGTCTGAAGCGATTTCCCGCCATCGACCGCAACGCGCGCCGCGCCGATGCCGCCGCCGATGTAGGGCGTCACGCCCGGGTAAGCCGTCGGGAAACTGAAGACCATGTTCGCCAGAAACACGGCGCTATTCATCGGAAATGTCGCGTCGAACGTCTGCTCGGAAAGCCGGTTTGTGGGATTCTGTAGCGTCGCGCGGCGTGTCCCCGCATCGAGATAAACACCTTCGATCTCGAAGGCAGGCACCACCATGGAGGGGTACGTCAATTCATAGCCGATCTGCCCGCCCACGAACCCGACCCCGCCGCTGTCGGTCTGTCCCCTCGCGTTGACGGCTAACGGTCCGCCGACAACCTCGGGAAAAAACGCGGTACCGCGCTGCGTGACGTCAGTGCCCGTGCTAGTGCCACCACCGCCGAAAACGCCGACGTAAAGCCCCCGCGCCGGCGCGGCTTTTTGAGCGACAGCCGGTGCCGCCACGAGACAACCGATGATCGCGAGCGTGAGTGTGAATCGCATGCTGCTCCCCCCTCTGAGACAGACAGAATCATCTGCTGAATCTATTGCAGCACAGTCGGAAGCACACGGAATGTTTCCAAGCGCACACACTCCATTTCGTGCGCGCATGTCGCTGAGCTGTTAGTTCTCGAGAACCAACGCTCGCGTATCCGAACGACGACGCGCGCTCGCCGACTCATGACGCCGAGCAGCGATACCAACCAAAACAGCAAAGGCACTTGCGGCGCATTCAGAGTGAGATAATCTGTGTCCATGCATACGAAACATATCATCACCTTCGGCGCCGTAGCCTGCATCATCGGGATGCTGGCGTACCTCTTTGTGTTTGCGGACGCACCGATCGTCACCCCCACCGATCCGCCGACGGTTCTGCGATAGCTGGACGGCTCAGGACGAAAGCACGCCCGAGATGGCAGGACACGTCCCACCGGTTGCCGGCCAAAGCGAAACGGAAAACGGCGCAGGCCAGATCGGGCTCATCGCTGCTGTTTCGATCGGCATCGGCGGCATGGTCGGCGCAGGCATTTTCTCTATCCTCGGAGTCGTAGCTCAAGCAGCCGGCAACGCCATGTGGCTCTCGTTCGCCATCGGCGGGGTTGTGGCATTGCTTTCCACATACTCGTACGCACGTCTCGGTGCCGCTTTCCCGTCCGCAGGAGGGGCCGTCCACTTCCTTGTCAAAAGCATTGGCGACGGCGTGCTCGCGGGCGGCATCAACCTGTTCATGTGGGCGGGATACATCATCTCTCTGGCGCTCTACGCTACGGCGTTCGGCAGCTACGGGGCGACCTTCATCACGAACGATCCCTCGCCGGTGCTTCGCGACGCGCTCGCAGTCGGCTCTGTCTTAGCGCTCACCATTGTCAACGCCTTCGGCGCCAGGGCCATGGGACGCGGCGAGACCCTCATCGTCGCCGTGAAAGTGTCGATCCTGGTCTTGTTTGCCGCTGCCGGGCTTTTCTTCGTGAAAGCAGACAATCTCTCGCCCGCATTATGGCCACCCATGCAATCCGTGTTGTTCGGCGCGGGCGTTCTCTTTATCGGCTACGAAGGCTTCGGGCTGGTCACAAACGCTGCCGCTAACATGCGCAATCCGGCAAAAATGCTGCCTCGCGCGCTGTATGCCTCGGTGCTGCTCGTCATCGCTATTTATCTTGTCGTCGCCATCACTGTGACGGGCAACTTGACCAATGCAGAGATCGCGCGCGCATCCGACTATGCATTGGCCGAAGCCGCGAAGCCATTTCTGGGCGAGTTCGGGTTTCGCCTCATCGCCGTTGCGGCGCTCTTCTCGACCGCCTCCGCGATCAAAGCCACGCTCTTCGGCTCTGCCAACGTTTGCTACATGATCGCGCGCGACGGGGAGCTTCCGTTGCGATTGACGCGGACAACATGGGAAAGCGCCAGCGGCGGACTTCTGCTCACCGCGGCACTCGTGATCCTGATCATCATATGCTTCGATCTCTCGGGGATCGCCATGATGGGAAGCGCCGCATTCTTGCTCGTCTACGCCGCAGTGAATGCCGGCCATCTGCGCGTGCTCAAAGAAACGGGAGCAAACCCCGTTGTCGTTTGGATGTCGCTCATCACATGCATCGCGATGTTTCTGATCCTGGGTGCTTACATTTATCAGCAGCAGCCGGCCGCCCTGCTCGCCCTCGGCATCATTGCTGCAGCATCGTTCTTTTCTGAATGGGCATACAGGCGCTGGACCGGACGACGAATTCAGCTTGCCTCGTAGTTCGCACGGCGAACGGCAGGGCGCGCGCGGGTTCGTTCCAGCGCTCGCGGCGGCTGATCCCAGTGACTGTCAGTTCACGAGAAACAGGAACCGGCGCTCGGGAGCCCACACATAATCCGATGTCGCTCGGTAGCCGCGCAGCCAAAGCACTCCGTCATACCGGCGCAAATAAAAGCCGTTCGGATAGTCCTCGTCGTCCTTCGTCTTCACCGAAGCAACGGTGAGATACGGCCCTTCAGACTGATCGAGAAATTGAAGCCGGCAATGCGGCGCCAGTTCAATCGGGCAGAGTTCCAACCCAAGAGATTGCGCTCGATCGAAAATCTCGGCGCTGGTTGCGCCTTCGTCGAAACCCAGCTCCGCAACGGTGACATCTGTCACGACAACCCATCTGCTGGTCTCTGAGGTGACGAACAGAGGATCATCGAACAGCACTTCGGCGTAAGCGTTGAACTGCACTCCGGCCGCGAGCAGCGCGGACAGAAGCTCCGCTTTGCCCATCCCGCCGATTTGCAGCTTTCGTGCGCGGTTTCGAAACATCCTGTGCTCGCGTTATGCGGGGCAAGCCGCCAACTGTCTCAGTACTAAGCCGCCTTCTGGCCCTTCGCGGCGATTTCCGCGAGCATCGACACAAACCCGCGCACGCCCTTGAAGCGCACCTGCGGCTGATCCCAATCGCCCTTGAAAATGAGCTTGTGATCGGGCTGCAGTTTAGCGAGTCCGCGCGAGGCCTGCAGGAATTGCGCGAGTCCCTGCGGGTTCGGGAACGCATTGCGATGGAACGTGACGACGGCACCCTTCGGGCCGGCATCGACCTTCGCGATGCTCGCCGCGCGGCAAAGCCCCTTGATCTCCATGACGTCGAGCAGATGATCGACCTCGACAGGCATCTCGCCGAAACGATCCACCAGCTCGGCGGCGAACGAGTCGATCTCTGCACGCGTTTCGAGCGCCGAGAGACGCCGGTAGAGGCCGAGCCTGAGTTGCAGATCCGCGACGTACGTTTCCGGAATGAGCACCGAGAGCCCGATCGCGATTTCCGGGCTCCACTTGTCGTCGGCTTCCCCGAGGTCGCCGCCCTTCAGCGCGGCAACTGCCTCTTCGAGCATCGACTGATAAAGCTCGAAGCCGACTTCGCGGATATGACCTGACTGCTCCTCGCCGAGAAGATTGCCCGCGCCGCGAATGTCGAGATCGTGCGACGCCAGCGAGAAACCCGCGCCAAGCGTATCGAGCGACTGCAGCACCTTGAGCCGCTTCTCCGCGCCTTCGCCTAAGGCCTGCCCCGGTGGCGTCGTGAAGTAGGCATACGCGCGTCGCTTCGAGCGGCCGACGCGTCCACGCAACTGATAGAGCGCAGCAAGCCCGAACATATCCGCCCGATGCACGATCAGCGTATTCGCGTTTGGAACGTCGAGACCGGATTCGACGATCGCCGTCGAGAGCAGCACGTCATACTTGCCCTCATAGAACGCCGTCATAATGTCTTCGAGTTCGCTCGGCGGAAGCTGTCCGTGCGCGCGGGCAACTTTGAGATGCGGCACGGCTTCGGCCAGGAACTCCGCCACCGTATCGAGGTCGGCGATCCGCGGCGCAACATAATACGTCTGCCCGCCGCGATCCCGTTCGCGCTTCAACGCGTCGATCAGAATGACCGGATCGAATTCGGAAATGTACGTGCGCACCGCAAGTCGGTCGACCGGCGGCGTGGTGATGAGAGACAGCTCGCGCACACCTGTCAGCGCGAGTTGCAGCGTGCGCGGGATCGGCGTCGCCGACAGCGTCAGCACGTGCACGTCCTCGCGCATCTTCTTGAGACGCTCCTTGTGGCCAACGCCGAAATGCTGCTCCTCGTCGATCACGAGCAAGCCCAGCCGCTGGAACTCGATCTGCTTGCCGAGCAGCGCGTGCGTTCCCACCACGATGTCGATGGTGCCGTTCTTGAGGCCATCTCTCACTTCCGTGAGCTCCTTGGCCGAGACGAGACGCGACGCCTGCGCAAACTTCACCGGCAGGCCCTGAAAGCGCTCGCGCACGGTCTTGAAGTGCTGACGTGCCAAAAGCGTCGTCGGAACGACGATCGCAACCTGCAATCCGTTCAACGCAGCAACAAACGCCGCGCGCAACGCCACTTCCGTCTTGCCGAAACCGACGTCGCCGCAGATGAGGCGATCCATCGGCCGGCCTGAGTTGAGATCGCCGAGCACGGCTTCGATACTTGCAGCCTGGTCTTCCGTTTCCTCGTAAGGGAAGCGCGCCACGAACTCGTCGTAGGCGCCGTGCGGCGGCGCCAGAGCCGGCGCCTCGCGCAACAGCCGCAGCGCCGCGATCTTGATCAGCTCAGACGCGATTTCGCGCAGCCGCTTCTTGAGTTTCGCCTTGCGCGTCTGCCAGCCGACACCGCCGAGCTTGTCGAGCTGCGCGTCCCCGCTGTCGGAGCCGTAGCGCGACAGAAGCTCGATGTTCTCGACCGGCAGATAAAGCGTATCGCCGCCCGCATACTTGAGTTCGAGGCAGTCGTGCGGCGCACCGAGCGCCGTGATTGTCTTGAGACCATGAAAGCGGCCGATGCCGTGATCGGCATGCACGACGAGATCGCCGACGGAAAGGCTCGTCGCCTCGGTGAGCACGTCTGCCGCGCGCTTGGCCTTGCGCCGCGGCCTGACCAGACGATCGCCGAGGATGTCCTGCTCCGCAACGACCACCAACTCCGGCGTTTCGAAACCTTGTTCGAGGCCGAGCACCGCCAGCGCCGTCACGCCAGGTTCGAGCGCCAGCGCGTCGGTGAACCCTTCCACCTTCGTCTGCGCTTTGAGCCCGTGTTCGGACAGCAGCGAGCCGAGACGCTCGCGCGCACCCGGCGTCCAGGCCGCCACGATGACGCGGCGATGCTGCTCCTGCAGCTTTTTGACATGCGCAACGACCGCATCGAACACGTTCGCATCGGGGTTCTGACGCTCCGGCGCGAACGACCGCCCCATCTTGCCGCGCCATGGCCGAACGCCTTCGCCTTCCGTCATCTCGAACGGTGTCAGTCGCACGACCTTGTGCGGCGCCAGCGCCTTCTTCCAAGCGGCAGCATCGAGGAACATGCGGTCCGGCGGCACAGGCTTGTAGGGCGGCGCGCCGAAGCGCTCGGACTCGAGCCCTTCCGTACGCGCGAGATAATGCTCCTTCACCTGCTCGAAGCGGCTCTTCGCGGCGTCATCAACGAGGTGATCGAAGCTGATCGCCGCGTCGTCCACATAGTCGAGCAGCGTTTCGAGCGTGTCGTGGAACAGCGGCAGCCAATGCTCCTGCCCCGAATAGCGACTGCCCGCGCTGACAGCTTCGTAGAGCGGATCGTCGCCCGTCGCACCACCGAAGAGTTCCACATAACGCGAGCGGAACAGTGCCGTGGCAGCTTCGCCGAACGCCACTTCCGAAACCGGCATCAGCACGAGCTTACGCAGCATCTTCGCCGTTCGCTGCGTCTCCGCGTCGAATGCCTTGATGCTCTCGAGCGTGTCGCCGAAGAAATCGAAGCGCACCGGATTGACGCGCCCCGGCGGAAAGAGATCGACGATACCGCCGCGCACCGCGAATTCGCCGGGCTCCATCACGGTGCCGGTGCGCGTGTAGCCCGCAAGCGAAAGCCGCGACACGAGCCGGTTGAGATCCACGCGCTGCCCCGGTGCAAAGCTCTTCATCGCATTGCGAATGAACGCGCGCGGAGGAACGCGCTGCAGGATGGCATTGACCGTCGTCAGCACGACGACAGGCTCGCTACGGCTCGACAGCACGAGGCGCGAAAGCGCAGTGATGCGCTTGGCGACAATCTCGGCGTTGGGGCTCACGCGATCATACGGCACCGTATCCCAGGCGGGGAACGGCACCACGCGCACTTTGGGCGCGAAAAAGCGGAGCTGCCCCTCGAGCGCTTCGAGACGGCGATCGTCACGCGCCACATGCACGAGAATGCCGGACTTTGCGCCGTCCGCCGCTTCTTCGACAAGGCGCGCGAGCACGAGGGCATCGAGCCCTTCAGGCACACCTGTAAAAATAAGATCGGCCCGCTCGCTCATCGTCTCGTCACAACTCTCAAAAAAACCACATCACAGCTGCCCGATGACAGGCGCCGGAAATTCTGCTTCCCAATGGATCAGGCAAGCCCATGAAACTTGCGGATCTCCGCTACGAGCCCGGCGAACTCCGCGTCGGGCTCAGTGAGAGGCGCAAGCAGCCACGCCTGCAACTCCGGATCATTCACCGACAACAGTTGCTCGAAGCGCGCGAGATCAGCTTCCGCCATGCCCGGCAAAGACACATCGGCGTAGCGCCCGACCAGAAGGTCGAGTTCCTTGGTACCCCGGTGGCCTGCGCGCCACGCCGCGCGGCGCCGCCGGACCTCCATATCGTCGCTCATGGCAGAAAACCGGTCAGGAAATGCTGGGCAGAGCTTTGCTTAGCCCGCCGTGAGGTGTCATATAGCGCCCTCTCCGGGCTCTGTCAGCCCGAGGAGACGGCATTCGCAGCTCCGCGTCGCCGCAGCCCCGATTTTCCTTTGCCTCTCGAAGAAGGCAGCGTCCGCGAGCGACCATGCGGCCACCTGAGCTAACGCCCCTGTTTGCGTCCGCCGACGTCTTGAAAGGCGTGGGCCCGCACGTCATTACACTCTTGAAGAAAGCCCTGAAGCTGCCTCCGGGGGTAACGCAGCCGCGCGTCATCGACTTGCTGTGGCACCTCCCGACAGGCGTCATCGATCGCCGAGCCGAGCCGACAGTCGCCGCCGCCATTCCGGGCACCATCGCGACCCTCAAGGTCCGCGTACTGAAGCACAAGGCGCCGCCGCGCGGAAACTCGAAAGCCCCCTACAGAGTCTCGACCGAAGACGAAACCGGCCGCCTCGACCTGGTCTTCTTCCGCGCCGAACGCTCGTTCGTCGAGCGCCAGCTTCCCGTGGGCGAGGAGCGCTACGTTTCGGGCCGCATCGAGCGGTACGGCGAAACGATGCAGATGGCGCATCCCGATTACATCGTGGCACCCGAAGCGCGCGGCGATCTCCCGCTGCTCGAGCCGGTCTATCCCATGACGGCGGGTCTTTCGGGCAAGGTCCTGTTGAAGGCGCAACGGCAAACGCTCGAGCGCGCCCCAGATCTATCCGAATGGCAGGACGCCTCCTGGCTGAAGCAGCGCGGCTGGCCGTCCTTCCGGGACGCGCTTCGCCGTCTCCATCATCCGGACGACGCAGCCGATGTCTCCGCCGGCAGCACGCCGCTCCAGCGCCTCGCCTATGACGAACTGCTGGCGAACCAGCTCGCCCTCGGCATCGTGCGCGAAAGCTTCAAGGCACAGCGCGGACGCCCGGTGAAGGGAGACGGCCGCCTGCGCGAACGCATCATCGCCGCGCTTCCGTTCGCTCTCACCAACTCCCAGCGCACTGCGTTGAAGGAGATCGAAGCGGACATGGGCGCGCCGCGCCGTATGCTGAGGCTGCTGCAGGGCGACGTCGGCTCCGGCAAGACCGTCGTCGCGCTTCTCGCCATGACGACGTCCGTCGAAGCAGGAGCCCAGGCCGCGCTGATGGCTCCGACCGAAGTGCTCGCGCGCCAGCACGCCGAAACCATTGCGCCGCTCGCGGACGCGGCAGGACTGCGCATCGGCCTCCTGACCGGACGCGAAAAGGGCCGCCCGCGCGAAGAGCTTCTGACGCGCCTAGCGTCTGGCGAGATCGATATCCTGATCGGAACCCACGCGCTGTTTCAGGACGATGTCGTTTTTCACGATCTCGCCTTCGCCGTCATCGACGAGCAGCATCGCTTCGGCGTCCACCAGCGGCTCGCATTGCAGACAAAAGGCGGCGACGGCGGCGCCAATATGCTGGTGATGACGGCAACGCCCATCCCGCGCACGCTCCTCATGACGCACTACGGCGACCTTGAAGTGTCGAAGCTCACCGAGAAACCGGCCGGTCGCAAACCCATCGTTACCAAGCAGATCCCGAACACGAGCATCGAAAAGCTGATCGCCCGCATCAAGGCGCAACTCGCGGAAGGTGCGCAGGTCTATTGGGTGTGCCCGCTTATCGAAAGCTCGGAGGTGTCCGAGCTGGCCGCAGCCGAGGAACGTCATGCGCACCTGACGCAAGTGCTGGGAGGCGGCATCGGCCTCCTGCATGGCGCCATGAACGCAGCCGCCAAAGACGCAACCATGGCCGCGTTTGCGGACGGCAATCTCAAAGTGCTCGTCGCAACCACCGTGATCGAAGTCGGCGTCAACGTCCCGAACGCCAACATCATGGTGATCGAGCACGCCGAACGCTTCGGTCTTGCTCAGCTGCATCAGTTGCGCGGCCGCGTCGGACGCGGAAGCCGCGAGAGCTTCTGCATGCTGCTCTACGCCGAGCCGTTGACGAAAACGGCGCAGGAGCGCCTCGCCATGATGGAAGAAACCGAAGACGGCTTCATGATCGCCGAAAAGGATCTTGAGCTGCGCGGCGGCGGTGAGGTTCTCGGCGCGCGCCAGAGCGGCGACGCCGAGTTCCGCGTTGCGGGCGGAGCCAACTACGCCGAGCTTCTTTCGACAGCCCACGACGACGCGCGCATGATCCTGGCATCCGACACTGCGCTCACGACCGAACGCGGAGAAGCGCTACGCCGCTTGCTCTATCTCTTCGAATGCGACGAGGCGATCCGCCTGTTCCGCGCGGCGTAACTTACGAGGACGACGGCGGAGCCGCATCGGGCGGCATCGGAACCGGGCGCTTGGTTTCCGTCCTGATCCCGCGCTCGGCGAGCTGCTTGAGGCGGGCTTCATAGTCCGGCACGACCATGCCCGCCGACATGACCACCTTCGCCGCATCCTCCGCGCTCATCTTGAGAAACGTAACGTCGCGGCGCGGCACGAAGCAGATGAAGCCCGTCGGCGGCACGATGCCGGTCGGCATGAACACCGTCAGCAGATCCTCTTCGCCGCCCGGTTGCGCGATGGAGATCTCGCCCTTCGTTTCGCCGGTCACGAACACGATGGACCACAGCCCCTTCGAGGGGAACTCGATCAATCCGACCTTCTGAAAGCCTTGCTGCGTGCCGGTGGCCGTCGCAGACACAAGCGACTCGAAAAACTGCTTCAGCGCGCGATACACGTTGCGCACGATCGGCATGCGATCGAGCGCCATCTCGCCGAACGAGATCATCGAGCGGCCGAGGAGGTTGGCGGTCAGCGCGCCGGTGATCGTGAGCACAAGGATGCCGAACAAGAGACCGATGCCGGGCACCGCAAACGGCAGATACGTATCCGGAAGATAGGCCGTCGGCACGAACGGCTTGAGCCACGCGTCCGTGACGTTGATCACCCACCAGATGATGTAGATCGTGAGCGTAACCGGTCCGACGACGATGAGGCCCGTCAGAAAATAGTTGCGAAGCCTGGCGCCAATGCGGAGCGGTGCGCCGTCATCCGTCGCCAATAGCTGGATACCGGCAGAAAGGCCGCCATCGTCGCGCTTAGGTCGATTTCTGCCGGGATTTTCTTCAGTCATCGTGGGCCATCGTGAGGCCGGCCGTGCGCCGCGTCAACCTGCCCTTGCGGCGCGCGTTAGCCAATCTCGAGACGACCGGCACGAAATGCACCGTCACTCTACTGAGTTACGACCATGCAATCGAAGCCCTGAGGTTTCAGGGTCTTGCAGAGCTGGCCGGGCTCCTTTTCGTTCGCATAAGGCCCGAGGCGCACGCGGTAGAACGTCCCCATGCTGCCGATCACCGCTTCGTCGATCTCAGGTGTCACCGTGCCGTTGGCCACCGGCTGATAACCGCTGAGGCTCTGCGCCAGCCGCTCCGCTTCTTCGCGCGACCGAACCGCTGCAACCTGAAGCTTGTACCGGCCGCTGCCGCCCGTCGAAGCCGTCCGAACCGGAGCAGGAGCCGCACTCGTCTGGGCCGACGATTGCCCCGCACCGCCCCAGGGCAGCGGTTCTGCCGACGCGTGAGATGAAGGCGGCGAGTCCGGGCCGCGCTGAACCATGGAAGACGTCTGCGCCGTTGCGACTGTCGTATCCGAACCCCAGGCACTTCCTGTCTGCGTCGCACCGGTCGTCGTCGTCGCCGAGTCCGACGAGCCGAACATGTTGCCGAAGAAGTTACTGACGGCTGTGCTGGTACCGGCCAACGGATTGGAAACGGCCGGCGCGGAAGCCGAGGTATCCTGTTGCACGCCCATCGGCGCAATACCCGCTGAAACCGGCGAGGCGGCATAGCCCGTCGAAAGCTGCTGCGCCCCAGATGCGTTGGCCGCAGCGGCCGTTTGCGTATCCCAAGCCGTATGAGTGGCAGTCTCGCCCGTCATCGCCTGAGCCGCGCCACCACCCTGCGTGACGGAAAGCTCGGCCGTATCGCCGGCCGCCGGAGCGGCAGGCGACGAAGACGGCGACATGAAACTCCAGAAGGACGACTGCTGACCGGCATCAGCCGGTTGCGCAGCGGCGGCGGCTGGCGCAGCCGGCGCCGACGAGCCGCCCGTGAGCGACGCCATGGAAGGCATCGACGGCATGGAAATACCGCTGAAGAACCCCTGCGGCTTCACCTCGACCACCTGAGCGCCCGCGGCGGGTGTAACACCCGGCGTCTTCGGGCTCTGATCCATCGGCGCGGCGCCAATCGGTGGCGGCGTATCGCCAAGCCCTGCCTCTTTATAGGCGAGCTGCCGCTCTTCCGTGGCTTTCGTCTTGTCGACGTCGGACAGACCACCCTTGAGCCAGATGGCCGTCGTCAGATCTGAAATGGCTTGTGCGGGCTTACCGAGTTTCCGCGACGCCGAGCCGCGCAGATAAAGCGCGCGCGCCATTTGGGCGTTCGGAAGTCCGCCATTCGAGAGCGCGACGGAAAGCTGCAGCTCCGCGCCAGCCATATCTCCGGATTCGAATGCCCGCGTTCCGCCCGCATAAGCGCGCTGAGTAGCACCCGTATCCTTTTGCGCGGCTTCTTCTTCGCCTTTTTTCTTGCTCTTCTGGGCAAAGGCTGCACCGGAGATGGGAGAGACGGCGAAGCACACGGCGAGAGCAGCCGTCACGGCGCTCAATGCGCGCTGTTGGCCACGAGCCTGCGATGCCCCGTTCGGACGACCTGCGCCCGCACGCCCCTCACTCGCATTTACCATGCGTATTGTCCCTGCCGCCTTCTCAGAAAAACGCAGCACCCCGCGATGGTTTAGGTCAAACATACGTAAGAGGCAAATCCGGGGCAGTACGGTGGCGCCCTTATCCCCTCATTCCACCGTGACCGACTTCGCGAGATTGCGCGGCTGGTCGACGTCCGTGCCCATGAAAACCGCCGTGTGATAAGCCAAAAGCTGGACAGGAACCGCGTAGATCAAGGGGTTGGTCAGCGCGTGGGCGGTCGGCGTCTTGATGTGTGCGGCGATCGGACAGCCGATTTTTTCCGGATCCGCGTTGGAGATCAGAATGATCTGCCCACCCCGTGCCGCCACTTCCTGCACGTTGGAGACCGTCTTTTCCAGAAGGTCGTCCTCCGGCGCCACGACGATCACCGGCACGTTCTCGTCGATCAGAGCGATCGGACCGTGCTTGAGTTCGCCTGCAGCATAACCCTCGGCGTGGATGTAGGAGATTTCCTTGAGTTTGAGCGCGCCTTCGAGCGCCAGCGGATAGCTTGAACCGCGTCCGAGGTACAGCACGTCGCGCGCCTTCGAGAGCGTCTGCGCCAACTCGACGAACTGCTCCTCGTCGCGCAGCATCGACGAAATAAGTCGCGGCACCTCGATGAGCGCCGTCACGAGCTCTTGCTCCTGCTCAGCGGAAATCGTGCCGCGCGCCTTGCCGAGCGCGATCGCGAGACAGGCCAGCGCCGCGAGCTGACACGTGAAAGCCTTGGTGGATGCCACGCCGATCTCAGGACCCGCGAGCGTGGGCAGAACCGCGTCCGATTCGCGCGCGATGGTCGACGTCCGCACGTTGACGATGGATGCGATGCGCTGCCCGCTCGCCCGCGCATAACGCAGCGTCGCGAGCGTATCGGCCGTCTCGCCAGACTGCGAAACGAAAACGGAAAGCCCGCCTTCCGGCAGCGGCGCCTCGCGATAGCGCAGCTCGGACGCGACATCGATCTCGACCGGCAACCGCGCATAGCGCTCGATCCAGTACTTACCGACGAGACCCGCATAGTAAGCCGTGCCGCACGCCGAGATCGTAACGCGCGAGATCTTCGTGAAGTCGATCCCGAGATCGGGGAAGTTCACGCGAGCGTTCGCCATGTCGAGATAGTTCGACAGCGTGTGGCTGATCACATCCGGCTGCTCATGGATTTCCTTCGCCATGAAGTGGCGGTGGTTGCCCTTGTCGACGAGAAGCGAGCTCGCAACCGACTTGATGAGCGGACGCTTCACGCACTCACCGGCCCGGTCGAACACCTCGACGCCGGAGCGGCGCATGACGGCCCAGTCACCCTCTTCGAGATAGGTGATGGCGTCGGTGAACGGCGCGAGCGCGATCGCGTCGCTGCCGAGATACATTTCTCCGCGCCCGTGTCCGATCGCGAGCGGGCTGCCCTGGCGCGCCGCGATCATGAGATCGTCTTCGCCCGCGAAAATGATGCCGAGCGCGAAAGCGCCCTTGAGTTTGCCGAGCGCGGATTTCACCGCATCGATCGGCCCGAGCCCGCCCGCCATCTCGTCGGTCAGGAGATGCACGACGGCTTCGGTATCCGTATCCGTCTCGAACGCGTGACCCTTGGCCGTAAGCTCGGCCTTGAGCTCGCGGAAGTTCTCGATGATGCCGTTATGGACGACCGAAACCTTGCCGGTCATGTGCGGATGCGCGTTGCGCTCCGTCGGACGCCCATGCGTCGCCCAGCGCGTATGCCCGATCCCCGTGTGCCCTTCGAGCGGTTCGGTCAGAAGGCGCGACTCGAGATTGCGCAGCTTCCCTTCGGCGCGGCGGCGCTCCAGATGGCCGTTCTCGACCGTCGCGATCCCGGCGCTGTCATAGCCCCGATACTCGAGCCGCCTCAACGCGTCGACGAGATCGATCGCAACCGGTTTGCTGCCGAGAATACCGACAATGCCACACATGCGTGGAGCCCTTGCTCTGCGGGAAGATCAGAAGTCTATCGAATACTGTTTGATTGCGTACGAAACGGCCGAGAGGCATTCAAATCAAAGAATATGTCCGATCTTAACGGTTATTAACGCGCTTACTTTGTCGCGGCAGCCTTGCGCCGCGCCATCATCGCGCGAAACTTCTCAGCCCAGCCGGGGCGCTCGTCCTGTTCGCTGCGTTCGAGCGCGAGCGCACCGGGCGCCACGTTCTTCGTGATGACACTTCCCGAGCCGATGTAAGCCCCAGCCCCGATCTTGATGGGCGCCACGAGAGCCGAGTTAGAGCCAACGAAAGCCCCCTCGCCGATCTCGGTCTTGTGCTTGAAGAAGCCGTCGTAATTACAGAAAATCGTGCCCGCGCCGATGTTGGCCTTCGCACCCACCGATCCGTCCCCGAGATAGGACAGATGATTGGCCTTGGCCCCGTCTCCGAGCGAGACGTTCTTCACCTCGACGAAGTTTCCAATGTGCACATCCCGACCAAGCTCCGCGCCGGGCCGGAGCCGCGCGAACGGGCCGATCCGTGCACCCGCTCCGATTCGGGCGCCTTCGATGTGCGAGTTGGCATTGATCTCAGCGCCATCCTCGACCGAAACGCCGGGTCCGAAAAAGACGTTGGGCTCGAGCACGACATCGCGTCCGAGCGTCGTGTCGAAAGAGAGCCAGACCGTCTCAGGCGCGATCATCGTCACGCCGTCCGCCATGGCGCGAGCGCGAGCGCGGCGCTGCCAGATGGCCTCGGCCTGCGCCAACTCGGTGCGCGCGTTGACGCCCAGAACCTCGTCTTCCTCGCACACGACGACCGCTGCGCGTCCGCCGGAGGACCGCACGATCTCGACAGCGTCGGTGAGGTAGAACTCGCCTTTCGCGTTGGCGTTGCCGATCTTACCCAGCACATCGAGCGGCGCCTCGAGCCGAAAGGCCATCACGCCCGAATTGCAGAGCTTGATCGCAAGCTCGGCCGGGCTCGCGTCCTTGGCTTCACGGATGGCGGAAAGCGTGCCGTCCGCGCCTGTGATCAGGCGGCCGTAGCTTCCGGGATCACGCGCTTCGAAGCCCAGCACCGCGAGCTGCGCGCCCTTGTCCAACTCCCCGATCAGTTTACGCACCGTCTCAGGCCGTATCAGCGGCGTGTCGGCGAAGAGCACCACGAGGTCGCCCTTGTGCCCAGAGATCGCTTCGCGCGCCGCGAGCACCGCGTCCGCCGTGCCGAGCTGGTTCTCCTGGACGACGACCGTGGCATCAGGCGCACCGGCCAGTGCCTCCTTGCGCACATTCTCCATGCCCGGCCCGACCACGACCGCGAGCTTGCTGTCGTCCACGGAACGCGCGAGCGCGAGCACATGCCCGAGCATCGATCGGCCCGCGATCCGATGCAGCACCTTGGGCAGGTCGGAGCGCATGCGCGTGCCCTTGCCGGCGGCAAGGATGACGGAAAGCAACGGGCGGCTCATGAGGCAAACCTTAGGGCTGGAAACACTAGACCGTCGGATTAAGCGACGTGTCGGAGACAAACGCGACAGCCGAACCCTCGCGAATCTGCCCGCAAGCTATCGCTCCCTATCGAGGTTCGCAAATCGGCAGAAGTTCAGGGTGGCCGCCCACAGACCTTCGAGAGGCCTCCGGGCACGGCAGATATCCCCAATTCTTCCACAGTTGCATCGGCTTGCAAAGTTGACCCTCCGGGGCCGACTCAGACACGACCGTACAAAGGGTTGAGGTCGCCTCGCCCGGGCTCCGCGAAAGGGGCCTGACAGAGCGCGGTGAGATGCCTCCATAGCAGTCAGGTATTGGAACGCAAATCATGATGGAAAAAAGCCTCCCGCAGCCGAGTTCGCCGCACCTGACGCCCGAACGCCGGCTGTCGAAATACTCGCTCATCTGGGCAGGCGCGGCTGTCGCGTCGCTACTGTACCTGATCCTGCTCGCAACACAGCCGGCAACCGTTGCCGAGGCGCTGAGCGCAGGTCCGTCCAAGATCGAGACCAGCAGCACCGAAAAGATCGTCGGCGAGACCGCCGCTGAGGTGCGCGCACTCCGCGACAGCGTCGATCACGTGAAGAACGAACTCGGCGAGATCCGCGCTCAGGTCTCGAGCCAGAACGAAGCGACGAGCGATCTGATGATGCGCACGGCGCGTCTCGAAACCGCTGTCGAAGACCAGCAGAAGATCGCAGCCGCAGATCCGGAACTCAAGGCTAAGGAAATCGCGGCGGCGAAGAAGGTCAAGGAAGCCGAAGCAAAGGAAGCTGCCGCCAAGGAAGCTCAGGCCAACAAGGAAGCGGCTAAGAAGCTTGCTGCGGCGAAGAAGGCCGAGCGCCGCGAGATCGAAACCGGCAGCGTCACGCAGCCGGCAGCCGGCGCCGCTATCACCTTCGGACCCGCAACCGTCACCCACACAGAAACCGCCGCGGCGAACGTCGGAACCCAGCTCGGCCTCCAGATCGCCACCGGCCCGTCGGTTGACAGCCTGCGACTGAGCTGGACCCTTCTGAAGGAGCGCCACGGCGCGGGCCTCAATGGCCTTCAGCCGCGCTACACCACAGATATGGCTGGTTCGGAGCAGACTTTTGACCTCGTTGTAGGACCGGTTGCCTCTGCAGACGAAGCCCGCCGCCTCTGTCATGAGCTATCGCTCAAGGGCACGCCGTGCTCGATGGGCCGCTTCACGGGCGACGCGCTCTAGGACTTTCCCTCCTGCGGAAAATCAAAGGCCCCTCCCGCTCAGCGGGAGGGGCCTTCGTCATTTCAGTCCAAGCGTCGATCTATCAGATCGACCCTAAATTGAACTTTAGAGTTCACCCGAGTTGAAGGTATCGCAAGCCTTCATCTCGCCCGACTTGAACCCGCGCGTAAACCAGTCGACGCGCTGCTTGGCCGAGCCGTGCGTGAAAGCGTCCGGCACGACGCGCCCCTGCGTCCGCTTCTGGATCATGTCGTCGCCGATCTGGCTGGCCGCGTTGAGGGCTTCGTCAATGTCACCCGGTTCGAGGCGCTTCTTGAGCTGGTCGTTGAGATTTGCCCACACACCCGCGAGGCAGTCCGCCTGCAACTCCATCATGACTTGGATGCGATTGCCCTCACGCTCATCGACTCGCGACTTCGCGCGCTGCACTTGATCCGAAATGCCGAGCAGGGTCTGCACGTGATGCCCGACCTCGTGCGCGATCACGTAAGCCTGAGCGAAGTCGCCCGGCGCGTTGAAGCGCCGCTTCATCTCGTCGTAGAAGGCGAGGTCAACGTACACCTTTTGATCGAGCGGGCAGTAGAACGGACCCATAGCCGACATGCCAGCGCCGCATGCGGTCTGCGTGCCGCCCGAGAACATCACCAGCTTGGGCTCCTGATACTTCTTGCCGAAGCTCTGGAACACGCGATTCCACACATCCTCGGTGTCGGCGAGAACGCGCTTGGTAAACGTTCCCATCTCGTCGTTCGTTGCGGGCACGCTCGGCGTCTGCTTACCGGCCGTATCCGATCCGGGCATGCCCGGAATATCGAACGGGTTGCGATCGGCACGGCTCGGCGCTTCCTGCTGTTGCGGCATCTGCATGTCCGGGAAGCCCTTGCCCCCGAGCAGGACATCGAGCGGGTTGATGCCGAAGAACAGCATGATCGCGCCGAGGATCAGAAGCGTCGTGAAACTCATGCCTCCGCGGCCACCAATCGGGATCCGCACTCCCCGTCCGCCTCCGCCTGGAAAGCGGAAGCCACCGCCGCCCTGTCCACGGCGGTCTTCGACGTTGTCGCTTTGCCTGTCATCGTCGTCGTAGCGCATTGAGGCACCCTGTTAGCTTCTCTCGGCCCGAACATAGCGCCAGACCCCACGCAAGAGCCAGCCGTTTGCTGAGCGGGCGCAACGACTTTGCTTCAGGGATGAGCATCCACCGCCGAAATTTTGCGCGAAAAGGATTGGGGAAACACGACGCACCTGCAGCATGACACGCTAGCCCACTGAGCTTCCGGGCTTTTAGGATGGCCCGTCACATTGGCATATCGATTGCTGGGAGGGGTTGTTGGCTCTCCCGCCGTTGCTGCCGGGGCCGGGAGAGTGTTAGATCGAAAAACCTTGCCGGGGGGCAAGGACTCGATGAGCCGATGGAGGGGACTTGTGCTGCGACCGCTTCCGCCGTTTCGTGTCAAACCGTTGAGGAAGCCGCTCGTGCCAAAACAGGCGAGCGACGTTCGCAAGGACACGGATCCGATCTCGATCAAAGCCCGCCGCATGCCGGTGCGGCTGGGCCGTCTCAACGGACCGCCAACTCTTCGTGTATTGAGCCGCGACGCAAGCGCATAAAGTGCTTCCGGAAAAAGCCTGTCCCGGCGAAGGCCGGGATGGGAACAGGTCATGGCGAAGCCATGCGCCGAAGAGCCCAATAAGAAGCACGGCCAATAAAAGACCTAGAGCCGTTCCATGATCCCACCAAAAACCGGAACGGCTATAAAGGTTCAAAGCCCGGCGGTCATGCCGCCGTCCACCGCCAGCTCCGCGCCGGTGACATAGAGCGAATCCGCGCTGGCGAAGAACAGCACCGCGCGCGCGATTTCCTCCGCGGTGCCGAAGCGGCGCATCGGCGTCTTATCGAGCAGCGCCTTGCTGACCAGCGGGTTCTTGAGGAACCGCTCCGTGAGTGCCGTATCGATATAACCCGGCGCGACGGTATTCACGCGGATGTTGTAGGGAGCATACTCAACCGCGAGCGCCCGCGTCAGCGCCGAGACAGCGCCTTTCGTGGCCGAATAGCCCGCGAGCTGGCGTAAGCCGCGATGCCCCATGATCGACGAAATGTTGATCAGCGAGCCCTCACCGGAGGCCTTGAGCAACCCGAAGGCATCACGCGCAACGCGCACCACACCGTCGAGGTTCACTTCGCGGATCTTCTCCCAGTCCGCGTCGGTGAGATGGCGGAAATCCGCGCGCACGTTGAGACCCGCGTTGTTCACGACGACGTCCGCCTTTCCGAACGCCCGCTCAACCTCGCGAAACAGTGCCGACACATCCTGCCCGCGCGAAACGTCAACGGTCATCGCCGTCGCTTTGTGTCCCTGCGCTTTCAAAGCATCTGTCACCGAAACGGCACTCTCGCCGTTGACATCGGTGACGAACACATGAGCGCCCTCGGTGGCGAACAGGCTCGCGATCGCGCGACCGATGCCGTTACCGGCACCGGTCACGATGGCCACTTTGTCTTTCAGTCGGGTCATTGCGTTTCTTCTCTTACCTTGGTGCTTTAGGCCGGAACCCACTTCTCACGCATCGTCACCAATTCTTCGGCAACGGAAGGATGAAGTGCCACGGTGGCATCGAAGTCGGCTTTCGTCGCGCCGAGCTTCAGCGCGATCGCCGCCATCTGTACGATTTCCGCCGCATCCGGACCAAGCACGTGGCACCCGAGCACACGGTCCGTCGTCTTGTCGACAATAAGCTTCATGAGCATGCGCTCGTCGCGACCCGAGATCGTGTTCTTCAGCGGACGGAAACGCGCCTTATAGACATCTAGATGGTGTCCGAGCTCACGCGCATCCTCTTCTGAAAGACCGACCGTCGCGAGTTCAGGCGTCGTGAACACGCCCGTCGGAATAAGCGTGTGATCGACTTGCGTCGGCTTGTTGCCGAACAGCGTGTCGGCAAACGCGTGTCCTTCGCGAAGCGCGATTGGTGTGAGGTTCGCACGGTCGGTGACATCGCCCACCGCGTAAATGCCGGGCACCGTCGTTTGCGAGAAACTATCGACGATGATCTCGCCCCGCGCGCCGGTCTTTACGCCCACGTTCTCGAGGCCGAGATTGTGTGTCTCGGGTTCGCGTCCGATCGCGGAAAGCACGAGATCCGTTTCGAGCGTACCACCGCTCCTCAGCGCCAAATTGAAGCCGCCAGGGCATTCGGCAACACCGACCAACTCTTCGTTCATGAGCAGACGAATGCCGCGTGCGGGCAGCGCCTCCATCAGCCCGTCGCGCAGATCCTCGTCGAACCCGCGAAGCACCTTGTCGCGCCGATGCATCAGCGTGGTCTCGACGCCGAGCCCGGCAAAAATGCAGGCGAACTCGACCGCGATGTAGCCGCCGCCGCAAACCACGATCCGCTTCGGCAGCTCCTTGAGTTCGAACATCTCGTTCGACGTCGCGATGTGTGCCGCGCCGGGAATATCGCCGTATCGCGACGGCCGGCCGCCGGTCGCGATCAGGATCGTCTTCGCCGTGATGCGCTCGCCGCTGTCGAGCAACACCGTATTCGGCGCGCAGATCTTCGCGTGCGCGTGAAACGTGACGCCGCCCTTGTTCTTGATCCCGCCTTCGTAGAAACCTTCGATGCGCGAAATCTCGCGGTCTTTGTTGGCGATCAGCGTCGCCCAGTCGAAATCCGTACTGCCGACGGTCCAGCCGAAGCCGCGCGCGTCCTCGAACTCGTCGGCGAAGCGCGACGCATAGACAAACAGCTTCTTAGGCACACACCCGCGAATGACGCAGGTGCCGCCGTATCTGTCCTGCTCGGCAATAGCGACCTTCGCGCCATAGCTCGAGGCAATGCGTGCGGCCCTGACGCCGCCCGAGCCGCCGCCGATCACGAAGAGGTCGAAATCCATCGATGTCATATAAGTTAGCGTCCGGCTTATGATCCGGCGTCAAACTGGCCGAAGCGCCGCTTGAGCGCAACCGGCTGCGGGCAATCGGCGACGATTAGCCTAAACGGCCTCTTCCTGGCTTTCACCATAGTGCGCCTCAATGACTGAGACGCCACCCGGGCCGCCGATGATGGCAACATCCGCGATGCCGAGGAACAGGCCGTTTTCTACGACGCCCGGAATGAACTTCAACGCCTCATCGAGCGACTCCGGATCGTCGATCTGCCCGAACGCGCAATCGAAGATGAAATTCCCGCCGTCGGTAACGAACGGAGAACCGTTCGGTGCCAGCCGCTGCGTGATGTCGCCGTGGCAACCCGAATCCGCTGCCAGCATCTCGATCATGTTGCGCGTCGCCGTCACGCCGAACTGCACCACTTCGACGGGCAACCGGAACGCGCCGAGCTTCTCAACTTTCTTCGTCGCGTCCGCGATCACGATCATGCGGTCGGACGCCGTTGCCACGATCTTTTCGCGCAACAGCGCTCCGCCACCGCCTTTGATGAGGCGCAGTTCTCCGTCGAGTTCGTCCGCGCCGTCGATGGTGAGATCGAGCAAAGGCGTCTCGTCCAGCGTCGTCAGCGGAATGTTGAGGCGGCTCGCGAGTTCCCGCGTCTGTTCGGAGGTTGGCACACAGAGTACCTGCAGGCCCCGCGTCACCTCTTCGCCGAGAAGTTGCACAAACACGGATGCCGTCGACCCGGTGCCGAGCCCAAGCCGCATGCGGGGCTCGACGAATGCAAGAGCACGCTCGGCCGCCGCGCGCTTATAGCTGTCAACCGACATACGGTATCCTTCCAAATACTTGCCCCTGTCTGCCAGCCGTTTGCCGCCAGGGCAAGCATCAACCGCGCTCTTTCGCGGCAGGACACGGCCTTGCAGCCTCGCCGGGATGCGCCTAAACCGGCCTCATGCAGAACGCGACCCTCGTCTTCGACCTCGACGGCACGCTGGTAGATTCGCTCCCGGACCTCGTCGCCGCAACAAACCACGCGCTCTCGGACCTCTCCCTTCCCCTCATTCCGGCAGAAACGCTGCGCAGGACGGTTGGGTTCGGCGCGCGCCGCATGATCGTGGAAGGCCTGAACCAGACCGGAAAGTCATTGCCGGAAGCGGAGATCGACCGCTTGCTCGAGCGCTTCCTCGCCTATTACGAACCGAACATCGCCCGCCAGACACGGCCCTACGAAGGCGCCGTCGCCGCGCTCGAACGGTTCCGGTCGGAAGGTGCGCGCCTCGCCGTATGCACCAACAAACGTCTGGCCCTGGCGGAGCTCCTGCTCAAGGATTTGAAGATCGACGGGCTCTTCGATGCCGTGGCCGGCCGCGACAGCTTCCCGGTCTATAAGCCCCATCCTGACCATATCCGCGGCGCCGTCCGCATGGCCGGCGGCGACATCTCGCGCGCCGTGATGGTCGGAGACACCTCCATCGATATCGCCGCCGCAAAGGCCGCCACCGTTCCGGTCGTCGGCTGCACGTTCGGATACTCGGAAGTACCGATGGAAACGCTCGGTGCCGACGCCGTCATCTCTCATTACGATCAGCTCGACGCTGCCGTCCGCAGACTGCTCGCAGCACCCGCAACCGCAAAAGACGGCGCCGCGTCCTAATCCCGAAAATGAGACGCCCTCCGGCAGGGTGTCTGCCGAAGGGCATCCGTCGCATAGTCGAAAGAGGTGTTACGCGGCGCGCACCGTCGAGAGGAAGCGCTCCACCTCATCGGTGAGGCTCTGGCTCTCGTTCGCGAGCTGCTGAGCGGATGTCAGAACCTGCGACGACGCCGAGCCCGTCTGCGATGCGCCGTTGCTCACATCTGCGATGCTGGTTGCCACCTCGGATGTACCCCTTGCGGCTTCGAGCACGTTACGGCTGATCTCGTTCGTGGTCGCATCCTGCTCCTCGACGGCCGCCGCGATCGCGCCGGAAATCTCGGAGATCTTGTTGATCGTGTCGGTGATCTCGCGAATGGCGAGAACCGCCTCATTGGTCGCGGACTGCATGCCCGCGATCTGCGTCGCGATCTCATTCGTCGCCTTGGATGTCTGCGCCGCGAGCGCCTTGACCTCCTGAGCGACGACCGCGAAACCCTTGCCGGCATCGCCCGCCCGCGCGGCTTCGATCGTGGCATTCAACGCGAGCAGGTTCGTCTGGCTCGCGATGGTGCTGATCAGGTTGATCACGTCCCCGATCCGCTCCGCCGACTGAGACAGCGCGTTGACCTGGTCGTTAGTGTGAGCGGCCTGTCCTACGGCGCGCGACGCAATCGTGCTGCTCTCCTGCACCTGGCGGCTGATCTCACCGACCGTAGTCGCGAGCTGCTCGGAAGCCGCCGCGACGCCTTCGACGTTCGCCGACGTCTGCGTCGAAGCCGCCGCCGCGCTGTTCGAAAGCTCCTGTGTCGTTTCTGCCGTCCGCGTAAGAGACGTCGCCGCACTCTCGAGCTGCCCGGCCGCTGCCGATACCGTCTTCACGATACCGCCCACAGCCTGCTGGAACGCGTCAGCCATGCGCCGCATCTGGGATTTGCGCTCGGCTTCCTGAGCTGCTTCCCGATTGGCCTTCTCTTCCGCTTCCTTACGCGCGGCATCCTGGAGGCTGTCACGCAATCGCAGGACAGCCTTGCCGATATCGCCGATCTCATCGCGGCGATCAGCTCCCGGCACGCCAGCCTCGAAGTCTCCGCCAGCCATACGATCGAACGACACGGCCAAGGTTTTCAGCGGGTTACCGACAAACATCGTCAGCGCCGCGAACAGCAAGCCCGCCACGACGACGATACAAAATGCTGAAAGTGCGTACATCGACGAACGCGTTTCGGAAATTGTGGCGTTGAGCGTAGCCACCGGAACCGCAACCACAAGCGCCCACGTGTCCGCCGTGTTGCCGGCCGAAATGGGCGTAGCCAAGAAGCGCCAGGGTTTTCCATCCGTCCCAACGCCGTCAAGCGAAACCAGCTTTTTCGTCGTGATGGCTTGTTTCGCGGCAGAAGCCGAAGCCGGGTCCTTATCAACAACGCCTTTACCGACCACCGACGCGTCGGGATGCGCAACTGCGATACCCTGCGAAGAAACGAGCGCGATGAAGCCGGTACCGAATGGCTTGATCTTCTGCATGTTTACATTGAGGTCGCCAAGGCTGATGTCGACACCCCCGACGCCAACCAGTTTGCCGCCGACTTCGATCGGAACGCTGAAAGAAGAAATCAACGTCTCTTTTCCGGCGAGCGGATAAAGATAAGGCTCGATTGCGACAGCGCGCTTTTGCTCTTTGGGCAAAAGATAATAGTTGCCCATGCCAGGTTTGTCGTAATCAACCAGCGGGTCGCGTACAAGTTTGTCGCTCGGCCGGTTCCAATAAGGAACGAAACGCCCGGTCGAATCATGACCAGATGTATTTGCAAATTCCGCATCCCGTCCATCGAACGCCTGCGGCTCCCATCCCGTCCATACGCCGAGGAGCTCCGGGTTCTTATCCAGCAGCGATTTCAGAACCTCTTCGAATGCAGCACGATCCTCGACACCGCGAGACTTGAGCGCAGCACTGAGCGTCGAAACATTTTCAGCCACGCGTGCCGCGAGATCCAGTTTCCTGCTCGCATCCAGTGCTTGGCTGAAAGCAATGCTATCCTGAATTTCCTTGTTTTGGCTGTCGATCACCGCACTGGCGTTTCTTGCCAGGAAGTAAGTCCCTATTCCAAAAACGGCTGCGATTGCGCAGGCCGCAAGGAGCGCAAGTTTTACTGGAAGAGAATGCATATGCATGGCACGTTCAACGCTCTCAGGGAATAAATTTCACTGAGAGAATAAAACAGCCCGAACGATTAAAATTTACGCACCAAGTGATGAAACTGAATTTATTTATTTTATATATGTCTGACGACTCACAAATGTATTTTCATTTACAATTCGCACTCGAAACAAATTGCGCATAAAACCCCACAATTGGCAGTCCACAGATTGCACGCAAAAGCACGATGTTTTCGGAAGGCATTTTGGGTCGTTTCAGGGGCGATGAAGCTCGGCGTCACGCTCACCCTTGATATGATCCGCCGACAGATCAGAATCGCGACTGGCACCGCCCACAGCGCTGCTCGGGTTAAGGCGAAATTCACGATCCTTTTCGACAAAGGGTGCACTACAGTGCCCAACGGAGGACGTGTGCCGGCTCCAAGCGTCGAACCTCACCCCCGTTTGACACGGGGCCTTTCCTTCCCCATGTTCCCGCCCCGAGTTTCGAGAACTGAACCGTCCCGCGCAAAGCACGGCGTCGGGCAATCCTAAGTAGAATAAGGTGAGTGAGGTGCCGGCACCCGTCCGGCCCGAACGGGCGATCCGGAATCCCGCCGGCGATGCCCGCCACTCCCTCACGCGAAGGCACGTCGATGAAAAGGTCGGGGCCTAGAAAGCGCACATGAACGTCGTCATCGTGGAATCGGCCGCCAAGGCCAAGACGATCAACAAATACCTGGGCAGCAACTATAAAGTGCTGGCCTCATTCGGCCACGTGCGCGATTTACCTTCCAAGGACGGCTCCGTCGTGCCGGACAAGGATTTCGAGATGGCCTGGGAGATCGATAGCGGCTCCCAGAAGATCATCCGCGAGATCACCGAAGCGGTAAAGAAGGCTGACAAGCTCATCCTCGCGACCGACCCTGATCGCGAAGGCGAAGCCATTTCCTGGCACCTGCTCGATATCCTGAATCAAAAGAAAGCTCTTAAGAAGGGTATGCCGGTCGAGCGTGTGGCGTTTAACGCCGTCACCAAGCAGGCGATCCTGGCCGCCCTCGCCGCACCGCGCCAGATCGACGAGCCGCTGGTGGACGCCTATCTCGCCCGCCGGGCGCTCGATTACCTCGTGGGCTTCACGCTTTCCCCCGTGCTCTGGCGCAAGCTGCCGGGCGCGCGCTCGGCAGGCCGCGTGCAGTCCGTGGCCCTGCGCCTCGTCTGCGATCGCGAGGCCGAGATCGAGGCTTTCAGGACCGACGAATATTGGACCATCGAGGCGACCCTCGCGACGCAGGCGAATGAAGAGTTCCCAGCGCGCCTGCAAGCCATCGGCGGCACCGCGCTGAAGAAGCTCGACATCAAGGACGAAACCACCGCGTTCGCTATCAAGCGCGCCATCGAGAAAGGCGATTTCCGCGTCGTCTCCGTCGAGAGCAAAGACGTGAAGCGCAATCCGTATGCGCCGTTCGCAACCTCGACGCTGCAGATGGACGCCTCGCGCAAGCTCGGCTTCTCCGCCAAGCAGACCATGCAGGTCGCCCAGCGCCTCTACGAAGGCGTCGACGTCGGCGGCGAGACCGTCGGCCTCATCACCTACATGCGAACTGACGGCGTGACGATCATTCCGGAGGCGATCAACGCCATCCGCGGCCTCGTCGCGCGCGAGTACTCGCAGAAGTACGTCGCTCCCTTCATTCGCGAGTACAAGACGAAGGCCAAGAACGCGCAGGAAGCGCACGAAGCCATCCGCCCGACCGACGTCACGCGTAAGCCCTCCGATGTCTCGCGCTACCTCGACAAGGATCAGGCCCGCCTCTACGAGCTCATCTGGAAGCGCGCCGTCGCGAGCCAGATGGCCTCCGCCGAGTTCAAGCAGACGACGGCCGACATCGAGGTGAAGGGCCGCGACGGCAAAGCCTACACCCTGCGCGCCACGGGCTCCGTGATCCAGTTCGACGGCTTTCTCAAGGTCTACGACGAAGGCCGTGACGATCGCGTCATGACCCTCAACAAGGGCAAGGACGACACCGCCGACGAGGACGACACCAGCCGTCGCTTGCCGAACCTCAAGAGCGGCGACCGCGTGACGGATCGAGCCGTCGAGGCAGAGCAGCATTTCACGCAGCCGCCGCCGCGCTACTCCGAGGCGACGCTTGTCAAGAAAATGGAAGAGCTCGGCATCGGCCGCCCGTCAACCTACGCCTCGACGCTCGCCGTGTTGCAGGAGCGCGATTACGTCCGCATCGACAAGAAGCGCTTGATCCCTGAGGACAAGGGCCGTCTCGTCATTGCGTTCCTCGAAAGCTTCTTCAAAAAGTACGTCGAGTTCGATTTCACCGCCGACCTCGAGGAGAAGCTCGACCTCATCTCCGCGGGCGAGATGGAGTACAAGCAGGTGCTGCGCGATTTCTGGCGCGACTTCACAGGCGCCGTCGACGAGATCAAGGATCTGCGCGTCGGGGACGTTCTCGAAGCGTTGAACGAGCTGCTCGGTCCGCACATCTTCCCGGCAAAGGAAGATGGATCCGATGCACGCGCTTGCCCGAAGTGCGGCACGGGACGCCTCTCGCTCAAAATCTCCGGCAAGAACGGCGCCTTCATCGGCTGCGGCAACTATCCGGACTGCAAGTACACGCGCCAGCTCACGGGCGACGCGACGGGCGCAGGCGGCGATCGCGAGCTGGGCTTCGATCCCGACAGCGGACTTCCGGTGCTCGTGAAGAGCGGCCGCTTCGGCCCCTACCTCCAGCTCGGAGAAGGCGAAGGCGACGAGAAGCCGAAGCGCTCCTCGATCCCGAAAGGCATCGACGCGGCCACCATCGATCTCGAAAAGGCACTGCAGCTTCTCTCGCTGCCACGCGAAGTCGGCATTCATCCCGAAACCGGCACGCCGATCATGGCCGGCCTCGGCCGCTACGGACCGTTCATCCAGCATGACGGCACGTACGCCAACGTCGAGAGCATTGAGGACGTGTTCACCGTCGGCCTCAACCGCGCTGTGACGCTGCTCGCCGAAAAGCGCGCGGGCAAAGGCGGCGGCCGCTTCGGACGCTCCGCCGTCAAGACCGTCCTCAAGGATCTTGGCGAGCATCCCGGCGGCGACGGCAAGATCCAGGTGCTCGACGGCAAGTACGGGCCCTACGTGAGCTGGAACAAGGTCAACGCCACGGTGCCGAAGGGAAGCAACCCTGAAACGCTGACCGTGGACGACGCCGTTCGCCTGCTTCAGGAGCGTATCGCCAAGGGCGGCGGCAAGAAGCCAGCGCGCAAGGCCGCCGCTCCGAAATCGAAAGCAGCGAAGAAGACGACCGACGGCACCGACGAGGCAGAGGCAAAGACCGCCAAGGCAAAGCCGAAAGCCAAAGCCAAGCCCAAGGCAGCAGCAGCCAAAACCGCCGGCACAAAATCAGCCAAAGCCAAGAAAGGCTCGGCCAAAGCCGACGCCGAAAGCTGACGCAATGGGACGCTGGCACCCAACATCCCGCCGTGTCTGTTCCGCGGAACAGCCTTGGCGGGAGACAACTTGGTGTCCAAACAAACAGACGTGCCTGGACGCCGGCCGTCCATACGAAGCACTGCTCCACCGTGACGTCGGCGCGACGCGAATTGGTAGGAGCTCGATTGCCACACACCGTCATCCCGGCGCAGGCCGGGATCCAGACAGGTCAGAAACAAAAGCGAACACTATCCTCCGCTTCACTCATAGCGGAGCGACCCGCAGGCACCCAGCGCAAGGATTGCCTGATGGCACGTAAGCCACCCGGGAAACGCCCCGCTCCCAAGGGAGCAAAGAAAGGCTTCCGCTCAGCGCCGGTCAAACGCCGCCCGCGCGAGGACGAGCTTCCCTCGCGCGAAGAGATCCTCACGTTCCTGCGCGAGCACGAGGGCAACGCCGGAAAACGCGAGATCTCGCGTGCCTTCAACATCAAGGGCGACGCGCGCGTGGGGCTCAAGAAGCTGCTCGCGGAAATGGCATCTGAAGGCTTGCTTGCGGGCTCCAAGCACGAACTGCACGAAGTCGGAAAGCTTCCCCCTGTCACCGTCATCGAGGTCATCGGCCGCGATGACGATGGCGACCTGATTGCTTCCCCTTCCGTGTGGAAATCCGCTGACGGCGATCCGCCGAAGATTCTCGTGCTGACGAAACGCGCCCAGGGACCCGAACGCGACGGCACGGCAATCGGCGTCGGCGATCGCATCCTCGCGCGCATCACGCAGCTTGAAGAGCCCGACGTCGAAGGCCTCACCTACGAAGCCGAGCCGATCAAGATCCTGCCTCGCGATCGCCGCCGTATGCTCGGCATCTTCCGCGCCCGCAAAGGCGGAGGCGGCAGCATCGAGCCTGTCGATCGCAAGGAGCTGCGCGCCTGGCAGATCCGCCAAGGCAACGAAGGCGACGCAAAGGACGGCGATCTCGTCCGCTTCGATCTCTCTGCAAAAAGCCGCCACTCGCTGACCGAAGCGCGCATCCTCGAAACGCTCGGCAACCCGGACGACCAGCGCAAGATCAGCCTCATCGCGATCCACGCGCATGGGCTGCCGGACGACTTCCCCGCGTCCGTCATCGCAGAAAGCGAAGCGCTGCGGCCCTTCACGCCGGATGATCGCGTCGATCTGCGTAAGACGCCGCTGCTCACGATCGATCCCGTCGACGCGCGCGACCACGACGACGCCGTTTATGCCGAGCCGGATACCGATCCCAAGAACCGTGGCGGCTTCGTCGTCATCGTCGCCATCGCCGATGTCGCCCACTACGTACGCCCCGGCACGCGCCTCGACAAGGAAGCCCAGCTTCGCGGCAACTCGGTCTATTTCCCGGATCGCGTCGTGCCGATGCTGCCCGAGCGAATTTCGAACGACCTCTGCTCCCTGCGTGAGCTCGAGGATCGTCCGTGTCTCGCGGTACGCATGATCTTCGACGCGGGCGGCAAAAAGCGCCGTCACGAGTTTCTGCGCGCCGTGATGAAGAGCGCCGCCAAGCTCTCCTATCAGGAGGCCCAGGCCGCGATCGACGGCAACGTGAGCGAAAAGTGCGCCCCCCTGATGCGGCGCGCGCTGTTGCCGCTCTGGCAGGCCTACGCGGCGCTCTCCCGCGCGCGCAATGAGCGCCAACCGCTTGACCTCGATCTCCCCGAGCGAAAGATTTTGCTCGACGGCGAAGGACGCGTTGCGCGCGTCGTCATTCCGGAACGCCTCGATGCGCATCGCCTGATCGAAGAGTTCATGATCCAGGCGAACGTCGCCGCCGCCGAAACGCTCGAGCAACTGAAAACGCCGCTCGTCTATCGCATTCACGACGAGCCTTCGAAAGAGAAGCTCAAGAACCTGCGCGAGTTCCTCGAAACGCTGGAGCTGAAGCTCGCGCTCGGCACCGGCGTGAAGCCCGAAGCCTTCAACCGCATTCTGGCCCAGGCGAAGAAACTGCCCGTGCCCGAGCTGGTGAACGAAGTCATCCTGCGCTCGCAGGCGCAAGCCGAATACAATCCGGCCAACATCGGCCACTTCGGCTTGAACCTAGCCAAGTACGCGCACTTCACATCACCCATTCGCCGCTATGCGGATTTGATCGTGCACCGGGCTCTGATCCGCGCCATGAAGCTCGGCCCAGACGGGCTGACGAACGAGGAGATCCCGGGCCTCGCCGACACTGCGCGCGAAATCTCCGACGCCGAGCGCCGCGCCATGGCAGCCGAACGCGAGACCATCGATCGCCTGATCGCGGCACATCTTTCGGACCGCATCGATGCCAGCTTCGACGGGCGCATTGCGGGCGTGACGCGCTCAGGACTGTTTGTGAAGCTCAAGGAAACAGGCGCGGACGGCTTCATACCCGTCTCGACGCTCGGCCAGGATTTCTTTAATCACGTCGAGGAAGCGCACGCCCTCGTCGGCAGTCGTAGCAGAGAGACGTTCCAGCTCGGAGATCCAGTCACCGTGCGGCTCGTCGAAGTCATCGCCTCCGCCGGTGCCATCCGCTTCGAAATGCTCTCCCCGGGCAAGAAGGGCAACATAACGCACATCAAAGGCGCGCACCGCTTCCGCCGCCGGCCCGGCAGAAGGCGCTGACCCGAGCTAACATTCCGTCGAATGACAACAATGTCGCGTACCGGCATATCTGCCGAACGGCTATGCTGACGCCGAGAGGATAATATTCATGCTAGAATATCAGATCACTTCAGAGCCTGCTGAGACCGAGCCTTCGCGCGATGTAAAAACAGCGCTTTTCCGCGGCTGGAATTGCAAGTGTCCCGCATGTGCGAAAGGATCTCTCTACGCGAAGTATCTCAAGGTAGCGGACACCTGCCCGTCGTGTGGCGAAGAGCTGTTTCACCAGCGCGCCGACGACGCCCCGCCGTATTTCACGATGTTTGTCGTCGGCCATGTCATCATCGCCGGCGTATTGGCCCTCGAGAAGGGCTTCGCCCCGCCGAGCTGGGTCCATCTCGTGATTTGGCTGCCGCTCACTGTCCTCTTGAGCCTTTGGCTGCTGCCGCGCGTTAAGGGATCCCTGGTCGGCCTGCAGTGGGCTCTGCGCATGCACGGTTTTGGCGGCGCAGCGGATGAGCCGATCCCAGACCCAAGACCGCGATAGCGACAGGGAGCGCGACGCCGTGTCGGAGCCGCGCCCATCAGCGAATGCGGATCGCAAAGCTGGATTGCGGGCTGTCATGCGCCCACGCGATGCGGCAACGCTAGTGATCATCGACAGATCGTTGCCGACCCCACGCGTTCTGATGGGACGCCGCCGCCCCGATCAGGTGTTCCTGCCGGACACGTTCGTGTTTCCAGGCGGCCGCGTCGATCCGGCGGATCGCGCCCTAGCCCGCACGCATCCGTTGAATGCCCAAGGCATTGCAAGCCTGAGAGTCGCGATGCGGGGTCGCCCGTCGGACACCCGCGCAAGCGCGCTGGCCCTCGCCGCCATCCGCGAGACATTCGAAGAGGTGGGCTTCATCGTTGGCGAGCCGTGCGACGACGCAGATCCCCGCGCCGACGCCTGGGGCACATTCCTTGCCGAACGATATCGCCCGCGCCTCGAAGGCCTCTCCTACTTCGCGCGTGCCATCACGCCCCCGGGCCGTCCTCGCCGCTACGACACCCGCTTCTTCGCGGTAGATGCGACCGAGATCTGTCACCGGTCGGCGCGCGTAGACGGGGAGTTGCTCGACATCGACTGGTTTACGATCGACAGGGCGAGAACCCTGAAACTCCCGTCCATCACCACCCACATCCTGGAAGACGTGGCAGCGCTCGTAAGTCACGAACAAGAAGCGGCGAAGGTAACCTCACCAATTCCCTTCTATTTTCACCGTTACGGGCGCTTCGAGCGTGTACTGTTGCCGCGACCTACCGCCGCCGACGCACACGCCCTTCAACACGACCATGTCGCTTGACACGGAAGGCGCTGCAAGTATGGTGCCCGCTCCGAATTTGAGAAGAATTCCACTTTAAGGTCCAAACCCATGGCCAAGCAGATCACGCAGAAGATCAAGCTGCTCTCGACCGCCGGAACGGGCTTCTTCTACGTTACGAAGAAGAACCCCCGCACGGCGACGGAAAAGCTCGTTTTCAAGCGCTATGACCCCGTCGTGCGTAAGCACGTCGAGTTCAAGGAAACCAAGATTAAGTAGTCTTGAGGCTGCACGCGCTTGCGTTGGCAAGCAAAGGAGCGTGCAGCCATTTCCGGCCCCGCCAACACGCGGCCGGCTTTCCCCTCGAGCGCCACGATAGGCGCCCCCGGAAGCACGACATCCCAAATTGTTCTGGATGAGGCCCTCAACCAGGGTCCGTAACCGGCTCGGCAGCGGGGTAAGCATTCCGAGAAAGCCACGGACCCTGGCCTAGTGACCAGATGGTGTCAAAGAGGGCGTTGACGTTCCACCTGGTGTCGTAGCGGAGCAGAAACGGCGTAACTGAGGAGGTAACTCCTACCGTCGCGACGCCACTACAATTTCCCGCTCCATCAGGAGATGCGGCGGACCCGACGGGCCGCGGGAACCGAACTGACCGGAAACGTCGGCACTGAGGCGACGAACAGCCGAACGATTTCCAAGCATGAAACTGTTGTGAGTACCCCCTCTGATAGGAAAGTCTGTCAGAACAGCTAGGCGATTGCAAGTTTAGAGCTTGACCATTGCGTGGCGAGCACGGCGCGGACGCGAGTCGGGGTTAAATCGCGAGCCAGGTTGCGCTTTCAACGTGCGCGTCGGTCAGAAGCCGCTAGATCTTTCCGGCGAGAGACATCCGTCAGACGAAAGACCATCGACAATTCATTAGTGCTCTGAATGATTTGATTATCAGAACATTTAGGCGGCGGCCGCGACAACCTGATTCCGGCCCTGGTGTTTGGCGGCATAAAGAGCCTTGTCCGCCCGCTTGAACAAGGCTTCGGATGTGTCTCCTGTGCCTTCCCATGTTGCAAGACCGACACTCGCCGTGATCCAAATATCTTGGTCGGGGCCAATCCTGAACGGATGGACTGCGACACACTCACGCACCCGTTCACCCACCTGACGGGCAAGAGTCTTGTCCGTATCGGGCATGATGATGAGGAATTCTTCGCCTCCGAGGCGGCATGCGAGGTCCACGCCCCGCGTGTAACGACGGAACCGATCCGAGAATTCCTTGAGAACGAGATCGCCGACGTCGTGCCCGTAGGTGTCGTTGACCCGCTTGAAGTAGTCGATATCGGCGATCAGCACCGAGAGCGAGCGCCCTGTGCGTTCCGCGTCCGAGATCAGTGTCTTCAAATGGCGCTCCATGTAGCGCCTGTTGTGCAATCCGGTCAGCGGATCGGTCACCGAGAGCTCAACGCTCTCCTGGATCTGGTTACGCAAATGATCAGAGTAACGCTTGCGGCGGATCTGAGTTTTGACGCGCGCGAGCAATTCATGACGATCGACCGGACGCATCAGATAATCGTTCACGCCCATGTCGAGACCACGCAAGAGGCGCGCTTCGTCGCCGGGATCCGCCATGACGATGATGGGCAAGTGACGCGTGCGATCGAGCGAACGGACCTGCGAACAGAGGCGCAACCCGTCCATGTTCTGAAGGTTGAGCGCCACGACCATGAGATCGAACGGCTGCTCGGCGAGATACATGAGCGCCGCTTGCGGATTGGGTTCGATGTAGGCTTCGTGCACCTTCGTTAGTGCCGACATGACGCGCGATGACGAGCGCGGATGATCGTCGACCACCAGGATTCGACCGGGACGATCAGCCAGCACGCGCGCAAGCATTGCGTCGTCGGAAAGGCCCATGGCGCGGCTGGTGGTGACGCGCATCAGCATCTCGTCGTTGAGCATCTTGAGCCTGGCGAGGCTCTTGACGCGCGTCACGAGTGCGATGTCATCCACCGGCTTGGTGAGGAAGTCGTCGGCGCCGACGTCGAGACCCTGAATTCTATCGGACGGCTGGTCGAGCGCGGTCACGATCACGACCGGGATATGCAGCGTCGAAGGCGAAGCCTTGAGCCGCCGACAAACTTCGAAGCCGTCGATGCCGGGCATCATGACGTCGAGCAGAACGACATCGACGCGCTGGCTCTCGCAAAGTTCGAGGGCTTCGTAGCCGTTTGATGCCGTGATGACGTCGAAGTACTCTGCTTCAAGCCGCGCCTGCAGCAGCTTCACGTTTGCAAGAATATCGTCAACGACGAGAACACGAGCAGTCATCACAAACTCTCAAACACTCACGCATGACCAACAAAAAAACAGTCGCGGTCAGGCATCCCCCACAAAACGTCTGACAGTATCGAGAAACACGGCAACCGAGATGGGCTTCGAGACGTAAGCCTCGCAGCCGCCGGAGCGAATGCGCTCCTCGTCACCCTTCATTGCGAAAGCGGTGACGGCGACGACGGGAATGTCCCGCAAGTCGTCATCCTCTTTCAGCCACTTGGTGACTTCGAGCCCGGAAACTTCCGGAAGCTGAATGTCCATCAGAATGAGATCGGGACGGTGCACGCGGGCGAGCGTCAGCGCATCGAGCCCGTTGCGGGTCTGAACCGTCGTATATCCGTAGGCGTCGAGGAGATCATGGAAGAGCTTCATGTTGAGCTCGTTGTCTTCCACGATCAGCACGGTCTTCGATGCGCGCGCACCGCTACCTTGCCTCTGGCCCTCGACGGCCATTCTCGTCTCCTGATAGGTCATCGTCGAAGGTCCGCACTGCCTGCCCCTCAACAGAACCGATTCTGCGGGACAGAAGGAGCCCAGTGTGCACCCGTTAGCTTAAGCAACTGTTGAAACCCGGGCGGCTCCCTGCAACCCAAGGCCAACCCTCGGAGTTACAAAGAAAAAAGGAAGACCCAGTGATGCAAAAAAGAGGCGCTGCGCTGAGTGCTGAGGAAGCAGCGACATTGGCGATTTCAGTCCTGGGCTTTCTGGCCGAGGACGGGCCGCGCCTGGGGCGTTTCATGGCGCTGACCGGGATGGGCCCGGACGAACTTCGGGCCGCTGCGGGCGCACCGGAAACGCTTCTCGCAATCCTCGATCACCTGCTCTCTGACGAATCCCTATTGCTTGTATTTACAGCGGCGAAGGGCCTCAAGCCTGAAAGCGTTGCACCAGCGCGCGCAGCCCTCGCCCGCAGCCTCGGCGCGGAGACATATTATGACTGAACCTGTCCGCCTGCGGATCGGCGTGGATCTCGGCGGCACGAAAATCGAGGGCAGGGTTCTTGATCCTGTCGGCGCGGAGGTCGCGCGCATTCGTGTTCTCGCTCCGCAAGGCGACTACGAGGCAAGCGTTACGGCCCTGGCCGATATCGTGCGCGCGCTCGAGGCGGAAGCCGGCGGAGACGCAAGCGTCGGCATCGGCATGCCCGGATCGCTGTCCCCGGCAACGGGCCTCGTCCGCAACGCCAACTCCACCTGGCTCAACGGCCGCCCGCTCCGCCAGGATCTCGAGGCCGCGCTCGGCCGCGAAGTCCGCATGGCCAATGACGCGAACTGCTTTGCGCTTTCCGAAGCGACGGACGGCGCGGGCGCCGGTGCCCACACCGTATTCGGTGTCATCGTCGGCACGGGTTGCGGCGGCGGCATCGTCATCAACGGGCGCGTGCTCGAAGGCGCGCGCGGCATCGGCGGCGAATGGGGCCACAACCCGCTGCCCTGGAGCGACCCTGAGGAGCACCCCGGTCCCGAATGCTGGTGCGGCCGCAAAGGGTGCATGGAGATGTGGGCGTCAGGCACCGGCCTGTCTCTGGACTACAAGGGCCGCGCGGGTGAACTCGTCTCGGGTCATGAGATCGTGGCGCGCGCCGAACTCGGCGAACCCGCCGCACGCACGAGCCTCGACCGACACGCATCACGACTGGCACGCGGTCTCGCGCACATCATCAACGTCATCGATCCCGACGTCATCGTGCTCGGGGGCGGCCTTTCGAAGCTGCCGCACCTTTACGAAGCCGTGCCACGATTGGCCGCGCCGTACGTATTCTCGGACGTGAAGAACATCGACATCCGCCCACCTAAATGGGGCGATGCCAGCGGCGTTCGCGGCGCCGCTTGGCTCTGGAACGACTGAGGGTGCGCAGTGCTAAGGTGTTTCGGCCTTGCAAGGCGAAGGCTCGAAATAAGTCAACTCTTTGAGTTCGCCCCTGATGGCGAAATCGCCGTGATTGATGCGCAGCGAGCTGGTCACGCCGTTCTCGTGAAAGCGGTAGCTCATCTCGTAGAGCGGCACCGCGTCGCCCGGCCCCTGCGTCGCTGCGAAGTAGCTGACGGAGATTGGCCACGACGGAATGCGATCAAGTTCCGATCCGCCCTTCGCGAGTGACACGACAGCACCTGTGCCGGGCTTTGCCTGCCGGCCGATCGCCGTCGATGTCGAATAAGTTTTGTCGCCCGTTTCCGATCCATCGAAGAGATCCGCGGAGAGGATTGTCCGGCCCTCGCGCGCAGCCTTGATGATTGCCATCGAGTGCTGAATGGGAAAATAGATGTCGCCGTCGACCTTGGCTTGGCGCTTCTGCGGCCGCGTGAGATCGACGGTGGCTCCGCCGTGCGCGTCCTTACGCTTGGCGACGCCTTGCGTCTGCTCGGCCAGCATTTCGTTCTGATACGTGCTGGTCGAGAACCTAAGCCGCTTTGCGGGCACTTCCTCCCAGCTCGACGTCCTGAGATCCGTCGTTTGCAGCTCGCCCTCCTGGTTCACGGTTTGCGTCACGAACCGCATACTTTGCGCGTAGCCCTCGCAGGCATTGCCGCTGAGTTCATACACGATGCGCCCATTCACGCCGGTCACCCCGGAGCCGGACTGCGTGCCATCAAGCGAAAGATCGTACACGGCGCGGTGAGGCACGAAGATCGCGTCCTTGGCAGCGGGCCCGGTTTGCGCCCCAGCTAGCGTAGCCGGCATCGAAAGAACCGCCAGAACGATGGCACTCAAGGCCGCGCCGCGCGTCAGAATTTCCATATGTCTCATCCAGTTGCCAAGGTCGCCGTCTACATCGGAATCTAGGGGACCGGCTGGCTGTTGCAAAGTCCAGTCGAGCGGATAACAAGAAACCCCGACCATTCTGCGACCAAGGACCTGCGGATCAGGCCCCGGCCGCCAACCCTATGGAGACGCCCGAAATGACCGGCACCATCGAGGCCCGCCTCGCCGAACTCGGCATCACTCTGCCTGAGGCCCCGAACCCGGTGGCGAACTACGTACCCTACGCCATCGCCGGCAACCAGCTTTTCATCTCTGGGCAGATTTCCAAGGGCGGGGACGGGAAGATCATGACCGGCGCTCTCGGAGACAGCGTGTCCGTCGAAGAGGGCCAGGCCGCAGCACGCCTCTGCGCCCTTAACATCCTTGCCCAGGCCAAGGCTGCGCTCGGCGGCGATCTTAATCGCATCGTTCAGGTCATGCGTCTGACGGGCTTCGTCAACGCGACGGCGGCCTTTACCGATCATCCGAAAGTCGTGAACGGCGCATCCGACCTCATGGTCGAAGTGCTCGGCGACAAAGGCCGCCACACCCGCGCGGCCGTTGGCGTATCGAGCCTACCGCTCGGCTCCGCCGTCGAAGTCGACGCCATCATCGCGATCCGGGATTAGCGATCCGCCGCTTGCAAGAAGTGGCCACCGATCGTTTGCCGGAATGTTCGTCGCCGAAAGCGAGAGCGTTCCGGCAAATCTCTTTTCGAAGCCAAGCAAACGAAGCAAAAGCGCGCTAACGTACGGACACCATCAACATCCGCCGAACGGCAACCGCCATGCTCGACCGCCAGACCTTCCTGCGCCCCATCGCGCACCGCGGCCTGCATGACGCCGCGAAAGGCATCGTCGAAAACACGCTACCCGCCTTCGAAGCGGCGATTACCAAAGGCTACGGCATCGAGTGCGACCTGCAGCCCGCCGCCGACGGCACGCCGCTTGTCTTTCACGATCTGACCTTGGAACGCCTGACGGCGGGCACGGGATTAATCACGTCCCTGCAACCGGCCTGCGCCGCCAAGCTGCCATTCAAGCAGGGCAACGTCACCGGCATCCTGACCTTCGCTGATTTTCTCGCGACCATCGCCGGGCGCGTTCCGATCTTCGCGGAAATCAAAAGCGAATGGACGGAGCCTGATCTCGGCTTCCTGTCGGAAGTCGCGCGCCTCTCGAAACTTTACCGGAAGCCGCTCGCGTTGATGTCGTTCGATCCCGCCGTGATTGCCACGATCGGACGCCTCGCGCCCGACATTCCGCGCGGCATCGTTTCTGGATCTTATTTCGACGACGACGGAACCGGCTGGTGGCCCGACAGCAATCTCACGGACGCACGCCGCCGCGCACTCGCAAGCCTGCTCGAAAGCGGCCAGGCAAATCCGTCATTCTATGCCTATGAAGTCGGCGCACTGCCGACGGCCGCCACGCAGCGCGTGCGCCGCCAGGGCATGCCCTTGCTCACATGGACCGTCCGCACCAACGACGATCGCCGCGTCGCCGCCCTCAACGCCGACGCCCCCATCTTCGAGGGCTTTGAGCCTTAGATGACGGTCCCGCGTGAGCCGTTCCGCCACGCCTGAAGCCAAATCTATCCGGCTATATCACCCCTACGCAGCCGAAGGCTCAGGCGCCAACGGCGCCCGCGGGTACGCCGCGCCCTCGCGGAGCGCCAGCGCGGCGTAGCCGCGCGACACGGCGCGTGAGCGATTTAGCGATCAATTTCACCGAACACGATGTCGAGCGAGCCGAGGATCGCGGACACATCGGCCAGCATGTGGCCCTTGTTGAGGAAGTCCATCGCCGCGAGATGCGGGAAACCCGGTGCGCGGATCTTGCAGCGGTAGGGCTTATTCGACCCATCGGCGACGAGATAGACGCCGAACTCGCCCTTGGGCGCTTCGACGGCGGCATACGCCTCGCCCGCCGGCACATGGAAGCCTTCAGTGTAGAGCTTGAAGTGATTGATGAGCGCTTCCATCGAGCGCTTCATCTCGCCCCGCTTCGGCGGCACCACGCGCGGATTGCGCGCCGACACGGGGCCTGCGCCCTCGGGAGCCCGCAGTTTCGCGATGCACTGCTTCATGATCTTCACGCTCTCGCGCATTTCGAGCACGCGGATCAGATAGCGATCGTAGCAGTCGCCGTTCTTGCCGATCGGAATGTCGAAATCGAATTCCGAATAGCATTCGTAAGGCTGCGACTTGCGCAGATCCCAGGCCGCGCCCGAGCCGCGCACCATCACGCCCGAGAAGCCCCACGCGAACGCTTCCTCAAGGCTGACGACGCCGATATCAACGTTGCGCTGTTTGAAGATGCGGTTTTCCGTCAGCAGCCCTTCGATATCGTCGAGCACCTTCGGGAACTGATCGCACCAGGCATCGATGTCGTCGATCAACGCGGCCGGCAGATCCTGATGCACGCCGCCGATACGGAAATACTTTGCGTGCATGCGGCTACCCGAGGCGCGCTCGTAGAACACCATGAGCTTCTCGCGTTCCTCGAAGCCCCACAGCGGCGGCGTCAGCGCGCCGACGTCCATCGCCTGCGTGGTGACGTTGAGTAGATGCGACAGATGCCGCCCGATTTCGGAATAGAGAATGCGAATGAGCTGCGCGCGCCGCGGCACCTCGAGGCCGAGCAGCTTTTCCGCCGCGAGACAGAACGCATGCTCCTGGTTCATCGGCGCGACGTAATCGAGCCGGTCGAAATAGCCGATGGCCTGCAGGTAGGTCTTGGCCTCGATGAGCTTCTCGGTGCCGCGATGCAAAAGGCCGATGTGCGGATCGACGCGCTCCACCACCTCGCCGTCGAGCTCCAGCACGAGCCGCAACACGCCGTGCGCCGCCGGATGCTGCGGGCCGAAGTTGATGTTGAAAGGGCGGATCTCTGTTTCAGCCATGGTGCATCTCAATCGGTTTTTCCGTCGGCGGCGAAATAGCCCGTCATCGCGTCCGATCCGGTCTGCTTCACGGTGTCGTTGGCGAAAGCGTAGAATTGAGGTTTGTCCTCGATGAAAATCTCTCTCGTGAACGTGAGGCGCGACGCATCGTCGAGCGCGCCCGCGGTGAAGGTATAAACCTCCTCGCCGGCGACCTTCCAGAAAAGGATCGTTCCGCAGCGTTTGCAGAACCCGCGCTCACCCTTTTCCGAAGAGCGATAGATCGCGATCAGCTCTCGCCCATCGAAATCAGGGATGCCGTCCACGTCCACGAACATCAGCGGACCGCCCGTCCAGCGCCGGCACATGCCGCAATGGCAGGCGATGACGTCCTGCGATTTCAGCGTTCCAGAAAAGCTGACGCCACCGCAGAGGCAGTGCCCGGCAACCTTGGGAGCATCACTCATGCTCGGCCTCACCCGCTGCCTTGGCCGCGAACGCGGCGAATACTTCTTCGCCCGTCAGCTTGGGCGTGTCGTTCGCGAAGTCGTAATAGCCGGGCTTCTCGTCGATGAAGATCTGCGAAGTGAGGACAAGCCCGGCATCGTTATCGAGCGCGTTCGCCGAGAACGAATAATGATCCGTGCCGAGCAGATGATAAAAAAGAGAGCTGCCGCAGGTTTTGCAGAAGCCGCGCTCTGCCCACTCCGATGACTTGTATCGACCGATGTTCTCGCTGCCGGTGAAAGTCACCTCGCCGTCGTGGGACAAGCCGATGTAAGGCCCCGCCGACCAGCGCCGGCACATGGAGCAATGGCAGACGTCAGCTTCGCGTTTCGCGATGTCAGCCGAGAACGTCACCGCCCCGCAGAGGCATCGGCCGCTGATGTGTCCGCCCGCGCTGGCCATCGCTATGCCTCCACCGCTGACGCCGGAACGGGAATAGGATCAACGCCCGCCCGCTTCGCCTTGTCGTTCACGCGCGCGACGAAGCGGTCCCACGGTACCACCATGCGCTCATGCGTACCGGCGCCGATCACGTCGACGCCGTCATGCGCCGTCACCTTGAAGCCAATCTTGCGACCCTGGATGCTCGTGCATTCCGCGTCCACAGTCACCGTCTGCCCCGGCACAGTGGCGGCTGCATGAGACACGTTGATATGGATGCCGAGCGAGCCCTCGCCTGCGTCGAGATGCGGCTTCAAAACCTCGAGGCAAGCCCACTCCATGAGGCCGACCATGAACCCGGTCGCGAACACGTCCGGCATGGCACGAAAATCATCGGACTCAGGATAGAGGTTCGGCACCGTCTTACCCGCCGGAATATTGAACTCCAGCCGCGCATGATCGCCGATCTTGAGCGTGCCCTTCATGGCGTGCCGGAGGCCTCTACTGCGTTGCTTTTTCGTCGCCCGGCAGCGCGTAAGGCGCGCCTTCCCACGGGCTTTCGAAATCGAAGGAGCGGAACTCCTGCACGAGCTTTACGGGTTCGTAGACCACGCGCTTGGCTTCGTCGTCGTAACGAACTTCGACATAGCCCGTGAGCGGGAAGTCCTTGCGCAGCGGATACCCCTGGAAGCCGTAGTCCGTCAGCAGGCGCCGAAGGTCGGGATGTCCCGAGAACAAGATGCCGTACATGTCGAACGCTTCGCGCTCGTACCAGTTGGCGGCGGGAAACACGTCGATGACGCTCGGCACCGGCGTCTCGTCGTCCGTCAGCACCTTGACCCGCACGCGCTGATTGAGCCGCGGCGAAAGGAGATGATAGACGACCTCGAACCGCTTCTCGCGCGCTGGCCAGTCGACGCCGCAGATGTCGATCAGAACTTGGAACTGGCAGTCCCTGTCGTCACGCAGGAATGTCAGCACTTCCGAGATCGCCGCCAACGGCACCGTGATGGTCAGCTCCCCGACCGCGATTTTCGCGTCGAGCATAGCATCGCCAAACTTCGAGGAGATGCGGCTTTCAAGCTCCGTGAGCATCAAAGTTTCCTACTCAATCCGCCGAATAGCCGGCGAAAAAAATCTCGTGAGGTTGGCCATCTTTTTCAAGCACGACGTAAACGCCAGATCCCCTCGAAATCTTGTCCAGGAAATCATGGCTATTCAAGATCGCCTCCTTGTCCGGCGTGGCTGTCCCGAATAGCGCGGTAAGAACAGAACCCGGAACGGGATGAGCCATCATATCAGGCCAGGGCGAAAAGGCTGGCTCGGGGGAAACCCCCTGCAAATCGAGGATCGAACGGGTGCCATCAGCATCCGCTTCGGAAAATGCTTCTTCATAAGACGCGTGGCCGGCGCCCGGCGCAGGTGTCTCCGGCCCCACAGGGAACTCGGGAAACGGAACAACAGGATTGTAGCGACCAGCTTGAAACTCACGCGCCCGCAGCTTCTGCAGCGCTGAATTAATGTCCGGCTCGTACGGAACGACGTACCAATAGAGAGAGGCGCCCATGATCACCCACGACAGCATCTATCGCTCGATTGTTCCGGTACGCCGGATCTTCCTCTGCAGTAGCAGCACGCCGTAGAGCAGAGCTTCCGCCGTCGGCGGGCAGCCTGGCACGTAAACGTCCACCGGCACGATGCGATCGCATCCGCGCACAACTGCATACGAGTAATGGTAGTAGCCGCCGCCGTTGGCGCAGCTTCCCATCGAGATGACGTAACGCGGCTCCGGCATCTGGTCGTAGACCTTGCGCAGTGCAGGCGCCATCTTATTGGTCAGCGTACCGGCGACGATCATGACGTCGGACTGACGGGGCGACGCGCGCGGCGCAAATCCGAAGCGCTCAAGGTCATAGCGCGGCATGGACGCCTGCATCATCTCGACCGCGCAGCAGGCAAGCCCGAACGTCATCCACATGAGCGAGCCCGTGCGCGCCCAATTGATGAGATCGTCAGTCGACGTAACCAGGAAGCCCTTGTCTCCGAGTTCGTTCGAGAGACCGGTGAAAAACGGATCGTTCGGCTTCACCAACGCGCCGGATGCGCCCGACGCGCCTTCCCGTGCCTTGTCGAAGCTGAACTCGGGCGGAACGATCAATCCCATTCCAGTGCTCCCGTCTTCCACTCGTAGATGAAGCCAACCGTGAGCACGCCCAAGAACGTCATCATCGACCAGAAGCCGAGATCCGCCATGTCACCGAAGGCCGCGGCCCACGGGAACAGAAACGCGATTTCGAGATCGAAAATGATGAACAGGATGGACACGAGGTAGAAGCGCACGTCGAACTTCATGCGTGCGTCGTCGAACGCGTTGAAACCGCACTCGTACGCCGAAACCTTTTCCGGATCGGGGCTGCGGTAGGCAACGAGGAACGGCGCAATCATGAGCGCACCGCCAATCGCGAGCGCCACGGCCAGAAACACCGCGAGAGGCAGATAGTCGGTCAGGAGATCGGTCATCAAATGCCGTCCTTCAGAAGCCCCGACGCTCACACTTGCGAGGACTTGCCGCAGCGCAAAATCACGCCTTGGTGTTAACCCATCGGCCCCAGGGCGCGCAACAGCTACTCGGCCTGTGCCAACGTCGAAATTTCGCCCCTCCCTCGCCTGTTGCGCCGTTGGCCGCTTGCCGTCGGCGAGAATTTATCTGAGGGTTGTTTGCCGGAAGGGGGGGTAAGCAGAAGGTACGTATGGCCACCCCACAATCTGTGTCGTCCGCGAGAAGGCCAATCCGCTGGCGCGAATATTTCGCCCTGACGGGCGATGCCGCTTTGGTGTTTGGCGTCGTGCTGGCGGCCTGCTTCGTCGGCATCGTTTCGCGTCCTGCCGGCCTCCTGGCGGCGGTCTGGCCGGCCAACGCCCTGCTTTTAGGCCTCCTCGTCCGTTTCCCGAGGCTCGCGACCCCGGCGGGATGGCTCGCCGCCGTCGCCGCGTACTTTGCAGCCGATCTCCTCACCGGCGGCACGCCCCTGAAAACGCTGCTGCTCACCGCCGGAAACCTCGCGGGCGTGATCGTGGGCTTCGCGCTTTTCATGCGGCTCGACACACACGACCGGGACCTCACCCGCCCGTTCTCGGTGCTCTACCTCGGCCTCATCACGTGTGCAGCGGCGGCAGCCAGCGCCGTAGTAGGCTCCATCGCCAATCCTGTGCTGTTCCACGGCGGCGCGCTGGAAGGCGCCGTGTTTTGGTTCGTCACGGAATTCGTGAATTACATCGCGCTGCTGCCCGTCATGCTCACACTGCCGCTCACCGGCTGGCAGATGGCGAACTGGAGCCAGCGCGCGAAAAGCATAACATTGAGCTCGATCGCGCCCTTCCTCGCGTTCATCGTCTCATGCGTCGGTAGTTTATATGTCGGAGGCCCTGGCGCCGTGGCCTTCCCCGTACCGTCGCTGCTCTGGTGCGCGCTCGTCTATGAACTGCCCGGCACGGCCATCGTCACCGTGCTTTTCAGCGCCTGGACGCTTCTCGCCATTTCAACCGGCGCCATTCCCGTCGGCGCCGATTTCAACTCGATGACATCGATACTGTCGATCCGCATTGGGGTGGCGCTGATGGCGCTGGCTCCCATAACGGTTGCGAGCGTCATGGCGGCTCGCAACGAGTTTCAAATTCTGCTTCAGCGCATGGTCACCAACGATCCGCTGACGGCAGCACTCACCCGCCGGGCATTCGCCGTCCGCTGCCGCAGCTTGCTCGCGCCACTGACCAAAACGTCCGCGCTCGTCGCGGTGCTCGTCTTCGACCTCGATCGCTTCCGCGACGTCAACCGGAACTTCGGACACGCCGCCGGCGACGAAACACTCAAAGCTTTCGCCCGCACCGTGCGATCGTTGCTGCCACACGCCAACGACCTCGGCAGACTGGGAGGCGACGAATTTGCCGTGCTCCTCGCCATCGCCGATGCGCAGGAGGCTGCGCAGATCGCGGAACGGATCTGCGAAAGCTTTGCCGCGCAGCAAATCCCCTGGGGGCCGTCCCACATCGTGCAGTCGACGGTCAGCGTCGGCGTTGCTCTGACGGAGCGCATTCCCCTCACGGTCGAGCCATTGCTCACGGAAGCCGAGAAGGCCCTGGACGGCGCCAAAGCTGCGGGAGGAAACCGCGTGGCCTTCGCCGACGCGAAATCGCGCGCGTAAAGCCTCCGGCAGGCATAACCCTGGCGGAGTGGCGAGAACAAATTCGGGATTGGCCAAAAAATGGCGCGAGAGACGGGACTTGAACCCGCGGCCTCCGCCGTGACAGGGCGGCGCTCTAACCAACTGAGCTACTCCCGCATTCCACAGCTCCGGGCCACAAGGCCGCTGGAGCGCAAAAGCGAAGCGTCGAGATACGTGTTCGCGCGCCCCAAGTCAAGCGACCAGAAGAGGGATTTTGGCGGTCTTTCACCGTTCCGCCTGCGACAAGACGGGCGCAACGTCAGCCGAGCCGCTCCCGGACGAAATGCACCCTGTCTGCCACCGAAGCCAAGGGAAGAAGGACGAGTTCGTAGCCGAGATCGGCGTAGGTAGTCGCCATTGTCCAGTATGTGGCGTCCGCCTCCGCGAGCGACTGTTTTCTCTCGGCGTCGACTTTGAAAATATCAGGCCACACCGGCGCAATGAACACCTGCCGCCCGTAGCGGTGGAGTTCGGCGGCCTTGCGAACGTGCGGCGGCACGGGGAGCCCGCAAAGCGTCAGATACCCGACGACGTCCGGAATGCCACGATCGAAAATGACTGGCGCAGGCAGCGCCTGCGCCTCCCGATAAGACCGCAAATCCCAAGCCAGCATGAACTCGGCAAACGCTGCCCGGTCGGCCCAGGGCAAGGCCTGCCCGCCGATCGCGACCTGGTCCTGGATGATCGCCCGCCCGCCTTCCGGCATGCTCGAAAAACCTTCCAAGGCCAACGCATCGATCAGCGTGCTTTTGCCCGATCCCGGGCCGCCGGTGATGACCACGAGATGATCGGTCACTGCATCTCCAATGGCTCACCGGTCGAGCGTCGAGACTTCACGCCGGCGGCAGGCGCTTCATGAAATCGCGCTTTCCGATCTCTAGTCCGTTGTGGCGCATGATCCCGTAGGCCGTTGCACAGTGGAAGTAGAAGTTCGGCAGGGCGAAATGCAGGAGGTACTCGCGGCCCGTGAACTTGAGTTCGCGCGGCCCGGCCTTGATCGCGACTTCGCTGTCGGCCGCAGCCTCCATCGCGTCCGGCTTGGCTGCGTCAAGCACAGCCATCGTCTCCGCGATCCGCTGCTTGAGATCGGCAAACGTCTTTTCGCTGTCGTCGTGAACCGGAGGCTTCAAGCCGGCAAGCCGTCCCACGCTCAGCTTCGCGAAATCGCACGCCGACTGCACCTGCTTCTTGAAGGTATACATGTCGGGATAGAGCCGCGCCGTAAGCAGCGTCTCAGGCTCGATCTTGCGCGCTTCGCAGTACGCTGCAGCCTTGTCGATAATGGCGTCCAGCGCCTCAAGATGCTTTTTAAAGCTCGGCACAGCGATTTCGTACATCGTGATGGACATATTCACTCCCCAACCTGTTTCTGGCCGCAGCGCCCTGCTCCGCATGGACGACCGCAGTCCTCAAGCGCATACGTTGATCAATCGACTTTCGGTTCAGATGACAAGAACGCCGCGAAGTAACCGCGAACGCTTTAGCGAAGCTTAGTTCAGCTTCATCGCTAATTTCCTTCGGCCCGCAGGGCCCAGCGGCCAAGGGCCGCCGGCGCGAGCGCCGGCCATCCTCAAAGCAACACCTGCTTTGAACGAAGCTTATCTCAGCTTGTGTACGTAAAAAAATGGTGGGCGGTGAGAGGGTCGAACTCCCGACATCTTCGGTGTAAACGAAGCGCTCTACCACTGAGCTAACCGCCCGAACCTTTGCGTCACTCCTACAGGGCCGCAGGCTTCGCCGCAAGGGACGCCCTCTTTATCGTGTCGCTCTCGAGAGTGCAATCCTCACTCTTACAAACGGGTAGACCAAAAGAAAAGCGCGCCGCGAAGGCCGCGACGCGCTTGAGTCTCGGTTCTGAAGGCTCGCTTAGTTCAGCGCGTCCTTGAGGCCCTTCGAGGGGCTGAACTTCGGCACGCGCGAAGCCGGGATGTTGATCGTCGCGCCGGTCGCCGGATTGCGGCCTTCGCGCGCCTTGCGCTTGGTCACCTTGAAAGTGCCGAAATCCGGAATGCGCACTTCCTCATCGTTCTTGAGCGCGTTGCGGATGTGAGCGAGCGCGGCATCAACGGCAACGCCTGCCTTCTCCTTCGTCAGGTCGCATTCCTTTGCAACGGCGTCGATCAAATCTTTCTTGCTCATTTCGTCCATTCCTCGTGACTGGAAATTTTTTGAAAGTCCTGATGGCTGGGGGAGGTGCCACCGGCGCCGATCAGTGTGCAGCTAGCAAAACCGCTGAACGACAACTGTGGGGGCGACAAAAGCCCCGAAAGACGGGGCCCGTCAAGGGGCAAAAAGCCCCTATAAGCCTTAAAAATCGGCGTTTTAAGCCTGTTTCGGCTCTCCACTTATGCACGCAGCAGAGAAAACGGGTTAACCAACAAAATCAACAATTGAAATTATTGATGAAGCAGAATGACCAAGAAAAGAAAGCGTGCCCCGAAGTGAATTCGAGGCACGCTTTTTATTTCCACTTAACGAGCTTCTCGTCCGCTAAAGCGCTTAGTGCGCCGTTACACGCGGAGTGCCGTCCGGCCCATCACCTGACACAGCGGCGCCATCCTGATGCTCATCCCACTGGATCGCCTCAGGCACCCGCACGAGCGCCGTCTTCACGACGTCTTCCATGCGCGCCACCGGAACGAGCTCCAGCTTCTTCTTCACCTCCTCGGGGATTTCCGCCAGATCCTTGACGTTGTCCTCGGGGATCAGCACCGTCTTGATGCCGCCGCGCAGAGCAGCGAGCAGCTTCTCCTTGAGACCGCCGATCGGCAGCACGCGGCCGCGCAGCGTGATCTCGCCCGTCATCGCCACATCCTTGCGGACAGGGATGCCGGTGAGAACCGAGATGATCGCCGTCGCCATCGCGACACCGGCCGAAGGACCGTCCTTCGGCGTCGCGCCTTCCGGCACGTGCACGTGGATGTCCTTGCGCTCGAAGAGGCTCGGATGAATTCCGAACTCCACGGAGCGCGAGCGCACGTAAGCGTTTGCAGCCTGGATGCTCTCCTTCATCACGTCGCGAAGGTTGCCCGTCACCGTCATCTTGCCCTTGCCGGGCATCATGACGCCTTCGATCGTGAGCAGCTCGCCGCCGACTTCCGTCCAAGCAAGACCCGTCACGATGCCAACCTGATCCTCGAGCTCTGCCTCGCCGAAGCGATACTTCGGCACGCCGAGATACTCGTGGATGTTAGCTGCCGTGACCGTGACCTGCTTATTCGACGAAGTCAGGATCTCCTTCACCGCCTTGCGCGCGAGCTTGGCGACCTCGCGCTCGAGCGAGCGCACGCCGGCTTCACGCGTGTAGCGGCGGATGAGCTCGAGAAGCGCGCCGTCCTCGACGATCCACTCACCCTCTTCCAGGCCGTGCGCCTGACGCTGCTCGGTGAGCAGATGGCGCTTCGCGATCTCGACCTTCTCGTCTTCCGTGTAACCGGCGAGACGAATGATCTCCATGCGGTCCATGAGCGGCGGCGGAATATTGAGCGTATTCGCCGTCGTCACGAACATCACGTTCGAGAGATCGTAGTCGACCTCGAGATAGTGATCGTTGAACGACTGGTTCTGCTCGGGATCCAAGACCTCGAGCAGGGCTGCCGCAGGATCGCCGCGGAAGTCCTGGCCCATCTTGTCGATCTCGTCGAGAAGGAACAGCGGATTGGTCCGCTTCGCCTTCTTCATCGACTGAATGACCTTACCGGGCATCGAGCCGATGTAGGTGCGGCGATGACCGCGAATTTCCGCTTCGTCGCGCACACCGCCGAGGCTCATGCGCACAAACTCACGGCCCGTAGCATTCGCGATCGACTTGCCGAGCGAGGTCTTGCCCACGCCGGGAGGTCCGACGAGGCAGAGGATCGGCCCTTTGAGCTTGTTGGTGCGCGCCTGCACCGCCAGATACTCGAGAATGCGCTCCTTGACCTTCTCGAGGCCGTAGTGCTCGGCGTCGAGCACGAGCTGCGCCTCTTCGAGATCCTTCTTGACCTTGCCCTTGATGCCCCACGGGATCGAGAGCAGCCAGTCGAGATAGTTGCGCACCACCGTCGCTTCAGCCGACATCGGGCTCATCTGCTTGAGCTTCTTGAGCTCGGCAGTCGCCTTGTCCTTGGCTTCCTTCGACAGCTTGGTGTTGTCGATCTTCTCTTCGAACTCCGCGATGTCGTCGCGCTCTTCGGTGTCGCCAAGCTCCTTCTGAATGGCCTTCATCTGCTCATTCAAATAGTACTCGCGCTGCGTCTTCTCCATCTGACGCTTGACGCGCGAACGGATCTTGCGCTCCACCTGCAGCACGGAGATCTCGCTCTCCATGAGCGTGTAGACCTTCTCGAGGCGATCGGAGACGACCGTGGTCTCGAGCACGTCCTGCTTGTCAGCGATCTTGACGGCAAGATGCGAAGCAACCGTATCGGCGAGCTTCGAATAGTCTTCGATCTGCGCCACGGTGCCGAGCACTTCGGGCGAGATCTTCTTGTTGAGCTTGACGTAGTTCTCGAACTGCGAGACGGCCGAGCGCGCGAGCGCTTCGATCTCGGTTTTCGTGCCGACGGTCTCGCTGATGCGCTCGACTTCCGCCTCGAAGTAATTCGGGTTCTCTGTGTAGCGCAGCACCTTGGCGCGCGCCGTGCCCTCGACGAGCACCTTCACGGTGCCATCCGGCAGCTTCAGAAGCTGCAGCACGGAAGCGAGCGTGCCGACCTGATAGATCGCGTCCGTCGCCGGATCGTCGTCGCCCGCGTTCTTCTGCGCAGCAAGCAGGATGTGCTTGTCGGCGCGCATGACCTCTTCGAGCGCGTTGATCGATTTCTCGCGGCCAACGAACAGCGGCACGATCATGTAGGGGAATACGACGATGTCGCGCAGTGGCAGGACCGGATAGTGATCCTTTGCGGCGACCGTCTTGTCTTTTGTCTGCTTCTCTTCGCTCATGATCGTCACCCGTTTACATTAGGCTGCGCCGGATCCGTCACTCGACTGCATGCCGATCCAGCGCATGCGAAGGCTCACTCTAGCCCCGGCGAGCCGCTTCATTATGGCCGAATCCGGGAAACCCACGCCGCATCTTTCGTTAAGAAGCCAAAAGGCCGCAATCATTCGAAGGGAGCGTCGTTGACGAAAGATGGGGATGGTTGCTGATCTTATCAATAACGCGCCGTCCGGTCGCAAATGCGCCGCAGGCGACACCTTGGAAGCCCGCGGCGACTTGGCCAAAACAGCGGCTCGTTCCGGCTTACGAGGCGGTTGAACCCTTCTCTTCACCCCGTTCGGAGTAGATGCGAAGCGGACGTGCGCCGCCCTCGACCACCTCCGGCCCGATCACGATCTCTTCGACGCCCTTGAGCGCCGGAAGATCGAACATCGTGTCGAGCAGGATGCCTTCCATGATGGAGCGCAGGCCGCGCGCACCGGTCTTGCGCTCGATCGCCTTGCGGGCAATCGCCTTGAGCGCATCCTGGGTGAGCGTGAGCTTCACGTCTTCCATCTCGAACAGGCGCTGATACTGCTTCACGAGCGCATTCTTCGGTTCCGACAGGATCTGAACCAGCGCGACCTCGTCGAGATCCTCGAGCGTCGCGATCACAGGCAAACGGCCGATGAACTCGGGGATGAGACCGAACTTGAGCAGATCTTCCGGCTCGACTTCGCGCAGCACTTCACCCGTGCGACGTTCGTCGGGACCCATGACGCGGGCGCCGAAGCCGATCGACGTTCCCTTGCCGCGACGCGCGATGATCTTTTCGAGACCGGCGAACGCGCCACCGCAGATGAAGAGAATGTTCGACGTATCGACCTGCAGGAACTCCTGCTGCGGATGCTTGCGGCCACCCTGCGGCGGCACGGAAGCGACGGTGCCTTCCATGATCTTGAGCAGTGCCTGCTGCACGCCCTCACCCGACACATCGCGCGTGATCGACGGGTTATCAGACTTGCGGCTGATCTTATCGATCTCGTCGATATAGACGATGCCACGCTGAGCGCGCTCGACGTTGTAGTCGGCGCTCTGCAGAAGCTTCAGGATGATGTTCTCGACGTCTTCGCCGACGTAGCCCGCTTCCGTGAGCGTCGTCGCGTCGGCCATCGTGAACGGCACGTCGAGAATGCGGGCGAGCGTCTGCGCGAGCAGCGTCTTGCCGCAACCCGTGGGGCCGACGAGCAGGATGTTCGACTTGGCGAGTTCGACGTCGTTGTTCTTCGTCGCGTGATTGAGGCGCTTGTAGTGATTGTGCACCGCGACCGACAGCACGCGCTTGGCGTGGAACTGCCCGATCACATAGGAATCGAGAACGGTGCAGATCTCCTGCGGCGTCGGCACGCCGTCACGCGATTTGACGAGCGTGTTCTTATTCTCTTCACGGATGATGTCCATGCAGAGCTCGACGCATTCATCGCAGATGAACACGGTCGGCCCCGCGATCAGTTTCCTGACCTCGTGTTGGCTTTTTCCGCAGAAAGAGCAGTAAAGAGTGTTCTTTTCCTGAGCCATTCTCTTCTCTCACCCGCAGTCAGGGAGTACGTCCGGCGCATCCGGACCACTGGCCCGACCCGGGCCTTTCGGGAGCAAGTACGGCAAAAGCCCGCCGCAAGGTACGACACCGTGAAACCCGATCTCAGCACGCTAGTGTCGCCGAGATCAAGATTCGATTAAGGCCTCTCCCGTCCCAGCCGAACTTCCGTGCGTGATAAACCGAACGTTCACCGCTGGAAGTCGTTTGGTTGGAGGCGGTTAAGCCAGCAAGCTTAACCGCGCAACCTTGTGCGGCCCCAACGATAAATCCGAGCCGGCGGGTACGGATCGACGCAGTCAGATTTGATCATACAACAGATCAAGCCGGGCCTTTAGGGTGCGGCAGTGTGCTCCACCACCGCACCGGAAACACAAAAGGCCTGTTATTCGGACTTCGTATCGACGGCGAGCCGCGGATCCGCGTCCTCACGCTGGCTGAGAACCCGGTCGATGAGACCGAAATCCTTCGCCTGATCAGCGGTCATGAAGTAGTCGCGATCGAGAGTTTTCTCAATCATTTCATAAGGCTGACCGGTGTGCTTGACGTACACTTCGTTGAGGCGGCGCTTCATCTTGATGATGTCTTCCGCGTGACGCTCGATGTCGGACGCCTGGCCGGAGAAGCCACCCGACGGCTGATGCACCATGATGCGCGCGTTCGGCAGCGCGTAGCGCATATCCTTGTGGCCGGCGCAAAGCAGCAGCGAGCCCATCGAGGCAGCCTGTCCAATGCACAGCGTCGCGATCGGGGGTTTCACGAACTGCATCGTGTCGTAGATCGCCATGCCAGCCGTCACCACGCCACCCGGCGAGTTGATGTACATGGAGATCTCTTTCTTGGGATTCTCCGCTTCAAGGAACAGAAGCTGCATGCAGATCGACGCAGCCATGTGATCCTCGACCGGACCCGTCACGAAGATGATGCGCTCCTTGAGCAGACGCGACGGAAGATCGTAGCCGCGCTCGCCGCGAGCAGTCTGCTCGACGACCATGGGCCAGAAAGAACCGGTGATTGTGGCGACGGGATCGCGCATGGGGTCATTGCTCCTCAGAGTGCTTCCGAAAGCATCGGCTCCCGATCAAGGCAAGCCGACATTCCGACTAGAAGCACGATCAATTCAAACAATTAGGCCTTGCTCAGACTTCGAGCCAAGGCCTCGCACGCCCGAATCGTTCGGGCAGTCAGAGACAAGAGATCAGCATAGCTACGCGTGACTTCAAGCCCCCTGCCCACTTCAGCTCGATGGTGATGTGTGCACTTCGAAAAATTCGCACGACACACTTCACAAGCCGAAGAACGGAGGCTCTATGCCTCCGTCACCTTCTCGAGGCTGTCGACCAGCTCCTGACGCGAAACCTTCTTCTCCGAAGGCTTTGCAAGCTCGAGCACGAAGTCGATGACCTTGTCCTCGAAGATAGGCGCACGCAACTCCTGCAGCGCGCCCGGCGTCTTCTCGAAATACTCGTAGACGTTCTTTTCCTGGCCCGGGAAGCGGCGCGCATGATCCATGAGCGCACGACGCATCTCGTCCTGGGTGACCTCGATCTTGTTCTTGTCGCCGATCTCGCCGACGACGAGCCCGAGACGCACGCGACGCTCAGCGATCTTCCGGTACTCGGCCTTCGCCTCGTCCTCGGTCTTGCCTTCTTCGGCAAACGTCTTGCCTTCGCGTGCGAGGCCTTCCGTCACCTGCTTCCAGATGGCTTCGAACTCACGCTCGACCAGGGTCGGCGGCAATTCGAACGAATGCGAGGATTCGAGCGCATCGAGCAGCTCGCGCTTAAGCTTCATGCGCGAAGCCTGATCCAGTTCACGCTTGATCTGCACCGACACGAGTTCTTTAAGATTGTCGAGCCCCTCGGCCCCGAGCGACTTGGCGAACTCTTCGGTGATCTCGGATTTGACGGGCTTCTCGACCTCTTTCACCGTGATCGCAAACACTGCGTCCTTGCCGGCAAGCTCAGTCACCGGATACTCGGCCGGGAACGTCGCCTTCACGTCGCGGCTGTCGCCCTTCTTGGCGCCTTTGATGCCTTCTTCGAAACCCGGGATGAAGCCCGCGTTGCCGATGACGAGCTGCAGGTTTTCACCCGAGCCGCGATCGAATTCGACGCCGTCGACCGTACCCTTGAAATCGATGGTGACGCGATCGCCGTCGGAAGCCTCACGGCCTTCCTCGGCGGCAAATGTCTGGTTGCGCTCGGCGAGCTCTTGGAGAGCTTCGTTGAGCTGCTCGTCTTCGACGTCGGCAACAAGGCGCTCGAGCTTGAGCTCCTTGAAGTCCGTAAGATTGACGTCCGGCAGAACCTCGAAGCTCATCTCGTAGGCGAGGTCAGCCTTGCCGTCGACGACGCTCTCGATTTCCGATGCGCCATCGGCGAGCTGGATATCCGGCATCATGGCCGGACGCTCCTTACGGTCAACAATAGCCTTGTTCGACGTTTCGCGGATCGTCTCCTGCAGCACGTCGTTCATGACGGAGCGGCCGTACACCTTCTTGATGTGCGAGATCGGCACCTTGCCCTTGCGGAAGCCCTTGATCTGCACCTGATCCTTGATCTTGTCGAGGTGAGCCGAGAACCGCTCGCCGAGCTCGTCCGCTCCAACCACGACCTTGAGCTTGCGCTTCAGGCCTTCCGAACTCGTTTCAGTGACTTGCATGACCGACTGCCTTCGCTCGCTCTAATCTCAATACCGCTCAAAGCCCTTTCGGGCGAAACGTCGTATCCCGTCGCAGCAGACCCTTGGTGCGGGCGGAGGGACTCGAACCCCCACGCCTTGCGGCGCTTGGACCTAAACCAAGTGCGTCTGCCAATTCCGCCACGCCCGCGCTCAGGGTCTGGAAACGTCGGCCGTGCCCGGGAGCCTTGCGCCCCAGGCCGGATAGCTAGCCAGCAAAAACAGGGAGCCGGCCCGCTCGGAGCCGGATGGCCGCGCCAGGATTGGCGTATATACGCGGGGCACGCGCCGAAGATCAATCGGCAATGTTCTTAACGAGCGTCTTCAACCAGCCCTTACCGAGACAAATACCGAGGGTTGCGGCCAAATTTGCCAGGAACCGGCAATCGACGCTCATCCGGCCGCGTGAAGCCCCCGGATTCGGCGTCGTTGATGCCGAAAAAAGGCCTCCAGCGATTTCTCGCCGGAGGCCAAGGTTGCGCCTGAGAGAGCGCCTTAAATTTGCAGCTACTCCGCCGGGTGTGCGCCCGCCGAATGATCGCTGGCGCCCGGACGCCGCCTTCCGGCGAGCTTGCTGGTGATGACGTAGAACACCGGCGTGAAGATGAGGCCGAACACCGTCACGCCGAGCATGCCGGAAAACACGGCCGTGCCGAGCGATTGACGCATCTCCGCGCCGGCACCCGTGGCGAGCACGAGCGGCACCACACCGAGAATGAACGCCAGCGAAGTCATGAGGATCGGCCGAAGACGCGTGCGCGCCGCGCTGACAGCCGCTTCATACCGGCTCATGCCGGAATCTTCCGCCTGCTTGGCGAACTCCACGATCAGAATGGCGTTCTTGGCCGCGAGGCCGACAAGCACCACGAGCCCGATCTCGACGAGGATGTTGCGATCGAGCCCCGCGTAATTGACGCCAAGCATCGCCGCCAGAATACACATCGGCACGATGAGAATGACGGCCAGCGGCAGAAGCCAACTCTCGTAGAGCGCCGCAAGCACGAGGAACACGAACACAACCGCGAGCCCGAACGCCACGATCACCGTATTGCCCGCTAGCTTCTCCTGTAGCGCGATCTCCGTCCATTCGAAGCCGAACCCGGCCGGCAAAGCCGTATCGACGATGTGCTCGATCGCCTGGATGCCTTGCCCCGACGAATACCCGCGAGCAAGCCCGACCTGCACCTCTGCAGCCGGAAATAGGTTGTATCTCGGAACGCGGTACGGACCTGTCGTGTCTGAGAACGTCGCGACCGATCCGAGCGGCACCATGTCTCCGGAGTCGCTGCGCGTTCTGAGGTTCGCGACGTCGCGCAACGTCTCGCGATACGGGTTATCCGCCTGCGCGGTCACGCGATAGGTGCGCCCCAGAATGTTGAAGTCGTTCACGAACGCGGAGCCCATGTAAACCGAGAGCGCCTCGAACACGCGCCCGATGGGCACGCCGAGCTGCTCCGCCTTCGTGCGGTCGATGTCGGCCCAGATCTGCGGCGTGCGCGTGTTGAAGAGCGTGAACGGCTGCTGGATACCGGGCACTTGCCCTGCCCCGCCCGCGACGGTCCACGCCGCGCCTTCGAGCGCGTGATAGCCGCGCCCGCTGCGATCCTGCACGTATCCCTTGAGACCGCCGCCGGTTCCGATGCCCGGCACGGAGGGCGGCTCGATCACGAACGCGAACGCTTCCTTGAGTGACGCCATCTGCATTCTGAGATCACCCAGGATCTCATCCTTCGTGAGCTTGGCCTTGATGCGATCCTCGAAGCTCGCGAGACGCACGAAGATCACGGCGGTGTTAGGCGCGTTCGTGAAGGTCGCGCCGTCAAAGCCCGCGAAGGCCACGGCGTCCGACACGCCCGGACGCTTGACCATGATGTCCGACGCGCGCCGCACGACCGCATCCGTACGATCGAGCGTCGAGCCCGGCGGCAACTGGAACACCGCGATGAAATACGTGCGGTCGAGCTGCGGAATGAGGCCCGTCGGCGTTTTTGCCAGCCTGTCGAACGTGAGGAACAGAAGCCCGCCGTAGATCAGCAGCAGGATCAGCGGCAGCCGGATGATCTTCCCCGTCATGCCGGCGTAACCGTGAGACAGCCACTCGAACGATTTGTTGAAGCCACGGAAGAAGAGCCGAACCGGCGCACCGACGATCCGCGACACGAGCGACGGCTTTTGTTCACCGTGCGCGTGCGGTTTCAACAGCAGCGCGGCGAGCGCAGGCGAAAGCGTGAGCGACACGAAGCACGAGATCGCGGTCGAGGCCGCAATCGTGATCGCGAACTGCTTGTAGAACGTGCCCTGCAGGCCCGAGATGAACGCTGTCGGCACGAACACCGCGATCAGCGTCGCCGTAATGGCAACGATTGCGCCGCCCACCTCGTCCATCGTCTGGTGCGCGGCCTCCTTGGGCGAGAACCCTTCCGATAGCTTACGCTCCACGTTCTCGACCACGACGATCGCGTCGTCGACCACGATGCCGATGGCGAGCACGAGCCCGAACAGCGACAGCGTGTTGAACGAGACGCCCAGCGCGCCCATGACTACGAACGATCCGACGAGCGACACCGGAATGGCGATGATCGGAATTACCGCCGCGCGCCACGTCTGCAGGAACAGTATCACAACGAGCACCACGAGGATCAGCGCCTCGACGAAAGTCGTGATCACGGCATCGATCGAATAGCGGATGAAGTCCGTCGGGTTGTAGACGATCGTATAGGCGACGCCCGGCGGAAACTCCTTGGCGATGTTTTCCATCTCGGCCTTGACGGCAGCCGCCGTCGCGAGCGCGTTCGAACCGGGCCGCTGGAACAGCACGACCGCCGTCGCGATCTTGTTCGAGAGATAGGCGTTGACCGTGTAGTCCTGCGAGCCGAGTTCGACGCGCGCGATATCCTTGACGCGCACCACCTCCCCCGTGGGCTCCGCGCGCACGACGATATTCTCGAACTCCTCGGTCGTCGAAAGACGGCCGAGCGTATGCACTGAGAGCGTGAACCCGCCGGGCGACGAGGCCGGCGGCTGGTTGATGGAGCCGGCGGCGACCTGCAAGTTCGCGGCGCGCAGCGCGGCCACCACTTCACCGGCCGTAAGATTGCGCGACGCAACCTTCTCCGGATCGAGCCACACGCGCATGGAATAGTCGCGGGCGCCGAAGACGCGTGAGTCACCGATGCCGTCGATGCGCGCCAGCCGGTCACGCACATAAAGCGTCGCGTAGTTCGAGATATACTGCTGATCGCGCGATCCATCGGGCGAGATCATGTGCACGACCATCATGAGGTCGGGCGACGCCTTGAGCACGGTGAGACCAAGACGGCGCACATCTTCCGGCAATCGCGGCTCCGCGATGGAGACGCGGTTCTGCACAAGCACCTGCGCCTGATCGATGTCTGTTCCCGGCTTGAACACCACGCTGATCGACAGCCGCCCATCACCAGTCGATTGCGACACGACGTAGAGCATGTTGTCGACGCCGTTGACCTCCTGCTCGATCGGCGCAGCAACAGTCTCTGCGATCACGGCCGCGGAAGCACCGGGATAGGTCGCTGTGATGTTGACGGTCGGCGGCGCGATGTCGGGATATTCGGCGATGGGCAATGCCATGCCCGCGATGACACCCACGATCGTCAGGATCACGGACATCACGGTAGCGAAAATCGGCCGGTCGATGAAGAAATGGGAAAGGCGCATGATGTGCTTCCGCGGGCCTCGGCCCTGTGTGAACCGTTGCCCTGGACCTAATGCGTGGCTGGCTTGATCTCGCCGGGCTGCGGCGCAACCGTCGCGCCGCCTCGCACCATCGGGTTCGCAAGCCCGTCCAGGATGATCTTGTCGTTGGCCGTGAGGCCGCTCGTCACCACGCGCAGCCCCTCGTGGATAGGACCGAGCGTAACGATGGCGGGCTTCACGACGTTGTCGTCACCAACGATGAACACGACCTTGCGCATCTGGTCGGACACGACGGCGCTGTCGGGAATGAGAAGTCCGTCGACCTCTCCGCCGAACAACCGGAGGCGCGCGAAGATACCGGGCGAAAACAGGCGATCCTTGTTGTCGAGAATGGCGCGACCACGCATCGTGCCCGAGCGCGGATTGAACTGGTTGTCGACGAAATCCATGGTGCCTTTGTGCGCGAATTCCGCTTCGTCAGCGAGCCGCACCAGCACCGGTTTCGTCTTCTCCTGATCCTGCGCACCGGCCGAGCGGGCATACCGCAGATAATCCGCCTCCGACGTATCGAACACGATGTGGATCGGATCGAGCGAGACGATGGTGGTCAAGAGCGTCGTGCCCTGCGAGCCGCCGATGACGAGATTTCCCGCGTCGACCTTGCGATCCGACATACGCCCCGAAATGGGCGCCTTGACCACAGTCCACTCGAGATTGAGTTCCGCGTTCTTGAGATTGGCTTCGGCGACCTGAAGTTGGGCTTCCGTCACGTTGAGGTTGGCGCTTCGCTGCGTGAAGTCGCGTTCGGTTACCGCGCCGGATCGCACCAGCGGCGCCGCACGCTCCACCTCGCTCAGGGCCAGCGCAACCTGCGCCCGCGCCCGCGTGATCTCAGCCTTCGCGCTCTCTGCGGCGATCTCGAATGGCCTCGGATCGATCGTGAACAGCGGATCGCCCGCCTTGACGATCTGGCCGTCCTTGAAGTGCACCTTGTCAACGAAGCCTGACACGCGCGGCCGCACTTCGACGGACTCCACCGCCTCGAAACGGCCCGAGTATTCGTCCCAAGTGGTGATGCGCTTGGCGAGTGGCTGAGCAACGGTCACGGTCGGCGCAGGCGGCGCTTGTGCCAAAGCAGGCGCGACGTTGCCCGACGCCGCGAGCGCACAGGCAATCGCGATGCCAAGCACCTTGAAATGACGCGTCATGAATGTCCCCCTGCGAACCCGTTGCGGCTTCAGCGCTCTCTACGGGCGCCAGATATAACCGGATCAACCCTTAGGTGCCCAGCACGTATTGCGCAGTGCAACAACAGACGCGGACAGTCCGTCTCTGGTCACGGACCTGGTTCTGCGGTAGGGGACAAAAGAAGCGCCGACATCTGAGGGGCCAAATCATACCGTGACGGGCAATCACCTAGATCGTCGGCAGGTCCTCGCAGCAGCCGCAGCCGGACTGGCGACATCGCTGAGCAGCACCATCTCGCAATCGGTGGCCCAAGAAGCCGGCGACGACGGATCTTACAACACCTTCGCGCCTTCTGGTGTCACATTAGGCCCTAAGGTCCCGTTCTCGTTCGACCTCCTTGCCCAGCGGGCCAAAGAGAATTCCGGCACGCCCTGGGAGCCCACGCCCCTCGTCGCCCCCGAGGTCTTGGAACGCATCGACTATGATGCATTCCAAAAGATCCGCTATCGGACTGAAATGAGCTTGATGCTCAACCATGGGCGCACGCTGCCCGTGCAGCTCTTCCATCTCGGCAAGTTCTCGCGCGATCCCGTGAAGATCCATCTGGTCGAAGGCGATCAGACTCAAGAGGTCCTCTACAATTCCGAGCTCTTCAACACCCCGGAAGGCCACCCCGCACGCGACCTTCCCCAAGGCATCGGCTTCGCCGGCTTCCGCGTCATGGACGCGAACCTGAAGACGGACTGGCTCGCATTTCTCGGCGCCTCCTACTTCCGCACGTCCGGCCCGTTCAATCAGTACGGGATTTCGGCGCGCGGGTTGGCGATCAACACCGGAGCAACCACTCCCGAAGAGTTTCCGCGCTTCACGGAGTTCTGGCTCGACAGCACCGACGAGGACACCGTCGTCGTCTACGCCCATCTTGACAGCGAGAGCGTCACCGGCGCCTACCGCATGACGGCCAAGCGCACGCTCGGACCGGACAACGTTTATCGCATCGTCCAGGACATCGAGGCGCGCCTCTTTGCCCGCCGCGACATCGGCCGTCTCGGCATCGCGCCGTTCTCGAGCATGTACTGGTATGGCGAGACGAACCGACAGCAGGTCGTGGACTGGCGCCCTGAGATCCACGATTCAGATGGACTGGCCGTCTGGACGGGCGCGGGCGAGCGCATCTGGCGTCCGCTCAACAATCCCCCGCGCGTGATGGTCAATGCTTTCATCGACCGCGACGTCCGTGGTTTCGGGCTGCTCCAGCGCGATCGCGATTTCGTGCACTATCTGGATGACAGCGTTTTCTACGAGCGCCGCGCCTCCACGTGGGTGGAACCTCTCGCGCCTCTCGGCCAGGGCGCGGTTCACCTCCTCGAGATCCCGACCGACGACGAGATCCACGACAACATCGCCGCGTATTGGTGCCCCGATGGAATCTTCGCGGCTGGCGAAAGCAGAACCTACCGCTACCGGCTGAGCTGGGTCGACGAGATCCCCTTCCCGGACAATCTCGCGAAGGCAACCGGGACATGGACCGGCATCGGCGGACGCCCCGGTCACAAGCGCCCGGAAGGCGTACGCAAGTTTGTCGTCGATTTCCAAGGCGCGATCCTGAACGATCTCGGCCGCCAGGACGGCGTCGAGATGATCGTAACGCCGGCGCGAGGCGTTCTGAGCAATGCCTATTGCCATCCCGTCGTCGGCCAGCAAGGCCGCTGGCGCGCGCTCTTCGACCTCGGCGTGTCGGGATCCGATCCAGTCGACATCCGGATGTTTCTGAGGAAAGGCGCCCGCGCGCTGACCGAAACCTGGGTGTTCCAGTATTTCCCCGAAAGCACTTAAACGGGCCTAGGTTTTTACTGCTCAGCCCGCGAGAACAACGGGCATGTCAGCGTCTCTCGTAACGCATCGATAAGCTCATCCTTGTCGCGCGCCGTGATCGAGAGACCGCCCGTCTCCTCGGCCATACATTGCGAGCCAAGCTCCGGTCTGAGCCACGTCGATCCCTTCACCTTGAAGCCGATGACGTGGATTGTGAGGTGGCTGGCCTCGTTGCGCAGCTTCCGCGCCATGGCGCACGGATCACCGCTACAGCTTTCCTCCCCGTCGGTCAGCAGCACGACGACTGCAGGCTTATCGCGGAAATGTAGTTGCTCCGCGGCTTCACGAACGGCCGCCGTCAGCGGCGTCTGCCCGGCGGGCACCAGCGCGTTGACCTCATCCATGATCGCTGCCGCACTGTTCGGGCCGGGCTTGAGCCGTAGCTCGATGTTCCTGCAGGATGCATGTGACCCAGGCCCGTAGACCATCAGCCCAAGATCGCGCCGCGGCGTCACCTCAGGCAAAACCGCCGCCAATGCCTCGCGCACTGTCGAAATGTGTGGCCGCACCGCATTCATGTCGGTCCCGGCCATGGAGCCCGACGCATCGAACACCAGCATCGCATCGTCCCGGCAGCGCACGTCATCGCCCGCCGAGGCCGTGAGCGCCCCGAGCGGAAGAAGCGCCACAAGCATGAGAGTACGAGCCCGCATCCGCGCCTCGCATAAAAAAGCGCCGCGTCGTGCAGGGTGGCACGACGCGGCGGATGTTACACTATTACAGCAGAGCGGCGAGACGCCAATCTACTTTGCCGGGCCCGTCTCGACAGGCGTGTCGAGCGTTTCTTGGCCCCATTCGGCCCACGAGCCGTCATAGACCGCAGCGTTCGTTTGCCCGACGACGGCCAGCGCGAGCGACAGCATCGAGGCCGTCACGCCCGATCCGCACGTCGTCACGACAGGCTTCTGCGGATCGATCCCGACATCGCGGAAAATCTGCTCGAGCTCTGCCTTCGATTTCAGCGTGCCGTCGGCATTGAGGATCGTCGGCGATGGAACGTTCTTGGCGCCCGGAATATGCCCCGAACGCAGACCGGGGCGCGGCTCGGCCTCGGTGCCTTCGAAACGACCCTTCGGCCGCGCGTCGACGATCTGCATGCCGCCGTTTGCGACATAGCTCTTCATATCGTCGATGTCGCGAACAAGCTCGTTGTTGAGAAGCGGCGTGAAATGGCGCGCGGTGCGCGTGATCGGCGGCATGTCTTCCAGAGGACGGCCTTCTGCCTTCCACTTTTTGAGACCGCCGTTGAGCACGGCCACGTCCTTGTGGCCCATGGCCCGGAACGTCCACCAAACGCGCGCAGCCGAAAACAAGCCGTAGGTGTCATAAACGACGATGCGCATTCCATCGCCAACGCCGATCTTCTTCATGCGCGAAGCGAACTTCGGCGTGGGCGGCAGCATGTGAGGCAGCGGCGACTTCTCGTCGACCAGATCCTCGATGTCGAAGAACAAGGCGCCCGGAATGTGCTCGGCCATGTATTCGGCCTTCGCATCTCGCCCCGAGTTCGGCAGATGCCAGGAACCGTCGAAGACGATGAGATCGGGCGCGTCGAGATGCTCGGCAAGCCAGTCCGTCTCGACAATCCAGTTCTTGGCGCTCTCCGGCACGAAGCCCTCCTTTGCGTGATCCTGATCTGCCCGCAGACCCATCCTCAGCCGCGAACGCGAGGCCGCGAGGACGAACCCAAAACCGGGGGTGCTGGCTCAAAGACAGGCGCCGCGGGCACCACGTCTGAACCGTGCCGGCGCACCCTAATGTGCTTCAGGAAAAGTGGAAACCGGTTTTCCTGCTGCCGACAAAGGAGACGCAGGCCACTCGCCGGACGCGACACGACGACTTGTCCCGTAGGCGATCACAAGCGGGCGCTAAGCCCTTCAGCGGCCTTACGCAAATGTAATTGTCACGCGCCTCGGCGGCACTTGGCTGTTCGGGCCTCCGCCGCCACGTCTCCTTCAGGAGGGAGCGGAAGGAGAGACTTCATGTCCAAGATCGACCACACACCAAAGCTCGGCCGCACGATGAAGACGGCCGTGAAAACAGTGAAAACAGTCGGCCTAACCCTCAGTCTCAGCCTCGCACTGGTCGCAACGCCCTCGTGGTCACACGGACAGGGCGGTTCCGCAGGCGGAACAGCCCACGTGAGCGCGAGCCGCACGAGTCCGATTTCGCCATCACTTGCTGCACGCTCGGCCACGTCAACCGGCCGAACGACATCGCCAACCACCAGCGCAGCAAGCACAATCGCCCCCAGCGCGCCGACGACGCCCTCCCCCTCCTTCGCGACCCAGTGCGAAGGGGAGGTCTCGGCCAACTGCGAAGCCCGCGCGGAATCGCTTTACGACGCAACGGGCGGGGATCTGGCCGCTCCCTGGTCAGCCCCGGTGCCGACCGTTGTTCCGGCGACGCCCGCCGCTCCCGCCATCGCGGAGCCCACAGCTAACACACAAAACTTCGAGCAGAGCGACGGCGGAAGCGGCGTCGTCATCACCGCCGGCGGCGGACCGACACTCGCCGACTGCATGGCGCTCTGGGAGCCCGCCGTTCATATGACGAAGGCGCTGTGGCGGGACGTTTGCAAACGCACGATGAACGGCATCAACGAGCCGACCCTGGCGCTCAGATCCGTGGACCCGAGCTACAGTTCGGCAGAGCCGGCGCACAAAGTTCGTCACGTAGCGCAGCCGCGGTAGCCATATCCAACGTTGGTCCGTGCCCGCCGCCCGCGTCCGCGATATAACTGCGGTCGTAGGGTTAAGCACGACCAGCGGAGGACGCGATGAAGTTCGCTCATTCGATAAGGGGCTTAGGCATCGTCGCCGCGCTGGCAGCCGCACTTGCCGCCACCGCCGCCCACGCCGGAGCCCCCAAGCCCGATCCCGGCGAAGAGATCATCGCCATTGAGGATCTTCTGAAATCGGGATGGAAGGTCGCGGGCTTCACGAGCACCGGCGACAACCGCTCAGCAATGATCCTCTTTCACCACCCGACCGAAACGACGCTCGTCCAGTGCCTCACGGGCTACGACGTCACCCGCACCCCACGCACCTACCGCAACTGCTACCGGCTGCGCTGAGATCTCAACCGCGCCGACCTCACTCTTCGCTTTCTTCCGTGTCCGCTGCCTTCGGTCCGAGCCGAGTGAGTTTGACACCGGCATCGCGATAAACCGGCAAGGAAGGCCATGTCGCCGCGGCCGCTTCCCATTTATCCGCGTAGCTTTTGAACATCGGCTCCCGCGTCAGCCTCCAAAGCCGCTCGAGGTTGTCGACGTGCATGAAATGGTAAACGTTGTATTGGTCTCCGTGGATCTTCTTGTTGAAGTCGGTCGGCGTGATCGAAGCGCGCGCAGCATCCCAGCCGATCGCCGTACGGACAGTGTTCCTGCCACGCTCGATTTGAAAGCTACCGAGCTGGACCCAAGACTTATCGGCAAGCTTTTTCAATGGATGATAGGTGCCGGTCAAAATCTCGACGCTCACAGTGCCACGATCGGACGCGTTGAACACCAACTCGACCGCATTCTCCTCCGGAAATGACACGTAGTTGAGAAGCGCATTGAGAAGGATATTGCGCGGTTTCGTTTGTGATTTGACGTGATTGTGCCAAACATTCTTCGTGTCCTTCTCGAAAGGAAAGCTTCCCTCATTCGGCACGATCACCGAGCCTTCCATGAACTCGGCATCGGCGCCTTCGACCACGAGGCGTAATTGAGCACTGCCGGAGAGCCGATAGCGAGAATTGGCGAACTCGGGCACGTCGTATAGCGGCAGCAACGCCTTTAACGAGATGAGATTTTGGTCGAAAAGCTCCCGGGCGGCCGGCGAGCCAGTATCGTTCGCGTATCTGGCGAGAATGACGAGAGCGGTCGTCCAACCATTGAGGGTGTAGTCGCCCATCACCTGATGCGGCCACTCCTCGATCACAGCACCCCCGTGGGAACGCCTGAGAACGCCCCCTTCTGAAACCGGTATTGCGAGACTTTTGAGTGCGCGCTCAGCGGCAACTTTGTACTTTTCGTCGCCGCTTGCCTTTGCCAGCGCGCTAAACACCCGGATGTACCGTGCCTGTGTCAAACCTGAGTAGAACGTTCCCGGTAAGGAGGTGAGTTTCATTTCCGGCGTGTAGTAGAAGACGAGAGCGTCGTTTAAATCCGTCATGCGTGAAAGTGCTGCGTCGGCAACGGTTCGCGCCGCTTTGAGATAGCGCGCTTCGCCCTTTCCTCGGAAAAGGCTGAGATAGTCGCCAATGACATACGCTCCGTAAATGGGATGGGGTACGAGTCCATGAGACAAACGCCGCCCAGGATAACCGTCGGGCAAAAACTCGAGCTTGTAGAACTCATAAGTCTTTTGGCGTTCCGCAGAAACAGGCGGCAACTCAATGGCCGCGGCGCGCGGAACAAACGCAACCAATAGAGCCCAGATAATCGCTTGTCGCATAAACATCATTGCAGCCCCCTATTATAATCTCAAAGGTTATAAGAGGGTCACGCGGCATTCGGCAATGAGGCTCGACATAATCCGTGTTGAGCGCGCCAGCTTACAAAGTGTTGAGTAAGGGAACATACGGGCCTTATCCGCGATTTTAGATTGCCGGGTCATTATTGAGGAGGAACCGCATGCTTCGTACAACTGCAATTGCTGCGACGTTCGCGTTGGGAATGATGGCACTTGGGGGCGTCTCGACCGCGCAGGCGGCACCGATGACGTCCCTCGCGAAGCCCGAAATCAAGAGCACGGTTGAGCACGTCCAATTCCGCCGCTACTGCCGCAGGTGGCATTGGGAATGCCGCTCCCGCTGGGGCTTCGGATGGCGCTATCAGCGCTGCATGGCGCGCCACGGCTGCTGAACCGTCAGGCAGTCGCCTGATCTGAGGCTCTAATCTACTGGAAAACAATCGTGAGCGACGCAGCCCTCTGCGCCGCTCACAGTGTCATGAGCGCGTCTGCGCTTATCGCGCTTGAAACACACCACCTAACAAATTGAAAAGTTTGGTGAGCCGGGAGGGAATCGAACCCTCGACCCCATGATTAAAAGTCACGTGCTCTACCCCTGAGCTACCGGCCCCGCCGCGCCACGGGCCAATCGGCGACCCCAAGCGACATTCGAGAGTGGGCTTTCTAGGGGGCTCGCGAGGCCCGGTCAAGAAAAGCCGCACGGATCGGGCCAGATGTCACGGGAGAGACGCACTTTTCTCAAGCTCAGTCCGATTTCGGAAAAATGCCGCGTCGCTTTCGCCACACCTTGGGCTATGAGAGGCCCACGAAAGCGCCAGCGACATGCCGAACAGCCCCACACCCGCCCCCACCGACGAGAGCCGCCAGCGGCTCCGTGCCATCGGCTTCATGCTGATGGCCGTCGTTCTGTTTTCGGGGCTCGACGCATCGGCCAAATACCTCACCACGCGCGAAGGTCTCGGCATCGGGCAGGTCGTCTGGTCGCGCTTCATCGGCCAGTTCACCCTCCTGCTTATGCTGGTGCCCTCGTTCGGCGTCATGAGCGCAAAGGCGTTGTTCACCACCAGCCGGTTCGGCCTGCAGATGGTGCGCTCGGTTCTGATGGTCGGCACGACCGCGTTCAACTTCCTGGCGCTCGAATATTTACGCCTCGACCAGGCGATCACCATCGTGTTCCTGGCGCCGCTCATGGTGGCATTGCTGGCTGGCCCCCTGCTCGGCGAATGGGTCGGGCGGCGCAGGATGTTTGCGATCATGGTCGGGTTTCTCGGCGTCCTGGTCGCCATCCGCCCTGGCGTCGGCACCTTCCATCCTGCCGTGCTCTACTCGTTCGGCGCGATGCTCGCTTATGCCCTCTTCATGCTGCTCACGCGGCACATGGCGAAGTTCGACCCGCCGCTGGTCACGCTTTTCTATTCGATGTTCGTGGGCACGTTCTGCGGCATCCCCTTCGCGATCGCGGATTGGCAGACGCCGCCCGACACGCTGGCCTGGGTACTACTCTGCTCGCTCGGCATTCTCGGTGGCCTCGGCCACTGGATGTTCTTGCACGCTTACAGGCTGGCCCCAGCCTCCGCCATCGCCCCGTTCCTCTACATGCAGCTTCTGAGCATGGTCGCGTTGGGCTACATCGTGTTCGGAGATCTGCCCGATCTCTGGACGCTCGCGGGCGCAACGCTGATCGTGGGATCAGGCGTCTACCTCGTGCATCGCGAGCGCAAGGTCGCCCGCGAGGTCGCCGACGCAACCGCGCTGTCTTAATCTCTCTGGCTAAGCATTCACAGCCGGCTTCGGAACGATGCGCGCCTTCGTCTCTTCGGCCCAGGCTTCGAAACGGCGCTCCTCGATGGCCTTGCGCATGGCCGCCATCAGGTCCTGGTAAAACACCGTATTGACCCACGACAGGATCATGGCGCCGAGATACTCACCAGACCGCACAAGGTGATGCAGATAGGCCCGCGAATATTCGCGCGCCGCCGGACACGAGCTTTCGAGATCGAGCGGACGGGCATCGTCCGCATGACCCGCATTGCGCAGGTTGACCGGACCTTCCCATGTGTACGCGAGACCATGCCGCCCGTTTCGCGTCGGCATCACGCAGTCGAACATGTCGATGCCACGGCGCACGGATTCGATGAGATCGAGCGGCGTGCCGACACCCATGAGATAGCGTGGCTTCTCTTGCGGCAGGAACGGCAGCGTGGCTTCGAGCGTCGCGAGCATCGCCTCATGCCCCTCGCCGACCGCGAGGCCACCGACCGCGTAACCCTCGAACGGCATTGCAACCAGCGCCTCAGCAGAACGCCGCCGCAATTCCGGGTCGATGCCACCCTGCACGATGGCGAACAAGGCTTGCCCCGGCCCCGCGCCTCCGCTCGCGCGCTGCGTTTCGAAGGCACGCCGGCTGCGCTCGGCCCAGCGCAACGACAGCTCCATCGCCCGCTCGACCTCCTTGCGTTCGGACGGCAGCTCGATGCATTCGTCGAACTGCATCTGAATGTCCGAGCCGAGCAGGCACTGGATCTCGATCGAGCGTTCCGGCGTCAGCATGTGTTTCGAGCCGTCGAGGTGCGACTGGAACTTCACGCCCTCCTCGGTGATCTTGCGGATCTTGGAAAGGCTCATGACCTGGAACCCGCCGGAGTCGGTCAGGATCGGCTTCTCCCAGCGCATGAACGAATGCAATCCCCCGAGCTTCGCGACACGCTCCGCTCCCGGCCTGAGCATCAGGTGATAGGTATTGCCGAGCAGGATATCCGCGCCCGCATCGCGCACCTGCTCCGGATAAAGCGCCTTCACCGTCGCCACCGTTCCGACCGGCATGAACGCCGGCGTGCGGATCGTGCCGCGCGGCGTCACCACCTCGCCGCGACGCGCGGTGCCGTCCGTTCCAAGCAGGCGGTAGTGAAATGTATCGGTGTCAGACATCGCATTCCGTCGTGTTGCTCGGCGCGCGAATCAGGAGCGAAGCGTCGCCATAGGAATAGAAACGATAGTTCGAAGCCACCGCGTGCGCGTAGGCCTCCTGCATGACGTCTAGCCCCGCAAACGCGCTCACCAGCATGAAGAGCGTGGAGCGCGGCAGATGGAAGTTGGTCATGAGCACATCCACCGCGCGAAAACGATAGCCCGGCGTGATGAAGATATCGGTCTCGCCGGCAAATGGCCTGATGATGCCATCCACTCCGGTTGCGCTTTCTAAAAGCCGCATCGACGTCGTGCCGACGGCAACGACGCGACCGCCGCGCTCGTGCACCTCGTTGAGCGCTGCCGCCGTCTCAGCCGAGACCTCGCCGTACTCGGCGTGCATCTTGTGGCCAGCCGTGTCATCCACCTTCACAGGCAAAAACGTGCCCGCGCCCACGTGCAGCGTGACCAAATGGCGAGACACGCCACGCGCCTCGAGAGCATCAAAAAGCTCGGGCGTGAAATGCAGGCCCGCCGTCGGCGCCGCGACGGCCCCGTCGCGCGCGGCATAAACCGTCTGATAGCTCGTGCGGTCGCGGGCATCTGGCGCGCGCTTGAGCGCGATGTAAGGCGGCAGCGGCATTTGCCCCACCGCAGCGATCGCCTGATCGAGATCCGGGCCAGAGAGATCGAAGGCCAGTTCGACTTCGCCCGCCTCGAGCCGAGCCGACACCGTCGCATCGAGCACGCCAAGGAGGCACGCCTCTTCGCTTTCGCTCCCGAGCCGCACGCGATCGCCGACCTGCAAACGCTTCGCCGGTCGCGCCAACGCCCGCCAGCGGTTGCCATCCACGCGCTTCAGGAGATTGAAGCTGACGCCGGAACGCAGCTCTCCGCGCACGCGCACACCCTCGAGCGCCGCCGCTATGACGCGCGTGTCGTTGAGCACGAGCGCATCGCCTGGCTGTAGGAAGTCCGTCAGATCGCGCACGGCCTTGTCTCTAAGCAGCCGCTCGCCCGCCGGATCGACCACGAGCATGCGCGCCGCGTCGCGCGGCTCGACAGGCGTCAGCGCTATGCGGTCGTCAGGAAGCTCGAAATCGAAAAGGTCGGTACGCATGGGCGCTTCTCATAGCCTCAACTGGGCCACAGAAGGAACCCCTGCGACAAGGAAGCGTTGACAGGAGATGCAGCACACACCCTTCGCAAGCGGTACGCCCGGTCCAACCAAGCCCAACCGATCGCCATCGGACCCGGATCCGCACAAGCCGCCGGAGCCCATGCGGCCGGACCCGACAAAGGAGCCCGTTCCGCCGCCTCCGGATCAGGACCCGGAACCCAAGATTGCGCCCCCCGACGGCCCGGGCGAGCCACAGCCTGAATGGTCGTAAAGGTTAGGACGCCCCACGGATCGCAGCGGCGAGCCCGACGACGGCCACTGCCGCCCAGGACAGGATCATGAGCGATCCGCCAAGGGGCGCCGCCATAGGAAAAAGGCGGCCTTCGAGCAGCACGCGCGCCGAAACGTCCCCCGAGAAAAGCGTCACGGCAAGCAGCATGAGCGACGCGATGCCGAGCAATGCCGACGGCCAGGGTGAGCTTCCGGCTAGAGCGCTGATGGCGATCACAGCCGCGGCATGCAGGATGAGGAACAACGCCGCGCTCGTGAGCGACGGATCGGAGACGCGATGCGCCGCAACAGCCGCTAGAGCCACGCCGGCAGCTCCGAGCAGTCCGGCAAATGCCACGTTCACGAATGCCCAGGTTTGAGCCGTCATCTTCGCCTCGCTAAAGAAACCGCACCATCAGCGCGCCGACTATGACGAACACGGCGCCGAGCACGCGCCCCGCCGTGATCTCATGATGCACGATGCCGAGAAAACCGTAGTGATCGAGCAGCAGGCCCGCAGTGATTTGCCCGGCAATCGCGAGCGCAATCAACGCGCCGACGCCGATAACCGGCGTCAGCACGATAGCGACGGTGATGTAGATTGCGCCAAGGATACCGCCGAGCCACAGCATCGGCGGTAGCGAAGCAACGTTGCTCCACGCGATCTCGCCCCGCGTCACGACCAGCGTGACGGCGATGAGAAAGACGGTCCCGACGACAAACGATAAGGTCGCGCCAGCGAGCGGATGTCCGATCCGCGCGCTGGCAACGGCATTGATCGGCGCCTGGACGGAAAGCACCGCACCGACCAGGAATGCCACGAAGCTGAAAACCAGCGCCTGCATCGACATCGACACGGCCTTTCGCGTCAATTAGGCCGCGTCTGCGGCGACTTTGACCGACGTCATGCGATCGGGGTTTTGCACCGGCTCGCCGCGCTTGATCTTGTCGACATTCTCCATGCCTTCGATCACCTGACCCCAGACCGTGTACTTGCGATCGAGGAAGGTCGCGTCGTCGAACACGATGAAGAACTGGCTGTTGGCGCTATCGGGCGAAGCCGCACGCGCCATCGAGCATACGCCGCGCACATGCGGCTCGGCATTGAACTCGGCCTTGAGGTTTGGATACTCGGAGCCGCCCGTTCCGGTGCCCTTGGGGCAGCCGGTCTGCGCCATGAAGCCGTCGATAACGCGATGGAACACGATGCCGTCGTAGAAGCCCTCGCGCGCGAGCTGCTTGATGCGCTCGACGTGCTTCGGGGCAAGATCCGGACGCAGCGCGATCACGACACGGCCCTGGGTCGTTTCGATGATGAGGGTGTTCTCGGGGTCTTTGATATCGGCCATGTGTAAGCTCCACTAAGTTGAACGAAATGGCGTCCGCTCGGCCTCGACGGCCCAGACTGCGAACGCCGCAAATGGGATGTGAGTTCAGGGCGCTGCCGGCGCCATGTACATTTTGATGATCGTATCCGGGTGCGGCGGCGGCTCGCCCTTGGCGAGCATATCGACATTCTGCATGCCTTCGACAACCTGCGCGAACACGGTGTACTGCCCGTTGAGATGTGGGGCATGTGTGAAGCAGATGAAGAACTGGCTGTTGGCGCTGTTCGGATCGCCTGTTCTGGCGGCTCCCAGCGTGCCGCGCTCGAACGCCGTCGGCGTGAATTCCGCAGGCAGATCCGGATACTTCGATCCGCCCACGCCGATCCCCTTCGGATCGCCCGTCTGCGCCATGAAGCCTGGGATCACGCGATGCCACTTAAGGCCGTTGTAGAAGCCCTCGTTGATCAGCATCTTGAACCGCTCGACATGCTTCGGCGCGAGATCGGGCCGGAGCCGGATCTTAACCTTGCCGGTCTTGAGCTCCATGATGACGGTGTTGGCGGGGTCGTCAGCGACCGTGCCGGTTGTGACACCGCTGCCACCCTGCGCAGGCGGGGTCGCGGCGCTGATCTGGCCATTCGAGGAACTGCACGCGGCAAGCCCGAAAACCATCATCAGCGCGGCAAGAACCTTGAACGTCTGCATGAGCGCTACCTGACCCTTGTTGAACGGCCATCCCGGCCCGACTCTCTGAGGGCCGACTTTATGACCCTTTGCGCGCGTCCCGGCAACCGAACCGCCTAGCTTTTCGACGCGTCCTTTGCGCGGGTGGCAAGCCTCAAGGCCACACCCTTGGAAACGAACGGCGTAACGTCACCGCCCATAAGCGCAATCTGGCGCACGAGATTGGCCGCGATATGCCGAACCTCTGGCGAAGCCGCGACGAACACCGTTTCCACGGAGGGCGCCATCTCGCCGTTCATGTTGGCCATCTGCATCTCGTAGTCGAAATCGGTGCCGTCCCGGAGCCCGCGGAAAATCACGCTGGCGCCATACCGCTGAGCGGCCGAAACGGCGAGATCCGAGAACGTGACGACCTCGATTGGGATGCCGGCAGCCGTCGCGATGGCCCGCGTCTCCGCTTCGAGCATCTCGACGCGCTCGTCGTCGTCGAACAGCGGCGATTTCGCCGGATGCACGCCAATGCCGATCACCAATCGATCCACGAGCCGCGAGGCGCGTGCGATGATGTCCGTGTGTCCAAGAGTGACGGGATCGAACGATCCCGAGTAGAAGCCGGTTCTGGTCATGCGGCCATGGTGCCGGGCGGCTGTGTCAAATTCAATACCGGACAGTCATCAATAGGCCCGCGGACGGATTTCTTCGTGAACGGCCAGTGAGTTGCATGTCAGCATTTAGCGCCGCATCGCCCATAAAAAAGAGGCCGGGTGACCCGGCCTTAAGACCATGATCGCTTCGGACCCTATCAGTCCGAAGCGTGAATCATCGGTCTCCTCGAAAACCTAGAGGGCAATCGCTGTCCAAACAAAACCGATTGCGCTCTAGATGTCCGCTTCCCCTAAAAGGGGTGCGGATCGGGTTACGCTAGGGAAAGCGCTATTTGAGCGCAGTGGTCTCGCGCGGCGCAAAGAGGTCGTCGAGATTGAAGCGGTAACCGAAGCCGAGGCTGTAGATCCACGGATTGACCTCGACATCGGCCGTGATCCCCGTGCCCTTCCAGGACGCATCGGTGTCGATCCAGGTCTTTTTGATGTCGGCGTTGAGATACCAGCCGCCGCCAAGCGAAATATCGACGCCCGCCTGGAGGGTCAGACCGAACGCGTCATCGAGCTCGATCTTACTGCCGGCCACGGGAGCGATATTGTCTGACCGACCTTCGCCAAAGAAGTGGATGTACTGCACGCCCGCGCCGACGTACGGCTTGAACGCACCGATGCTGTCGAAGTGATATTGCAGCGTGAGAGCCGGCGGGAACACCCAGAAGTCTCCGAGATCGACACCATCGATGATGCCTTTCCCTTCGGCTTCGAGCTTGGCGAAGCAGCAGAAGAGTTCGACCGCAAGGTTCTTGCTCAGGAAGTAGGTGAGCGTCAGCGTCGGCAGAACCTCGGTGTCGACCTCAGCATCCGCTCCCGCAACGCCCACGCCGCCTGCAAACACGTTGGCGCTCGAGTCCGGATCGAGCACCGTCCCCTGAACGCGCACCAGAACGTTGCCGGTTTCGCTGCCCGCGAGCGTAGGAACGGATCCGGCAGCAAGGCAGGAGACGCACGCAGCAACGGCGCCAAGAGATTTCAAATTCATCATCAGTCAATTCCTCTTCCCGTAACCGGCAGTCACGCGTCGGCATTCAGCACTGCCGCGACCATGCTCTGCGTCGGCGCTGGTCATAAGTTTGAAATGACCGCGAAAACTGTCTCGGATCAGCGGAAGCGCCATCGCGAAGCGATCGTTGCGCCGATGCCACGAATGGCTGATCGCGATCAAAAGAGGCGCGGCCGCAAGCCGCGCGCGAAACCCATCCGCATTTGATTGCAGTCAAGGCGAAGCGAGGCAGAGCAGCCGAAGACTTCAACATCTGCTGATCAAAGCCGCGTCGTGATGAAAGATTTCATTCGCCTTCTGTCCGGATCACTGAGGCCTCCGGCCGTGTGCATTGCTGCGCGCCGGCATCAGCAATTGCCGCTCTCGCTCGGCTGCGATGAAAATGCGTATGTGATCGGCAAAGGCATCCATCTAGCGCGCGCACCCATCGCCAACGACCGCCACCAGGTGCTCGGCGTTCTCTATCCGGGCGATTTCGTGCGGGCAGGCACGTTGCCGCCTTTCGAAGGGGTCGCGATCATTTCCGTATCCGAAGTGGGTCAGGCTTGGCGCATGCGCTGGCCTGCAGCCAAGCCGCTCATCGATGAGAACCCGGATCTTGCCCGGCGCATTGCCTATAACGTCGCGGATCAGGCGGCACGAACAGCGCTTCACCACGCGATCGTTGCGGGGTTGACCAGCGAAGAGCGCGTTGCAGCCCTCCTTATCGAGATCGCGCTGCGCACGGGAACGATGACACCAGTTGGATATCGCTTCGAGATGCCGCTCTCGCGAACTGACATCGCCGAGCATCTCGCTCTCAACGCCGACACCGTATCGCGCATCGTCTCGCGCATGCGTGCTGATGGCCGCATCGTGCGCACGGGGCAGCAGCGGATTCTGTCCGTTGATATCGACGCCCTGGCCGAGGATTGCCCGGTGTCTCCCGCACTCATCCGCATGCACGCGCGCAATCACTGCGAAACATCACATCCCGCGCTGGAGCGCACTAGCCAGTCGGAGAGCGCGTGACGACATGAGGGCCGATGTCGGCCAGCGTCCGGCAGCCTGAAAGCGCCATCGCGATCTCGAATTCGTCGCGCAGTACCCGCAACACGTGTGCAACACCGAACGCCCCGTTGACCGCGAGCCCGTAAACGATCGGACGGCCCACGAACACCGCCTGCGCCCCGAGCGCCAGCGCCTTCAGAACGTCGGTGCCGCGCCGGATACCGCCATCGACGAGAACCGGCAACCGCCCGGCGACGGCCGACACGATGGATGGCAGCACGTCGATCGTGGCGGGGAGCGTATCGAGTGTCCGTCCCCCGTGGTTCGAGACGATCAGCCCTGCCACACCGGACTCGACGGCGCGCACGGCATCGTCAGGAGAGAGAATGCCCTTGAGCACGATTGGAAGGCGCGTCTGCCCGCCGAGCCAGACGACATCCTCCCACGTCGGCGCTTGCGCCATCAAACGATCGAACACCGCGCTCTGGCCCGGCTTCAACGCCGCCATGGCCGGTACATGCGCCGTGAGATTGGCTGCTGTCACACCGAGCGGAAGCGCGAAGCCCGCCCGATGCTCGCGATTGCGCACGCCGTTGATTGGCGCGTCCACGGTGACGACGAGAACTTCGTAGCCCGCAGCCTCGGCGCGCCGCACGAGCGCCAGTGTCGCCTCCCTCTCGGGCTGCAGGTAAAGCTGGAACCAGCGACAGGTCGCGCCCGCCGCAGCCGCATCCTCCAACGTCACGCTCGCCTGCGTGGACAGCACCATGCAAGTATCCTGTGCTTCCGCTGCCGCCGCTGTTGCGCGCTCGCCGTCTTCATGCGCGAGTTTCTGATAGGCAACAGGAGCGACGAAGATTGGATGCTCGTAACGCTGACCGAGAAGGCTGAAGCGCGTATGCCCGCCAGCACCGCCACGCAGTACGCGCGGGGAAATCGCCAGCCGGTCGAACCCCTCGCGGTTCCAACGCAACGTGATCTCGTCCGCCGAGCCGCCGGAGAAATACGCCCACGCATTGGCGTCGAGCCGTGTTTCGGCCAGCCGCTCGTAATCGGCAAGCGAAACAGGGGCTGGCGCATCACGCTGCACGTTTCTACGTCTCCGCCCAGGAGCGCAGCAAGTTGTGGTAGTGCGCCGTGAGACCGACCACGGCCTGATCGTCGTCCGGCAGACGAGAGCGGATGCTCATGATCGACATGTCGAGATCGTAGAGCATGTGGCGCTTCCAATCGTCCTTCACCATGGACTGCGTCCAGAAGAACGACGCCCAGCGGCTACCGCGCGTCACAGGGGTCACACTGTGCATGCTCGTCGCCGGATAAATCACCATATGGCCAGCCGGCAGCTTCACGGTGTGTGTGCCGTAAGTGTCGTGCACCACAAGTTCGCCGCCGTCGTAGTCCTCAGGCGGCGTGAGGAACAAGGTCGACGACACGTCCGTGCGCATACGCTGCCCTGTTCCGGGAATGGCGCGGATTGATCCATCGACATGCGCCCCGAATGTCATACCCTCGTCGTAGCGATTGAACATCGGCGGCAGCACGCGCAGCGGCAGCGTCGCGGTCATGAACGTTGGATTCACGCCGAGCGCCCGCAGAATGATCTGTCCAAGCTCCTGCGCGATCGGCGCATCGATGGGCACCTGCAGGTTCTTCTTCACTTTGACCGCCTGATCGCCGGCCGTCACGCGCCCGTCCACCCACTCCGTGCTTTCGAGCACGCGACGGATGTGCGCCAGTTCATCCGGCTTCAGCACATCGGGAATGGTGACGAGCATCGTTGGTTAACTCCAGGGAGCGCCTCCGGGGTAGTGTTTGCGGCTCATGGCGAAGCCGCGCAAGTGACAAGTCCATCGAGACGCGTGACACAAACAAAAATTGCCGGGCAAGCCCGGCAATTCGTCGTCGGTCTCGGTAAAACTTGCCGCCCGCACGTAACAAGCACGTGGCGGGCGGCAATGTCTATATTGTTTCCGACTAAAGTCAGAAATCGAAGCTGGTTCCGATGCGATAGGTGCGGGGTGCGCCCTGGGTCGCGCGCTGCCCTGCCCAGTTCGTCGAAATCGCGTATTCCTCATCGAAGATGTTGTCGATGTTGAACTGCAGCGCGACGTTGTCCGTCAGATCGTAGGACGCCATCGCGTTGACGAGGAAGTAGTCAGGCAACTTGCCGTACTTGCCGTTCGGAATGACACGCAGCGCATCGTCCGGACGGCCGATCCACTGATCGCCGACATACTGCACGCCGCCGCCGAGCGTGAACTTGTCCGTCACGTCATAGGTCATCCAGAGCGTCGCGGAGAAATTCGGCGTAAAGGCTAGCTCGTCGCCATTGGTCGTGGTGACCGGAACATAACCGGGAAGCGCACCGCCGCCTGTGCCGTAGTCGCCCGACACAGCCGCATCGACGTCGGCACCATGCTTGCGTTCGCTGTCGAGGATCAGGATGCCGCCGAATGCCTTCCAGCGCTCGGTCAGGTTGCCGGCAATGCCGAGCTCGATACCCTTCACGACCTGCTCGCCGTAGACGATGTTCGCGCTCGTGCCGTGCGGCACCTTGGACTTCTCCGTGTAGAACGCGGCCGCCGTCGTCGACAGCTTGCCTCCGAAGAAGTCCCACTTCACGCCCACCTCGTAATGATCCATCTCCACTGGATCGGCGCCGGGGATGAATCCAGGGAAGCCGTTCGCGCCGGAACGCGAGATGTCGGAGTTGGAAAGGAACGAGCCGGGAGGAAGCGTCGAGGCGCCGTACGTCGCATAAAGCGAGCCGTTCGGAGCCGGCTTGTAGACGAGACCGATCTTGCCGCCAACCGTCGTTTCGCTGTCCTCGTAGCCGTCCAGACCATCGGGAGCGGGAGCGCCGGCAGCCGTCTTCGATGTGAAGTCGACCTTGTAATGCTCGACGCGCATACCGCCGACGAGATCCAATTGCCGCGTGAGCTGGATCGTATCGTAGAAATAGCCCGCAACCGTATCGATATCGACGCCGCTCCGCTCTGTCGGAACGAACGGAATCCCCGGATTACGGTAAGGATCCGGATTGAAGATATCGGTGTATTGGCCGGCGTTGTTGATCTCGCCGCGGCGCGGCGCATCCGATGTCTCACGCACGAATTCGATACCCGTCGAAATCGTATGCTTGAAACCGCCCGCCACGAATGTTCCGGCGAGGTTGGTCAAGTTGCTGATCGACTCGTTGTCGCGGATGTAATCGACCTGTCGGGTCTGAACCGTGTTGCCTACCACACCGAACGGGAGCACCGAGCGCGCCTCACGATCGGCCTGAGACCAGCGTGTCTGGTTGGTGATCGTGAAGTTCGGCGAGATATCGTATTCGAGCCGCGCAAGGAACGTGTCGGTCGTGACGTCGTCGAAATCCGAGGCGAGCCCATAGTAATTCTCGCGGTTCACGCCGCCGAATGCTGCATCGTAGCGCGGCAGACCTTTGACGATCTGCGCAGGCACACCACTGTCCGGGCGATCGTTGCGCTCAAGACGCTCGTAAGAGAACGTTGCGCGGAACTCCGTTCCGAGACCGAAGGTGATCGATGGAGCAAGTCCGTAAGCGTCGAGATCGGCAAAATCCCGGCCCATGACGCCGCCGTTTTCGTACATGCCGTTCATGCGAACACCGACCGTGCCGATGCGCTGATTGACGTCGATGGTCGAGCGAAACAGCGGGTCGGTACCGTAATCGTCGAAGCTGAGGCTCGAGCTTCCGCGAACGAAATTCTCGGCCTGCGGAACCTTGGTGACGAGGTTCACGTAGCCGCCTGCACCGCCACGTCCGTTGTCCGACGAAACGCCCTTGTAGACCTCGACCTGCTCGATATTGAACATATCGCGCGCGAAGCTGCCGTTGTTGCGGACGCCGTCGCTGAAAATGCTGCCGCTCGTATCGAAGCCGCGCAGCTTGAAGTTGTTGATCGACGTCGTGAAGCCGTTTTCGCCGGCGTCGAACGTGATGCCTGGCGTGTTGCGCAGCGCCTCAGTGAGAGTGGTCGCTCCGCGCTCCTTGATGATCGTGCCCGGAATGACCGTCACGGTCTGCGGCGTGTCCAGCAGCGGACCGGTGATCTTGCTCGACGTTGCGTATTCGGCGTTGTACTGGCCGGGCGCGACTGGGCCAGCCTGACCGGGAAGCGGAGGCTGCTGCGGGCGCTCCGCGACCGGCGCGGGCGAAGGCGCCTGCGGAGCCGGGCTCGTCGGAGCGACCTGCTTTTTCGCGGCGGTGTTCTGTTTCTTTTTCTTTGCGGTCGTCTCGACAACCAACGGCGGCAGATCGGCAGGTGCCGCCGCCTCCTGCGCTTGAGCGATCGCGGCCGGACCAGCCATCACGGCGAACGCGGCAAGCAAACCAGTCGCCGCGACGTCTTTGCGCCCGGCAGAAGCTCCCTCGATGAATGCAGCGTCATTCGGTGCAACGCTCAAGCTGTGCGGCACCACTGCCGGTTCGCGAGCAGATGTCATGGTCTTTCCCCTAACTTTGCCCCTGTTTGGAGGAGCGCGAAACACACCGGGACAAAACCGAAGAATCTCGTTCAAGCCCGTGTAGCTTCCAAAAAATAATACCCAACAAACCAAGTCAACAAAGCCACTCATGTCATAAGAGTGACGCCCCACCTCGGGATGCAAATCAGCACCAGAGACAACTAGGCGTCCTTTGAGCACCAGCCGTCAGCGCTATGATTCTACTGTTTTTTCGAGAGGGGGTAGCGGCACCGGCGGCGGCCGATTGCATAACTTTGAAAGTACAGAAAGCGAAATGCACCACACCAACCCATCCGCATGAATACGGATGGTGAAGCACGGAAATCGCGCCGGAAAACCACAAACACGCAGTGGGCGAATGAATTTCGACGTAATTCGCAGAATGAAAAACGGGGCGCCAAGGCGCCCCGTTTTGTTTTCTGATTAAGCTTCGGTGTCTGGCGTCTCGCCGCCGCCGTCATCCTCGGAACCGTCGTCCGGAATGCGTTCCACCGACACGACGCGTTCTTCCGCTTCCGTCTTGAAGATGCGTACGCCTTGCGTGTTTCGGCCCGCGATGCGCACATCGTCCACCGGACAGCGGATGAGCTGGCCGCCATCCGTCACCAACATGATCTGATCCGAGTGCTCGATGCCGAACGACGCGACGAGGTTGCCGTTGCGCTCGTTGACGACCATCGCGACGATGCCTTTGCCGCCGCGTCCGGACGTCCGGTATTCGTAGGACGAGCTACGCTTACCGAAGCCGCGCTCCGAAACCGTGAGCACGAACTGCTCTTTCGCAGAGAGCTCAGCGTAGCGCTCGGGCGAAAGATCGGCTGCGGCCTCTTCGCCCTCTTCCGCCTCGACCTCGGGCTCGACTGGCGCCTCCGCTTCGTCACCGCCCTCGCTGCGACGGATCTGCGCCGCCTGCTTGAGATAGGCAGTGCGCTCGGCTGGCGTCGCATCCACATGCGTGACGATCGCCATCGAGATGACTTCGTCGCCATCGTCGAGACGGATGCCGCGCACGCCGTTGGAGTCGCGGCCTTTGAACAGCCGCACCTCGTCTTTGATCTGGAAGCGGATGCAGCGGCCTTGCGCCGTCGTCAGCACCACGTCGTCCTGCGGCGAGCAGATCGCAACCGACACGATACGATCCGGCTCTGAACCCTCGTCTGCGTCGAGCTTCATCGCAATCTTGCCGTTGCGATTGATGTTCTCGAAGTCGGTCAGCGCATTGCGGCGTACGTTGCCGCCCTTCGTCGCAAACATCAGCTCGAGCTTCGACCAAGTGTCCTGATCCTCCGGCAGCGGCAGGATGGACGTGATCACCTCGCCCTGCGCGAGCGGCAGAAGATTGATCAGCGCCTTGCCTGCTGCCTGCGGTGTCGCGGCCGGCAGCCTCCACACCTTCATGCGGTAGCACATACCGCGCGAGGAGAAGAACAACACGGGCGTATGCGTGGATGCGATGAAGATCTGCGTGACGAAATCCTCGTCGCGCGTCGACATCCCGGACCGCCCCTTGCCACCGCGCCGTTGCGCGCGATAGGTCGAGAGTGGAACGCGCTTGATGTAGCCCTTGTGGGAAACAGTGACGACCACATCCTCGCGCGCGATCAGATCTTCGTCGTCGACCTCGCCTTCGATATCGACGATCTCGGTCTTGCGCGGCGTCGCGAATTCGTCGCGGATCGCCTGCAGCTCGCCCTTCACGATATCGATGATGCGGAGCCGAGAGGACAGGATCGCTAGATAGTCCTTGATCTCCTCGGCGATCTTCTTGAGTTCGTCGCCGATTTCGTCGCGGCCAAGTGCTGTGAGGCGTGCCAGTCGCAGTTCGAGGATCGCCTTCGCCTGCTCTTCCGAGAGCTTGTAGGTTCCGTCCGACGAAATGCCGTGACGCGGATCGGCGATGAGCTCGATCAGCGGCGCCATGTCTTTCGCGGGCCAATCGCGCGCCATCAATTGCGCCTTGGCTTCCGCCGGCGACGGCGACGTGCGGATCAGCTTGATCACTTCGTCGATATTGGCAACGGCGATCGCGAGACCCACCAACACGTGCGCGCGTTCACGCGCCTTGAATAGCAGGTAGCGCGTGCGCCGTGTTACGACGTCCTGGCGGAAGCTTGTGAAGGCTTCGATGATGTCGCGCAGATTAAGCTGTTCCGGCTTGCCGCCATTGAGCGCCAGCATGTTCGCGCCGAACGTCGTCTGCAGATCCGAGTAGCGCCAGAGCTGGTTCAGCACGACATCCGCAATCGCGTCGCGCTTGAGCTCAATGACAATCCGCATGCCTTCGCGGTTGGTCTCGTCCCATATGTCGGAGATGCCCTCCACGCGCTTCTCGCGCACGAGATCGGCGATCTTCTCGATTAGCGTCTTCTTGTTGACCTGGTACGGAATGGCCGTGACGATGAGCGCTTCGCGATCCTTGCGGATCTCTTCCACCTCGACCCTGGCGCGCATGATGATCGAGCCGCGCCCCTTGTGATAGGCCGCAAGCGCGCCCGCGCGTCCGAGGATCAGGCCGCCCGTCGGAAAGTCCGGCCCCGGTATCAGCTGCACGAGGTCGTCTATCGTGGTCTCAGGATTGTCGAGCATCAGCACGCACGCGTCGATCACCTCGCCGAGATTGTGCGGCGGGATGTTCGTCGCCATGCCGACGGCAATGCCGCCTGCGCCGTTGACGAGCAGGTTCGGGAACTTCGCCGGTAGCACCACCGGTTCCATCAAGCGGTCGTCGTAGTTCGGCTTGAAGTCGACCGTCTCCTTGTCGAGATCGTCGAGCAGGAACTGCGCGATTTTCGAGAGACGGGCTTCCGTGTAACGCTCGGCCGCGGGCGGATCACCGTCTACCGAGCCGAAGTTGCCCTGCCCGTCGATCAGCGGCACGCGCATGGAGAAGTCCTGCGCGAGGCGCACGAGCGCATCGTAGATGGCGAGGTTGCCGTGCGGGTGGAAGTCACCCATCGTGTCGCCCACCACCTTGGACGACTTCATGTGTTTCTTGTTCCAGTCGAGGCCCAGGCGCTGCATCGCGTAAAGGATGCGCCGATGCACGGGCTTCAAACCGTCACGCACGTCGGGCAGCGCGCGCGAGACGATGACGCTCATCGCGTACTCGAGGTACGAGCGCTTCATCTCGTCTTGAATGAGAACGGGGCGGATGTCGCTCGGGCCGGAGGCGCCGGGCTGGTCGCTATTGTCGCTCAATGCGGAGTTCCTGGTTCCTGCGGGACGGTCAAAAAAACGTCGCGCCGCCCGCCTGCAGATCTGCTTCTTTTTTTGTCACCCGGAGTTTACCCGACCAGCCTTGGCAAGGGCAATCCCAGCGGCCTCCAAACAGGCCTCGCTCCCCAGAAACAGGAAGGGAACAAAGCCCTTGATTCGGGCATTGTGGGCCCGCGCTGCCATGAGCTTGTCAATAAGTCGCGCTTAATCAAAGCCACGTCGGCGATCGAGTCTTACTGCTTGAAATGGTCGGCGCCCTACCTCACGTAAAGCGCGGATCGCGCTCTTAGGAAACGAATCCCATGAAACATTTGCCACTTCTCGCTGCTGCGCTTTTGGTCGCTGCTCCGCTTTCGATTGCGCGTGCGGACATGACCTTTGTCCCGGCGCAGTCCGATTCCGAATATCTCGCCAAGGATCACCTCATCGGCGCCAAGGTGCACGGCGCCGACGGCACGATCGTCGCTGACGTCGAGGATCTCATCGTCAACGATCAGAACCAGGTGATCGGCGTTGTGATGGGCACCGGTGGCTATTTCGGTTGGGCGGAAAAGAAGGTCGGCGTCAGCCTTGATTCGCTCAAGTTCGAGGAGAAGGACGGCAAGCTGGTCGTCTCCATCCCGGACCTGACGAAAGAAAAGATCGACCAAGCGCCTGAGTTCGCGCGCAAGAAGCCTGCGAAGTCGCTGTTCGAACGTGCGGCCGAGAAGGTCAACGAGTTCTCTGACAAGTCGAAGCCGCAGATCGACGAAGCCAAGAAGAAGGCCCAGGAGGCGTATGACGCCGCCAAGGAAGCCGCAGCTCCGGCTTACGAAAAGGCCAAGGATGCCGTTTCGGGCGCAATCGACTCGGCCAAGAAGGCTGTCGATGGCGAGCCTGCTCCTGCGACCGAACCCGCTCCGGCAACGACGCCCGCGCCGTCGACTGAGCCGACGCCCACCAATCCGGCTCCGGCTAACCCATAGTCTGCACGCAGGACGAGCATCTCGGCTCACGAAATTAACCGCCCCGCCGCGTTCTCTGCGGCGGGGCTTTTTCTTTCTCAAGGACGCGCTTAAACACGGGGAACAGCAAAGCTGGGGGAGCGCAAGGTGTCACGGGGCGGATCGACTGGTGTCGTCATAGTGGCGCTCGTAGCCAACTTCGGCATCGCCGTTGCGAAGTTCGCGGCCGCCGCCTGGACCGGCTCCTCCGCCATGCTGTCCGAAGCGATCCATTCGCTGGTCGATACGGGCAATCAGGGGCTCATGCTGTTCGGCATCAAGCGCTCTCAGCGCCCGGCCGACGCGGTGCACCCCTTCGGCTATGCCAAAGAACTCTACTTCTGGGCCTTCGTCGTTGCAGTGCTGCTCTTCTCGCTCGGAGCCGGCGTCGCCATATATGAAGGCGTCGACAAGCTCATGAACCCGCGCCCCATCACCGACCCCATCGTGAACTACGTCGTGATCGGCGTGGCCTTCGTGCTCGAAGCCATTTCAGCTCATCGAGCGATCACGGAATTCAACCGCCGTCGCGGCGACCAGCCGGTCGGGTATGCGCTGAGATCATCGAAGGACCCTGCGCTGTTCACGGTCCTGCTTGAGGATATCGCCGCGCTGATCGGTCTGACGTTTGCTCTATGCGGCATCGCCATCGCGCATGCCACCGGATCGACCGCCGCCGACGCCTACGCATCTATCATGATCGGGCTGCTCTTGGGCGCGGTCGCGGCTTTTATGAGCATCGAGATCCGCAGCCTCATCATTGGCGAATCCGCGTCACCTGCCGTACGCCGCGACATCCAGGAAGCCATTCTGGCCGAAGTCGGCCCCGGACGGCCCATCCGCGCCATAAACGAGATCCGTACCACGCACCTCGGACCGACAGATATTCTCGTCGTGGCGAGCGTCGATTTCGAGGATGATGAAACGGCGGCATCGATCGAGGCGGCCGTTGCCCGCATCGAAGCGACGATCCGTACGCATACACCGGCTGTCCGACGCATCTTCATCGAAGGCCAGTCGGCAGCGGATCACGCACGCACCGAGCAGATGCTCGCTGGTCTGCCGCCAAAGACGGCGGCTCCGTTTCCGATGAAGCCCGCTGTCGACCCGGCGCCTTTGGTCGAAACGATGCCGGAAAAGGCGGGCGCTGCACTCCCGGACGTGGCGCCCGCGAATGTCGCGCAACCCGCCAAAGCGCCTACGGAAGCCCCACGTCTCGTAAGCCCCGCGCCAACCGGGCCACGCACGCCGACGCCGGCAAATCGCGAGAGCCGCAAAGGCCGCAAACGCTCCAAGCACAAGCGCTAACGCCCCTATCGCCCGATGTCATCCCAGGCCTTGTGCCTGGTATCCAAGGTTCAAGTAGCGCCGGCATTCAAATAGTTTCGCGCGCTCTGACGGCGGTGCATTAGGTCCTCGGGAGTCCATGCGGAGCATCGCTTCGCCATGCCCCCGAGGATGACATGAGCTAAGATCTGCTCACCGGTTCACGTAGATCCCAGGCACGAGGCCTGGGATGACAGTGAAGACGCGCTCGTCCTGTCGCTGACTAGAACGGGATTTCGTCGTCGAACGGCTTGTCGATCGCGCCGCCGCCCTTCGAGCCGCCACCGCGCGACGCACGCTTCGGCTCGCTCGATCCGCCGAAACCACCGCCACCGCCGCCGCCAAACGAGCCACCCTCGTCGTAGTCGGACTGTCCACTCTCGGCTAGACCGCCGCCGGCACCGGGACGTCCGTCGAGCATCGTCAGCGTGCCACTAAAGCCCTGCAACACGACCTCGGTCGAATAGCGATCCTGGCCCTGCTGATCCTGCCACTTGCGCGTCTGGAGCTGGCCTTCGACGTACACCTTCGAGCCCTTACGGAGGTACTGTTCAGCAACCTTGGCGAGGTTCTCGTTAAAGATCACGACGGAATGCCACTCCGTGCGCTCCTTGCGCTCGCCGCTGTTGCGGTCTTTCCAGCTCTCGCTGGTGGCGACGCGCAGGTTCGCGATCGGGCGCCCGTCCTGCGTCCGGCGAATCTCAGGATCGCGTCCGAGGTTTCCGACGAGGATCACTTTGTTGACCGATCCGGCCATATGTCTTGCTCCTTCTTGTCGGCGATCAGCCGGACTTCGGCCGCTCGCCTACCAGCGCGGAAACCCCCGCCGCGCGACTCGAGTTGCAGCACCCTACCCGCATCGGATGCCCGACGCGAACCGTCCGCAACGACCGAACCGCGTTCTCCAAAACTTTTTAAAGCGTGGCGCGAGTTAAGCCGCGCAAGCTCGCACGTTTTTCATGCCGCGACGGGTGGATCTCGCCCAACTGGTTTTCAATGTTCTTATTATGTTCTAACGCGTGCCGCCGAGATACGCAATCCCAGATCAACCGCCGCGGGCGATATCGGCAGCTGTCGAGAGATCCTTGAGCACTTTGGGCGGGACGGTCTTCGACGCCGGACAATTCGCGTCGATCACACTGTTGAACACAGCCACCAGATCGCCCTGGAATTCCGGCCGTTGCGCGCGCCGTGCGATGCCCGTCGCAACCGCGCCATTGCTCCATCTCGGCCGACACTGCACGCGCACGAGATGTTCGGTAAAGCGTGATTTGTAGAACTCTGGGTACACCTGCGCCCCGGTCGTTGCGAGCGTTTGCCACCCGGCGTAATCCGTCGTCGACGCCCAGCGCGCGCCATCTGCTACGTTAAGCAATGGCGCGATCGCCTCCGTCACCCGCGCTTTCACGCGCCGGCTCAGGATGCGCTCGACGGACGCTTTCAATTCCCCCGCATCCGCTTCGGTGAGCGCCACGAGCTTGAGCCCGGTGAGATCAGCGAAAGTGTCCGGATCCGGATTTGGCGGCACCGACAACCAGACCTTGGCCTCGCGTAGGTCCGCACCGACGATACTCGCGCCCTTGAGATCGGCCCCACGGATCGAAGCCCGATACAGCACCGCGCCGTCGAGCTTCGCATCGCGGAGATTAGCCACGTCGAGATTGGCATAGCCAAGCCCTGCGGCGGTCAGATCGGCATTCGAGAGGGTCGCGCCGGTGAGCAGCGCGCCCGTCAGATCCGCGCCCTGGAGACTGGCAACGAGGAAGTTTGCTCCCTGCGCCTGGACCCCGCCGGTCATCTCGGCCTTATCGAGCTTGGCTGACGAGAAATCGGCGCCCTGCACGAGCGCATAAGAGAGCTCGACGCCTTCCAGCTTCGCATCGTTGAACTTGGCTCCGCGCAGATCCACACCGGACAAATGCGCCCCATCGAGACGCGCGCGCGTGAACTTGGCGCGACGCGCGACCGTGCAGCCCGCAGCCGCACGATCCTCTGTCAGCAAGAGAACCTGTAAATCCGAACAATGGAGCCAAGCCCCGCGCAGATCCGCGCCGACAAGAGACGCGCCGCGAAGATCCGCGCCCGTGAAATCCGCTTGATGCAAATCCGAGCGGTCGAGCTTGGCATATCTGAGGTCGCGGCCGCGTAGATTGAGGCTCGGCTCGCCTGACGTGTGGTCCTTGTCGGACACGAGATCGGTGTCCATGACCTCAAGATTACGTTTGAACAGACCGAACAGCGAGCCTTCCGACCCGAACGTCAAAAACGGCATCGCATAACCGGAAACGAAGCGCGGCCCTTGGCTCGTCTCATCCTCGTTGTCGATGCCGACGACGCGCTGCGCAAAACGGTCAAGCGGCTCGCCGGGGATCGTCGCGACGAAGAACGACACGAGCCAAACGAACATGAGAACGAGGATCGTCGCGACAAAACTGAACGGATGCGACGAAGTCGTGCGCAGAAAAGCCTGTGTGAACGAGGTCTCGGCGCGCATCAGGAAGATGCCGATCGAAATCAGAATGACGATGTCGACCAGCAGCGCGATGCGATGCGTCCAGGTGATGTCGATGTCGTGATACGGCAGAAACACGACCTGGATATAGACGAGCAGCAGCACCGGCAGCACAACCAGCGTGAGCCAGCTCATGCCGTGCAGGAACACGCTCATCACACGGCTGCGATTGGGCCCCGCGATCGCCTGTACGAAGAAGAAGTTGTTGAGTTCGAGCCGCAGCGGATGCGTACGCTTGTCGGTCGTCTCAAGCATGCGGATCGCATAGTCGAACTCGAGCGTCTCGCGTGCCAGAAGCGCCAGCTGCGAAACAAGACCGAGGTGCAGAAGCACCAGCACGATCGGCGCGAAGGCGAAAAACTGGGCGAGCTGGATATTGACCTGAAGGATGGGCAGCGAGACGGGCGTCTCGAGCAGCAGATCCTGGTGCGTGACGCCCGCAACGGCGATCACCAGATAGGCCATGATGGCGAGAAAGATGAGCCAGCCGGTATGAGCGGTGTCGCTCGAGCGATTGACCGCTTCGAGCAGACTATACGGGTTGACCGGCGTTTCCCCCTCGGGCGCGCCGCGAGCCAAATCCGTCATACTGGGAACCCTCGACAAGATACGGGTACGGACATACCCCGCCATTAAAGGAGAAAGTATGTCGGGTGGCCAAGACGACCGGCCCGCCTTCCTCTCTCTTTCTCAACTCATAGTGGCCCGTTCGACGCAAGAAGCACGCCATTGCGCCATAAGCACGCTCAAACCGGCTTTGGCATTGTCGTCGGAACAAATGGAAGTTAACAAAATCGATGAAGGGCATCGCACCAAACCGCTTGGGTGCGCACCGGCCACAAGTCGAAGTCGCGGGACAACCGCAAACGAAGCAGGATGCCGTCCTCGTGTACAACTGCCTGAAGTGCCCAGGGTTCTGTTGCTCCTACCCGCTGATCCCCCTCGAGAAGCGCGACGTCGAGCGTCTGGCCCGTCATCATGGAATGGAGTTTGAGGAAGCCCGCCGCGCGTTCACGCGCGAGGCGCACGGCCGCAAGTACGCGATGAAGCGTAAGCGCGACCGCCATTTCGGAGCCATCTGCCGCTTCTTCGATACCGACAAGCGCCGTTGCACGATCTACCACGCGCGTCCTGCCGTCTGCCGCTCGTTCCCGGGTAAAGGCCGTTGCGGCTATTACGACTTCCTGACCTTTGAACGGCGCGCTCAGGAAGACCCGAATTGGGTTGCAGTCACCACCAATCGGTGAGCCACACAGCCTCACAAAACAAGAAGAATCATCACGCTAGAGCGTGGCGGCTGATTTGAGCTGAGAAAGAATCGCAGTAATTTGCTTAACAACTGGTGGTTACACTGGCCGATGCACCTGACGCGTCGCATCCGGCCGCCTGTGACGGTTGCACGCGCGAGGGCCTAAGAAGTGACTGCCCGTCAACGGCACACTGTCACCGCACGATAAGGGGACCCTATGAGCGTGACGACGCGCGTTGTATGCGCCCTCAGTGTCCTGGCACTGGCCGCAATCCCTGTTGCCGCCCTCACGCAAAGAGGCGAGCAGACTGACCGAGCCTCCGTGGCCGTTGAGAGCAGCCCGGAAGCGACTGTCGTCGCCCAAGATAGCCCCGCTGTTGAACAGGCCGAAGTGACCGACTGCGGCTCGGCCTGCGCGGAAGCTGAGGCCTCGACCAATACGCAACTCCTGAATCAAAACGCCACGATCGAGACGGGCGGCCTGCCGTTCGTCACGACAGCGGCTCCCGCGTCTCAGCGCCTTGTCCCGCAGAACCCTGTCGCGGACGCGACCGACGAAACCAATGGCTCCGTTACGGCGCCTGTTGCCAAGGCGGAGGCAGCTCAGCGTCCCGTCAGACAACGCAAGCCGAGGAAGCAGGCTCAGACGAATGGATCTCCCGGCAGCTTCGAACTGCTGTTCGACGGCTCGGGCAAGAAATAGCTGGGAGCGACAGCTTCACAAAAAAGGGCGTCTCCGGCGGGAGGCGCCCTTCGTATTTCAACCCAGCGCAGATGCGCACATTTAGTTGCGCGAAAGCCGGATCAGAGCCGAACCCTTGGTGCTGTTCAACCGCACCAGCTGACTGCGCCCACTCACGGAAATCGAGATGTTTCCGGTGGTGTCGAACTCAGGATTGTAGAACGTCCCGCGGAACCTGCTTCCGGATCCACGAACGAACGCAGTCTGCGAAACGGTGCCTGACTGGGTGGCGCACGTCGCGCTCACATCATAGGCCGACTTGCCGCTTGGCTTGAACGTCGCACGGCACCGGGCTTGCTCCTGACTGCCACCGCTGAACGTCACCGTACCGGCACCTTTCCAGGAACCGGAGAGATCAGCGGCGTTAGCCGCTCCTGCCGCTAGAAAGACCGTCAGCGCGGCCGATCCGAAAAAGACAAGCGGGCTTCTCAAACCCTTATACATCGCACTCCCCTTTGCACCTTTATGGATCTGCGGCCTTCTTTGAACCTGCAATCCAACCACTATACGCACCAACCGATGCAACGGACCGAAGCAGCACAACTATTTTTGTGGGCATCGCTCCCGCGCCGCAGCAAGCGCCTCGGGTAAAGCCTTCGCGAAGAACATCAGGTCCTCGTCCGACCCGCACGAAATCCGTATGCATCTATCGAGCGGCGCGACGCCCGGTTTTCGGGCGAAAACGTCACGCTCGAGCAGCCCGTCCAAAACACGCTGCGCGAAGGCTCCGTCCGAACCGCAATCGATGGTCACGAAGTTGGCGGCCGACGGCAATGGGACAATCCCGTTGATCCTGGCGATCGAACTGATCCTCTCGCGAGCGCGGTCGATTTTGCCGACCGCCACCGACAGATAGGGTTGGTCTCTTAAGGCTGCTAGTGCCCCGATCTGCCCGACCCTGTTGATTCCGTAGTGATTGCGAACTTTGTCGAACATGGCGATGAGTCCGGCATCTCCCAGCGCGTAGCCGATCCTGGCGCCCGCAAGCCCGTAAGCCTTGGAGAAAGTCCGCAAGCGCAACACTTGGGGATTGGACACGTCGACAGGCGGAACGGTGCCTGCGGGCGCGGTGTCGCAGTAGGCTTCATCGAGCAGCAGAAGCACGCCGCCCGGCAGCGCATCGATGAGGCGCTGGACGTCATCCGCCTGCCACCATGACCCCATTGGGTTGTTGGGATTGGAGACGTAAAGCACCGCCGCGTCGTGGCGACGGGCCGCGTCGAGCAACGCTCCAAGATCCTCGCGATCCTCGCGAAACGGCATTTTGACGAGCTTCGCGCCTTGCGCCGCCACGTGGAAGTTGAACGTCGGGTAAGCCCCGTCGGACGTCACCACGACCGCACCGGGCTCTGCTGCAATCTTGACGGCGAGCCCCAGGAGCCCGTCGATCCCTTCGCCGATCACCACATTATCGGCCGCAACCGAATGATGGAGCGCAATCGCTTCCCTGAGATCGTGGCTCTCAGGGTCCGAATATTTCCAGGTCTCGGACACAGCCTCCACCATGGCGCGAAGCGCATCGGGGCTCGGCCCGAAAACGCTCTCGTTCGCACCCAGGCGGGCCTCGAACGGCCTCCCCCGCGTGCGCTCCTGCGCTTCGGGACCAACGAACGGCACAAGCTTCGGAAGCTCGCGTGCGATGCGTGTGAGCGGCGGCCGCTTCATCGGAAAACTACCTCAAATCAGTCCGAGATCGAGAAGCGCCCGGCGCATCTCGGGAGGAAGGGCCGCAATGTCGTCGGAGGCACCCACCTTGAGATCCGGCGGCGCATCCTCCGCGGAAAGATAGCGCCAGCCTTGGAATGCACGACGCGGCACGGGCCGCACCGGCACGAGCTTGCGGTCGAGGAGAATGAGACAGCACGGGCTACCGTCGTCCTTCGTGCCCTCATCGAACCCGGCCAGCGGCTGGCGCGCCTGGATGGCGCCTTTGATCACCCAGTAAAGCGATCCGCCTTCGAGATCGGCCTGACGCTTCGGCGTCTGCAGCGTCGAATGATAGATGCGTGGCTTTTCTCCACGCGCCTTCTGCTCACGCAAATGCCCAGCCTGCCACGTCGCCAGTTCTTCGATCGACGACACACCAACGCAGAGCTTGATGATGTTAAGCGGCATTGCGGGCGACAGCTCACTCCTCCGAGCAGAACCCCGTGTACTGGCCGAACACGGGCGCGCCGACGACGGCGCCATGTCGCGAATGCACGGCGGGATATTTACCCGTCGCGTTATCGCGGTCGTAGACCGTCGTGATGTTGAGAAAGCCCTCATTGACCACTTCGAGGAAATGGTTGGCGTTGATTGCGCGGACCACGCTGAGCTTACCGGGCTTGGCGTCGGGCGGGGCCTTCAGCGTTGCCGATTGCCCTTCGACGTCGATGTTCTCGATGGTGAACCCTAACGGGCTCGGCTGCTTGGCTTGGAAGGCCCCGTCTTCGTAGGTGCGCGATTCGCCGCCCGTGAACGCGCAGACCAGCGCCTTCGGAGTGGCGTCGTCGGCCCAGGCCAGCGATGCGCCGCCCGAAATGCCGAAAGCGAGCACACCAGCAAGCGTCCCGCCGATGAAGAGCCTCGAGCCAATCGTCATGCACGCCTCTTGGAGATTGAGAGGTCTGGCTGCGCAAGACCTCTATAACTGCTGGACACGAGGCGTAGCCCGCCGAACGGATACCGGTCAACTGAAGGCGCAAGTCCAAGAGCCGCAGGGGAGACCGCGCGCTCGGCCATCGTGATGCCGACTTTCTCACCTAGTGAGGCTCAAATGCCTCCCTTGAGCGCTTGATCCCCGGTAAAAAGACCCAAGCTTGGGAAACGATAGCCAAATCATGCGGAGAGCCACAGCCCACATTCCGGCCATTGCCGCGACGCTTCTGCTTGGAGCGTGCGCGTCGCAGACGGCCAGCCTGTCTCCGACCGTCTCACCGACGGCGATGTCTCCGGCGTCCCCTGCCACGACGATGACCGCAGCCGTCGCGCCTGCGAACGAGACCGTCTCGCGGCTTCCCTCTCCGTCCACCGGCGGCTACCAGTTGACCGCCGACGACCTGTCGCTCGACTGCAAAAAGCTGACGGGCCGCATGGCCATCCGCATCATCCAGATCCGTGACTTCCAGAACCGCAATCAGGCGTCGGGCCTGGCGCGCGGTATGCAGACCGCCTGGCAACCCGCGAACGGCGGGCGCGGCGAAGGCTCGGATCCGGACGGCCGTTATGCCAAGGACCGCGCGAAGCTCGAAGCTTACAATCAACGCCTCGCCGCGAAGAACTGCCCGAACTTCGATCTCTCGGCAGAACTCGCCCCTGGCGCCACCGAACCACCGCGGACGCGTAAGCTCAACAAGTCTTGAGCGCTAAAGGCCCGGAACTACGGACCTGGAAAAACATCGTCGATCCGCCCAAGCGCGCGATACGCGATGAGCCCGATCCATTCGTTACTGCCGAGATCGAGCCGCATCAGCCCCTGCGGGATGCGCTCAAAAAGGCGCGTGAGGTCTTCCGGCCCGCGTGTGCGGTAATCCACCGGGTACGCCACGACATCGAACCCAACTTTGCGGAAGAGCCCCATCGCGCGCGGCATGTGGTAGGCGCTCGTGACGAGATACCAGCGCTCGCCGGGCGCGGGCTTGACGATATCCCGCGTGAACACGGCGTTTTCGTAGGTGTTGCGGGATTTGCCTTCGAGAAGGATGCGCTCGCGTGCAACACCGGCATCCATAAGAAAGCGCGCCACGGGCTGCGTCGCCTCCTGGCCGATCGACAGCAATCCACCGACCCCGCCTGTGAAAACGATCTTGGCCTCGGGGTGCTGGAGCGCAAGCCGAAGACCTTCGGTGATGCGCTCGCCCGCTTCGTTGATCGCAAGCCCGCCGCGTCCGGACGACACCCATCCATCCTCGAACCCGCCGAGCAGAATGATCCCGTCAACACGATCGCCGGGGGCTGGGGGCGCGACACCCGCAAACCGCTGTTCCAGTGGCAGCACCAGAAAATTGCCGATCGGCGCAAAGCCCGCCACGACGAGCGCCAGCGCGCCGGTCCACGCTATGCTACGCGCGAAGCGGCCGGCCTCGGGTCGCCGCATCAACCACAGTCCGACGAGGACCATGAGCACGGCGATCGAGGACGGCTGCGCCAGAAGTCCGAGGATCTTCGAGAGCCAGAACGGCATCGGGTATCAGATCAACGTGCCGATTACGGACACGAGACCTTTCGCATGTTCGCCTTGTCGGCATAGCCTTCGAGCGAGCCGGCGCGCACGGCGCACCAGAAGCCGCGCAGCGTGCATAGCATCTTGCGCTTCTCGAGGATGTCGCCCCGGTGGACGACGCCGACCACTTCCGACGTGCTCAAGGGACGCGCGCGAATGTTGAGGTGCTTTGCCGTCACCTTGAAACAGCCGTAGGTCGCGGCTTCGGCGGACGAAACCGTCCCGGGCAATCCGGTAGAGATGCAAAGTCCGGCAAGGGCGAGGGCGAAAATGGATTTGGATGTCATGAGATTGACCTTCTTGATACAGGAGCCTTGAGCCTGGCGGCAAAGGACGCGACCGCCGCGGCGATCGCGCCGCAGCTCCTAATGCCGATTACGGATAAAAGTAAGGCCCCAAGGCGGAAATTTGCGTCTCGTGCGCCCGCGGTTTAACCCTGAACACGAATCCCTGTGATGATCGGCTCATGACCATACCAACCGACATTTCGGCGCCCCCTTCGAAGCGCCCCTGGCCCCCGCTCTTGCTGGCAGGCATCGTCGCGGCCGCCATTTTTCTGGGCCACCATCTGCCGCTTCCCTGGCCCGGCCAGGACGACCTCCCGGCTCACTTCGCGGGTTGGGGGCTTGGGCTCGCGGGCCTCGCGCTCTTCGTATGGTCGGCAGCAACCCTTCGCAGTCACGGCACGACAATCCTGCCGGATAAAGCCGCGACCGTGCTCGTAACCGACGGCCCGTTCCGCTTCCGCCGCAACCCGATCTACATCTCGCACGCGTTCATACTGCTCGGCGTCGCCGAGCTCACGCACAATGTCTGGTTCGTGATCCTTGCCGCGCTCTACATCCCGCTCGTGACATGGCTCGCCGTGTTGCCCGAGGAACGGCATCTCGAAGCCCAGTTCGGCGAAGATTATCGCGCCTACAAAGCCCGCACCCGGCGCTGGATCTGAGAGGGACACCGGTGAGCATCGACTACGGCGAAAGGGAGCGCCAGTTCCTCGCGACTTTGGAAGCGGATTCGGGAAAGCAACTTGAGGCGTGGATGGCGGCTATCCGAGCCCAGGGTCTGACGCACCGGAACGACATCATCGACTGGCTGCGCCGCCAAGGCTTCATGTTCTCGAAGGCCTCCTGGCTCGAGCGCATTTATAATAATGGCGGGAAGCCGATCTACGACGGCGCCCCGTCCGGCCGGCGGCCTCAAACCCGGCCGCGCCAAACGCCTGCACCAGCTACGCCTGTCGTACCGGCCATGCCCCCTACACCGCTCGCGGCCTCTTCGCCGCCTCCGCCGGCTGCCGAGCGGCCACGCCTGACACTCGTCGTGCAGAACTCGCCGCCTGCGGCGCCCGTCACTGAAACGGCTCGACCTGCGCAAACCGCACAGGCACCCGTGGCGGCGCCCATTGTGCCGCCTCGCGCTCCACCTGCTTCACCAAAACCGCAGCCTGTCGTCGCCGCACCCGCATCGGCCGAGGGATCATCCGATCCCGCTGTGATCGACGCGCTTCTGGCGCGCGCCAAGGCTTTCCGCCCCCTCGCGGTGTACGTCACGGCCGAAATTCGCAAACGCGTGCCGGATGTGACTGTCACTGCCCGCGACGGCTATCTGGCGTTCACCAATGCCAACGGCGCCTTCGCCCTGCTCGTCGTCAGCGCGAAGGAATTGAAACTGGGGCTGGCGCTCAAAAGCCCGCCTGCGGATAGCGCACTGGAAGCGGGCAAACTCGCAGGCCTTCGCGGCGCGCCTCCCGTTTCCCACGTCGCCACCCTGACGGATGCCCGCCAAGTGACGCCGGCCCTGATGGCGGCCATTGCGGAAGCGGCTTCCGGTGCATAGCTCACCCCTAGCCGAAGCCTGATCCAACATCGATTTGCCCGAATTGCTCCGCTTCATTGAGCCCGCTTTAAGGAGGCCCGATTGAAGACGACCCTTCGCCGTCGAGACGCAAAAATTCTGCCCCTGTCCGCCCTAGCACTAACGCTGCTGGCGGCGTCGGCGGTTGCGCAGGATCGTCCCGCTGCCGACCGCATCGGCGAGCTCCTCCAGTCCGGAGGTACGGTGCCCCAGGCGGAGGTCGTCGTACCTGCGGATCCCCGCGAAGGCGATCCGTCCTACGAGCAGGCGCGCACCCTGATGCGCGCCATCGACGGCATTCTGAACGACGTCGCCGAGCAGCGCGCGGAAGCCAAGAAGCTCCCCGCCAAAGACGAGTTCCTGGTCACGCCGCTCTGGACGGAAACGAAGGAAGACCGTGAAGCGCGCATTCGCCAGCTTCTGGATTCGACGCTCGCCATCGTCACAGATGCGCCGGTCGTCGAGGTGCAGAAGCGCATCGAGCAGCACCGCCGCAACATTCTCGATCTCGAAGCGGGCATCGTCACGCTGAAGGAAAAGCAGCTCACCGCGCCGAAGGACGGCATGCTTCCGGGCGTTTTAACAGACACCGTCGATAGCCTCGGCGGAAAGATCAAGGACTACAAGACCCGCATCGACGACAACAACGCTGCGATCAAAGCGGCGAAAGGCGAAATCGCCGAAGCCCTGATCAAGTCGGGCGTCGATCTCGCACCCGAACAGCTCGATCTTCTGCTCGACGGCGTGCTGTCGGGAGACCTCGTCCGCCTCGTCGCAACCTTCCATGCCGCAAAACTGATCGACGCCCAGCTCGCCAAGCTCATGACCGCGACCGCAGAGAACCCCGGCGCGGCGCGCAAATACTTCGCCATGCATGCCGCACTTTTCGCGCTTCTCGTGCATGCGCAGGATTCCACGATCAAGAAGATCGACACCCAGTACATGCCGAAGCTCGACGCGATCCTGAAGGATCTCGCGGCCGCCAAAGCAAAGACGCTCGAGCTGATGCGCGCCGAAAACCGTCCCGATCAGAAGCGCGCCCTCGAAGCCAACCGCGAAAGCCAGAAGCTCGCCGAGGAAGCCGCCAAAGGCTATCGCCGCTATCTCGCGCAGCAGCGCGAGCAGATCGCGGCTGCCCGCACCCGCGCTACGCACGACCTGCGTATCGCCGACAATACCTTCGACACGGTGGAAGCGAGCCTCGAACTTCGCAATCTGATGCGCGAAAGCTCAACCTCATTCGAGGCCATTCAAAAGCTCGAGGCACCGACCTTTGAGCAGATCTTCAAAAACGAAGAACTGCGCCGCGAATTCGAGAACCTCACGCGCAAACTCGACGCCCCGACGAGCTGAGCAGCCAGCGTAAGCCTCTGCTGAGCAGCGAACGCGCTTTGCATATCACCAATCCCGCATTCACAAAGTCATCGATCCTTCTTACTTTCCGGGAAGGAGAAGGTTCGACGTTGTAAGGACGCGCGGATGGAGCAGCAGCACTACCTCGAAATCGCGATGCACGTCGGCGCGGCGTGGGCCGCCGGAAGCCTGATCGGGCTGGAGCGCAGTTTTCATGGCCGGCCCGCGGGCTTCCGCACGCATGCGCTCGTGTGCCTGGCCTCCGCTCTCTTGATGGTCGTTACCGCCTACCAATGGGATTGGCTCGGAAAGTCCATCCCCCTCGAAACCGTGCGCACCGATCCGACGCGCATCGCCCAAGGCATCATGACCGGCATCGGCTTTCTCGGGGCCGGCGTGATCTTCAAAGAAGGACTGACGGTCCGCGGCCTCACGACCGCTGCTTCCATCTGGATCACGGCGGCAATCGGCATCTTGTTCGGCGTCGGGTTCTTTTATCCTGCCATCTTGGCCACGCTTGCGACGCTCGGCACGTTGACCGTCTTCCGCATCATCGAAGACCGGATTCCGAGCCACATCTTCGCGCAGCTCATCCTGCGCTTCTCCGAAGGCGTGCTTTTGCCGGAGAAGGAACTCGTCGAGTTGCTGCAAAAGCAGGGCTTCTCGGTAGCCAATCAAAGCTATCGCCTCGACCGCGACGCCGAATTCTTCGAATATAAAATGATGATCCGAACCACGCAAAAGCATGCATTCGGAAAGCTCGCGGACGTTTTGCGTACACGAACGGACCTCAAGGAATTCCGCATCTCGCCCGCAGGAGACTGAACTTGCGTCAAGGTCCGGGCTTGCCGAACCACACCCGCAGCAGCGCACGCCCGCGCCGCCCCCAGCTCACGCTTTCATCAGAAAGGGCATCGAGGAAATCCGAAAGCCGCCGCGACTTGACGACGGTGTAAAGCGTCAGCAACGCTGTCGGAACAAAAACGGCAAAGAACGCAGCTATCCGCCACCACGTCGGCTCCTGCGTCCAATCGAAAAGGTTCATGCCGATGAACCCGGTGGTGATGGTTCCGGCAAGACCGAACGTGGTGACGACCGTCAATCGCACGACCGTTTCGTTCTGCTTTCGCGTCGCTTCGCCTTCGAGGAAATTTCCCATGTCCTGAAGTTCCTCGCGCACCTCGTCGTAGAGGCTATCGAGCTTCAGGTGGCGGCGCGTCATCTCGAAAAGCTCATGCACCTGCGCCTGATGCGAGATGTCGTGGAACCAGTAGCGATGCGCAAAGCGCAGGAAGTTCTCGTGCGCGCTGCGAATGTCACGACGGAAAATGCGATGCGCCTTCGGGCTCGTGATGTCGAGACGGCTGACGGCGCCTACGAGGCGATCCGAGAACATCAGAAGACCGGCCTTCTGGAAATGAGCGATCAGGAACATCAGGAAATGCTGATGCCGGAAGCGCGAGAGAATGCCGTTCTCGAGATCGGTATAGAATGCGTCGTCCGCGTCACCAGTGAGCACGAGCGTGTCGCCGGAAGCATGAAACCGCACGTTCGAAGTCGACGCGCTGCCGCCGGTCATGAAGTTCCGATCGTAGCAGTAGCGTGTTTCGAAATCGGAGAGGTACGTGTCCGAATAGGGCAGTGACGAGTTCTGCCCGGCCTCATTGCCGAGCGCGAGGCGGATTGAATCCGAGCGCGACAGCGTCTCCGCCCGCTCGACCGCCAGGTAGGCCATGTACGGCATGCGGTAATATTCGAGCTGCCGGTAGCGCACGAGGCCCTTCACGTCCGCATGGTGCAGCACCATCGGAGACACGACAAACTCCCAATGCGCAGCCGTTGTCGGCGCGCGGTGGCGGCACACGAATGACAGAAACTTCTCACGGTTTTCATAATCCGATTGCGCGAGAACATTGCCGTCTTCAGAAAGCCACTCCACCTTCCAAGGACAATGACCTCCACGTCCGTCTCTCGCCTCCCAGTAAGCGGGATAAGCGCGGCCGAAGCGGAACATCAGGCTTTGAGCGGTGCTGAGGGGAATATCGTCGACGCAGACCTCGAGCGCCAGGATCGCGATGTCGATGTCGTAGAAGAAGTAGAGATCGATATGCGCAATTTTGAGCGTGATCAGCTCGCCGCCCTTTTCAAGTGTCACGCGGGCAGCCGCGATGTCCGACCGGCGCATCACACGAATGGGGCTTTCGCCGTAAACCTTGCTGACGGAACGCCCCAGGCCCTGCCCGTAGAGGAAGCGCTGCACCGGCGGAAGGAAGGTCACGAACTCGTTGTAGTGGCGAGCCTGAAACTCGCACGGATCACCGAACTCGTCGTCGATCTCCCGCCAGGGATTATCGGGGCTCGGCTTTTCGAGCTGCTCCCAGTGCTCCTGCAGGGTTGCGTTCTCGTCGAGAGGCAACAGATAAACCGGCCAGAGCAGGATTTGACGTAGATGCCTGACGCGCTTCTCTTGATCCATGGCGACCGGGATGCTGGCTGTGGGACGCGTTTTGCCTTTGATTGCCAGCCCGTCCGCCGCCGGGCAAGCGACAAACTTGCGTCTCCCGTCACTAAACAGTCATGAGCCGCGATTCTAGAAGAGGATCAAAGAGGCGAGCCCAAGGAATGCAAAGAAGCCGACGCAATCCGTGATCATGGAAACGAAGACGCCGGAGGCCGGCGCCGGATCGAGCTTGAGACGTGTCAGCATCAGCGGAATGAGGATGCCGGCAAGCGCCGCCGCAAGCAGATTGACGACCATCGCCATGCCGATCACCGCGCCGAGCTTACCCGATCCGAACCACAGAAAAACGATCGCGGCCATGATTACTGAAAGAAACAGGCCGTTGAGCAAACCGACGACCGTTTCGCGCGAGATGATGCGTTTTGCGTTGGCCGCGCCGAGCTTGTTCGTCGCCAGCGCACGCACCGTCACCGTCATGGTCTGAGTGCCGGCGTTGCCGCCGATCGAGGCTACCACCGGCATCAGAACAGCGAGCGCCACCATCTGCTCGATCGTGGCGTCGAAAGCCTTGATGACGAAAGACGCGAGAACCGCCGTGCCGAGATTGACGATCAGCCACGGCACACGGCTTTTGGCTGTGTCGATAACCGTATCACCGATGCTTTCGTCACCGACGCCGCCGAGTGCCCTCATGTCCTCGTCGGCTTCGTCCTGGATGACCTCCACGACGTCGTCGACCGTGATGACGCCGACGAGCTTTCCGTTCTCGTCGACGACAGGCGCGGAAAAAAGATCGTAACGTTCGAAGTCGCGCGCCACCTCTTCCTGGTCTGCGGTCGCGAGCACGGTATCGATGTCTGTCTCCATGATGTCGGAGATCAGCACATTGCGTTTAGAGCGCAGAAGTCGCGACAGTTCGAGGCTTCCCATGACGCGGAACGCTGGGTCCACGACGAAAATTTCTGAGAAGCTATCCGGCAGATCATCGCTCTCGCGCGCATGCTGAATGACCTGCTCGACAGTCCAGAACGGCGCCACCGCGACGAAATCGCTCTGCATGAGGCGACCGGCGGAGTCTTCCGGATAATCGAGCTGACGTTCGAGAACGGCGCGCTCGCCTTTGGGGATCTGCGCCAGAATCTCATCGCGGTCTTCCTGTTCGAGATTTTCGATCAGGTACGCAGCGTCGTCCGTGTCGAGTTCGGTTACGGCCTTCGCGAGCAGCTCGTTCGGCAGTGCTTCCGAGAGCTGGTCGCGGACCGTCTCGTCGATCTCCGAAAGTACTTCGTAGTTAAAAGCTGGCCCCATCGCCTGGATGAGGGCCACGCGATGCTCGGGCGAAAGCAGCTCGATGACGTCGGCGAGGTCGCGCGGGTGCAGGTCAATGACGAGCATAACAGCGCGTGTGGTATCGCCGTCATGGAGGGCGATGGCGACATCTCTCACCAGATCGGCGACGCTGATGGCATCGGACTCCAAGCCGGCCTGTTGCTCATCCGCACCCGTCATCAAAACTCCGAAGTAAAGAAACCTGCGGCAGAACGTCCCTGAGCCGCTACCGGAAAGGCCGCAGCGCAGCCTCGAACCAGGGAACCATGGGCCACCGGCTACCACAGCCGTCACTTTCGCGACACTCCGATCCGTCAAAAACCGGAGCCTTCAGGAAGAGGTTGTAATTTGGCTACAAACTCTTTTACGAACCGTGGTTCAATGCGGTTCCGCGCCCCACATGGTCCATGGCCAAGGCGCAGAAGGGGAGATCCATCCAATGAGCGCCAGTCGGTGCAAAGGGCTGGCTGTACTGGCTGCGGTCGCCGCAAGCCTGTCTCTTATGGCCATCGCGCATGCCGAAACGGGCTTCGGCGATGCCAACGCGCAGGCCCCTTCTTCCAGCGTCGGCGCGAGCGGCCAGACGCTCTCAGTAAACCCGTCCGTCGGCGCCGAAGCCGAGCTTAAGCCGACGATCGCCTCCCATTGCGACGGCCATGCCGATGTGCTGGGCGTCTCTCGCGTCGTCGAAATCGACACGACCACCGGTCCCGAATTCGGCGACCAGTACAGCAAGGTCGAACCCAAGTTTCTCGAGCCCGGCGAAGTCGTGCTGACCTTCGACGATGGCCCGATGCGCCGCTACACGTTACCGATCCTCGATGCCCTCGACGAGCAATGCGTCAAGGCTACGTTCTTCTCGGTCGGTCGCATGGCAATCGCCGATCCCACCACGTTGCGCGAAGTCGCTCGTCGCGGTCACACCATCGGCACACATACGTGGTCGCACAAAAACATTGCCCAGCTGAACTCCGCCGCCATGAAGCGTGAATTCGAGCTTGGGCTTTCGGCCGTCGCTGCCGCCGTCGGCACGCCGATCTCGCCCTTTTTCCGCTTTCCATATCTCGGGCATGGCAAGACGTCGCGAGAGTACATCCGCAGTCGCGGCATCGGCATCTTCGGCATTCACGTGGACTCCAAGGATTTCCGGACCAAAAGCCCCGGCGTTGTCCTGAAGAACGTGCTCGGCCAGCTCGACCACGAAAAGAAGGGCATCCTTCTCTTCCACGACATCCAGCCCTCGACCGCCGGCGCCCTTTCAAGCCTGCTCGCGGAGCTCAAGACACGCGGTTACAAAGTCGTCCACATCGTTGCCAAGGACGCGCCGACGACCCTGCCGGAGTATGACGCCATCGCGGCGAAGGCCCTGAAGGCAAAAGCCGTGGCAGTTGCCAACGAGCCAATGGCGAGCCGCGCGGCCACGTGGCCGGTAGGCGGCACGGAGCCCGAAGCCGCATCCGCCGAACATAAGCCCGCAGCCAAGCCGCCCGCCCCGGCCCAGCGCGCAACCAAACCATTCGATTGGGCCAATCCGTCGAATGATCCCTGGCAGCTCAAGTCCTTCGGTCATCAGTAAGGCCGGGCCTCCCACGCCGGCGGCAGCCCAACAGAGCCCGAAATGCCTCGGGATAGGTTCAAAACGCCCCTCCGACCGGGCTCGGACTTGTTACGCCGGCCGAATTGGCAGACAGTCCCGGCCGTCGAGCAAGGAGCCTGACCTTGGACCCGATCCGGACACTTATGATCGCCGCGCTTTTCGTAACCGCTTGGGTTGCCTCAGCACCCGTACACGCGGCCGATTGCGCCGACCCCGCCAAAGCCCTCGGCGTTTCCCGCGTCATCGACATCGACACCACGAACGGTCCGATCTTCGGCGCGGTAACGAAGCGCGAGAAGGAACCGGATTTCCTCGCGCCCGGCGAAGTCGTGCTGACGTTCGATGATGGCCCCGTGCCGTGGGTCACGACGCCAATCCTCGATCTACTGGATCAGTACTGCACCAAGGCGACCTTTTTCGAGGTCGGAGACATGGCCGTCTCGTATCCCGACATCACGAAGGAAGTGCTGGCGCGCGGACATACGGTTGGCACCCACACTTGGTCACATCCTAATAACCTGAAACGACTGCCTCTCGAGAAAGCCAAGGACGAGATCGAGCGCGGTTTTGCAGCCGTCGCCCTTGCTGCCCAGACGGACATCGCGCCGTTTTTCCGCTTTCCAGGCCTGAATGACAGCGATGAGCTTCTCGCTTATCTGCAATCGCGCGGCATCGCGAGCTTCACCGTCGACGTTATCTCCAATGACAGCTTCATCGGCAGTCCCCAGCGCATCGCCGACCGCACGCTGAAACTTGTGAAATCACGCAACGGCGGCATCCTGCTCTTTCACGATCTCAAGAAGCCGACGGCGAAAGCACTCCCGGCAATCCTTGCAGGACTCAAGGCCAATGGCTTCAAGGTCGTACACTTGAAGGCCAAGGCTCCAATTGTGCCGTTGGCGACTCTCGACGCGGAATTGCAGCCGATCCTGGCCAAGGCCGCCAAGCGCAATGTGATCCCCTTTTACGGCCCACTTCCCGAACCAAAAACGGCGGACGGTCATGTGTCGGACGTCAGCGACCTTGTCCCGCCCGCACGCAGCCGGCTGACGGAGCCGGCCGCGCCGGCTAACCAACAGGCTTCCTCTGATCCGCTGCGCCGCAAAAAATCAGGTGTGCGCAAACGGCGCAGCCGCCGTGCTCTTCAATCCGAGCCCGCCGCTTAACGGCAGCTCTGCAGTAGCTCCTGCCACATTTCCGGCCTAGAATTCCGCCGTGGCGTGACAGCAAACTGGCAAGAGCGCGAAACCGACGGATTCCGATCGGCTCATTCGTTCATCTGTCCGTTGAGCCGAATTGTGATCCGCAATCGGCAGGCGTCCGCCAATTGGAACAGGTGTTGAATGCTGAAGGTCTTGATCGTTGGTAGCCTGCTCGCTCTTTCGGGCGCGGCGTACTACGTGACAGGCGGAAAGCTCGACAACCTCGCGGGTAAGCTCGATCCCGCTGCTTTCAGTAAGCTCGATCCCGCTGCTTTCAGCAAGAATTTTGGATCACAGGACAGCTCTGCGAAGACCACCGCACCTGCAGACCTCCGTGCAAAAGGAAGCGGCGCGTCTCCGAACAGCATGACCCGTCGCAGCATTGCGGTCGAAGCGGCAGCCGCTGTGGCAACGACATCCAGCCAGGATCTCCGCGCCATCGGCACGCTGCAGTCCGATGAGAGCGTCCAGATCACCTCCGAGATCGCAGGCCGCATCACAGGGATACCGCTGGTCGAGGGCACGCCCGTCAAGGCCGGAGACATCATGGTCGAGCTCGATAGCGCCCTCGCCAACGCCGAAGTCGCAGACGCTCAAGCCCGCTACAATCTCGCTGTCGGCAATCTGGGCCGCGCGAATTCGCTCGCGAAATCCGGCAACGTCACCGAACGCGCTCGCGACGAAGCCTCCACCAACGCCGAAACGACACGCGCGGCGCTGGAACTGGCCAAGGTGCGCCTCTCCAAGCACACGATCCGCGCCCCGTTCGACGGCGTATCCGGCATTCGCAAAGTCTCGCCCGGCGCCTACATCGACGCCGGCCAAGCCATCGTTAATCTCGAGAAGATCGACACTCTGAAGATCGATTTCAAACTGCCGGAAATCTATCTCGCCCAGGTCAAGACCGGGCAGACTGTGGAACTCACGGTCGATGCCTTGAAGGACCGCAACTTCAAGGGCACCATCTACGCCATCGATCCGCACATCGACATCAACGGCCGCGCCCTCAGCATCCGCGCGCGGCTCGAAAATCCTGATCTGATCCTCCGCCCCGGCCTCTTTGCGCGCATCAGCGTCAAGGGCCAGGTGAAGCGCAACGTTCTGGTCATTCCGGAAGCGGCCATCGTTCCGCGCGGAAACGACAAGATCGTCTACCTCGTGTCCAACGGGCGGGTCGTCGAAACCAAGGTGACGCTGGGCGGACGCCGCAAGGGTGTCGTCGAAATTTTGGACGGCCTTTCGGAAGACGCGATGGTCGTGACCGCCGGCCAGCAGAAACTTGAGGACGGCAGCTCCGTCGAGATTGTGGTGGGCAGCAATCCCGGCGCGCGAGGCACCTGATGGGCATTTCGGAGTTCTGCATCCGCAGGCCGGTCTTCGCCACCGTCCTGAGCCTCGTCATCATTCTCCTCGGCGTCGTTTCGTATTCCCGCCTGACCGTTCGTGAATACCCCAACGTGGATGAACCGGTCGTCTCTGTCTCGACCCGCTATCCCGGAGCTTCCGCCAAGATCGTGGAATCTCAGGTCACGCAGATCCTCGAAGGCTCGATCGCCGGCATTCCCGGCATCGACGTGATCGACTCCTTCAGCCGCTCCGAGGAAAGCCGCATCAGCGTGCGGTTTCGCCCGGAGGTCGATCAGGACGTAGCCGCAAGCGACGTTCGAGATCGTGTTTCCCGAGTGCGCGGCCGCCTGCCCGACGAGATCGACGAGCCGGTCATCGCCAAGGTCGAAGCTGATGCCCAGCCGATCATGCTGCTCGTCTTCAATTCTCCCGTCCTGAGCCCTCTGGAAATCACGGACTACATCGATCGCTTCGTCATAGATCAGTTAAAGAACCTCACAGGCGTCGCGGACGTCACGATCTATGGCGAACGCCGCTACGCCATGCGGATCTGGATCGACCGCGAGCGTCTCGCCGCCTTCGCGCTCACCGTGCAGGATATCGAGAATTCGCTGCGCGCCCAGAATGTGGAACTTCCTTCGGGTCGCATCGAAAGCGCCAACCGCGAATTCAGCGTCCTCTCACGAACAGGCCTCGTGACGCCGGAAGAGTTCCAAAACATCGTCATCAAGGTGTCCGGCGGCCATCAGGTGAAGCTCGGGGAGGTGGCGCGCGTCGAGCTCGGCGCGTTTGACGAGCGGCGTGAAAGCCGCTTCGACGGCGGCGCCGCCATCGCCGTGGGCGTCATCAAGCAGGCCGTCTCCAATCCTCTCGATGTGTCGAAAGCGGTACGCAGCCTGCTGCCGAAAATCAACGAGACCATGCCGAACGGCATGAAAGCGCATATCGCGAACGACGACGCGATTTTCATCGAACGTTCGATCGAGGCCGTCTACCACACCATCGGCGAAGCCATTTTGCTCGTGGTGCTCGTCATCATATTCTTCCTGAGATCGCCGCGCGCGTCCCTCATCCCGATCGTCACCATCCCAATCTCGCTGATCGGCACGTTCGCGCTCATGTTCGCCTTCGGCTTCAGCATCAACACGCTGACGCTGCTCGCCATGGTGCTCGCCATCGGCCTCGTCGTCGACGACGCCATCGTTGTGCTGGAGAACGTCTACCGACACATCGAGAACGGCGTGAAGCCGGTTGAAGCCGCCATCAAAGGTACGCGCGAGATCGGCTTTGCCGTGATCGCCATGACGCTGACGCTCGCCGCCGTGTATGCGCCGATCGCGTTCGCGCCCGGAAAAACCGGACGCCTCTTTCTCGAATTCGCGCTGACACTCGCGGGCGCGGTCATCATCTCGGGTTTTGTCGCGCTCACGCTAACACCCACGATGTGCGCCCGCCTCCTGCGACACAATCCGAAGCCCGGCCGCATCTTCCTATTCATCGAGCGCCTGCTGACCGGCCTAGAAAACGGCTACAAACGTTCGCTTTCGGCAGCGCTCAACGCTCGCGTTGTCATTCTTCTGTTCGCGACCGCGATTGCGGGCTCCAGTTACTACTTCTTCGTCAATCTCAAGTCCGAGCTTGCGCCCGTCGAGGATCGCGGCGTCATTCGCGTACGTGGCAGCGGACCGGAAGGCGCGACGCTGGCCTATACGAGCCGCTATAGCGAGCAGGCCGATGCCATTCTCGACACGGTTCCGGAAATCGGATCGCGCCTCGTCATCAACGGCAACCCGGAAGTTTCGAGCTTCCTGATTTTCGCGCCCCTCAAGGATTGGAACGACCGCACGCGAACGCAGCAGGAGATCACGCGCGAGATCAGTCCCAAGGTCCGCAGCATCCCTGGAGTTCTGGCGGCGGTTCCAAATCCGAACGCATTCGGCCAGCGCGGCTCATCGAAGCCGGTGGAGTTCGTCATTCAGAGCTCTGCGACCTACGAAGAACTCGACACGATGGCCAAGAAGGTCCTCAGCGAACTCCAGAACTATCCCGGCCTCGAAAGCCTGGACACGGACCTCAAGCTCAACACGCCCGAATTCCGCATCGAGATGGATCGCGCCAAGGTGTCCGACCTGCGGCTCGACGTGAACGTGGTGGGCCGCACACTGGAAACGTTGCTCGGCGGCCGTCAGGTCACGCGCTTCGAGATGAACGGCGAGCAGTATGACGTGCTCGTGCAGCTCGACATTCCGGACCGTTCGACGCCCGCCGCACTCGACACCATCTTCCTGCGCTCTCCGAGCGGCGAGATGATCCAGCTATCGAATATCGTGAAGGTCGTGGAAAGCATCGCGCCGAAGGAGTTGCGCCGCTTCAATCAGCTCCGCTCCGTGACGATATCGGCCAGCATCGCGCCGGGTTACGCGCTCGGCGAAGTGCTCAATCACATTGAGCGTGTCGTGGATCAAGTTCTCCCCCCAACGACGCAGACCGATGTGAACGGCCAGAGCCGAGACTATCGCGCCTCGAGCGAAAGCCTCGCAATGGTGTTCGTCCTGGCACTTGCCTTCATTTATCTCGTGCTCGCCGCTCAGTTCGAGAGCTTCCGCGACCCGTTGATCATTCTGATCACCGTGCCGCTCTCGATGTGCGGAGCGCTCGGCACGCTCTATCTCGTGGGCGGCTCGTTGAACGTCTATTCGCAGATCGGCCTCGTGACCTTGGTGGGATTGATCACTAAGCACGGCATTCTGATCGTGGAATTCGCGAACCAGCTTGAAGCGGAAGGCAAAGCACGCGCCGAAGCCGTGATCGAAGCCGCGAGCCTGCGTCTGCGGCCGATCCTGATGACAACCGGCGCCATGGTGCTGGGTGCCGTGCCCTTGGCGCTCGCAACCGGCGCGGGCGCGGAAAGCCGCGCGCAGATCGGCTGGGTCATCGTCGGCGGCATGACACTCGGTACGGTGCTGACGCTCTACGTGGTGCCGACCGTGCTGACGCTCATCGGCTCATCGCACAAGCACGCCGCGGAGCCGCAAGCTCACGCAGCGGCGACGCCCGCGGAATAAGATGGTGTCGCGCCCATTTAAAGAGCGCGACCTCAATTCGTCAGATCAGCACCAGCGGTGCGCGGCGCCCGCAGCGTCGAGCACATGGCCCGAAATGTTGTGCCCCTCGCGGCTCGCAAGCTGCAGCGCGACGGTCGCAAGATCCGCGTCCGTTGCCTGAACATCTCCGGTCATCGACGCCACTGACGACGGCGGCGCAACGGCATTGACGCGAATTCCGTTCGCGGCCCAGTCCCGCGCAAGTCCGCGCGTGAGATGAGCCAGTTCGCACTTCAGCATATCCGCGAGCATCATGGCGCGACCGCCTTGCGTTTCCTGCACCCGCACGACGTTGAGGATCATGCCTTCCGTCCAAACGAGACGCATGCGGTTCGCAGCGATCTCAGTGAGCCGCAACGGCTGACGGAGAACCTTCGAGATCAGGTCCTCCACGTCGTCGGCCGTTTCGAGCGACCGTACGTCCGAGGCTTCGACGGACACCAGATTGATTACAGTGTCGACGCCGCCGAAATCCGATACGGCCGCCTGGACGAGCCGGCGCGCATCGTCATCACTGCCAACTGGCGTCGTGAAAAGTCGGAGATCTGCGGAACTCTCCGCCAGCACCGCGGCGAGTTCGGTCATTTCGGGGCTGTCTTCAGGCGACTGGAGGATGAGATGCGCTCCCTGATCGGCAAAGGCGCGGGCGATGTCGAAACCGAAGCTCGAAGTCAGGCCCGTAATCAGAACCCGCGCGCCCTGAAGCTCGGGCAGCACCGCATAGTCGTACTCACGCTGAATAACACTCATCAACATCAGGCAGGTCCTCCAACATACGCCGGACAGTGAGGCGGCCCGACAGGGCGATACCACGCCGATTCGCCTAACGACCTCTAAACGGCACCTCGATTCGGGTTCCCGCTTGGCTGCGCCGTGGCTGATTTGCGGCTCTCCACTCAAGAAATACACGTTGCTGAGGCAATCGTCGCCGATGCATCTGCGCCACGCTTGGCCCCGGTCGACCACTTCGCACCCGGAATGCTGGTGATACCTCCGCCTGCTCACGTTGCCTTACGGGGGGAACAGCCCGACTCTCAAATGAGCGATTCGCACCGGAGTCGGGTGCCGCTCTACGGGATGTACTTGGGGGAAGAGCAGATTATGACGCGAAATCAGACAGCCTCACAGACAGTGGTCGTGGTGGCGATGGGCTTGGTCGCGGGAGCATGTGCCGTTGCGCTGAACCAGCATGCGGGAATGCCGGGACCGGTTGCGGCCACTGTGGCACTATCTGCCTACCTTCTCCTCCTGACCGTACACGCACTCGCTTGGCGCAAAGCCACGCGCGGAACCACGGATGTAGCGCGCGCACGCGGCATTCAGGTGGCGACCGGCCGCCGCAAGGCAGAAACCGCCGCGCCCAAAATGCCAGCACCCGGCCCGCAGATGGGCCCGCTCGGACAAGCCCCTCTCGGAGAGTCATCCCTCGGTATGCCGGGCGGCTTAAAGACGCCCGCAGCCGCTGGTCCGCAGTTCGGCGCCCCGGGTCTGCGCCCCGGCCAGCCTCCGATGCCGCCTGCCCCGGAGCAAAAGGCGCGCGCACCTCTGCCGCCCGCGCCTCCGGCCGTGCCGCCGCAGCAGCCTCCACGCCAGGCCGACCGCGGCGCACCTCCGCCGCTCCCGATGCCGGCCGCCGCTCCGCTTCAGGCGACGCGGACCACGCCGCCACCGATGCCGAATGCGGCACAAAGCCCGGCGGGTCCGAGCGATGACGATCTCCAAGACATCTGGTCCTTTCGGCCAGCTGCGACCGGACAGAAGCTTCCGCCTTTCGTGACAGGCCGCGCCGCCGCCACGCAGAACGATCCGAAGCTTCCGGAACCGCAGGCGAGCACGCCCCGCCCCGCCGATGTCGAAGTGATCCAGGACGCGATCAAGCGTCTGCTGGAGGAGGTCAACGCGGCTGAACAGTCTCGCACGGCTCCGGCCCATCCCGCGACAGCGGGAAGCGCGCCGCCGCCACTGCCGCAGGCCCAAAGTCCGGAAGCAAACATCGAGCGCTCGATAGACGCTTTGCGGATGACCGCGGGCTCCATGCGTGCAGCGATGGGGCCTGAAGCGGCACCTTACCCGACACCGGCCCCGATGATGGCAGCGCCGCCTCAGCCGCCACCGGTTCCGGCTCCACCGCAGGCGGCCCGCCCGTCGCGGCCCACACCTTCGGCCGACGCACGCGCCCGCCTCATGGCGGATGCCATTTCCGCAGGCCGCATCGACGTGACGCTCGAGCCCATCCTTGGGCTCGAGGATCAGCAGACGCGCCACTACGAGGTCACAGTTCGCCTACGTGACGCTGACGGCAATGCGCTCGACGTCACGCCGAACGGCCCCGATCTTCGTGGCACGGGACTGCTCCCACTGTTCGACGGCGTACGCGTGGCACGCACGGCCGCTGTCGCACGCCGCCTCGAGGAGCGTGGCAAGGGTGGCTCGATCTTCTCCATGTTCAGCGGTGAATCAGTCGCTGACGAGCACTTCCTCGGCGAACTCGCCGAGACGCTGCACACGCGTGGCAGCCTCGCGAGCCAGCTCGTACTCTCGTTCACGCAGACGGACGTGCGTGGCTTCTCGACGCCGGAATGGGACTCGCTCGCCGACATGCGCGCGCTCGGCTTCCGTTTCGCGATCACGCACATGACCGATCTCGACATGGACTTTGAAGCCTTGGCGGATCAGGGCTTCGTGTTCTCGAAGCTCGACGCATCGGTGTTCCTGAACGGCCTTCCGGCTCCGAGCGGACACATTCCGTCAGCGGATGTCTGCCGCCACCTCGCGAGCCACGGCCTGACGCTCGTCGTCGAGCGTATCGAGAACGACGAACAGCTCGCCCGCATCTTCGGGTTCGGCGTGCTGCTCGGACAGGGCCAGCTCTTCGGCGGCGCGCGCCCCGTGAGAGCCGATGTCGTCAACGATCGTGCCCGCGGCGCCAATACGGCCGCTGCCTAAAGACCTGAGGGCGGGGCTGCGGTCGCTGAGCCGCAGCCCCCTCCGCTTGCCGAAAAGCGCGTCACCGACTACCCATGCGGCATGGACCAGCCCGCATCATCGATCCCCATCATCGCCTCCATCGCTGATCTCGCCCGCGAACGCGACGTCTGGCTGACGGACATCTGGGGTGTCATGCACAACGGCGTCACGCCGTTCTTGGACGCCTGCGAAGCGACCGCGCGCTTTCGTCAATCCGGCGGAACGGTCCTTCTGCTGTCGAATGCGCCGCGCCCTCGCGACTCCGTCATCGCACAGCTCGATCGGCTCGGCGTTCCGCGCGACGCCTGGGACGCCGTTCTCACGTCCGGTGACGCGGCACGTGCGCTCGTCGGCGCGTATGCCGGAAAACGCGTCTATCATTTGGGCCCTGAGCGCGACCTGCCGCTTTATGACGGCCTCGGTATCATCCTCTCCGAACCAGCCGACGCAGATGCCGTCGCCTGCACCGGCCTGTTCCACGATGAAGTCGAAACACCCGACGATTATACGGGCCTGCTGACGGACCTCGCGGCCCGCAACGTGCCGATGATATGCGCCAACCCGGATCTCACGGTCGAACGCGGCTCGCAGATCGTCTATTGCGCCGGCGCTCTAGCCGTCGAGTACGTCGCGAAAGGCGGATCTGTTGCCTATGCCGGCAAGCCGTATCTCCCGATCTACGACATGGCGCTTCAGATGGTCGAAGCGATCCGCGGCAGCGCCGTCGAAAAGACGCACGTCCTCTGCATCGGCGATGGCGTGCGCACAGACATCAAAGGCGCCGCAGCAGCAGGCATCGACAGCGTCTTCATCGCGAGCGGCGTGCACGTTCCGGGCGGCCTTTCGAGCGAAGCGCTCGCGCACTTGTTCCCGACCGCCGATATGCGCCCCATCGCGGCCATGTCGACCCTGAACTGGTGAGCGTCAATCGACGGTCAGCACGATCTTTCCGATGTGCGCGCTCGTCTCCATGCGTGCATGCGCTTGCCCTGCATCCTTGAGTGCGAACGTGCTGTCGACCGGCACCTTCACTTTTCCGCTCGCGATGAGCGGTAGCGCACGCTCTGCAACGGCCTGTGCAATCGCGCCTTTGATCGCCGTCGGGCGAATGCGAAGCGTCGAACCCGTAAGCGTCAAACGCTTGAGCATCACGCGCATCATATCGACGGTCACCTTCGACCCTGACTGATAGCCGATGTTGACGAGCCGCCCGTCATCCGCGAGCGAGCGGATATTGCGATCCACGTAGTCGCCGCCGACCATGTCGAGAATGACGTCGACGCCACGACCACCCGTCTCCGCCTTCACCACTTCGGCGTAGTCTTCCTGCTTGTAATCGATGGCTCGCGTCGCGCCGAGCGCAACACACGCAGCACACTTCTCGGCAGAGCCCGCCGTCGCGATCACCTTGGCGCCGAACTGGGCCGCAAGCTGAATAGCAGTGACGCCGATGCCGCTCGTGCCGCCGTGCACAAGAAACCATTCGCCGCTCTTCAGCCCGCCGCGCTCGAACACGTTGTGCCAAACAGTGAAGAACGTCTCAGGGATCGCCGCAGCCTCGATCATCGAGATACCGTCCGGAAGCGGGAGCGTCGCCGGAGCGTCCGCGATCACGTACTGCGCATAACCACCGCCATTGAGCAACGCCATCACGCGATCGCCGACGCGGAAACCGTCCACACCCTCGCCCACCGCGGCGATCGTTCCTGCTGCTTCGAGACCGGGCAGCTCGGAATGTCCCTTGGGCGCGGGATAGAGCCCCTTCCGCTGCAGCACGTCCGGGCGATTGACGCCCGCGGCCTCGACCTTGATCAGCACTTGACCCGCCCCAGGCTGCGGCACCGGCTGGGTCTCGGCAACAAGCACCTCAGGCCCGCCTTTGCCCTCTATGGCGATGACGGTCATGGTCTCGGGCAAAGTCGACATGAGAGAGAGTTCCTTATCACACGGGCCGCCCCTGCTGATTACCTTCGCTGCGACCGGCACACAACTCGCGATACTTGTGGCATCAGTCTCAAAATGACAGTCTTCTCGAGACAAAAAATGCACGAGAACGACACCGGGAGATGCGCATGGACTGGGACGAAGCACGGCCCGCCCCCGCGAAATTAGCAAGCATTGGAGACAATCTCGAAACACTGTCTGTCGCGGAGCTCGAGCATCGCATTGCCGCTTTCGCGGCGGAGATCGACCGAGTAAAGGCTGAACTCACCAGGAAGCAGGCCCACGGCAACGCGGCCGAGGCGCTGTTCAAGAAGCCTGAATGACCGGCCTTTTTTCGCAGAACTGTCGCAAGAAATACGTAAGGTGCCTGGATTGACCGTGCACTGGCCTGTGCGCTAGCATCCGCGGCCGCGCAACATGGAGTGGCTTCGACGCAGGCGTGCATTCGCACGACCCACCAAGTCGGCCGCAGAAACCTTGATCGAAATTCTGACTGTTCTGGGCCTTATTCTGCTGAATGGCCTTTTTGCGATGTCCGAGCTGGCCGTCGTGTCATCGCGACAACCCCGCCTCAAGGCTCTGGCAGCCAACGGTCGCACGGGTGCGAAAAGCGCGCTCGCCCTCTCTTCTGATCCCGGAAAATTCCTTTCCGCTGTCCAGATCGGCATTACGCTGATCGGCATCATCAACGGCGTCTATTCGGGTGAGACGTTCGGCGAATATGCTTATTCCGCGCTCCGCGATCTCGGGCTTTCGGAAACCGCGGCTGCCGCAATCGGATACGGAACGGTCATCGCCATCATCACGTATCTTTCCGTGATCATTGGCGAACTCGTGCCCAAGAATTTCGCGCTTCGGAACTCAGAAAATATCGCGTGCATGGTCGCGCCCGCAATGACCGCCTTTTCGAGCATCGCTCGCCCTGCCGTCTGGGCTCTCGATGCCTCCACGCGTCTCGTGTTCCGCCTCCTCCGCCAATCTGAGACGAACGAAAATCAGGTCTCCGACGAAGAGATCAACATCATCATCTCGGAAGCGGAAGCCGCGGGCGTGCTGGAAAAGGACGAGCGCGAGATGATCTCAGGCGTCATGCGCCTGGCCGATCGCACGGTCGTGGGCCTGATGACGCCCAGAACGGATGTGGACTGGATCGATATCGCGATGCCGGATGAAGAGATCCGTCGTCAGCTGATCGAGACACCTCATTCGCTGATCCCCGTCGGCGAGGACAACATCGACACGCTGATGGGTATTGTACGGGCGCGCGAGATCCTAGCCTCGATCCTCGACGGCAATCCGCTCGATATCCGTAAGTTCGTGCATAAAGTGCCGGTTATTCCGGAAACGATGGATGCGCTCGACGCACTGACCATCCTGCGCGAGGCCGACGTTCCGGTCGCGCTCATCCACGACGAGTACGGCCATTTCGAAGGCCTCGTCACGCCAGCCGATGTTCTTGAAGCAATCGTCGGCGTCTTCAAATCCGAGGGCGAGGATCCCTACGCCACCCAGCGCGCTAACGGCTCCTGGTTGCTCTCAGGCTCCATGCCCGTGGATGAAATGGCGGACAAGCTTGGCATCACGCTCGAGGCCAAGCGCAGCTACGCGACCGTTGCAGGCTTCATCCTCGCGCAGTTGCAGCACATCCCCAAGACCGGCGAGATCGTCCAAGCCAACGGCTGGCAGTTCGAGGTCGTCGATCTCGACGGGCATCGCATCGATAAGATTCTCGCCTCTCGCCCGCACGAGGCCGACTGAGCGTGATGAGCTGAGGCAGTTGTCCAGCTCGGCGAAAACTGTCCCGCAATGACGCACATCGTTCACGCTCTAGCTTCTCGCATTGGTGAACGACAATTCGATTCGAATTCGTCAACCATTAAGGCTTCGTTAGGGATCGGGGCGTACTCTTCCCCTCATCCAGACATCTGGATCCTGGGGTGGTGCCTAGCCACCCTGTTTGACGCCTCCCTGTTTGACTTCTGAGCCGCCGAGAGGCGGCTCATTTTTTTGGCGCGGCTCTTGCTGGGCTGCAGCCGAACAATCCGGACGCGTTTCGGAATGGTTCTTCCTTGGGATTGTCTTCTTCTTGGCCAATTTTGTTAACACTGGCCTCTTAGTATTCGACAGTGGTAGGGTAAGCGGAAAGTAGGCGTCTGTGTCGAAGCGTGTCATGAGCAACGGTTCCAGCGTAGAAAATCTTCTGGCCCCCAAAGGCGAAACAGTCTCGTTCGGGGAGCGTTTTCAGGCTTCAGAGCAATTCGATCGCGTGTTCAGTGAGGGCATGGCCCTCGTCGAGCGATCTGCGGCTTATCTCGACGGCGACGGCCGCCGCGAAAGCAAGGGTCTCCCAGGGCAGGTGACCGTTCTTTACGCCACGGAGAGCATGCGTCTTACGACGCGCCTTCTCGAACTCGCCTCCTGGCTCCTGATCCGCCGCGCCCTCAAGGAAGGCGAAATCACACCGAAGGAAGCCGAAGCTAAGCGTGCACGCGTCAAGCTGCAGACGCTCGGCCGCCCCGCTCATACCAAGGGCTTCACCGAGCTACCGCAAGGTTTGCGCGACCTCATCGAAGCGAGCTTCCAGCTTCACGACCGCATCGTCCAGCTCGACCGCGCAATGCTGCCGCCTAAGACCGAAGGCGTTGAGCAGGAACAGCCCGCCAACCCAGTGGCGAGCCAGATCAACACCCTCGAACTCGCGTTCGGAGCGGGCCTGCGTCGCGTCGCCAGCTAATCCGCGCTAGGCACAAAAAGCTTTGTTGAAGGCCCGGCATTCCCGGGCCTTTTGCTTTTCAGTATCCGGCATCACCAACAAAAAAGGCCCCGCAAACGCGAGGCCTTTGAGACTGGACCAGCCGAACGGCCAGCCACTATTCCTTGAGGAAGCCTTCGAACTTCTTCTTGAAGCGCGACAGGCGGCCGCCACGGTCCATGAGGCGCTGATCGCCACCGGTCCATGCCGGATGCGACGTCGGGTCGATGTCGAGCTGAAGCTCGTCGCCTTCCTTGCCATACGTGGAGTACGTGACGAACTGCGATCCGTCGGTCATCTTGACCGTGATCTGATGGTAGTCCGGATGGACGTCTGAATCTTTCTTCATTGGCGTGCTCGCTCGTGCAAAATGGGGCCGGAAGCGCTCCTGCACGTTTATCGCGCAGCGCACCAAAAGCGGCGGAATGCCGAACGGCACGACCCCGAATTTCTGGATGCGCTTCTATAGTCGAGATGGCTTGTCCGCACAAGCGTCGAAAAACCGAGCTGTACCAACGGGTTTACTGCCTATTTTGCCCGTCCGGAGCCTGTTGTGCATCCTGCCGCGGCATTCCGCTCGAAAGAAGCCGTTGAAGTTGACGCAGCCTCCCCCGGTCGCGCATGTTTCTACGCAATAAGGACCGGCGAAAGAAGCGCGGTTTTGGAAACGCCCACTGTGAAAGACCGAGACTTGAGCCAAACGCAAAACGCGCGCACGATTTCCGACACGGAGCCCGCAAAAACCCAGACTGCCGAAGATACACCGGCGGCACGCCCATCCCTGCGTCCGCTGCTTGCACTCAAGCCCTACCTCGCACGCCATCCCGTTGCCCTCGCGGGTGCTGCCGTCGCACTCGTGTTGTCGGCTGCGGCGATGCTGACTGTGCCGATGGCGGTTCGCCGCATGATCGACCACGGCTTCGCCGAGCACGACGGCTCCATGATGGATCAGTACTTCATGATGCTGATCGTCATCGGCCTTGTTCTGGCTGTGGCAAGCGCCTCTCGTTTCTATCTCGTGAACTGGATCGGCGAACGCGTGGTCGCGGACCTACGGGCCGATGCGTTCGCGCACCTCTCGCGCCTCGGCCCCGATTTCTACGAGCGCACACATTCCGGCGAGGTCATGAGCCGCCTCACGGCTGACACGACGCAGATCAAAGCTGTGGCGGGTTCGGCAATCTCGCAGGCGCTCCGCAACGCCATCATGCTAATCGGCGCGTTGACGCTCATGATCATCACGAGCCCGAGCCTGTCGCTGCTCGTACTCGTCGCCATTCCCGTCATCGTGTTGCCGCTCATCGGTTACGGCCGCGTCGTGCGCAAGCTGTCGCGACAGGCCCAGGACACCCTTGCCGAAGCATCCGCTTACGCCGCCGAGAACCTCGCAGCCGTTCGCACCATGCAGGCCTTCGGACACGAGGATGCGGTTGCAGGCCGTTTCCGCTCCGCGGTCGAACGCTCCTTCATCGCCGCCAAAAGCCGCCTCATTGCGCGCGCAGGCCTCACCGGCCTCGTGATCGTGCTCGTTGTGACGAGCATCGTCGGCGTGCTGTGGTACGGCTCGTCTGCCGTCATCAGCGGCGAGATTTCGGGCGGCAGATTGAGCCAGTTCGTGATCTACGCCCTCTTCGCAGCAGGAGCACTCGGGGAGCTTTCGGAAGTGTGGGGAGAGACGACGCAAGCGGCAGGCGCCGCCGAGCGCATCACCGAGTTCCTCACGCTCGAGCAAGAGATCAAATCGCCAGTCAGTCCCGTGCCGCTTCCGGAGCCTGTGAAAGGCGCGATCGATTTTCGCGACGTTCGCTTCGGCTACACCAATCGCCCGGGCGTCGCCGCCCTCGATGACGTCTCGTTCGCGATCAAGCCAGGTGAGCGCGTTGCCCTTGTGGGTCCGTCCGGCGCCGGCAAGTCCACCATCCTGAGCCTGCTTCTGCGCTTCTACGATCCGACGAGCGGCAAGGTGCTGATCGACGACATCGACATCAAGACGCTGTCGCTCGAAGACCTGCGCTCCGTCACGGCCGTGGTCCCGCAGGAAGTCGCGCTGTTCGCCGACACCGTCGCGGAGAACATTCGCTACGGCACGCCCGGCGCATCGGAAACCGATGTCATGCGCGCGGCCACTGCCGCACAGGCCGACGGCTTCATTCGTGCGCTTCCGAACGGCTATGAAACCCGGCTCGGTGAGCGCGGCGTGTCGCTCTCCGGAGGGCAGCGACAACGGATCGCGATCGCGCGTGCCATTTTGAAGGATGCGCCAATCCTGTTGCTGGATGAAGCCACGAGCGCACTCGATACCGAGAACGAAGTCGCCGTGCAGCGTGCGCTCGAAAGCCTGACCAAGGGCCGCACGACCATCGTCGTGGCGCATCGGCTCTCCACCGTACAGAACGCGGACCGCATTCTCGTGCTCGATAAAGGTCGCATTGTTGAAAGCGGCACGCACGCAGAACTCGCCAAGAAGAGCGGCCTCTATGCGCGCCTGTCCGAGTTGCAGTTCGGCTCCGAAGCCGCCGAGTAGCCCCGCCGGATCAGTTCTGAGGCACGCCTCCGAACTCTGGCACACCGGCCGAAGCCGACGCTTTCTCTGATTGCTGCCCATGCCGGGCGAGAACAGAACGCGCCCGCATCACGACGGAATCGGCGATGGCGGCATGCCCTTCGGCGGTGGGATGGAACGCACCGCCGTAGGTGGCGGCGAGCAGAACCTGGAACCACGAGAAGCTGTCGAGCTTCAGAACCTTCTGGATCACCGATCCCGCGGCGTGGAAGTTGCCGGTCAGGAACGCATCGTTAGGTGTGCGGAACCAGCGCTGACGCGCGGCATAGGGCTGATAGAGAATCGGATTGTAGGGCTGCCAAACGCCATCCATGCGGCGCGGCATCCTGAGATCGTCGACAAGGGGACCGAGCCCGTTCACGTGCCCCGCACACAGGCCGCGTCCGACGAACGCTTTGCGATGCGCGTCCGCATAGCTCCAACCGAGACCCTTCGCACTCGTCTCCATCACCTGGTCGAGCTTGTCCGCGAGCCATGAACTCGAAAGCGCGGCCTTCTGGGTGATGCGGAACTCATCGAACACGTCCATGCCAGCTGTTCCGTCGCGGCACATGTTGCCCGTGTCGTCGAGCAGCGCGAACGGCGGATAGCCCGTGAGAATGATGCGGTCGCTCTCGTCCCATGGCACATGCAAGATGCCGTGCAGCGCGCGGTTCATCGCCTTGTATCGCTGGTCGAGACGCGTCAGCAGTTCCTGGCTTTCCTTGTTGCCATGAACCTGCCCGAACCAGCCGCCAAGGCTGCGCACGAGAGATTCATCCGAGAGCACGGCGTTGGCGACCAGACGTGCGAAGCCGATGTCGTTGCCGCCAACCGAAAGCAGCACGAGATCGATCTTGCGCGCTTTCTCGTAGGGGCATTTGGTGAGTGTTAGGCCACCCATCAATTCCGGAATGATCCCGTTCATGTGATAGGCTTCGGGCATGTCGACGACGGGCGCCTCGCGCTTCCCGCACTGCGCATCCGCCGCAGCCGAAATCTGCGAAAGATCGGGAGGGTTCGGCACCCATTCGTTGCCCTTGTAACGAAGGAAAAGACCCCACGTGACTTCAGCCCCGGAGCATGCGAACCCCGCAAATGTTACCGCGCGATGCGGGTCCTCCACGGCGAGCTCGAGCGCAGCGCGAAGCTGATGCGAATACAGGGAACGATGGCACGCCTGGTCGAGCCAGCGCGCATTGCCATCGATGAACTTGTCGTCACCGACCTGCTTCCAGTTTCCGACGCGAGCGGGGTATCCTCCCATCGAGCCGCTACCGCCGCTTCCACCGTACGCAATGGTGCGTTCAGGCGAATAGCGCACGGGCACATCCGGGTTGCCCTCGCCTGATCCGAAACTGTCCCCGAGCCCGACAACGAACAGATCCTGCACCTTGATGGATGTCGACGCGACGGCCACACCACCAATCTCGACACGCACCGAGAGCCCCGTTGGATAGGGAGCCGCAAACAGCATCGTCTCATCGCAAGGCCGCGTCACCGCACTTTCCGGTCCCGACGCTTCCCCTGACTTCTGCAGTTCCGACGTCACCCATCGGCACTCGACGTCCGACTCCGGCATCCCCTTCAGCGTCACTACCACTTTGTGATGGGTTGGGTTGATGTAGTCGCCGCGGTCGGCGCAGACATGCCGGTTCTTCGACGACCAGCACGCCTTGCGATACATGGTTTCCGCCCAGCCGGCTTCGTAACGGCGAGCGAGCGAGTGCTCAGCGGAAAGAACCGGCGATCTCTCGCGCTGTTCGGGGCTCAGCCCGAGATAGGTCTCCCGATGCACGTCCGTCGCTTTTGAATCGGCGAAAAAGCGGAATGGGTTTTCGACGCGCCAATCAATCTCGACGGTATGCGGAACAGGATCGCCGAGGATTGGCAGACCGGGTTCGCGCGGCTGCGGTGCGAGCAGCGGACCGAGTGCATCGCTGATGGACGGCGTGCGAGGCACTGCAGGCGCTTGCGGCACCCCCACTGCATCCGGCGCATTAGGCTCCGGAATCGGAGGCAGCGACGCATCCGGCATCCCGTCTTCCAGCGGCTCTTCGGCTCTTTGAATGAAGCCGTCTGCGGGTGGCTCGACGACAGACTGCCCGATGGCAGCGCCCGTCAGAAGCACACTCGCGAGGATGGAGATGACAATCCGCATCATGCCTGATTTCAATCCCAATGCCTGCTTTCGAGGGCAGCGCCACCGGAACTTAAATCCGGCCGCGCAAATGAGCGAACCACAGTCGTGTGGCGCGCGAAAGCGGCGAAATATCAGCAACATCCGTCAGAACGTCGCGGTTGGCCTTCAGGATGGACTTGAAATAGGGCGCAACAAGGCACAACGGCAAAAACGCCGCATAAAAGCCGGCGGGAAGTCGCTTCTGATCCATTTGAAAGCGCTGGAGCGCCACAACCGCTTCACTGCCGAGCTTTGTAAGAATATGGCGCGTCGCCGCCCGCGCCTCCTGAGGCCCAAGTGCGCGCGGGTCGCGTCCATCTGTGTATTGAGGAGGCAGCGGCAGCCGCCCATTCGCGAGTTGCTGCGGCAGCGTGAGCGCCAGATGTGTCAGCCCAAGAGCCCGAGCTGCCGGCTCGATCAGGGTATCGAACTCCCGTTCGTTCGCGCCGAGGACCCGTAGCGCCAACCGAATGGCTGCGCCATCCGTTTCGTTTGCATATCGAGTAACATCGGCCTCGTCGCGTATGCCGTCCTCGTAAAGCTCGCGCGAGTACCCTTCATCGAGGGGCAGCAGCACGAGCTTGTCGGGGAGACCACGCCAACGCTTGAGTTCCAGCATCGCATCCGCCACGGGATGCCCACTTGCGGCGACTTCGGGCGAGAGCGCATCGCGCCACCACTGCAGCCGGATCTCAGCCGCCGCCGCATCGGCGACGATCAGCGGGATGCGGCGGATCTCTCCGAAGAAAGCGGCAAGTACCACCAGATTGGCGCGCACGGAACGCGGCGCAAGCAATGCCGTGAGATAACGATCATAGGCATAATTGCGAGCGGCATCCCACACCGCCTGATCCGCCGGTTTTGCTGCCTCGTCCCATGTGCCGCGCTCACTCATGCCTTAGTCGACCGCCAGAAGGCCAGCACCCACCGTCCTGCCTTCGGCGAGCAGCACGTTGTATGTGCGGGCAGCGGCGCCTGTATCCATGAACTCAAGCCAAAGCCCGGCTTCCGTGAAGGCCTGTCGAAGGTCTCGCGACGGCGGAACGAGCGAACGGCCCGTCCCAAGAAGAAAGATCGAGAGCGCTCCGCCTGTCGCAAGCACATCGGCAAACGAACCGCGATCGAGCGTTTCCATGCTCTCTGCCTGCCATTCCCATATGCCGGTCGGCAGGCACAGAACGGATCCGCGATGGCTCATGCCTCCGAACCGGAAACCGCCGTTGCCGTAGGCTTCGATCGGAACCTGCTGCGGAAGATGAGCTCTCACCGACGACATCGCCGCCGCCGAAACTAGAGCTACGCCGGGCTCGCTCCGGCTGCACCGGCTTTCGCCACGTCTCCGCTCCAGTCGCGCTTGATGCCGAGATAGTCGATCACGGGTGCTGAGACGAAGATCGACGAGTAAGTGCCGATGAGCACGCCGAACAGCATCGCGAATGTGAAGTTCTTGATCACGTCGCCGCCGAGGAAGAAGAGAGAGAGCAGCACCGCGATCGTCGTCACACCGGTCAGGATAGTGCGGGACAGCGTCTCGTTGATGGAGAGGTTCAGAAGCTCTTCGAGGGGCATCTTCTTGTACTTGCGCAAATTCTCGCGGATGCGGTCAGCCACCACGACGGAGTCGTTCACCGAATACCCGAGAATTGTGAGCAACGCCGCCACGATCGAAAGATCGAATGAGAGTTGGAACAGCGAGAAGATGCCGGCTGTCACCAGAACGTCGTGGAAAAGGCCAAGCACCACGCCAACGGAGAACTGCCACTCGAAACGGAACCACACGTAGATCACGATCGCCGCGATCGAGGCCAGAACGGCAATGAGGCCCGTGATCCGCAGCTCGCTCGAAACCGCAGGACCGACAACCTCGATGCGGCGCTGTTCAAAGCCGTCGCCCAACGTCGCAAGCACCTTGTTGGCAGCTGCCTGCTGGGCATCTTCCTCGCCGGGCTGCTCTTCGACGCGGATCAGAACGTCGGCGTCCGTGCCGAAACTCTGGATCTGAATGTCACCGAGACCCAGCGTATCCAGCTGCTGGCGAAGCTGGCCGACATCCGCCGAACCGGACTTCGCGCGCACCTCGATCAAAGATCCGCCCTTGAAGTCCACGCCGTAATTGAAGCCGTTGACCATAATGATCGCGAGCGACACCACCATCGCGACGATCGACATGCCGACGCACAGGTTCTTGTACTTCATGAACGGCAGCATGGTGCCGTGCGGGAAGAAATCGTGACCCTTGAAGTCCGGGACCAGGAACATGGGGACCAATCTCCTTAAATCGGAACTTCAACGGATTTCTTGCCTTTGGCCATGGCGTTCTTAAGCCACAGGGCAGCCAGAAGGCGCGTGACGGTGACGGCCGCGAACACTGACGTCAGAATGCCGAGCGTCAACGTAACGGCGAAGCCGCGGATCGGGCCGGAGCCGAGCCAGAACATGATGACCGCCGCAGCAAGCGTCGTGAGCTGGCTGTCGATGATCGTCACGAAGGCGCGTTGGAAGCCGTTCTCGATGGAGTAGAGCGGCGTTCGCCCGGCACGAAGCTCTTCGCGCACGCGCTCGTAGATGAGCACGTTCGCGTCGACGGCCATGGCAATCGTCAAAACGAAGCCCGCGATACCGGGCAACGTCAGCGTCGTGCCGATCATCGACATCAACGCCAGAATGAGAATGCCGTGCACCATGAGGCCCAACACGGCGTAAACGCCGAAGGTGCCGTAGGCGAACACTGTCATCGCAACGGTCGCGATGAGCCCGACGATCCCTGCGAGCTTGCCCGCTTCGATGCTGTCCGCGCCGAGCGACGGGCCAACCGTACGCTCTTCAACGATGGTGAGCTTCGCGGGCAGCGCGCCAGAGCGCAGCTGAATGGCGAGATTGTTCGCCGTCTCGACCGAGAAGTTGCCCGAGATCTGCCCCGAGCCGCCGAGGATCGCCTCGTTAATAACCGGCGCCGAAATCACCTTGTCATCGAGCACGATGGCGAACGGCTTGTTCACGTTGTTCTTCGTGAAGTCGCCGAACTTCCGCGCGCCTGACTGATTGAAGCGGAACGTGATGATCGGCGCGTTCGTGCGCTGGTCGAATGCAGGCTGCGAGTCGACGAGATCGTCGCCCTGAACGACAGCGTTCTCGAGCAGCACGTAATCCGATTGATAGGCGCGCTCACCCTCTGCCGCTTCGTACACGCGATAGCCGGCCGGCGGGCGCGTGCGCTTGGCTTCCTCCGGCGAAACGCTCGGATGTACGGCATGGAACGAGAGCTTCGCCGTTTTGCCGATCAGCTCCTTGAGCTGTTGCGTGTCGGAAAGACCCGGATACTGCACGAGTACGCGATCACGGCCTTGCTGCACGACCGTGGACTCAGCCGTACCCATCGCATTCACGCGACGGTTGATGGTTTCGATGGAAGCCGCAGCAGCATGCCGGATGCGCTCCTGCATGCCGAACTCGGTCGGCTTGACGAAGACCACGCCGGCCTCTCCCGAACGCTGGATCTCCGCGTCGTCGCGGCTCGTGCCGAGAATCTGGTTCCCGACCGGCTGCACGACCTTCTTGAGCTCGGTCATGGCGCGATCGGTATCTTCCGGCTTCGCGAGCCGAACCTGCACGGCATCACCCGCAACACCGATGGCCGAGAAGCCGATCTTGGCATCACGAAGCGTTTTGCGAACGTCGCCACTCAGATTGCTGAGCCAGTCCTTCCGCAGTTCCTTCTCGTCGAGCGCGAGAAGAAGATGCGCTCCGCCCTGCAGATCGAGACCGAGCGGCATCTGCCGCTTCGGCAGAAAGTTCGGCCAAGATGCCAGCGTCTCCTTGGACACGAAGTTCGGCAACGCAAACAGGAAGCCGATGAAAATCGTGCTAAGGATCGAGATGATCTTCCAACGCTCGAAATGCAGCATGGTGGAGCGAACCCCTCCCTGGGATCGTGATGTTGGTGCGGAGTGATCGCCGTCCCAGCGATCACGCCCCGCACGCGCGAATTACTTGGTAGCCGCAGTGTCCTTCACGGGCTCGCTCTTGGAGCGAACATCGAGAAGTGTGCTCTTGAGCACGCGCACCTTCATTGTGTCGGAGAGATCGACTTCGATCTCGTCGGAGTTATCCGGCACGCGCGAAACCTTGCCGATGAAGCCGCCCGAGGTGACGACTGTATCGCCGCGGCGCACCCGATCGATCATCTCGCGATGCTGCTTCTGGCGCTGGCTCTGCGGACGAATGACGAGAAAATAGAAGATGACCACCATGAGCAGCATGGGGATCATGAGCCCGCTGAACGGATCGCCCATAGGGCTAGCGGACTGAGCGTAGGCCGAAGAAATAAACATGGTGGACTGGGTCCTCGTCAGATCGTCTGATGTTTTGGACCATGACCGCCCGGAACCTCATCGGTCCGTCAGCGTAAATCGCTCCAGGCGAAATGCGGCCAGCCTTGCTGAAGATGCCTCAGCAAGCCCGTCCGCTCAAGATCGGCGGCGACTATAGAGGCCGGATGCGGCTTTGCAACCCTCGCGGAACAGGAAGGAAACCCTGTGCCGTGCTCGGACTGGCACGATCTCGTGACATCGGGCTATAGAGACCCCGAAAGGCCGCATCCCCTAGGGGTTTAGCGCACAACGAAGTTGGAACACAAATACGTCATGACCGTCGACCCCGAACTTGCCGCCCGTCTCGATCGCATTGCGACAGCGCTCGAACGCCTCTCCCCCCAAGCGCCGCATGCCCCGGATTTCGACGCGGCGGACGCCTTCGTCTGGCAGGCGGGCAGCCTTTCGTTCCTGCCGGTTCCGTCCGTTAATCGCGTGGCGCGCGAGCTGTTGAAGGGCATCGATAACTCGGCCCGGCAACTGCTCGACAACACCCGCCGCTTCGCGAAGGGCCTACCCGCCAACAACGCCCTGCTATGGGGTGCCCGCGGCATGGGCAAATCGAGCCTCGTGAAGGCGGCGCATGCTGAGGTGGCGGCCGAAGTTGCAACGAACGACAAAGCCAGGCTCAAGCTCGTCGAAATCCATCGCGAGGACATCGCCACGCTGCCCGCCGCACTCAACATGCTGCGTACGTCACCGCATCGTTTCATCGTTTTCTGTGACGACCTGTCGTTCGACTATGACGACACGAGCTACAAATCGCTCAAGGCCGTGCTCGAAGGCGGCATAGAGGGCCGTCCGGAAAACGTCATTTTCTATGCCACGTCGAACCGACGCCATCTCATGCCGCGCGACATGGTCGACAATGAGCGCTCGACCGCGATCAATCCGTCTGAAGCGGTCGAGGAAAAGGTGTCGCTCTCGGATCGCTTCGGCCTCTGGCTAGGCTTCCATAACTGCAGCCAGGACGATTACTTCGCGATGGTCGAAGGCTATGCCAAACACTTCGACCTGCCGATATCGCGCGAAGAGCTGCGCCGCGAAGCCATCGAATGGAGCATGACGCGCGGCGGTCGCTCCGGCCGCGTCGCCTGGCAATTCACACAGGACCTCGCCGGCCGCCTCGGCAAGACGCTGGACGACAGCAAACGGCAATAGGCACCACGGCATTCGCTCGCCTCCTGCCGAATGCCGCTTGCCAAAAAAAACGGGGCGCAGCTCTCGCCACGCCCCGCCGACCGCATTTCGATATCTGAACTTAGAGACGATCCATGAACGGCGTCGGATCGACCGGCTTCTGTCCCTGACGCAGCTCAAAGTGAACCTGCGGCTGGTCGACGTCACCCGAACGACCGGCCTTCGCGATCACCTGCCCGCGCTTGATCTGATCGCCGCGCTTCACGAGGATTTCGTCGGCATGCGCGTACGCCGTCACCCAGCCGTTGTCATGGCGCACGAGCACGAGATTGCCGTAGCCTTTAAGCTCGTCGCCTGCGTAGGCCACGACGCCGCTTTCAGCAGCATGCACGTCCGTACCCATCGGCACGGCGAGATTGACGCCATCGTTATGCGTTCCATCGGGACGCGGCCCGAAGCCTGTCACGACACGCCCCGACACCGGCCAGCGCAACTTGGAAAAACCGGCAACGGACGTCGAGTTCTGCGGCGCGGACGGCGCCACCGCATCGGTCGCGGTTCCCGTATCGATGGCGGCAACCCGCTGCGGCTGTTGCGGCTGCGACGGCGCGCCAGGACCCGCGAGACCGGTTCCGTTGAGCATCGTCGGCGTCTGCGGCGTTGACGGTGCAGCAGGAGTGGTCGGAGCATGCGCAACGGAACTCGATGCTTCCGCTGGAGCCTGCTCGCCAAGCCTCACGACCCCACGCTCGGGCGCCGAATGATGTTCCGGACGCGCGGTGTTTTCAGCAACTACCGGAGCCGTGTCAGTGTGGGGCGAAGGAGCGCTGTAGGCTTCACCCGGGGCCGACGCGTCAGCCACCGTTTGAGCTTCATCGCTGCCCGGCACCTTCAATGTCGTACCCGGCTTCACCTTCCGCGAATCCGTGATGCCATTGTTGCGTTCGAGCTCCGAAAGCTTCACGCCATGCTCACGCGCGATGGCATACATCGAATCTCCCGGACGAACGGTGTAGGAGCGGTTCCAGTCCGAAGGTGCCTCTGCGGCAGCGGCCTGCTGCACGGGACGGACGGCGATCGTCTCATAATTCTCGCGCGGCGGACGCGCGGTTTCCGATGCGTACCGGCCCTTGGATGAACCCGGCATGCGCAGGGATTGACCCGGTTGTAGGCTGTCCGACGTCATGCCGTTTGCGGTTTTGATCTCGTTGACGCTCACGCCGTGCTGACGCGACAGCGAATAGAGCGTATCGCCGGGACGAACCGAAATCGTTTCCCCTCCGCCTGCTGCTCCGGCATCTCCACGCGAAGCAATCGGCGCGACATGGCCGCGCGGCTGGGCAGGCGCTGCCGAATAGCCGCTACCCGACGACCCGCCGCCATAGGAAGGAGGTGTCGTGGCGGCGTACTGCGAACCGCCGTACTGCGGCTCACGCTGCTGCTGCGCTCCATACGTCGAAGGCTGCGAGCCGTAGCCCGCGGAGGACGATCCATAATTAGATGACCCGCCGTAGCTCTGCTGGCCGGACGGGCGATAGCTGTCACCGCCGTAGGAGCCGCTCTGCTGCGGAGCGATGGCTGCTGTCGTCATACCCTGTTGAGGCGTGGGCGGCAGTTCGGAGCGGCTGACCTCGCTCGTGCGATAGCTCGGACGATCGTAGCCCGAGGAGCCAAATTCGGAAGACGCCGAACGGCTCGTCGTGCCGTAGGACGAGCCCTGCGAGCTACCGCGCGCGCCGTCGGAAAAACCGAGATCAAATCTGGAAACGTCGGCGCTACATCCGGCCAGTGCAGCCGCGGAAACAAAGAGTGCACCGGGAATTATATGACATTTACGCACACAACTTAACATGCCACTCACCCTAGATACCCACCTCAGGTAACCCTTAACGAGTTAAGAGAACCTTAACGGACGCGAGATTCGCGTTGCGTTCACGGGTAATGACCAAGGTTGGCAGCCCGGCAGCAGCCAATGATTTCGACACCCCGCACACACCTCACCCGTACGCTGCGATTGTGCTGCGATGACGGAGGAATCTCGGCTTATTGGCGACTTGCGTTGGCGATCGCGCGAAAGAGAGCGCGAGTTGCGGATCAGCCAGCGTCCTTGAGACGCTTGCCGTCTCCGAGCGTGAGCGTGCTGCCTAGCGCTTCTCTCGTCGCTTCATGCGTGAGGTTCAAGTACAGCGGCGTCACCGAAATCATGCCGTCTGCGATCGCGCGCAAGTCGGTGCCCTGCGGCGGGTCCGACCGGCGACGCTCGAAACCAACCCAGAAGTATGGATCGCCCCACGTGTCGGCGCGCTGCTCGATATGCAGTCCACCCTGGTCACGACGCCCCTGACGCGTGGCCACGATGCCTTTCACGTCAGCCGCCGCAAGATCCGGATAATTGATGTTCATGAGCGTCATCGCGGGCCACTCACCAGCCAGCAATTGCTCGACGATACGCGGACCGTATTCGAGCGGCGTTTTCCAGTGCTGCTTGCCTTCGGGATCGAAGCCGATGGTGAGGCTCATGGCGATCGACCGTATGCCGAGCAGCGTCCCTTCCATGGCGCCCGCGATGGTGCCGGAATAGGTCACGTCCTCGGCGAGGTTCGAACCATGGTTGACACCGGACAGCACGAGATCCGGCGCTTTGTCCTTGAGCACGTGCTTGACGCCCATGATCACGCAGTCGGCCGGCGTACCGCGAACGGCATACGCCCGCTCGCCGATCTCGCGATAACGCAGCGGCACCTGGAGCGTCAGCGCATGCGAAGCGCCGCTCTGGTTCATCTCCGGCGCCACGATCCACACGTCGTCGGAAAGCGATTTCGCGATCTGGTGCAGCACCGAGAGGCCGTGCGCTCCCGCGCCGTCGTCGTTTGTCACCAGAATCCGCATCGTCTCTCCGATCTCACTCTGCCATAAAGGCGAGCGAACTAACCGACCTTCTCGATCTTCGTCAGGCCGCCCATGTACGGCTGCAACGCATCCGGAATTATGACGGACCCGTCGGCCTGCTGATAGTTCTCGAGCACGGCGACCAGCGTGCGCCCGACGGCCAAACCCGATCCGTTCAAGGTATGCACGTAACGTAGGTCTTTCGCGCCCTTGGGGCGATACCGCGCGCCCATCCGCCGCGCCTGGAAATCGCCACACACGGAGCACGACGAGATCTCCCGGTAAGCATCCTGCCCCGGCAACCAGACCTCGATGTCGTAGGTTTTCTGCGACGCAAAGCCCATGTCACCCGTGCAGAGAAGCATCGTTCGAAACGGCAGACCAAGGCGACGCAACACCTCTTCTGCGCAATTCGTCATGCGCTCGTGCTCGGCGAGGCTTTCCTCCGGCGTCGTGATCGACACCAGCTCGACCTTCGAGAACTGATGCTGGCGGATCATGCCGCGCGTATCGCGACCAGCCGCACCCGCTTCCGAACGGAAGCACGGCGTCCACGCCGTCATCCGCATCGGCAGCTCGGCGTCATCCAGAATACGATCGCGCACGACATTCGTGAGCGACACCTCCGCCGTTGGGATCAGCCAATACCCGTTCGTCGTCTGAAACAGATCCTCAGCGAACTTCGGCAGGTTGCCCGTGCCGTACGCCGCATCGTCGCGTACGAGCAGAGGCGGGTTCATTTCCGTATAGCCGAACGTCGCCGTGTGCAGATCGAGCATGAACGAACCGAGGGCGCGATCGAGACGCGACAGTGCGCCCTTGAGGAACGCGAAGCGCGCGCCCGACACTTTGCCCGCCGTCTCGAAATCCATGAGGCCCAGCGCCTCGCCGATCTCGAAATGCTGCTTCGGTGCAAAATCGAACTTGCGCGCCTCGCCCACGCGGCGAACTTCTTTGTTGCCGGTCTCGTCGACACCGACCGGCACATCGTCGCGCGGCAGGTTCGGGATCACGGAGAGCGCGTCCTTAAGCTCGGCATTGCGCTCACGCTCGTCCTGCTCGCCCTTGGCGATCGTCTCCTTGAGAGCCGCAACCTCGTCCATAAGCCTGGTGGCGAGCGCATCGTCTTTCGCGCCCTTCGCCTTGCCGATCTCCTTCGACGCCGCATTGCGACGCGCCTGCGCCGCCTCGAGCACGCCGATGGCAGCGCGCCGCCGCTCGTCGATTTCGATCAGCTTGGCCGATAGAGGCTCGAGCCCTCGGGTATTCAAACCGGCATCGAACGCCTCGGCGTTGTCTCTGATCCACTTGATGTCGAACACGGGAAGGGTCCTCGGCGGGCGGCTGAAATTTGCCTGTCCTATAAGCCGCGCCGCGCCGCCGGTCCAGCCGCCCGGCTTCGTGCTTCCGGAAAAGTGGGAACCGGTTTTCCGATAAGAAGCATGAACGACACTAAGTTGCGGCTTGGTCGCGCTCGGCCTCGGCAGCGGCGCGCTTTTTCTCGGTCCAAGCCACCGCCACAATGGCAAGCTCGTAAAGCAGCACTGTCGGCAGCGCCATGATGACCATACTGATGGCGTCAGGCGGAGTGAGGATGGCCGCGACAGCGAAAATACCGACGATTGCGAACCGCCGGCCATTGCGAAGCGTATCGGCTGAGATGATCCCCGCCCGCGCCAGAAGTGTCAGCACCACCGGAAGCTGGAATATGAGACCGAACCCGAAGATCAACGTCATGATCAACGAGAGATATTCGGAGACCTTCGGCATAAGCTCGATGGTCGCCGGCCCGCTGGCGCTTGCGGACGCCGCAAGTCCGATCGAGAATTTGATCAGCACCGGCATCGCGATGAAGTAGACGACAGCCGCACCGAGCACGAAGAAAACAGGCGTCGCAATGAGGTACGGCAGAAACGCCTGTCGCTCGTTATTGTAGAGGCCAGGCGCCACGAACTTGTAGACCTGCATCGCGATAATCGGAAACGAGATGAACGCCGCACCGAACATCGCGAGCTTCAGCTGGGTGAAGATCTGCTCGAGAAAATGCGTTGCGATCAGGCGCACGTGATCGCTGCCCGAAGCCCACACGTAGGGCCACACGAGAATATCGTAGATGTAGCGGGCCACCGTGAAGCACACGATGAACGCCACGAAGAACGCGCCGACCGCGTAGATCAGACGCTGGCGCAATTCGATGAGATGATCGAGCAGCGGCGCCTTGGAGGCGTCGATGTCATCCTGTCCCGGTCGCGGCAGGCTTTCCTGCATCAGAGCGACCTCTCACTTGTCGGCTTGAGAATGGTTTTCTCGTCATCCGCCGGCTGCGGCACCACGTGAACATCGCCGGGCGCTTCGGACGGCGCGGGGTCGTCGTTCGCCGCTATTGCGGGAGTTGCATCCCCCTCGCCGCTCGGCAAAGCTTGCGGCGGCGGGGCAGGTTTCGCATCACTACTAACTTCGGCCGACTTCTTCACGTCCTCGACGGACCGCGTCACTTCGTCGAGCGACGCCTTCACGCCGTCGCTGACGGAACGCATTTCCTTCTTGAGCTCCTCCATCTCGGCTTCGCGCATGGCTTGCTCGAAAACCGATCGGAACTCGTTGGCGTGCCGGCGTACCACGCCTGCATAACGCCCAAGCTGGCCGAGAAAACGCGGCAACTCCTTCGGCCCCACGAAGATCAACGTGACAAGGCCGAGGATAAGAAGCTCGCTCCAACTGACGTCGAACATCGGAACGTCCAGACACACCAAAGCGCCGAAAAACTGAGGCGTTGCAGGTCATTAGAAGACGAAGGCGACGCTCTGCGTCAGCCAGCTTTCGACTTGTCGCGCTCGGCCGGCTGCGCCGAATTGTCGATGATCTTGGTATCGACAACAGGCGTCTCGTCCTCGTTGAGCCCCTTCTTGAAGCTCTTGATGCCCTTGGCAACGTCGCCCATGAGGTCCGAGATCTTGTTACGACCGAACAAGAGGACCACGACGACAAGAAGAAGAAGCAGATGGGTCGCACTCAACCCCATGAGATGGCCTCCTTCCGGCCCGAAAACGCCTTACCTCGGCGCTTATTTCGGCAGCACTATTGCAGAAACACCTTCCAGCCGCAAGCTGGCGAGGTCTGTGAGACGTAGTCATTACTACTTGGAAATCAAGGAATTTTCCGGTCATCTGCCGGAAAGATTAAAAGCTCTCTCGGATCGATGGCGAGCCGCACTTCTTCCCCCTTGGAAAGCTTGACCGAAGCGCCAGTCCGTACATTGAGCGGCGCACTGAAACCCTCGGCCGCAACTTCGTATCGCATGGCATCGCCGAGAAACCTGGCAGCCAGGACACGCCCTCTTACGCCGTTGCCGGCTTGCCCATCCCCGTTGACCGGCACGAGCCCGATCCCGCGCTCGCGAAGGCAGAGCATCGCATTCGCTCCGTCAGCCATCCCCGGAGCCGGAAGCGAGCCGATCGGAGACGCAACGCGCCCGCCCGCGACCCGGACGACGATCTCGTTGATCTCGGAAAAGAGCCGCGCGACGAACAATTCCGCGGGACGCTGGTAAAGCTCTTCTGCACTGCCGATCTGCACGAGCCGCCCGGCTCGCATGACCGCGATGCGATCACCGAGCCGCATCGCCTCCTCCGGATGGTGCGTGACGATCATGCTCGTCGCCCGCGTTTCCCGGATCAGCGCTAGCGTTTCTTCCTGCATCGCATCGCGAAGCTGCACGTCGAGACCGGAGAACGGCTCGTCCATCAGCATCACGGCTGGACGCGGAACGATGGCACGAGCCAGAGCCACACGCTGCTGCTGCCCGCCCGAAAGGATATGCGGATACTGATCCGCGTAGCGCTCGAGCCCCACGCGAGAAAGGATCAGCATCGCTTCGCGCTTCGCCACGTCGCGAGGCAGCGCCTTGAGCCCGAAGGCGACGTTGTCGAGAATGGTGAGATGCGGAAAGAGCGCGAAGTCCTGGAACATCAGCCCAACGCTGCGATCCTCGGGCTGCACGAAACGCCCCGGCGCCGCCACTTCGCGATCACTGATGAGAATGCGCCCGCCGGTCGGCCGCTCGATACCGACGGCAAGCCGCAACAGCGTCGTCTTTCCGCAACCCGATGGTCCGAGCAGGCACACCACCTCCCCCGGAGCGATCTCAAGAGAAAGGCCGCCGACCGCGGTGCGATCTCCATAGACCTTCTCGACAGCATCGAAGGTCAGCTTGGCGGCAAAAGTTGCCCCTGCACGCTCGCGCACGCCGAAGGCAGCGCCGTCTGCTTTTTCTGATTTTCCGAAATGCCAGTTACCGACGCGCATGGACCGTCCGAAATGATCGGACCGCGGCATCAATTGTTGACGATCCTAGTCTGGCTTACCCTCGTCGTCCTCGTCGGGCAAGTCGCCTTCTGCTTTCCCTTCGACCGGCTCGTCGTCCCGATCCTCTAGGGGTTCCTCGTCTTCGGCCGTCTCCTCGTCCTCGGGTACTTCCTCGAGCGGCAGCTCGTCCGGCATTAACGACGCCGCGATCGACGGATCGGGCACCGTGAAGCCCGGAGGCAGATGCCCATCAAGCAGCCCCTGCGCCTTGAGATCGGAGAGACCCGGCAGGTCCTTGACGTTGTCGAGACCGAAGTGGGCGAGGAAGCTGTCCGTCGTGCCGTAAGTCAGCGGCTTGCCGGGCGCACGCCGCCGGCCGCGCGGCCGGATCCAGCCTGCTTCCATGAGAATATCGAGCGTGCCGGCAGACGTCGTGACGCCGCGGATCTCCTCGATTTCGGCGCGCGTGACCGGCTGATGGTACGCGACGATCGACAGCGTTTCGAGCGCCGCACGCGACAGGCGCTTTTCCTCGACCGCGTGCCGTTCGAGCAGATAACCGAGATCCTCCGCCGTGCGGAACACCCACTTTCCTGCCACGCGCACGAGATTGACGCCGCGACCCGAATAAAGCTCGCCGATATCTTTCAGAATGGTCCCAATATCGCTGCCATGCCGAAGGTGCTGTTGAAGCCAGGCCTCATCGAGCGGCGTCTGAGACGCAAATAGCAGCGCCTCGACAATGCGCAGATCCTCGAGCCTGTCTTCGGCGCAGGGCGTGATGCCGGCCTCGACCGCATCCACTTCCGACAGTGCACGCGCAAGCTCGCGCGCCTCCTCGGCGTCCGGCGCGGCATCATCCTCGATGCCGTCGCGTGTCACCACTCTGAGCTTGGGCGGAACCATTTCGCCATCCCTGCTGCGCTTCGCCACCCGCGACCGCGCTCAAACCGTTACGGCTTCGGCATTACGCGCCAGAGGCCTGAGGTCCATTGTTGAAACCCACTTCCAAACGCTGCCACTCCGCGCCCGCTTCGCGCCGGCGCATATAGATTGGAGAGAACGGCTCTTCCTGCTTGAGTTCGATGAGCCCTTCGCGCGCCATTTCGAGCGTGGCGCCAAACGAGCTTGCAACGACGGTTTTTTCTTCCGCTTCCGCGTTGCCGAGGTAAGCACGCAAACAGTCGTCGAGCTCGACCCAGTCACCGATCGCCTGTCCGACCAGGTTCTCGAGCTTCGTCCGCGCCTGCTTGATCGACCACACACGGCGCGCCTTCACGACATGCGTGACCTTCACCGTGCGCTGACGCAACTGCGAGTAGGCCTTCAGGAGATCGAAGATCTCGGCCGTCCAGCGCACTTCGCTGACCGTCTCGATCTTTTCCGGCATGCCGCGCTGAAATACATCGCGTCCGAGACGCTTGCGCGTCATGAGCTCACCGATCGCGCGACGCATCGCTTCGAGACGCATGAGGCGGAACGCGAGACGCTGCGCCATCTCGTCGGCGGAAGGTTCGTCGCCCGTCTCCTTTTCGCGCGGCAGCAACATGCGCGACTTGAGGAACGTCAGCCACGCGGCCATCACGAGATAATCGGCAGCCACTTCGATCTTGAGCCGCTGCGCTTCCGAGATGTAGCCAATGTATTGATCGACGAGACCAAGGATCGAAATCTTCGAGATGTCGACTTTGTGCGTGCGCGCGAGCGCCAGCAGAAGATCGAGCGGACCTTCAAACCCGGCAACGTCGACGATCAGCGCTTCTGACGCCGAAGGCGCAAGCTCGCTGTCGGGCGCTTCCCAGCCCGAGGCGTCATCCGCGATCTGTCCCGTATCCTCGATCATTCGGCCCTGGTGGTCAGCGACACGCAAGGAACGTGTGCGTCGGCTTCAGATGAAGCGCAGACTACACTGATTCAGCATGCCGTCTGTCGGTTCCAAGCACCAGTGCGAGTTGTGTCTCCGCCTTGACGGAATCATAGGGCTCGTGCCGTCCGAGGACGGAGAGGGCTGTGCGGAAACGCCGCAGAGCGTCCCCTTCGAGGACCGGAGCGGCTCCGGCGACCTCTTCCATCTCGGCCAGAACCCCGTTGCAGTGCAACGCCACATCGGAGCCCGCAGCGATTACCGCGCGGGTACGATTGGCAAAAGTGCCGGTTAACGCCTTCATGCTGAGGTCGTCGCTCATGAGAAGGCCGTCGAAGCCGATCTCTCCGCGAATGATGTCCTGGGTCACGACGCGGGACGTGCTGGCGGGCTGGGCTTCGTCGATCGCGGTGAACACCACGTGCGCCGTCATGGCCGACGGCATGTCCGCCAGCGCCTTGAACGGCGCGAAGTCAGTCGCTGAAAGCACCGCGTGGGGCTCGGTCACCACGGGGAGATCGTGATGGCTGTCCTTAGTCGCCCGGCCGTGTCCGGGAATATGCTTGACGACGGGTAACACACCACCCGCCATGAAGCCCTCTGCGACGGCGCGAGCGAGCGCCGCCACCTGAAGAGGCTCGTTGCCGTAAGCCCGATCGCCGATGACGTCGTGCGCACCCGGAATGGGAACGTCCAAGACCGGCGCACAATCGGTATTGATGCCGAGCGCCTTGAGATCGTCCGCCAGAAGCCGCGCCGCACCGAACGCGGAGGCAAGAGCGCGTTCGGGTTCGTCGGCATAGAGCGCCGCATAAGCGGCAGCAGCCGGAAGCGCACGTCCGAGCGGAGGCCTGAGCCGCTGCACGCGGCCGCCTTCCTGATCGATCAGAACGAGAAGATCTTCGTTGCCGACAGCATCGCGTGCATCTCCAACGAGACGCTTGATCTGGTCGTGGCTCACGCAGTTGCGTGCGAACAGAATGATCCCGGCGGGCTGCGCCGAGCGCAGGAAGGATGCTTCTGCGGGCGAAAGAACCTCACCCGCAAAGCCCGTGATAAATGCGTTGGCCATCTATCGGATCAGTACGCCGTCACCCAGCAACCGCTATAACCCTGCGCCTTGAGCTGCGTGCAGACACTGCTTGCGGATTCGCGCGAACCGGGCGGCCCCACCAGAAGACGGTGATAGGTGCCCTTTTCGCCAAGATCCGCTTCCTGCACATCAGGCGTCTTGTTCGAAAGGATGCCGGTGTACTGCTGCTGCATGTCCGCGAATTGCTTGAGCGCTTCGATGCGGCTGCTGCCGGAAGCCGGCACGGACGCGAGCACGGCCACATACCCAGCGCCGGTCGGCTTCGGACCGGAAGACGAAGAAGCAGCCGGTGGCGTGAGCGCAGCCACCTTTTCCTTCTTGGGAGCAGGAGCAGCAGGCGGTGCTTCGGCGACCGTCTTCTTCGGCGGCGCGACGACGACAGGCTTGGTCTCTTCCGAGGACGAAACCATTTTCACCGGCAACGGCGCGTTTCCGCTACCTTGAGACGGCTTGTTCGAAGCAGAGCTCGTCGAGCGCGCCGGAGACGGCATGGACTCTGACGGGCCACCGAAACCGTCGATAACCGTTAGGCCAGGAACAGCCACGACAGCGCGCGTCTCCTCGGGCTGAGCGGCCGGCGGCTGAATGGAACCATCACGTCCGACAGTCACGACGGGAACCTTGCGAACGCCCGCCTGATCCGGCGCTGCATCCACACCTCCCTCACCGAGACGGCCCATGAGCTTGCTCTCGGCATGGGCGAACTGACGCCCGCCGGGATCGGACGGCTTCACCTTCGACGGACCTGACGCGCTCTTGATGACCGGCGTATCGCCCGTTTCACGACCGCCCATGATGCTGCCATAGGCAATGAACAATCCGCCGCCGAGCAGCACCGTGCAGGCGGCAAGCCCGATGACCTTTTTCCAGCCGCCCTTGCGCGGCGCTTCTTCGTACTGCGCGTCGTCTTCGGCATAGCTCTGATCGAACGAAGCATGCTGCGCATGCGGAGCGGCAGCGTAAGCGCCATTCGCGTCCATCGCGGGTTCGCCATAATGATCGCCACCCCAGTGACCGTTCTGCCCCGGGGCATGCCCGGCAGAGTGACCCTGGCCCGAATGCTGATAATCGTGACCATAATCGCGCGCGTCCATCGAGAGCGAGTTCGACCACTGATCGCCGCCACTTGGCGCAGCGTGCGATCCGTAAGACGGCTGCGGCGGCATCGACGACGCGCCGTAAGCTGCGGGAGGAGGCGCTGACGAGCTCGCCTGCGAGCCGTACGAAGGCTGCGGCGGAGCGGCCGTCAGCGAGCCATAACCCGCGCTGCTCGATCCATAACCGGCTTGCGAATTGCCGAAGGACGAAGCCGGCGCACGCGAGGCGCCGTAGGGATCGGCCTGCTGCCCGCCATAAGGCGACGCCTGCTGGCTGCCATAGGGAGATGGCGAAGCTTGCGTCCCATAGGACGGCGTCGGCGGAGCAGACTGCTGCGTCCGCGACGCGGAGCCGAAGCTCGCTTGTGATTGGGGTGCCGTGTACCCGGCGAGGCCGTAAGGATCGGATGTCGCGGGCTGCTGCGGCTGGCCGTAAGCGTAGCCGTCGGGACGCAGCGCGGCGTAAGGATCGGCCTGGCGGCCTGCACCCGAAAGGTGATCGGAACCGTAGCCACCGGCATCGCCGTAGCCCTGTCCGCCCGAGCGCGGCGAACCCGCGCCCTGCTGCGGCCAGACCGGCTGCTGATAGGAAGGTTGAGGCTGCTGACCCACTCCGGACCCGGCAGGACGCCCCTGCGAATTCGGGACTTGATTGAGCGGCAGAGGATTGTTGTAACGCGTCATCTCTCAGAACCCCTCGTCGCATCCATGTGCGGATGCGCTCTCGGCACCAGGCCAGTATACAGCAAACTGACCGTTCGGCGGGACGTTAGCCTTGCCGGTTCCCCGTCAAGGCCTTTGCAATTACCCCACTTGCCGCAAGGCAGTCTTCGACGACCCATACGCTCGTCACACACTCGAGTCGAAGCCCCCGAATCGAGACTCTAGCGCATCGCCTCCGGTGCACCGACACCCAGCACCGTAAGGCCTGAGGATAACACCTGCTGGAGCGACGCGACGAGCGCGCACCGAGCCGTTGTTATCGCTCGATCGTCGGCCTGGATAACGCGCAATTGTGGCAAATCATTGCCTCGCGTCCAATGGGCGTGAAAAGCGGAAGCTAAATCATAGAGATAGAAAGCCAGCCGGTGCGGCTCGTGGGCTCGGGCCGCGCCCTCGATCAGGGTAGGGAAGAATGCGCACTTTTTGACGAGTTCAAGCTCTCCTGGATCTGTCAGAAGGGAAAGGTCCGCAAGCACAGTGCCATCCCGCACAACCTCGAGATCCGGGAACGCTTCACGCGCATTCCGCTGCACCGACGACGCCCGCGCATGCGCATATTGAACGTAGAAAACCGGATTATCCTTCGACTGCTCCGTAACTTTCGCGAAGTCGAAATCCAGTGGTTCGAGCTCTTTGCGATAGAGCATCATGAAGCGCACGGGATCGCGCCCGACTTCGTCGACGACATCGCGCAACGTCACGAACGTTCCCGCGCGCTTGCTCATCTTGAACGGCTCGCCGTTCTTGAACAGCTTCACGAGATTGACGACCTTGATGTCGAGATCGGCAGATCCGCCCGTCGTGTGCCAATACTTGAGCTTGCCCTTGGCGTCGCGCTCGACCGTGCCGTCGGTGAAGGCGGCGATCGTCGCCAGCATGCGCGGGATGTAGCCGATGTGATCGGCGCCGAACACGTTGATCAGGTGACGGAAGCCACGCTTGAGCTTGTCGTAGTGATAGGCGACGTCACCCGCAAAATAGGTGTAGGTGCCGTCCGACTTCATGAGCGCGCGGTCAGCTTCATCGCCGTACTCCGTAGAACGGAACAGCGTCTGCTCGCGGTCTTCCCACTCTTCGTCGTCGTGTCCCTTCGGCTTTTCGAGACGGCCTTCGTAGATGAGCCCCTTGCGGCGCAACTCCTCGACGGCCGCCTTCACCTTGTCGGTGCCGTCCTGTGTCAGCGAAGCTTCCGAGAAGAACACGTCGTGGCGAATGTTGAGCGCCGCGAGATCATCCTTGATCATCGGCATGATCTGAGCGATCGCGAACCGGCGCACGAGCGGCAGCCACTCATTCTCCGGCAAGTTGCGCAGCGCCGCCCCGTGTGCCTTGAGGAGCGCTTCGCCAACGGGCTTTAGATAGTCGCCCGGATACAGCCCAGCCGGGATCTCGCCGATGTCCTCTCCCAGCGCCTCGCGATAGCGCAGGAACACGGAGCGCGCGAGCACGTCCACCTGCCCGCCAGCGTCGTTGATGTAGTATTCGCGCTTCACGTCGTAACCGGCGAACGCGAGAAGGTTGGCGAGCGCATCGCCGAACACCGCGCCACGGCAATGCCCGACGTGCATGGGGCCGGTCGGATTGGCTGAAACGTACTCGACGTTGGTGGACGAATTCGCGCCGATGTCGGACGTGCCGAACTTCGCACCCTTGAGGAGAATTGCGCCGACGACGTCGTGCCAAAAACCCGGGCGCATTCTGAGATTGAGAAAGCCCGGACCCGCGACCTCCACCGATACGATATCGGGATCGTTCTCGAGCGCGGCAGCCAGCGCATCGGCAACATCGCGCGGCTTCATCTTCGCGGCTTTGGCCAGCACCATGGCGGCGTTGCACGCGAGATCGCCATGCGCAGGATCGCGCGGCTGTTCGACAGCGACGTTGCCGAAATCGAGATCGCCCGGCAGCGTCCCCTGCGCTTGAAGCCCCTTGAGCGCCGCAAGCACCCTCGCTTGGACTTCTGCAAACACGTTCATGGGATTGGCGCCTTTGGTCTGGTTGTTGCCCCGCTACCACCTCAAGGTAGTGCGTGTAGGAGTGCCCCGGCGGGCGAAGAAACATCGGCCCCGCTATCGCAAAACCGGCTTTTCGTCAAACCGCGCCCGGAAACAGGAGCTTGTGTTGGTCGAACACATAGCGGTCCGTCATCCCGGCCACAAAATCCGCGATCACGCGCGCCCGTTTGCGCTCCGGCAGCCCTTGCTGAGCCGCACGCCATGCCTCAGGCAGCACGGCGGGGTCCGAAAGATACCGCGCGAAGAGCTGCGCGACCGCCGCCTCTGCCTCTTCCATCACGTCCATCACCTTGCGGCTCCGGTAAACCCGCGCCATCAGAAAGGCCTTGAGCGCCTTGAGATCCTGAGCCACGGGCGCCGAGAACGCCACCACGGCCTCCCCCGCGCCGCGGATGTCGTCGGGAGACGCCGGCGCGAGCTTCGCGAGACGCGCACGGCTTTCCCCCACCACGTCCTGAATGAGAATGGTGATCATGCGCCGCGTGATTTCATAGGTGAGCCGGCTGCGGATGCCCGGTGCCTCGGCTGCTGGTAGAGATGAAACGATCGGGCCCGCAAACGGCGCTTCCTTCAGCGCATCGAGGGTCAGAAGACCGGCGCGCAAACCGTCGTCGATGTCGTGACTGACGTAAGCGATGTCGTCCGCGAGCGCCGCGACCTGCGCTTCGGCCGAAGCCCAGCGCGCGGGCTCGAGACTTTGCCAGCCCTCGAGAGAACCGATCACCTTGCGCACCGGCTCGTGCATCTCTTCCACGATCGGTCCATTGTGCTTCGCGAGGCCTTCGAGCGTCTCCCACGTGAGATTGAGCCCATCGAAAGCCAGATATTTCCGTTCGAGCGCCATCACGACGCGCAAGCTCTGCGCGTTGTGATCGAAGCCGCCGAACTCCGCCATCAGCCGGTCGAGGGCACGCTCGCCCGCATGTCCGAACGGCGGATGACCGAGGTCATGCGCGAGCGCTAGAGCTTCAGCCAGATCCTCGTCCAGCCGAAGCTGCCGAGAAATCGTGCGCGCGATCTGCGCCACTTCGAGGCTGTGCGTCAGCCGGGTACGGAAATGGTCGCCCTCGTGAAAAACGAACACCTGCGTTTTGTGGATAAGGCGACGAAAGGCGGTCGAATGCAGGATGCGATCCCGGTCCCGCTGGAACGGGCTCCGGGTTGGGCAATCGGCCTCAGCAAAATGCCGCCCGCGCGACGGCACGGCGCTCGCAGCATAGCGGGCGGGCGAGCGCTCTCCCAGCGCGAGCTCGGCTCCATACCCCGGATCTCCCTGTGCGCTGTTTGCGCTCGACTTGCTCATGCTTTTCGGCGACCGAATCCCGAGAGTTGCAGCCAAACCCGGCCCAAACCTGCCATTTGACTTAAACTGGACGATTACTATCTTCGTATCAGGATTTGCAAAGGGCGAAGCGCGCGATCCGGCGCGCGCCCGGTCCTTCCAGGATACACGACGAGATGTCCATGGGCGAAACCCTGACCACAAACGTAACTATGACGGAACGTGCTGCCCAGCGCATCGGCGAGATCGTAGCAGGCGAGCCTGCAGGCACCATGCTGCGTATCTCAGTCGAGGGCGGCGGCTGCTCCGGCTTTCAGTACAAGTTCGACCTCGTCGATACGCAGGCAGGCGACGACGTCGTCATCGCGAAAAGCGGAGCACAGGTCCTGATCGACCCCGTGTCGCTCGAATACCTCGCAGGCTCCGAGATCGACTTCGTCGACGACCTGATCGGCGCCTCCTTCAAGATCCAGAACCCCAATGCCACGGCCTCCTGCGGCTGCGGCACGAGCTTTTCGCTCTAGACCGATTCCGGAGCCCTCACCCTCTCCCATTCATGACGAGGAGAGGGTACAAGGGCTCCCATGAAAATCACCACCTGGAATATCAACGGCATCCGCGCCCGCATCGAAGGCGCCGTGGCCTACGTGCGCGAAGAAAAGCCCGACGTCCTCTGCCTGCAGGAAATCAAGACCGTCGATGAAGGCTTTCCGACCGAAGCCTTCACCGACCTCGGCTACAATGTCGTGACGCACGGCCAAAAGGGGTTCAACGGCGTGGCGCTGCTGTCGCTGCACCCGCTCGAAGACGTCATGCGCGGCCTTCCCGGAGACGACGGCGACGTTCAGTCCCGATATCTCGAAGCGACCGTGACCGATGGTCCGCTCACAGTCCGCGTTGCGTCGATCTACCTGCCGAACGGCAATCCCGTCGGCACCGAGAAATTTCCTTACAAGCTTGGCTGGATGGCACGCCTCGAAGCCCACGCCCGCGCGCTCCTTGCATCCGAAATGCCCGTCGTCCTCGCTGGCGACTTCAACGTCATTCCCGAGCCGAAGGACGCCAAGCGTCCGGAAGCCTGGCGGGGCGATGCACTGTTCCAGCCCGAAAGCCGCGGCGCCTTCCACGGCTTCCTCAACCTCGGCTATCTCGATGCCGTGCGCTTCTGCCACCCCGGCCCCGGCCACTATACGTTTTGGGACTATCAGGCCGGCGCTTGGCAGAAGGACGACGGCATCCGCATCGACTTTCAGCTTCTTTCGCCGCAAGCCGCTGACCGCCTGGTCTCCGCCGGCATCGACAAGTTTACGCGCAGCTGGGAGAAGCCGTCCGACCACGTTCCCGTCTGGACCACGCTCGCCTAGAACAATCAAGCCTAGCGAAACGAAAAAGGCGGACCGAGCGGCCCGCCTTTTCATGTCTCTGAACTCGCCTGAAGTGATCAGCGCGGCTCTGCTGCCGGCGCGATCGGCGTCGGAGGGGTCACCGACCCCGGCACGTTGATGTCGCGCAGCTGCGGAGCAGCCCCGCCCATAGTGCCGTACTCGAACTTGCGCACCGCCGGGAGACGCTGCGTCGGCTCGGCTCGTGCGTTGATCATGTCGACCGGCTCGCCGTTCTTGCACGTCCGGACGGGAGCAGCCGTGAGCTGCGGCAGACCGCTGTGATCCAGTGCAACGGTCGGCTTGCGGCCATACCGGTTGCCCCACTGTGCAACGATGCCCGTCGCCTGCGTGCGCGTGCCTTCACCCGCGCCGCAGAAAATGTTCTGGTAGATGTCCTCGATCCACATCACGTCCTGCGGTCCGGCGTTGTCGACTGCAACAGCAATCAACGCCAGCGCACGCGCCGGATCGGGCTCCACATGCTTGCCGCGCCAGAGGAGATCGGCAAAGAACGCCTGCGCGCCCGCGTGTCCGTTCTGGCTGAGCACCGAGAGCCAATGCCGGCCGAGCGGCACGTTCGTTTCGACGCCTTCGCCTTTGAGCTGCAGCTTGGCAAGCTCAAACTGCGCGTCCTCGTCGTTGAACGTGGTCGAAGCGTTCTTGAGATAGAACACCGCACGCTCGGCGTCGGGAGCAAGACCGATCTCCGGCAGCCCGCGCAGCACATAGCCAGCGAGCGCCGTAAGCGACTTGCCGACATAGAGCGCGCGCGGATCGTCCGGATCGACGTCGAGATGCTCGTCGGCGATCCTCTCGAACAGCGCATAGGCCTTCGCATGGTCCGTGTAAGGCCCGGTGTTGTCCTGGTAGACCTTGGCGAGATAGTAGCTCGCCATGAACTCCCCGCGATCCGCCGCGAACTGAAGCGCCGGCATGGCGAGTTCGTAGTAACCGCCCTGGTAGGCGCTGACACCCTGCCGTAGCGCTTCGCGCGACGAGCTGAAGGATGCCGACTGCGCCCACGCAGAAAGCGGCGTCAGTAGAATAATCAATCCGAGTACCAGCCTAGATGTCCGCATAGCAAACAACTTCCGCCTTCCCGCCTGCGTGGGTAACGGCACCAAACCGCGCCGGCCCCACCTGATCCGCGAATTTTCTTATCGCCCCGCTCTGGTACGGATTTGGCGGGACTTTCCACGCTTTACGCCTGCGCTCGAGTTCGGCCGGCTCGACTTCGAGGTCGAGCACGCCCGTCTCTGCGTCCATCACAATGATATCGCCGTCCTGGATGAGCCCGATCGGGCCGCCGACGGCAGCCTCCGGACCCACGTGGCCAACGCAGAACCCGCGCGTCGCGCCGGAGAAACGTCCGTCGGTGATCAAGGCAACCTTGTCGCCGGCGCCCTGCCCATAGAGGGCCGCCGTCGTTGCCAGCATCTCGCGCATGCCGGGACCGCCCTTGGGGCCTTCGTAGCGGATGACGAGAACTTCGCCTTCCCTGTAGTTGCGCGCTTCGACGGCCGCGAAAGCATCTTCCTCGCGGTCGAAACAACGAGCAGGACCACGGAACTTGAGATTCTTGAGGCCGGCGACCTTCACGATCGCACCCTCTGGCGCAAGCGTCCCCTTGAGGCCGACGACACCACCCGTTGGCGTGATCGGGTTCGAAACCGGATAGATGATCTTCTGCTCGGTGTTGAACGTCACCGACGCGAGGTTCTCGGCCATCGTTTTACCGGTCACCGTCAGGCAATCGCCGTGCAGAATGCCCCCGTCGAGCAGCGCCTTGAGGATCTGCGGCACGCCGCCGATCTCGTGCACGTCACTCGCGACGTACTTTCCGCCGGGCTTTAGGTCCGCGATGTAAGGCGTCTTCTTGAAGATCTCAGCCACGTCGAAGAGATCGAATTCGATGCCGCATTCATGCGCCATGGCCGGGAGATGCAGCGCCGCGTTTGTCGACCCACCGGTCGCCGCCACAACGATGGCCGCATTCTCGAACGCCTTGCGCGTGCAGATGTCGCGCGGACGAATGTTCTGCGCGACGAGCTTCATCACGGCTTCGCCGGAAGCACGCGCATACTGATCGCGGCTCTCGAACGGTGCGGGCGTGCCGGCAGAACCCGGTAACGCAAGACCGATGGCTTCGGAAACGCACGCCATGGTGTTGGCCGTGAACTGGGCGCCGCACGCGCCCGCGCTCGGGCACGCAACGCACTCGAGTTCGTGCAATTCGTCATCGGACAACCGGCCGACCGAGTGCATGCCGACGCCCTCGAAAACGTCCTGAACGGTGACGTCCTTGCCCTTGTACTTGCCGGGCAGGATCGAGCCGCCGTACATGAAAACGGAGGGCACGTTGAGGCGCAGCATGGCCATCATCGTACCGGGCAGGCTCTTGTCGCAGCCTGCGATGCCGACGAGCGCGTCATAGCTGTGCCCGCGCATGGTGAGTTCGATGGAATCGGCGATCACTTCACGCGAGACGAGCGACGACTTCATGCCTTGGTGGCCCATGGCGATGCCGTCGGTCACGGTGATGGTGCAGAATTCGCGCGGCGTCCCGCCGCCTTCTTTCACGCCAGCCTTTGCCGACTGCGCCTGACGCTGAAGCGCGATGTTGCAAGGCGCCGCTTCATTCCAGCACGAGACGACACCGACGAACGGCCGATGGATCTCTTCCTCGGTCAGACCCATCGCATAGTAATAGGAACGGTGAGGCGCGCGAGCGGGACCCTCCGTGACATGCCGGCTCGGCAGCTTCGATTTGTCGAACGTCCTCGCGTCCATAACCTTACATCCATTCGCTCTAACTGTTGACGGGGTGGCGCACGTGGTACGCAACGACACCCCAGTCAAGAGCGGGAGTTCTTTTCTTCGATAAGGCCGCTTCGGAAAGAGTGATCTGCAGACGCCTAAAAAAGCGCGCCCTGCGATTTCCGAACCTGAAGCCCCCGCAAGCTCCCGTTCTCTACGTCACCTTGGTCGCTCTCATTTGTGGCCCAAACGAGGCATCCCGGCCCAGACGACGTGGCGATCGAGCAACATCCCTAACTTCCAGCCTCCAATTTCCGGACTCTGCCGAGGGCGTGGCTCGCGAAGCACACTTTCCAAGCGCCTCCGAGACTTGCCTCCGGCGAAGTCCGCCAGGGTGGAGAAGAAAGCACGTGATCCCGGCCGATCGTTGACGCCAGTAGGGCGTTTCGGGGGCCTCCCCGACGCAAATCCCCGAAACTATTTGTTACTCGAGCTATTCCTGCGGTGTGGCTAACCCGCGACTGCGCTTAGGCAAAAGCCCTGCTATACCCATTCGCAAAAAACATGACAAAATCAATCAGGAATACATTGGTATTTTAGAGGGCTTGTATTTGGATGACCATTTCTCTTAGCGAAAGACCGCCCGGCTCGACAATTAAGCTTAGCTGGAATCCTCCGGGGGGATTGTTAACTCTCAGCTTCACCAATGCGCTGTTGCGGATCTTGACGCTCGGCATTTACGGCTTTTGGGCAAAGACGGAGGTCCGCAAACGGATCTGGTCCGGAATTCGCCTTGAGAATGAACCCCTGCAATACACCGGAACCGGCATGGAGCTGTTCAAAGGCTTCTTGGTCGTCTTTTTCCTGCTGTTGGTCCCTACGCTTGTCGTGTTGACGAGCATTATCATCGCCTTTGGACCACAATCGCTGCCAACAGCGCTGGCGCAGGTATCGTTTTACATCCTGTTCCTGTTTCTTGTCTTCTTTGGCGCCTATCGGGCGACGCGCTATCGTCTGTCGCGTACTTTATGGCGGGGCATCCGCGGGGGGCTTGATGGCAGCGCAGGAAGCTACGCTGCGTCCTCGATGTGGCGATTGCTTGCAAACATTCTCACGCTGGGCTGGCTCACTCCGGTAAACTCCGTGGCACTTCAGGGAATGATCACCAAGAACATGCGCTTCGGGAGCGAGCCGTTCCGGTTCACCGCAACCACCGGACGCCTATATGGCCCATTCGCTCTGCTTTGGCTGGGCATCATGGGAACGATCGCTCTCGTCGCCTTCCTCGGTGCGATGTTGCTCATCCCGCCCGGAATGTTCGAGCCGGGATACGTCCCCCAACCGCCTCGCCCCGAGCAGATCGCCATGCTCGTCGGCCTGTACGTTCTCGCTCTGATTCTCTTCACGCTCATGAGCGCTTGGTATGGTGCCATCCAACTTCGGCACTTCGCGGCTCACACGCATTTTAATGGCGCCACCTTCGAGAGCCGCGTAACCGCGCCGGGTTTCATCTGGCTCGGCCTCTCAAACTTTCTGCTGGTGCTCTTCTCGCTAGGGATTTTGATGCCGATCGCTCAAGCACGCACGGCCCGCTATCTCGTTGAGAACCTCTCGATCAACGGCACAGTGAACCTGAACGAAATTCTTCAGGGCGCTGAGGCTCGAACTGGAAGCGGCGAAGGTCTCGCACAGGCATTCGAACTCGATGCATTCGCCTGAAACCCAGCGCCCAACGGTCCACTTAGCAAAGCTAAGCGATGGGCACTCCGCCGCAGCCGTCGAGGTCGAGGTTCGGCTCCTTTCCGAAGGGCTCGAAATTTCGACTATCGACGGCACGGCGCGAACTTGGCCGTACGCTTCTTTGTCCACCACCCAACCGCTGAGACACAACGCAACGGACGCGCTGCTGACATCAAGCAGCGCGCCCCTCTCTACGCTCTTTGTCCCGGGCGCCGAGTTCGCTCGGGACATTCAGGCGCGCGCGCCGGGAGTATCCGCGCGCTTTTCAAGCAGGCTCGCGGCCCGCATGTGGATTTCGGCAGCTGGTGCAATCGTTGCCGCCGTCGCCTGCCTCTACATTTTCGATATTTCTCCCGCGCGTTTGATCGCCTCGCTCATCCCGGACGCTACGCGTAAAAAAATGGGCGAAAGCGTTGTGAGCCAACTCGTCGGTAGCCGGGCCGTCTGCAGAAATCCGGACGGCCAGGCGGCGCTCGAAACCCTCATGCGGCGACTTTCCGGCGACGACAACGACCGCAAGTTCGACGTGGTTGTCGTCGACTGGGAGATCGCAAACGCCTTCGCAGCTCCCGGCGAGCAGATTGTGATCGCGAGAGGCGTACTGGACGGGGCCAAGAGCCCGGACGAGGTAGCCGGCGTGTTGGCGCACGAGATGGGGCATGGTCTCGAACGGCACCCCGAAACAAGTTTTGTGAGGGCTATAGGGCTCTCCGCGGGCGCGGAGTTGATACTGGGCGGCAGCACCGGCGGCCTTGCAGGAATGGGTGTTTTGCTCGCTCAGCTCTCCTACAGCCGTGCGGCTGAGCAGGAGGCGGATATGCGGGGCCTCTCGTTATTGCGCGAAGCCGGAATCTCGCCCCTCGGCTTCTTGAGTTTCCTGGATCGCGTCTCGCTAGAAGCTGGAGAAGAACGCTCGGCGTCCTTCGGCGCTCTGGACATGCTGCGCTCACATCCTCTCACAAGCGAGCGCCTCAAGCTTGTGAAGGAAGCCTCGACGTACCCAACGTCTCCGAGTCTGACCGAAGGCGAGTGGTCAACGCTCAAGACGATTTGCTCTCTTAGGTGAACCTGCCGCCCGAACGCCGCCGCAATTCTCTACACAACCTGTGGGACGCGCCGGGCGTCAGAGGTCGCCTAGTAGAACTGATGAAAAAGCTGCTTCTTGTTCTCATGGCAGGCACGGTCCTGACCATCGGTTACGTCGCGTATCCGATCCTGACCGTCTGGAGCATCCGGGAAGCGATCCGCACCGGCAATTCCGACTACATCGAAGCGAAGCTCGAATGGCCGACCGTGCGGTCGACATTGCGCGAGTCGATGCTCGAATATGCCGTCGGACCGACGCCGGTCGCGACGCCCGGATCACCTGCGCCCAAGGTTGGCTTCTGGCAGCGCATCAAGAACGGCCTCTCCCGCCGCGCCGTCGACAACATGGTTGAAAGCTACGTCACGCCGGAAGGCCTGCCGCAGCTCTTCGGCGCACGCCAGTTCTATCGTGAGAACATTTCCGGAGAACAGGCCGCCCTCGATGCCATGCCTTGGCACCAGCGCGCCGGAAGCTTCTGGTCGCGCATCAAACGCGCGGAATTCCATTCACCTACGGTGTTCGAGATCGAAATGGCGGATCGCCACGATCCGTCACGCCACTACATCGGCTTGCTGAAGCTGCGCGCCTTCGAATGGAAGCTCGCTGAATTGCGCGTTCGCAAAGCGCCTGTCGCGGCCGAACCCGCATAACGCCCCCGAGCGGAATAATACGCGTGTGCCCCGTAATATATTCCAGGAATCCTGCGTTAGCTGTCCTCACATCCAGTGCTACCGACGAGGATAGGACCCGCGTCACCTGGCCGAAGTGAGGAGATTTCTTCGATGGCATCCATGAGATCACTGGTTGGGGCAGGCCTCTCTGCTGTGCTCGTCTGCCTGTCTGCCCCCGCACTGGCAGAAAATGAACCGCAAACACCTGAAGCCCGCGTGACGGTCCTCTACGATGCGTTCGGAAAGGACCCTTCCATACTTAAGGACTGGGGCTACGCCGCGCTGGTCGAGGTCGGTGGAAAGCGCATCCTGTTCGACACCGGCAACAACCCGGCAGTTTTTCACGCGAACGCGAAAGCCAAGGGCGTCGACTTCTCCACCCTCGACTTTGTGGTGCAATCGCACCGTCACTCGGATCACTTCGCCGGATTGGCAGAGGTAATAACGGCCAATCCGAACGTGAAGATCTACGGACCTAAGGAGGGCTTCGGCGTCTACGGGTCGTCGCTCCCTTCGAGCTTCTACCGGAAAAATGAAAGCCTGCCGCCGGAACAGCGCTACTACGACGGAAAGCCGCCCGAAACGCTGCAGTTCGGGACAGCTTGGCCGGGAGCCAAAATCGAATTGATCGATAAGACGACCGAGATCGCACCGGGCATCTGGCTGATCGCGCTCGTGTCGGATCAACCGGGAACGCTCGAACTCAAGGAGATCTCGCTCGCGATTAACACGCCGGAAGGGATCGTGCTGGTCGTCGGCTGCTCCCACCCCGGCATCGAGAAGATCGTTGAAGCCGCAGCCGCCATCAATCCGAAGATCCACTATGTGCTTGGCGGCTTCCACCTCGTGAACGCCAAGGATGACGCAATCGAGAAGATTGCGGCCTCGCTGCGCAACACATGGAAAGTCGAAAATGTTGCGCCAGGCCATTGCACGGGCGAAGCGACTTTTGCCGGACTGCAAAAGGCCTTCGGTGATCGCTACGTTTACGCGGGCGCAGGAACCGTTCTGGATGTGGGCAAACAGCGCCGCGCCGACGCGGGCTCGCTCGTTTACAAGGCCTCGTTCTCAGCCATGCAAAGCCGCGAGCTACGCGGTGAGGCCGCTTTGATGTCCGGCAGCGAGCTTGCTTATTACAGGGTCCGCGAACGCACGAGCCCGGACGCGCGCGAACCGAAAATGCTGAAATGGCTGCGCGCCTCGTTCCGCGTCCCGGAGCCCGTGGCACAGCAATAACAGACGCGGTCCTCGGGCTTGTCCCGAGGACCCAATCATCTTGAGAGTGTCATCCTAGGCCTTGTGCCTAGGATCCAAATCTCCGCGCGGCCACTTTCAATTTTTTGAAACTCAACGACCTAGGAGCAATCTAGGCGCCTAGCCCTCAATGCGCTTCAACGCCGCCTGGAGGCGCTCGATGCGACCGGTTGTTTCCGTAACGCGCTCGCGGTTGAGCTCCACCACGTGTTCCGGCGACTTGGCGACGTTCGCCTCATTGCCGAGCCACGCCACCGCCTTGCTGCGATCGCCTTCGGCCTTGTCGATCTCCTTCGACAGCCGCTTGCGCTCCGCCTCCATGTCGATGACGCCTTCGAGCGGCAACGCCGCCGTCGCTTCGCCGATCACGATCAGCGCCGCGCCCTTCGGCACCGCATCCGTGAAATCGATGTCGTCGAGACGCGCGAGCCGGCGGATCGTTTCGTCGTGACGGCGCGCGCGCTCAATCGTGGAGTCACTTGCGCCCGAGAGCACGAGCGGGATCTTGGCGCCCGCCGGCACGTTCATTTCCGTGCGCACGGAACGAATGTCCGACACGAGCTTCACGACCCAGCCGATCTCCTCGTCCGCGGACGGGCTCTGCAAACCGCTAAGACGCGGCCACTCCGAGAGGCAGAGCAGCGAAAGCCGGCGCTCCCCGTGCTCCACCATGTGCGCCCACAGCTCTTCCGTGATGAACGGCATGAAGGGATGCAGAAGCTTGAGACACTGGTCGAGCACCCACGCCGTGCACGCGCGCGTTTCCGCGATCGCCTGCTCGTCGTCACCCGCGAGGATCGGCTTGATGAGCTCGAGATACCAGTCGCAGTAGACGCCCCACACGAATTCGTAGATCGACGCCGCCGCTTCGTTGAACTTATAGGCTTCGAGCCCACTCGTTACGGCATTCGCCGCCCGCTCCGTCTCGCCGACGATCCAGCGGTTAAGCGTGTGCGTCACAGATGCCGGATCGAAATCGAACTGGCGCACGCATTCGTTCATTTCGCCGAAGCGCGCTGCATTCCAGAGCTTGGTCGCGAAATTGCGATATCCCTCGACGCGCGCCGGCGCGAGCTTGATATCGCGACCCTGCGCGGCCATGGCGGCGAGCGTGAAGCGCAACGCATCCGCGCCATACTTGTCGATGAGCGCCAGCGGATCGATCACATTCCCCTTCGACTTCGACATCTTCTGTCCCTTCTCGTCACGGACGAGGGCATGGATGTAGACGTCGTGAAACGGCACCTCCTTCATGAAGTGCAGGCCCATCATCATCATGCGGGCGACCCAGAAGAAGATGATGTCGAAACCTGTGACGAGCACGCTCGTCGGATAGTAGCGTTTGACCTCGTCCGTGTCGTCCGGCCAACCGAGCGTCGAGAACGGCCACAGCGCCGACGAGAACCACGTGTCGAGCACGTCCTCATCGCGCGTCAACGTGATAGCAGCGTTCGAGCCCGCATAATGCTTCTCGGCAGCAGCCTGCGCTTCCGCTTCGTCGGACGCGACGAAAACGTGTCCATCCGGGCCGTACCACGCCGGGATCTGATGGCCCCACCAGAGCTGACGCGAGATGCACCACGGCTGGATGTTGCGCATCCACTCGAAGTAGGTCTTCTCCCAGTTCTTCGGGACGAACTCGGTCTTACCTGTCTCGACGGCCGCGATCGCAGGCTTCGCAAGCTCTGCGGCGTTCACGTACCACTGGTCCGTGAGCCAGGGCTCGATGACGTCATTCGAGCGGTCCCCGTGCGGCACCGTATGCGTCGTCGGCTCGATCTTGGCGAGCAAGCCAAGCGCAGCGATATCCGCCACAACGCGCTTCCTCGCCTCGAACCTGTCGAGACCGCGGTAGGCCACCGGAACATCTTCATCGTCGACAATCTTGCCGAACGCATCGAGCACGTTGATCTTCGAGAGATCGTGCCGCTTACCGACTTCGAAGTCGTTGAAGTCGTGCGCGGGCGTAATCTTCACTGCGCCCGTGCCCTTCTCGGGATCGGAGTATTCGTCGGCAACGATAGGGATCTCGCGCCCGACAAGCGGAAGCTTCACCTTAGCGCCCGCCTTGATAAGCGCAGCGTAGCGTTCGTCCTCGGGGTGCACGGCAACACCGGTATCGCCGAGCATCGTCTCCGGGCGGGTGGTCGCAACGATGATACAATCCGCGTCGTATCCCGGCACCTTCTGCGCCAGCGGATAGCGGAAGTGGTACATGTGCCCCGAAGGATCTTTCTTCAACACCTTTGCAAGCGCGTCCGGCTCGAACGGCTTCTCAGGATCGCCATCCGTCCACGTGAATGAACCCTTCTTCTCGATCTGCACGACTTCGAGATCGGAGATCGCCGTCTGGAACTTCGGGTCCCAGTTGACGAGGCGCTTATCCTTGTAGATGAGGCCCGCGCGATGCAGCTCGACGAACACCTTTACAACGGCGCGCGACAGACCTTCGTCCATCGTGAAGCGCTCGCGGCTCCAATCGCATGAAGCGCCAAGCCGCTTGAGCTGGTTCACGATCATGCCGCCGGATTCGGCTTTCCACTCCCAGACGCGACGCACGAATTCCTCGCGGCCGAGTTCGCGACGTCCCGGCTCCTTGCGCTCAGCGAGCTGCCGCTCGACCACCATCTGTGTCGCGATGCCCGCGTGATCCATGCCCGGCTGCCAGAGCACGTCTCGGCCGCGCATGCGCTCGAAACGCACGAGCACATCTTGCAGCGTGTTGTTGAGCGCGTGTCCCATATGGAGCGAGCCCGTCACGTTCGGCGGCGGGATGACGATCGAATACGCTTCCGCTCCCGCGCGGTCGGCTCGTCCGCCTTTGAAGGCGTCCGCCTTTGTCCACGCGTCGTTGATGCGCGGCTCGATGTCGGCGGGCTGATAGGTCTTTTCGAGCATGGGGCCGGTCTGCCTGATAGCGGATGGAAGGAGCGCGAGAAATCGGATGCGGTTTTCCGATATTGGAGCAGAAAAACCAAGAGAAGGAGACGAGGCGTCCTACGAACCCGGGTGACGCCTGTCAATCGGCGGGCGGAACACCGGCCCGGCGCTGATATCAAACCGGACCCTCCGCACTGGCGGAACGAGGGGGCTGAAAGCTCAGGAGCCGGGTTTCTGCCCTGGCTTCAATGCACTCGCGACTTCGTTGCGAAGCGCCCGCTCGATGATGCGCGGCATGTTGTCGGCCACCCACTGTTGCAGCATCGGCCGCAGCATGTCGGCCACCGCGTCCTCGAGCGACCGGTTGACCGGCATGGAGCCGGCATTCGCCACGGGCGCGGGAAGCGTGCTCGGCTGCGGCGCGACCGGCGCGGTAGCCGGAACCGGCTGAACATAAGCCTCCGGCTCCGTCTGACGAGGCGGCGATGGAATGTCGAAAACCGGCGTCAGCGGAATCGCATTGGCGAGTGGCTCAGGCTGCGGCGATGGCGGTGTCACGCCTGCAGCCGACGCCGCGAGCCCCAGTGCCAGCGCATCGAGCGCTTGATGAGCCGCATCGGCACTCAAGGCAGGTCCGGTCTCGAACCGCGCGTTACCGGTAGACCCAGGAGCCGCCCGCACGCTCGGCCCGAATGAGTCCGAGAACGCGCTCGTGTCTTTCGCGGCCGGCGAGAACGAGCGGCTATCGTATCCGTTGCCGTTAAAAGGCTTGTGCTCCGGCATTTGCCGATCCACAGAACTCGGTTCGCGCAGGATTCCATCGAACGTCGGACCGCGCTTTACTTCGGCGCTGCTGTCAGCCCCGAAACTGAACGGCGGCGGAGGCGATGCAAGCGGCGCCAACACAGGATCGGTATCCGGCGTAGAAGCGACGCTTGGCTTGCCTGCCGTGGAAAACGACGACGAGAACGAGGATCGAGACGACAAAGCGGACGTAGTGGGCGAGGTGGTCTCACGCGTCGAAGAAAGGGGTTCGGGCTTCACCGATGGTTCCGGCGGCCACGAAACAGAGGGCTCTTCCGCGACGGGCGTCTCCGTCACGGGCGGAGCGCCAGTTTCGAGGCGGCGCAAAGCGTCGGCCACATGCTGCGGCGGCACGCTCGGAGCATCATCGACAGGAGCGGCACCGGGAGGCGCCCCCAGGATAGGCTCCGACGGCGAAGACTTTGCGAACGGCTCGCTCTGCAAAGAGGCAGACGGCGCGCTGGCGGCAAACGGCGTCGCGGCCTGAGGCGGATAGAAGCCCGCCTTACGCATCGCGGGAAAACCAAATGGGCTCGAAGCGGCTGGTCCCAGATCTGCTGGTTGTTCGAGACCGGCGACCGGCGGCGGCGGGATGATCGGCTGCTCAGACGCAAAAGGCGAACGGCTCGCGTCGTCCGGTTTGTCCGTCTGCTCTTTACTCACGAACGATTTCGTCGCCATCGGATGCGACAATTCCGTAGGCACGCGAATGTCCGGTTTCGGCGCCGCAACGGCGTGACCCGAAGCGCTCTCGGTCTCGTCAAACATATCGGCGAGATCCTGATCGAACGAGAGTGGACGCTTGGAACCAAACGGACTGGTTGGAGCGAGCGGGCCGGACTTGAGCACACCGCTCAGCCGATCAGCCAACGGCAAAGGCGCGTCTTGAGATTTGGGAGCGCGGGATTGCGGAACGAGAGGATTTGCGTCAACGGCGTCGATCTGCTCGTTACGGGGTTCGTCCGCAATAATCTGGCGAATGGACGCCAGAATTTCCTCCATGCTCGGCTCGCCGGCCTTATCCGGTCTGTTCATGCCCTACCTGCCGCGGCTATGCGTGCCACCCGACGCGCCGGACAAGCAACCCGTCCCGTGACTGCGATCGGCCGGCAAAATGAATCTCGTTTCAAGAAGAGGTACCCCGGTGCCCAGCAGGCTTCAATGCGTCTCGAGCACCCTATCCGCACCCAATCGCGTTAATACTCAACAAAACGTTCGGCCTTTTCGAGGCAAGCAGCGCCGTGAGCGCTGCCATACCTTCTGAACGTTACGGCTTCCGCGGAGCCTTGATGCTCTCGGCAAGCTCGATATGCAGAGCTTTTTCCACCATGCGCGGCATGTTGTCGGAGAGCCATTGCCTCAGCATCGGCCGCAAGAGGTCCGCTGTCGCGTCCTCGATGCCGGCTTCACCAGCAGCGACGCCCGAAGCCGGAAGCGGGGGCGGCGGAGCAATAACCGGCGCGACGTGCAGAGGCGAAGCCACCATAGGCTCCGGTGCTGTATAAGAGTGCGTCGCGGCTGGCTGGGCGGTAAACTGCGCGGCAGCATACGGAGCGAAATCGGCAGCCGGCACGGCATCGTAAGATGTGGGCTCAGGTGTCGGCATAGGTGTAGCGGCCTGGGACGCGACTGGCGTCGCCGAAGGCGTGGGACCGCCCATGCGCATGAAGTGCGTGTCCTTGAACGCGGCCATCACGCGCTTGGGTTCTTCACCCTTCGCGGCATGCGTCGCTTCCGGTGCAGCAGGACTGGGAAGCTGTTGCAGCGGCTCAATGGCCACGCTTTCGGAGCGAACCGCCGAGAGCGAGCTCAGTCCGGATTTTTCGCTCGTCTCGATTGCTGGAGAAGCATGAGCGCCGTTCGAAGAACGCATCTCGCTGCTCGCAGCAGTCGCACTGCGAATAGCGTCGCTCAATCGCCCTAGAAGAGGCGCCGGCCGCTCAGCGGCGGGCGGTGAAGCACGGAAAATTGCAGGCAGATCGAATTCACTGGCATCATCCAGCACACCGTCGCCTTTGAGCATAATCGGCGTGCCACGCAGTTCACCATTATGATGGCTTACGGGCTCCTCGGCGATGATCCTGCGGATCGACGCCAGGATTTCCTCCATACTCGGCTGGCCGTTCTTTTCTGTCATGTTCATTACGCCACTCCCTACGCACACGACGACAAGCAGCACCGGCATCCCCCGCAGGGATAACCGCCCCGTATGGAACACCCGCCGAAAGCTCGCGGCCGCCCCCCTTTACTGTCAGCGCACGCACACGCGCGACAGGTCTTCGCTGTGCTCTGTTCCCGAGGCCCCCACGACCTGGGATGCAAGCACTCCCGCTCATCAAAAGTTGTGTGTGGGACTCCCACCGCGCAGAAAGCTAAGCGCGATAGTGGGCGACGATGTGGCAAAGCCACAGGACAACACAAATCGACGAGCGCATAGCTCAGCTAGCGCATACCGCCGATGTGCTTCAAGGAGATTATTTCGTGCCTTCCGGCAGCGGAGGAAGTTCCTCTGTGCGGCCGTCCGAGTGAGTTATCGAGGTTCCCCAGGGCTTACGCCTGACTTCCTGATAATGCGCTTCAGGATCATAGGAGACCGATGTGAATCCGAGATTCACAGAATCCAGCCGACCGACCGATGCGAGCACCGTGTAGCTCGACACAACGACGTTGCGTCGCGTCGAAACGAGCTGCACTTGCGAGTTCAACAACTCGACTTCTGCGTTGAGAACATCGAGCAGCGTGCGCTGACCGACGCGCTCTTCCTCACGAACACCCGTCAGAGCCGTCGTATTGGCGCTCACCTGCGATTGATCGGATTGGACCTGAGCCCGCGCCGCAAGCAGCTGCGACCAAGCAGCAACCACCGACTCCTCGGATTCGCTACGTGCCTGCTCAATTTCCTGCAGACGGCTGATGTGAATGTGCTTCTGCTGGCGAACGCGCGCGTAAACCTCGCCGCCCTCGTAGATCGGAACCGTCAGGCGACCCGTCACCGTCGCCGATTCCTGCTCGTTGACCAGCTCGGAGGTTTCGAAACGATCCGAATAGTTGGCTTCGAGCTGCACGCTCGGCAACAACTCGCCACGAATTCTGTCGACGCCGAACTTGGCGGCCTGCTCCAGATAGAGCGCGTTGACTACCGCCGGATTTTCATGCGTTCCGATGCGCGTCGCCTCTTCGAGCGAATTCGGCAGGAAGCGCTCGTACCCGCGCGGCTCAACCAACCCGCCGGGAGCATGCCCGACGACGCGCTCATAGACAGCGCGACTGGTCTTGAGATTTGCTTTGGCGAGATCAAGCGCCGAAACAGCGCCCGCGCGTCGAGCCTGCGCCTGAGCGACGTCCGTGCGCGTGACCTCACCCACCGCAAAACGATCCTCGGTGGCCTTCAGCTCGCGAGAGAGAACATTGACGTTGTTTTCACGCAGGCGAACGATCGCCTGATCGCGAACGACATCCATGTAAGAGGTAACGGCCGAGAGCAGCACGCTCTGCTCGACGGCGCGCAACGTCTCGCGGCCGGCGCGAACGTTAGCCTCTTGCTCGTTGACCGAGTTGATTGTGCGGAAACCGTTGAACAACGGCTGCACGGCATCGATGGAGTAGCCGCCCGGCTTGATTTCTTGCGTGGTGCTACCAAGGCTCGTGCTCGCCTTGTTAAACTGATAGTTGAGATCCGCGCTGCCGGTAATAACCGGGCGATATCCGGACCGAGCGCGCGTCACCTCTTCGTCGGTTGCGCGAAGTCGAGCGCGTTCTGCATCGAGCTGCGGGTTGTATTGATAAGCTGCAGCCAGAGCTTCATTCAGGCTCTCAGCTTGCGCGTTCACGGACGCGCACAGCGCAAACGTTCCCGCCGCAGATACGGCGAGAAGCGCGAGGCGCGAAGTTCGTACGAGATCCAGCAAATCCAACCCCAAAACCTGCTTGGCGCATCCACCCAACACACGCGAAGGCACACCAAGGCGTTGCACGGACCCACCTACATCAAGCTGTTAGTAGATCAGGAACGCGATTCGCAGAAGGCAACGAAGCCCTGTTAACGAACATGCGATGAGCGGCGTGGCGCTATTCACACACACCGTTTTTTGTTGGCGACCGGCCTAATTTGGCGGAACCCACAAAATACGCGGGTTACTGCATTGAAAAAATTATAAAAAATGAAGCCGCCGTGTGCCCGCATTCCGTGGGCGGCCTGCATGAGCGCTATGGCGGCCGGGCCGACTTACAAGATCGCGCTGAGCAAATATCAAAACGCGAAAGCAGGTGCCTTTTCAAAGCCGGGCAGAACATCTGTTGACGCATCGAATGCAGTTTTCGCCCCGAAGGTGCTGCCGCTTCTCTGCCAAACCGTGGCTTCGCCCGTCGCGCCCCGTCCAACGATGGCGATCAGCTTGCCACCATCCTTGAGTTGATCGAGCAAGGCCGGCGGCACGGAATCGACCGCGCCTTCGATCAAGATGAGGTCGTAAGGAGCGTCGTCAGCTTTGCCCGCCGGCAGCGCGCCCTCGGCCATGGTCACATTGCTGATGCCGATGGCGCCAAGCGCGCCGCGTGCCGCCGCCAGAAGCTTCCCGTCGCTCTCCAGAGCCACGACGTTCGCCGCGAGCTGCGAAAGAACCGCAGCGCCATACCCGGTGGCCGCTCCAACGAGGAGAACGGCAGCGGAAGCGTCGACTTCGCCAGCCTGGACAAGCTTCGCGAAGATTCGCGCCGGAAGCAGAACACGCCGCGGACTGCCTTCGGAAGCGTCGAGCGGAACAGCGCCATCCATGTAGGCGAGCGTACGGTAGCGCTCGGCTACGAACATTTCCCGCGGCAGCTCGAGCATGGCGCGAATGATCCGCCGATCCGTGACGTCGCTCGGCCGCACTTGCGATTCGACCATGTTCTTGCGTTGAATGGCGTAGTCCACTGCGTCCTCCCGCACGGCTCCATGGCATGGGCTGCGCCCTCACCGCGCCGTTACAAAGCCGAACATACCGAATGTTGCAAGGGGCGGCCACCATCAGCGACGCACTCCACCCACAAGGTCGCACGCCCTACCCGAAGTTGGACCATAGCAGCCACGCAACGAGACCAGCCGCCAGAACCCATACGACAATAATGAGCGCCGCACCGAGGCGGCTTCTCGGCCGTTCCGCGATCTTGCCTGCCTCCGAGCGGAGTTCGGCCATAACGTCAGGGTCGACGAACCGGACGATGATGCCCACCACGATCGGCAGCAGGATGAGTTCGTCCAGGAAGCCGATGACGGGAATGAAGTCGGGAATAAGATCGATCGGCGAAAGCACGTAAGCCGCCGCGAGCACCGCAAACGCCTTCACGATCCAGGGCACGCGAGGATCCTTCGCGGCCAGGTAAAGAGCGATGCCGTCCCGTTTGGCCGCCCTGGCGACGCCTTCGAGCCGTTTCATGGCCCGTATGGCGGCCTCTTTCACTGGATTGTCTCCATCACCGACAAGCCTTGGCTCCAGCAGCGCTTGTATCCTTCCTCGTCTCTATGATAGATGGCTCCCTCACGCCAGATGCGGCCCCTGATCGGGCCGCTTCGATTTTCAGCTCGACCCATCGACCACCGGGAGCATTGCTCCTGAGCGGGAACGAGCCGTGAGGCCACGTGGCGGAGTGGTGACGCAGCGGACTGCAAATCCGCGAACCCCGGTTCAATTCCGGGCGTGGCCTCCATCAACTCAAAATTAATGCACCCACAAACGGCGGGGCGTTTCACGCCGTCTCGCACGCTCGCAAGCGAGCGCATCACATCAGTGAATTTTTCAGCGCCGGATTTTCTTCGCTCGGTCGTTCTTATGACTGATCACGACCGAAGGAGGGGAAGATGCAGGAAATCGAACGTACGCTTTGGAACTTTCTGTTCGCCGCGCGACGGTGCGCAGCCGCAGACGATGGACGAGCAATCCCGAAGGAGGCGACCGAGATCGCAGAACGCGCTGTGAAAGACCTGAGCGCCGCCTTGCGCCACAGCGAGTCGACGCGCGTTGACTTTCACAAGTCAGGTCCGCTGCGCGTGACGGTCGAACCGTTAGCTTGAGGCAGAGCGAATGGGCGGAGTGCTTGCAAAGGATCGCGCGAGCTCTCGCATCATTGCCCGAACGTCCGGATGCTCGTTGCGATCCCAATCTGCGAGCATCTCTTCGAGATCGGCTTCACGCTGCGCGAGCAGCCGCTCATACGCGGCACGCCCATCGGCGGTGAGTTCGTAAAGCCCCGATGAGTTTAGGGTCGCCATACCCCTAGCCACGAGGCGGTCGAGCAGTCCGGCGCACGGTGCGTTGCCGACCCGCAAAAGCTTGACGAGATCGTCCCGAATCGCGCGGCCGTGCCGCTCGCCGATGCGCGCCAGGAGCCAAAGCTCGTCCGGCTCCAAGCTGAGCCCGATGCGCTTGGCGGCGCGTTCGTAAACATGCCAGCGATTTTCGCGCATCGTGACGCGCGTCACGATGCGTTTGAGCTCGTCCAGCGATTTGGCATCGCGCGGGAACGGCAAAGCTTCCGTGATCGGCTCGGGGCTGATGGAGGAGCGCAGCGGCGTCTCCCTGATGGCGAGCGTCAAAAGAAACGCGACAAACGCCATAGTGGCGGCCGCGTAAAATACGGGATGCAACGCGGCCACGAACTGCGCCAGATATTGCGACCGCATGGGTTCCGCGAGCTTCGCGATGTCCGTCGGATTGGGCATGCCCTCGCCGGTCGGCACGAGCCCTCGCAGATCACCCTCGAGGGAATACGCAAAAATGGCGCCGAAAAGCGCTGCACCCACCGAGCCTCCGATCGAGCGGAAAAGCGTCGTGCCGCTGGTGGCCACGCCAAGCTGCTCATAGGGCACCGCATTCTGCACCGCCATGACAAGGATCTGCATCACCATGCCGAGCCCGCTTCCGAGCAGCAGAAGGTAGGCTGACGCGAGGCCAGCCGGCGTTTGCGGTTCGATCGTCGAAAGCAGCACGAGCGCCACCGTCATGACCATCGTGCCGATGACCGGGAAAATTTTGTATCGGCCCCAGCGGCTGATGATCTGGCCACTCGTGATCGAGCTCACGAACACGCCGAGCATCATCGGCGTCATGTGCAGGCCCGCACTCGTCGGATCGAGGCCCTTCACGACTTGAAAATAGATCGGCAGCAGCGTGATCGAGCCGAACAGAGCCATGCCTACGATGAAGCCGACGCACGTGCCGATGACGAACGCCCGCGTTTTGAAGAGCGACAGCGGCAGCAGCGGTTCTCGAACCCGCGTTTCCACGTAGAGAAAGCCCGCTAACGACAAAACGCCGAGCGCCGAAATCGCGAAAAGGCTCACGGGGGCGTCCTTGATCAGCATCGTGCCGAGGCTCGTCACCTGGATGACTGAGGTCAGGGTCAATGCCAGAAGAACCGCACCCGCATAATCGATGTCGACGACGTCCTTGCGCACACTCGACCGGAAAGTCCGGTTGATCACGAACAGCGCAAGCAGGCCGAGCGGCAGATTGATAAGAAAGATCCAGCGCCAAGAGGCCTGGTCCACGATGAAGCCGCCGACCAACGGACCGAGCACCGTCGACAAGCCGAACACGCCGCCGAAGAAGCCCTGATAACGTCCGCGCTCGCGCGGCGGCACGACATCGCCGACGACCGCGATCGAGGTCACGATGAGACCGCCGCCGCCAAGCCCTTGCAGAAAGCGGAACGCGATAAGCTCCGGCAGGTTCTCCGCCAAGCCGCAGAGCAGCGAGCCCGCGAGAAAGATGCAGATCGCCACCTGCAGGACGATCCGGCGCCCGTAGAGATCGCCGAGCTTGCCGTAAAGCGGCACGACAACGGTGCTCGACAGCAGGTACGACGTCACGATCCAGGAGAGGTGCGAAAGCCCGCCGATCTCTTCCACGATGATCGGCAGCGCCGTGGCGACGATCGTCTGATCGAGAGAGGCGAGCAACAGAACGAGCACGAGCGCCGAAAAAGTCGCGATCAGCTCCCTTCGCCGCGCGGCCTCACTCGCTGGATCTGAAAGCGTGTCTTGCATGTGGTGCTGGCCCGTTTAGGTGCATCGTCTCACGGCGAGAGATAACGCGCTTCCTGAAGATCCAGTTCGCGCACGAGCTTTCGTGCCATATCGTCCGACAGCTTGTGCGCCCGAGCCAGCCGGTAGAATTCGCCACGCTCTGCCCGGATCGCTGCAAGGCGCAGAACACGCTCGATTTCGTCCGCCCGGCGGACGACAGCTGCCTCGTCACCCGTTTTCTTCCGACCATCGATACGTTGCCGATAGAGTTCCATCAACCGCGCGCCGATCTCCGTGTAGAGATCGGCGTCGCTCCGCCCCTCTCCCATGCCGTGCTGCGCGCGTTCGATCGCTTTGATCGCTTCTTCGGCTGCCGCAATACGGGCGTCATCCTCGATCCGTTGATCGGACGGCTCGGGGGGCAGCTCCAGCCCCTTCAAGAGAACCGGCAATCCGATGCTAGCCGCAACCAGCGAGACAATGATGACGCCGGCGGCGAGGAAGATCGCGAGGTCGCGAGCCGGAAAAGCGCTGCCATCCGTCATGACGAGCGGCAGCGTCAGCACGCCGGCCAAAGTGATGGCGCCCCTGACGCCGGCAAGCGACGTCGCCGCGATCAACCGCCAGCCCGGCTTGGTGAAAGCTCGGCCCGTCCGAGCCGCGCGGAACATCGTGAACCGCAACGATATCCAAACCCAGAGCAGGCGAAGAAGCGCGAGCGCTGCGTTGATCGCCAGCACGTACACGATGAGCCAGGCCGGCTCGTGATGCCCGGTGTCGCGAACGACCTTCGCCGCACCCGCGACGATGCTGGGCAGCTGTTCACCCAACAGCACGAAGATGATGCCATTGAGCGTGAACTGCACCGTGTCCCATACCGCCGTTCGACGAACACGGGTGACGGGCAATGCCTGCCCGCTCTGTTCGGCGTAGCTCATGGTGATGCCTGCCGCCACGGCAGCCAGAATACCCGAGCAATGCAGATGCTCGGCCAGAAGATAGGCGCCGAAAGGGATGAGCAGACTGATCAGGATCTGCGAGCCCGTTTCTTCACCTAGCCGTCTGGACACGACCTCTTTGATCTTGGCAACCGCCCAGGTCACGCCGACGCCGATGGCAACACCGCCGATCGCAAGCCAGACGAACGTACCGAGAGCGGCCGACAGCGAGAAGACGCCGGTCAGCGCCGCGGCCACGGCAAACTGCATGCAGACAAGACCGGACGCGTCGTTGAGCAGCGATTCTCCTTCGAGAATATGCATGAGCCGCTTGGGGATAGGTACGCGCGCCGCGATGGCGGACACCGCGATCGGGTCCGTCGGCGAGACGATCGCCGCGAGCGCAAACGCAACGGCCAGCGGCATCGCTGGAATCATCCAGTTGATGAACAATCCCACGCCCAGGACCGTAAAAACCACCAGTCCCAGCGCCAGCTCAAGGATCGTGCCCTTATCGTGGAGCAGCCCTTCCTTGGGAATGCGCCACCCATCCAGGAACAGGAGCGGCGGAAGAAAGAGCAGGAAAAAGATGTGAGGCTCGAGCACCACCCCGACGTTGCCGAACGTTGCAACGAAAGCGCCGAGAGCAATCTGGACGAGAGGAACGGGGATTGCGACGGGCGATAGCCGGGCCAGCATGCCGCTGAGGACAACAGCAACCAGCAGAACCAGCGCGACGGTAATGTTCTCCATCTTCGGCGTTCGACTTTCTCAATAAAATGTAAGGATTGCAGCGCAAAGCGCTGCACACGAGCGCCATCGCCGCAAATGATGAAGCACCTGAGCGACGAGGCCCAAATATCGAGTCTCGAAGCCCTATTCGACTTTCGCCAGGACGGCTTCCATCGTCACGGAAATGCCTATCTTTGCTCGGAAGCATCAGCCGACGATCTGTCGGCCGACACCGTTCCGGGGGGAAAGTTATGATCAAGAGAAACACCGTTTCCAGCGGAACGTTGATTCTGGCCACGGCGGTATTCGTCGCAGTGTTCTGCAACATCGCTTTCTTCAGGAACGCGGTGCAGGTCTACGGCGTCTCCCTCCCCTCCATTCTCTTCATGGCGTCGCTCTTCGTCTACATCACATCGATCTTCATCTTTGTGCTGTCGGCGGTTTGCCATCGGACGCTCACGAAGCCGGTCTTGACGCTCTTTCTGCTCCTGGCTTCGGTTGTGGCCTACTTCTCCACCAACTACGGCACGATCTTCGACGGCAGCATGATCGCGAACGTGTTTGAAACCGACACGGGAGAAGCGGGCGATCTACTCACACCCCAACTCGCGATCTACGTTATTCTGCTCGGCATTCTGCCGTCCCTTGCGATCTGGCGCGCGACCATCGCGCAGCAGGATTGGAAAACGGAAACCAAAGCACGGCTGAAGCTGGTGGCCATAACCGCGGCCGCGCTCGCCGTCACCTTCCTCCCCTTCAGCGCCAACTACGCCTCGATGCTGCGCGAGCACCGCGAGATTGCGAGCAAGATCAACCCGACCTTCGCTCTTTACTCGACGTTCAAACTGGCGATGCGATCGCTTCCGCAAAGCCACACCCAACACATCGCCATCGGCACCGACGCGGAAATTCCGTCGACGGACGTACACCGTGAGCTCGTTGTCATGGTTGTCGGTGAGACGGCGCGCGCCGACCACTGGTCGATGAACGGCTACCCTCGCGAGACGACCCCCCTGCTGAAACAAGAAGGCGTCACCAATTTCCCGGACTTCTGGTCGTGCGATACCTCCACGGCCAAATCCGTGCCGTGCATGTTTTCGAATCTCGGTCGCGCTGGCTTCAATGTCAGAAAGGCCCAGAATTCCGACAACGCCCTCGACGTGCTGGCCCGAGCCGGCGTGAGCGTGCTCTGGCGCGACAACAATTCGAGTTCGAAGGGAGTCGCAGACCGCGTGCCCTACGAGGATTTCAAGTCGTCGAAGAAAAATCCGGTGTGCACCGACATCGAATGCCGCGACGAAGGCATGCTCGACGGGCTTCAGAAATACATCGATGCCCAAACGGGAGACATCCTCATCGTGCTGCATCAGATGGGCAATCATGGCCCCGCTTATTACAAGCGCTACCCGGCCGCCTTCGAACGCTTCACCCCCGTCTGTCAGACCAACGATCTCGGTTCATGCACGCATGACGAGATCATCAACGCCTACGACAACGCCATCCTCTACACGGATTACTTCCTGTCTCGCGTGATCTCACTGCTCAAAAGCAACGACGACAAATTCGAGACCGCGATGGTCTACGTCAGCGATCATGGCGAATCCCTGGGTGAGTACGGGCTCTATCTCCATGCCACGCCCTACATGCTCGCGCCCGATGCACAAAGGCATGTTCCAGCTGTGATCTGGCTCGGCAACAACATGAAGAAGAACGACGTCCGCGTCGAAACGCTGGAGCAACGAAGCAAGCGTCGCTGGTCGCACGACAACATCTTCGCGACGCTGCTCGGGCTGTTCGAGATCAACTCGACCGTATACGACGCGCACATGGATCTCCTCGAGCATCGGCCCGAGGACCAGACGCACGCCGCCGCGCCACGTCAGGTGAAGCCTGATCCAGCGCCTGCCCCACCGCTTGCGCGCAGTTAGCCGGAAGCCTCCCTCGAACGTCCCCCTTCCGCTACACCGGCAATCGGGTAATCTGCCCTGAGAAAAAGCCCGCCGCACGAACGGCGAGGCTGAGATGGGGGAAATCGCATGCCAGCCGATGCCGGCGCGCTGATCGACAAGGTCAAGCGCGATCCCGAATTCCTAGCGCTCGAGCGACGGCGCTCCCGTCTCGCCTGGAGCCTCTCCGCCGCGATGGCTGCCATCTATTTCGGCTTCATTCTCATCGTCGCCTTCGCCCCCGGCGTTCTCGCGACACCGATCGGAACAGGCACCACCACCCTCGGTATTCCACTCGGCGTCGGCGTGATCCTGGCGGCCTTCGTCCTGACCGGCCTCTACGTGCATCGCGCCAACACGGATTTCGATCCCGCCATCGAGCGCATCATCGCGAGGCACACGTGAACGTCGAAGCCATTGTCATGTTTCTGCTGTTCGTGGCGACGACCCTCGTCATCACGAGATGGGCAGCCTCCCGCGCCAAAACCGCTTCGGACTTCTACGCTGCGGGCGGCGGCATCACGGGTTTCCAGAATGGCCTCGCCATCGCGGGCGATTACATGTCGGCCGCGTCCTTCCTCGGAATTTCGGGCCTCGTGTTCGCGTCGGGCTTCGACGGCCTCATCTATTCTGTCGGCTGGCTCGTCGGCTGGCCGATCGTGCTCTTCCTGATCGCCGAGCGGTTGCGCAACCTCGGACGCTACACCTTCGCCGACGTAGCCGCGTTCCGTCTCCAGGCCACACCGATCCGGACGCTTTCCGCGACCGGCACACTCGCCGTAGTCGCGCTATACCTCATCGCGCAGATGGTTGGCGCCGGAAAACTGATCGAGCTGCTGTTCGGCCTCCCCTACCTCTACGCGCTGATCATCGTGGGCGTGCTGATGGTCACCTACGTCGCGACGGGCGGCATGGTCGCCACGACGTGGGTGCAGATCATCAAAGCCTGCCTGCTGCTCGGCGGCGCCACGTTCATGGCGCTGGCCGTTCTCTTCCACTTCAACTTCTCGCCGGACGCGATGTTCAAGTCCGCAACTGAAACCCATCCCGACGGGCTTTCGATCCTCGCCCCAGGAAAGCTCGTGACCGACCCGATCTCCGCCGTGTCGCTCGGTCTTGCGCTGATGTTCGGCACGGCCGGCTTGCCTCACATCCTGATGCGCTTCTTCACCGTGCGCGACGCCAAGGCCGCGCGCAAATCCGTGTTCTACGCCACCGGCTTCATCGGCTACTTCTACATCCTGACGTTCATCATCGGGTTCGGCGCCATCACCTTCCTGATGAATGATCCCTCCTACTTCAAGGCAGGTGACGGCGGGGTTTACGACAAGATCGGCGGCATGATCGGTGGTACCAACATGGCCGCCGTCCACCTGTCGAAGGCTGTCGGAGGCTCGCTGTTCCTGGGGTTCATTTCGGCCGTCGCCTTCGCGACCATCCTCGCCGTCGTTGCGGGACTGACGCTCGCGGGCGCGTCGGCCATCAGCCATGATCTTTATGCGAGCGTCATCGCACGCGGCAGATCATCTGAAACAACCGAAGTCCGCATCTCCAAGATCAGCGCCATCGTCATCGGCGTCATTGCCATCTGGCTCGGCTACATCTTCGAGAAGCAGAACGTCGCCTTCATGGTCGGGCTCGCGTTCGCCGTCGCTGCGAGCTGCAATTTCCCCGTGCTGCTGATGAGCATCTTCTGGCCCGGCACCACCACGCGCGGCGCCGTGGTCGGCGGCTTCGCCGGTCTCGTGTCCGCCGTCAGCATGGTCGTGTTGAGCCCTGCGGTGTGGGTCAAGACGTTCGGCTTCGAGCACGCGATCTTCCCGTATGACAGCCCGGCGCTGTTCTCGATGACGATCGCATTCCTCGGCATTTACATCGTCTCGAAGCTCGACCGGAGCCCGCGCGCTTTGGCCGAGCGCGCCGCCTTCGAAGCCCAGTTCGTGCGCTCGGAAACAGGCGTCGGCGCCGGCAACACGGCGGCCGCACACTGATCGAGGCGGCCTGCGGCACATGGGCACGCGGGCCGCCTTTCCCCACAGCGCGGACCGGGATCTTCTCGCCTGGAAGAGTTTTTTCGCTTACCCTCTAGTCCTGCCCGCGAGCATCTGCTATGAGCGCGGCTCTTTGGTATTCCGCGGTAGCTCAGTGGTAGAGCATCCGACTGTTAATCGGACGGTCGTAGGTTCGAATCCTACCCGCGGAGCCATGTCGCATTTTTGCACTTAAAATCATTAGGTAGACCGTCACAAATAGGAGCCAACTTTGGCTCTAATCCGCTCAGTGCGGAGGGGTTAAATTTGGCCTGCTGAAGAACAATCCCGACCTCCCAAATACCTCTACAAAAGCCATGCGTAGTAGCCCTTAGGTGCTGGACACGGCTCCCTTCACGGCCGCAGCGAACCCCCTCTAACCCGCCGACATCAAGTTTCTCCGCGCCAGCGCTCTGCGCAGCGTTGACCGTGAGATCGACAGCGATTTCGCAATATCGGCGCGCGGTCGCCGCGAATGCGCCTCTCTCGCAGCCATCTCAATTTGTTCGACCGATAACTTTGCAGGACGACCGGTTACGCGGCGCGAGCCCGGCGAAGCCCTAAGCCGCCGCCGGATCCTTCTGCTTGATGTGGATCTCGCCGACCTTGGCTTTGCCGTCCTGGCCGCGGATGCGCATCTTCGGTGCGCGATCCTTGAACACGGTCTTGGTCAGCTGCTCCATGAGGCCGCCGAGGATTTTCGGTTCGCCAACGGTATGGATGACCCACGGAATGTCACCCGAGCGCCATTCAGCGGGCGCGAGACGGATCGGGCCTGCTTCCTGCGCCGAGAGCCGCTGATCGACCTCGGGAGATACGAGCGCCCAGAGCACCGCGCCGACCGGCACCACGAGCCCGTTGGTCTTCGACTGCGCTTCGGCGAGCGCGAACTGACCGAGGCTTACGGCCGGGGCGACGAGCCAATCGAGATCCCGCAATGCATAGTGCTGCTCGGCCGGCGAGCGGCTCATCAGAAGCGCGATCTCACCGAACGAAGCCGCCATCCGCTTCGAGGCGGCCGCGCGCTTCTTGGCTTCCTCGGCATCGAGCACCACGGGAGCGGCCGGGGCTGCAGCGTTGCCCTCGGGCTTAGCGGTTTCAGGTTTGGCGGCGGCTGTCTCGACAGGTCCGGTAGCGCCGTTCTTAGCAGCGGCGGCAGTTTCGTCCTGAGGCTTCTTGAAGAACATTGGGGGGCGTCTCCTTGGGGTCTCGGTTTGTTTTGGTCGTTTGAGGTCCGGCCGCTGTCTGCGAAGCGGCCGGACCTGGTCTTCTGCGTGGCTACAAAACCTAGAGCGAGGTCGCGCTCTAAAGGATGAAGTCGGAAGCGGCGATGGTCGCCACCTTGACGTGGATCTCGAAGTCGGCAACGCCGT